>ENA-ORTQ01000048-ORTQ01000048.1-human-gut-metagenome-genome-assembly--contig:-NODE-48-length-144844-cov-10.983279_pt1 | contig 144844 bp, 113 predicted proteins | sample MGYA00241912_ERZ509188 | MGnify/ENA primary metagenome ERZ509188 (study PRJEB26280, sample SAMEA2338849) | human gut metagenome | biome: human gut; feature: human-associated habitat; material...
CATAGGGCTTCGCCCGTCTAAGAAATACCCCCGGCTAGGCCGGGGGATATTTATTTTGCGTTTACGGCTGATAATGATGGGCGTCCTGCAGCACCATATCCTTGACCTTCATCAGCCGGGTGGTGTTGCCGCGCTCGTTCTCGTCCAGCTTCATGGTGATATAGCGGATGTTCTTCTCCGTCTCCGGGATCATCACATATTCCAGCGCATTGACGCGGCGGCGGGTCTTTTCGATGTCCTGCGCCAGCAGCTGCATGGATTTCTCCACCTGCGCCAGCTCCAGCATATCGGCGAACACCGCCTGCATCTTCTCCAGCGCCGTGTCCAGCTCGCCGCTGGTCTGGGCGAAGCCGTAGGGCAGGAGGGAGCCCTCGCCGCCCTCGGTGTGGAACGTGAACACCGGCACGTTGACGCTCATGATGTTCCGGGCGTCCACGTCCAGCGACACGGAGCGCTGGGGCAGCAGCAGCGACTGCTCCAGCATCTCCGGGCCCATGACGGCGGAGGCCACGGTGAAGGCGTCGTTGGCCTCCTTCAGGCCCTGCTCCACCTTGGCCCGGAGCGTGCGGTTGCGGCGGACGATCTCCAGAAACTGCTTCATCAGCTCGTCCCGCTTATCCTTCAGCAGCTTGTGACCGCGGCGGGCCGTCCTGAGACGTCCCTTCAGCCGCGTCAGCTCCATGCGGGTGGGATTGACAGTCTTTCCGGCCATAGGCGGTCACTCCTTTTCCGGCAGGTACTTGTCCAGCATCTCCGGCTTGATGCGCTTGAGCTCGCCTCTGGGCAGCATCCGCAGCAGCTCCCAGCCCAGATCCAGCGTCTCCTCGATGGAGCGGTTCTCATCGAAGCCCTGGGAGACGTAGCGCTTTTCAAATTCGTCGGCAAATTTGGCGTACAGCAGGTCGGTGGGGCTGAGGGCGGCCTCGCCCAGAATGGTCATCAGCTCCTTGGCCTCCTTGCCGCTGGCGTAGGCGGCGAACAGCTGGTTCATGGTGGGGGCGTGATCCTCCCGGGTCTTGCCCGCGCCCACGCCCTTGTCCTTCAGACGGGACAGGCTGGGCAGCACGTCCACCGGCGGCAGGATGTTCTTGCGGTACAGGTCGCGGCTGAGGATGATCTGCCCCTCGGTGATATAGCCCGTCAGGTCGGGGATGGGGTGGGTCTTGTCGTCCTCCGGCATGGTCAGGATAGGGATCATGGTAATGGAGCCCTTGCAGTCCAGCTTCCGCCCGGCCCGCTCGTACATGCTGGCAAGGTCGGTATAGAGGTAGCCGGGATAGCCGCGGCGGCCGGGGACCTCCTTCTTGGCGGCGGACACCTCCCGCAGCGCCTCGGCGTAGTTGGTGATGTCCGTCAGGATCACCAGCACGTGCATCTCCTTCTCAAAGGCCAGATACTCGGCGGCGGTCAGGGCCATACGGGGCGTGGCGATACGCTCCACGGCGGGGTCGTTGGCCAGATTGGTGAACAGCACCGTGCGCTGGATGGCGCCGGTGCGCTTGAACTCCCGGACGAAGAACTCCGACTCCTCGAAGGTGATGCCGATGGCGGCGAACACTACGGCGAAGTTGGAGCTGTCGTCCAGCACCCGGGCCTGCCGGGCGATCTGCGCCGCCAGATTGGCGTGAGGCAGACCGGAGCCGGAGAAGATGGGCAGCTTCTGGCCGCGCACCAGCGTGTTCAGCCCGTCGATGGTGCTGATACCGGTCTGAATGAACTCGTTGGGATAGTCCCGGGCGGCGGGATTCATGGGCAGGCCGTTGATGTCCATGTACTTGTCGGCCAGCAGGGCGGGGCCGCCGTCGATAGGCTCACCCATGCCGTTGAACACACGGCCCAGCATGTCGGCGGATACGCCCAGCTGCAGGGGGTGTCCCAGAAAACGGATCCTGGCGTCCCGCAGATTGATACCGGCGGAGGAGTCGAACAGCTGCACCACGGCCCGGTCGCCGTTGACCTCCAGCACCTTGCACCGGCGCACCTCGCCGCTGTGCAGCTGGATCTCCGCCAGCTCGTCGTAGGTGACGCCCTCCACGTTCTCCACCACCATCAGCGGCCCGGAGACCTCGTGAATGGTACGGTATTCCTTCATCATGCGTCCTCACCTGCTTTCTTCACCAGATCGGCGATCTGGCCGTCCATCTCGGCGTGTACCTGCTGGTAGTTGGCGGCGTACTCCTCCGCGGCGGCGTACTTGGCCCAGCCCAGCCGCTCCCGGGCGGGGATGGCGAACAGCGCCGGCAGTGCCGCGCCCTTATCGATGGCGTCGCGGCACAGCGTCTCGTAGTGCAGGATCAGCGCCAGCAGGCGCATCTGCCGGTCGAAGCTGGAATAGGCGTCCACGTCCATAAAGGCGTTCTGCTGCAGAAAGTCCTCCCGCAGCATCCGGGCGATCTCCAGCGTCAGCTGATCCTTGGGGGACAGGGAGTCCTTGCCCACCAGCTGCACGATCTCGTTGAGCTCGTTCTCCTCCTGCAAAAGGTGCATGGCCCGGTTGCGGTTCTTCATGAAGTCCGGGCCCATGTGCTCGTCGAACCACGGCGTCACCGCGTCCAGATACAGGGAGTAGGAGTTCAGCCAGTTGATGGCGGGGAAGTGCCGCCGGTAGGCCAGCGAGGCGTCCAGCGACCAGAACACCTTGACGATGCGCATGGTGGCCTGCGCCACCGGCTCGCTGAGGTCGCCGCCGGGAGGCGACACCGCGCCCACGGCGGTGAGGGAGCCGCTGCGCTCCTCCGTGCCCATGCACTGCACCACACCGGCCCGCTCGTAGAACTGGGCAAGGCGGGACGCCAGATACGCGGGGTAGCCCTCCTCGCCGGGCATCTCCTCCAGACGGCCGGACATCTCGCGCAGGGCCTCGGCCCAGCGGGAGGTGGAGTCGGCAATGACGGCCACGTCGTAGCCCATGTCCCGGAAGTACTCGGCGATGGTGATGCCGGTGTAGACCGACGCCTCCCGGGCGGCCACCGGCATGTCGGAGGTGTTGGCGATAAGCACCGTCCGCTTCATCAGGCTCTCGCCGGTGCGGGGATCTGTCAGCTCCGGGAACTCCCGCAGCACGTCGGTCATCTCGTTGCCCCGCTCGCCGCAGCCGATGTAGACCACGATGTCCACATCCGACCACTTGGCCAGCTGGTGCTGCACCACGGTCTTGCCGGAGCCGAAGGGGCCCGGTACGGCGGCGGTGCCGCCCTTGGCGATGGGGAACATGGTGTCGATGACCCGCTGGCCCGACTGCAAAGGCGTCTCCGGCGGGAATTTCTTCTTGTAGGGACGGCCCACGCGAACGGGCCACCTCTGCACCATGGTCAGCTCCCGCACCCCGCCGTCCGCCGTGCGGAGGCGGGCGATGGGCTGGGTGATGCTGTACTGTCCGGCCTCCGCCACCCACTCCACCGTGCCGCTGACGCCCACCGGCACCATGATCTTATGCAGCACCGACGCCGTCTCCGGCACGGTGCCCAGCACGTCGCCGCCGGTGACGGCGTCGCCTGCGGCGGCGGTGGGTGTAAAGGCCCAAAGCTTCTCACGGTCCAGCGGCGGCACCTGAATGCCGCGGGTGATGTTGGCGCCCACCCGGCGGACGATCTCCTCCAGCGGACGCTGGATACCGTCGTAGATATTCTCGATCAGGCCCGGGCCCAGCTCCACGCTGAGGGGCGCGCCGGTGGTGACCACCTCCGCGCCGGGGCCGAGGCCGGATGTCTCCTCGTACACCTGAATGGAGGCCCGGTCGCCGGTCATATTCAGGATCTCTCCGATCAGATGCTGGGGCCCCACGCGCACCACGTCCGCCATGCTGGCGTCCGCCATGCCGTCGGCCACCACCAGCGGGCCGGAGACTTTGATGATCTTACCCATTCTCTTGCTCCTTTCAGGAAATATCCGCGCCCACGGCGCGTTCCACCGCCGCGTGCAGCGCCCGGTCTGCAAGACCCAGCGCGCCGCCCTTGCCGGGGATGAGGATGACGGCGGGCAGCATATCGTCCTGATAGCGGGCGATCTCCGCCGACAGCTCCTGCGCCAGCTGCTCCGTCACATAGATCACGGCGTAGCTCTCCTGCGCCAGCCGGCGCAGGGTCTTGCGGCCCGTCTCGGCGTCGTCGGCGAAGAACACGTCCAGCCCCAGCGCCCGAAAACCCAGCACACTGTCGCGGTCGCCCAGTACGGCGATCTTATACATACGCATCACGCAGCCTTTCCCGTATGGCGTCGGCGGACAACCCCGCCAGCCGCCCGGCCATGACGATGCGCACAGCCGTCCACTCCGCCTCCTTGGCGATGAGATAGCCCAGCGCCACCTCCACGCCGAAGGGTACCTGCCGCGCACCGGCGGCGGTTTTCAGCACCGCGTTATCGCAGGCTCTTTCAAAGGCTGTCAGGCTGCCGCCCTTGACGGCCTCCTCGCCTTTTTCCGCCGCCTCCCGCAGCGGTGTGCTGCGGAACAGGGCGGCCACACCGTTTCCGATGCCGGCTCGAAGGGCGTCCACCGGCACGCTGCCGCCCTCAAACAGCACCTCCTGCAAAAAGCCGGGATCCATGTGCAGCCGCTCCGTCCGCACCAGCGAGCGGAGGTTGGCGGCGTCGATCATGGCACGGACATAGCGCTGCAGGTACGCACACCGGCTGTCCGCCGCCAGCTTTTCCAGCTGTGCAAAGCAGGCGCGATCCAGCACACAGTCGCTGCGCTGGGCGCTGCCCGTCTCCGCCAGCAGCTGGGCGGCCTTTTCGGCGGCTGCGGCCATATCGCCGGGGAGAAACTGCCAGCTTCCGCTGTCGGCATACTGCCGTTGCAAGTCCCCGGCGGGGATGGTGCCCGCGTCCATCAGCAGACGCTCCGCGCTCTCCGGCGCCTTCAGCAGCACCTTGATATTGTGGTAGTCGTATTTGATGCGGAACACGTCCAGCAGCTCCTTCTCCGGCATGAACCGCTCCAGCTCGGCGAACACCGCCTCCCGCTGCTTTTTCAGGCTCGCCTGCAGGGTGGCCTCGTCCCGGATGGGCTCGTACCCCAGATCGGTCAGAAGCTGGGAGCAGCTCTCCGCCGACGGCGCCTGTAAAAGCTGCTCCAGTCGCTGGGCCGTCAGCAGATTCTTCTCCAGGCTCCGGATGCGGGCGGAGAGGAACAGATAGTCCGTGTCCTTTCTGCGCTTTGTCAAAGGGTCGCCCCCTTTCAGTCAAACAGCAGCCGCGCCACGGCGGAGGACTCCTCCTGCCGCAGCTGGCGCAGCTTTTCCGTAAAGCTGCAATTCAGCTCCACGCGGCCCCGCCGCAGCACCAGCCCGCCGCCTGTGTCCCGCGTCTCGCCGGACAGGCGGAAGGACGCGCCGGGCTTTCTGGCGTTGGCGGCGTCCACCACCGCCGCGCCCACGGCCTCCCGGTCGCGGGCGGACAGCAGCAGCTCCTCGTCGCCGCTGCCGTTCTCCGCCGCCAGCGCGGCCAGCAGGTCGATGTAGTCCGCCTGCGGCAGCGCCGCCAGTGCCTGCGCCGTTCGGGCAAAGGCCTCGTCGATCAGCTGCTGCTTGGCGGCCAGCACCCGCTGGCGGCAGGCCAGCTGGCTGCTGCCGTTGAGATGCTCCAGATGCTCCGCCGCCTGCGTCTGTGCGCGCTGTGCGCTGTCACGGGCGGCGGCGTCCGCCTGCGCCTGATAGTCCCGGCGGATGGCGGCGGCGTTCTCGGCGGCGTTGGCCGCCAGCGCGTCGCACTCCGCCCGGATATCCGACTCCATGCGGGCAATGATCTTGTCCAGTCCGTTCATAGCGGCACCCGCCTTACTTCAGGATGTTCAGGGAGATCATGATGGTGGCCACCAGCGACAGAATGGCGTAGAACTCCACGATGCCGCAGTAGATGATGCCCTTGGTGGCGGCCTCCGGACGCTTGGCCACGATGTTGATGGAGGCGGCGGCCACCCGGCCCTGGAAGATGGCGCTGAGCCAGCCGCCCAGCATAATGGGCAGACAGGCGGCGAAGAACGCCATACCCTGCGTCAGCGTGATTGCCGCGGCGCTGCCGCTGAGCAGACCCACCTGTCCCAGCACGATGAACAGCGCCACAAAGCCGTACAGACCCTGTGTGCCGGGCAGCACCTGTAAGATCAGGCACTTGGTGGACTTGTCAGGGTCCTCGCTGGTCAGACCGGCGGCGGCCTCACCCACCATGCCGGTACCCTTGGCGGAGCCGATGCAGCACAGACCGGCGGTCAGCGCCGCGCCCAGAATGGCGAAACCCAGTCCGCCGATGGATTCGAGAATACTCATTGTTCATGTTCCTCCTTCATGATCTCTACATAGTTGGATCGCATACACAGGGGACGGAAGGCCTTGCCGCCGTCCTTGTAAAACCGCCCGAAGAATTCCAGAAACTGCAAGCGCATATCGTGGACGTAGCAGCCCAGCAGGTTCAGCGCCAGATTCAGGGTGTTGCCCACCAGCGAGATGATGATGAACGTCACGATGTTGCCGGTGGTGGCGCCCAGCATATTGAACACCTGCGCCAGCACCGCGCCGGACAGCATCAGCGCCATCAGCCGCACATAGGACAGGATGTCGCTGAAAAAGCCGGTAACGCCGTTGTACACAGCGGCCACCACACCGGTGACCTTGCCGAAGCCCCTTTTGCCCCGGCCCGCGCCGTACAGCAGCATCACACCGCCGATGCACAGCACCACCGGCACGCCGCCGATGCTGCCCACGCCCAGTATGGCCATAGCGCCGCCGGCCAGGATGATCCACCATGTGATCTCGTCGAACAGCGCGTCTGCGAAGTGCCCGTTCCGGCACTTCTCCACCACGCTGACGGTCATGCCGGTGAACACCTGAATGCCGCCCAGCACCAGCGAGCCCACCATGATGGCCATGGTGTCGTTCAGCGGGTCGAACAGCGACGGCAGGGCAACGGTGCTGGCGGGGTCAATGAGCCTGCACAGCTGGGGGATAAAGTCCCCCAGAAAGCCGCCGGTCAGCGCGCCGAAGATAAAGGTCATGATGCCGCACCAGAAGATCATCTCCATGAAGCTCCTGTTGTCGGGCCGCTTCTTCTTCAGAAACAGCAGGGAGCCGACGATCATGGCCAGTCCATAGCCCATGTCCGCCATCATCATGCCGAAAAAGAAGATAAAGAACGGGGCCATGATGGGGTTGGGATCCACACCGTCGTAGGCGGGCATGGAGTACTGCTCCGTAATGCAGTTCATGGAGCGGGTCAGCACGTTGCCGTGGAGGGCCACCGGCACGTCGGGTATCTCCTCCGCCGTGGGGTCGCTGGCGTCGTAGGCACAGTCCAGCGTGTCCAGCCATGCCGCCAGCTTGGGCAGCTTGGCCGCGGGTATCCAGCCGTCGAAGGCTACGATACAGCCGTCTGTCAGCAGCCGCTTCCGGTTTTCCTCCCGCATGAGCCGGGAGCGCAGCCGGTCGCAGCCCAGCTGCAGGTCAGGCAGCTGATCGCCCAGCGCCGCCAGTGCCTGACGGGCTTCCTCCTTCTCCGCGGCCGTCTGCCGCAGGGCGTCCGCCAGCGCCGTCAGGTTCTCCTCCGGCGTGCCGCTGCGCCCCTTCAGCTGACCGCCGGTGAAGCCGAAGCCCCGCAGCAGCTCCAGCGCCGCCGCCGTGACGGCCTTGTGGGTCAGCAGCAGGATGCACTGCTGCTCCCGGTCGGCGTACAGCTGATACGCCTCCGCCTCCGGTATCTGCGCGGTCAGCGCGCCCTGCACCTCGTCCCAGCGGGCGAAGGGGGGCAGCGTGCCGGTGGTGATGTCGCACCACCGCGTCTCCGTCAGCTCCAGCGGAACGTCAAGACCCCGCCACGGGCCCAGCGCCGCCTGCTCGCTGCGCAGCTGCGTCTCTCTGGCGGTGAGACGGTTGATGTCCGCCGCCAGCTGGTTGACGCGCTGCGCCGTCTCCAGCTCCCGCGCCAGCGCCGCCTCGTCCAGATACGCCATTTCGGTGATCCGGGGCCGGGGCGCCAGCAGCCCCGCCTTTTTGGGCGGTGCTATGCGGCGCAGGGTGTCCATAGCCGTCTGCAGCTGCCGCTGCCGGGCCAGGCAGTCCGCTGCCGCCGTGTCACACCGGCGCAGGCTGTCGGGCAGCGCCGCCGTGTCCGGCTCGCTGATCTCCACGCAGCCCATGTGCTGCAGCCGCCGCAGCATGGCGTCGTGGTCACGCTCCAGCGCCAGGATCTGCAGCCGCTTCATTTTCACAATGGCCATCTACCGCTTCACCACCTTTTCCAGCAGATAGGCCACCGCGCCGTCCATACGGCCCAGCGCCGTCTCCCGCAGGGCCGCGCAGTCCTGCTCCGTGCGGGCCAGCATGGCCGCCCGCTCCGTATCGGCCTGCGCCTCCGCCCGGCGCAGCGCATCGGCGGCATCACGGCGCGCCGCTTCCTGCGCGGCGGCCACCAGCGCGGCGCCGTCCTTTTCGGCCTGCCGCACCTGCTCCGCCGCCGCGCTCTGGGCTGCGGCCCTCTGTGCCAGCAGACGGCTCTCCGCCGCCTGCAGGGCGTCGATCTTTTCCCGGTACAGTTCACTCACCGCCTTTCCAGATACAGGCAGACAGGGGAAGACCCCTATGCGGCCTTCCCCCGTGTCGTACGCTTTATACCGCAGGGGAGGCCCTCTGCGTATATTTGTATTAGAATACCACAAAAGTATATTTCCCACAACGGGCAAGCCGTAGAAAATGACCATCCCGTTTTTGTGAATTTGGTCAAATGATATATTATTCACAAGAGTTATCATAATAAGAAACTTTCGTCGATTCTGTGCAGAAGTCAAATTCCAGTGGCATTTTCTCCGTTTATGTGGTATAGTATCCATGTTATGACAACTGCATCGACAACATGCGGGATAATTTCGACAATATATAACAATTTGTATTCAAATTTAACGTGAGGTACAGCTATGACATACTTGACTGCATTTCTGCTGGGACTGGTACAGGGCGTGGCGGAGTTCCTGCCCATCTCCAGCTCCGGCCATCTGGCCATCGCCCAGAACCTGCTGGGTATGCAGGAGGCCGGCAGTGTGCCGGAGTTCTTCGACGTGCTGCTGCATCTGGGTACGCTGATCGCGGTGTTCGCCGCCTACTGGAAGGACATCTGCGAGATGGTGGTGGAGCTATTCCGGGGCATCGGCGATCTGGCGCACCGCTCCACGCCGTCGCCGGTGCCGCCGGCCCGGCGGCTGATCCTGCTGATCGTCGTGGGCACGCTGCCGCTGTTCGCGGTGCTGCCCATCCGCAAGGCGGTGCAGGGCCTGAGCGACAATATGGTGTTCGTGGGCGCGGCGCTGATCGTCACCGGTATCCTGCTGTTCCTGTGCGACCGGGTGCGCAAGGGCCGCAAGACCGAGCGCAGCGCCACATGGATGGACGCCCTGCTGGTGGGCGTGGGGCAGGCCGTCGCCACGCTGCCCGGCGTCTCCCGCTCCGGCATGACCATCACCGCCGGCTGCTTCGTGGGCTATGAGCGCCGGTTCGCCGTGCGGTTCTCGTTCCTGCTGAGCATCCCCGCCGTGCTGGGCGCCAACATCCTGTCCGTCGGCGACGCGGTGCAGGCCGGCATCAACGGCGCGGAGGTGCCCATGTATCTGGTGGGCGTCGTTACCGCCGCCGTGGTGGGGTATCTGTGCATCCGCCTGCTGAAATATGTGGCGGACAAGGGCCGCTTTGGCGCGTTTGCCTATTACTGCTGGGCAGTGGGCATCCTGACATTGGTGCTGCAGGCCGTCAAGTGAGATAAGTGAGGAAAGCTATGGCATCGACACGAAAGAAAACAACGAAAGGGAAAAAGACCCCGCCCAGACCGGAGCCGCCCGCCTATAACGGCACGGCGCGTCTGGTGGGGGGCGTCGTCTGCCTGCTGCTGGCGCTGTGCGTGCTGGTGAGCTATTTCAATGTAGACGCGCTGCTGCTGACGTTTATCGCCAGGGTGCTCAAGGGCCTGCTGGGCTGGGGCTTCTATCTGACCGCCCCGGCGCTGCTGGGCGCGGCGGTCATCCAGCTGCGGCATCAGGGCCGTCCCGTGATCCTGCGCACCGCCTGTACGCTGCTGGTGCCGCTGCTGGCGGGTGTGCTGTGGCATCTGATCTTCTGCCGCACTGCGTATGAGCTGGGCGGCGGCCTGCTGTCCCGTTTGTGGGCGGGCGGACAGGCCCTGACCTGCGGCGGCGTGGTGTCCGGCGGTCTGGCGCTGGGCAGCGAGGCGCTGCTGAGCAAGGTGGTGTCCATCATCATTTTCGTGGTGCTGCTGCTGGCGGCGCTGCTGGGCGCGCTGCACATGACGCCCCAGCAGGCGGTGGACAAGGTCAGGGAGTACCGCGGCAGCCGCTGGGAGGACGAGGACGACGGGGACGATCTGCTGGACGACGGCTTTGAGCCGCTGCCCCGGCGGAAGGAGCCGCCCGCCCCGGAGAAGCCGGCGCGGGACAAGCCCGGCCGGAAGCGGGCCGATTTCGATATCCCGCTGGACGGCGAGCCCTCCGCCATGGAGGGCGGCGCGAAGAAGGACTTCTTCTCCCGCAGGTCCGCCGCCGTCCGGACGCCGGATCAGGTGCTGGCGCAGCCCGATGCCGCGCCTGCCGCCGCTGCTCCTGCGCCGCAGGAGCCGGCCCCGGCAAAGGAGCCGGTGTCCGGCAAGAAAAAGAAGGCCCAGCTCCAGCAGGAGGTGCAGTCCGCCGCCGAGGAGGTGGGACAGGCCATCGAGCAGGAGCTGGCGCAGGGTGAGGAGGCCTACCGCTACCCGCCCATCACCCTGCTGGAGGAGAACCGCGCCGATAACTGCACCGAGGTGGGCGCGGAGCTGCGCAATAACTCCCGCCGTCTGGCGGAGGCCCTGCGCTCCTTCGGCGTGGACGCCGCCGCCGGCGACGTTGTCCACGGCCCCAGCGTCACCCGCTACGAGTTCACGCTGGAGCAGGGCGTCAAGCTCAGCAAGATCACCAACCTGTCCGACGATATCGCGCTGGCGCTGGGCGCCAGCGGCGTCCGCGTGGCGCCGGTGCCCAACAAGATCTCCGTGGTGGGCATCGAGGTGCCCAACCGCACCGTCACCGCCGTGCGCATCCGGGATGTCATCGAGTCCCGTGAGTTCACCCGCCACCCGTCCCCGGTGGCCTTTGCCGTGGGCAAGGACATCGGCGGCAATAATATCGTGGGCAACATCGCCCGCCTGCCCCATGTGCTCATCGCCGGTACCACCGGCTCCGGCAAATCCGTGTGTACCAACTCCCTCATCGTCAGCATCCTCTATAAATCCACGCCGGACGAGGTGCGCTTCATCATGGTGGACCCCAAGATGGTGGAGCTGGCGCCCTACAACGGCATCCCCCACCTGCTGATCCCTGTGGTCACCGACCCCAAGAAGGCCGCCGGCGCCCTGCAGTGGGCGGTGTTCGAGATGATGAAGCGCTACAAGATGTTCTCCGAGAAGGGCGTCAAGGATCTGGCGGGCTACAACGCCCTGTCCGAGACGGACGAGGACGTGAAGAAGCTGCCCACCGTGGTGGTGGTCATCGACGAGCTGGCCGACCTGATGCTGGTGGCCGCCAAGGAGGTGGAGGAATCCATCTGCCGTGTGGCCCAGATGGGCCGCGCCGCCGGCATGCATCTGGTGGTGGCCACCCAGCGTCCCTCTGCCGACGTCATCACCGGCCTGATGAAGGCCAACATCCCCAGCCGCATCGCCTTTGCCGTGGCCAGCTCCATGGAGTCCCGCATTATTCTGGACACCCCCGGCGCGGAAAAGCTGGTGGGTAAAGGCGACATGCTTTACTCCCCGCTGGGCGACAGCAAGCCCACCCGTGTACAGGGCTGCTTCATCACACCGGAGGAGATCGAGCGAGTGGTGGCCTTCGTCAAGGACGCCGCCGGCGAGGCCCACTACGATCAGGATGTCATCGAGAAGATCCAGCAGGCGGTGGACGCCAAGGCCGACAAGGGCAAGTCCGCCCCGGCCGATACCGCCGCCGACGGCGAGGACGGCGACGAGCTGCTGCCCGCCGCCGTGGAGGTGGTGCTGGAGACGGGGCAGGCCTCCGTATCCATGCTCCAGCGCCGCCTGAAGCTGGGCTACTCCCGCGCCGCCCGTCTGGTGGATCAGATGGAGGAGCGGGGCTACGTCGGACCCTTCGAGGGCTCCAAGCCCCGGCAGCTCCTCATCACCCGGGAGAAGTGGCAGGAGCTGCAGATGGCCAGGGGCATCGTCCCGGCGGAGACACCCTCCACCCCGGATCGCTGCGGCTCCATCCACGACGTGTTCGAGAGCCACGACGCGCTGGACTGAGCGGAATACAAAAGAACACCCGCAGTCGCAAGACTGCGGGTGTTCTGCGCTTTGCTTACAGCCCGTCGGGCCTGTTGACGCCGAAGCCCTCGCCCAGTATCTCGTAGGCGTCGCACACGATGATGAAGGCGTCGGGGTCGGCCTGCTTGACGATGGACTTGATGCTGACGATCTGCGCCCGGCTGAAGGCGCACAGGATCACGTTCTTGGGACTGCCGCTGAAGCCGCCCCGGCCCTCCAGCAGCGTGACGCCCCGATCCAGCTCCAGCAGCTTGGCGGTGATGGCCTCGTACTGCTCGGAGATGATGTAGGCCATTTTCGCCCCGTTGCCGCCATAGACCACCCGATCCATCACCTTGGAGATGATGAACAGCGCTACCATGGCGTACAGCGCCTGTGTCAGGTCGCGGAACACCGCGGCGTAGGAGATGACCACGATGGCGTCGATGGACAGGCACAGCGTACCGATGGACAGCCCCGGAAATTTCAGCTTCAGCAGCCGCGCCGCCAGCTCGGTGCCGCCGGTGGTGGCACTGTACCGCAGCATCAGGCCGCAGCCAAGACCCACGATGACGCCGCCGTAGATGGCCGCCAGCATGGGCTCCATGGGTCTGAACGTGTACACGCCGGCCAGCAGGTCGATCATGCCGGAGCTGACCAGCGTGGCGTACAGCGTGGCGTACAGCCACTGCCGCCCTACCTTTTTCCAGCTCAGGATGAACAGCGGCAGGTTCAGCACCACGATGATCGTACCGATGGGCGCCTGCGGGATGAAAAAGTTGATGATCTGGGCCACACCGGTAAAGCCGCCCACGCTCAGGTGGTTGGGGTCAAAGCACCAGTTGAAGCCCACGGCGTACAGCGCACAGGACAGGGTGATCATGGCGTACTGTCCCACGATCCCCTTCAGCTTCTGCTCCATAAACAGCGTCCTCTCTTCTCCTCAAAAAATGTATATACAGTATACTATGCAAAACGCTGTTTGTCTACTGCGGTTATTCCTCCACCACCGGCGGGACGAACCGCTCGATGGCGGCCCGCAGCTTGGGGTGCCGGATGACGAAGTGGATGGCGGGCGACTTCCCCTTAGATACCATGGCCCACTGCCCCTCGTGAATGGTGATCTGCAGGTTCCGGAAGGCCCCGCCGCCGGTGAATTCCAGCTCACAGCGGGGATGGGCGGCGGCAAACGCCTCCGTCTGGGCCAGGTGCGCCAGATACGTCTCGTAGGTGTAGGGCACGTCCTGTCCATAGAACAGGCCCGACAGCGGCAGGGCGGGGGGAAACTGGGCAAAGGCCCGCTCCGTCAGCCGGGGCAGCTCCAGATGCACCGTGTCCGTCAGCAGGATCGTCTCCAGCTGCTCCCGCCGCGTCCGGGCATAGGCGCGGATGCGCTGCCGGTTCTCCTCCGGCAGTCCCTGCTTTTCCAGCAGCGCCGCCAGATAGTCCGGCTCCATGGTACACAGCGGGGGCGTGTGCAGGATGTGCCGCCTCCGCCCCGGCGTGCGGCTGTCCGCCAGCAGAAAGGCGTTGAGCCGCGCCGCGCCGTCCTCCCGGTAAATGTCCATCAGCGGACTGGCGTTTTCCAGCATGGCCTCGGCCCGGCGGCGGCAGTAGGCCACCTCACCTTTCGCCTTCGTCAGGTCGTACCGCCCCTCGCTGTGGTGTCCGGCCACCGCCTCGCCGGTGAGGGCTACCGTTCCGGCGGAGCGCATGAAGTGCAGGAACACGCCGTTTTGCGGCGTCTTGAAGTAGTACGGCTCGATCTGCCCCGTCATGTACATGGGGATGAAGCTCTCCAGCCCCAGCATCATCTCCGACATGGAGCGGTCGATGTTGTGGATGATCCGCAGCGTCAGACCCTTTTTCAGCAGCATGGCCATGCCGAACATCCACTTTTTCGGGAACTCGGGATCCTGCGCCATCTGCTCCATGGGCATGTCGCTGTACAGGATCACCGGCTCCATGGAGCGGGACAGCACCGCCGCCTTCATGAAGTCCAGCTCGCTCTCCATCATCTGCTGCAGCCCGAAATAGCTGCGCGACGTGGGCAGCTGGAACGGCGCCGTGGGTACCTTCAGCTCGTCAAAGCGGATGGAGCGTATGTACTCGTTCAGGTCGAACTCGTCCAGTCTGGCCAGAAAATGGCGGACGCCGTCCTGCCGTGGCGCGTGGCTGCCCAGCAGCCAGTCCCGCAGCCTCTGGCAGTACACGGGCCGGTCGGCCAGCGCGTCGGCCCCGCAGTCCAGCAGCTCCCCGGCGATCTCCCGGTGCTGTACATCGTCCAGCTCCCGCGACACGTAGGCGGCCACCGCGTCGGCGAACCGCTCCGGCTCCGCCGGCTGCCGCGCCCCGCTGCGGAACCGGAAAATGGTGGACGGGTCGTAGTTGGCGTACCGGCACAGACGGCTGACGCTGACCTCCATCACCTCCACCAGCGTGTTGAAGTTCTCCCGCAGGCGGGCGCGCCGGTCGTCAGTGTACTCCTCGCAGGACAGGAACCCCGCCCGCACCTCCGCCTCCGTCATACCGGGGACGCCCTTCTCCTGCGCCAGTGCCGCCAGTGCGCGGCACAGACCGTTCATGGCGGCGGAATCCCGTCCCGGCGTCCGCTCCCCCGACCGGTAGCGGCTCAGGGACGGCGCGGCGATGCCCGCCCGGGCGCACAGCTCACTGGCCCGGCAGTCCGTTTGCTCCATCCATACCTGCAGCTGCTGACAAAAACGCATAGCGCACCTCCTGTGTTGCTTTGCTGCCATTATACGCCGGAAGCTTTGTTTCCGCAACTGGCAGTTGACGATCCCGGCAACTCTGTTGCACCTGCCGCCCGGTCTGGTAGAATAAAGAAAAACACCGACAGGGAGGTACTGCACATGAAAAAGAACAACCGCGGCCCGCTGGGCCTGCTGCTGGCGCTCTGCATGACTCTGCTGCTGGTGACCCCGGCGCTGGCCGGCGTCACGGATGTCACCGGCGGCAGCAAGACGACCGTCAATACCGTCGTCCGCAATAACTACACGGATACCCACGAGAAAAAGACCTTCGCGCTCACCGGAAAGACCACCACCTTCGAGGGCGCGGCGGGCTACTTCGGCGCCGAAAGCGGCACCCTGACCGTGGGCTTCCCCGATCTGGGTGCGGTGGAGATCACCTACACCGTCTCGGCGGACACCGTGGTCATGACCGTCACCAACTACGATGACCTGCCCGACGGCACCTACACCTGCCCGGAGCGGGAGGACAAGAGCCTGATGACCACCATCTACACCGGCTCCAAGCTGACCTATACCGGCACCGACTATGAGGACGGCAAGGTTACCATCAACGAGATCCGCGACGACTACTACAACCGCCACCACATCTGGCGCGGCTACACGCTGACCGTCACCGGCAATGCCCCCGGCATCGCCGACAGCGGCGTCGGCAGTTGGAACAATGTGGACTGGAGCGCCCTGACGCAGAGCGGCGGCCAGACCACCGGCGGCTACAGCTCGCCCAAGACCTTTGACGCCGGCACGGCGCTGTACGCCGTCTCCGCCGCGCTGTCCGGCGCGGGCGCCGCCGTTCTGCGCCGCCGGAAGCGGTAAACCACACGGACATCCTTGCACTTCGGCAGGGGGAAATAAAGCAGCAGCGCATCCGCGGAAAGCGGATGCGCTGCTGCTTTATACCGTGATCTCGATGAGGTTCCCCTCCACGGCGGCGATGCAGCTTTCATAGTAGCCGTCCCCCGTCGTCCGCGGCCCGCTGACCACCTCGTACCCGTCGTTCCGCAGCCGGGCGGTCAGGGCGTCCACCCGCTCCCGGCTGCCCACGCGGAACGCGATGTGCGCGTAGCCGGCGCGGACAGGATCCTTCGGCAGCACCGCCATGTCCGGCCGGTGCATCAGCTCCAGCCGCGCCCCGCCGTCAAAGGTGAGGAAGTAGGAGCGGAACCCCGTTTTCGGATTGTGATAGCCGCCGTCGGATGCCGCGCCGAGATACCGCACGAAGAATTCTCTGGCTCGCTCCAGCTCCTGTACATACAGGGCGATGTGCCCGATCTCCATGGCGTCACGCAAATTCCAGCGGCGTGTGGTCGCATATCTCCCGGATCTTGGCCTGCAGGCGCTTCAGATCCTCGAAGGTCTCCGGCTTCCTCCGGGGGTCGCGGAGCAGGGCGGCGGGGTGGTACAGCGCCATCATCTGGATGCCGTCCTTCTCAAAGAACTGGCCGTGCTCCTGGGTGATCCTGAAGTCCTCCTTGATGATCTCCATGGCGCTGATACGGCCCAGACATACGATGATCTTGGGCTTCATCAGTGCCAGCTGCCGGGACAGATACCCCCGGCAGGCGTCCTTCTCCGTGTTCAGCGGGTCGCGGTTCTGGGGCGGACGGCACTTGACGGAGTTGGTGATGTAGATGCGGCTGCGATCCAGCCCGATCATGGCCAGCATATCGTCCAGCAGCTTACCGGCCCGTCCCACGAAGGGCTCGCCCTGCGCGTCCTCATTGGCGCCCGGCGCCTCGCCGATCAGCAGTACCTCCGCGTTCTCCGCGCCCACGCCGAACACCACCTTCGTCCGGGTGTCCGCCAGCGTGCAGGCGCGACAGTGCAGGCATTCCTCCCGCAGGGCTTCCCAATCCGTCATGTTTCGTTCCTCCCGTATCATTCGCCCCTCCGCCGCGCAAACTGTGGAGCAGGAGGTGCGTGTCTTGTTTTTTTATGGATTCTGGCTGTTTTTGCTGTACAGCCTCGGCGGCTATGTGCTGGAAAAGCTGTACGCGGCGGTGCGCCGCCCGCCCCACCGGGTGCGCAAGTGCTTTCTGCTGCTGCCGCTGTGCCCGGTGTACGGCCTCGCCATGCTGGCGGTGCTGGGTCTGCCGCCGGACATGACCGGCACGTTCTGGCGTCTGGCGCTGTACGGCGGCCTGACGGCCACGGCGGTGGAGTACGCCGTCCATTTTCTCTACGAAAAGCTGCTGGGCGTCATGTTCTGGGATTACAGCGCCACCAAGATGGATCTGAACCGCCGTGTCTGTGTGCCGTTCGCGCTGGTCTGGGGCCCGCTGACGGCCCTGACGGTGCGGTACGTCCACCCGTGGGTGTCCGCGCTGGCGCGGAGCATGCCGCCGGCCGTCACCTGCGCGGCGCTGCTGGTGCTGGTGGCGGACTGCTTTCTGTCCGCCCGTGTGCTGCGCCGCAGCGGGGATATCGACCTCATGTCCCTGCCCCGCCTTGCCGCCGCGCTGCGGGCTTAGAGCTTGGCGGTGAGCCACAGGCCGATGTCCTCAAAGATCTGCCGCTGCTGGGCCTTCTCATTGAGGATCTCGTGGCGCAGACCGGGGTACAGCTTCAGCGTACAGTCCTGCACACCGGCGCGGCGGAACTCCTGATACGTCCGGCGCACGCCGTTGCCGCAGTCGCCTACCGGGTCTTTGCCGCCGGCGATAAACAGCACCGGCGTCTGGGAATCCATCTGCCGCAGATTGCTGAGCCGCTGGTTGAACCGGATGCCCAGCAGCATCTGGCGGAACAGCCCCACCGTGGCGTCCGCGCCGCACAGGGGATCGGCCATGTAGGCGTCCACGTTGTCCGTGTCGGCGGACAGCCAGTCGCAGCTGGTGCGGTTGGGGGCGAACAGCCTGTTGTACGCGCCGAAGGCCAGCTTCGTCACCAGCTCGCTGGTGCCGCTCTCACCCACCACGGCGCCCACGGCCTTGGCCACCGCCAGACCGCCTGCGATGACGGCCTTGGGCTGCCAGCCGGTGCCCATGATGATGGCGGCCTTCACGGTGCCGGGATAGCGGATGAGATAGGTGCGGGTCAGGAACGATCCCATGCTGTGGCCCATGATGCACAGGGGCACGTCGGGGTACCACAGGCGGATGCGCTGGTGCAGCACATAGATATCGTCAACCACGGTGTGCCAGGTGTTGCCCTCGCCGAAGTAGACGGGGGTGCCGCCCTCCGGCAGGGACAGGCCGTGGCCCAGATGGTCGTGACCCACCACGGCGATGCCCAGGCTGTTGAGATAGCGGGCAAAGGCGTCGTACCGGGCGATGTGCTCCGCCACGCCGTGGCAGAGCTGCAGCACGGCCCGGACGCTGCGGCCCTCCGGCTCCCAGCGCATGCCGTGCAGCTGTGTTTTCCCGTCGGTGGACAGGAAGGTGAATTCGCTCATATTCGTCATGGAAATCCCGCTCCTTTCGTGGTATAATCCACAGATAACCTGATGGTGGTCATAGTGTACCACACAAAAATGAAAAAGAAAAGAGGAGAAGCCATGTCCGATCACATTCTGGCGCTGGATCAGGGTACCACCAGCTCCCGGGCCATCGTATTTGACCGGGAGGGCCGCATCGCGGCCATGTCCCAGCACGCCTTTGCCCAGCACTACCCACGGGACGGCTGGGTGGAGCACGACCCCCTGGAGATCTGGGACACGGAGCGCCGGTCGGCGGCGGAGGCCATCGCGGGCTTTCCCGCCGGCAGCATCGCCGGCATCGGCGTCACCAACCAGCGGGAGACGACCATCCTCTGGGATAAGGCCACGGGAAAGCCGGTGTACAACGCCATCGTCTGGCAGTGCCGCCGCACGGCGGAGCTGTGCGAGGATCTGAAGCGGCAGGGACTGGACGAGCGCATCCAGTCCGCCACGGGCCTGCTCATCGACGCCTACTTCTCCGGCAGCAAGATCCGCTGGATCCTGGACAACGTCCCCGGCGTCCGGCAGCGGGCGGAGCGGGGCGAGGTGCTGTTCGGCACCGTGGAGACGTGGCTCATCTGGCAGCTCACCGGGCAGCACGTCACGGACTACTCCAACGCCAGCCGCACCATGCTCTTTGACATCCGCCGCCTGTGCTGGGACGAGGAGCTGTGCGGTATTCTGGGCGTCCCCATGGCCATGCTGCCCCGTCCCGTGCCCAACAGTATGGTCTACGGCACGGTGCGCCCCGGCATCGAGGGGCTGGAGAAGCTGGCGGGCGTGCCGGTGTGCGGCGCCGCCGGCGACCAGCAGGCCGCCCTGTTCGGCCAGACCTGCTTCGCCCCCGGCGAGGCCAAGAATACATACGGCACCGGCTGCTTCACCCTGATGAACGTGGGCGATACGCCGGTGCGCAGCCGGGCGGGACTGGTGACGTCCGTGGCGTGGCAGGTGGGGGACAGGACTACCTATGCGCTGGAGGGCAGCGTTTTCAACGGCGGCAGCACCATCCAGTGGCTGCGGGACGAGCTGCACATCATCTCCTCCGCGCCGGAGATCAATACGCTGGCGGCCACGGTGCCGGACAGCGGCGGCGTGGTGGTGGTGCCGGCCTTCACGGGACTGGGCGCACCCTACTGGGACATGTACGCCCGGGGCGCGGTGCTGGGCATCACACGGGGCACCGGCCGGGGCCATCTGGCCCGTGCGGTGCTGGAGTGCATCGCCTATCAGGTCACGGATCTGATGCTGGCCATGCGGCAGGACGCCGGCTGTGACATCACCATGCTGCGGGCGGACGGCGGCGCCAGCGTGTCCGATATCCTGCTGCAAATGCAGGCGGATCTGCTGCGCATCCCGGTGGATCGTCCGGAGATGGTGGAGACGACGGCCTTCGGCGCGGCGGCGCTGGCGGGTCTGAGCTGCGGCGTCTGGCGGGACATGGAGGAGCTGAAGGCTCTGCGCCGCAGCCAGCGGGTGTTCCTGCCGGAGGGGACGCAGGCGGACTGCGACCGGAACTACCGGCTGTGGAAGCGGGCGGTGTCCCGTGCGGCGGACTGGATCGAGCATTGACCGGCTCGTGAACAGTGTGTAAATTTCGCCATTGTCCGCTTGCATCGGCGGACAAAACGCGGTATACTATGCAGCAATAGAACAGCAATATTTGAAAGGAGAAACAGCATGAGCATTCTGGACAATCTGAACACCTTGGGCAAGAAGGCGCAGGAGTACGCCGGTGTTGCCGTGGATAAGGCCAGGGATCTGGCGGAGGCTGCCGCCGATAAGGCAAAGTCCGCTACCGACGCCGCCAAGCTGAACATGGCCATCCTCACCGAGCAGCGCGAGCTGGAGAAGAACTACCGCGCCATCGGCGAGTGGTTCATCTCCGAGTATACCGGCGAAACGCCCGACGCCGTCAAGGACGTGGTGGCCGCCGTCAACGCCTCCAAGGCCCGCATCGCCGAGCTGGAGGCCGAGAAGGCCGCCAAGGTCGAGCCCGCTGCCGAGGAGGAGACGGTCAGCGTCAAGGTCTGCCCCGTCTGCGGCGCGGCCAGCGAGGACAAGTTCTGCCCCCACTGCGGCGCGCCCATGGGCGAGTAAGCAGACAGGATACGCAAAAAAAAGAACAGCCGTCCGTGACGGCTGTTCTTTTTTCGCGCCTATTTACTGCTTTACCCACTCCAGCGAGGAGGAGATACCCATGCTCTCCAGCTCGGACAGCAGGGCGTTGTCGTCGCTCCACGTCATGGTGCCGCCGCTGAGGGCGTAGCCCACGGACTCCTCGGCCTTGAAGCCGCTGCCGTTCTCGCTGAGATACAGGCGGCCCTTTTCGGCCTTGTAGCTGCCGGCAGTGATGTCGCTGCCGATGTCGCCCAGCAGGGCGCTTACGTCAAAGGCGGACAGAACGCTGTCCACCAGACCCTCCACGGTGAGTCCGCTCCCGTCCAGCGCCTTGTCGTACTCCTCCCGGGTCATGCCCTGCTTTTCAGCCTCCTGATAGGTCAGCTCCACGATGACAGGCTTCAGCGCCTGTATGTACGCGGTGAAGGAGGCGGCGGTGGCGTCGGTGTCCACGCCCATGGTGAAGGTGCCGTCGTCGTTGAACACGGCGGTGAGGAACATCTGCATGGGCGTCTCCGAGGCGTACTCGGCGTCCAGCGCGCCGCCGATCTCCGTGTCCATCTGCGATGTGATGTCCACCGTACACTGCCATGTGCCCACCAGCTGCTTGCTTTCATTGCTGCCGCAGGCGGTGAGACTTAGTGCCAGCACCAGCGTCAGCAGAAGCGCGGTCAATTTTTTCATGATGTCTTTCCTTTCCAGTGGATGATATTGTGCGGCCCGGCCGCCGGTGGGCATTATAGCCGAAACGCTGTACCGTGTCAATCGAAACGCGGGTTTTTTCTTGCAAAATGCCGCGTCATCCTGTATGCTGGTAGGGAAAGGGAGGGGGAGAGATGACGCTTTTACAGATGCGCTATATTCTGGAGGTCGACCGCTGCGGCTCCATGAACCGGGCGGCACAGGATCTGTTCGTGTCCCAGTCGGCGCTGTCCACCGCCATTCTGGAGGTGGAGAAGGAGCTGGGCATCACCGTGTTCCGCCGCAGCAACCGGGGCGTGGTGCTGACGGAGGAGGGCCGGGAGCTGGTAGCCCAGATCGCGCCCATTGTGGAGCGCAGCGGCCGTATCGCCCGGTATTACAGCGAGCGCCGGGCGGAGAACCGGGTCACGCTGTCCGTGGCGTCCCAGCGCTATCCCTTCTGCGCCAAGGCCTTCGTGGAGTACCTCCACCTGCTGGAGGAGCCCCGCATACAGGTGAGCTTCAAGGAGATGGAGATGGCCGCCGTCATCGACGAGGTGTTCCGCCGCCAGAGCGCGATGGGCATCATCTTCGTCTCCGACATGACGGAGCACTTCATCGGCCGCATCCTGCAGGAGAAGGATCTGGAGTTCTGCCAGCTGGCCACGCTGCGCCCCCGGGTGTTCATGCGCCGGGGCCATCCGCTGGCGTCGGAGCCGTCGGTGCGGCTGGAGCAGCTGTACGCCTATCCCTATGTGGTGTTCACCCAGTCCGACAGCAACTACCAGTACGCGGAGGAGGCGGTGGTGGGCACCGGCGCCCAGTTCGACCGGGTGGTGTGCGTCAGCGACCGGGCCACGGCCTACAACGTCATGGCCCACACCAACTGCGTCTCCACCGGCAGCGGCGTCATGCCGGAGGGCTACGGCGACGACCGGCTGGTGACGCTGCCTCTGACCGGGCAGGTACACGATATGCGTCTGGGCTATATCAAGCTGCGCTCTGTGCCCCTGACGGAGACGGGGGAGAAGTTCGTGGACATCCTGACCCGCAGCCTTGCTGAGCTCGGCGAGGGCGTATAACGGCGGAAAACCTGCAATAAACCTGCGAAAAATCTGCAATATATCTGCAATAAACCGGAAATATATCTGAAAAAAGGACGCCGTTCAGGCGTCCTTTTTTTTGCAGGTCACACCACCTGAAAAATAAAAAATTTCAGGTAGCTCGTCTCGTCCACGCCCCACAGGATGGGGTGGTCGGCGCACTGCTGCCGCGCCTCGATCTGCCGCAGCTGTACCCCCGCGTCCCGTGCGGCGCTGCGCAGCATTTTGATGAACAGCTCCTCCGTGGCGAAGTGGCTGCATGAGCAGGTGGCCAGATACCCGCCCCGGGGCAGCAGCCTCATGGCCCGGTAGTTGATCTCCTTGTAGCCGGTCATGGCGTTGTGTACCGTCCGGCGGCTCTTGGTGAAGGCCGGGGGATCAAGGATGATGAAATCGTATTTTTTCGGCTGCTTTTCCAGCTGGGGCAGCAGGTCGAACACGTTGGCCGTCATGCAGTCCATGACGCCGTCCAGCCCATTGCGGCGGGCGTTCTCCGCCGCGCACTGCACCGCGAACTCCGACACGTCCACGGCGGTGACATGGGCCGCGCCGCCACGGGCCGCGTTGAGGGCGAAGGAGCCGGTGTGGGTGAAGCAGTCCAGCACCGTCCGGCCCTTTGCCAGACGGGCCACCGCCTGCCGGTTGTACTTCTGATCCAGAAAAAAGCCGGTCTTCTGGCCGTTCTCAAAGTCCACGGTGTAGACGATGCCGTTCTCCACGATGTCCACCGCCGTCTTTTCCGGCGGCGTCTCGCCGGGCAGGGGATACCAGCCCTTGGCCTGCGCCATGCCCTCCAGCTCCCGGATGGCCGCGTCGTTGCGCTCGTAGATGCCCCGGATGTCCTGTCCGTCCTCCCGCAGCACCTTGGCCAGCAGGGAGAACAGGCGGGGCTTGATGCGCTCCATGCCCAGACTCAGGGTCTGCGTCACCAGCACGCTCTCGAACCTGTCCACCGTCAGGCCGGGGAACAGGTCGGCCTCGCCGAAGATCACGCGGCAGCAGCGGCTGTCCGTCTCGCCCATCACCGTTTTGCGGTAGTCCCATGCGTAGCGGATGCGCCGCTCCCAGAAGGCGTCGGAGAAGTCGTCATTGGCGTTGCGGCTCAACAGACGTACCCGGATCCTGGAGCGGCTGTTGTAGAATCCGCAGCCCAGCCAGCTGCCCCGGCGGCTCACCACGTCCACCAGTCCGCCGTCCTCCGCGCCGCTTTCCACGGACGTGACCTCGCCCTCGTAGACCCACGGGTGCCCGCCGGTGAGGGCGGCCTCCCCCTTGGGGGTGATGGTGACCTTCGCATAGGGACGCGCAGCTTTCATGGTACATACCGCCTTTCATTTCATGGCCGCCATTATAACACATCTTCCCCGGATTTTCCATATAAATGTGGTGAACGACATTGAAAGGGGAATGACCATGCCAAGCGTGTATCTGAGTCCCAGCACACAGGAATACAACCCGTACATCACCGGCGCCGGCAGCGAGGAGTACTTTATGAACCTCATCACCGACGCCATGGAGCCGTACCTCACCGCCAACACCATCCGCTTCGGCCGCAACACGCCGGAGATGACGGCGGCCAGCTCCATCCGGCAGGGAAACGCCGGGAACTACGACTTCTATCTGGCCCTCCACTCCAACGGCAGCACCGACGGCAGCCGGGAGGGTACCGTCCGGGGCGTCATTGCCTTCTACTACCCCGGCAGCGCCAACGGACAGCGGGCCGCCGACATCTTCGTGCGGAACCTCAAGACCATCTACCCGCTGCCGGAGAAGGTCTACACCCGCTCCACCACCGCGCTGGGGGAGGTGCGCCAGCCCCGGATGCCCGCCGTGCTGCTGGAGCTGGGCTACCACGACAACTACGCCGATGCCCGCTGGGTGCAGAACAACATCCAGGCCATCGCCGCCAATCTGGCGCTGTCCCTGACGGAGTACTTCGGCCTGCCGTTCATCACGCCCCTTACGCCGTGGCGGGGAACGGTGCGCACCCAGTCCGGGAGCCTGAATCTGCGGGACTATCCGTCCACGTCGGGCCGGGTCGTCGCCCAGCTGCCCTCCGGCACGGCGGTGACGGTCTACGGCCGCACCGGGGAATGGTACAGCGTGGGCTATCAGGGCCATCTGGGCTATGCCGCCGCCGCGTACATCCAATAGGGGGGCGCGGCTGGCAAAATCGGTGAACTGCCTAAAAAACACAGGTCATTTTTCCGGTTTGCCCTTGACAGTTGACTATAATATGTTTAATATTGTAAAGGATTATCATCGGGAGGACAGGGGTACCTTTCGGTTATTTTCTAAGGCACATCTTGTGCCGACCCATACTAACCATTACAACATAGGAGGAATGCACCATGACCGCACAAGGTTGGATCGTGGCAGTCCTCTCCTTCGCTGTTGCCTTCGTTCTGGGCTTTGCGGTATGCACCCTGATCCGCCGCCGCAAGGAAAAGAACGACCAGCGCAAGATCGAAGACGCCGAGCAGGAAGCTCTGCGTATCGTCAACGAGGCCATCAAGAGCTCTGAAAACAAAAAGCGGGAAGCGCTTCTTGAAGCAAAAGAAGAGATTTTGAAAAACCGCAGCGAATACGAGAGGGAAGTGAAGGAACGCCGCGCCGAGCAGCAGAAGCAGGAGCGCCGTTTGCAGCAGAAGGAGGAGAATCTCGATCACAAGACCGAGATGATCGAGAAGAAGGAGGAGGCGCTGGCCCAGAAGCACGCCGCCGCCGACAAGGAGCAGGAGGAGATCAAGCTCATCAAGCGCAGCCAGACCGAGATGCTGGAGCGCATCTCCGGCTTCACGGCGGAGCAGGCCAAGGAATACCTGATCGCGCAGGTGGAGTCCGAGGTGACTCACGAGACGGCGCTGAAGATCAAGGAGATCGAGGCCCGCGCCAAGGACGAGGCCGACCAGCGTGCCCGCGAGATCGTGGCCACCGCCATCCAGCGGTGCGCCGCCGACCATGTGGCCGAGATCACCGTCAGTGTGGTTCCCCTGCCCAATGACGAGATGAAGGGCCGCATCATCGGCCGCGAGGGCCGCAACATCCGGACGCTGGAGACTCTGACCGGCGCCGACCTTATCATCGACGATACCCCCGAGGCCATTACCGTCTCCTGCTTCGAGCCTGTCCGCCGCGAGGTGGCCCGGCTGGCGCTGGAGAAGCTGATCGCCGACGGCCGCATCCACCCCACCCACATCGAGGAGATGGTGGAGAAGGCCCGCCGCGAGGTGGACGGCGTGATTCGCGCCGAGGGTGAGCGCGCCGTGCTGGAGACGGGCGTGCGCGGTCTGCACCCCGAGCTGCAGAAGCTGCTGGGCCGCCTGCACTACCGCACCAGCTACGGCCAGAACGTGCTGCAGCACTCCATCGAGGTCAGCCATATTGCCGGTATGATGGCCGCAGAGCTGGGCGCAGACGTACAGGCCGCCAAGCGAGCAGGTCTGCTGCACGACATCGGCAAAGCCCTTGACCACGAGTTCGAGGGCACCCATGTGGCGCTGGGCGTGGAGTACGCCCGCAAGTACCGGGAGAAAGAGGACATCATCCACGCCATTCAGGCCCACCACGGCGACGTGGAGTGCAGGACGCTGGTGGCCTGCCTTGTGCAGGCGGCCGACGCCATCTCCGCCGCCCGGCCCGGCGCACGCCGCGAGAATCTGGAGAACTATATCAAGCGTCTGGAGAAGCTGGAGGAGATCACCGGCACCTATCCCGGCGTGGAGAAGAGCTACGCCATTCAGGCGGGCCGCGAAGTCCGCGTCATGGTCAAGCCGGAGCAGGTGTCTGAGGACGAGATGGTCATTCTGGCCCGCGAGCTGGCCAAGCGCATCGAAAACGAACTGGAGTACCCCGGCCAGATCAAGGTTCACGTCCTGCGGGAAACGAAGGTCGTGGAATACGCAAAATAAAGACCCCTACGGCTCCGGAGTGCGTTGCACTCCGGAGTCTTTTTTGCTATAATGTCCCTGCATGAAGGGGGGAACGTCTATGAGACGCATCGTATTGTGCCTGCTCCTGCTGGCGATGGCACTGTCCGTGACCGGGTGTCTGCCCGTTTCGGGGGACGGCGCGCCGTCTCCGGCGGCGGAGGAGCCGAAGCTCGCCGCCACGGAGCCGGATGACGCCGAGGCTGTCACCGCCGCAGAGCCGGTGTGGATGCGGCAGCACCAGTCCGTCTGGGGGCGGGAGCCGGAGACGGTCAGCGCCGAGTTCGAGCGCATCTCCGGCGCGGCGGCCTGCGGCATGACCACGGGGCAGGAGCTTCTGTTGCTGGACTTCATGGACTGCTACTACCAGTCCGTGTGCAGCTTGCAGGCCATCGACTGCAGCGCGCTGTTCGCCGACCGGGCGCAGTCCGACTACCACCGTACCGTCTGGCGCACGCTGGCGGCTATCCGGCAGGAGTCGCCCATCGACCTGCACGCCGGCTCCTACAGCTACTCCCTGCGCTGCGCGGCGCTGGATGGGGACGGCGACACGGCGGCGCTGACGCTGCTGGAGAGCAGCGTGGTCTACTTCGACGGGCTGGAGGGGATGCCCTCCGAGCAGTGGAACGTGAAGCACACCTTCCGGCTGCAGCGCGCCGGCGGCGATCGCTGGCTCATCGCGGAGCACGTCTCCGATGACAACCCCTATTACAGCGCCGATTACGACGCCGATACGGACACCGACCGCAATCTGCCCCGGCTGCTGGCCTGTATCCGGGCGCGGCAGGACGATCCCCGGACGCCGTGGACACCGAAGGTCACATGGGATCACGACTATGACCGGGACGCCGCGCTGGACTACATGCTGACGTACAGCGCCAAGCGCAACCCCGCCTACCGGGCCTATGACGATGTGGGCGGCAACTGCATGAACTTCGGCTCACAGGTGCTGTCTGCCGGGGGCATCCCGCCGGTATCCGGCGGCTACGAGACGGGCTGGTACTATTTCAGCAGCAGTGATGTCACGCTGCCGTGGGTCAACGTGGGCGGCTTCCTCGACCTTGCGGCGAGCCATACCGGCTCCGGGCTGGTGGCCGCGGCAGACGCGCCCTACTTCACCGGCGAGGTGGGGGATATCATCACCATGGGCGTCGAGGAGCCGCGGAACCACACCACCGTCATCTGTGGTATTCTTACCGACGACGCGGGGCAGACCGTGGACTATCTGCTGTGCTCCAACACTGCCAACCTGCGGAACTATCCGGCTTCCGCGTATTACTATGCCAATCGCCAGCTCACGAAGATACTGGGCTGGAACGACTGACCTCAAAGGAGGAAATACCATGGACTATCGTATTCTGGCACTGGGCGACGTGGCCAGCGAGACGGGCCTCCAGCTGCTGCAGAGGAAGCTGTGGGCCTTCCGGCGGGAGCGGGACGTCGCCTTCGCGGTGGTCAACGGCGAGAACATCTCCGGCAGCGGCCTGACAAGGGTGCAGGCGGAGGAGCTGCTGGCCGCCGGTGCGGACGTGATCACGCTGGGCAACCACACCTTCGGCAAGCCCCAGATCGCCCCGTTCCTGGACGAGAACCGGTACATCCTGCGGCCCGCCAACTTCACGGGCCGCGCCGCCGGACGGGGCTATGCCGTCTACGACTGCGGCGCGTTCTCCGCGGCGGTGCTGGTGCTCATCGGCCGCTGCGGTTTGGATTTCAACGCCGACAACCCCTTTACCACGGCGGATCGCCTGCTGAAAACGGCGGACAAGCCCACATTCACGCTGGTGGAGCTCCACGCGCAGGCCACCAGCGAGAAGCTGGCTATGGCCTACTATCTGGATGGCCGCGTGTCCGCCCTGTGGGGCACCCACACCCATGTGCCTACCGCCGACCAGCGGGTATTCCAAAAGGGCACCGGCTACGTCACCGATCTGGGTATGACCGGGCCGGTGGAGTCGGTGCTGGGTGTCAGGCCGGAGCAGTCCATGGAGTTCTTCCTGGGCGGTCTGCCCGGCCGCTATCAGGCGGCGGACGGGCCCTGCGCCGCGCAGGGCTGCATCTTCACACTGAACAGCGACACCGGCCTTTGCACCGGTGTGGAGCGTATCGAGATCAAATAAAAGGAGAAACTGCTATCATGTCTGTGGAAAAAGTAAGAGCCTATCTGGAACCCTACGGTGTTGCTGACCGTATCCGCGAATTCGATGTGTCCAGCGCCACGGTGGAGCTGGCCGCGCTGGCCGTGGGCGTGGAGGGCGCGCGCATTGCCAAGACCCTCAGCTTCAAGGTGGACGAGGAGCCTATTCTGGTGGTGGCCGCCGGTGACGCCAAGGTGGACAACAGCAAGTACAAGCACTTCTTCGGCGCCAAGGCCAAGATGCTCACCGCCGAGGAGGCCGTGGAGCGTATCGGCCACGCCGTAGGCGGCGTATGCCCCTTTGCCCTGCCCGATGATGTCAAGACCTATCTGGACGTGTCCCTGAAGCGGTTCGAGACGGTGTTCCCCGCCGTGGGCAGCGCCGCCAGCGCCATCGAGCTGACCTGTGACGAGCTGGAGCACTGCTGCGGGAAGAACTTCGTCCAGTGGGTGGACGTGTGCAAGGGCTGGCAGGACGGGGAGGCGTGATGGTACGCATCCTGCATGCAGGCGACTTCCATCTGGACAGCGCCTTCGGCGCGCTGACGCCGGAGCAGGCCCGCCAGCGCCGGGCCGAGAGCCGGGAGAGCGTGCAGCGTCTGGTGGACTGGGCCAACGACCACGAGGTGCAGCTTCTGCTGCTGGCAGGCGACCTGTTTGACGGCGACGCCGTGGGCAGCGACACCGCACGGCTGGTGGCCGCCGCGCTGGGCACGTTCCGGGGCCAGACGGTGATCGCGCCCGGCAACCACGACCCCTATACCACCCGCAGCGCCTACGCCCGCACGCTGTGGCCTGACAATGTGCATATCTTTACAGAGGATCGGATGCAGACCATTCCGTTCCCTCAGTACGGCTGCGCCGTCCACGGCGGGGCCTTCACCATGCCGGAGGAGCCGGCGGATCATGTACTAGCCGGATTCACCGCCCCGGACGACGGGCTGGTGCATATCGGCCTGCTCCACGGGGAGTTGACCGGCTCCGAAAGCCGCTACCGCCCCCTGACCACTGCCGCCGTGGCCGCGTCGGGCCTGCACTATCTGGCGCTGGGCCATGTCCACGGCTGCACCGGCGTCCTGCGCAGCGGCAGCGTGCCCTACGGCTATTGCGGCTGTCTGGAGGGACGGGGCTTTGACGAGCTGGGGGACAAGGGCTTTCTGGCGGGAGAGGTGTCCCGGGAGAGCGCCGCCCTGCGCTTCGTGCCCTTTGCCCGCCGGCGCTACCGCATCATGGAGGCGGACGTGACGGAGGGCGACCCGGCGGCCTGCATCGCCGCCGCTCTGCCCGCCGGGACGGAGGAGGACGTGTACCGGGTGGTGCTCACCGGAAGCCCCGCCGCGCCGATATCGCCGGAGCGGGTGCGGGACGTGCTGGGCCACCGGTTCTACGCATTGCAGGTGCGGGACAAAACTACCGTCCGGCAGGAGCTGTGGGACAAGTGCGGCGAGGACTCCCTGCGGGGACTGTTTTTGCAGCAGCTGCAGGCGGCCTGCGGCGATGATCCGCCGTCCCGCCGCCTGACGGAGCAGGCGGCGGCCTTCGGACTGGCCGCCATCGACGACCGGGAGGTATGACCATGAAAAAGATCCTGATGATCGGCACCGGCGGCACCATTGCCTCGGAAAAGACGCCCTCCGGCCTGACGCCGGAGCTGACCACGGAGCAGCTGCTGTCCTTCATCCCCGGCATCGCGGACTTCTGCCGGGTGGAATGTCTCCAGCTGTACTCGCTGGACAGCACCAACATCCGGCCGGAGCACTGGCTGGGCCTCGCCGCCGCCATCCGCGACCGGTACGACGGCTACGACGGCTTTGTCATCGCCCACGGCACCGACACCATGGCCTACACCGCCGCCGCCCTCAGCTATCTGGTGCAGGGCAGTCCCAAGCCCATCGTGCTTACCGGTGCGCAGAAGCCCATCTGGTTCGACGGCACGGACTCCAAGCGCAATCTGACGGATGCCTTCCTCTATGCCTGCCGGGGCTGCGGCGGCGTACAGATCGTGTTCAACGGCAAGGTGATTCTGGGCACGCGCGCCCGCAAGACCTGCTCCAAGAGCTTCCACGCCTTTTCCAGCGTGAACTATCCCGATCTGGCGGTGGTGCAGGATGGCCATTTGCTGCAATATATGCGCTGCGCCTGCTATCCCCGGCCCCTGTTCTACGACACGCTGGATACCCGCGTGGGACTGCTGAAGCTGATCCCCGGCACATCCAGCGAGCTGATCGACTTCATGCTGGACCGGCACGACGGCCTCATCATCGAGTCCTTCGGCGTAGGCGGCCTGCCGGAATACGAGGACGCCGATTTCTACGACGCGGTGTGCCGCGGCGTGGAGCAGGGCAAGATCGTGGTCATGACCACACAGGTGCCCAACGAGGGCAGCGACCTGACGGTGTACCATGTGGGCGGCCGCCTGAAAAGCACGCTCCGACTGCTGGAGGCCTACGACATGACCACGGAGTCGGCGGTGGCCAAGCTTATGTGGATCCTGGGCCAGACGAGGGATTTCGGCGAGGCGGAGCGCCTGTTTTACCGGCCGGTGGCACGGGACATCCTGTACGAAAACTGAATTTGATGAAAAAACGGCACGCCGCACAGGCGTGCCGTTTTGCATACATTTACGCCGTTTTTCCCATACTATCCAAAAATGCGCGGGGAGGACGCAAAGCATGAAACAGGAATTTTCCACCAGAACGGCGGCGCTGGACGATGCGCTGGGTGCGGGGCGCTGCTTCGACATGACGGCCCGCGATCTCACCATTGGCGGCCGCCGCGCCAGACTGTGGGTGGTGAACGGCTACGCGCAGGAGAGTATTCTGGAGCGGATGATCGCACAATGGCTGGCGGCACCCGACCTGACGGACATGAAAACGCCGGACGCATTTCTCCGAAGCTTTGTCACAGCCTGCGATGCTGCCGTCTGCCTGAAAAAGGAGGAGGCGGTGCTGGGGGTGTTTTCCGGCAAGACGCTGCTGGTAGTCGATGGATGGGACGGCGGTATTCTGATGGATGTGAAGCAGTTTCCCACTCGCTCCATTGAGGAGCCGGATACCAGCCGCGTCCTCCGGGGCAGCCACGACGGCTTTGTGGAGAATCTGATGCAGAACGCCGCTCTGCTGCGCCGCCGTATCCGAGATACCCGCCTGACGCTGGAGCGGGTGCAGCTGGATAATCGCTCCCACACCGATGTGGTGCTGTGCTACATGGAGGGCGAGGCAGATCCCGGCCTGCTGGCGGAGCTGCGAAAAAAACTGAAAAATATGCAGGTGGGCTCTGTTGCCATGAGTCAGGAATCGGTGGCGGAAGCCCTCTCGCCCCGGCAGTTCTGGAACCCGTTTCCGAAGGTCCGCTACACCGAGCGTCCCGACGTGGCCACGGCCTGCATCATGGAGGGCGATGTGGTGGTGATGGTGGACAACTCCCCGTCGGCGCTGCTGCTGCCCACCACGCTGCTGCGGTTTACCGAGGAGATCAACGACTACTATTTCCCGCCCCTTATCGGCTCTTACCTCCAGATCGTCCGCATGGCGGTGCTGCTGCTGACGGTGTTCGTCACGCCGGTGTGGTATCTGCTGGTGAAAAACCCCGACACGCTTCATGAAAACCTGCATTTTCTGCTGATACAGGACGAGTATTTCGTCCCGCTCATCATCCAGCTGCTGCTGGTGGAGCTGATCATCGACGTGCTGAAGCTGGCGTCCCTGAACACGCCGGATGTGCTGAGCAACTCCTTCAGCATGATCGGCGCCCTGATCTTGGGGGATTTCGCGGTGCAGGCCCGCTGGCTGGTGCCGGAGGTGCTGGTGTACATGGCCTTTGTGGCCATCGCCAACTATGCCCAGCACAGCTACGAGATGGGCTACGCCACCAAGCTGTGCCGGATGCTGCTGCTGATCCTCGTCTGGCTTTTTGACCTGTGGGGCCTGATCGCCGGCGTGGTGGGCATACTGCTCATGATGGCCGTCACCAAGCCGCTGGTGGGTAAGGGCTATCTCTATCCGCTCATTCCCTTTGACGGCAAAAAATTAAAGCGCCTGCTGCACCGCGTTCCCATCCGTAAGGACAACAGCTAAGTGCAAAAACCATAAAATACCGGGCTGCCGCTGGCAATTCACCCTGAATTTACACCGCATTATGCGCCTCATTCCGGCACAAAGTAACGCTGTCGCCGGCGACAATTCCACAAAGGGGTGAGACGCTTGTATGAACTGCGTGAAACGCATCGCACAGGCAGCCTCCGCAAAGGAACCGCAAGGCTGCTCGCTCTGGTATTTTCCCTCTCACTGTGTCTTCAACTGGTTTGGGCCGCCCCCGGAGAGCGGACGTTGATCCCTCTGGGCAAGGCCGTGGGCATCAAGCTGTTTGCAGACGGCGCGCTGGTGGTGGGACTGGCGGAGGACAGTCCTTGTCCCGCAAAGGATTGCGGCCTGAAGGAAGGGGATCTTATCCTCTCCATGGGTGACACGAAGATCACCTCCACCGAGCAGGTCCGCGCAATCCTGCAGGATAATGGCTGCGAGCCGCTGGTCATGACCGTCCGGCGCAGCAGCAGGACACTGACCGTCACCGCCGTACCCGTGCAGGGCATAGACGGCGCGTGGCAGCTGGGGGCGTGGATCCGCGACAGCATGGCCGGTATCGGCACACTGACCTATTACGACCCCATCACCGGCAGCTACGGCGCACTGGGCCACGGCATCACCGATGTGGACACGGCCAAGCTGATGCCGCTGGCCTCCGGTTCCATTATGGAGACCACGGTGAAGGCGGTGAAAAAGGGCGCCAAGGGCGACCCCGGCGAGCTGAAGGGCGACTTCTCCGTCCAGCATGACGTGGGTACCGTCTGCATCAACAGCGACGGCGGTATCTTCGGCACGGTGGCGGATCCTGATTTCCTCCAGATGGGTACGCCCGTTCCCGTTGCCACAGCCCGCCAGGTAAAGTCCGGCCCTGCCACCATTCTGGCCACCATCTCCGATGATGACACGGCGGAATACACGGTGGAGATCGTCCGGGTGTTCCCCGGCAATCAGTCCACCCGCAACCTGCTGCTCCGCGTCACGGACCAGCGGCTGCTGGATGCCACCGGCGGCATCGTGCAGGGCATGAGCGGCAGTCCCATCCTCCAGAACGGACGGATCGTGGGAGCTGTGACCCATGTTCTGCTCAACGACCCCACACAGGGCTACGGTATTCTCATGGAGAATATGCTGGCCATGGCGGGGTAACAGAGGAGGTGGACGCCATGCAGTCTCTGCTCATCAAGGACACCACCCGCGCACAGCGTGAGGAGATCGTGCGGCGGGCGCTCAGTGCCTGCGGATCCGGCTGCGACGGCTGCAACGGCTGCGGCAACTCCGGCGGCGGCCGCGTGGACAGCATCTATCAGCCGTATATTGACGGTGAAAAGGAGCTGGCCGACATCAACGCGGAATACGCCGCCGGACGTAAGCTGGTGCGGTAACAGAAAAGCGGCGGGCACAGCCCGCCGCTTTTTCCGCACGATATTCCTTTACGGCACAGGCCGGTAGGACACCGGCTTGCCGCCTTCAAATGTCACCTGATACCCGGTACCCGGCGCCACCGGATAGTCGTACCGGATACCGCCGAACCAATGCATCAGCAGTCCGGCAGTGACACCGCCGTGGATGACGCATACCGCGTCCTCCCCCGCGTCCAGCACCGGCTGGAGGGCCGCCAGATTCCGCGCCAGCACCTGCGGCGCGCTCTCTCCGTGGGGGCAGGCATTGTGCTCCGCGTCCTGACACCACGTCTGAAACGCGGGGTCGTCCTTCAGCTCGGCGTAGCTCTTCATCTCAAAGTCGCCGAAGTCCATCTCCCGCAGACCCGGCAGCTGTGTGTGAGGCACGTCGCCGTACAGCGCACGGATGGTCTGCTCCGTCCGCAGAAGGCCGCTGGTGTAATACCGCGCCGCCGTGGGGTACACGCCGGTCTTGGCACGCTGGGCCAGCATCTCCAGAGAATCCGGCAGGACGGGGATATCCGCCGCGCCGTAGTACAGGTCATCCCGGCTTCCGGCGGTGTCGCCGTGCCGCAGTAGAGTCAGCTTCATTTCAATACCTCCGCCAGTCCGCAGAATACGCGGGTCACACGGTCAGCCCTGCGGGCCATGTCCTGCATGAGGGTGCCGTGGCGCTCCCGCCACGCCCGCTCCTCACCGTCCATGGGGACGATGCCGCCGCTGACCTCCCGGCACACCACCACCGCGTTTTCAAACAGCGGCAGATACCGCGCCACATCCGTCTCCCGGCGGCTCAGGGCCTCCAGATGGCAGTAGCATTTTGCGCCCGCCCGCGGCTCCGATACCGCCAGATCGCACACATCAGCCATGCTGAATCCGTAGTGCGCCAGCGCCCACGTCAGCTTGCCCTGAAACGCTCCGCCGATCACCAAATCCATATCATTTACCCCCCTAACGCCAATACCACTGTGCCGCACAGCTCGCCCAGCACCAGACCGAAGCCGGAGATATCGCCGGACATCCCGTCAAACTGCCGGAAGCCGTACCACACCGCCAGACCGTATCCCACAGCCGCCGCCAGCGGGGCGAGGCTGCCCCACAGAAAAACCGGCAGCGCACACAGCCGCCAAAAGCGCAGCCGCCACAAAAACCGGCGCACCGCCCCGCTCCATGGCGCTGTACTGGCTGGTGCTCATGGGCCGCAGCGTCAGCACCGCCATAGCCGCCGATGCCCGGCTGGCCACGGGGAGCAGCGCCAGCGGCAGCAGGGGGATGTCCTCCAGCGACAGAAACGCGCTCCACTGGGCCATGGCCAGCAGCACCATGCAGATCACCGCGAAGGCCCCGCAGTGGGAGTCCTTCAGGATGCGCCGCCGCGTCTCCAGATCCCGGCGGGACAGGATGCCGTCGCACACGTCCATGAAGCCGTCCAGATGCAGAAAGCCCGTGGTCAGCCACGGCGCTGCCGCGCATAGCGCCGCCCCCAGCGGACGGGGCAGGAGACCCGCCAGCCACGCGGCCAGCGCCCATACCACGCCCACCACGATGCCTATCAGCGGCAGGCAGGCCAGCATTTTCCGCCGCGCCGACTCGCTCCATATTTTTTTCGGGCAGGGGATGGCCAGAAACATCCCCCATGCCATGAAGAAGCCGTATATCCAGTCACGCACGGGGCAGCGCCCCCTTCCACACATGGGGCAGCCCCATGGTCATTTCACATACCACATCGAACTCTGCCGCCAGCGTCCGGCAGATATGAGCCAGCCCACCGACATACGCCGCTGTCCATGGGTCGTACGCCTCCCCGCCTGTGAAGATGCCATCGCACACGCAGACAAAGTTCGCCGGATGGCGGCTGATAGCCGCAAGCTGGGCGGCTACCCGCCGGGGCGCATCCGTATCCATGCCGCCGTCCTCAAACATCTGCGCCGCCAGACATGCCGTGACGCTGTCAAACAGCACCGTACCCGTCGGATCGATGGCTGTCAGCCCCGCCGTCAGGTGGCGGGCGCGTTCCACGGTGGTGAAGCCCCAGCCGTCCCGGTCGGCGATGTGACGCCGGATGCGGGCCAGGTCCTCGTCGTCGTGGGGCTCCATGGTGGCCCAGTAGTACAGCGGCGCATTTTCGCCCAGCAGCTTGGCGATCCGCTGGGCGGCGCTGCTCTTGCCGCTTTTGCAGCCGCCGATAAACAGAAGTCTCATGTTGCCTCCACGGTGAAAGCGTCCATCGCCCGTATCTCGTCCAGATAGCCGTCCTCAATGGCGGCCTCGTCAAAGGTAGCCATGCCCCGCATCACGCCGCAGGCGCCCTCCAGCAACCGGAACAGCAGGGGACACCCGCTGCCCTCGCCCAGCCGCATGTCCAGCCGCAGGCAGGGACGCAGCCCCAGCTCCTCCGCCGCAATGCGGTAGCCGATCTCGTAGGAGTCGTGGGACAGGAACAGGTAGTCCCTCGTCGCCGGACACAGCCGCACGGCGCACAGTGCCGCCGTGATGGAGATGAAGCCGTCCACCGCCGCCGGTACCCGCTCATGGGCGCAGCCCAGAAAAGCACCGGTCATGGCGGCGAGATCCAGCCCGCCTACTCCGGCCAGCACGCCGATGATATCGTTTTTATCGGGCCGGTGCAGCGCCAGCGATTGCCGCAGCACCTCCTTCTTCCGCAGGAAGCCCTGGTCGGTGAGGCCGCCGCCCCGGCCGGTGACGGCCTCCACATCCGCGCCGGTGAGGACTGCCAGCACCGCCGCCGAGGTGGTGGTGTTGCCGATGCCCATTTCGCCGATACCCAGCGCCGTTACGCCATCCGCCTTGGCCTGCGCCGCCTGCTCTATGCCGGCGGCCATGGCCTCCAGCACCTGCTGCCGGGTCATGGCGTCCTCCCGGACAATGTCGCCGGTGCCCCGGCGTACCTTGCGGTGGAGAATACCCACCGGCGGCACGTCGCCGTCGATGCCTACATCCACCACCGTTACATCGTCGCCGAAGGCTGCCGCCATGGCGGACATGCCGGTCTTACGGAAGGTCATATTCACCGCCTGCTGCAATGTCACCGACGGCGGCGTACAGGATACGCCCTCCGCCACTACGCCATTGTCGGCGGCGAACACCGCCACGCGGCACTTGCCCATGGCGGGGCAGACCTGCCCTGTCACGCCTGCCAGCCGGATGGACATATCCTCCAGCTGACCCAGACTGCCCGGCGGCTTGGCCAACTGCGCCTGCCGCCGCCGCGCCGCATCCATGGCGGCCTCGTCGGCGGGGCGAATGGCCTCGATATATGCCCGCAGTTCCTGCTCTGTCATGCTCGTTCCTCCAGGTATCCCCGCTGCGCCAGCCAGTCGAGAGACGGCGCGCAGTCCTGATTTTCGATGGTATAGGTGGCCGCCGGACACTGCTCCAGCAGCGTATCCAGCACCTGCTCCATGGGGATCGTCCCCTTGCCCAGCGGGTCGTGGAGATCCCAGTCTCCCGCGTTGTTGTGCAGGTGGACATGCCGCAGCCACGGGGCCATGGGGGCGATCCACGCCAAGGGCGGTGTTTTGCTGGTGGAGGCATTGGCGTGTCCCACATCCAGACACAGCCCCAGCCGGGGATCGTTTACCTGCCCGGCGATCTGCACCAGCATCTCCGGCCCCGGCTCCATCACGTTCTCCACCGCCAGCACCATGCTCTCCGGCACGTCCGCCAGCAGCTCCCGCCAGAACAGCACCGGCTGCTCCACAAACCACTCCGGAAAGTACACCAGCGGGATGAAGCCGCCGTGTACCACAAGGCGCGTTACCCCCAGCGCCCGCGCCGTTTCGATGGTCTGGCGGAAGCGGTGCAGCGCCGCGTCCCGCACCAGCGGGTCGATGGCGCAGGGGGCAAGCTCGGCAAACGGCGCGTGGAGCCATAGATGCCGGGCACCCTCAATCTGTCGGCGCACCAGCGCCATGGCGTCAGGCTGCTCCAGCCGGGGCGCCCAGCAGAATTCGGTGATCTCGAAGCCCAGACCCCACTCTCGTGCCAGCGCTGCGGCCTGACCGTCCATACCGGACAGGTGCAGCCTCCTCCGCAGTTCTCCTCGCTCCATACGCCGCCTCCCTGCACATACTTCAAGGAGGATTATAGCACACGGCGCGGGAAATACAAACCCCAAAAAGCGGGCGTGCCAAAGGCCATACAGAGCTGCGGAGGGTAGCGATGTATGGCAAAAAAGATGGCGCGGGAGGCAGCCTTTTTTGTGTGTGCCCTTGCATGCGGCGCGGAAAAATGGTATGATAATTACTTAAGAAATGTAAGGGAGGTCATCCTCTATGAAATTAGGTATCGTAGGGCTGCCCAACGTGGGCAAGAGCACCCTGTTCAACGCCATCACCAACGCTGGGGCTGAGAGCGCCAACTACCCGTTCTGCACCATCGAGCCCAACGTGGGCGTGGTGGCTGTGCCGGACGCACGGCTGGACAAGCTGGCGGAGATGTACCAGCCGGACAAAAAAACTCCGGCGGTCATCGAGTTTGTGGACATCGCCGGCCTGGTGAAGGGCGCCAGTCAGGGCGCGGGCCTTGGCAACAAGTTCCTGGAGAACATCCGCCGCACCGACGCCATCGTCCATGTGGTGCGCTGCTTCGACGACGAAAACATCATGCATGTGGTGGCCGACGCCAGCCAGAACGTGCCGGTAGACCCGCTGGGTGACATCGGCACCATCGATCTGGAGCTGATCATGGCCGATCTGGAGATGGTGAATCGCCGGGTGGAGAAGGCGGCCAAGGCCGCCAAGGGCGACAAGAAGTTCCTTCGGGAGGCGGAGGTATTCAAGGCGCTGGCGGCCCATCTGGACGCCGGGAAGTCTGCCCGCACCTTCGAGTGCGACAAGGAAGACCGCGCTATCATCGAGACAGCGGATCTGCTGAGCCTGAAGCCCATCATCTACGCCGCCAACATGGATGAGGACGGCTTCGCCAACTGTGAGAGCAACGGCTACTTCCAGTCCGTCCGCGATCTGGCGGCCAAGGAGGGGGCGCAGGTGCTGCCCATCTGCGCCAAGCTGGAGCAGGACATTGCCGAGCTGGACGATCCCGAGGAGCGGGCCATGTTCCTGGCCGATCTGGGCATTGAGAAGTCCGGCCTTGACCGGCTGATCCAGTGCTCCTACGACCTGCTGGGGCTGATCTCCTTCCTGACCTACGGCAAGGACGAGTGCAGAGCGTGGACGATCCGGAAGGGCACCAAGGCGCCGCAGGCCGCCGGAAAGATCCACTCCGACATCGAGCGGGGCTTCATCCGGGCGGAGACCATCAACTTCGACGAGATGATGGCCTGCGGCGGCAGCGTGGCCGCAGCTAAGGAGAAGGGGCTGCTGCGCTCTGAGGGCAAGGAGTATGTGGTCAAGGACGGCGACATGATCTATTTCCGCTTCAACGTGTAAAAAGAACAGCCGGAGGCGGCGCGGAGAAACTCTCCGCGCCGCCTTTTTGCGGCATGAAACCACGGTAGGAAGAAATACTGCAGCGGTGTAAAGCGCGACTTAGGCATTATATCTAAAAAACAGGGAAAATTTTCTATTCCGCAGCCGCAAAAAGTGCTTGTTAAAAAATTATCATCACGGTATAATAGGGGTGCGATTGTGAAATCCGTCACAATCAAATCGAGGAGAGAAATCAGAAAGGAAACAAGTATGGAAAAACGGTATACCCTGCCTGTGGCCATCGCTCTGGTGGTAGGCACAGTCATCGGCTCCGGCGTGTTCTTCAAGGCGGAGGCCGTCCTGACCAAGACCGGCGGCAATCTGTCGGTCGGTATCCTGGCGTTCATCATCATGGGCGTCGTCATGATCATCAGCGCCTGCACCTTTGGCGTCGTGGCACAAAGCCACGAGGGCGTGGAGGGCCTGGTGGGCTACGCTGCCGCCTCCTGCGGTAAGACCTACAGCTACTATGTGGGCTGGTTCATGGCCGTCATCTACTACCCCTCCCTGGTGTCCGTGCTGAGCTGGCTGCCCGCCCGCTACTTCGGCGTGCTGATGGGCTGGGACGACGCCGTGGTAGGCGGCCGCACCATGATGCTGGCCGGCGTGTTCATGGTCGTTACCTACACGATGAACGCGCTGGCGCCCAAGCTGGCCGGTAAGTTCGCCATCTGCACCACCGTTATCAAGCTGATCCCCCTGCTGCTCATGGCTGTGGTGGGCACCATCGTGGGCCTGAGCAACGGCATGACCGAGTTCAACTTCTCCAACGTCGTCACTGAGATGCCCTTCACCGAGGGCCTGTTCGGCGCCATCGTGTCCCTGGCCTTCGCCTTTGAGGGCTGGATCTGCGCCACGTCCATCGGCACCGAGCTGAAGGACTCCAAGAAGAACATGCCCCGCGCACTGCTGATCGGCACCGTCATCGTGGCGATCGTGTACGTCATCTACTACATCGGCCTTGCCGGTGCGGTGGAGTCCGAGGTCATGATGGCCGGCGGCGAGGCCGGCGCCAAGATCGCGTTCCAGAACATCTTCGGCCAGGTGGGCGGCGCGGCTATCTTCGTGTTCGTCGTCATCTCCTGCTGGGGCACCTGCAACGGCCTGACCATGGCCGTGACCCGCGGTATGTTCGATCTGGCCACCGAGAGCAACAGCCCCAAGCTGGCCATGTTCAAGAATGTCGACCCCAACACCAACATGGCCAACAACTCCGCCGTGTTCGGCCTGCTGGTCAGCTCCCTGTGGCTGCTGTACTTCTACGGCGGCACGATCATGGAAGGCTTCGGGCCCTTCAAGTTCGACTCCTCCGAGCTGCCCATCATCACCCTGTACGCCATCTATATCCCCATCTACATCGCGCTGCTGAAGCGCAAGGATCTGGGCGGCTTCCAGGGCAGAGTCATGCCCGTTCTGGCCATTCTGTGCTCCGTGTTCATGGTCTTTGCGGCCATCTACTCCCACAAGTGGAACGTGCTGTATTATCTGATCGTGTTCTTCGTCATCGAGGTCATCGGCGCGTGCTTCCGGGGCAAGAGGGCGTAATGTCTCTGCCGACAAGTGAAAAACACCGGCCCTTGCGGGCCGGTGTTTTTTTGCGCGGCGGCGCGGGGAAGCGCCGGTTTTCGACAGGCTTCGCGCCGTATCTATGGTATCATGGCTGCAAAGCGGCTGTGATACGAGGAACGCCGTTTTGCCCGGCACGGCCGGGCCGCTGACGACAGGGGGGACGGTCATGGAACAGGGGGACGCCGCGCCGGTGCGGGCTGCACAGGGGGGAGATGCGGCCCGTACCCGGCGTCTGGCGCTGGCGCTGCTGCTGCGCCTTGCGGCCACGGCGGCGGCGCTGACGGTGCTGCTGGGAGTGGTGCTGCTGGTGACGCAGGCCCGGGGGCAGGACATGTTCCCCGCCGTAAAGGACGGCGATCTGCTCATCGCCTACCGGCTGCAGCGCCGGTGGAGACAGGACGATATCGTGCTGTACCGGCAGGGGGATACGCTGTGCGTGGGCCGGGTGGCGGCGGCAGGCGGCGACGTGGTGCTGCTGGACGACAGCGGCGAGCTGCGGGTCAACGGCACGCTGCACACCGGCGAGATCCCCTATGCCACCTATCCGGCGGAGGGGCTGACGTACCCCTACACCGTGCCGGAGGGCTACCTGTTCCTGCTGTGCGACCACCGCACGCAGGGACGGGACAGCCGCCATTTCGGCGCGGTGCCGGAGGACAGCGTGGCCGGGAAGGTCATCACGCTGCTGCGGCGCCGGGGACTGTAAGGGGGACGATCGCGGTGTATAGGGTGCTGAAATTCTTCGATGATCTCAGCGGCGCCATCGTGGCGGTGCTGCTGATGCTGCTGGCGGTGTACGCGGGCTACGCCCTGTGGGACAACCAGCAGGTGTACGCCGCGGCGGCGGAGGTGCGCACCTCGCTGTTGGAGATGAAGCCGGCGGAGGACGGCCCGTCCTTTGCGGCGCTGCGGGCGGTGAACCCGGACGTGTGCGCGTGGGTGACGCTGGACGGCACCGGCGTGGACTATCCGGTGGTGCAGGGGGAGGACAACCTGACGTATGTAAACACCGATGTGTACGGCAATTTTTCGCTGTCCGGCTCCATCTTTCTGGACAGCCGCTGCGCGCCGGACTTCACGGAGGGATACGGCCTGCTGTACGGCCACCACATGGTCAACGGGCAGATGTTCGGCGATCTGGAGAAGTATCAGGACGCGGCGTTTCTGGAGACGCATACCGGCGGCACGCTGCTGCTGCCGGACAGGACGTGCCGGCTGGAGGTGCTGGGCTGTCTGCTGATCCCCGCGTCGGAGGAGCGTATTTTTCAGCCGGGGTCACAGGATGCGGCGGCGCTGCTGGACTGGGCGGCGGGCACGGCGCTGTGCTGGCGGGCCGGTGCGCCGGTACCGGGGCAGGTGCTGGCGCTGTCCACCTGCTCGTCGGCGTACACGGATGCCCGCACGGTGGTGCTGGCGGCTATATGGCAAGAGGGATGAGGCGACTCATCCCTCTTGTCATAGACGGCGTTTCGTGCTAATATAAGCGCACCAATATTTATTACCCGAAGGCTCCCCCTTTACGACAGGGAAAAACAAGGGGATGCGCTCTCCGGCAAGACGACGGGGAGGGGAACGTATGACGGAAAAACGGGTGGAGCTGCGGCGGCGGGCATTGCGTTGATCCTGTCCGGTCTGCTGCGGGCCCGCCTGATGAAAGGAAAGAAGTCACATGAGATACAAGGCGATCCTGTTTGATATGGACGGTACGCTGCTGGACACGCTGGCGGACATGGTAAGCGCCGTGAACCACATCCTGTCCGCCCACGGATGGCCGCAGCGCACCACAGAGGAGGTGCGGGCCTTCGTGGGCAACGGCGCCCGGCGGCTCATGGAGCGCGCCGTACCGCCGGACGTCACCGGCGGCGCCTTCGAGGCGGTGCTGGCGGAGTACCGGGAGTGGTACCAGGCCCACAACTGCGTGGATACCGCACCCTATCCCGGTATCCCGGCGCTGCTGGACGCGCTGGCTGCCGCGGGGGTAAAAACGGCGGTGGTGTCCAACAAGCCGGACGCCACCACCAAAGCGCTGGCCGCCCGGTTCTTCCCGGGACTGCCTGCCTTCGGACAGCGGGACGATGTACCGCCCAAGCCCGCGCCCGATCTGGTGTTCCGCGCACTGGAGACGCTGGGGGAGGCCGCCGCCGACGCCGTCTATGTGGGCGACAGCGAGGTGGACGTGGCTACGGCCCGGAACGCGGGACTGCCGCTGGCGGCGGTAAGCTGGGGCTTCCGGGGCCGTCAGGCGCTGGCAGAGAGCGGCGCGGCGGACATCGTGGACACGGCGGAGCAGCTGCTGGCAAAACTGCTGTAAACCGACGGCGGGAGGATTGACAAACGCCGCAAACAGGTTTATACTGTCTCCTATCGAAAAAGCGATGACGGAGAAGAAGCCGCTGCCAACGGCAGCAGAGAGGGACGCCGCGGCTGAAAGCGTCCCGCCTGACAGCGCGGTCTGTACCACTCCCGAGCGGCCTGCGAGGAGCAGGACGGGTATCTCCCGTTACAGAGATCGAAAGCGACGGCGTATGCCGTAAGCAGGGTGGAACCGTGGAGTAAAGTCACTTTACCCCACCCCTGACACACATCAGGGGTGGGGTTATTTTTATGCCCGCCCCCAACAACAAGGAGGACACGATCATGAGCGAAGAAAACTACACCTTTGAAAACGAGCAGTACCGCAAGACCTACTGGCATACCTGCTCCCACATTCTGGCGCAGGCCGTGAAGCGCCTGTGGCCGGAGGTGAAGCTGGCTATCGGCCCCAGCATCGACAACGGCTTTTACTACGATCTGGACGCACCCTTCGCCTTTACGCCGGAGCATCTGACGGAGATCGAGGCGGAGATGCGCAAAATCTGCAAGGAGAAGCTGAAGCTGGAGCGCTTCGAGCTGCCCCGCGAGGAGGCCCTGAAGTTCATGGAGGAGAAGGAGGAGCCCTACAAGGTGGAGCTCATCAACGATCTGCCCGCCGATGCCCATATCTCCTTCTACAAGCAGGGCGAGTTCGTCGACCTGTGCGCCGGCCCTCATGTGGACTCCACCGGCCGCATCAAGGGCAACGGCATCAAGCTGACCGCCTGCAACGCCGCCTATTGGCGCGGCGACTCCAATCGCCAGACCCTGCAGCGCATCTACGGCGTGGCCTTCCCCAAGAAGGAGGAGCTGGACGCCTATCTTGAGCGCCTGGAGGAGGCCAAGCGCCGCGACCACCGCAAGCTCGGCAAGGAGCTGGGCCTGTTCATGATGGCCGACGAGGGTCCGGGCTTCCCGTTCTTCCTGCCCAAGGGCATGGTGCTGAAAAATACCCTGCTGGACTACTGGCGCCAGTGCCACAAGCGCTACGGCTATGTGGAGATCTCCACGCCCATCATACTGAATCAGGAGCTGTGGCACCGCAGCGGCCACTGGGATCACTACAAGGACAATATGTATACCACCGTCATCGACGGCGAGGACTACGCCATCAAGCCCATGAACTGCCCCGGCGGCATGCTGGTCTACAAGAGCGAACCGCACTCCTACCGCGACCTGCCCCTGCGCATGGCGGAGCTGGGCCTTGTCCACCGCCACGAGATGTCCGGCGCGCTGCACGGCCTGTTCCGCGTCCGCTGCTTTACGCAGGACGATGCGCACATCTTCATGACCCCTGCCCAGATGAAGGACGAGATCAAGAACGTTGTGAAGCTGTTCGACGAGATCTATTCCACGTTCGGCCTGTCGTATCAGATCGAGCTGTCCACTATGCCCGATGACCACATGGGCGACGAGAAGGACTGGAGGTTCGCCGAGGATACGCTGCAGGCGGCCATCACCGAGATGGGCAAGGACTTCGTCATCAACGCCGGTGACGGCGCGTTCTACGGCCCGAAGCTGGACTTCCATCTGGCTGATTCGCTGGGCCGCACCTGGCAGTGCGGCACCATCCAACTGGACTTCCAGATGCCCGAACGCTTTGAGCTGGAGTACATCGGCGAGGACGGCGAGAGGCACCGCCCCGTTATGATCCACCGTGCGCTGCTGGGCTCCATCGAGCGCTTCATCGGCGTTATCACCGAGCACTTTGCCGGTGCGTTCCCCGCGTGGCTGTCTCCGGTGCAGGTCAAGATCCTGCCCGTGACCGACCGCGCCGCCGAGTACGCCAAGTCCGCCGCCGCCCAGCTGGACAGCGAGGGCTTCCGCGTGGAGGTGGACAGCCGCAACGAGAAGGTGGGCAAGAAGATCCGCGAGGCCACGCTGGAGAAGATCCCCTACATGCTGGTGGTGGGCGACCGCGACATGGAGGCGGGCACCGTCTCCGTCCGCACCCGTGCCGGTGAGGATCTGGGCGCCATGTCTCTGACGGACTTTGGCGCCATGCTGCGCGGCGTGGTGGACAGCAAGGCCCGCCAGTAAGCGTTTGACAATCTGACAGAAAGAGAAGCATCCCCGCCGGGATGCTTCTCTTTTCGCGTTTTGACCGGCAGATTTGCAGGAAATATAAAAAGCTCCTGCAATTTTGCAGGATTGCCCTGCAAAACAACGATTTACCATATTATAAGGCGGTGGTGGCGGTATTATAAAATATGCGGCAAATTATAAAAACTGCACAGAAAATGCGGTGCAAATCAGCGCAGAACAGCGGAGGGGGCGTAAAAATGTTTTGCATAAAATGAATTTCTACACATTTTGATATTGCAAAATGAGAACGGGAGCGTTATAATGGCACGGTAAGAATAAAGCCCCTCAAGCGGAGGGGCCGATAAGGAGAGGACTACTATGAAAAAACTGATGAGCATGATCCTTGCCCTGGTCATGGCACTGAGCCTCGTGGCCTGCGGCGACAAGGGCGACAAGGGCGGCAGCGGCGACACCGCTAAGGCTGAGCGTACCGACACCACCACCGTGGCGGTGGGCGCGGTGATCCTGGCCCGTGACGATGTGGCCGAGGACGACGTGTACAACTTCGTGGCCGACATCTTCGACAACGCCGAGTCTCTGGTGACCAGCCACGCCAAGTACGGCGAGCTGAGCCTGGAGTATGGCGCGTCCATCACCTCCGTGCCCTATCACCCCGGCGCTGCCAAGTACTTCGCCGAGAAGGGCTATGAGGTCGCCGCCGTCAAGGACGGCGCCGGCACCGGCGCTTCCCGCACCCTGCGCTTCGTCACCGGCAGCGAGTCCGGCACCTACTACGCCTTCGGCTCCGTCATCGCCCAGCACGCCTCCAACAATGCGGGCGTCAAGGTGGTGGGCCTGTCCGGCAACGGCTCTCAGGCCAACGTGCAGGAGCTGGTGGACGGCACCGCCGACTTCGCGTTCTGCCAGTCCGACGTGATGGCCTACGCCTACAACGGCACCAACCTGTTCAACACCAAGGTGGAGGGCTTCTCCACGGTGGCCGCCCTGTACATGGAGCAGGTGCAGATCGTCACCACCAACCCTGACATCAAGACCGTGGCTGATCTGGCCGGCAAGTCCGTGTCCATCGGCGCTCCCGGCTCCGGCGTGTACTTCAACGCCATCGATGTGCTGAGCGCCTACGGCCTGACTGAGAACGACATCAAGCCCACCTACCAGTCCTTCGGCGACAGCGCCGACGCCCTGAAGAACGGTCAGATCGACGCCGCCTTCATCGTGGCCGGTGCGCCTACCACCGCCGTCACCGATCTGGCTACCACCAAGGACACCTATCTGGTGAGCCTGGACGATGAGCATGTCGCCAAGCTGCTGGAGACTTCCGACTATTACACCAAGACCGTCATCGCCAAGGATGTGTACTTCGGCGACTGATCCTTAACGCGGATTTAGCACTTTTCGAGGCTGCGGCGGGGGTTCCCGCCGTAGCCCTCGCATTATTCTGAACGAATTTGGAGAGAAACGACTATGAGCATAGAGAAGAAAAAGCCGGATACCAGTCCGGCGGCAGGGGCGGATGCCGCTGCCGGGGAGGCCGCGGATCTGGACGCGGTGATGCGGAAATACGACCGCGAATCCGCCACCCGTATGTGGGAGGGTACGCCCCAGATGGTCATCCGTGTGCTGATGGCCCTGTTCGGCGTATTCTGCATCGTCATGACCCTCTTTTCCAAGGATATGCCGGAGATTCGGCTCACGCTGTTCGTGGGCTGCATCGTGATCATCGGCTTCCTGACCTACCCCGCCAGCAAGCACCATGTGCGGGTGAACTACCTGCCGTGGTACGATATCGTGCTGATGCTGGTGGGCGCGGGCTGCTTCTTCTACTTCGCGCTGAACGCCATGACACTGGTACGGCTGTCCACCCGTATCGAGCCGGTACATGTCATTATCGGTGCTGTGGGCATCCTGATCCTGATGGAGCTGTGCCGCCGCTGCGTGGGCGTACCCATCCTGTGCGTGGCCGGTGTGCTGATCGTCTATGCGTTCATCAACCAGCTGAGCTACGCCGACGGCGTCAACGCCGCCACGCTGTATGACGCGCTGAAGACCATCATCTACAAGCTGTTCTACACCACCTCCGGCGTGATTGGCACACCCATCAACGTGTGCTACACCTATATCGTGCTGTTCATCATCTTCGGCGCGTTCCTGGAGCGCACCGGCATCGCCAACTTCTTCATCAGCTTCGCCAACCGCATCGCCGGCTGGTCAAGCGGCGGCCCGGCCAAGGTGGCCGTCATCAGCTCCGCCCTGTGCGGCATGGTGTCCGGCTCCTCCGTGGGCAACACCGTCACCACCGGCTCCTTCACCATCCCCATGATGAAAAAGACCGGCTATAAGCCGGAGTTCGCCGGGGCCGTGGAGGCTGCCGCCTCCACCGGCGGACAGATCATGCCGCCCATTATGGGCGCTGCCGCCTTCCTGATGGCGGAGTACATGAAGCTGCCCTACGCGGAGGTGGCCGTCAAGGCCATCCTGCCCGCCATCCTGTATTTCACCGGTATTTTTATCGCCGTTCATCTGGAGGCTAAGAAGCTGGGCCTGAAGGGCATCGCCCGTGATGAGCTGCCCGCGTGGAAGCTGCTGGCCCGGGACTGCTACCTCATCATTCCTCTGATCCTGCTGGTGTGGCTGGTGTCCTCCGGCAGCAAGACCATGTCCCACTCCGCCGCCTACTCCATTCTGGCGGCCATCGCCGTGGGCGCGGTGAACTTCTTCCTGCAGGCCAAGCGCGGCGACGAGGACAACGCGCCCCAGTCCGCCGGTAAGGCGCTGGGCACCGCCGGCAAGCGCTCCTTCTTCTCCGCGGTGGAGTCGCTGGAGGCCGGTTCCCGCGGCGCTATCACTGTGGCTGTGGCGTGCAGCATGGCGGGCGTCATCGCCGGCTGCATCACCGTCACCGGTCTTGCGTCCATCCTCATCAACGCCATCGTCCAGCTGGCCGGCAACGCCACCATCATCGGCCTGGTGCTGACCATGCTGTGCTGCATCGTGCTGGGCATGGGCGTGCCCACCACCGCCAACTACTGCATCATGGCCTCCACCTGCGCCCCCATCCTGATCCAGCTGGGATTCCCTGTGGTGGCTGCCCACTTCTTCGTGTTCTACTTCGGTATCGTGGCCGACATTACCCCGCCGGTGGCGCTGGCGGCTTACGCCGGCTCGGCTATCGCCAAGTCCGACCCCATGAAAACGGGCATCAATGCCACAAAGCTGGCCATTGCGGCCTTCATCGTTCCCTACATCTTCGCCTACAGCCCGGCGCTGCTCTTTGAGAACATCTCCGGCTGGTGGGAGGTGGCGCAGATCTGCGTCAGCGCGCTGCTGGGCATCTTCGGCATCGCGGCGGCGCTCAACGGCCATCTGTACAAGAAGGCGGTATGGCCTCTGCGTATCCTGTTGGTGGTGGGCGGTCTGGGCATGATGATCCCCGGCACCATCACCGATCTGGCAGGCCTGGTGCTGGTGGGCGCCATCGTCGCGTACCAATACCTGTCCAGCAAGCGTGTCAGCGCTTCGATGGCAGCGTAATAGTCCTCTCCAAAAGCAAGTAAGGCGTCCGGCGGAGCCGGACGCCTTACTTGTTATTGTTTCCCGGCGGGTAAATTGTTGCACAGCGAAATTGTGCAAAATGACAACATCTTTCTGCGCACGGCGCAGGCAAACTTTTGAAAAGTGAAAAAATGTGTCGAAAAGAAATTCTTTTCCAAAAGCGGGAGAATTTTTTCTTTTTGTGCGGATAAAGTTGCATAAAAATTTTTTACAAAGAAATGGTAAGTATTTTTGACCATATAAAAATGACGGAATTCTGTCAAGCGAAAACTTTGAAACGAGAAAAATGCGTATAAAAAAGAAAGAATGCCGTCTATTTATGCGAAAAAAGTTGTGGGCAAAATGACGGGACAAAAACCACATTTTTTTAGCACACTACAAAATCAGTATGAAAATTTGACGGGAAAATGGAAATTTTTTATAATATCAGGCGGAACAAAAAAGTGAATATCCCCTGCAGCAGGGGGAGGAAAGAGGAAAACACACATGGAAAAGTATCTCGTACTTGCCACATTTGTTGGCTCCGTCATCGCGCTTCTGTTTGCGCTGTTCACGGGGAAGCGGGTGCTGCGCTTCGAGGAGGGCACTCCTCTGATGAGCAAGATCTCCCGCTCCATCCGTGAGGGCGCCAACGCCTACCTGCGGCGGCAGTACACCGTCGTTGGTATCTTCTTCGCCTGCATGATCGTGGTGCTGTGCATCATGGCCGCCTGCAAGCTGCTGACGTGGTTCGTGCCCTTCGCCTTCCTGACCGGCGGCTTCTTCTCCGGCCTCAGCGGCTTCGTGGGCATGCGTATCGCCACCAAGGCCAACTGCCGTACCGCCAACGCCTGCCGCGACGGCCTGAACAAGGGCCTGCGGGTGGCGTTCTCCGCCGGCTCCGTCATGGGCTTCACCGTGGTGGGTCTGGGCCTGTTCGACATCTCCGTATGGTTCATGCTGCTGCGCTTCGTGTTCAAGCTGGAGGCGGCTGACATCACCAGCGCCATGCTGACCTTCGGTATGGGCGCCAGCTCCATGGCGCTGTTCGCCCGCGTGGGCGGCGGCATCTTCACCAAGGCTGCCGACGTGGGCGCCGATCTGGTGGGCAAGGTGGAAGCCGGTATCCCCGAGGATGACCCCCGCAACCCCGCCGTTATCGCCGACAACGTGGGCGACAACGTGGGCGATGTGGCCGGTATGGGCGCCGACCTGTACGAGTCCTATGTCGGCTCCATCATCTCCGCCTCCGCGCTGGGCGTGGCCGCCTTCTCCGATCAGGCCTTCAAGGCCATGGCCATCCCCATGGTCATGGCGGCGGTGGGCATCCTCTGCTCCATCATCGGCTCCTTCTTCGTCAAGACCGAGGAGAACGCCGACCAGCGCACCCTGCTGAAGGCGCTGTCCCGGGGCACCAACCTGTCCGCCATCCTCATTGCCATCATTTCGTTCTTCCTGGTCTGGGCCATGCTGGGTCTGGCGCACTGGGGTCTGTATGTGGCCATCCTGTCCGGCCTGGTGGCCGGTGTGCTCATCGGCAAGGCCACGGAGTATTACACCTCCGACACCTATAAGCCCACGCAGGAGCTGAGCGGCAAGAGCCAGACCGGCTCCGCCACCATCATCATCGGCGGTCTGGGTCTGGGCATGCTGTCCACCGCGATGCCCATCATCATCGTGGCCGTCTGCATTCTGCTGGCCTTCTTCCTGTCCGGCGGCGGCACTGACGCAAGCATGGGTCTGTACGGCATCGCGCTGGCCGCCGTGGGTATGCTGAGTACGCTGGGCATCACGCTGGCGACGGACGCCTACGGCCCCGTGGCCGACAATGCCGGCGGCATCGCCGAGATGGCCGGTCTGGATCCCGAGGTGCGCAAGCGCACCGATGCGCTGGACTCTCTGGGCAACACCACCGCCGCCACCGGCAAGGGCTTCGCCATCGGCTCCGCCGCCCTGACCGCGCTGGCCCTCATGGCCTCCTACATCGAGAAGGTCAAGGAGGTGGGCGTTGCCGAGGTCACGTTCAACGACTTCTCCCTGATGAACCCGCTGGTGCTGACGGGCCTGTTCATCGGGGCCTGCCTGCCCTTCGTGTTTGCCGCGCTGACTATGAATTCTGTGGGCCGCGCCGCCCAGAGCGTGGTGCTGGAGGTACGCCGCCAGTTCCGCGAGATCACCGGTCTGATGGAAGGCAAAGCCGACCCCGACTACGCACGCTGCGTGGATCTGTGCACTAAGGCCAGCCTGAAGGAGATGGTGCTGCCCACCGTTATCGCGGTGGTGACGCCCATCGTTGTGGGTATGGTGCTGGGCTATAAGGGTGTTGTGGGCCTGCTGGCCGGCGCCACCGTCACCGGCTTCCTGATGGCTATCTACATGGCCAACGCAGGCGGCGCATGGGACAACGCCAAGAAGTACATCGAGGCGGGCAACTTCGGCGGCAAGGGCAGCGAGTGCCACAAGGCCGGCGTGGTGGGCGACACCGTGGGCGATCCCTTCAAGGACACCTCCGGCCCCGCCATCAACATCCTGATCAAGCTGCTGAGCATGGTATCCATCGTATTTGCCGGTCTGATCGTCAACTACTCCCTTCTGTAAAGTCCCCCAAAGCGATAGAGAACAGCAGAACGCCCGGCCGCAGGCCGGGCGTTCTGCTGTTCCGGGGGGAGCGGAAGAAAAGGAACACAGCCGCAGATATCGGAGGGAAGGAAAGTGTGAAAGGGAACCGTCAGGGTTCCCTTTCGCGTTCAGTCACCCGCCGCGGCGGGCAAAATGGCAGAATAAAATGCTGCGGTTATTTTGCCATTTTGCAGGCAGCTTGCCAAAAAGGGCGAAAAGGCTTTTTGGCAAGCTGTAGCAGAACGCCCGGCCGCAGGCCGGGCGTTCTGCTGTTTGTTTTTTTCAGCAAAGCGCTTCCAGATTGCCTCTGAACAGCGCGTCGTTGACCTCCGGCAGCGTCAGCCGGTGGCTCAAGCCGTAGATCAGGACGGCGTCCCGCCGATCCCGCGGGTACAGCGGCGCATGGTGGGCGTGCTGCAAAAGCCGCTGCGCCTCCTCCACCTCCACGCTCAGGCCGAAGCACAGGCACAGCAGGCGGTTGCGGGAGGGGCAGCGCCGCCCGGAGAATACCTGATGCAGATAGACCTCGCTGATGCCGGAGCTTTTGGCCAGCGTGGTCTTGGCCATGCTTCGCTCCTCGAACAGGCGCTGCAGGGCGTCCGTCAGACCGTCCTCCCGGAAGCTGGCGTCGTTTTCCGTGAGCACGCGGTGCAGGTCGTTGGTGTCCATCAGCTCGTGCAGGAGCTGGTTGGTGTTTTTACGCGTCATATCATATGCCGTCCTTATATCTGTTTTTTTCCTATTGTAGACAAAATTTTCCACAAAAACAATATGCGGGCTGCATAGTCCGACGCTTTTTTTGCATTTTCCGCGCCGCCGCCTTTACAGCGCGGCCCGGAGCGGCTATACTGAGAGAGCTAATGAGGGAGGGATGTCTGTGTATCAGGAGCTGCTGCGGGCCGTGACGGCCTACTTTGACGAAGTCAGGGTGCTCAAGCGCGGGGCGCGGGGCACCGTGACGCTGCTGCGCCACCGGGAGACGGGGAAGCGGTATGTGTTCCGCCAGTTCGACGGCCGTGCCGACGTGTACCGCCGCCTGCTGACGGTGTCCTGCCCCTATCTGCCCCGGGTGGAGGAGGTGGCCGAGTCCGATGGCCGTGTGGCCGTGCTGGAGGAGTATGTGCAGGGCGACACGCTGCTGTACCTGCTGGAGGGCGGCCTGCTGGACTGGGAGGAGGCCCGGAAGGTGGCGGCAGACATCTGCGCCGCACTTTGGGTGCTGCACAGCATGGGCGCGGTACACCGCGATGTGAAGGACAGCAACGTGATCCTGCGGGGCAGCGACGCGGTGCTCATCGACTTCGACGCCTCCCGCCTTGTCAAGCCGGAGCGTCCCACCGATACGGTGATCCTGGGCACCACCGGCTACGCCGCGCCGGAGCAGTTCGGCATGTCCCAGACCGATGGACGGGCGGACATCTACTCGCTGGGCGTGCTGCTGAACGTGATGCTGACGGGGCAGCACCCCTCCCGTTGTCTGGCGGCGGGCCACGCGGGCCGGATCGTCCAGCGCTGTACCATGATGAACCCAGATCAGCGGTTCCGGGATGTGTTGGAGCTGCGGGACGCCTTGTGAGGAGAGCATGAGTAGGAAGAAGTATTGTATCCGGTGTGGAGAACCGCTGCCGCTGGAGGCGTCGTTCTGTCCGCGCTGCACCGCCAGTCAGATGGCGCGGCAGTCCGTGGAGCCGCCCCGCGCTGGGGGGAGGAGGCGGCGCACCGCGTGGCTGTGCGGCGCAGCGGCTCTTGTGCTGGCGGCGGCGCTGACCGGTGGGCTGCTGCTCCGGCCGGACGAGCCGGTACCGGAGGAGGACACCCAGCCCTCCGGGCTGTCAGGCACCCTGCGGGAGGACACCTGCCAGACGTATTACGAGGGGGCGGACGGGCGGCTATACCATGTATTCGCCTGCTTCAGCCCCCAGCCCGACGGCGGCGCTTTCCCGGCCAGCCACCGCGAGGAGCTGCTGCCGGCGGGTGAGCCGGGCACCAGTCCGCTGTGCCTGTTCGTGGAGGATGCGGAGGATCGCGCCGCAGACGTGCGGGACGCCTTCCGGGAACTGCTGCGCGACCACACGGTGGAGGCCGTGGCTGCCGAGGGCAGCGACGCCTGCGTGATCCACGAGGAGACGGACAGCTACGGCGATGCCGGGGCGCTGCTGGCCCACGAGCATCAGGTGACAAGCGCCTGCACCTACAACGACATCATCTGGACGCTGTACATGAAAAACGGCGACGAGATCACCCTGCGGCAGGTCATCGAGTGCAGCGAGAAGCCCCAGAAGACCGTAAGCTGGGAGGATACGCCGCTGGACACTGCGGCGGAGCTGCAGGCGCTGCTGGACGCGGAAACGGAAAGCCTGAGCAATGAGACGAGTCTGATCGTCCAGCTGCCCCATGTCACCTATACCGAGCCGCTGAGCATCCGGCGGCCCGTGACGCTGCTGGCCCACGCCGACGGCACGGAGTTCAGCGCGCCCATCACGGTAGCGCGCATGCCCGAAAGCCGGTTGACGGACATCCATGTGACGCTGGAGGGGCTGCGCATCCAGAATCCCGGCGAGATGGCGGGCGTCGGCGTCACAGCCATGGCACCCACCTATCTGACCCGGTGCCGGATCGGCGGCTGGGAACAGGGCGCGGTGGCGGCGGATGGCGGCTGGATCTGGGTGCAGCGCAGCGACTTTATACGCAACGGCACGGCGCTGTGCATCGACACCACGCAGAGCTCCTCGTGGGGCGGCAATCTGCGGAGCGGCAATTTCATCCGCAACGGGACGGCCATTGAGGCCCTGCGGCTGCCGGGGGATTGGATGACCCTGTATGTGTCTAACAGCACCTTCAACGAGAACGAAGCGCTGCTGGCCGGCCCTGCCGCGTCCCAGATCCTGCTGGAGGACACCTGCTTCGTCCAGTAGATGGGATTACAAAAGAGAGGTGACGCAAGGCGTCACCTCTCTTTTCGTATGGGTAGAGTCACTGGGCGGCGGGGGCGGACGCTATTTTTTCAACAGCTCCCGCCGGGCCCGCCAGTCGGGGAGGTATCGCTCCACCTCCGCATAGAACGCCGGGGAGTGGTCGTGGTGGCGGATGTGGGCCAACTCATGTACCACCACATATTCGATGGCCGCCGGTGGGCAGTCCATCAGGTACAGGGAGAAGCTGAGACGGTTTTTCCCGGAGCAGCTGCCGTAGCGGGTGCGGGCGGCGGTGATGGTGACGGCGGCGGGCTGCACGCCCATGCGCTGCGCCCAATAGGCCACGCGCCCCGGCAGCACTGCTTTGGCCTGCTGCCGCCATGCTTCGAGCTGCTGCGGCGCGGGGGCCGGGTGGGCCGCCAGATATGCCTGCCGCCGAGCCATGTGCGTGGCCAGCCAGTCCCGGTGGGTGTCCACGAACCGGGCGATATCCGTGTCCGAGGCGCGGAGCGGCGCACGCACCAGCGCCGTGCCCTCCCGCGTTACCTCCAGCGCCATGGTGCGGCGGCGGGAGCGGCGCACCGTGTAGTCCGGCATCATGCGCCCTCCACCGGCAGGAAGCGGGGGCCGTGATAGCCGTCCCGCTCCACCTGCTCCGCCCACATGGCGGCGGGGCGCACCCACAGGCCGCCGTCGCCGTACAGGGCGCGGTACACCACCATCTCCTCCAGCGTTTCGGAGTGGCGGGCCGTGCCGATGACCTCGTATTCGTTTCCCTTGAAGTGGCGGTAGCGCCCAGGCTTTACAGTTGACATAATGCACCTCCGCAGACAGAACTTGCATTGTACGCCCCATCATTATATACTATGGTGCGGCAGAAGTAAACGGGAGGGATGTCTGATGCGAAGTATTTGTCTGCGACTGCGGCGGGGCGACGACCTGCTGCTGTCCATCCGCCGTCTGGCAGAGCGGGAGGGCCTGCGGTGCGCCGCGGTGCTGTCCGGCGTGGGCTGCGTCACGGAGGCCCGCGTGCGGGACGCCTCCGGCGTCACGGTGCGGCATATCGCCCAGCCCTGCGAGATCGTGTCCCTCAACGGCACGGTCAGCGCGGCGCGGTGCCACCTGCATATCGCCCTGTCGCGGGAGGACATGACCACGCTGGGCGGTCATCTGATGGAGGGAACGGTGGTCAACACCACCTGCGAGCTGGTGCTGCTGGAGCTGGACGGCTGGCGCTGCGGCGTGGAGCAGGACGCGGAAACAGGCTACGACGAGATCGTATTTCAGGAGGAAGCATGAAAAATACCACACTGTGCTATATCGAAAATCCGCAGGGGGAGTACCTGATGCTCCACCGGGTGAAGAAGGAGAACGACCTGAACCACGACAAGTGGATCGGCGTGGGCGGCAAGTGCGAGGAGGGGGAGAGTCCCGAGGAGTGCATCTGCCGGGAGACACTGGAGGAGACGGGGCTGACCCTGACGGACTACCGCTACCGGGGTGTTATCACCTTTGTGTCAGACGAGTGGGAGGGGGAGTACATGCACCTGTTCACCGCCACCGGCTGGACAGGGGACATCCACGAGTGCAATGAGGGCGTGCTGGAGTGGCTGCACAAGGACGCGCTGGCGGCACTGCCCCAGTGGGCGGGGGACAGGATCTTCCTCGACCTGATCCGCCGGTCGGACACGCCGTTTTTCTCCCTGAAGCTGCAGTACCGGGGTGAGACGCTGGTCTACGCCGCGCTGGACGGAAAGGAGCTGGCGGTATGATCCTTGTCAGTGCGTGTCTGCTGGGCTGTGCCTGCCGCTACGACGGCAGGAGCAAGGGCCATCCGCTGGCACAGGAGCTGGCCCGGCGGGGGCTGGCGGTGCCGGTGTGTCCCGAGCAGCTGGGTGGACTGGCCACGCCCCGGGCACCCTCCGAGCAGCGGGAGGGCCGGGTGGTCAGCGCCGCCGGGGACGATGTGACCGCCCAGTACCGCCGGGGCGCGGAGGAGACGCTGCGTCTGGCGAGACTGTACGGCTGCGCCGCCGCCGTGCTGAAGGAGCGCAGCCCCTCCTGCGGCAGCGGGCAGGTCTACGACGGCACGTTCAGCGGTACGCTGACGGCGGGCTGGGGCACGGCGGCGGCTCTGCTGCGGGACAGCGGCGTTCGGGTGCTGGGGGAGAGCGAGCTGGAGCAGCTCCTCCGGGAGCTGGGCGTCACAAGATAGGAACGATTTGGCACGGGGGACGCACAGTGGGTGCGTCTCTTGTGATTTTCACAAGAAAAACTGTATTTTCTCTGTGCGTTTCGGCAAAAATACGAAAATCCATTGACATTGGGCCGGAAAGTTGGTAGGATAGCACCGTAGAAAGGGCGGTAACGTTTCCGGTAATGTTTCCGGTAATGTTTCCGGGTTCACCGCGTTTCTGTATAATGTGACAGGAAGGGACACCGGCATGACGATCAAGGACATCGCAAAACAGTGCAGCGTCAGTGTCAGCACCGTATCCCGCGTGCTGAATGACCGTCCGGACGTCAGCGACGATGTACGCCGGAAGGTACGGGCTGCCATCAAGGACAGCAACTATATCCCCAACAACAGCGCCCGCGATCTGGTGCGTACCAAGTCCGAGGCCATCGGCCTTGTGGTGCGCGGCGTGTCCAATCCGTTCTACACGGACATCATCCAGGCCATCGAGAACACCGTCACCGACGCGGGCTTCTCGCTGGTGATGCAGCAGATCCCCTCCTGCGCCGACGAGGTGCAGCGGGCCGCCGTTATGGAGCGGGAAAAGCGTCTGCGGGGCATTATCTTTCTGGGCGGGCGCTTCGACTACACCCCCGGCGATCTGGCCATGCTGAACGTGCCCTTCGTGTGCTGCTCCTACTCCAACCAGTACGGCACCCTGCGGGTGGGCGAGTATTCCGCCGTGTCCATCGCCGACGAGGAGACGGCGCGGCAGGCCGTGGATCACCTGTATGACCATGGGCACCGGCGCATCGCGGCGCTGATCTGCCGGGAGGACGATCAGTCCATCAGCCAGCTGCGCTATCAGGGCTACCGCAAGGCGCTGGAGAGCCACGGCATTCCGCTGGACGAGGATCTGGTCATGTGTACCGGCACCTTCGATATCCGGGACGCCTACGAGGCCGTCAGCCGGAGGCTGCGGCAGGGCGCGGACTTTACGGCGCTGTTCGCCATCGCGGACTCCATGGCCATCGGCGCCATGCGGGCGCTGCGGGACGCGGGACGCCGGGTGCCGGAGGACTGCTCCGTCATCGCCATCGACGGGCTGGAGTTGTCGGCCTACATCGAGCCGCCGCTGACTACCCTGTGCCAGCCCATGGAGGAGATGGGACGGCGCAGTGCCCAGATCCTGCTGGGCATGCTGCGGGGACACGGCAGCCACTGCTGCGAGGTGCTGCCCACCCAGTTGCGGGAGGGCGGCTCCGTGCGGAGCGTCTGATCTGGTTTTTGCGCCGGAAACGGCGTGAAAATAAATTTGTTAAAGGAGTAATCTCAAATGAAGAAGTTTCTTGCAATGATTCTGGCTCTCGTGATGGCGCTGTCTCTGGTGGCCTGCGGCGAGCAGAAGCAGCCCGAAGCCGACCCCAACGAGGGCGGCGACGCTGCCGCTACCGGCAGCGTGTACTATCTGAACTTCAAGCCCGAATCCGATGCTGCCTGGCAGACCATTGCCGCCGCTTACACCGCGGAGACCGGCGTGCCCGTCAAGGTCGTTACCGCCGCTTCCGGCCAGTACGACACCACGCTGACCGCCGAGATGGACAAGGACGCCGCTCCCACCATGTTCCAGGTGGGCAATTTGGGCGCTGTCAACAGCTACGGCGAGTTCTGCTACAATCTGGAGGGTACCGATGTGTACAACCAGATGACCACCCATGACTTTGATCTGAAGAACGCCGACGGCGAGACCGTTTCCATCGGTTACTGCTACGAGGCCTTTGGCATCATCGTCAACAAGGCGCTGCTGGAGAAGGCCGGTCACTCTCTGGACGAGATCACCAACTTCGAGTCCCTGAAGGCCGTTGCCGATGACATCCACGCCCGCGCCGCTGAGCTGGGCTTCGATGCCTTCACCTCCGCCGGCCTGGACGGCTCCTCCTCCTGGCGTTTCTCCGGCCATCTGGCCAATATGCCCCTGTTCTACGAGTTCCGCGATGACAATGTGACCGCGCAGCCCGCCACCATCAAGGGCACCTATCTGGATAACTACAAGGCGATCTGGGATCTGTACATCACTGACTCCGCCACCACCGGCGCTGCCCTGCTGTCCGCCACCGGCGACCAGGCTGAGGCTGAGTTCGGCGAGGGCAAGGCCGTGTTCTATCAGAACGGCACTTGGGAGTTCAGCAACCTGACCTCCGCGGAGAAGTTCGGCATGAACGCTGACGATCTGGCCATGATTCCCATCTACTGCGGTGTGGACGGCGAGGAGAAGGCTGGCCTGTGCTGCGGCACCGAGAACTGCTGGGCTGTGAACAAGAACGCCTCCGAGGCGGACATCAAGGCCACTCTGGACTTCATGAACTGGGTCGTCACCTCTGACGCCGGCACCACCATGCTGGCCGAACAGTTTGGCCCCTGCCCCTTCAAGAACGCCAAGACCCCCGAGAACGTGTTCTTCGCACAGGCCAACGAGTATGTTGCCAACGGCAACTACACCGTCACTTGGGCGTTCAACTGGACTCCCGCTGTTGACGATTGGCGTGCCGCCGTGGTGGACGCTCTGAGCCAGTACACCACCGGTAACGGCAGCTGGGACAACGTCAAGACTGCTTTCGTGGAGGGCTGGGCCACCCAGTACGCCAACGAGCACTAAGCTTTGCGTGTCTGACTGACGAAAAACATAGGAAGCAGGCGGGGCGGGCGTAATCGCCCGCCCCGCCTGTACAATCTCTGTGGTGGCGTGAGCTGTTGGCCGAACTGCTTCGGGCAAGAGCTTTCGCCATGACAATAAAAGCGGAACAGGAGTGAAAGAATGAAGCGATTACACAGAAAGCGGGACGCGGCCGCCCTCAGCAGCCGCCTGATCCGTCGGCCCATTCAACGGATGGTGTGGCTGTTTCTGCTGCCCACCTTCGCCGCCTTTTGCATCGGGTTTTTGTACCCCTTCCTGAAGGGCGCGTTTTTGTCCTTTTGTAAGTTCAAGCTGACCAGCCAGTGGACGTGGGTGGGCTTTACCAACTATGTGAAGGCCTTCTCCGACAGTAGCTTCCTACACGCCTTCTGGTACACGGCGCTGTTCGCCTTCGTATCGGTGCTGTTTATCAACGTGCTGGCCTTTACGGTGGCGTATTTCCTGACAAAGGGCATCAAGGGCTCCAACCTGTTCCGCACGGTGTTCTTCATGCCCAACCTCATCGGCGGCATCGTACTGGGCTATATCTGGTCGATGATCTTCGACGGCATTCTGGTGAAGTACAACACCTCCGTGGTGCTGGAGAGCAGGTACGGCTTCTGGGGCCTGATCATCCTGATGTGCTGGCAGCAGGTGGGCTATATGATGATCATTTATATCGCCGGATTGCAGTCCATTCCGGAGGATATGCTGGAGGCCGCCCGCATCGACGGCGCCAACAGCTGGCAGCTGCTGTGGAAGGTCACCATCCCCAATATGATGAGCTCCTTCACCATCTGCATCTTCCTGACCCTGACCAACGGCTTCAAGCTGTTTGATCAGAACCTGGCCCTTACCGGCGGCCGCCCGTTCCTGCAGCAGCCGGACGGCAGCGTGATCAAGACCACGGAGATGCTGGCCCTGAACATCTACAACGCATTTTACTCCGGCGGCGGCAACAACCGCGGCGTGGGGCAGGCCAAGGCTGTGGTGTTCTTCATCCTCGTGGCCGTCATCGGACTTATCCAACTCCAGTCCACCCGTAAAAAGGAGGTGCAGCAGTAATGCAGACCAGTCTTGCCAAGAAGCACGAGCATGGGAAAATGGTGCTGACCGTGGCGTTCGCCGTGATCTGCATCATCTATGTGCTGCCCATCCTCATCGTGCTGATGAACTCCTTCAAGAGCAACGCCGCCGTGAACACGGAGACGTTCGCCTTCCCCAACGAGGACAGCTTCGTGGGGGTGCAGAACTATATCAAGGGCATGACCTTCGGCAACTACCCGTTCATCAAGGCCGTGCTCTACAGCCTGTTCATCACCCTTGCGTCCTCGGCTCTGATCCTGCTGTGTACGTCTATGGCAGCGTGGTATGTCTCCCGCGTGGGCAGTCTGGTCAGCAAGATCGTGTACTACCTTTGCGTGTTCTCCATGGTGGTGCCGTTCCAGATGGTGATGTTCACCCTGTCCCGTACCGCCAACAAGCTGCATCTGGACACGCCATGGACCATCCCGGTGGTGTATCTGGGCTTCGGCGCGGGCCTCGCAGTGTTCATGTTCTCCGGCTTCGTGAAATCCATCCCGCTGGAGATCGAGGAGGCCGCCGTCATCGACGGCTGCGGCCCGCTGCGCACCTTCTTCCTGGTGGTGTTGCCCATGATGAAGCCGACGTTCATCTCCGTGGGCGTGCTGGAGATCATGTGGGTGTGGAACGACTTCCTGCTGCCGTATCTGGTACTCGACCGCACCAAGTATATGACCATCCCCATCGTCATTCAACACCTGAAGGGCAGCTACGGTCAGGTGGATATGGGCGCCACCATGGCGCTGATCCTGCTGAGTATCCTGCCGGTCATCGTCTTCTACCTGCTGTGCCAGAAGCACATCATCAAGGGCGTGGCCGCCGGCGCTGTCAAGGGCTGACGTGCGATATTGCTTACTGCGGGGCGGGCCTTTCGCCCGCCCCGTTCCATTTTCGATAGAAGGTGACATGCTGCTATGAAACGTTCCAGTGGTATTTTAATGGCCGTCTCCTCCCTGCCCTCCCCCTACGGGATCGGCACGCTGGGGCAGGCGGCATACGATTTCGCGGATTTCCTCCATGCGGCGGGCCAGCACTACTGGCAGATGCTGCCGCTGGGGCCTACCAGCTACGGCGATTCGCCGTACCAGAGCTTTTCGGCCTACGCCGGAAACCCCTACTACATTGACCCCGACCTGCTGATCGCCGACGGGCTGCTGACCAAGTCCGAGTGCAGCCGGTGCAAGTGGGGCAGCGATCCCCGCTACGTGGATTACGGTCGTATCTATGAAAAGCGGTTCGACCTGCTGCACAAGGCCTATAAGCGGGGCTGGCAGCGGGACAGCGAGGATGTGGCCGCCTTCGCGGCGGAGAACAGCCGCTGGCTGCCGGACTACGCCCTGTTTATGGCCTGCAAGCGCTATTTCGGTATGAAGGCGTGGACGGAGTGGCCCGATGATATCCGTCTGCGGCAGGACGGCGCGGTGGAGAAGTACCGCACGCTGCTGCAGGAGGACGTGGAGTTCTTCGTCTACCTGCAATATCTGTTCTTCCGCCAGTGGAACCGGCTGCGGGACTACGTCCACGCGCAGGGCATCCGCATCATCGGCGATCTGCCCATCTATGTGGCTATGGACTCCGCCGATGTGTGGGCGGAGACGGAATTCTTCCAGCTGGACGAGACGCTGATTCCCAAGGCCGTGTCCGGCGTGCCGCCAGACTATTTCAGTGCCGACGGCCAGCTGTGGGGCAATCCTCTGTACGATTGGGAGCGTATGCGGGAGGACGGCTTCGGCTGGTGGATACGCCGCATCGATGGCGCCGGTAAGCTGTACGACATCATCCGCATCGACCATTTCCGGGGCTTTGAGAGCTATTGGGCGGTGCCATACGGCGAGACAACGGCGAAAAACGGCAGGTGGGTGGCAGGCCCGGGCATGGATCTGGTGGATCGGCTCAACGGCTGGTTCCCCCAGCTGGCGTTCATCGCCGAGGATCTGGGCTACCCCACGCCCGGCGTCCAGCAGCTGCTGCACGACTCCGGCTGGCCCGGCATGAAGGTGCTGGAGTTCGCCTTTGACTCCCGCGACACCAGCAACTATCTGCCTCACACCTACACGGAGCACTGCATATGCTACACCGGCACCCACGACAACAGCCCCCTGGCACTGTGGCGGCAGGAGGCCAAGCCAGAGGACATCGCCTATGCCGAGGCGTATCTGGCGCTGACGGAGCAGGAGGGCTTCCACTGGGGCGTCATCCGGGGCGGCATGAGCAGCGTGGCAGAGCTGTTCGTAGCCCAGATGCAGGACTATCTGGGCCTTGGCGCGGGCCACCGCATGAACACCCCCGGTACGCAGGGAGGCAACTGGCAGTGGCGTCTGCTGCCCGGCGAGCTGACACCGGCGCTGGCGGAGAAGATCCGCCGCATGACCGTGCTGTACGGCCGCGCCGACCGTCCGGCGGAGCCGAAGGAAAGGGCTGAATAAACGACATCCGCCGCCTGCTTCTGCGGGCGGCGGATGCTTTGCTGCCCGTATCCGGGGGTGTGCCCCGGCATACATAAAAAAGGAACAGGCCCGCCGGGCCTGTTCCTTTTTTGTGTATGTGCGCCGTCTCTTAATAGCTGCCCAGATCGGCGCTGGCGTCGCCCTCGACGCTCTTGCCGAACTCGTAGTCGTTGCCGGGCAGGATGGCATTCAGGATAACGCCGGCCAGCGCGGCGATGGCCAGGCCGGTCAGGGTGATGTCAGCGCTGCCCACGGTGAAGGTGATGCCGCCGGTAGAGGCAAAGCCCAGACCGCAGACGAAGATGACCGCGGCGATGATGAGGTTGCGGGACTTGGTGAGATCCACCCGGTTCTCCACCACATTGCGGACGCCGACGGCGGAGATCATACCGTAGAGGACGAAGCTGACGCCGCCCACGATGGCGGTGGGGATGGAGTTGACCAGCGCGTCGAACTTGGGGGAGAAGCTGAGGATGATGGCGTAGATGGCGGCGATGCGGATGACCCGGGGATCGTATACGCGGCTCAGGGCCAGCACACCGGTGTTCTCGCCGTAGGTGGTGTTGGCGGGGCCGCCGAACATACCGGCGAAGGCGGTAGCCAGACCGTCACCCAGCAGGGTACGGTGCAGGCCGGGATCCTCGATGAAGTTCTTGCCGGTGGTGGAGGAGATGGCGGAGACATCACCGATGTGCTCCATCATGGCGGCGATGGCGATGGGGGCCATCACCAGAATGGAGGTGATGTCGAACTTGGCGATGACGAACTGCTGCAGGCCCAGGAAACCGGCATTGTGGACTTCGGTGAAGTTGATCAGGGGCTGCATCACGCCGTCGGCGTCAGGCAGCTGTGCGCCGCAGGCCGTGGCGATCAGAGCCACGATGTAGCTGCCCACCACACCCAGCAGGATGGGGATGATCTTGACCATGCCCTTGCCCCAGATGTTGGCCACGATGATGATGGCGATGGCCACCAGCGCCAGCCACCAGCAGCTGGAGGCGTTGGTCACGGCGGTGCCGGACAGGTTCAGGCCGATGAGGATGATGATGGGCCCGGTGACGATGGGGGGGAAGAAGCGCATGACCTTCTTGGCGCCCACCAGCTTGAACAGCAGGGCCAGCACCAGATACAGCAGGCCGGCCACCACCACGCCGCCCAGCGCGTAGGGCAGCTTCTCCTCGCCGGTCATGGCGGCGAACTTGCCGCTGTCAAGGTTGGCGACGGCCTGGAAGCCGCCCAGGAAGGCGAAGGAGGAGCCCAGGAAGGCGGGCACCTTCATCTTGGTGCAGACGTGGAACAGCAGGGTGCCGATACCGGCGAACAGCAGGGTGGTCTGGATGGACAGGGGCAGGCCGTAGCCGCTGACCAGAATGGGTACCAGCACCGTGGCGCCGAACATGGCGAACAGGTGCTGCAGGCCCAGCAGCAGCATCCGGGGCGTGCCCAGTTCTCTGGCGTCGTAGATGGCGTCGTGTCCGAGTTTTTTGTTCATGTGACAATTCCTCTCTTTCTTCATCCGTTTATTTCCAGTTACTTACCAACACAAAAAAACGACCGGTGAAAAAATCACCGGTCAAAGGAAACAATATCAGAAATGGAAACAGTGGGAGCGTCCGTCCGCTTTTTCGTCGTGATCTTGCAGGTCATGGCCGTCCCTCCTCTCATTTTTCTTGCCTATTATACGGGCCGGCTACGGAAAAAGCAATACATTTCTGCGCCAAGAAACTGCCAAAAAACCGTCGGTTTCTTTGACATATCTCACAAATCCATTTCCCCGGCTAATGCCTGCTATCAGGGGGTATCGCTCTTTACAGGCTTGCCGAATCGTGGTAACATTACGGGAAAAAGGAGGCGCTGCCATGGACATCCCGGTATACCAGTATGATATGCTGGACTCCACAAACACCCAGTGCCGCCGTCTGGCGGCGGAGGGCGTCATGGACGCCGTGGTGACGGCGGACTGCCAGACGGCGGGCCGGGGCCGCATGGGCCGCAGCTTCCAGTCCCCTCCGGGGCTGGGGCTGTACCTGTCCGTGCTGTGGCGTACCGGCCTGCGCACCGACACGCTGCCTATGGTGACGCCGCTGGCGGCGGTGGCCGTGTGCCGTGCCGTTGAGCGGGTCTGCGGTCTGCGCTGCGGTATCAAGTGGCCCAACGATTTGGTGCTGGGCGGGCGGAAGGTCTGCGGCATCCTGACGGAATCGTCGTTCCGCCCCGACGGCGCGCCGGACTGGGTCATCGTGGGCATTGGTGTCAACGTGTCCCAGACCGCTGCCGATTTCTCCCCCGATGTGGCGGGTATGGCCACGTCCCTCCGGGCGGAGGCGGGGCACGCGGTGTCCCGGGATGAGCTGGCCCGGGCGCTGATGGGCGAGCTGACTGACCTGCATGACCGGGCGCTGCCGGATCCCGCCCTGTGGCGGGCGGACTACTGTGCGCGCTGCGTCAGCATCGGGCAGCGGGTGCGGCTGGTGCGCGGCGGCACGGCATGCGAAGCGGCGGCGGAGGGCATCGACCCGCGCTATGGCCTGACGGTGCGGTACGACGACGGCACGGTGGAGACGCTGTACGGCGGCGAGGTGTCTGTCCGGGGACTTTACGGATATTCTGAATGAGGTGATCTTGTGAAATTACTGTGGGAGCTGTTCCTCACCTTTGCCAAGGTGGGGGTCATGACATTCGGCGGCGGTATGGCCATGCTGCCCATTCTCCAACGGGAGGTGGTGGAGAACAAGGGCTGGGTCACCGATGAGGAGCTGGTGGACTACTTCGCCATCGGCCAGTGTACGCCCGGCATCATCGCCGTCAACACCGCTACCTTCGTGGGGCAGAAGCAGCGGGGCGTGCTGGGCGGCATCGTGGCCACGCTGGGCATCGTGTTTCCCTCGCTGATTATCATCACGGCGCTGGCCGGGGTCATCAACAGCTTCTCCCATCTGGACTGGGTGCAGCACGCCTTTGCCGGTATCCGGGTGTGCGTATGCGTGCTGATCTTCAACGCCACGCTGAAGCTGCTGAAGGGCTCCGTGAAGGACTGGCCCGCCGCCGTCATCTTCGCGGCGGTGCTGGCGGCATCGCTGCTCACGGACGTCTCGCCCGTCATCTTCGTGGCGGCCGCCGCTCTGTGCGGCATCATCATCCGGAATCTGATAAGGAGGGAGAAATAATGCTGTACCTCCGTCTTTTTTGGGAGTTTTTCAAGACCGGCCTGTTCGCCGTCGGCGGTGGGCTTGCCACCCTGCCGTTTCTGCAGGATATGTCCGACCGCACCGGCTGGTTCACCCATGCCCAGCTGGCGGACATGCTGGCGGTGTCCGAGTCCACCCCCGGGCCTATCGGCGTGAACATGGCCACCTATGTGGGCTTCACCACCGGCGGCGTCGGCGGTGCGGTCATCGCCACGCTGGGCCTTGTGACGCCGTCTGTCGTCGTCATCCTTATCGTGGCGGCGTTCCTGAAGGCGTTCCGGGACAGCAAGTGGGTCAGCGCCGCGTTTTACGGGCTGCGCCCCGCCTCCACCGCGCTGGTGGCGGCGGCAGGCGTCTCCGTGGTGCTCATCGCGCTGGTGAACACCGGCGCGTCCGGACTGGCACTGCTCAACTGGAAGACCATCGCACTGGCCGCCGTGCTGGTGGTGCTGACACGGTGGGTGAAATGCACCAAAAATCTGCACCCGATATTGTTTATTTTAGCCAGCGCCATTGTGGGCGTGGTGTTCCGATTCTGACAGGCACAGGAGCCGTCCCGCCGGGACGGCTCCTGTGCTGTCTGCGCGGATGAGCGACTGTACTTGACAGGAATGAAGTGTTATGGTACAATACGGTTAAAGATGCTTAACCGAACTGCCGCTGCGGCGGCTGTTTTACAGCGCATTAGTTAGAATGCCTTAACCGATACATATATAACGGCAGGCTGCGGCATACTATTCGGAGACACGAAAGGAGGGACAGCATGTCGGAGGAGATCTTGATCAGGCAGGGCGCGCCCACGCTGGCGGGCATCAAAGCGGGCAGTCTGTTCCCCTGCCCCTGCGATGACCGGGAGGCGCTGCTGGACGACGTGCGGCGGCTGAACCGGCTGCTGGCGCCCAAGGGACTGTGCCTGCTGCCCATCCGCTTCAAGGGCGGGCAGGCGCTGCTGTATCTCTACCGTCCCGCCGTGCTGCACCGCGATCTGCAGGACAGGCTGGCCCAGCGCATTCTGTCGGAGGCAGGCTATTCCTGCGGCGGCTGCGGGCGCTGCGTGGCCCAGCTGATCCGCCGCTTCCGGGAGAGCGGGGAGTTTCCCCACGAGGTGGGGCTGTTCCTCAGCTATCCGCCAGAGGACGTGCAGGGCTTTATCGACCACCGTGCCTGCGATTTCAAGTGCGCGGGGCTGTGGAAGGTGTACAGTGACGAGGCGCGTGCCCACCGTCTGTTCGACCGGTTCAAGCGCTGTACCGAGGACTACTGCGCCCGCTGGCGGGCCGGCTCGGACATCGGCCAGCTGGCCGTGGCCATGTGACAGCATAGAAAAACCGTCCGGCTCACAGAGCCGGACGGTTTTCGCGTGTCTCCGCAAAAAGAATACCGCGTCCGGTGGCCATACCGGGCGCGGTGTGAGGGGGAGGCCCCCATGGAAAAGATGAGAGAAGGGCGCTTTACTTGGTCTGCAGACGATTCTCGCTGTCCCAGCTGGCAATGTCCAGATTCTTGTACTGCCGGCGCAGGCGGGTCAGCTCCTCGTTGTCGCCGCCCAGCGCGACGATGCGGTTCACCGCGGCCAGATCGGCGGCGGGCATGCCCACCTCGCTGTCCGTACCGCAGGAAGCGCAGTGATAGGTCTTGCCGTCAAAAGCCACATCGCTGCTGCCGCAGACGGCGCAGCGGATCGTTTTCGTTACCAGTGCCATAATTTGTTACCTCCATATATTTCAGATTTCCTTGTCGACAATTGCATGATAGCACACGATCTGATATTTGTAAAACGCATTATTGTACTTGCAACTATGAGTAAATGTATGATAGAATGACGGCAGGAAACGAGGTGATCCCATGAGCATAACCAAGTACCAGATGTTTTTGAAAACGGCGGCCTGCGGCAACTTCTCCAAGGCGGCGGAGGCACTGAGCTTCACACAGTCCGGCGTCAGCCATGCGGTGCAGTCGCTGGAGGAGGAGCTGGGCGTCACGCTGCTCAGCCGCAACCGGGGCGGCGTGGTGCTGACGGCGGACGGCCGGGCGCTGCTGCCCCAGATCGAAAAGCTGTGCGCCGCCCACCACGCGCTGATGCAGTCCGCCGCCAGCCTGAAGGGCATGGATGCCGGTCTTGTGAAGGTGGCCACGTTCTCCAGCGTGTCGGCCCAGTGGCTGCCCTCCATCCTCAAGAGCTTTGGCGGGCAGTACCCCAATATCGAGTTCGAGGTAGTCACCAGCGACTTCTATGAGCAGGTGGAGGAGTGGATCCTGAAGGGCACGGTGGACTGCGGCTTTCTGCGATTGCCATCGGTAAAGCGGCTGCAGGCCTACGCGCTGCACCGGGACGAGCTGCAGGTCATCGTGCCCTGCGACCATCCACTGGCCGGCAGCGATCCGTTCCCGCTGGAGGCGCTGGCACAGGAGCCGTTCATCCAGCTGGAGGAGGGCGAGGACTATGAGATACGCGCCGCCTTCGACGAGATGGACATCCGGCCCAGCATCAAGTACACCGCACGGGAGGATCGGACGATCCTGGCCATGGTGTCCAAGGGATTGGGTATCAGCCTGCTGCCGGAGCTGATGGCGCGGCACAGCCCCTACCCGGTGGCGGCCTGCCGTCCGCCCATGACATTTTACCGCAACATCGGCATCGCCGTGAAGGACGAGCGGGCGCTGTCCGCCTCCACCCGGCGGTTCGTGGAGTACGTCCGGGGCTGGGTGGCCGAAAACGGCGAAAAGTAAAGGGGCTTGCGGCAAAGGCGGCGAGCCTGTACAGTAGGAGCAGAGCCGCGGGAAAGAGAGGGTGTGCGTATGACATTGCAGCAGCTGAAATATGTATCCATGGTAGAGCGGTGCGGGTCGTTCAGCAAAGCGACCAGAAGCTGTACGTCTCCCAGCCCAGCGTCAGCAATCTGGTACACGGACTGGAGGAGGAGCTGCATATCACCATCTTTCAGCGGACGCCCTCCGGCGTGGTCATCACCAACGAGGGCCGGGAGCTGCGTCGTTTTCCTCTCCTCACGATAACAGCAGCAGACCCTCCGGCTGTGCCGGAGGGTCTGCTGCGTCTTGACAGGAAGAGATCCCGGACTATGATAACATGCGTTATTCGTAACGTGTGTTATTAGAGAGGGGGGTGAAACGATACCTGCCATGAAAAAAGTCTCGGAGGAGTCCGTCGTCAACGCGGCGGCAGACGTGCTGCGAAAGCGGCGGCTCTCCCTTTATATGCTTCCGGTACGGTCACATCCGCCGGCGGTTGACGAGACGGAACAGCGTGGACACCAGCAGGATGCCTACCGCCAGCGAGCCGGCGACGCCTACCGTCTCCAGACCCTTTCCCACGGCGTCTATCATGTTGCCATCCAGCCCCATGCTCATGGTGTAGTACACCCCTGCGCCGGGCAGCATGGGCAGCGTGGCGATGACCAGGTAGGGCATGGCCGGGCACTTACGCACCCGCGCCATCACCTCGGCGTACAGCGCCGCGAACACGGCGGCGAACAGGTTGGCCGCGTACACGTCGCAGCCCAGCCAGCCGCACAGAAGATAGAGCATCCACGCGGCCACGCCGCCGGCGATGCACAGCACCATGCCCTGTCCGTGGACGTTGAACAGGATGCAGAAACCGCAGCAGCCCACGAATACCGCGATGGCCTGCGCCCACGCCGGCCAGCTCAGAGCGGCGGAGCCGGTCTGGCCGTACAGCCCGGCGGTCAGGTGCCACGCCGCCGCCGTGCCCAGTGCGATGGCCAGCGCGCTCAGCACCACCTGCACGATGCGGAAAATGCCGGAGTTGGTGTCGCCGTAGATGATATCCCGCATGGAGTTGGTGATGAGCAGCCCCGGCACCAGGATCATCAGGGCGCCGATGATGGCCGCGTCAGGGTTGTTCAGCCACCCCAGTCCCGCCGCGGCGTAGGCCGGCAGCGCCATCAGGCACGAGGCCAGTATGGTGCTGAAAAACGGGTTGGCCTCCTGCCTGTCCATGAAGCGTGTTACCAGACCGATGATAAGGCCCATCACGCCCGCCCACAGGCAGTCCCGCAGCGTGCCGCCGAACACAAGGCTGAAGCCCAGCCCCACCAGCACATTTCCCAGATAAAACACGCCTGTGCGGTATGTCCGGCAGGCCGCCAGCGTCTGGTGCAGCCATGCCATGGCCTCATCCACCTCCGGCTGTTCCTCGCAGATATGACGGCTCAGCTCGTTCAGCTTCTCCAGCTTTTCCAGATCGTTCCCGTGGAAGCCGATGCGCCGCATGATCATCAGCGGCTTGCCGTTGGCGGCCTCCAGACTGACGGATACGCAGTTGGGGATGGCAAACACCTCGCACTCCACGCCGTAGGCGCGGAGGATGCGGTGGATGGTGTCCTCCACGCGGAACGTTTCCGCGCCGGACATAGCCAGATGATAGCCCATGGTGGCGGCCAGATCGGTCAAAAGGTAATAGTCCATAGATACATCTCCTGTGTATGTCGGTTCACAGTCTCGTAAATCCGACCGACAGTATAGGCGGGAGCGCGGGAATTGTCAAGGTGCGCAACAGACAAATCTGCGGGCAAATGGAGCGCCTCCCGGTGTAAGATGCACCGGGATACGGGTCATGCCCCCGTCTCCGCCGGGAACTGGCGGCCGGTGTGGTCGATGGTGTAGGGCTGGGGGAGGATGAGCTGGCTGATGGGCACCACGGTGTAGCCGTCGTTGATGAGGCAGGTGAGGATGGCGGGCAGGGCCTCCGGCGTGTGCAGCGCGGCGTTGTGGAACAGCACGATGCTGCCCTGCCGCACCCGGCTGGTCACCCGCTGGCAGATGGTATCCGCGTCGTAGTCCTTCCAGTCCAGGGAATCCACATCGGCAATGACTTGAAGCCGTTGCGGCGTAAGGGGTTGCGGGTTGGTGGCGATGCGCATCAGGCAAAAATTTGACCTGTAAACGGGGTGTTTGAGGGGTGTTTCAGGCACGGGAGAGGTCAAATATGAGGGGGCGTGCGCGGGGGTGGGTGGTGGTTGAAAGATGGGGGCGGATGCGGTATACTATAAGCAGTCAAAGAACCTTTTGTATAAGACAAAAGAAAAGTGCTATCGACTGGTAAATTGTATTGTTCTGGTGTGGATGGTATAAAGCACAGAAGATAGAAGAGGGGAGTTTCCTATGCGACTGATTCATCTGTCTGACCTACATATCGGAAAGCGGGTCGACGTGGTATCCATGCTGGAGGAGCAAGAGTATGTCCTGCGGCAGATACTACAGATCATTGACACCGAAAAGGCGGATGCGGTGCTGATCGCAGGCGACGTGTATGACAAAAGCGTGCCGCCCGCGGAGGCGGTGACACTGTTTGACGATTTCCTCTGCCGTCTGGCAAAGCGGGAGTTGCCAGTGTTTATCATCAGCGGCAACCACGACAGTCCGGAGCGGCTGGCCTTCGGCAATCGGATTCTGGAGCACAGCGGCATCCATATCTCGCCCGTTTACAACGGCGAGGTGGCGCCCATCACGCTGACGGATGCGCATGGCGCGGTGCATTTCTGGCTGCTGCCCTTTGTGAAGCCTACCCATGTAAGGTGGTTTTATCCCGACGCGGGCATCGAAAGCTACACCGATGCCATACGCACGGCGATACAGCACATGGCGCTGGACAAAAACGCCCGAAATGTGCTGCTGACCCACCAGTTCGTCACCGGCGCGGCTACCTGCGAGTCGGAGGAGGTCTCCGTAGGCGGCACGGATAATGTGGACGCGGAGGTGTTCGAAGATTTCGACTATGTGGCGCTGGGGCATCTCCACGGGCCGCAGAATATCGGCTCCAACCGGATACGCTACTGCGGGACACCTCTGAAATACTCGTTTTCGGAGTGCGGACATCACAAGAGCGTGACCGTGGTGGAGCTGGGAGCTAAGGGCGATTTGACACTGCGTCTCTGCCCGCTGGTGCCCAGACACGATATGCGCCAGCTCAGGGGGACGTTTGTGGAATTGACAGACAAGGCAAATTACAGCGGAACAGCAACGGAGGACTATCTCCACATCATTCTCACAGACGAGGAAGATGTGCCGGAAGCGGTAGGACGTCTGAGAGTTATCTACCCAAATCTGATGAAGCTCACTTACGACAATACCCGCACCCGCACAAATCAGGTATTGGACAAGGCGGAGGATGTACATCTGAAATCACCGATTGAATTGTTTGCGGAGCTATATGCCAAGCAAAATAACCAACCCATGAGTGATGAGCAGTGTGCCTTCATGCAGGAGCTCATCGAGTCAATTAAGGATGGTGTGGAATGAGGCCTTTGAAACTGACAATGGCGGGATTTGGCCCTTACGCAGGTGTACAGGTGCTGGATTTTGACTGTCTGGGTAGCAGCGGGCTTTACCTGATCACAGGCGATACCGGCGCGGGAAAGACAACGATTTTCGACGCCATCACATTTGCCTTGTTCGGTGAGGCCAGCGGTAATAACAGGGATTCCACCATGCTGCGTTCCAAGTATGCCAAAGACGATGCTCCGACATATGTGGAGCTTACCTTTGCCTACGGAGGGAAATCCTATACAGTGACACGAAATCCAGCGTATGAACGAGCAAAGACCCGGGGCACCGGAACCACAACAGAGCTTGCTGGGGCGGAGCTGACCTATCCTGATGGGCGGCTAATTACTAAACAGCGAGAAGTGGATGCGGCGATCCGCGAGATCATCGGTTTGACGCGGGAGCAGTTCTCTCAGATTGCCATGATCTCACAAGGTGATTTCCGAAAGCTGCTGCAAGCGGATACCAAAGAACGGCAGAAGATATTTCGGGATATTTTTAAAACCGACTTCTATGTGCTGCTGCAAAATCAGTTGAAGGAACGAACTGGAGAAATTAGGACACAACGCGAACAGGCAAGCCAAAGCATCCAGCAGTATATCAACGGGATGACCTGTGACGAGGATTCCGTTTACGCGCTTGATGCACAGAAAGCCAAAAACGGAGAACTTCCTGTAACGGAGGTAATGGAACTGCTTCGAACACTTCTGGCCGAGGATCAAAAGGAAGAATCTCAGTTGGAGGCTGCGTTGGACACGGTGGAGAAGGCGTTGGAGCAGATTACGTCGCAGCTGACGCAGGCAGAAGCGTATGAAGCCGCGAAAACAGCGCTTGCGAAGCGTGTGGCCGACGAAGCAGCGCTGTCAGCGCAGCTTGAGATAGCAAGGGATGCGCTGAGCGCGGCACAGGAAACTGTTCCCGAGCAGGAGGGGCTGCAAAGCAGGATCACGGAAACGGAGCTACTGCTGCCATCCTACGATGAGTTGGATACTCACACGGCGGCTCTTGCTGCGGCTCAGACAGATCTGGCGGGGGCACACGCGGCACAAGAGAGTGCCGCAAAAGAGAAAAACAATCTGACGACCGAAATCACCGGACTGAGGACGGAGCAAAAGGATCTTGCCGATGTGAGTGCTGAGAAGGAAAAACTGGCCGCGCAGCTGCAGCAGCTGGGAGACCGGCAAAAGCAGTTTGTGGATTTCCTTTCTGGCATGGAGGGGCTTGCGCGTGAGCAGGCAGAATTAGCGAAAAGGCAAGAAGATTATCTGAAAGCGGAAGAAGCCTCTTCTGAGTTGCTGCGGGAGTACGAGGTCAAGGAGCGTGCGTTCCTGCGGGAGCAGGCCGGCATTATGGCAAGTGGACTGACTGCTGGCATGGCATGCCCCGTCTGCGGCTCTGTGGAGCATCCGCGGCTGGCGGTGCTTGCGGAGGATGCACCGACCGAGGCAGATGTAAAGGCGGCCAAGGCGGAATACGATAGAGCGCAGGATAAAACAAAGAAAGCCAGCAACGAAGCACAGAAGCTGAAGGGAACTGTCGGTACAACAGAAGAAATACTTGCCAAGGAGTTGGACAGCCTGATTCCGGGTATCTCGCTGGCGGATGGCGCAAAAGCGGCAGAGGAGCAGGAAAATCTTCTTGCCGTGCAGATCGAGGGGCTGAATGTGCAGATCGTGGCACTTACGAAAAAGATGGCGCGGCGAGAGGAACTGGATGTCCTGCTTCCGAAGAAGGAACTGCTCTTGCGTGCGGCGGAAGAAACAATCACTGTGAAAACGGCGGAGATCGCGTCTTTGACGGCAAAGGCTGAGAGCAGCGAGGCACAGATCCATGCGCTCCGGAACAAGTTGGCATTTTCAGATAAGGCTACCGCCGAGGCGGAGATCAGCAATCTGCGGGAAGAGTCGGATAAGCTGCGCCAGAACTTGAAAACAGCGGAAACAGCGTATAATCAAAGCAAGGAAAATCTGGCCGCCATTCGCGGCACCATTGAGCAGCTTCACAAGCAGCTGGAAAACGGAACGGATATAGATGCCGAGCAGCTGCAGGCGAAGAAGGACGAATATGTCTCGCAAAAAGCCGTCTCTATGGCAAAGCAAAAAAACGTTCACGCCAGTATTTCTGCTAACAAGAGTGCGTTGGAGGGCATCTCCGGTAAGGCGGCTGAAATAGAAGTATTGGATAAAAAATACGCATGGATGAAAGCCTTGTCCGACACGGCGAACGGCTCTGTGAGCGGCAAGGACAGGGTGATGCTGGAAACATATATCCAGACCACCTATTTTGAGCGCATTCTGGCGCGTGCCAATATCCGCCTGCAAAAGATGTCCGGAGGTCAATACGACCTGAAGCGCCGCGAGGAAGCGGACAACAAGAAGAGCCAAAGCGGTTTGGAGCTGGACATCATCGACCATATCAACACGACCGAGCGCAGCGTCAATACGCTCTCCGGCGGCGAAGCATTTCTTGCTTCTCTGGCGCTGGCTCTGGGGTTGTCCGATGAGGTGCAGATGTCCACCGGTATCCATCTGGATACGCTTTTTGTGGACGAGGGTTTTGGCTCACTGGATTCCGAGGCCCTCAGCAAGGCGTATAACACACTGGCGGGGCTGACAGAGGGCAACCGCCTGGTGGGCATTATCTCCCATGTAGCGGAGCTGAAGGAGAAGATAGACAAGCAGATCGTGGTGAAAAAAGAAAAGACCGGCGAGAGCCGGGCGGAGATCATTATGTAAATATGTAAAAAATAAGCACCGCTTGCATTTGGCAGGCGGCGCTTATTTGCGCAATACAGAATGATTCGGACTCATTCGCCGGACAAAGCGGCGGTGTATTGTAGGGATGCAAAAATTATATGTATATATCGCTTTGAAGTCAAGCGAAATGTCAAAGTTGATGTATGAAACACCGGCCAAAATGCGCCTATGCAAACAGCATATTGTAAAAACTACCCAAATGCGATATAATTAAAGTGATTTTTGCGATGCAGGAAAGGGTGATTGCAATGACCTACATCACGCGAGAAGATGGTATCACTGCGCTTTCGCTTTCTAATCGAGCGGCTAATTGCCTGCGTCGAGAGGGACTACATACCGTCGGGGATGTGTTGGATTATGCACAGAAACACAATTGGTTGGACTTACACAGTATCGGGCAGAAAACTGCTGATGAGCTTACGGCAACGGTTTGTGAACTGCAAAGTCATGAGGGTGAATACCGATTGGTAGAACGGGCGGCCATTCCGGAAGTTACGGAAGCAACGAATACAAGTGCCCAGCAGCTGTGGGGGGATGTACCTATAGAGAAGCTTCCGCTGTCTGTACGAGCGCAGAATTGTCTTGCAAACGAGGGGATACTCTACGCGTCACAACTGTTGGATATGACGCTGGAGGACCTTATGCAGATCAAGAACATGGGGCGAAAGACGGCGGAAGAAATCTTGGAAAGAGTCAAGGAGTTGCCGACGGACCGATTGATAGCGGCGACTCCGGATAATATGCAATTGCCTGCGGAAGACGCAAAATACTGTGTGGAACTTGCAAAAGAGATGGCAGCGTGTTACGGCAGAACGGAAAGCGCATGGCTGCGGGAGATATTGGAGGCAAAAGAAATGTACCCACAGGCACAGAGTGAGACTTTCTTTTATCGACTCTATGAGCGCGATACTGTTTCAGATGCGGTGAAAGCGGCTATTTTACGGCGAGTGGAAGCCAATGGAAATGAAATCATGCGGACTGCGCTGGCAGAAAGATGCCCGGCACATTTGAGAAACACGACGATTCTTGAGGAATTACTGCTGACACTTGAAGCTGACGGACAGATTACAGCTGGAGAAGAGGTAATCCGCAGAAGGTATCCCACAGTACTGGAATATGTGAACAGTCTTCCCGACGGGCGTAATAAAGAGATGCTCCTGTACAGACTGGAAGGCAAGACGCTGGACGAGGTTGGCAAGTGCTTCGACGGTGTTACACGGGAGCGCGTCCGACAGATCATCGGCAGGGCATTGGAAAAGCGTCCCTGGCTGCACGAAGATCAGTATCGATATGTATACGACACCTACGCTTTCTCACTGGAGGACTTTTCGTTGGCCTTTGGTGAGCATCCTTCGGCCTATATCTACTTGGAAACTGTCAGCATGACAAAACAGAAAAACAGAAAACCTGTGGACGAAACTATTCTGGCAGATGAAACTATTCCGGTTGCCCTGCGAAAAGCAGCGGAGAGAGTTGTGTACAAGAATTATGTAACCCTGGACGGTGTTCGTGTCAAGCGTAATCGGAGTGAACTTGTCCGACATATAATCCGCACACGGTGTAGGACACTGACGAAATACGATGATTTTGTCATTATGTACCGAAATGTTGTGGAAGATTCGGGCCTTGCAGATGAAGAAAGATTAACTCTGGAGGCCCGTACCTATGAGAATAAATTGAATGGCAGTCGGTTTGTGCTTTGGAATCAGTGGCGGCGTTTTAGGTATTATAATATTGACGCACAGGACTACACAGAATTGTTTGCCACTTTGGACATGGAGCAGTACCGGGACACGGAGCTTTCCTCGTTGAAGGTGTTTCGGGATTATTCAGAACTGATGGAGCAATACGACATTCACGATGAGTACGAACTGCATAATTTGCTGAAGAAGATCTGGCCGGCAGATGCTATGCCGATTCGCTTTCCCAAGATGCCCACCATTGAGGTAGGGCAGGTGAATCGGGATGCGCAGGTGAAAGCGTTGCTGTTTCAGTGCGCGCCTATTTCAGGAGAGGCTTTTGCTGCTAAGTATGAGGAAACCTATGGAATTAAGGCGTCCTCCGCTATGGCAAATCTCTTTGGATGCATTGAAAAGTATTATTATAATGGGACATACACCGTTCCAGACGAAACATTGCCGGCAGATCAGGCAGAGCGTATGCGGCGCGTGCTGACCGAGGACTTTTATTCTCTGCGTAGAGCGAGGAATCTGTTTTTGCGGGAGTTTCCCGATGCTGACGCGGAACGACTTACCCCTTATGCACTGAAAACCATTGGCTTTCATGTGTATACAGACTACATTGTGCGGGATACATATGCCAGTGCGGTGGAGTATTTCCGCAGCGTGCTTACTTCGGGGGATGTGCTGGATATGCGCGGAAACGGCAAGGAACTACAGCGGGTGGTGGCCTATAACAGCGAGTTGTATTCCCTACGGGCAGCGTACAAAATTGTGGAATTTTCGCCGCTACAGTATGTCAGCATCAAGCGGCTGACAGAGCATGGCGTAACAGAACAGACCTTGCGGGCCTATTGCGAGGATGTGGCAAAGCGGTACGAGCCAGGGGAGTACTTTACGGTAGCGTCCTTGCGGGCGGATGGGTTTATGCATCCGTTGGACGATCTGGGATTTGACGAGTGGTTTTATGGTTCTGTACTGTTGGAGACCCGGGAATTGTTCTCCTACCAGCGAATCGGCGGGACACGGCTGTTCATGCGGGGAAATGCGCCGGTCCGCATAGGAGGTCTTTTGACGGAACTGCTGGAGCATGAACAGAAAGCAGACGTCTATGAACTGCGGGATACACTGGAGGAACACTTTGGCATTGTGCTGTCGAAAGATAAGCTTGTAGAGTTGGTGAAAGAGACCGATCTGTATTATGACGCTATCATGGGCGCGGTATATGCAGATTACGATACTTATTTTGAGGAGATATAAAAATGAACTTGCTGAAAGAAGGACTGGAGCAGCACGTTGTGGAAAGGACAACAATGACCCGCAAGTTGACAGTAGATGGCCTGACTAAGGCGTACCCTGTCTATAAAATCCGACTGGATTGGCTGTTTTACAATGACCAAAACGACCGTATTGCAACATGGATCAGCCAGTATAAAGCACAGCATGGAGGGCAGGCGCCGGATATTTCCCAGCGCGAAGAGTACAACAATATAATCGAGCAGTTCATTGTGGAGAGCAATCCCGATGCCATTCGCAAGACTCAAAGTAATATTGAGATGGTGGATCAGCGGGAGGCTGGTGTGGTGCTGGCGGATGGCCGGATTATTGACGGAAATCGCCGCTTTACCTGCCTGCGGCGACTGTCCGCCAAAAATCCACGCTTCAACTATTTTGAGGCCGTAATCCTTGATCGGAATATTGAAAACAGCGCGAAGCAGATCAAACTGCTGGAGCTTTCCATTCAGCACGGCGAAGAGAGCAAGGTGGACTATAATCCCATTGATCGATTGGTGGGAATTTATACGGACATTGTGGAAACCCATCTGCTGACACCGACGGAATACGCGGCCAGCACCAACGAATCCGAAACTGATGTGAATCGGCGTGTGGAAATTGCTAAACTTATGGTGGAATTTCTGGAGTTTATCAATGCGCCCAAACAGTTTTATATCGCCCGAGATTTGCAGATATATTACCCCTTGGAGGAACTCCTGAAGCTCACGAAGAAGTGTCGGACGGATAACGAGGTTGAAGATTTGAAGGTCAGCGTGTTTAATAACATTCTGATGCAGACTGCGGGGGATATGACCCGCTTTATCCGCAATATCAAATCCATCGTTGGCACGGATTATCAGGACGAGTTCTTAGAGGAACAAAAGGAGATGGCGGCAAACGTGCTTGATCACCTGCCCGCAGTGGGACATGTGAATACACAGGTCATCCGGGAGGAAGTACGCGCCGATGAGGAGAATCGTGAAGCACTAGAGCGTTCCATGGAGAAAACGCTGACCAAAGTAAAGAAAACTGAGACGCGCAATCGTCCCATTCAGTTGGCAGAGAAAGCTACCACTTTTTTGGAGAGTATCGACACAAACATTCTGCTGAAGATGAATGACAGTGAATTACGCCGTCTTACCCGCCAATTGGACAGGCTGGAGCAGGTAATCGCAGACTTGCGGGAGAATCTGTAAATGTGGACGTTGGACTATGATGGCAGTATGACATTGCGTCTGCCTTCGGAAGAGCTGGAGGCATTGTCGAGCAGCAGCTTTTATAAGCTGTCGTTGAAGCGCTATGCAGCGGAAATAGCCGACGGAATAATGCGGTTTAAGCCGGCACTGACATATTTAGATTACAAGAAGATCATCGCCCTGTGTCAAAAAGAGGCGGTGCGTCGTCAGACGGAACTGGTCGTTTCGGAGTCGTTGAGGGCGTATATCGATAGCCGTGAATTGCACTTGGAAATTCGCTCCCGTTTGGGCAGCGAATTAAAAGATCGCGACCCTAAATTGCGGGAGCGCCTTGAGGCCTACCGCGATACCGTGAATGCAGGTATGGCACGGAAACTGCGGGAACAGCAGATGTGGGATTCCTTTTTTATGTGTGCCATGAAGAAGTCCGCCAATTTTTCTGTGCCGGGTTCCGGCAAAACGGCATCGGTGCTGGGGATGTATGCCTATCTGCGGGAGAAGGCGGCGATGCACCGCATCGTTGTGGTATGCCCAAAGAACGCTTTCGGTTCGTGGATGGATGAGTTCACAGCCTGTTTTGCGGGCATTGAACCGTTGCGGGTATTAAATATTCACGCACCGCAGTACAAGACCCAGCAGCAGCGCCGCACGGCACTGCAATACGACGCCGGTAGCTGCAATCTGATTCTGGTCAACTATGAGGCAGTCGGCGGTGTGCTGGACGCTTTGGAGCAGTTGATGGATGCGGGAACGCTCCTGGTGTTCGATGAGGTACATAAGGTCAAGCGTATCCGCGGCGAATACGCGGAGAACGCCCTGCAGCTGGCGCGAAATGCCAGCTATGTGGTGGCGCTGACCGGAACACCGATTCCCAACGCCTACACGGATATTTACAACCTGCTGCACATTTTGTTCCCCAATGAGTATGATGAGTTCTTTGGCTTTACCGTGCCGCAGCTCCGAAATCCGCGTGACACGGATATAGCGGCTGTCAATACCGCCTTGCAGCCTTTTTTCTGTCGTACCACCAAGGAACAGTTGGGCGTTCCGGCGGCGAATGCGGATATGGTCTTGCAGGTAGGGGCATCTAATACCGAGAACCGTCTGCTTCGTATCTTGCAGATGAAGTACCGAAAGAACAAGCTGGCGCTGTTGGTACGTATTTTGCAGTTGGAAAGTGATCCGCGGATGCTGCTGCAAGCACTGGATCTCAACGACTTCCGCTATCTGCTGGACGATACGGCTGAAACAAGCGAAATAGACTATGCCGATTACAGCGACGAGATACGGAGCTTGATCGACAACTGTGAAGAGAGCAGCAAGTTCTGCCGCTGTATCGAGTTGACCGAGAAGCTGGTGCGGCAGAACAAACCAGTTATCGTTTGGTGTATGTTTGTGGGCTCTATCCGCAGGCTGGCAGATGCGTTGGAGGCACAGGGTATCCGCTGCCGATGTGTGTTCGGCGAGGTGCCGCTGGAAGAGCGCCAGCAGATACTGAATGATTTCCGCGCAGGCGGGATTCAGGTGCTGTTAACGAATCCCCACACGCTGGCAGAATCGGTTTCTCTGCATTCTGTCTGCCACGATGCCATCTACTTCGAATACAGCTACAATCTGGTTCATCTGCTCCAATCTAAAGATCGTATTCACCGTCTGGGGCTGCCGGAGGGCCAGTATACGCAGTATTATTATCTGCAACTGACCTATCAGACAGAGGACGGCACCTGGTCGCTGGACGGTGCGGTGTATGACCGTCTGCGGGAGAAGGAACGGATCATGTTGGAGGCCATCGATTGCCATAGACTGGAGAGAATGCCCACCAGCGAGGAGGATCTGGACACCATTTTCGGTGGATTATTTTGAAAAATACCAGGAGAGCTGTCTGCGTGTGCAGGTAGCTCTCCTGTTATTGCAGAGGCGTATAGTTCCTCCTCTTATTTTGCGTACTCACTGTGTGGATTAGATTTATTATCTACTTCCCACGCGGCAAGCGTCAGGGCCGGGAGCGCCTATCTGTGTGCAAAATAACAAACCATCAGATGCTATACCGCCTGCATATTGTAAAAACCGACAAAACGTGATACAATCAAATTCGTTATTCTGTAAAGCGGAGGGGTTTTCTATGACAAACGAAGAACTGCGCAAGGCGCTGATGGATTACTACGGTACGGCGATGAGCAGCGGCAATCCTATGGCCGTCATCGAGCTGTCGCAGGCGGAGAGCGCGTCGAATGAGAAACTCATTCAGATGGCGGGCGAGCTGGGCTGGATCAAGGAAGACTGACGATGGACAGACAGGAGAAGAAAAATGAATTGGCGCAGGACACCCTGAAGCTGGCGTGGAATACACTGCTGGTGAACCTGCGCTTTTTGGATGTAGCGCTGAGCAGGTTCGATTTTGTGCCGGTGGACGGCAGCCTCGCGGTGGACGGCGCGCACATCTACTACGACCCGCTTTGGGTGCTGCGCCGCTACAAGCAGGAAAAGCAGGTCATCGTGCGGGACTACCTCCACATGGTGTTCCACTGCGTGTTTCACCACGCCTTCGTGGACACGCTGCTGGACACGGACGCATGGGATCTAGCTTGCGACATCGCGGCGGAAAACGCCATCAACGAGCTGGAGCTGTCCTGCGTCCAAGCATCGCGGCAGGTGTCCCAACACCTCATCACCAATACACCGGACTCCGGCACGGCCAAAAACAAGAAGGCCGTGGAGTTGGGTGTCGCCCGCATCACCGAGGCGCAGTTCAACGACATGACCGGCAGAAAAGCGGCGGAATAAGCACTCTGGCAAGGGAGGAAGTATCCTCTAAAATGTGTCTTAAGCGCGACTCGCAAAAAATAAAGTGTGCAATGATTGCACACTTTATTTTTTGCCCCATAAAAACGCATCCGAAAAGCATTTTGAAGAAGGACGGAAAATTTGTCCTGCAAAGGGGATTGACATGATCAGAAAATATGGTACTGTAGAAGTATAATTACGAAGTTTTTTTATTAGGGAAAGAGGGTTATCCTCTTTCCAATTTAAAGACACCACATGTTTTTGAGACAAGGTTACCTTAGGGTGACTTTGTCTTTTTTTACTAAAAAATAGGCTTTTACCATATTTTCTGACCGCGGGTGCGGGGAAGAAAGGAGGGGAGGACAGCCGCTGAAAGATTCATGATCATATATGTGGAAATCTAAATGATCCCACATTCACGGAGAGAAATAGTATAAAGCATTCCAAATTTTGCTGCATTTTCTGTTGCTTCATATCCCCAAATACCGGGTTTTGAGACTATGGAAACACGACACCAGACTGGAATAGACATGACGTATAACAACCCCCAATACCTCCCCTCCTGCATCTGCACCGCATGAGGATTTAAAATATGTCTCTCCGTACGATTGATTTTTTCGGCCTGCCTGTTACTTTTCGTGTTGAAGCTCGTAAGAATGCTGTCGCAGTTATTCTGTCGTTGCGCTCTCGTAATAAGGAACGCATCGATGGTAACGGTGCGATTGTCTATGAGCATCCCCCGCGTATCGTGCGCTTCACGGACGAGGCTTCCGTGGAGAAGCGCGTACTTGAGCTGATTCCCGAGTGCCTCCAGCGGGCCTTTGACCCGGCTACAAGGGAAGGGCGTGCGCTGCGGGAAAAATTTGCACAGAGATTACCACTGGCCGCGGTGATTGCGGCGGACTTTGATCGGGTCGCCCAGAGTATGAAGTGGGCTAACTCCACTCAAAAAGAACATAAAAGGTCACTTGATTTGCTTGTGAGCAAACTCGGTTGGACGCCTTTTTGCGCGATTACACAAGAGATGTTCGCCTTTCATTTGCGCGAAGGAGGGTTTTCTGATTATCAAATTAGCGATCAGATCTGCGCCTTGAGGGCACTGATTGCGTATGAGCAATCTCACCATTTGATCTTGGAGCACTTCATGGATACCTTCACCCTGGGAAATCGCCGCGTAGTTGTTGGCACACGAGACGCAAGCAGGCACTTCGAAAAGAATATTTTGACGCATGCGCAGGTTAGAGAAATCGTTGAAAACTGCGCCGAGAACCTTGAAAGCAGTCGCGGCTACCTATATTTTGGCCTTATCTTGATGTTGATCACGGGAATCACAATCGGCGAACTCTGCGCGTTGACCTGGGGATCATTCTCATCTTCAAACACCTATATAGGAGTCACTGTTATTGAAATTGCAGCAGAAGCAAAGCATGCGGGTGAGGTGTATCGACTTGAAGCACTAAACTGGCCGCGGCGACGGACTCTTCCGCTGCCGCCGACAGTGGAAAAGTTCTACCACGAGGTAAGGAATAACATACCATGCGTACAGGCGGATATGCCATTCGTTCGCAGTCCCAAAAACGCGGCGCGGCGGATGCGCCCGGATGAGTTTGAAAAGTGGTTAAAAGTTTTCCTTAGAGGCTTCGATTTTGCACAGCAGAAGGAAGCAAAAAACTTATTGAAACATCCTGACCGAGTCTTGCGAGAGACCTTTCGGGCGGCGATGGCAATTTGTGGATGTGATGCGGACGAGATTCGCTATTTATATGGCAGCGCACCCGAGAGTGTATTCGCGCGGAACTACTGTGCCTATGAAGATCCTCGGGAGCTGGCAAAGCTGGCTGCAATGCTGGATCGATATATTTTTTCACTGATGGGCACTCCTGACGCCACACTTGATTTCAAGATCAATCGCAGTGGTGAAGATCACCCTATTGCAGCTGCATTTGGTGGCAGGATCAGCGGCGATTTGACTGTGGATCTCAGTAAGATTTCGCATGACAACCTCAAGGATGGAAAGGATCTGATTATCGACTTTAAGGCAAATGACACCATTTTCGTCACGACAGAACTAGATTTGGAGGAGAATTAGCATGGAATTTAAAGCTGATGGTGATATGTCCCTGAAGGAATACTGGGGGGAACATTGTACTTTTATCGCAAAAGATCGCCACTGGGCGATCCAGGAGGGAGACCAATACAGTTTTGAAACCTGTGCGACACTGCGCCAGTATGACGATTACATCCGGAAAGTCGCAGGCTTCTTGGACATGTCCATCGCTGAGATCACACCAGTAAATATTCTGCGTGCTGTCTCTGCGGTCGCCAAGGCATGCCAATACCAAGAAGCCACCGTCAAGACAATCATCTCTGCATTGCGAGACGTCTTTTCCTATGCCGCCACATGCGGACATGCTTACAACATCCTCTCAAAAAATCGTGCGGGAGACAAATCAAATAATCTTACGACTTTGATGATACAGAGGATCTTAGCCCCGGCAGCGGCAAACGCGGAGCCGAAAGAATTGAGCGATAGTTGTCCGCGAGCCTTGACACTCGGGCAGCAGGGACGTCTGGTGCTATATGCGGCGGAACATGTGTTGGAGGATGGCTGCTTCTGCGGCATTTTGATCTCATTGTACACTGGCATGCGCCCCGCGGAGTGCCGTGGACTGCGGTGGAACGATTTCCGATCGTTTCCCGATCATCCAGACCGGCATTACCTGAAAATCGATGAAATTTTGAATGATAAATTGATGTACAGCAAGCAGGTGAAAACAAAAAATGCACTGCGGTGCGTCCCCGTTCACATTGAAATTGAGGCTGCTCTGCAAAAGCGGAGAAAACTTGTGCAGCAGAGTATGGGTGCGAACAAGGATATCGGGGAGTTACCCATCGTCTGTTTTGAAAACGAGTTTAAAAAGCCATGCCGCGGGTCTGATTATTCAAATTTTTCCTTCAAATTGTTGAAAGAATTCGGAGTTTCCAGCGAGCAGTTAGGCTTTTTCTTGCTCGACGAATCCGATAATTTGACACCATCGGATTCTCACCCGCCCATGCGGATTTTGCGCCGGAATTTTGCAACGGTAATCCAGGCGTGTACAGACATGTCGCTGGAGGAAAAAGAATATATTTTCGGCCACAGGATCTCCGGTAAGGATGGTGCGAAAAAGCGCATTGAGTACAGCCGTAACATGGATCGACTATGGCGCATTGCGCAGAAGCTGGACAAGGCGCCCTTTTGCAAAAAGCTCTATGAACTTCATTTTCCTCAGATTATCGTAGGTGACGGTATCGTAGTACAAGAAGGCCGTGGGCAGGGAACAATCAGGATTCCTTGGAAGTCAGCCGTACGTGGTCAAAAATTACATCTGCATTTTGAGGGCGGTACAAATACGTCTGTGAGCATCTCGACCCAGAATGCCGTGCGCCCCTTCGGCGGGCTGCCGGTCGAGGTAAAGATGGCTGACGCACCTATTTCCTGGGGTGACCCTTTACCGCCGATCAACGCAGAAGCGACGCATTGGGACGCGGTAAAGAAGGTGCGGTATTTGAAGAAAAATGATAAATAAATACATGAAGTGGAAAGCTGACACAAATGCAGAAAATATGGGCGTTGAGGGAGTCAGAGTTCGACACCCACATTTTGTCGTTACACATCTTGGAACCAACTTTGAACTAACTTGGGATTAGTTCAAACAAACCATAAACTACCACATCGCACACGGTGCCAATGCGGAAGGTTAACGCATGCGGGTGCGCTGTTAAACACAGCGATTTCTTATTGCAGGATATGTCGGGAAATAATCAATCCGGACGGGTTATTGCCTTTATACCAGTTGAGAGCTTCTCGATATATAGCAGCAAGAATTGCAATTAAAAGCAAAATCCAACCTTCTTGGGTAGAAAAACAGCCAGATGCGGAGGTTCACTCCCTATCTGGCTGTTTTTCGCGGTCGATGGTTTCATTGATTGCGCGGTAGATGAATGCGTTGGTAGACTCCCCGTTGGCGGCGGCGTGTGCTTGAATGCGAGCCTTATTGCCTTTGGGGACGCGGAAAGTGATGCTTTCCAGCTTCTCCTTACGGTATTTTTTGTTGGCGCGCAGCTGCGCTTCTGTCTGTGCCATGTGAGCTCCTCCCCAAAGATGCTTTTATCATTATAACGAATTATCTTATGTGAAGCAAGAACTATTGCGTTGGTGTGACCTCACATATTTCACAAATTATCTTTCTTATTTTTGGCATCTTCGACTATTGATGTGAGGTCACATACATGCTATACTGTCCTTACAAAAGAAAAACAACGGCAGTTGCAGGGAGTTGGCGCTCCCTACAACCTGCGCAGGTGATCTCAGCACCTACACAACGGACGAATCCGCACCGTATGGGGTTATTATACCCGTTTGACCCCGATTTTGCAAGCGGAATCCGGTCTATTTGTCATACTCATGACACCGTGTAGTGCCTCGGCCTGCACGGTGTTTCTCTTTTCTCATTTCGTTGAAAGGAGGAAAACGCATGACTCAAGATCGTATTCCGTTTCCCGCGTCCCCGGCATGTTCTCCGTCCCCGGCTCATAGGCTGTGGCGAGGGGGAATGAACGTGGAAGTCAAGCACACCCATCCGCAGTATGAGGATCCGCAGGCGCGGCAGCAGCAGATGAAGGACGCCTACGCCGCCTGCATGGCGAAGCTGCGGGCGCTGCGGGCGGCCCAGCGGGAAAAGACCGCATGAAGACGGACGCGGTATACGCCCGCCAGTCCGTGGAGAAAAAGGACAGCCTGTCCATCGCGGGACAGATCGACCTGTGCCGCCGCACGGCTGACGGCGGGGAGCTGCGGGTCTACAAGGACGCCGGTTACTCCGGCAAGAACACCGAGCGCCCCGCCTTCCAGCAGCTGATGAAGGACATCCGTGCCGACCGAATCGGCACGCTGTACGTCTACCGGCTGGACAGGTTCTCCCGCAGCGTGGCGGACTTCGGCCAGCTGTGGGAGGTGCTGCAGGAACACCATGTGGAGTTCGTGTCAGTCAACGAGAACTTCGACACCAAGACGCCTATGGGACGGGCCATGCTGCACATCATCATGGTGTTCGCCCAGCTGGAGCGGGAGACCACCGCCGAGCGCGTGCGGGACAACTATTACCGCCGCGCGGCGCTGGGCGCGTGGCCCGGCGGCCCGGCGCCCTACGGCTTTGACAATGGCCGGGCACGCGGGCGGGATGGCCGGGAAGTCCCGTCCCTTATCCCCAACGACAAGGCGGCGGTAGTGCAGCGGATCTTTCAGGAGTATGCCGCCGAGGACATGTCACTGGGGCTGCTGGCTCGCAAGCTGACCGCCGAGGGCATCCCCGCTCCCAAGCGCGCCACATGGGACAACGTGACGCTGTCCCGCCTGCTGCACAACCCCGCCTATGCGATGGCAGACGAGCAGGTGCGGCTTCACTATCTGGGTCAGGGCGTGGAGGTCACCAGCCCGCCGGAGGCCTTTGACGGCGTACACGGCGTGTTGCTGGTGGGCAAGCGGGAGGCCAATGCGCGGAAGTACACCAAGACCGAGAACCATCGGGCATCCGTGCTGAACAGTGTCGGTGTCGTGCCGTCGCCGCTGTTTCTGGCGGTGCAGGCAAAGCTGGCTCACAACCGTCAAGTGGGCAACAGCGGCAAGGGCAAGCACACATGGCTCTCCGGCCTGCTGAAATGCGCCAAGTGCGGCTACAGCCTGTCCGTTGTGGCGGACAAGTCCTATCGCTATCTGGCGTGCAGCGGGCGGTATAATATGAACCGCTGCGACGCCGCCATCCACATCAAGCTGGCGGAACTGGAAGCGGTGGTACAGACAGAGATCGAAAAGCTGCTGGCTCAATGTCCGCAGGAGCCCGTTGCGCCGAAGCTGGAGGAGGACAGTTACACCCAGCGGCTGCTGGAGCTGGATCGCCGCGCCGAGCGCCTGATGGACGCCTTTGCCGAGAGTGAGGATCTGCCCGCGTCCTATCTGCAGAAAGCGCTGGGAAAGATCGAAAAGGAGCGCGAAGTGCTCCAGCAGGCCCAGCGGCGTGAAGCAGGCCGCGTTCCGCTGCCGGAAAAACTGGTGTTCAGCGAACTGTCCTTCGAGGAGAAAAAGGCCGTGGCCGCCCAGTTCATCCGCCGCATCGAGGTGGCAAAGGACAGCGCAGAGATCATCTGGGCGGTGTAAATCAAATTTGATACGAATGAGGAGTAACCATTATGAACGACGAACGTAAGACGATCATCGAAGTGAACATGACCGATGACGAGTGGATTGAGCTGCTGTGTCTGTGCGAGGACATCAATCTGACGCCGGAGGATCTGGCCGTGGCATTCTGTCAGGAGGTCATCCGCCAGCAGGCGCTGCTGCGCATTATCGCCGCCGCTATTCGCTCCGACATGGCCAATCAACTCAACCGATAACAGGAGGAATTGCACCTATGAAAATCGAAAACAAGACGCCCATTGCAGAGGAGATCATCCGCAACAACCCCACCGGTCACGGTCTGTTTGCCGGCATCGGGGACAACTTCAACAGTGTGGCGCAGGTCATCTGCGAGCTGATGGATGACGCGGTCTCCAACCTCCGCGCCAACAAAAACGATCCCGAACTGTCCATGACGGTGGTACTGTCACTGGAAAATCTGGGCGATGCGGTAGAGATTACCGTGACAGACGGCGGCACGGGCATTGCCGACCTCAGTAGTGCGCTGACCATCGCTTGCCGGGATGGCGCGCAGACACCGTTGAACGAACACGGCTTCGGGCTCAAGCACGCACTGGCTTCTTGCGACAGCAGCCCTGAGCAGAAGTGGAGTATTCGCACCCGCACGAAGGCCGACGCGGCGGCGAACCAGTACCGCGAGGTCAAGGCGCCATATTCCATGGGCACATCTGAACTGGACAAGCCCATGAAGGTGCGTTTCTATTCAGGTACGGGTGATCTGCCCCACCCCACTGGCACATCGATCTCCGTCCGCTGCCCTATGGCGAAGTTCCGGACGGTGAAGCCCGACCGTAAGGCAGCGCCCTCCGACTTCCACAATCTGGTGCGGTATATCATTGAGGAACTGCGGTACGTCTACGCGGGCATTCTGGCAAATACATCCATCACCATGGAAGTGGTGGAGATTAGCGGCAGCGAGGAAACGCAGCATACGCTGACGCCGCTGCTGCCGGTGTGGGAGGAGGGCAGCGTAAAGGATTACGGTGAGATCCCCTGCAACCTGGGCGGCGGCCCGCTGACCATCCGCTGTAAGTACGGCAATATCCTGAAGAACCCGTCCAACGCTATCTACTACAAGTGCAACATGGAGTCCAGCGGCGTGGAACTTCGTATCAACGGACGTACTATTGAGCACGGAATGTTTGACCGCGTCTGGGGCGAGGCCATCCATCCCAGCCAGAACCGCTTTTTGGTGCAGGTGGATCTTATCTCGGACAAACCCGCCGCGCTGCCCGCCACGAAGAACACGAAAACTTCGTTCTGTGAAGCGGATCCGCGCCTGAAGAACCTGCTCAGTTGGATCGCCTCCTATGTCCCCGCCCCGGCCAAGGATGTGGACTCGATGGAGCTGCGGTATGTCAAGGAGCTGACTGCCAAGCGGGAGAACGACCCCACCGCCCTGCGGGTGAGCCGTGAGGAGCCGGTGTTCCAGAAGATCGGGCTGAAGGCCAAGGTCGATCTGTTCGTGGGCTACATCGACCGCGTGACCATCTACGAGGCCAAGGCCGGCAAGACCAAGGCACTGGATCTCTACCAGCTCCGCATGTATGTGGACGGCTGTGCTTTGGACAATAAGCCTGTGGATGAAGCCGTGCTGATCGCCAAGCGCCATTCGGCTGAGGTGAAGGAGCTGCGGGACATCCTGAACACCCTGACCGCACCTGACGGACGCCCCTACAACTTCCGGCTGGCTACATGGGACGAGGAGGGCATTGTGATCCGCCAGAGTGCGTAAGAACAGCCGGGAGAACGTGTGCAATGATTGCACACCTTTCCAAAGGAAGGTGAGGTATGAACGTAAAAGAGTTGATCCTAGGTCAGCCTGCGGCGGACATCGCCGCCGCGCTGATCGACCGGCTGGACGTTGAACCCGGCAAAAGCTCTATGACTCTCTCCACGAAGCAGAAGAATTGGACAAGCTCTCACCGGAGGAACGGGCAAAACACTTTTTCTCTGCGGAGGAAGTCTTTGCCGAGTTGGGCATCCCTGAACCCTCCGAGGAGGAACGGCAGAAAACGCATCGGCAGATGTGCAGGGAGATGCTGATCAATAGTCTGAGAACGTATCAGATGCTTGAGAAATATGTGAAAAAGTAATAAACAGAGAAGGCCATCGGCAAATAGCCGATGGCCTTTTCTGTCAGTACCGCGTCACGCCTGCACCCTATACTTCACACGATTCCCATACCGCGTTGAGGTCAGTAGGCCCAGCTGTTCAAACTTCAGCACAAAGCTGCGGATGGTGGCGTAGGCGGCGTTGCCGAAGTCCTTTTCCAGCTGCTTGGTGGAGAACTCGGCTTCCCCATACGCGGAGAGAACGAAGCTCCACAGCGCCTTTTCCTTCTCTGTGACCTGCCCTTGCGACAATGCATCCTGAAACGCCTCGGTTGTCCGTCGGGCAGGGAGCACTCCGTTCAGCTTGTGAAACACATTCTCAATGAAATACACTAAGAACGGCGTTACGTCCAGTACGCCGCTGATGTGGGCATTTTCCTCCGCCAGCGTATAGGCGTCATAGTACCCCTTGCGGCTCTTGTTGACATACTCAGACAGCGGCACGAACAGGGCGGAGGAATACCCCTGCTGTACCAGATACCACAGGTGCATCAGCCGTGCCATTCTGCCGTTGCCATCAAAATAGGGGTGCAGATAGGCAATATAGAAGTGGATCAGAGCCGCTTTCAACAGGTCGTTGCTGTCGGAATCCTCATGGATGAAGCGCACCAGTTCGCCCATGCGCTCCGGCAGCTGCTGCCACGGCAGTCCGGTGTGCTCCACCTTGGAGCCGACCACATACACGCTGTCGTGCCGATAGAAGCTGCCGGGACACAGACGGTCCTCCTCCGGCAGATAGGCACCGATGGCGGTCTCGTACAGCTGGTGGATGGATGCTTCGGTGATCCTGTTGGCGGGATCGCTGATGAACTCCAGACCCTTCTTCATGCCATAGATGCGGTTCTCGCTTTCGTCCGCTGGAGCAAAGCCGGACAGGATCTTACGGACACTGTCGCAGGAGAAGTCCACCTGCTCGATGGTGAAGGTGGAGATGATCTCCTCCTCCATGGCCTTCGCGCCGTAAAGCTGGGTGCTGCTCTGCGGCGTCAGCAGGATTCGGGCGGCAGAGAGATGCACCTGCGCGACACTATTCAGATAGACAAGGGCCTGCCCGGAAAAGTCCTTCAGCGGCAGCGGATGATAGAAACCGTTTTTCAGCAGCGACACAAACTCTCCCATATCTGCCTGCGGATATTTGTAGCCCAGCTTCTTCAAGTCCAGTACACTTTTATCCGACAGCATTTTGGTAAACAACGCAGCGTCCATATAGCACCTCCTGTTGATATTAAATGGTATCAATTTATATCAGTATACAGAAGTGTTTCCGGAAATGCAAGAGGGAATACCGTCATAGGCATGGAAAAATCCAAGGTCGAAATCCTGCGGCCCAAAAGTGATGAATTCAACATCAGGTTTCAGAGGAGCTTTCTTGAAGTAAATGTATTCACAAATTGGTAGAGATAGCTCCCTGCGTCATCCACACCTCACCGGAGGACAGCTCATCGGCACTTTGCGCACAACTCTTTGATTTTGACCTCTCCCGCGCCCGAATTGGCCCCAAAGCACCCTGATTACAGGTCAATTTTTTGGCTGATGCGCATCGCCGCAAAACCAGCAAGCCCTTGCGGCACAACGGCTTTAAGTCGTTTCCGGTTGCTCCACATCCCACTGGATGGGCTCCATGCCCATGGAGCGGATGGCGGCGATGACGTGGTCGTCGTACTCGCCGTAGGGACAGCGGATCAGCGTGGGCGTCACGCCGGTGACGGCACTGATTCGCTCGTTGCTGGCGGTGACGTCCGCCACGATCTGGTCGGCGGACAGGCTGTTATAGTGGTCGTGGTGGTTGGAGTGGCTCATGACCTCGTGTCCCGCGTTGTGGAGAGCCTTCACCGACTCCGGGTATTTTTCCACCCAGTCGCCCACTACGAAGAACGTGGTCTTGACGTGGAATTTCTCCAGAATGTCGATGAGCGTCTGGGTGTCCTCGTTGCCCCACGGTGATGCAAAAGTGCGGCAGTTCACGGAGAACTGTCGCACTTCTTTATTGTGTTTTTATGATAGCATAAATGCGTCCTATCTGCAACAAGACTTGGTTTAAAAAAGTGAAAGCTTTTTTGATAGCTGGCTATGGCAAAAAAAGTTGTAGGACAACCAATCGCCGATATTTGTTTTGTGATTTTAGTCGGGAAACCAAAATTGGTGCGAAAGAAAAACAGGTACTCGCGGAAAGACAGGGTGTAGACGGGGATAGACACATAGCGTCCCGTCAGATAGGTGGAGATCTCGCTGGACATGAGCTTGGAGTTGGAGCCGGTCACGTAGATGTCGGCGTCCGTACCCTCTAGCAGACTATTGACCGCCCTTTCCCAGCCGGTGATCTCCTGTATCTCATCCAGCAGGAGGTAGCAGTGTCCCTTGTCCGCCATGGCCACCATCAGCTCGTCATACATCTGTCTGGCGGTGATGTTTTCGGGAATGTCCATCTCCGTGTACCGCTCACAGATGATATGATCCGCAGACACACCCCTTCGCAGCAGCTCCTCCGCACAGCCATTAGTATACCCGAAATGTTTTGGATATGAAACGAGTTTTTCTTGTTTAACCTTAAAAACAATTTTATTTTTCCAACTTTTTTGCATTTTAATATAGAGCGCATATCCTTACCTCTCCAGCAGTGCTCGATAGGATTCCGGAAACAGATAGTCGATTTCAATGCGATTCCCCTCGTAAACACGTATCTCCCGGACGGCGGCGGCCACCGTGGGGCGATCCAGCTCCGTCAGGCGTCCCAGCGCCAGCAGATGCTGCACCCACGGGGACAGCGGCTCGTCCTGCGCCGTGCCGCCCAGCTTGTCCAGCTGGGCCTGCAGCGCCTGCTCCTGCGCGTCGTAGTCGGCGCGGTAACGGAGGTACTCCTCCTTGGAGATAAGCGCGTCCTGATAGTCCTCGTAGGCGCTCCGGCGGCGGCACTGGATGCGCTGCAGGGCGGCCTCCAGCTTTTGCGGCTGATCGGTGCCGGAGCGCGGACGCTTTGCCGCGCCCTGCTGTGCCAGCTGGCGGAGGTTTTCCACGCCGGCAATGAGTTGGTTCAGATCATCCAGTATTACCTTCGTCAACACATTGTGGGCGATATAGTGCTTGCTGCACACGGACGCACCGTAGCGCTTATACGAGCCGCAGGTGTAGAACGTCTTACCGCCCCAGGTGGTCTTGACCATGGCTCGTCCACAATCGCCACATTTGAGAAAGCCCGCAAAGGGACTGACATTCTGCTGAAAATCCGGCGTGCGGGCGTTGGTGTTCAACAAGGCTTGCACCCGTTGCCACTGGTCTTTCTCAATGATCGGCTGGTGAGTACCGGATACCACCGTCCACTGGGAGCGATCCTTTCGCTTGGCTTTCCCGTGCATTTGGAGTCGGTCATCCCGTCCCTGCTCCATGTTGCCGATGTACATCTCATTTTGCAGGATACGGTGGATGGTGGCATATGTCCAGTAGGTGGTGGCCTCCAGCCGGTGGTTGTTGCGATATTTTTCGCCGGTGAGCCGCTTGTACTCACTGGGGCAGGGGATGCCCTCCTCGTTCAGCTGCTTGGCAATACGGATCTTACCCATTCCATTTTCAAACAGGGTGAAGATGCGCCGTACCACCTCCGCCGCAGGCGGGTCGATAACCAGACGGTTATGATTCTGCGGGTCCTTACAGTACCCGTAGCTGGCGAATGCCCCGATAAACTCGCCCCGCTGCTGCTTGGCGTGGAGGGAGCTTTTGACCTTCTGGGAAATGTCACGGGCATACTGGGTGTTGAACAGATTCTTCAGCGGCATCATCATGTCGTAGGCGCCGCGGGCACTGTCGATATTGTCTGTAATGGCAATAAATCGCACGCCGTGCTCCGGCAGCCAACGCTCCAGATAGCGGCCTGTTTCGATGTAATCACGGCCGAAACGGGATAGATCCTTTACCAGTACGCAGCGGATGTGCCCGCTTTCCATGTTCCGCAGCATCCGCTGAAAGGCGGGGCGCTGGAAATTCGTGCCGGTATAGCCATCGTCGGCATAGCATTCTGCCATTACCAACTCAGGATGATTTTCGATATACTCCTCCAGCAGCTTCCGCTGGTTTCCGATGGAATCACTCTCCATCCGGTCTCCGTCCTCCCGGGACAGGCGGCAGTACAGCGCAGTAGGCAGTGGCGGCTTCTCCATAAGCTCCCTCCTTTCCGTGGACTGCCCGCAGGCATTAAGCCGCCTGAGTATGGGCGCGGATCAATTCCAACAGCAACGTCTCAGCTGTCTGCTGGCCAAGGAAATTCCGGGTGACGGTGATCGTCGGGGCGGGTGCTTGCTTGGTGCTCGGCATAAACAGACCTCCTGTTTGAGAATAGTCCATCGTATGCGCGTTACAGAAACCGTATGTTTGTCGGTCAGACATGTGCTATACTTGGAGCATAATTGGCAAGGGGGGGACTTATGAGGAGAATTATCTGTATCATTTTAGCCTTGACCATAACACTGCTATGCGGCTGCGGCAGTAAAAGCGGCGGAGATGACGCACAGGACAGCAGAAACACGCAGCAGGAAGAATTTGTCGTTACGCCCATGGCGTCCGGGCTGGAGCTGGTGCCGTATAGCTGTGCGGATTTCTCTATGAGCGTTCCGGAGGGCTGGACGGTGGAGGCCGCCACGTCCAACGCGGGTATGTACCACGCTTTGCGAGCGTATGACCCCGCGTGCAGCGTAAATCAGATTTTGTATATCTTAAAGGCAGAGCCGCTGTTTGCGGATGACTTCCTGAAGCAGAATTACACCTACTGGAACGCTGCCTACGCAGCGTTCCCCGTAATGGCGGAAGAGTCTGTAAAAGGTTACTTCGATGTGCTGCCGCAGTATATGGCGGCGGTAGCAGAAGAACCATTTTACCGCGACCTCAGCCTCCCACAGTATGAGAATTTCACGGTGACAGAGACCTTTGACGCCACCGGTTCTTTGGGTGGAACAGCCGGCGTGCTGCGTGCGGAGTTCACGCAGGACGGCGTCGAGGCGGAGGGTATGTGTTCGGTGGAGCTTGTCCCCTTCCCCATCCCCGGCCTTGGCGGGTACTACATGGCGTACAGCACCACCATCGTCTCCGCTGAAAAGGGGATGTTCCAGAACTGGGAGGACATCCTGACACGGAGCTTGGGCAGCCTGGACTATTCCGGCAGCTATACCTCCTCCGCCATGGCGCAGAGCGACGCGGCGATGCGGCAATCCCAGCAGTTGAGCCAATCCGCCGATGAGATGCAGGATGCCATCATGTCCTCATGGGAAAGCCGGAACACCAGTCAGGACATCATCAGCCAGAAGCAGAGCGACGCCACCATGGGCTTTGAGCGGGTGATGGACACGGAGACCGGCGAGATTTATCAGACGGACAACGGCTTTACCGACTGGTATGATGGAAACCGTTATACGGCTATCACGGACGACCAGTACACGGAGGCCGTTGTGGGACGCTTCTCATGGAAGTAAGCCGAAGGAGGATATTCGCATGAAAAAGCTTTTGACCATGCTGCTGGCCACAGCAATGATGCTCACGCTGGCTGCTTGTGGTACGACACCTAACGAGACAGGCAATGATACGCTGACGGTGACGGAAAGCTCCACGTGGTCTTGCCCATCGGCTCTATCGCCGGTGCGGACTCATACGAGCAGGTACTGGCACTGGATGGTGTCGGTGAATAAGTGCGGTTCTCTCGGCACTTGAAATAAAAAGCGCTCCTGCGAGGTCGATCCTCGCAGGAGCGCTTTTTCTATACCGGCAGCCTCAAATCCGAAGTTTTTAGTGGAGAGCTTGGCAGCGTAACATACCCCGGCGAGCCGCTTGCAACCGCACAAGCGTCGGCAGACGCGGCCTTACAGCCGGAAGCACTTTTTCAGCGCCGTATACTCACCCAGCACCAGCAGCGTCAGGCCGCTGTCCAGCACGGTTTCCGGCGAGATGGTCACATCGGTTTTGTCGTTCCGCTTCACGCCGAGGATATTGACGCCATACTTTCGGCGGATGTCCAGCTCACCGATGCTGTGCCCCTGCCAGCTGTCCGGGACGGCGACCTCGATAATGGCGTGCTTTTCGTCCAACTCTATGTAGCCGAAGATGTGGTTGGCGGTGTACCGGATGGCCGCCCACTTCGCCAGCTGCTTTTCCGGGTATGTCACCGCGTCCGCGCCGTTGCGCAGCAGGAACTTCGCCTGCACGTCACGCTCCGCGCGGGACACCACATACCTCGCCCCCAGCTCCTTGAGCAAAGACGTCGTTTCCAGCGAGTTCTGGAAGTCTCCGCTGATGGTAACGTAGCAGACATCGTAGTTGCTGACGCCCAGCGAGCGCAGAAAATCCACGCGGGTGCTGTCACCGATCTGTGCGTTGGTGACAAAGGGCATACACTCGTTGACGCGCTCCTCGTCCCGGTCCACCGCCATCACCTGATGCCCCAGCTCGCTCAGCTGCATGGCAAGGTGCCGCCCGAAGCGGCCAAGTCCGATCAATAATACGTTTTTCATCGTGCGCTCCTTTCAGCCTACGGTGATCATTTCCTTCGGGTACCGGGCATAGGTCAGATCATGCCCGGAGAATGCGGCGTAGATCAGGGTCAGTCCTCCGACACGCCCGAAGAACATCAGCAGAATGAGAATGCCCTGCGACAGCGTACCCAGCTGCGGCGTCAGCCCCAGTGTCAGCCCTACCGTTCCGGCAGCGGATGCCGTTTCATAGAGACAGACGCCCAGCGGCAGTCCCTCCGCCGCGCTGATGACCGCCGCACCCGCGAAGGTCAGCCCCAGATACAGCAGCAGGATGGCGGCGGCATTCCGTACAGCGGAGGGCTCCAGCCTGCGCTTGAAAAGCTGCGGATCCTCCCGCCTGCGGAAAGCGGCGACCGCGTTGGCGGCCAGCACAGCCAGCGTCGTTACCTTCATGCCGCCCGCCGTGGAGCCGGGTGCGCCGCCGGTCAGCATCAGCAAAATCGTGACCGCCTGTGAGGTGTCGCTCATTTTCGCCAGGTCAGCGGTGTTGTAGCCCGCTGTTCGCGGTGTGACCGCCTGAAAGAGCGACGCCAGAACGCGCTGTCCCGCGGGAAGCTCAGCAAAGTCCGTCAGGAAGAAGAGCACTGCCGGAAGCGCGATCAGGATGACGGTTGCACTCAGAATGACCTTGCTCTGCATCCGGTACCGCCGCAGGTGCAGCCGGTGGGTGCAGACATCGTCCCATGTCAGAAAACCGATACCGCCCACGACGATCAGCAGCATGATGACGATATTGACCAGCGGGTCGGCCATGTACGCCGTCAGGGAAGGGTAGAGGGCATCCGCCCGCCCCAGAATATCGAACCCCGCGTTGCAAAAGGCGGAAACGGAGTGAAACACCGCCATCCACACGCCCCGCAGTCCGTAGTCCCGGCAGAATACCGGCAGCAGCGCAAGAGCCCCGACCAGCTCCACGAGGAATGTTCCCTTCAGGACAAACCGTGTCAGGCGCACGATGCCGCCCACCGCCGGAGCGGAAATGGCATCCTGCATGGCACTGCGCTCCTTCAGCGAGATATTCTTGCCGGAGAGCATCAAGAACGTTACCGCCGCCGTGATGACGCCTAAGCCGCCGATCTGGATCAGCAGCAGGATGACGGACTGACCGAAGCCGGACCAGTAGCTGCCGGTGTCCTGCACCACCAGGCCCGTTACGCAGACGGCGGAGGTGGAGGTAAACAACGCCTCGTGAAACGGCGTCCACACCCGCCCTGCCGTCGAGATCGGCAGCATCAGCACCAGTGCGCCCAGCAGGATCACGCCGGCAAAGCCGAGGATCATGATCTGGAAGGACGTCAGATGGCGTTTCAGATGGAAACCGGTTTCTGTCACAGGACTCACCTCCTAAAATCGACTGCGTTCCCAATTTCGCGTACAGTATAGCACGGTTTTCGCGTTTCGGCTATGTAGATTTTGTTAAACTTTCGGCTCAAAACGACCGAGATCGACTGTGAACCTTTCTTTAATTTTTACAGAAATCGTTGCATTTTCTTTACAATTACAGTATGATATGCCCCGCGCTGATATTTTGACGAATTTCGCAGACGCTTCTCCAAGGGGAGGCTGCGGCAGGAGATATATATGCTGAAGACAAAACCCAATGAGATTAAGATATTGAATCACCCTCAGGCGCCTTGCGAGGCGCCTGAAACGGCGGAGGGCCTCCGCCGCGGCCTGTGGCAGGCGTGGCTCCGCAGCCTGCTGTTGTTCTGCTGCGCCAGCGTCTATGTGGAGCTGTGCCTGCACCTGTGCGTCTATCGCTCGCTGGACAGGCGGACGGTCTATCTGGTGCTGTTCGGACTGCTGGGTGGAACGGTCTGCACACTGCTGACCGCGTACCTGCCCAAAATTGCCCGGCAGATCATGGGTGTACTTCTTGTTGTTGTGCAGGTGCTGTTTGCCGAGGTGCAGCTGGTGTACCATGCCATCTTCGGCAACTTCATGCCCATCAGTCAGGTGAGCATGGGCGGGAACGTCATCACCAATTTCGACTCGCAGATCCTGTACAGCATCGGCAAGAACATCGTTCCCATCCTTCTGCTGCTGGTGCCGCTGATCGTGATGATCCTCTGCCTCGCTCTGCGGAGGATAAAAGTACTGAAGGTACGGCTTGGCTGGAAGCAGGCACTGGCGACGCTGGGTATCCTGCTGACGCTGCTGCTGGCTACGATGGGTATTATGTACGCCGGGCGGGGCAAATCATTCTCCGTCTACAAAACCTTCACCAATGTGAACACCTCTACCGACAGCAGCTACAAGAGCGTGGGTATGCTGGCGACCACGGTGCAGGAGCTTCGCTATATGGTCTTCGGCAGCAGCGGCAGCGTCATCATCACGCCGTCCCCGCTGGGTACAGACACCAGGCGGCTTTACAGCAGCAATTCCTATAATGTGATTGAGCGCATCGACTTCGCGAAGCTGGCGGAGTCCACGGATGATGCCATGCGCAAAACCACGGACGAATACTTGGCGCAGGTGACACCCACCCGGAAGAACAACTACACCGGGCTGTTGGAGGGGTACAACCTGATCACCATCTGCGCTGAGAGCTTCTGCCCCTGGTTCATCAGTGAGGAGCTGACACCCACCCTGTACAAGCTGTCCCACACGGGCATTATCTTCGATAATTACTACGGCACGTTCCAATCCGTTACCACCAATGGTGAGTACACCATGTGTATGGGGCTTTATCCGGATATGTCCCGCACTAAGACGGATTCCAGCTTCAACGTGGCGGGCACCAACTATCTGCCCTTCTGCCTGGGCAATGCGCTGCGAGAAAAAGGATATCAAGCCTGGGGCTATCACGACTATATCGGAGATTTCTACAACCGGAACATCACCCACGCCAACATGGGCTATACCTTCAAGGCGGCGGACTCCGGGCTGGATATAAAGATCGACTGGCCCTCCTCCGATCTGGAGATGATGGAGGCCTCAGTGGACGACTATCTCAGCAGCAAGGAGCCCTTCCACGCCTATTACATGACCTTCAGCGGCCACTATCAGTACAACTGGGATAACGCTATGAGCGCTAAAAACCGGGACGCGGTAAAGGATCTGCCCTACTCCGAGCCGGTGAAGGCGTATATTGCCTGCAATCTGGAGCTGGAGAACGCGCTGACCTACCTGATGGATCGGCTGGAGCAGGCGGGCGTGGCCGATAAGACCTGCATCGTACTGACCAATGACCACTATCCCTACGGCCTGACGGAGGATGAGTACAACGAGCTGGCGGGGCAGGAAATGGATCTCACCTTCGAGAAGTATCGCAACAGCTTTATCTGCTATGTTCCCGGCCTCTCCGAGAACATCGTGGTGGACGAGTACTGCTCCACGGCGGACATCCTGCCCACGCTGCTGAACCTGTTCGGCGTGGACTACGACTCCCGGCTGCTGGCGGGCACCGACGTGCTGTCCAACGGCGTACACATAGCGGTGCTGTCGGACAAGTCCTTCCTGACGAAATCCTTCCGCTATGACGCCGGTACGGAGACGGTGATCCCCGCTGACGAGAGCATCGTCATCTCTGACGAGCAGCTGGAGGCCTACCGGCTGTATGTGGACAATAAGTTCCAGATGTCCAGCAACATCGTCAACAGTGACTACTACGCCCATGTTTTCGGCAAGGCGTCCAGCGGCGGCACGCTGGAGGATACGGTGGTGTTTACGGACATCACGGGCATTTTCAACCAGGCCAGCGTCCTCTATATGTACCGCAACGGATATATAGACCCGGAAGCGCCGGACACCTTTGGCGGAAAGGCCACGGCAAAGGTGGGCGAATTCGTGGATGTGCTGTACCGCATCTCCCAAAGGCCGGAGACGGACAACACCGCCCTGCCGCCTGACTATGAAACCGAGGAATTCAACGGCTCCGCCTGTCCCTACTACGACGCCGTGTGCTGGGCGTATCAAACGGGGCTGCTTCGCCAGGAGGACCTGCACACCGGCTACGATGATGACATGGATTATCAGACGGCCTGTCTGCTGATCTATCGCTGCGCCGCCATGTCCGGCATTGACACCCGTGTAGATCAGGAACTGCTGCGGCAGGCCATGTGGGAAAATCCCCGGCTCAGCGACGAGGTCGTCAAGGCCATGCTGTGGTGTGACGATCGGGACATCACCACCCGCGACAGCGAGCTGGGCGATCTGCTGGCGGCCTGCAACACCCGCATCAACCGTTATCAGATGACCTCGTTCCTGTTCTATCTGTGTACCTATGAGTTGAACTCGCGAAGCGAAGCATAATGCAGCGTTTTGCTTTCATAGACAATGCAAAACGTTTTTTTGCCCGCGCGTGACGTTGGCACTCTTGCTTTTTAACAGGACATAGAATATGCTGGAAACAAAAAGCCGAGGTATGTATATGAACTTGTTGATGACACTGGATCGGAACTACGTTCCGCAGCTGAATGTGATGCTGTTCTCCGCGCTGCATTGCGACAGTGCTGCGCATTTTGACGTGTACCTGCTGCACGACGAGGGACTGTCAGAGGAGGATGTGGCGGGAACGCGAGTACTGCTGGGACAGCGGGGGACGCTGCACCTGATACGAGTGGACGAGGACGGTCTGGCGGACGCGCCCACCTCCGACCGCTACCCAAAAGCCATTTACTACCGTATTTTTGCGGCCAAATATCTGCCGGACACGCTGGAGAGGGTGCTGTATCTTGACCCGGACATCGTGGTGCGGCAGAGCCTGCGGGAGCTGTATGAGATGCCCATGGGCGCGGCGTTTTTCGCGGCGGCCACCCATATCCGCGGCTTTCTGCACCGTTTCAATGAGCTGCGTCTGGACATGGACGAGGACAGTCCCTATATCAATTCCGGCGTGATGCTGATGAATCTGCAGGCTTTGCGGGCGGAACAGGATACGCAGGCGGTATTCGACTACATGGACGCCCACAAGGGACGGCTCATGCTGCCGGATCAGGACATCATCAGCGCCCTGTACGGACAACGTATCCTGCCTTTGGATCCCATCCGCTACAATATGACGGAGAAGTTGTTCGCCCTCCACCGGCGCAACGGGGACGGCATGACGCTGGAGGACGTGCGGCAGCAGTCCGCGGTCATCCACTACTGCGGGCGGAACAAGCCATGGAAGCCGGGATATTTGGGCGAACTGAACGTGTTCTATAATGAAGCAGTCTCTCAAATGTCAGAGAACGGTCATCATTGAATTATTTTTGTATCCTATATGGCAATAAAGTGCGGCAGTTCAGCAACTGAACTGCCGCACTTTTTCCTCACCCCACGCGGCGTCGAAGCTGATGGCACACACCTTTTGGGTACGTTCCACCGAGTAGATGGGCAACTGCCGCGTGCTGGCCGCCGCGCTGACGGAGACGGGGTAGTTCACCACATAAAAGATGGCTGCCGCCAGCACCAGTGCCGCGCTGCCCACCATGTACCACCGCCGCAGCAGGAACACCTTAATCTTCTTCATATCATATCCGCCCCTTTCCGGTTTTGCCTTATCCTATGCCCCGCGCCCGATGAATATATCGCCGCTCGCCGGACGTGCGCAAAAAGGGACGGCAGTCCACTCGGACTGCCGTCCCTATTTTCAGTGCTCCGCCGCGCAGAAGCGGCAGTCCTCGTCTGTCGCCTCGCCCTTGCAGACGATGTTGGTGGGGCCGGTGAGGAACAGGTCGGCTACCCGCCGGCCGTCGCGCACCACGTCCACCGTCAGCTGCCCGCCGGGCACGTCCACCTGTACTCGCCGCCCGGACACCCGGCCCAGAAGCGTCAGCACCGTGACCACGGAGCCGGTGCCGGTGCCGCAGGCGTAGGTGAAGTCCTCCACGCCCCGCTCATAGGTCAGCTCCCGCACATGATCCGGCCCGACGATCTCGTAGAAATTCACGTTGGCCCCCTTGGGATAGCCCTCGTAGAACCGCAGCTGCCGCCCCAGCTCCCGCAGCTGCTGCCGGTCACAGTCCGCCAGCCCCGGCATCTCCACGGCAATGTGGGGCAGGCCGGGATCGCCCAGCTCCACATAGGGCGTGGCGTAGACCGTGCCGCCGATGTCGGCGGCGGCATCCAGTCGGATGACGCTGGGATCGTTCAGCCGGATGCGGTAGTTCCGCTGATCCAGCCGCCAGCCCGTGACCAGCCCGGCGGTGGTCTCCACGGTCTGCACCTCGCCAGCCAGCCCGTTCTCATAGCCGTAGCGGCAGATGCAGCGTGCGCCGTTGCCGCACATCTCGCCCAGTGAGCCGTCGGAATTGTAGTAGCGCATCCGGTAATCCGCCTTCTCGGACGGATCGACCACCATCAGCCCGTCCGCGCCGATGGACAGATGCCGCTCACACAGGGCGCGGGCAATCTCCGGCCACGCCTCGTCCGGCAGCCGCAGCTGCCGGTTGTCCACGATCACAAAGTCGTTTCCTGCGCCGTTCATTTTCCAGAATCGCAAGTATGTCAGCTCCCTTCCGTCTTCGGAATGTCATTCCTCCTCCAGTATACGGCAGGCGGGCGCAAAAAGCAAGCCGCCCCTCGGTCAAAGAGCCTTGTATCATACTTTGGAATATTGCCAACCGCCGGAAAAAGCGGTATAATCAAAGTATTAAACGGCGAAAGGAGCACGCTTATGCACAACGACACGGCGTCCCGCAGCTGGGACGTCCGCCCCCTGACGGCGGCGGACATAGAGGCGTATCTGGATATCTATCTCAACTCCTACCCGGCCTACAAATCATTGGACGCCGCGTGCCGCGCCCACTACCGGGACAAGCACCTGACGGAGCTGCGAGAGGACACACAGACCCGCACGGTGGGACTGTTCGAGGGTGATACCCTCATCGCCACCATGAAGCTGATCCTGTTCTCCATGAACTTCTTCGGCCGGATGCAGCCCGCCTGCGGCCTGATGGCGCTGGAGGTGCATCCGCTCCACAAAAAGAAGGGCGCTGCGCTGTATATGGTGCGGTACTTCGAGGACTACGCCCGGCGGCACGGCGCGCTGCTGACGCTGCTGCTGCCCTTCCGGATCAGCTTTTACCGCCGGATGGGCTACGGCTTTGCCGGCAAGCTGTACGAATACCGCCTGCCCACGTCGGTGCTGCCCCGGCCGGACGCCGAAGCGCAGCGCCGTCTGCGGCTCCTGCGGCCGGAGGACTTCGACGCGGCCATGGCCTGCCAGCGCCGCTTCGCCGCCCGAAACCACGGCATGGTGGAGAAATTCGATGAGGAGCTGCGCGCCGCCCGGGACGATATACAGGTGCGCCGCATGGGCTGGTACGACGATGGCGGCACACTGCGGGGCTACGCGGCCTACCGCTTTGAAAGCGCCAGCGACACCAACTACACCCAGAACCGTCTCAGTGTGGAGGAGCTGGTCTACGAGGACGGCGGCGTGCTGCGGGCGCTGCTGGGCGGTCTGAAGCTGCAGGAGGATCTGGCCCAGACCGTGATCCTCCGCACCGGTGAGGAGGACTTCCACCACCTGCTGCACGACCCGCAGGACGTATCGAGGAACTACATTGACTATGGCTTCCTCCAGACCAACGTCTCCGCCGTGGGTACCATGTTCAAGATGACGGACGCCGCGGCCTTCGTGGAGCGGACGGCCTACCGCCCGTTCCCGCGGGGGACGCTGACGGCGGCGTTCCGCTGCCGGGATGAGCTGACCGGCGCGGAGCAGTGCCTGCGCATCGCCTTTGCCGGAGGGCGCTGGGCTGTGGCCGCACCGGACGCGGTGCCGGAGGTTACCGTCACCTGTCCGCAGGGAGAGCTGACCTCTCTGCTCATGGGCTCCTGCGGGCTGGAGGGTCTGCTGCGTCTGGGCGCCGCGCAGGCGGACGATGCGGAAAAGGCACAGGAGCTGGCACGGCTGCTGCACTGGGGGCAGAAGCCGTGGCTCAACGCGGATTATTGAGAGGAAAAACAGCGAAAGGGAGGGCGCGGAGATGACAAACGGCCCCGTGATCGAGATCAGGCTGTCGGAGGCGCTCCGCACACCATGACCTGCGGGCGCATCGCGCTGTTCAGCGCGCCCTGCGGCTTCGGCAAGACCGTGGTGTCCCGCGCCCTGCTGCCCGGCACAAAGCTGCGACCTGCGCCCGGCGGACATAAAGTGTCTGCCGGGGTTTAGGCGTTTTTCCTGTTGACAACCGTTTTCTTCCAATCTATAATAGTAGCTGGCGGCATAGGCCGTCGGCCAATTGAATACATGATCCATTGATATCGTGCAGCCAGACTGCCGCAAGGCCCCGCAGGGGTCAGGCAGCGGCTTCAAAGGAACGGGGTGCAAGGCCCCACGCGAACGGCACTGTAAGCGCAAGAACGTACCGAGGCGGCGTCAGCCGCTGGGACGAAAGTCCGCCATTGCAGACATCACGTCTGCGAGAAGGCAGGTTACGAACGAGGAGAGAACTCTCTGCGGCGCGAGTCAGAAGACTTGCATGAAGGAGGATCACCAACAGCGGGCGCTCTCTCCGTGGTGTATGGATGGCAGGAGTGTGCGCCGGCGCTTCCCGGAAAGGGAGGGGCCGGTGTTTTTCTGTCGCGGACTGCGCTGGCCGTTCTCCGGTAAAACGGAGGCTGACCGGCGTTTTTTCTGCGTGTGTACGCGTCAAGCCGAGGCGGTTTTTCCACCGCCGCTTTCCATAAGGGCGGGAGGGGGGCAAAACCCTCCCGCCTCCTCTCTTTTTTTGGGAGAATGGACACACTTCCGCCGCATTGGCCAAGGGAGCCTTACCCTTTTTTCCGCATGTGCGTTAGAGATAGAGAAGATCAAAAAAACAGGAGGAGATCACATGTATCACAAAAGAAGCATGACCGACCGCGTGCTGGCCATGCTGCTGAGTCTGGTGCTGTGCCTGACCATGGTGCCGCAGCTGGCCTTCGCCACTGCCGCCGCACCCTGCGTGACGGGCAGCACGGGCGATACGGAGTATACGGTCACGACCGGCGGCCTGCTGACCGTCTATCTGGACGAGCTGTTCAAGGACAGCGAGGGCCATACAATGACCTACCAGCTGGATACCGGCGACTACGGCACCCAGACCAAGATCACAACGGATAAGGACAGCGGCCGTCCGTGCCTGTCCTTTACCAATCCCACGGCGGGCATCTATACGCCCACCATCACCGCCAGCTGCCCCAACGGCGGCATGGGCAAGGTGACGCTGACCATCACGGTGGAGCAGGGCAAGGACGGCGATGCCTCCCAGTATGGCTACGACGAGACGCCCGCCGACTCCGTGAAGGTCTATGTCACCGTTTCCAGTGACGGCATCCCGCTGATGGGCAACGAGGGCACCGTGCTGTCCCACCTGGAGGTGGAGGTGCCTTACTTCGATCTGGCGTACCAGGGCCTGACGGACTTCTACCGCTATCACACGGAGAACGGCTCCGGCGGCTATGTGGACAGCGAGATCGTGAAGCGTCCCACCGCCCTGCACCTGTATCTCTACATGATCGGCGTGTACTATCTGGGCCTTGATCCGGATCAGATCATCAACGGCAGCGTGAAGATCAACGGCCATGACGGCAGCTGCGGCGTGGTGGATATGCTGGGCAACCCCCCCTACGATGACACCATGGCGGCTCTGAACATCACCGGCAGCGCCACGTCCATGTACATGCAGCAGTTCTGGGGCCATGACGAGAACCTGATGTACTACCGCAACCACGTCTATCCTCTGATGGGCCCCGGCTGGGGCAGCACGGCAGACTATATCCTGCTGTCTGACGGTGACACCATCGACGTGGCCATGTTCAGCAACTGGCAGTTCTGGACGAAGGGCGCCTTCGCCGCCTTCGATCAGGACGAGTACGCCGCGCCTGTGGGCGGCGCCGTGAGCTTCCGGACCCTCAAGTACGACACCCGGTCCGTGGCCGACGGCGGCACGGAGGAGTTTGAGCCCATCACCGGCCTGAATGTCTGCGTCTACGACGAGAACTGGTCGCTGGTGGACACCCTTACCCCCGGCAGCGATGAGAGCAGCTTCAGCTACACCTTCAGCAAGGCGGGCACCTACTACCTGCTGGGCACCGATCCCAACGCCGGCACGTCGGACTCCTGCTACGCACCGGCTACCGCCAAGGTCACGGTGGGCGGCGCCAAGCCCTTCGATCCCGCCGACTATTACAAGGGTTTTGATTTCTCCAGCATCACCACGGATGAAGCGGGCACGGAGTATCTCTACAATGTGGCGGAGAGCACCATGCATGTGTCCCACTTCAGCGTCCCCGGCGACAAGAAGGTCTATACCGTTACCGTTCCCAAGGGCACGGAGACGGTCTACGTCACCTATCCCGCAGACTTTAACCAGAATATTCTGGAGTACTGCGCCCTCTTTGACGCGGACGGCAATGTCAGCTGGAACTTCTATGCCGGCAGCGACTACCAGTACACCGTCACGGAGAACGGTGACGGCAGCCACACCATCGCGCTGCCCGCCGCGTTCCTCATGGAGAATCAGCTGTACATCGCGGCGGAGTGCGACGATAACTACGACTACTTCAACTGCTTCGGCTTCGTGGTGGGCGACAACACCAGACCCGGCGGCGGGGATGACACCGTGGCCGTCACCGGCGTGACGCTGGACAAGACCGAGCTGTCCGTCGAGCGCCGCAGCGCCGCCCGGCTGAACGCCGCCGTGCAGCCGGACAACGCCAAAAACCAGAAGGTGACGTGGAGCAGCAGCGCTCCCTCCGTGGCCGCTGTGGATCGCACCGGCCTTGTGACCGCGCTGGCCGAGGGCGAGGCGGTCATCACCGTCACAACCGTTGACGGCGCCTTCCAGGCACAGTGCAAGGTCACTGTCACCGACAAGAACAAGCCCGCTGTGGCAGAGGACGGCTATTACGAGATCAGCACCGGCGCCCAGCTGAAGTGGTTCGCCGATGAGGTCAACACCGGCAACGCCGAGATGAACGCCCGCCTGACCGGCGATGTCGATCTTTCCGGCATCTGCGGCGCGGACGCCCCCTGGACGCCCATCGGTAACAAGGCCGCCTACAAGGATTATCGCGGTACCTTCGACGGACAGGGCCATAAGATCACCGGTCTGTATCTGGAGAACAAGGGTACCTATAACGACGGCAGCTCCTATTACACCGCGCTGTTCGGCCTGTGCGACGGCGCGACCATCAAGAACGTCAGCGTCTACGGCGAGGGTAAGTCCATCACCCGCTATGTGGCCGGTATCGTGGGCCGCGCCTGCGGCGTCTTCACCCACCGCACCACCACCATCGAGAACTGCCACAACTATGTGACCCTCACCGGCACCCCCACCAACGACCAGATCTACGGCCACGCCGGCGTGGTGGCCTCGGCGCAGGATACCGTCATCCGGAGCTGCTCCAATCAGGCCGATATCACCGGCTATGAGGGCTACACCGGCGGCATCGTGGCGGTGGCCTCCAGCGGCAGCACCGTCATTGAGAACTGCTGGAACACCGGCGATATCCACCTGCGCGGCTGGCAGTCCAGCTTCCGCGGCGTGGGCGGCATCGCCGGCTGCGTTCGCGAAACCGTGGAAATTTCCAACTGCTACAACACCGGCAGCATCAGCTTCTACTACAGGACCCAGAGGATCCAGCAGTCTGCCGGCGGCATCGTGGGCGCGGCGGGCTACAGCTCCAGCGGTCAGAATATCACGCTGACCAACTGCTACTCCATCGGTGCCGTCAGCGGCGAGTATGACGACAATGCCAACATGGGCGCACTGGTGGGCGAGGTCGTGGGTGCCTCCACTGTCCTGACGGTCAGCAACTGCTGGTATCTGGACAGCGCGGTCAAGACCTCCGGCGCGGAGACGACGAAGATCACCGTGCGGGGCGAGGCCTTCACCGCGGCGGACGGACTCGATGCCGCGGCGCTGGGCAGCGCCTACGCTGACAGCTGCCCCGCTCCCGTTCTGCAGGGCGAGCCTGCGGAGGCGCACACCGATGCCGACAACGACGGCGTCTGCGACGTCTGCGGCCGGAAGGAAGTCCCCGTTCCCACCCGCAAGGCGGACTACCCCGCCGAGAGCGAGAATACGGTGATGACCGGCACGGCCTACCTGCTCAGCGACCTGCAGGCGGGTAAGATCTTCGCCCCTGTGGACGGCCAGAGCCTGTCCTACAGGAACTACTACTACCAGCGCTCCACCGACGGCGGCATGACCTGGGGCCCCATGCAGGACTTCTCTGAGGCCATCTTCGGCATGACCACCATCCAGATCACCGAGCTGACGGAGGGCGAGTACCACTACCGCTTCTATGCCTCCCACGACGGCGTACACTTCTCCAAGGATACATGGACGCTGAAGCTCCATGTGGAGGATGTCCCCACCATGGACTTCACGTTCTATGTGGGCAAGGACTACACCGGCGGCTACCCCATCATCCGGCTCTACAACGTGTATACCGATGATACGGGCAATGAGGTGCTGGGCGACGAGATCGAGAACTGCTTCCTGTACAGCGACTTCACCAACACTCTGCCGGAGGGTCAGGAGAACTACGACCCCGCCGATGGCCTGCTGACCGACAACTATCAGATGTTCTACGCCAAGCTGGCCGCCGGGCGCTATGCCTACCGCGCCTTTGCCAGGAACGCGGACACCGGCGACTATGACGTGGAGCTGGGCGGCATGACCCTGAACCTGCCCACCGACACCAACGTGGACGGCGGCGCAGGCGGCGGCACCAGCGTCTATCTGCAGTGCAATTCCTTCTATGTCAACAGCAAGAAGACGGACAACACCTACTTCACGGCCGACGAGTACCATGTCCGCGTGGACTGCCCCATCATGGGTACCTCCTGCGTCATGGGTACACCCTACACCAAGGGCAGCTACGACTACTATCCCACGGTGCTGTACGCAGCCGGCAACGCCTGCCTGTACAACGCCTACGCCTATCCCGACATTGACGGCTACATCTTTACGCAGGCCATCAACCAGACCTTCCGTGCCAGCTACTATGCCAGCACCAAGAGCCTGACCATCAACACCGGCGTGGTGCTGAAGGCCACCGTTCCCGCCGACGCCGATTTCGGCCTGTACTTCCAGTGGAACAACTTCAACACCACGGAAGTGGATCCCATGGACAAGACCGATGAGTTCGACGGCTGGCATTACAGCGAGGACGGTACCAAGCGCGCCGAGTATTTTATCTCCAAGGGCAACAGCAACTACACATGGCGTCTCAGCGATGATGCCCATGTGACGCAGGCGGGCTGGCTGTCCAGCCTCAACGCCAGCAAGGACATGACCTTCGCCTTCGGTGATAACGCCGCCACGGATCGCCTGTCCCACGACTTCAGCAAGCTGGGCACCCAGACCTCCAAGCGCGACGAGGCCGACCTGCAGGTGAACCTGGATCCCAGCGGCTTCGAGGTGCTGAACGGCACCACCCGCGTCCGGGCCTACCGTCACTGGCAGCTCATCAACTCCGATGCCGGCAACATCATGGTGGAGCCTGACTTCCACTGGGATCTGGCCTCCGGCGACGCGCAGATCGGGACGGTGGACGGCGGCAACACCTCCGCCAACTGGGCGGATGTTACCCCCGGCGCGCAGGATTCCATCATCACCGTCTACTATGACAGCGTGGACGTGGATCCCGAGAGCCACGGCAGCCACGGCGGTCTGTACCCCGCCACCCAGCCCCATCGTGTGGGCGTCATCGTAGTGGGCGGTACGGACGTGGCCCACGGCTCCGCCGATGCGGATGTGGACTTCAACATGCCCGCCGGCACTACCACCACCCGCTCCATGGATTGGGACTACAACTACGACACCTGGTACTACGAGGCCGGCGAGACGGATCCCGCCCTGACCTTCGGCGTAGTGAAGGGCAGCGGCAGCGTCGAGGTGGAGTACGCCTTTGTCGCCACCAACAACGCGATGGAGAGCACCGTTTCCGCCTTCCGGAGCGTCACCGCCGGTGAGGATGGCCGCTATACCGTGCCCCTGTCCGACTTCAACGGGCTGGGCAACGGCATGGGCGGTACCGTCATCCTCCGCATGACCGACGGCAGCGGCGTCAGCTATCGTCTGGTGCGCGTGGCCAAGGTCACCGTCTCCTCTGAGAACGCCAGCCACAGGAACGAGGATATCATGCCCGGCGATCAGGTCACCCTGACCTTCAGCGGCATGTTCCGCGGCGTCAACAAGATCTCCGGCGTGTTCAACCCCACCACCTTCAAGCCCACCTACTTCGCGGGCGAGACCAAGTACGAGGGCACGCTGGGTCAGTACCAGAAGATGGACAACGCCTCCGTCACCGTCACCATCCCCGAGGACATCGCCTTCGAGGAGGGCGAGGAGACGACGACGTACAGCTTCACCAATGGCTACACCTTCGGCAGCATGTACTCCGCTGCCAACCCCTTCGCGTTCCTGTATAACATGACGGATACCGGCGTGGGCACCAACTTCAACGCCGTCACCGTGAATTACTACATGAACCACTACGCGGACGCGGCGGTCACCGTCTACCGCAAGGTGCTGTACAATGTGGCGCTGGATGTCACCAACACCGACGGCGAGAAGCTGACGGACGTGACCGCCGTCCTGACCGACAGCACCGGCGAGACCTGCGCGGCTGACGAAAGCGGCCGCTTCCAGCTGGGCTACGGCACCTACACCTACGTTCTGACCAAGGACGGCTACACCGTGACCCGCGGCAGCTTCACCCTGGGCAGCGCCGACGCGGACAAGGTACAGGACGGCGTCCTGACCATCACCGCCGCCATGAGCGCTGCCGGCGCCAATCCGTGGGACGGCGCCACCCTGACTGAGCCCAAGAAGGACGGGGACGGCGCCTACCTCATCGGCACCGGCGCCGAGCTGGCGTGGTTCGCAAAGAACGGCGATAAGGCCAGCGCCAAGCTGACGGCGGACATCGAGCTGGCCGCCTTCGACTGGACGCCCATGGCCAAGCTCTACGGCACGTTTGACGGTCAGGGCCATGTTATCAACAACCTGTATGTCAACAGCGGCAGCTATCCTTTGGGCCTGTTCGGCTACATGCAGTCCGGCTCCTCCGTCACGAAGCTGGGCATCACCGGCGACGTGACCTGCACGGCCAAGAGCAACGCGCAGGCCGGCGGTATCGCGGGCTACATGAACGACAACAGCGCTGTTACCCAATGCTGGAGCGCTGTGAACGTTACCAGCAAGAAGCACGGCGGCGGCATCGCGGGCTATACGAACGCTAAGTCCGTCATCACCGACTGCTACGCCACCGGCACCATCCGCAGCATCGCCGCCAACGAGTGCTATCTGGGCGGTATCTGCGGCAGCTACTACAACCGCTTTGCCGGTGCGACACTTACCAACTGCTACAGCACCGCCACGGTTATCGGCAGCAAGGGCAATGCCTCCTATGTGGGCGGCCTGTCTCCCGTCCCCTATGAGCAGAACTTCGTGAACAGCTATTATCTGGCGGGCGCCGTCTCCGGCGAGAGCCCCAAGGAGGGCGTCACCGGTTTGGGCACGGCCAAGACCGCCGAGGAGCTGAAGACCCTGACCTATGTGCTGGGCGAGAGCTTCCACAACGACACGGACGGCGTCAACAACGGCTATCCCGTGCTGGCATGGCAGGGCGGCGAGGCCCCCAAGGTGACGGAGCTGAAGATCACCACGCCTCCCACCAAGACCGAGTACCTGCCCGGTGAGAGCTTCGATCCCGCCGGCATGACGGTGGTGGCCGTGTACGACGGCGTTACCGAGGTGGAGGTCACGGATTACACCGTGGAGGGCGGCGAAGCTCTCAAGGCGGACGCAGAGAGCGTCACCGTGAAGTACGGCGATGCTGCCGTCCAGCAGCCCATCACCATGCTGGCCCTGTACGGCAAGGGCGACGTGAACAACGACGGTGTGGTGGATGACGCCGACGCCGCGCTGGTCTACGCCTTCGCCAACACCAAGCTCACCGCCGATGCCCGGCAGGCTGATGCCGCCGATGTCAACGGCGACGGCGCGGTGACGGCGGATGACGCAGTCCTCATCTATTCCTTCTATCTGGGAGAAATTGACTCCCTTACCGCTCACAACTAAGGAGGGGAAAGACATATGAAGAAAATCGTATCTTTCCTGCTGGCGCTGGTGCTGACGCTGAGTCTCACCTCCACTGCGCTGGCCGCCGTTGTCAGCCCCAAAACGGACGTGGCCGAGGTCATGGCGGGCGAGGCCGTCAAGCTGACGGTCAACGCCTCCGAGGAGGAGCCGCTGACCGGCATCGTATGCCTGAATTACCGGGTGTACTTCGATCCCGCACTGTTTGAACTGGACGCACAGGCCAGCGCCTCCGGTATGGACGGCGTGAAGCTGACGGCGCTCAAGACCGACGAGGACGGCAAGAGCTACTATGCCGTGTCCCTGCTGGATCCCACCAGCGAGGGCCTCGGCGTCAAGGGCGACCTGTACAGCCTGGTGTTCAAGCTGAAGGACGATGCCGCCGCCGGTGCGGAGGGCACCTTCACCATCACCAAGGCACATGTGTACACCATTGCCGACGGCGCCATGCAGACCGTGGAGAACGGCGCTGTGGAGAACGGCACCCTCACCGTCAAGGTGGCGGCCCAGCCGGTGCCCGAGGTGGTATTCGGCCACTCCGCCGCCAGCGGCAAGCCCATGCTGACGTGGGATGCCGTGCCCGGTGCAGAGTCCTACAACGTCTACCGCGCTGAGAGCGAGGACGGCCCCTACACCAGGATCAACAGCACCACCGCCACCAGCTACGTCAACACCGGCGCCAAGGAAGGCGTAACCTACTACTACAAGGTCACGGCCGTCAGCAACGGCGGCGAGAGCGAGTTCAGCAACATCGTCAGCGGTCAGGCCAAGGCGGAGCCGCAGAAGCCCGCCGCCCCTGTGGTGAAGATCGGCAGCTCCGCTTCCAGCGGCAAGCCCATGCTGACGTGGAGCGCTGTTACCGGTGCGGAGTCCTACAACGTCTACCGTGCCGAGAGTGCCGATGGCGTCTACACCAAGATCAACACCACCACTGCCACCAGCTACGTCAACACCGGCGCCAAGGAGGGCGTGACCTATTACTACAAGGTCACCGCCGTCAATGACATCGGCGAGAGCGACGCCAGCAACGTGGTCAGCGGCCAGACCAAGGTGACGCCGCAGAAGCCCTCCGCCCCCGTGGTGAGGATCGGCCACTCCGCCGCCAGCGGTAAGCCCATGCTGAAGTGGAACACCGTCACCGGCGCGACCTCCTACAACATCTATCGCGCTGAGAGCGCCACCGGTACCTACACCAGGATCAACACCACCACCGCCACCAGCTACACCAATACCGGCGCCAAGGAAGGCGTGACCTACTACTACAAGGTCACGGCGGTGAACGGTGTGGGCGAGAGCGCGTACAGCAACGTGGTCAGCGGCAAGTCCAAGTCCACCGCGCCCGTTACCACCACGCCTGTGGTGACCATGGGGCACTCCGCCGTCAGCGGCAAGCCCATGCTGACGTGGAAGGCTGTCACCGGTGCGGCGTCCTACCGCGTGTCCCGTGCCGTCAGCAAGGCCGGCACCTTCTCCATCCTCACTACCACCAGCGCTCTGAGCTACACCAACACCGGCGCGGTGCTGGGCACCGCCTATTACTACAAGGTGGAGGCCCTGAACGCTGCCGGCAAGGTGCTGGGCATCAGCGCTGTGGTGGAGGGCAAGGTCGCCCCCGTTGTGGCCGTGGGCTACTCCACCGTCAGCGGCAAGCCCCGGCTGACGTGGAAGGCTGTCTCCGGCGCCACGGAGTACCGCGTCTACCGCAGCGAGACGAAGAACAGCGGCTACACCCTTATCAACAAGACCACGGCTCTGACCTACGTCAACACCGGCGCAAAGGCCAACACGACCTATTACTACAAGGTCGTGGCCGTGAAGGGTACGGCAGTCAGCGACTTCAGCAATATCGTTACGGCCAGACCGTCCAAGTAAGGACGGCGGCTGTCTGACACAGCATACCGCTCCGCTTCCCCCGCCCCGGCGGGGGGAGCGGAGCATGCTGCCCAAAATAGCCGGGCGCCGTTCTGTACGCTTCCCGCCGCGAAAGCGCAGAGAACGACTCCCGCCCCATCATCAACAGGAGGTATCCCTATGAAAAAACGCATTGTATCGCTGCTGCTGACACTGGTGACGGCGCTGACCTGCCTGACGCCCGCCCTGGCCGCGTCGGCGGGCGGCGGCACGTTCTATCTCACCGCCTCCACCGCCTCCCGCACGCTGATCGAGCCGACGCCCGTTGCCTACACGGCGGGCCAGACCGTGCTGCAGGCGCTGCAGAGCAGTGACTACGCCTTCGAGCTGTCCGGCGGCTTCATCACCGCCATCTGCGGCCAGACCGGCAACTATACCGTCTACTATGACGGCGGCGCGTATGCGCTGGATGCCCCGGCCTCCAGCGTAAAGACCGCCATCGTCTTTTCCGAGTACACCGGCGCGTACGATTCGACCCAGACCCGGCTGGCGGCGCTGATGGGCCGCTATCGTGCCAGAACGGACAACGTACAGAACTACAAGCCCGCCGCCGATGCCTATACCGATGGCCTTGCCGCCCTGCGCGGCGACGGCTGGGCCGCCGCCTGCACGGCGCTGGATACGGCCATCACGGACTATGAAGCCATCCTCGCCGGCCCGAAATACACCGTTACCGTCTCCGCCGCACGGAACGGGACAGCCGTGCCCGGCGCGGTACTGACCCTGACGGACAGCTACGGCAATGTGACCTCCGCCGCAGGCTCCGTGCAGGTGGTGAGCGGCGGCTACACCTTCTCCGTTTCCGATGGCAGCGACCGCACGGAGGGGACTCTCACCGTCACCGGCAACACCGGTCTGTCCGTTGTCTTACCGGCAGGGGAGTGGTTCGGTGAGCTCCGGATCCTGTACGGCGGCGCGGCGCTGCCCTGCACGCAGGATACCGCCGCCCGCACCCTGACGTGCCTTGTGCCGGATACGGTGGGCGGCGCCAATCTGAGCCTGTACGCCGCCACCGGCGCGGACACGCCCGCCAACGCCCGCCTGCGTACCATCTATGTGGGCACGGACGGCGTGGATCGCTCCGGCACCAGCCGCAGCTGGAACAGCGCCGCCACGGCGCTGGCACAGGCGTTGGACGCCGGCATGGAGGGCCGCACCTTCCCGCTGGAGGCCCAGTACGACGCCGATGGCCACACCCGCATCCAGAGCTACACCGTCATACTGGAGCGCACCCCCACCCTCAGCGGCCTCACCGTCACGGCGGAGGGCGCTGCCCAGCCTCTGGACTTTGTCCCTACCACGACGGACTACACGCTGTCCGTCACCTCTGATACCGTCACCGTATCGGCCCGGCCCTACGGCGCGGACTACACCGTCACCGGCACCGGCACGGTGCAGCTGACGGCGGCGCAGCAGACTCGTACCGTGTCCGTCACCGCCGGCGGCCGTACCACCGACTACACCCTGCACCTGCGGAAGGCCGATGCCGCCGCCGTCACCGTCACCCCGCCCACCGCGGATACGAAGGTGCATGTGACCAACGCCGCCGGCGGCGAGATCGCCCCGCAGAACGGTGTGTACCGCCTGGTACCCGGCGCAGCCTATACCTGCACCGCTGTGCGCGGCGGCTGCCGTGCCAGCCTGCCCTTTACCGCCGCCAACGGCCTGACCCTGACGGCCCCCGCGCCGGAGACGGTGAACGCCCTGACGGCGCTGGCACTGTACAGCGGCTCTGCCGCCGCCACCCGCCAGACCCACGAGAGCGCCGAGGGCTTCGACCCCGCCCGGCGCACCCTGACCTATACCATCCCCGATGATCAGCAGCGCCTGTACGCGCAGGCTACCGCCGTCTCCGGCTACACGGCGGAGGCGCGTTATGCCCGTCAGACCATCACCGCCGAAACGGACGGACGCCCCCACACCGTGACCATCACCTCTCCGGTCAGCGGCACCGGAGCGGCTTCCATGCTGCCCTACTGTGTAGCGTCGGGCGACCGCAGCCAGACCGTGACCCTGCGGCTGTACAAGACCGTCTCCGGCGTTACCTACGAGCAGACATACACCCTGCGCCTTGTCCGCCTTGCCCAGCTGAAGACGCTGGCGCTCCGCACCGACGCGGAGGAGCTGCGCCTGTGTGACACCGACGGCGCGTCCTGCACCTTCCGCAGCGGCGTGACGGCCTACACCGTCACCGTGCCCCGCGCCACCACGTCCCTGTTTGTGACCGGTACCTTCACCGGCAGCGGCTACACGGCGGAGGTCAACGATGTCCGCTGTGACGCCCTCACCGGCGCGGAGACGCCGTTGGATCCCGCGCAGGACACCGAGACCGTGACCGTCCGCGTCACGGGCAGCGACAGCGCTGCCGTCCCCGCCGTCTACACCGTCACCGTCCGCAAGCAGGAGCCGGTGAACGTCACGCTGTCCCTGACCCCCGCCGATGCGGCGGTGTCCCTGACGGACACCCGTACCGGGCGGCGTATCGCCCCGTCCTCCGGCAGCACATGGCAGCTGATGCCCGGCGTGACATATCACTACACCGCCACCTGCTACGGCTATGTGGGCGTTTCGGCGGACTACACCGCCCCCACGGCGGATGCCGTCGTACCGGTGTCCCTGACCCCCGCCCCCGACAGTACCCGACAGGAGCTGGACGCCGCATGGCCCGGCTTCCGTCTGGATGAGAACAACAACGGCGTGGTGGACGCCTCCGTACCCACCAAGGACAGCGAAGCCATGCTGAGCTGGGCCACCCAGCTGGGCGAGGGCTACTCCGCCGATGCCTGCGGCTGCCCCATTCTGGTGGACGGCTGCCTGTACACCTACGCCAAGTCCACGCTGTACAAGGTGGACGCCGTCTCCGGCGAGGTACTGGCCACCGGTGCCATGGATCACAAGTCCAGCTTCGCCATCAACACCCCCACCTATGCCGAGGGCATGATCTTCGTGGGTCTGTCCGATGGTGCGGTGCAGGCGTTTGACGCCGTGACCCTCCGCCCCCTGTGGATCTACCGCGACCCGCTGAAGGGTCAGCCCAACTGCCCCATCGTCTACCACGACGGCTATATCTACACCGGCTTCTGGAACGGCGAGACGCTGGACGCCAATTACGTCTGTCTCAGTGTCACCGATGAAGACCCCACCAGGGCCAACGAGAGCAAGCTGGCCTCGTGGACGTACACCGCCAGAGGCGGCTTTTACTGGGCCGGGGCCTACGTCACCGACAACGCCGTGGTGGTGCCCACGGATGACGGCGAAAACGGCTATATCACCGGCTATGCCCGGCTGCTGTCGCTGGATCCCAAGACCGGCTTTCTGCGTGACAGCGTCACCATGCCCTATCCCGGCGACCTGCGCAGCGCCGTGACGTATGACGGCGGCACCTGCTATTTCACCTCCAAGGGCGGCTATTTCTACGCTGTGGATCTGCTGGCCGGCGGCACATTCCGCACCGGCAGCCTGCGGGCGCTGAAGCTGTACAACTACGGCAGCGACGCCGCCAACCCCGCCATGAGCACCTCCACGCCCACCGTGTACAACGGCCGGGCCTATGTGGGCGTGTCCGGCGTGGGGCAGTTCAAGGCCTATTCCGGCCACAACATCACGGTCATCGACCTGCCCTCGTGGCGCATCGCCTACACCGTCCGCACCCAGGGCTACCCCCAGACCAGCGCCCTGCTGACCACCGCCTACGAGGCGGAGACGGGGTACGTCTGCCTCTACTTCTTCGACAACTACACCCCCGGCAAGCTGCGGATGCTGCGGGATAAGCCCGGCCAGACCGCGCCGGAAACCACGGAGGTGGAGACGGTGGTGGCGGGCGGCAAGATCGTCTCCTACGACACGGCCCCTGTGCTGTTCACACCCAGCGGGGCCCAGCAGCAGTACGCCATCTGCAGCCCCATTACCGATGAGAGCGGCACCATCTACTTCAAGAACGACTCCGCCTACCTCATGGCGCTGACCAGCACCGTGACGCGGCTGGAGATCGCCGCCGCCCCCGCCAAGACCGTCTACCGTCCCGGCGAGAGCTTTGACCCCGCCGGCATGCAGGTGCTGGCCCACTACGCCAACGGCTACGTCCGGGACGTGACCAAGTACGTCACATGGGACGCCGCGCCCCTGACGGAAGAGAGCAGCCGCTTCCGCATCGAATTTCCCTACGCCATGTACCAGAACGCCGACGGCGAAACGGGCGTCGCCTGTGTGAAGCCCGCCGCCACGCTGGATCTCGTCATCGGGGACGCCGTGACCGGCGATGTCAACGGCGACGGCGCGGCGGATGATGCCGACGCCGCCATGGTCTACGCCTACGTCAACGGGAAGCTGCCCCTCACCGATGCGCAGCTGTCGCTGGCGGATGTGGACGGCTCCGGCAAGGTGGACGCGGCGGACGCGGCCCGTATCTACAACGACTACCTCACCGGCTCCCGCCGGTAAACCCCAGAACACAGGAGAGATACCCATGAGAAAGAGGATCACAGCCCTGCTGCTGGCCGGCGCTCTGGCGCTGGGCCTGCTGCCGGCGCCCATACTGGCCGCCCCCGCTGGGGATACGGTGCAGACCATCTCCACGGCGGCGGAATTTGCCGCCATGGACCCCGCCGGCTGCTACCGTCTGGCGGAGGATGTGACCATTACCGCGCCGTTCCCCGCCGTTTTCACCGGCAGCCTTGACGGCGGCGGCCACACCGTTACGCTGGCGCTGACGGCGCAGGCGGACACGGTGTCGCTGGCCCTCTTTCCCGAGACGGACGGCGCGTCCATTCAGGCGCTGACCATTACCGGCACCGTATCCGCCGGGGAGGACAGCGGCCTTGCCTACGCCGCCGCGCTGGCGGGCAGCACCTCCGGCGACACGGAGATCACCGCCTGCAAGACCACGGCGCGGCTGGATATCGCCGTCCCCGGCGCGTCCGTGGGCGGCCTGACCGCCGCCCAGCTGGACGGCACACTGACGCTGACGGGCTGCGCCGCCGCCGGTGAGATATCCGCGCCGCAGGCCGCCTTCACCGGCGGACTGGTGGGCCGTCAGGAGCCCTACAGCGCCCTGACCATGCAGAACTGCTATCAGACCGCCAACATCACCGGCGGCGCGGAGGACGGTCTTTGCACCGGTGGCCTGATCGGCTCCGTGGGCGGCGATGCCGTGCTGCGGGGCTGCTGGAGCGCCGCCTCGCCGGAGGATCATGCCGCCGCCCTGACCGCGTGGGGCGCACCGTACACCGTGTCCGGCGGCCTGACCGGCGCACTGTGCGGCGCGGTGGACGGCGGCGCGTCCCTCACCGGGGCACACTGCTTCTGGATCGCCGCCCCCGTGGGCAGCGACGGCGCCTTCCATCTGCCGGATTCCGGCCTGTTCCCGGAGTACGGCCCCGACCGGCGGGAGGCGTTGCTGGCCGCCCTCAACACCGATGCCGTGCCGGAGGGCTGCGCCTACCTGCTGCCCCCGGATACCGGATGGCCCCTGCTCCGCTGGGAGCAGCCGCTGACGGAGGAGGAGCGTCTGGCGGAGGCCCGCCAGACCGCCGCCGCCGAGGTGGAGACGGCCTTTGCCGCCGCCCTTGACCGGGTGCAGCAGCTGCTCGCCGCCGTCACATCGCGTACCGGCCTGTGGTACGAGCTGTACGACGCGGCGCGGCAGACGGCGTCCGACGCCGCCGCCCGGCTGGCGCAGCAGCGCGCCGAAGCGCTGTCGGCACTGACGGCCGGCACGGATATCAACGAAATACAGCGCCTTGCGGCGGAGAGCCGCACGGCCATGGAGCAGACCGCCGCCGGCATGGAAAACGCCATCGGCGGTAATGGTGTTTCTATGGATAAGCGCTGGGACGGTGTGACGCAGACCCGTCCCACCGGCACCGGCACCGCCGCCGACCCGTTTCTGATCACCTCCGGCGCGGAGCTGGCGTGGTTCGCCGCCCGGGTCAACGGCGGCAGCACCGCCCTGTGCGCCCGCGTCACCGAGCCGCTGGATCTGGGCGATATGCCCTGGACGCCTATCGGCGCGTCCGACAGTGTGGATACCGACGGCGGCTACTGCGGCACCTTCGACGGCGGCGGCTTCATCATCCACGGCCTGTCCGTCACCGACACCGCCGCCGTGCGCAGCTACACCGGCCTGTTCGGCACCGTGGCGGACGGCGGCACCGTCCGCCACGTCCGTGTGGCGGGGAGCATCACCTGTGACCAGCCGGACAGCGGCGGCAACCGCGTCCTTAACTGCGCCGCCGGCGGCATCGCGGGCCGCAGCAGCGGCATCATCTACCGCTGCGAGACATCGGTACATATCACCACCGCCCCCGGCGCACGTCCCGCCGTCCATATCGGCGGCATCGCGGGCCAGCTCAGCGGGAACGGCATCCTCGACGGCTGCGTCAGCTATGGCGTTCTCACCGGCGACCTGTCCAACACCGGCGGCATCGCCGGCACCGTGCGGCAGAACGCCGTGGTGCGCTACTGCCGCAGCGAGGGGACTGTCACCGGCCTGCGCAGCGTAGGCGGCATCGCCGGGTTTCTCACCGGCGGCGGCCAGATCCGGGAGTGCGAGAACCGCGCCGCCGTTACCGGCACCATCGGCGTGGGCGGCATCGCGGGCCGTCTGGACAAGGACAGCCATTATTCCGACGAGCTGGATGTCACCGTGACCCACGCGGCCAACTACGGCTCCGTCAGCGGCAGCAGCGGCAACGCCTGCGGCACCGGCGGCATCGCCGGCTGGCTGGGCGCCGTGGAAAACGGCACATACACCGGCAGCGCCGCCCTCTCCTACGTTTACAACAGCGGCACCGTCACCGCCGGCGGCAGCACCGCGGGCGTCGCCTGCGGCGGCCTGATCGGCAATTGGAAGACGGGCCGCGTCACCCACGGGCAGAACGCCTCTGCCAACCGTCTCTGGGGCGTGGCCGAGACGCTGGGCACCGCCGCCGAGGACGCGGTGCAGGTGTCCGCCCTCACGCCGGATACCGCGCCGGACGCCGGCCGCTGGGACAAGACCACCGCCACCCGCACCCTGCTGGCCAGGCGCATCACCCCCACCGATGCCCGCCGCGCCGTCTACGGTGAGGAGCAGAGCGCCGTGTACAACGCTATCCTGCTGACGTATCTGCGCCGGGTGGAGCTGTCCGCCTCCGCCGCGGAGACGGACGCGCAGCTGGCCGGCTGCGATGCCCAGCTGCAGACCGTACTCACCGGCGCGGCTGCCGCCGGGGCCCAGCTGCTGACGGATATGCGCGCCTATGCCGACGCCCGGCTCTACGGCCCGGAGGATGCCGCCGAGCTCCAGCGCCTGCTGGAGCAGGCGGCGCAGGACGTGGCCGCCGCCGTCACCCTGCGTGACGTGACGCTGCTGCGCCAGACCTATCTGGGCACCGACCGGCTGGACGGCCTGCTCCAGCGTGTGCCCACCTACCCCGCCCGCATGGGGCAGGCGCTGTACAGCGCCTTTATCTACCAGAAAAACTACACGCTGGAGGACATGGCCGCGCTGCTGTGCGCCTACGAGGACTGGTATCTGCAAATGAACAGCGCCGCCGCCGTGCAGGCGGTGGACGCCCTGTATGCCGACGCCCGTCAGGCCCTGTCCCAGCTGGTGTTCACCTTCCGGCAGACCGATACCCCGCCGGATATGGCGGAAGCCGCCGCGCTGGCGCTGGAGCTGGCCCGCACCCGGGCGCAGCAGCGCCTGACGGAGCTGGCGGACAGCCGCATCGCCGCCCTTGCCGACCTGGCGGGTGACCTGACGCGGTATCCCGCCGCCCGCCGCCAGCAGCTGACGGCGGCGCTGGCCTACTCCGCCGCCGCCATCCGCACCGCAGCGGACAGGGACTTTTCCGCCCTGACCGACCATGCCGCCGTGGCCGCCGCGCTGGAGGCCGCCGCCGTCGATGTGGAGACGGCCTACGCCGCCGCCTGCACCCGCCTGCAGCGCCTGCTGGACAGCACCGGCGACTGGGACGGCGTCTCCGTGCGGCAGCCGGAGGGCTCCGGTACTGCCGATGACCCCTACCGTATCGCCGCCGCGCAGGAGCTGGCATGGCTGGCCCGGACGGTGAACAGCGGGGCAGGGGAGGGACTCTGCGCCGTGCTGACGGCGGACATCGACCTGGGCTATCAGCCGTGGCCCGTTATCGGCGCGTCTGCGCCCTTCACCGGCACGCTGGACGGGCAGGGACACACCGTCTCCGGCCTGTGCGTCACCGAATTGTCGGGCCGCACCGCGCTGGGCCTGTTCGGTACGGCGGAGCATGCCGTGTTCCGCGACATCACCGTTTCCGGCAGCATCGACCTCACCGGCGTGGATATGACCGGCGCGGCGGACGCCCTCCGTGTCGGCGGCCTTGTGGGCCTCGGCAGCGGCGTCACGCTGGAGCGCTGCGTCTCGCAGGTGGAGATCACCGTTTCCCTGACCAACGCCGCGGATAACCAGTCCGCCGCGCTGGGCGGCCTTGCGGGCCGTCTCACCGGCGATGCGCACCGCCTGACGGACTGCCGCAATGAGGGCGCGATCACCGTCACCATGGCTCCCGGCAGCCGCTATCCGGGCGGCAGCGGGCAGGGCGGTCTGGGCGGCGTCACCGGCAGCGTCACGTCCGACGCCGTGCTGGCGCGCTGCGTCAACACCGGCACGATCACCGCCGGCCGCGCCGCCGGCGTGGGCGGCATCGCGGGCCGTCTGGACGGCGGCAGCATCACCGTGACCCAGTGCGCCAATCAGGGCGCGGTATCCAACGACACCGCCGCCTCGCTGCTCCGCCGGGGCGGCACCGGCGGCATCGCCGGACTGGCCGTCTCCGGCAGCATCACCATCGACCGCTGCTACAACACCGGCGCCGTCTCCGGCCACACCATCGTGGGCGGTATTCTGGGCGGCGAGAGCGGCGACTATGCCGCCAGCATCCCCTCCTACACCGGCAACAGCGCCCTTGTGGTGCAGAACTGCTACAACGCGGGTTCTCTGCGCACCGGCTCGTCCACGGAGCGCATCGGCTCGCTGGCGGGCTACCCGCTGGACGGCCGCTACCGTGACGGCCTGACGGTGCTCACCGGCGCGGCTCGGGCCCGTCTGGGCTGGCGCAGCAGCCAGGGCGACAGCGTTGCCCAGTGCGATACCCTGACGCCGGACGTGTTTCCCGGCCTTGTCCGCGGTATCGGCGGGCTCAACGGCGGCTATCCGCTGTTCGACTGGCAGCTGCTGGAGTCCCGCGGCCGCGAAGCGGTCATCGCCTATCTGGCGGACTACTACGCCCAATATGTGCAGCCCTACGTCTCCGCCGCCCAGCGGCAGACGTTTGCCCAGCTGCTGACCGATACCTCCGCCGCCCTCCGCAGCGCCGCGTCGGCGGACGCCATCCTCACCGCTTATGACGCGGCCATGGCCTGCCTGACCTCGCCGGAGCTGCTGGCGCAGGCCGTTGCCGCCGCCCAAAAGCAGCTGACGGCGCGCTATCAGGACGCCTGCAAGGCGCATCCCCATATCGCCGCCGATCTGCTGTCTCTGTACGAAAAGCAGCGCGCGGCGCTGACGGCCTGTACCGCCGCCAACGAGACGGACACGGTGCTGGATGCCTTTGCCGCCGGTGTGGTGGACTGCCTGCTGCTGAAGCTGGCCGGCCTCCCCATGAAGGAGCTGGCGGAGCGCCTTCCGCAGGCGGAAGCGGCCGCCGCCGCGCTGACCGATGCCCAGCGGGGCATGCTGCTGTACTACGGCCGTCTCCCGGAGCGCAAAAATATGCTGGCGCTGTACCAGCAGAACATCGAAAAGCTGACCCAGTGGAGCGAGGAGGACAAGACCTCCTACCGCGACATCTGGACGGAGCTGACGGAGCTGGCTGAAACGGGCCGCCAGGCGCTGGACGACGCGGTGGATGCCGAGGGCATGACCGCCGCGCTGGATGTCTACTGCGCCGGCGTGGCGGAAGCCCTCATCACCGCCATCGGCCCCGTTCCGGAGCTGCTGACCGTCGAGGACGCGGCCCTGTACCAGAAGGCCATCCTCCGTGCGCAGGCGTATTATAACCGCCTTTCCGACGTGCAGAAGGAGCTGGTGCCCAATCTGGAGGAGCTGGAAGCGGCGCAGGCCCGTTACCAGCAGTTTGAAAAGGATCTGGCCGCCGCCCGTCAGGTGGAGGGGCTCATCGCCGCCATCGGCACGGTGACGGCGGACAGCCTTGCCGCCCTGCAGCGGGCGCAGACGGCCTACGACGCCCTGACCGCCGCCCAGAAAATTCTGGTTTCCCCCGCCATGCTCACCCTTTTGCAGACGGGCTGGACGCGCTGGCAGGAGCTGGCGTCCCGGCCCGCAGATACCCCTGCCACGGAGGAACCGGCCCCCGCGCCGTCTCCGTCGGCATCTGCGCCGCGCCCCTTTGACTGGAGCCTTGTCTGGATGTCGCTGGGCGTTGCCGCCTGCTTCTGCGTCATCCTGTTCACCGGCACATGGTTCGCCGGAGCCCGCCGTGCCGCCAGGAGGCGTGCGGACAACAGTAAGGAGTGGTACTCATGAAAAAATGGATACCGCGTGCGCTGGGACTGACAGCGGCACTGGCGCTGGTGCTGGCCGCCGTATGGCTGGCCGCGGGGCTGCAGCCCGCCGCCCCGCCCCAGCCGGAGGTGCAGCCCGCCTCCCGCACCCTCATCACCGAGGGGGAGCTGCTGTACGACGGCGCGGCGCTGACCGCCTCGGATGTCTCTCTCGCCGACGGCGCCGCCGCCCCGCAGCCCGCCGATACCCCGCAGGAGGATACCCCTGCCGAGGACACCCCCGCCGACACCGCTGATGGTCTGGAGGACTTTCAGGACATCACGGATCGGGGCGGCGGCTCCGGCGGCCAGCTTCCCAGCCGCGAGACGGACAGCCGGACGGACGGCGATGGCGGCGGCCAGACGGAGGAGGGGGACGCATGGTTCACCACCTCCATCGTGGACGGCGACCGCGTCACGGACGCCGCCTACCCCTTCACCATCCGCCACCTGAAGCCGGAGGCGCAGGTGCTGGGCCTGTCCGTGTCCGTCAACGGCAGCGTTACGGACTACGCCGCCAATACCTCCGGCGGCACGCTGACCCTCACCGGCGGCGCCAACACCGTCACCGTCACCGCCCAGTACCGGACGGCTGACCGCACCGTCACCGCCTCCCATACCTATACCCTGTACTATCTGGACGGCCAGTGGGTGCTCATCGTCCAGCGCGCCTCGGACGGCGTTTCCCTCAGTGGCCTTGCCGTCACCGAACGGACGCTGACGTTCCGCGCCGTGGCCGTGCAGGACGATACGCAGCAGCCTGTGCAGACCATCCGTGTCAACGGCAGCACCGTCACCGGCAGCGGCGACCTCTATACCGCCCAGCTGCGCGCCGGTGCCAACGACATCACCGTGGAGGCCGGTGGCCGCATCGGCCTGACGGAGTCGTACACCGTCACCTACACCGCCCCGTCCTTCCGCATCGACACCCTGTTTTCAGACGGCCAGACCCGCACTGTCACGGCGGACACCCCCTCCGGCGGCTCCGAAAGCGTTACGGTGGAGGGCGGCAGCGAAAACGCCCGTGTCTGGGTGTCCGTGGAGGGCGTCACCGGCCTTGAGACGCTGGAGGAGCTGCGTCTGGACGGACGCCGTCTCTCCCCCGGGGCCGACGGCGGCTATGCCGTGACCCTCGACCCCCGCGCCCCCGTGACGCTGACGCTGTACTACACCGATTCCGACGGCGCGTCCCGTGAATACAGCTACGTCCTGCGCTTCCGCCGCACCGGCGGCGGGGAGGAGGGCCTGCGGCCCACCATCTCCGCCCAGATCGAAGCCGACGGTACGACCATGGGCCTGACGGACGGCCTTGTGCTGAAGAACCCCGCTGTCCTCCTGCTGGTGGAGGGCCGCAGCGGGCAGGGCGAGCAGCTTTACAGCAACAACTTCACCGTTGCCGTCAACGGCACCGTTATCCCCGCCCCCACCTCCCAGACCGGCAGCCTGTTCGGCTACGATGCCTACCTGCTGTACGAGGGGGCCAACACCATCACCGTCACCGCCGTGGATAACGACGGCGTCAGCGCCTCCCGGACGTGGACGGTGTACTACGAGGCGGGGCAGATCACCGTCACCGTCAGCGTGGAGGCCACCACCGTGGGCCTCGGTACGCTGGTGCCCTACGCTGCTGTCACCGTCCCCGGCGGCACCGACGCCCTTACCATTCTGGAGCAGGCGCTGGCCCAGTACGGCTACACCGCCGATGTGGAGCGGGGCGAGTACCTGTCCGCCATCTGCGGCCCCGGCATCTGCACCGGCTACAGCATCGACCCGGAGCTGATGGAGCTCATCGTGGCCGACGGCATGGACGCGCAGGGCGTGGGCTACGAGCCGTCCCCGGCGTCGGAGGATCGTCTGGGTGAATTTGACTTTTACCGCTGGTCTGGCTGGATGTTCTCCGTCAACGGCAGCTATCCCGGCATCAGCATGGCGTCCTACGCGCCGCAGGACGGCGCGGTGCTGCGCGTCCGCTTCACGCTGGCCATGGGCAAGGACATCGGGGCCTACGACGGCTCCGGCGGGGCCTACGGCGAATCCAGCGGCAACTACTACAGAGAATGGTAAAGGAGAAACGATGATGCATACCGGCGTAGATAGTATCCTGCACGAGGTGCGGAAGGTCATTGTAGGCAAGGACGATGTGCTGGAGAAGATCCTCATGACGATCCTCTCCGGCGGCCATGTGCTGCTGGACGACGTGCCCGGCACCGGCAAGACCACCACGGCGCTGGCCTTCAGCCGCGCACTGGGTCTGCAATATGGCCGCATCCAGTTCACCCCCGACGTACTGCCCTCGGATATCGTGGGCTTTTCCCTGTACCGCCGGGACACCGGCACGTTCACCTACCAGCCCGGCGCGGTGATGACCAACCTGCTGCTGGCCGACGAGATCAACCGCACGTCCAGTAAGACCCAGTCAGCGCTGCTGGAGGTCATGGAGGAGCGTCAGGTCACGGTGGACGGCATCACCCACCCGCTGCCCGACCCCTTCGTGGTCATCGCCACCCAGAACCCGGTGGGCTCCGCCGGCACCCAGCTGCTGCCCCAGGCCCAGCTGGATCGCTTCATGATCCGCCTTGCCATGGGCTACCCCGACTTTGCCAGTCAGGTCAACATCCTCCGCGACCGCCGCACCGGCGACCCGCTGGACGCGGTGGACACCGTGTCCTCCGCCGCCGCGCTGCTGGAGATGCAGGCGCAGGCCCGGAACGTCCATGTGGCGGATGCCCTGCTGGCATACATCACCCATCTGGCCGAGGCCAGCCGCACCCACCCGCTGGTGACGCTGGGCGTCAGCCCCCGCGGCGCGCTGGCCGTCTGCCGCATGTGCCGCAGCCGCGCCTTTATGGAGGGCCGCGACTATGTGCTGCCCGACGATGTGGCCTACATCTTCTCCGATGTCTGCGCCCACCGTCTCATCCTCTCCGCCAAGGCCCGCATCACCGAAACCTCCGCCGCCGACGTGCTGGCGGAGCTGCTGGCGGCGGTGCCCCGCCCCGACCGCATCTGACCATGGCGCGGAACCGTATCCTGTTTCTTCTCTGGCTGCTGCTGTGGCTGGCGGCGTGGGCGCTGGGCGCGGGCAATGTATCCGGCGGCATCCTGCTGGGCAGCCTGCTGCTGGCGCTGGGGGAGGTGCTGCTGGCCCGCCGCGTCCGGAAGCGGCTGTCGGCGTCCCTCACCGCCGCCCTGTCCTGCCGGAAGGGCGGCCAGCTGCCGGTAACGCTGACCGTGACCAACACCGGCCTTTTCACCGCGCCGCAGGTGCGCGCCGTGGTGCGCTGCCGCAACCTGCTCACCGGTGAGCAATGGGAAAAGACCCTGCGCCTTGCCGTTCCCGGCAGGGGGGAGGGCTGCGCCGCCGCGTCCTTCGCGCCGCCCCGCTGCGGCAAGCTGGAGCTGACGGTGCAGACCCTGACGGCCCTTGACATCTTCGGCCTGTGGGGTGCGAAGCAGTCCGTATCCCTCGCCGCCTCGGCGCTGGTGCTGCCGGAGCTGTACCCCGTCACCCTGTCCCTGTCGGAGCGCTGCGTGCCGGACGCGGACAGCGCGGAGTATTCCATGACCCGCCCCGGCGACGACCCCAGCGAGACGTTGGGCCTGCGGGAATATCAGGCCGGCGACCGCCTGCGCTGCATCCACTGGAAGCTGTCGGAAAAAACGGGCGGCCTGATGGTGCGCCAGCTGGGCCTGCCGGTGGATGACACGCTGCTGCTGGTGCTGGACAACTCCGCCGCCGCGCCGCCCGCCCCGGCGGAGCGGGAAGCGCTGGGCGAGGCGGTGATCTCCGTCTCCGCCGCCCTGTGCCGTCAGGGCTTTGCCCATCGGGTGGCGTGGCTGGATCGCCCCGGCGGCGAGCTGGCCTTCCGCGCCGTTTCCTCCATGGACGAGCTGACGGCGGCCATGCCCGACATCCTCTCCGCCGAAACGGAGGTGGATGACCAGGACGTGCCCGCCCGTCTGGCCGGCTGCCGCGCCGCCGATGCCGCCCACATGCTGGTGCTGACGCTGCGCCCCGCCGGGGAGCCGTCCGCTTCCATGACGTTCTGCACCGTCACCCCGGCGGCGCTGTCGGGAAAGGAGGGACTGACCCTTGCGCTCTGACGTTTTTCGCCGTATCGTACCCGCCGCCCTGCTGGCGGCATCCTTTCCCGTACTGCTGGCGGGCCTTTTCGGCCTCACCGCGCCGCTGTGGCTGCCGCTGCTGACCGCCGTACTGTCCGCCGGCTCCGCGGCGGCCCTGTCCGGAGGCCGCCGTCCGTGGCTCCCGTACCTCTGCTGGGCGGGGCTGTGCGCCGCCGTGCTGCCGGTGCTGGGGACAGCCCTCCCCGGCGGCCTTGCCGCGCTGGTCAACGCCGCGCTGCACACCTGGCAGCAGGTGTTCCCCCGAATCTACCCCGCCTACACCGCGCCGCAGGACGACAAGGCCCTGACGGCGCTGCTGGCGGTGCTGTCCGCCCTCTGGGGACTGTGGAGCGCCCGCTGCACCCTGCGTCCCCGGCTGCTGTCCCTGTGCCTGACGGCGCTGCCGCTGGCCGCAGCCGCCGTGGTGCTGGCATCCGCCGCCCCCCTGTGGTGGATGGCGCTGGCCGCGCTGACCCTGCTGTTCCTGTACCTGCTGGCCTTTGGCAGGGAGGGGAGCGCCGCCCTGCGCGTCTGGTGCCGCGCCGCTGCCGTTGTGCTGCTGGCCGTCACGCTGCTGGACGGCTGGAACGGCGCTGCCGCCCGTCCCGCGTGGCTGGACAGCGGCAGGACCGCCGTTTCCGATGGTGTGGACATCCTGCGCTATGGCGATAATACCGCCGCCGGCCTGACGGGAGGCGACCTTACCGCCGCCGCGCCCGCACGGACGGACACCCCCATGCTCACCCTCACCATGACCACCCCCACGTCCTACTACCTGCGGGGCTTCGTGGGCGAGACGTATGCCGGCGGCCGCTGGACGCCGCTGGACAGCGCGTCTCTGGCGGAGAGCGCGGGCACATTCTACTGGCTGCATCAGGATGGCTTCCGTCCCCTGACCCAGCTGACCGCGGCGGCCCGCGCCGCCGCGCCGGAGCTGCTGGACACCGTCAATACCGTGACGGTGGAAAATACCGGTGCGTCCTCAAAATATCTTTACGCGCCCTACGAATTGAGGTATGATACCCCTGTACCCGATGAAAACGCCGTGGGCGAGGTGTCTCTCGCCGCCCCCGGCCTTCGCGGCCAGCGGACGTATACCCTCACCGCCGCCGGGAACATCATCACCAAATACCGCCGCATCGGCGCGTCTCTGGCGGAGGACACCACGGCCAACGCCGCTTTTCTGGATGCGGAGAGCGCCTATAACCGCTTTGCCTACGACCACTATACCGATGTCCCCGACGATATCCGCCGCTTCCTGACGGAGAAGCTCAGCGGCTGGGAGAAGGAGCCGGGTCAGACCCACTTCGACCTCCAGCGCGCCAAGCAGAACATCCTGTTCTACCTGACCACCTACGCCTCCTACACGGACGCGGCCGCCGCGCCTCCCGCCGGTACCGACCCTATCCTGTATTTTCTGGACGGCGCCCAGACCGGCGGCGACGCCCAGTACGCGGCGGCAGCGGCCATGATGTTCCGGTACTACGGCATCCCCGCCCGCTGCGTGGAGGGCTTTCTGGTGACGAAGGACGCCGCCGCTTCCATGGCGGCAGACCGCCCCCTGACCCTCACCGGACAGAGCGGCCACACATGGGTGGAGTACTATCAGGACGGCGTAGGCTGGCTGCCCTTCGAGGTGGCCCCGCCCTACCTCAGCGTCATGGAGCAGGCCGAGAGCTACCAGAACGTCTCCGGCCTGGTGGGACAGGCCCCGCCGGACACGGAGGATAACCAGGAGCCGGACACCCCGAACAGCGACCTGACCCAGACCCTCCGGGAGTTCTGGCTCAAGCACCGCCTGACCATTCTGCTGACTCTGTCGTGTATACTGGCCGCGGCGGCGATGTGCCTGTTCACCGGCTGGCTCATCTGCCAGCGCCGCCGGACTGCCCGCCGCAAGGCCCGCTTCGCCGACCCCGACGTGTCCGCCGCCGTGGACGCCATTTACCGCTACACCATGGACGTGCTGCACGCCGCCGGACTGCCCGCCGCCAACTGCGCCCCCGCCGCCTACGCACCCTATCTGGACGAGGATCTGCGGGAGGAGTACCGCGCCGTGGCCGCACTGTGGGAGCAGGCCCGCTTCAGCGCCGTCCCCATGGGCGAGCCCCAGCGCCGCCGCGCCCTCGCTCTGAAGGAGCAGATCTGGACGCGGACGTGGCGCCGTGCGAAGCCGGGGGAGAAGCTGCGCCTGAAATACAAGGAATTTCTGTAAGGAGGAACATCCATGCGCGTCATGAAACGAACCCTGCTGCCCCTGCTTTTGCTGCTGAGCCTGCTGCTCACCGCCTGCGGCGCGCCGCCGTCCGGCGGGGAGGAGGCCCCGTGGCAGACCGCCTACCGCCAGACGGGGGAATACCTGCTGTCGCAGGAGGCGCCCGCCGCCGGCTCCGTGGGCGGTGATTGGGCGGTGGTGGGCCTGCGCGCCGCCGGACTGCTGTCCCGCGAGACGGCCGCCGTCTATTACGAATCTGCCGTGACCTATGCGGCGCAGGCGGACGGGAACCGCCTGAACCCCAACAAATCCACGGAGAACGCCCGCACCATTCTGGGTGTCACCGCCGCCGGACACAGCGCCGCCGACGTGGGCGGCGTGGATCTGACGGCGGGGCTGGGCGACATGGAGTATCTCCGCCGTCAGGGCGTCAACGGTCCCATCTGGGCACTGATCGCGCTGGACAGCGGCGCGTACCCCGACCCCGCCCCTGCCGGCGGCGCGTCGCCCGTGACCCGCGCCGCGCTGGTGTCGGAGGTGCTGTCCTCCCGCTGCGCCGACGGCGGCTGGACGCTGCTGGGCGACACGCTGGACGTGGACATCACCGCCATGGCCCTGACGGCGCTGGCCCCCTACACGGAGGATGCCGCCGTGCAGACGGCGGTGGACGCCGCACTGCAGCTGCTGTCCGACAGCCAGCTGCCCACCGGCGGCTTCGTCAGCTGGGACACGGAGAACTGCGAGTCTGCGGCGCAGGTGCTGGTGGCCCTGACCTCGCTGGGCATCGACCCCCTCACCGACAGCCGCTTCCTCAAGGACGGCGCCACGGTGCTGGACGCCCTGTGCGCCTTTGCCGTGGAGGGCGGCGGCTTCCGCCACATCGCCGAGCAGACCGCCCCGGACAATATGGCCACGGAGCAGGGCTTCTACGCGCTGGCCGCCTACGACCGCTTCACCAGGGGCCAGTCCCGCCTGTTCGACATGACCGCCGCCGCGCAGGACGCCTACCAGACCGACCCCGTCCCGGCGGGCAAGCCTCAGCCGGTGGAGCCGGAGGACGCGCAGGTGGACGGGAACACCACCTATACCTGCACCGTCTCCATCTCCTGTGCCACGCTGCTGGACAACATGGACAAGCTGTCCCAGAACAAGCGCCCGCTGGTGCCCGCCGACGGCGTGCTCCTGCCGGAGACGCAGGTGACGTTCTCCGCCGGGGAGAGCGCCTTCGACGTGCTGCAGCGCGTCTGCCGCGACAACAAGCTCCATATGGAGTCCAGCTTCACGCCCCTGTACAACAGCGCCTATATCGAGGGCATCGGCAACCTGTACGAGTTCGACGCCGGCAGCCTGTCCGGCTGGATGTACGCCGTCAACGACTGGTTCCCCAACTACGGCTGCTCCCGCTACCAGCTGCAGGACGGCGACACCGTCCGCTGGGTCTACACCTGCGACCTTGGCAAGGACGTGGGCGGCGGCATGACCGGCTGACCCTGCCTGCCGCACCCCGCTTTGCCCTATCGCCCGCCTGTCGTGGACAGGCGGGCGCTTTTTGTCCGCGTCCCTCGCAGAAGTCCCAAATTCTCTTGACGGGAAACCTGTGCATTTTTGCACATTTTCCGTCTGGCGCAGAGGGCTCTATCCGTGTATAATGGAGAAAATAAAGACCGTGCCAGCGGCACGGCAGGAAGGAGCGAGATCGGCTTATGCAGATCACACAGCTTAAAAAGGTACTGGTCGCCAACCGCGGCGAGATCGCCGTGCGTATTTTCCGCGCCTGTTACGATCTGGGCCTCCATACCGTGGCCATCTATTCCAACGAGGATACCTATTCGCTGTTCCGCACCAAGGCGGACGAGGCGTATCTGGTGGGGGAGAAGAAGTCCCCGCTGGGCGCATATCTGGATATCCCCGGCATCATCGGCCTTGCCCGCCGCCGTGGCGTCACCGCCATCCATCCCGGCTACGGCTTCCTGTCGGAGAACGCCGATTTTGCCCGGGCCTGCGAGGCCAACGGCATCCTGTTCGTGGGCCCGTCCTCCGACGTGCTGGCCCAGATGGGTGACAAGCTCAGCGCCAAGGAGATCGCCGTCAAGTGCGGCGTGCCCATCATCCCCGGCTGCACCGAGCCGTTGCGGGACGCCGACGACGCGCTGGAAAAGGCCGTCAGCTTCGGCTTTCCCGTGATCCTGAAGGCCGCCGCCGGCGGCGGCGGACGGGGCATGCGCCGCTGCGACAGGCCCGAGGAGGTCAAGACCGCCTACGAGCTGGTACACAGCGAGGCGGAGAAGTCCTTCGGCTGCGGCGACATCTTTATGGAGAAGTATCTGGTGGAGCCCAAGCACATCGAGGTGCAGATCCTGGCCGACAAGTACGGCAATGTCTACCATCTGGGCGAGCGCGACTGCTCCCTCCAGCGCCGGTATCAGAAGGTGGTGGAGTTCGCCCCTGCGTGGTCTGTGCCGCAGGCCACGGTGGAGGCCCTGCGCCGCGACGCGGTGAAGATCGCCAGGTCTGTCAACTACGTCAGCGCCGGCACCGTGGAATTTCTGGTGGACAAGTCCGGCAATTACTACTTCATCGAGATGAACCCCCGTATTCAGGTGGAGCACACCGTCACCGAGATGGTCACCGGCGTGGATATCGTCCGCGCCCAGCTGCTGGTGGCCGCCGGCTATCCCCTCAGCTGCCCGGAGATCGGCCTGACGAAGCAGGAGGACGTGCACTTTGACGGCTATGCCATCCAGTGCCGCGTCACCACGGAGGATCCCTCCAACAACTTCGCCCCGGATAACGGCAAGATCACGGCCTACCACTCTCCCGGCGGCTTCGGCGTCCGTCTGGACGGCGGCAACGTGGGCGTAGGCACCGTCATCTCCCCCTACTACGACTCGCTGCTGGTGAAGGTCACCAGCTGGGATCGCACGTTCCCCGCCGTCTGCCGCAAGGCTGCCCGGGCCATCAACGAGGTGCGCGTCCGGGGCGTCAAGACCAACATCCCCTTTGTCACCAATATTCTGGCTCATCCCGTGTTTATCAACGGCCAGTGCCACACCAAGTTCATCGACGAGACGCCGGAGCTGTTCGAGCTCATGGACTCCCGTGACCGCGCCACCCGCGTCCTGCGCTACATCTCCGAAATTCAGGTGGCCAACCCCAACGCAGAGCGCCGCCAGTACGACATTCCCCGCTTCCCGGAGGCCAGAGAGCCCCTTGGCCCCGGCCTCAAGCAGCTGCTGGACGCGGAGGGCCCCGACGCCGTGAAGCAGTGGGTGCTTGACCAGAAGAAGCTGCTGCTCACCGATACCACCATGCGCGACGCCCACCAGAGCCTGCTGTCCACCCGCATGCGCACCCGCGACATGGTCAAGGGCGCCGACGGCGTGGCCGACATCCTCCGGGACTGCTTCTCGCTGGAGATGTGGGGCGGCGCCACCTTCGACGTGGCCTACCGCTTCCTCCACGAGTCCCCGTGGGAGCGCCTGCGCCTGCTGCGTGAGAAGATCCCCAACATCCCGTTCCAGATGCTGCTGCGCGGCTCCAATCTGGTGGGCTACGCCAACTACCCCGACAACCTTGTCCGCGCCTTCGTGGAGGAAGCCGCCCAGCGGGGCATCGACGTGTTCCGCGTCTTCGACTCCCTGAACTGGGTGCCGGGCATGGAGGTGGCCATGGAGGAGGTGCTCCGCCAGAACAAGCTGCTGGAGGCCACCATGTGCTACACCGGCGACATTCTGGACGAGACAAAGGACAAGTACACTCTGAAATATTATGTCAACCTCGCCAAGGAGCTGGAAAAGCGGGGCGCCCACATACTGGCCATCAAGGACATGTCCGGCCTGCTGAAGCCCTACGCCGCCAAGAAGCTGGTGACTACGCTGAAGCAGGAGGTGGGTCTGCCCATCCACCTGCACACCCACGACACCACCGGCAATCAGGTGGCGGCGCTGCTGCTGGCTGCCGAGGCCGGTGTGGACGTGGTGGACGTGGCCTGCGCCCCCCTGGCGGGGCTCACCAGCCAGCCCTCGCTGGACGCGGTGGTTGCCGCCCTCCACGGCACGGAGCGCGACACCGGCCTTGACCTGCGCCGGGTGCAGGAGCTGAGCAACTACTGGGCCGACGTGCGCCTGCGGTACGAGAGCTTCGACCACGGCCTGAAGTCCTCCACCACCGACATCTACCGCTACGAGATCCCCGGCGGTCAGTACACCAACCTCCGCCCGCAGGTGGAGTCTCTGGGCCTTGGCGACCGGTTCGAGGAGGTCAAGGAGATGTACAAGACCGTCAACGATATGCTGGGCGATCCCGTGAAGGTGACGCCGTCGTCCAAGGTGGTGGGCGATCTGGCCATCTTTATGGTGCAGAACGACCTGACGCCGGAGAACATCGTCCAGCGCGGCGAGGCACTGGCCTTCCCCGATTCCGTGGTGTCCTACTTCAAGGGCATGATGGGCCAGCCCGCGTGGGGCTTCCCGAAGGATCTGCAAAGAGTAGTCCTCAAGGGCGAGGAGCCCATCACCTGCCGCCCCGGCGCGCTGCTGTCCCCGGTGGACTTCGATGAGCTGCGGCAGGAGGTGGAGCAGTTCCACGCCGATCCCGAGAAGAAGGATCTCATCTCCTACGCCATGTATCCCAAGGTCTACGAGGACTTCTGCCGCCATCGCAAGGAGTATGGCTATATCACCCGCATGGGCAGCCATGTGTTCTTCAACGGCATGGCGCTGGGCGAGACGAACAAGATCAACATCGAGGACGGCAAGACCCTTGTCATCAAGTATCTGGGCCTGGGCGACCGCAACAGCGACGGCACCATCAACGTCCAGTTCGAGCTGAACGGCATGCGCCGCGAGGTCACCGTCCGCGACCCCCACGCCTCGGAGCAGACCCGTCAGGCCACGCTGGCCGACGAGTCCGACCCCCTGCAGGTGGGCACGTCCATCCCCGGCATGGTGTCCAAGCTCTGCGTCAAGCAGGGCGACCCTGTGGAGAAGGATCAGGTGCTGGCCGTCATCGAGGCCATGAAGATGGAGACTGCCATTACCGCCCGTACCGCCGGCACGGTCAAGACCGTCCGGGTCAAGGAGGGCCAGCCCGTCAAGGCAAAAGAGCTTCTGATGGTGCTGGAATAAGCATAGGAAAAAGCATCCCGCCGCGGGTACGCCCGCTGCGGGATGCTTTCCTTTTCCGTCCTTCCGCCCGTACTGTACAAAATTCAGACAAAAGCGCCAAAGTGTTTGGTTCTTTCCGAAATTTATCCTGTATAATGGATAATGCCTGTTTTTGCGGGCTGTTTCGTACATATAGAACACATGCGCGCACGGGGCTTCCCGCGCCGCCGATGGAGGACATATGCGCAATATCTGGACGGTATTCAAAACGGATCTCCGCACGCTGAGCAAGTGCTTTTTTGCCTGCGTGGTGGTCGTAGCCATCGCGCTGCTGCCCAGCCTGTATGCGTGGCTGAACATCTACTCCAACTGGGATCCCTACGGCAACACCGGCGGCATCTCCATTGCCGTGGCATCGCTGGACAGGGGCTATACCGACAACGGCGAATACGTCAACAAGGGCCGGGACGTGCTGGAGGACTTAAAGACCGCTACCTCCATCAACTGGGTCATCGTGGACACGGAGCAGGAGGCCACCGATGGCGTCTATGCCGGCGACTACTACGCCGCCGTGGTCATCGACGAGGACTTCTCCCGCAAGATGTACCGTATGTTCACGGACTGGACGGGCCAGCCCGCCATCACCTACTATGAGAATGCCAAGAAAAACGCCGTGGCCACCAAGATCACCGACACGGCGGTGGAGACGCTGAAGCGCTCCATCAGCGAGAACTATCTGGAGGTGGTCATCAGCGGCATCATGGAGCAGAGCAATCTGCTGGCCGCCGACCTGACGGAGACGGATCCCGAAACCGCCGTCAAGGGCCTGCTGTATCAGGCGCAGGATGTTCTCTCCGGCTGCCGCGCCATGATGGACGCCTTCCGCGCCGCCGGCAGCACCGGCGTGTCGGAGACCGACGCCCAGGCCCTGTCCGACGCCATTGCCAGCATCAACAGCAGCCTGCCGGACGGCGATGCCATCGCCGCCAGCGCCGCCCAGCTGCAGCACGCGCTGTACACGGCGCTGGCCAATGTGGAGCGCGCACTGGATCGCTTCGAGTCGGCGCTGGACACGGCCCAGCCGCCCGCTGCCCAGCAGCAGCTGCGCGACGCGGCTGCCGCCATGGGGAAGCTCAGCACCCAGCTGTCCGGTCTGGCCGGCCAACTGGACGGGATCAACGTCACCGGCAACCCTGTCCTCACCGCACAGGCGATCCAGCTGCGGGAGCTGGCCGGCCACTGCACCCAACTCCAGAACGCGCTGAACCAATTGGCTGACGGCGGCGCCGCCGGCGGCCTGCTGGCCGACTGCGGCGCGCTGGTGGAAGCCATCCGGAACGCCGCCGCCCGGATCCCCGTCACTGACCGCGACCTGCGCCGCCAGCTGGATACCGTGGTGTCGGAGGTGTCCGACGCCATGGACGGTGTCAAGTCCCTGTCGGCGGACGCGAAAGCCATGCGGGCCGCCCTGTCCGATACCACCGCCGCGCTGAGCGTCACCATGGAGCAGCTGCGCCCGGCGGCGGAGCGGATGGTGAACGCCCTGTCCGACACCATCGACAAGCTGGAGGGCATGACCGCCGGCGAGTACATGGACATGCTGCTGGAGATACTGGGCGGCGATCCTGCGGCGTACAGTCGCTATTTCCCGGAGATGGTACAGACCACCGTGAACAAGGTCTATCCCATCGAAAACTACGGCTCCGCCATGGCGCCGTTCTATACCACGCTGGCCATCTGGGTGGGCGGCGTCATCCTCTCGTCTCTGGTGAAGATACACGCCCGCACCGAGGGCCTCATCGACCCCAGACCGGCGGAGCTGTACTTCGGCCGCTACCTGTTCTTCTTCCTGCTCAGTCAGATACAGGCGGCGGTGATCGTCACCGGCGACCTGTATCTGCTGAAGATCCAATGCCTGCACCCGGGCCTGCTGTATCTGACGGCATCCCTGACGGCCTTTACCTTCAGCCTGCTGATCTACTCCCTTGCCATCGCCTTCGGAGATGTGGGCAAGGCCGTGGTGGTGGTCATCATGGTCATGCAGATCGCAGGCTCCTCCGGCACGTTCCCCATCGAGCTGCTGCCGGAGATCTACCAGAAGATCTACCGTTTCTTCCCGTTCCCCTATGCCATCGACGCCATGCGCGAGTGCATCTGCGGCCTGTACGGCGACTACTATATGACGCAGCTTGCGTTTCTGCTGTTGTTCGCCGCGGCGGCGCTGCTCATCGGCCTGCTGGTTCGCCGCCCCTTTATGGGTCTGAACCACTTCATGGAGGAAAAGCTGGAGGAGACGGAGCTGCTGTGAAAGGAGGCGGATGTACCATGACAACGGAAAGAGAGTATCAGGAGCTGTACGACCGCCTGCTGGATGAGGTAAGGACGCTGCACCGGAACAACCGGCGGCGCATCCGCAACGGTATGCGGATGCTGCTGGTGGTAACGGTGGGGCTGATGCTGCTGATGTTTCTGGCCCAGGGCAACAAGGTGTTTACCCTGATGCTGTGGATCTTCTCCATGTTCGCCGTGGCGGCATACCTGATCGCCGTGGAGTATGCGGATTACGAGCTGCAAAAGAAGCTGGAGCAGGTCACGCAGATGGAGCTGGAGAGCATGGGCGCGCTGCTGGAGCTGCCGGAGCTGCCCCGTATGCCGCGGCTGCCCGACCGGCGATCTCACGGACGGCGGGAGGAAACGGTGGCGGATATCGTCATCAAGGCGGCTCCTGCCGCTGAGGAGGAGCCGCAGGATACACAGACCGAGGAGGCCTATTCTGTGGAGGATATCCTGGAAGAAATACACGGACAGGAAACCCAAAAGCCCCGGGAGCCGCAGGTGCGGCGGAAGACGCAGGAGCCGCGGGAGCGACAGGGCGGCGGAGCCGCTGACGGCGCGCAGCTGCTGGAAAGCCTGCTGCGTGACCCGGAGAAGCTGGCCGGCGATCTGGAGCTGCTGACCCGCGCATTGCAGGGACTGTCTGACGACCTGCGCCGCAGCGCGGCGCAGCAGAAGGACGGGGAGGCGGACAGATGAGGAATATCTGGAATATCTTCCGCGCTGACTGGAAGCGCCTGACCGCCAGTGTGGTGGCCGTTGTGGTGATGCTGGGACTGTGTCTGGTGCCCTGCCTGTATGCGTGGTTCAACATCCTGTCCAACTGGGATCCCTACGGCACCGCCTCCACCAGCCGCATCAAGGTGGCCGTGGCCAGCGAGGACGAGGGCTGCGAGGTGCTGGGTCTCCACCTGAACATCGGCGAGCTGGTGCTGCAGGGACTGGAGAGCAACGACCAGATGGGCTGGGTCTTTGTGGACGATGCCCAAACGGCGCTGGACGGCGTGAACGCCGGCGACTACTACGCCGCACTGATCGTGCCGTCGGAGTTTACCGGCGACTTTGTCAGCATTCTGGAGGGCGACCTGCGCCATCCGGAGATCCAGTACTACGAAAACGAGAAGAAGAACGCCATCGCCCCCAAGATCACCGGCAAGGCCAAGACCGCCGTGCAGGAGCAGATCAACACCACGATCCTGGAAAAGGTGGCGGACGCCCTGACCACCGCCGGCTCCGTGTTCAAGGCCATGGGCCTTGACGGGCAGGACATTGCCGACGGCCTGCTGGAAAAGCTGTCCAACGCCCGCCGCGACATGGATGAGATGGCGCAGGTGTTTACCTCACTGCAAAGCGTCATGGACGGAGCCGGCAGTCTGCTGGCCGCCTCCGCCATCACCATCACCGATGCGCAGGGCACGCTGGATGATGCCTCTGCCGCCGTCGGCAGCACCGTCACCCTCATCGACAGCGGCCTCGATGCGGGGGATGACACCTCAGACGGTCTGCTGGGTGTGCTGGACGCCGCCGATGCCATCCTCGCCGATCTGGAGCAGCTGCTGCGTGACGCGGACATGACACCGGTGGATGACGCCGTCCATGCCCGGATCGACGCCCTCATCGACCGTGCGCTGGAGAAGCTGGAGACAGCCCGGTCTATGACGGACGACGAGGTGCTCATCGCCCTGCTGGACGATGCCATCGCGGGGCTGGAGTCCCTGCGCACTGCCGTGGATCAGACCGGCATCTCGCAGGTGCAGGGCCCGCTGCTGGACATGGTGCTGCAGGTGCGGCAGAGCCTGCGCACCGCCGCCGTCAACACCAACCGGCAGGTCAGCGACTACCTCCACGATGCCGGTACCAGGGCCCAGTCCACCCTCTATTCCGTGCAGCAGCTGCTGGATGCGGCCTCCGGCTCGCTGGGCGGCGTGTCCGGCACCCTCGCCGCCTACGCTGACGCCGTGGCCGCCGCCCAGCCCACGCTGGCCTCCGGTATCACTCTGGCACAGAGCGTCTCCGGCTATCTGGCCGATATGGAGGAGGATGTCCGCCGCGTAACGGACAGCGCCGCCTTCCGGCGCTTCATCGAGCTGATGGAGAGCGACTCCGACAGCATGGCGGACTACCTTGCCTCCCCGGTGCAGATGAATACGGAGATCATCTACGAGATCAAGGACTACGGCGCCGCCATGTCGCCGTACTATGTGATGCTGGCCCTGTTTGTGGGCAGCCTTCTCACGGCGGTGATGGTCAAGGTGCCCGTCACCCAGCCGGAATTCCTGAACTGCCGGGGCATAGAGCGGTACTTCGGCCGCTTCCTCACCTTCTTCTGCATGGCCATGGCGCAGGCGCTGGTCACGGCCTTCGGCTGCCTGTGGTTCGTGGGCATGGAGACGGCGGAGCCGGCCCTGTTCGTGCTGGCCTGCTGTCTCTGCTCCCTGAACTTTGCCGCCATGAACTACGCGCTGGTCTACTCGCTGGACAATGTGGGCCTTGCGGCCTCCGTCATCATCATGGTGCTGCAGGTGGCCGGCTCCGGCGGCTCCTACCCCATCGATGTGCTGCCTGCGCTGTTCCGGCGCCTGTACCCCTTCATGCCCTTCCACTACGGCATGGACATGCTCCGCGAGACGATTGGCGGCCTGTACGGCCACACCTACCTCCGCTGCGCCCTGATCCTGCTGGGCATGTGCGTGCTGTTCACGGTGTTCGGCCTGTTGGTCTACTATCCCGCCCGCAGGCTGAATGCGGCCATTGCCGCCAGCAAGGAGAAGTCAGGCATCATGTAAGCCCCGCCAACAAAATAAACCGCCGTCCCGGAAGGGACGGCGGTTTCATGCCTGTGGGATCGTTCGTAATTTACTTCTCGTCCTTGCACCGGTCATACTCCACCTGCATAACGGAGGAGATGGTGTGCCGGCCGTAGTCGTCCAGCTTGGCGTACTGTGTCAGCAGCCGTTCGGTGTCATCTGTCAGATACAGGGCCGCATCGTCGGACATGGCCTTGATGCCCAGGATCTTGCAGATACGCATCACCGTGTCAAAGGAGGAACCGCCCACGCCGTTGTGCAGTGCGCTGTTGATGGTGGACAGGGGGATGTCCACGGCAAAGGCGAACTGCCGCACACTCCGGTACTGCCGCGAGATCTCATCGCGGACTACTTTTGTCAGATTATCCATATCAGAACCTCACTTCTGTAAAGAATTTCCAGTCAAGACGCTCACAGTATAGCACGAATTTTCCCGTAAGCCAATAGGCAAATTGAAAAATTTATAAAAAAGTCACAAGAAAATCGGAAAAGTGTGGCACTTATGCCGAAGTTTTCCGCCGGCAAATGCCTCTTTTATTTTACATCCCACTGTGGTACAATATACCATTAGAGGAGTTTCTGCCTATGAAAACACCAAAACTCTATACACCGAAGACCGGCGTGGGCCGTCTGGCGGGCGACATGCTCCGCCGCTACTATGTGCACGATGTGGCACGGGACAGCGCGGCCCTGACGTATTACCTGCTGTTTGCCCTGTTCCCGCTGCTGATCTTCGTCAGCGCCCTGCTGGGCATTCTGGAGCTGGATATCGACAGCATCACCGCCGTGCTGACGCCGCTGCTGCCGGCGGATGTGGTGGGCGTGGTGCGCTCCTATCTGACGTACGTCGCCGCCAACCAGAGCCGCCAGCTGCTGTGGTTCAGCCTGGTCTTTTCCATCTGGTTCCCCATGCGCTCCACCGGCTGCCTGATGCACTCGCTGCGCAAGGCGTTCGGCCGCAGCGCGCCGGAGAACATGCTGCTGACCCAGCTGCGCAACCTGCTTTTCACGGTCTGGATGATCCTCGTCATCGGCCTGACGCTGGTGCTGGTGGTGGTAGGCCGCCGTGCGCTGCACTTCCTGTCCCGCATCGTCCCCCTGTCGGAGACGTTCATCAGCGTCTGGGGCTACCTGCGCTTCATCATTCTGGGCCTTGTCATGGCCATTTCACTGGGGATATTGTACCAGCTGGCACTGGGCCAGCGCCGCCCCCTGCGGGAGGTACTGCCCGGCGTGGGCAGCTCGCTGGCGGCGTGGCTGCTGCTGAGCATGGCCTTTTCCTATTATGTGGAAAACGTGGCCCAATATGCGCGGCTCTACGGCTCCATCGCCACTGTCATCGTGGTGCTGCTGTGGCTGTATATGTCGGGCCAGATCCTGATTTTGGGCGCGGAGCTGTCCTCCGCCCTGACACACCGTAAAAAACACGCCGCGTCCCTGCCGGACGGGGAGGAGGAAGCATGAAGATCATCATCGTAGGCAGCGGCAAGGTGGGCTACGCCATCGCCCGCCAACTGGCGCAGGAGAAGCACGACATCACCATGGTGGACAACGAGATCGCCCACCTGTCCCGTGCGGACAGCACGCTGGATGTCATGTGCGTCCCCGGCAGCGGCGCGTCCATCAGCGTCCTGATGGACGCCGGAGCCCGCACGGCGGATCTGGTCATCGCCGTCACCGGCGCGGACGACACCAATATGGTCTGCTGCCTGTTGGCCAAGAGTCTGGGCGCCCGCCACACCGTGGCCCGCGTCCGCAACACCGAGTACCGCCGCGATGCGGAGATCCTCAAGCGGGAGATCGGGCTGGACATGGTCATCAACCCCGATCTGGCGGCGGCGCAGGAGATCGCCCGCATCCTCAGCTTCCCCGCGGCCATCTCCGTGGAGCCCTTTGCCGGCGGCCGCATCGACATGATCGGTCTGCAGGCGCTGCCGGAGGATTCCATCGTGGGCCGCAGCCTCAGTGAATCCCACGGCGACCGCAAGGCGGACATCCTGATCTGCGCCGCCCAGCGGGGCGACGAGTGCATCATCCCCAACGGCTCCTTCGTGCCGCAGCCCGACGACCGGCTGTACATGGTGGGCACCAAAAGCGAGCTGCAAAAGATGCTCAAGGCCATGGGCCGCCCGCTCCACCGGGTAAAGACCGTGGCGCTGCTGGGCGGCAGCCGCATCAGCATGTACCTCTCGTGGGAGCTGGCCCACACCAGCACCCACGTCCGCATCGTGGAGCAGGATCACGAGAAGTGCCTGCTCCTGTCCCAGCACCTGCCGGAGGCCATGATCATCGAGGGCGACGGCACGGACAACGACCTCATTCAGGCGGAGAACATCTTCGGGGCCGACGGCTTTGTGTCCCTCACCGGCCGTGACGAGGAGAACCTGCTGATGGCCATGTCGGCCCGCCGCGCCGGCGTCCGCAAGGTGCTGGCCAAGATGACCCGCCCCAACTATATGGAGCTGGTGCAGGACACCGGCCTCGGCAGCATCATCAGCCCCAAGGACATCATCGCCAACCAGATCACCCGCTACGTCCGTGCGCTGGCCAATTCTCAGGGCATGGCCGTGGAGTCGCTGTATAAGCTGCTGGGCGGGCAGGTGGAAGCGCTGGAGTTTCTGGCTACCGGACCCGCCGACCGCCTGCTGCATATCCCGCTGAAGGATCTGACCCTGCGCAGCGGTGTGCTGCTGGCGGCCATCGTCCGTGGCGGGACTACCATCATTCCAGGCGGTCTGACCACCATCGAGGAGGGCGACCGCGTGCTGGTCATCGCCCACTCTATGGGCCTGCAGGATCTCTCCGACATTCTCGCCTGATCCGCAGAGGCTTGTCCCCGCGTACACCATGCACCGCACACACCTCACATAACTGCACCATCCCGCACGGCGGGGCCATTGTGCCCCGCCGTTTCCTTGTATATCGAAAACCACTCGCTGGGCGAGTGGTTCAAAAAAGGCTGCTGCCGAT
>ENA-ORTQ01000053-ORTQ01000053.1-human-gut-metagenome-genome-assembly--contig:-NODE-53-length-136864-cov-7.866303_pt1 | contig 136864 bp, 120 predicted proteins | sample MGYA00241912_ERZ509188 | MGnify/ENA primary metagenome ERZ509188 (study PRJEB26280, sample SAMEA2338849) | human gut metagenome | biome: human gut; feature: human-associated habitat; material: faeces...
TTCTCTGGGGGTTCCAAAGGGGGTATTCTCTTTGGAAAGAGAATACCCCCTTTGTCTCGAGTCCCCCTGCGAATAGGGGGACAAAAAGCAGCAGCGCTTTCACGCTGCAAAAACCCACCGCGCAGCGCGCGGACAATAAGGAGTTATTATGTTAAAAAACGTCAAATGCGCCCGCTGCGTCAAGTGCGGGAAAGAATACGAGGCCACGCCGAACCTCACGAACTGCTCGTGCGGCGGCATTCTCGACATCATCTATGACTACGACTACATCAAAAAGAACCTGACGAAGGAAACGCTCAAGTCCCGCCCGAACACGATGTGGCGCTACCGCGAGCTGCTGCCGGTCGAGGAGACGACACCCGACACACCGCTGCGCGTGGGCTGGAGCCCGCTCTACGAAGAGCCGCGCCTTGCAAAGCAGCTCGGCCTCAAAAAGCTCTGGGTCAAGGACGACGGACAGAACCCGACGGCGTCGCTCAAGGACCGCGCGTCCGCCATGGCGGTCGCCAAGGCGGGGGAGGCGGGCGCGAAGATCATCGCCTGCTCGTCCACGGGCAACGCCGCGAGCTCTCTTGCGGGCAACGCCGCGGCCGCGGGCCTCAAGACCTTCATCTTCGTTCCCGAGCGCGCGCCCAAGGGTAAGGTCGCGCAGCTGATGACCTTCGGCGCAAACGTGATCTCCGTCAAAGGCAACTATGAAGAGACGTTCGAGCTGTCGAAAAAGGCCATCGACAAGTGGGGCTGGTACAACCGCAACGCGGCCATCAACCCGTACCTCTCCGAGGGCAAGAAGACCGTTTCGATCGAGATCGCCGAGCAGCTCGACTGGAAGATGCCGGATTATCTCGCCATCTCCGTCGGCGACGGCTGCACCATCGCAGGCGTGTGGAAGGGCCTCAAGGACCTGTACGCCATCGGCTTTATCGACAAGCTCCCACGCCTCATTTCCGCGCAGGCCGAGGGCTGCCACCCCATCAACCGCGCCATCGCGGAGAACAAGCCCTGGGAGCCGATGGAGGAGAACACGCTGGCCGACTCCATCGCCGTCGGCGTGCCGCGCAACGCGGACAAGGCGCTCATGGCGATCCGCGAGTCGAACGGCATCGTCGTGAACGTGACGGACGAGGAGATCATGGCGGCGCAAAAGCTGCTCGGCACGACCTGCGGCGTCTTCGGCGAGCCCGCGGGCGTCACCGGTACGGCGGCAGTCAAGAAGCTCTGCGAGCAGGGCGTGCTCGGTGAGAACGACACGGTCGTCTCCGTCGTGACGGGCAACGGCCTCAAGGACGTGGCCAACGCCATCAAGTTCTGCGGCGAGCCGATGAGCCTGCCGAACGACCTTGACCTGCTCGTCGAGGAATTCGACAAGCGCGGCATCAGGACCGAAGCGTAACAGAAAAAGAAGAACCCCGTGAATCGCATGATCCGCGGGGCTCTTTTCATACAAAATACTTTTTGACAAATGGGATCTGGTGAAGCAGCGCTGAGACGAGGAACGACAGCGCGCCGATGAGCAATGTCAGCAGGGGAACGGAGAAAAACACGTTGAGTGACAGCGTGTTGAAGTGCAGAAAAATGTCGAACGATTCGATGAACAGCGGGTGTACGAGGTACGCGCCGAAGCTCCAGCGCGACAGCGCGCGAATGCACCTGTGACACTTTTCGCTTAAGTTCGGGAAGTTCAGATGCTCTTTGGCAAAGACGAACAGCCCCACGCAGACAAACAGTACATTGAGCGAATCGTAGCCGTAGAACAGCTCTGTTGCCGCGCCCTGCAAACGCGAGGCGAACGACGTCAGCACGACCGTGAGGACGAAGCCGAGCACACCGAGCGCGTAAAGCACACGCTTTGCGGTCAAGGAAAACTCCTTGCGGACCAAATAGTAACCGAGCACAAAGTAGGGGACGAAGCCGAGCGTGAAATGATAATAGAATTTGCCCGTGAGCGCCTTGAATTCAGCGCAGTACTGCCACGAGAGAAGCGATACGGCCGACGCGATCTGCGGCAGCAGGAACGTAAAGATGAGCGTGAGCAGTAGAAAATAGCGCAGGAGCTTTTCATCCCGCACGATGGGGCGAAGAAACGGCACGATCAGATACAGTCCCACGATCATAAAGAGGAACCACATGTGATAGTGACCGTTGAGAAACTGCTGCAAAATAAGGTTCGTCGGGCATCCCTCGAAGTTCACCATGAAGACGGCGTAGAGCGCCGACCAGAAGATGAACGCTGTGACAAGACGCGACACGTTCTTTTTCAGAATGTGCCCGATGCTCTGCGAGCCGGAGAGAAACAGCGCGCCGCTGATCATCACAAAAACCGGAACAGCCCAGCGGACGGCACTGTCGTAAAGGTTGAAGGCTTGCCAGGCTCTTGAATAGACGTCCGTATCGGCCCAGTGCTGCGCGGACAGGTGCAGCACGACAACGGCAAAGGTCGCCAGAATGCGCAGTACGTCGAAATACGCGATGCGCTGCGGTTGCGTCTGTTCCATACTTAACGTTCGACCGCCTTTTCAGGATCGGCGTTCTCTGCTGGTGCGGTCTCCTCGGCAGCGGGGGAGGCAGACTCATCCGCTGCGGGCTCTGCCGCGGCAGCTTCGGCCTCCTGCGCCTGCTGGGCGGCCATGGCCTCGGCGCGGCCTTCTTCGCGCGCCTGCTTTACGGCCTCCTCGCGGGTCTTTTCCGCCTTGGCGCGCTCCTTTTCGACCATGTGCTGAGCGTGCTTATTTTGTAGCTTGAACACCAGCCGCAGCACGAACACGAACACCACGATCGCAAGGCCGAGCCAGCTCCAGAACTTGAGCTCGAAGAGCGTCTTGACCGTCCAGTACTTCGCCTGCATGCCGAGGAAGCAGAACAGGATCGACAAGGCCAGCGCCGCGCCGAACAGCAGCACCCACAGCACCGACTTGACGGCGCTGTGCTTGCGCACGCGCAGGTGCGCGATCAAAAACAGCAGACTCAGCAGAAAAAACGCAGGGAACTGCGCAAATAAAATTTCCCTCAGATCCATATCTTACCTCACAGTGCGCATTTGCCGCGCTTCAAGTATTCGCCCATCTTGCCGCCGACGACCTTGCCGCCGTCCACCTGCAGCTGACCGCGCAGGTAGACCTTCGACACGCCGCCATTCGTGCGGAAGCCCTCGAACGGCGTGTAGCCCGCCTTGGAGAGCATGTCCGCGCCGTGGAGCACGTGGCTCGCGCCGGGATCGTAGACGACGATGTCGGCGTCGCTGCCCGCAGCGATGACGCCCTTGCGGGGGTAGAGACCATAGAGCTTGGCGGGATTTTCGCTCAGCGCGCGGCAGACGCCGCCGAGCGAGAGCTTGTTTTCATTGATGGCCACAGTGTAGACGACCTCGCCACGCGTTTCGACGCCGGGAAGACCGCCGGGGATCTTCGTAAAGTCGTCGCGGCCCATGTCCTTCTGCTCGAGCGTGAACGAGCAGTGGTCGGTCGAGATGGTCTGCACCTCGCCGCGGCGCAGCGCCTTCCAGAGCGCTTCACTGTCTTCCTGCGAGCGGATCGGCGGCGCGCAGACGTAGCGCGCGGCGGAGGAAAAGTCGGGATCGTAGTAAACGCCGTCGTCGAGCGCCAGATACTGCGGGCAGGTCTCGACATACACGGTCTGCCCGCGGCGGCGCGCCGCGGCGATCTCGTCAAGAGAAGCACGGTTCGTCGTGTGGACGATGATGACGGGCGCGTCGGCCGCTTGCGCGATGCGCAGCAGACGCGAAACAGCCTCGGCCTCCAAATAGTCGGGGCGGGAGATCGGGTGCGATACGACGTCCGCGCCCAAACCGCTCGCCTTGAGTTCGGCGATGCGCGCGTCGATGACGCCCGCGTTCTCACAGTGGACGCCCGCGATGCCGCCGCGGACCTTGAGCGCTTTCAGCGCGCGGTAGACCGCGCCGTCGCCGATCATCATGGCGGGGTAGGTGAGGTACATCTTGAAAGACGTGATACCGGCGTCGAACATCGCGTCGAGCTCAGACTCGATGCTCTCGTTCCAGTCGTCGATGGTCATATGGAAGCCGTAGTCGCAGTAGCACTTGCCGTCGGCCTTTTTATGCCAGAGATCAAGCCCATAGGCAAGGGATTCCCCTTTATTGGGGCAGGCAAAGTCGATGACCGTCGTCGTGCCGCCGCGGATGGCGCTTTTGCTGCCGCTTTCAAAGTCGTCGGCCGTCGTGGTGTTGCACACATCGAGATCGAAGTGCGTGTGCGCGTCGATAAAGCCGGGGAAGAGCATGCAGCCCGTCACGTCGACGACCTCGCTCTGCGCGGCGAGCTCGGGCGGGATGTGGCCAAGCATTTCGACCTTTTCCCCGTCGATGAGCACGTCGGCGCGGCGGCAGCCGCGGCCGCTGACGACATAGCCGCCTCGAAGCAGTGTTTTCATGGAAGAAGCCTCCTTTGAAAAAATACCGTTCCAAATTAGCAAAAGCATAGCATACTTTTTACCTGATTTCCATAGAGTTTGGAAAAAATGTGAGAAGCGCCAAGATTTTTGCCGCAAATTCGGAACAATGCCGTATTGAGAAAGTAGCAGACATACGATACAATAAAATCATACCACATTCCGCTTTTATTTGTACAAAAAGCGAACTTTTGGCGCGCAGACCAACTGAGAGATGTGAAAAGAAGCTGTGTGTCACGAAGAGCGGACAGAGAAAAAGCGGAGTGAAAAAATTGAGGAGGAAAACACTATGCGCAAGTTCCTATCCGTCCTGCTCGCAATGGCGATGGTTCTCAGCCTGACTGTGACCAGCTTTGCGGCGGACACCGCCGCTGATGCGAAAGCCGAGATGGCGGGCAAGACTGTCATTCTGCATACGAATGACGTGCACGGTGCGGTCGAGGGCTATGCCTACATCGCACAGCTCAAGGCCGACTATGAGGCCAAGGGCGCCGAGGTCATCCTCGTCGACGCCGGCGACTTCAGCCAGGGCACGACCTATGTCAGCTCCACCAAGGGCGCTGATGCGGTCACGATGATGAATGCCGCGGGCTACGATGTCGTCACCCTCGGCAACCACGAGTTCGACTACGGCTATGCCCAGCTCAAGGAAAACATGAGCAAGGCCAAGTTCAAGGTCGTCTGCGCGGACGTCTTCAATGAGGACGGCACCCCCATCTTCGATGCGAGCTACACCTACACCACCAAGTCCGGTGTGAAGGTCGGCTTCTTCGGCATGGAGACCCCCGAGACCCAGACCAAGGCCAACCCCGCGCTCATCAAGGGCCTGACCTTTGCGACCGGTGACGCCTTCACCAAGGCGGCCGCCGATCAGGTCGCGGCGCTCAAGGATGCAGACGTTGTCATCTGCCTTGCGCATCTGGGCATTGACGCTGAGTCCGCTCCTTACCGCTCCACCGATCTTTACGCCGCAGTCAAGGGCATCGACTTCATCGTCGACGGTCACTCCCACACCGTGATGACCAAGGGCGAGAAGGGCGAGCCCATCCAGTCCACCGGTACCGCATTTGCCAACATCGGCGTGATCGTCATCGATGACGCCAGCAAGAAGATCGAGAGCAACTCCCTTTACGAGATCAAGGAAGACACCGCCAAGGACGCGACCGTTGCCGCCGCCGCGAAGACGATCGTTGACCGCGTCGACAAGGAATACGGCGTTGTGTTCGCCAAGAGCGAGGTCACGCTCAACGGCGCGAAGGCCCCCAACGGCAACCGCGACAGCGAGACCAACAACGGCGATCTCATCACCGATGCAATGCTCTGGAAGGTCATGCAGAACAAGGAAGGCCTGACCGTCGATGCTGACCATGTGGTCGCCATCACCAACGGCGGCGGCATCCGCGCTGCCATCAAGCCGGGTGATGTCACCAAGAAGGACATCAACACCGTTCTACCGTTTGGCAACACGGTCGCAGTCATCTATGTCACCGGCGCAGAGCTTCTTGAAGCGCTCGAGGCTTCCACCTACAGCCTGCCCGTCGGCGGCTTCCCGCAGGTTGCCGGCATCAACTTCACCCTCTCCACGGCTGTCGCTTATGATGCCAATGCTGAGACCTATCCTGCTTCCACCTACTATGGTCCCAAGAGCATCAACCGCGTGGTCATCAACAGCATCAACGGCAAGGAGTTCAAGGCGGACGATACCTATGCGGTCGTTACCAATAACTTTGTTGCCGGCGGCGGCGACACCTACTATGCCTTCGCTGCTGCTTCCGCACAGTTCGATACCGGTATCCCTCTGGACGAGGCTGTGATGGAGTACGTCACCACCGAGCTCAAGGGCGTGATCGGTGCGCAGTATGCCGCGCCTCAGGGCCGTATCCTGCTGAACCCGTTCAAGGATGTCAAGGTTTCCTCCTGGTTCGGCAAGTATGTCATCGACCTTTACAATGACGGCATCATCAACGGCACCTCCGCCACCACCTATGCGCCCAACGACACCCTAACCTGGGCTGCCGCGCTCAAGCTCCTGCTTGTCAGCAACGGCGATCTCAAGGCTGCGGACGCCACCGGCGCCGACTGGAGCAAGAACGTCATCGCCAAGGCTGCGGAGCTGGGTCTTGTTGCCGCCGATCTCGACGGTGCGAAGGCCATCTCCCGTCTCGAGTTCTGCCAGGTCGCTGCCAAGCTCAACAAGCTTGCCGAGTCCAAGACCGAGAGCAAGTTCACTGACTGCACCGACGGTTACGTCATGGCGCTCGTCGATGCGAAGGTCATCAACGGCATGACCGAGACCACCTTCGAGCCTGCCGCGTCCCTGACCCGCGCGCAGATCGCCAAGATCATCTATCAGCTGAACCTGATCGAGAAGTAAGGCGAAGCACAATACAACGAAAAGAGCGCTGCTTTAAGCAGCGCTCTTTTTTGTTTCCAACAGGGAAGAGGGAGCCGGGGCATCGCCCCGGCTCCCTCGTTTTTCGCTTTGCTTACAGGTAGAGATAGCTGTACTTATCGCGCACGGTGAGGATCAACGCCTCGAGCTCGACAGGGAGATCGTTGTCGCAGGAGGCCAAGTCGTATTCCTTCACGCCGTCCTCGTAGCGCAGGCGGACCATATCGTCGTCCTCGAAGAGCACGCCGTAGTTTTCGCTCTCGTCCATGTCCTCCTTCGTCTGGAAGAGGGTGAATTTGTCGTGGCAGGGTTCGCTTGCGTAGGGGCAGAACTGCGTGCAGTTGCCGCATTCGTTGCACATCTTGTCGACATGGACGATCTCGTGCGAGCCGTCGGCCATCTTGATGACGACATTCGCGCGGTTCGGGCAGGAATCGACGCAGTTTTCACACACGGTGGAGCACTGTAAGCAGCGCTCGCCGTCGCAGACACACTTACTGGCCATCGAGAGGATACCCTTCTTGGCCTGCGCGTCGAACTCGGTCACATCGGCCTCGGCAGGGATGTCGTAGATGTGCGGGTGACCGACGACGATCTCGGCAAAGCGTGCGGCATCGGCAATGCCCTCGACCACGGTGGCGGGGCCGCGGTGCGCGTCGCCCGCGCAGTACACGCCGGGGATGTTCGTCTCGAACGCGGGACCCTTGCGCTCCATCTCAATGCCGTTCGCGGCCATGAGATCGGCGTCGACCTGCTCGCCGACGGCGGAGATGACCATGTCGCAGGGAATGGTGAACTGCTCGCCGGATTTGACGGGGCTGCGGCGGCCGCTCTCGTCCGGCTCGCCGAGGATCATCTTATCGCACAGAAGCTTGCCACGGCTCTGTTTGACGGGCGCGGCCAGCTCGACAAACTCCACGCCGTCCGCGATGGCGAGCTGTAACTCATGCTCGTCGGCGGGCATGAATTTCTTCGTGCGGCGGTAGAGGATGGTCGCATGCGCACCCATGCGCTTTGCAACGCGCGCGGCGTCCATGGCGGTGTTGCCCGCGCCGACAACGACGATGTTGCCGCTCAGGCAGGGCTTGACCTGCTTTTTCATGCGCTTCATCCACTCGATGACGCCCTGCACGTTGCCTTCAATGTCGAGTTTGCCGGGCTTCCACGCGCCGGTGGCCATCAGGATGTGCGTGTAGCCCATCTTCTTGAGCTGTTCGACGGACGGAGCAGGCTTGCCGAGCTTGACCTCGACGCCGTAGCGCTCCATGAGCGCGACGTCCTTGTCGATGGCCTCGTCGCTGATGCGGAAGGCGGGGATGACGTAGCGCGGCACGCCGCCGAGCTTGCGCTCGCGCTCAAAGATCGTGGTGGGAACACCCTCGCGGCCAAGGAAGTACGCCGCGGCGATACCGGTCGGGCCGCCGCCGACGATGGCAACCTTTTTATCCTCGACCGGCTCAGGCATACGGAGGGAGGCCATCAAGGTGTTGTAGCCCTTTTCCGCGGCAAGAAGCTTCGTCTCGCGGATGTGGACGGATTCCTCATAGAAGTTGCGCGAGCACTTGCCCTGGCAGCGGTGCGCGCAGATGGTGCCGGTGATAAACGGCAGGGCGTTCTTCTCGGTGATGAGGCGGAGCGCTGGGCCGTAGAGCCCCTTGCGGCAGAGCTCAAGGTATTCGGGAATGTCCTGCTCGATGGGGCAGCCGCCCTTGCAGGGTGCGGTAAAGCAGTCGAGCAGCGGCACCTGTTCATCTTTTTTGCGCGAGGGGAGCGGCTTGATTGCCTTGAGGTGGTGGAAGTCGTGCAGCGCGGAGGCGGCAAGGTCGGAGATCGCGGCGGGGTCGTTGCCGGAAAATGCGCGGTAGGGCATATCCTCGACCTTTTCGACCATCTGGTGCAGGCGGTTGTAGCCGCCGGGCTTCAAGATGGTGGTGGCGACGGTGATGGGCCAGATGCCGGCGGCAAAGAGCTTGTCACAGTTGAAGTAGTCCGCGCCGCCTGCGAACGAAATGCGCATCTTGCCGCCAAACTGGCGGGAGATGCGATTGCACATCTCAATCGTCAGTGGGAAGAGGCTGCGGCCGGACATGTACATTTCCTCGTTGGGAAGCTCGCCGCGCGTCGTGTCGACGGGGAAGGTGTTGGAGAGCTTGAGGCCGAATTCGAGGTCCTGCTTGTCCGCAAGCTTTTGCAGCCGCTCGAACATCGGCACGGCGTCCTCCCACTGGAGGTCCTCGTTGAAGTGGTGCTCATCGAAGACGATGTAGTCATAGCCCATAGAATCGAGGATGCTGCGCGCGGTCTTGTAGCCGAGAATGGTCGGGTTGCACTTGACGAAGGTGTGCAGATGCTTTTCCTTGAGAAGATAGCTTGCGATGCGCTCGATCTCCTGCGGCGGGCAGCCGTGGAGCGTGGAGAGCGTAACGGAGCGGGAAACATTGGGGGAGATCGAGGCGATGAAGTCCTTTTCCTCGGGGAAGAGCTCGGTCAGGACTTTTTTACATTCCTTGAACTGCGCGGTCTTGCCCGCGTCCATCATGTTGTTGATATAGGTGTTGACCTTGCGGCCCTTGATGCCGTCCAGGTCGTAGCCGACGGACATATTGAACACGAACCCGTCGGGATCGCCGAAGCCGTAGACCTTGCTCATGATCTTGAGCGCGCACCAGGCCTTGATGTACTCGTCCTGCGCCTGCTGCACGGTCAGCTCGGTCGACCACTCCTGGTTGTAGCCCTCGTCAGCGGCGAGGATACAGGGGCGGGGAACACAGGCGGCAAGCTCCGCGCCGTCCATTTTCTGCACGGTCTTGACCTCGAAAAAGCGCGCGCCGGCGGCATAGGCCGCGATGATATTCTGCGCAAGCTGGCTGTTGGGGCCGGCGGCGGGGCCAAACGGTGTTTCGATGCGCTCGCCGAAGATCGGCAGGCTCTTGCCGCTTGCGTGATAGTGCTTATGAACGCCGAACACATCGCCGCACTGCGCGTATTCGCTCGTCACCCAGTTCATCAGAGAGTCGAACGGAATGGGATACATTTTTTCAGACATTGTTTTTTCCTCCCGCTTGCTTAATAGGTTCTGTGATTCAGCTCGCCCCAGAGTTTCTTGGCGGCTTCAAGAATGTGCGCATTTTCGGCTTCTTCGTCGATGCCGACGAGCTCGCGGTCGAGCATGAGGGTCTTGCCGGCGGCGATGGTAGTTTGGCACTGGCGGCCCGTCATGCCGAAGATCATGTGGCCGTCGATATTCTCGTCGGAGAACGGGGTGAACGGCTTATAGTCCATGACGATGATGTCCGCTGCCGCGCCGGGCTTCAGCACGCCGAGCGTGTCGGGAAAGTATTTTTCACCGATCTTCGCGTTATTCTTGAAGAGCATGTCCGTGACCTCGCACCAGCCGACGTTCGGCAGGCAGTTCTGGCTGCGCTGGGAGCAGAGGGCGACCTTGAGGGACTCGAGCATATCGTTCGTGTAGGCGTCTGTGCCCATGCCGAGAAGAATGCCGCGCTTGTGGAGTTGGAGGACGGGGCAGATGCCGATGGCGTTGCCCATGTTGGATTCCGGATTGTTCACGACCATCGTGCCGGTCTCCTTGATGATCTCCATTTCGGCGGTGTTGACGTGGATGCAGTGGCCGAGGATGGTCTTGGGGCCGAGAATGCCGTGATCCTGCAAGCGCTGGACGGGGCGGCGGCCATAGTTCTGGAGGGAGTCGTACACATCGTTCATGCCCTCGGACACGTGGATGTGATAGCCCGTGCGGCCGTTGTTGGCCGCGACCATGCGGTCGAAGGTCTTATCGGAGATCGTGAACAGCGCGTGGCCGCCGAACATTGCCGCGAGCATCGGGTCCTTATTCTTTTCGCATTCGGTGATAAAATCGGCGTTCTCCTGAATGGCCTGTAAGCACTTCTCCTCGCCGTCGCGGTCTGAGACCTCATAGCACAGGCAGGAGCGAAGGCCCAGGCGCTTGCTCTCTTCGGCAATCGTGTGGAGCGTGCCGGGGATTTCACCGTAAGAGGCGTGATGGTCGAAAATGGTCGTCACGCCCTGCTTGATGGAGTCCATGTACAGCGCGGCGGCGGACGCGCGCGTGCCGTCCATCATCAGATGGCGGTCGATGGCCCACCATGTGCCGTCGAGCACTTCGTAGAAGTTCGTCGGATTGTTGCCGACGATGGAAAGACCGCGGGCGAGGGCAGAGTAGATATGTGTGTGCGCGTTGATGAACGCGGGCATGATGACGCCGCCCCTGGCGTCGATGATCTCGGCACCGGGATATTTTGCGCGCAGCGCCGCCTCTTCGCCGACTTCGACGATCTTCGTCCCCTCAAAGGCGACCGCGCCGTGCTCGTAATACCCCTGCGCGCTCGCGTCGCGGGTGATGAGACGACCGTTGGTGACAAGTTTCATAAGTTTGCTCCTCCTTTTTCTTTTGCCTTTTCCCCGCCGCGAAAGCGGCACCGCAAGGGGAAAGAAAAAGCGCTCCTCACACAGACCTTATCATCTCCCCGAAAGGGGAGACCGTACAGCCCGTGCGCGAAGCACTACGTTGCAGCTACCAAACGGTAATTTAGTTTGTAAAAATATTTTACAGGAATCACGAACAAAATGCACGTTTTTTTCGTCTAAACTGACGTAGAAAATAAAAACGTAATTTTGTGCAATCCGTGGAAAGATAAAAAGATGCCCCGCAGCGGCCGTGTAAGCCCCGTCAAAACCTGCACCATTCTGGACAGGTGGGTCGCCTCTGTCCGGCTTTATTGCTTCCAACGTCCAGCCGCAAAAGGCAGCCGGGAGGCCTGCAAACCACCGGAGCGTACCGGCGTCCCTTATGACGAAATGTGGGTTTAAAAAGAACTTATCACGCACCCCGCAGGGCATGTTCAGTTTATCTCAGTTTTCGGAAAAAATCCGTCGCAATCGAAGTTTTACTCTTCGTCGGAAAGGATCTGCTCCATGAAGAGGTCGTAGACCTTGTCGATCTCCTCTTCGTCGTCAATGGTGACAAGGAACTCCTCGCCGTTTTCCATCTGGCTCTTGAGGATCACGAGACCGTATTCCTCTTCGTTTTCCTCGTCCTCGCTGTCCTCTTCGACCACGGGGAAGAAGGCCATATACGTCGTGCCGTTATGCTCGAGTGCGTCGACGTATTCCAGCTCTATATCGTTGCCCTCGTCATCGGTCAGCGTGACGAAATTGGGGCCGAACTCATCGTTCATGGGGGAACACCTCCTGAAAGTTTGTGCTCGCATTATACCGCACCTTGCGGCAAAATGCAAGACAAGATACGTACCACTTGACAGCCGTGCTATACTATATTCTGTATCACTATTGAAAATCAGCTATGCGCGCTTGCGCATATTTCTATCGCAAAGGAGGAGGCGCTTTATGGAAGAAAACCGCGCAGAAAACCAGACGCCCCGAAGACAGCACACCCAGCACCCCACGCATCAGGCACACAAGAAGAAAAAGTCCGGCACGGCGAAAACGGTCATCGGCACCATCCTAGCCATTGGACTCACGACCTGCCTGATGTTTTTCGCCATCTTCATGGTCTACGTGCACACGTCGCTCGATCTGAATGTGGACATCTCGGCCTACACGCTCAAGCAGAGCTCGACAGTCTACTATCAGGATAAAACAAGCGGGGAGTGGGTGGAGCTCACGAAGCTCCACGGCGTAGAGAACCGTACGCTCGTCAGCATCGACGACATCCCCAAGCATGTGCAGGAGGCGCTGATCTCCATCGAGGACGAGCGCTTTGAAAGCCACCACGGCGTGGACTGGAAGAGCACGGCGAAAGCCATTCTCGGCAAGCTCACCGGTACCTCGACGCGCGGCGGCTCGACGATCACCCAGCAGGTCGTGAAGAACATGACCGGCGACAACGAGGTGACTATCAAGCGCAAGGTGACAGAGATCTTCCGTGCGCTGCGCCTCGAGAAGAACTACTCGAAAGACGAAATTCTCGAGACGTACCTGAACCTCGTCTACTTCGGCAACGGCTGCAACGGCATTGAGGCCGCGGCGGAGGGCTACTTCGGCAAGACCGTTGGTGAGCTGAGCATCGCGGAGGCGGCGTCCATCGTCGGCATCACGCAGTTCCCCTATAAATATGATCCGTCGCGCGGCGACTGGTACCGCGAGCAGAACAAGGAGCGCCAGCTTACCGTTCTTTATAAGATGCACGAGCTTGGCAAGATCAGTGACGAAGAGTATGAGCAGGCAAAGGTCGAGCCGCTCGTCTTCTCCTGGGACCCGGGTTTTGTTCCTTCTGCGGGGGTTGCAAGCAGGGTGGATACCGCCTCGAGCACGGAGTATGACTCCTACTTTGTTGAGCGAATGTTCAACGACATCGTCGCCGATATGCACGAACAGCTCGGATATGATGAGTCGGTCGCAAAGGATCTGCTCTACACCGGCGGCTACTCCATCTACTGCACGGTCGATCCCGAGATCCAGTCGATCGTGGAGAGCGTTTACGCCGACCGCAATAACCTGAACTACACCTCGTCCAAGGGCGAGCTGCTCCAGTCCGGCGCGACGATCATCGACAACACGACGGGCGACATCGTCGCCGTTGCGGGCCGCGTGGGCGAGCGCGAAGGCCGGTTCCTGCTCGACTATTCGACCGTTGTGCGTCAGTGCGGTTCTGCCATCAAGCCTTTGAGCGTTTACGCGCCCGCGCTGGATGCCGGCGTCATCACGCCCGCGAGCGTTATCGACGACTATCCCGTTGAAATGCTCGGCGGCAGTATCTGGCCGGTGAACGCCTACTCGGGCTACCGCAGCATTATGACGCTGCAGGATGCCATCCGCAATTCGTCCAACCCCACGGCGGTGCGCACGGCCATCAAGCTGACGCTGCCCTCGTCGTATGCCTTTATGACCGAAAACTTAAGCTTCACGACGCTGACGAACGACGATATGACCGCGGCGGGCGCGCTCGCGCTCGGCGGCCTTTCCAAGGGCGTGACGACGCGCGAGATGGCCGCGGCCTACGCGTCCTTTGCCCGCGGCGGCGTTTACACCACGCCGAGAACGTATACCGAGGTGCTTGACCACAACGGCAACGTCATCCTTGAAAATAAGACCGAGTCCCACGTCGCGATGGAGGAGAGCACCGCCTATGCGATGAACGAGCTCCTGAAAAATGTCGTGCGCAACGGTACGGGTACGGGCGCGAACTTCTCCGGCATGACCATCGCCGGTAAGACCGGTTCGACCAACAGCAACAACGACCGTTACTTTGTCGGTTACACGCCGTATTACACGGCAGCGGTCTGGGTCGGCTACGACACGCCGACGCGCATCGTGGCGAGCGGCAACCCCGCGGCCACGCTGTGGAAGACGTTTATGAGCAAGGTCCACGCGGGCCTTCCGAACAAGGACTTTGAAGTCAGCAGCGCCGACATGGTCAGCGTGACCGTCTGCACGCAGACGGGACTTCTGGCCTCGGCCGGCTGTCCCTCGCAGACTGTCAAGGTCGCAAAGAACTATGCGCCCTCGCTGAGCTGCGACGGACACATCAGCGTAACCGTCTGCGCCGATTCCGGCATGCTCGCCTCCGACTACTGCCCGAATGTTACGACGGCCTATGTGCTCGATCTGAGCCAGCCGAACGTTAGCAGCGGTTGGGGCTACAAGCGCGAGCTTCTCACGACGCCGCTGAGCGCCGCGCTTCAGGCAACGTATCAGGCACAGCTCGAAGAAGGGCTCATTTCGTCGATCCCTGCAGGCGAACCGGTGCGCACGAACGGCGGAACAGTGCAGCTATACAGCGATCTGATGTACAGCGGCATGTGCACGACGCACACAACGCCGCTGGAGCCCACGCCGGACCCGGATGCACCGGATGACGGCAGCGGCACGACGCCGGGCGGCGATCCGACCACCCCCGGCGGTGACAGCGGCACGCAGACGCCGTCTGACAACACCGGCACGGCGGGAGACAGCGCATCCGGCGATGTCGGAGACAACGGCCAGTTCCTCAACTGGCTGCTCAACAACGGCGGCACAGACCGGTAAAAAGCAATAAAAAAGAGAACGGTGAGAACCGTTCTCTTTTTTATGCGGCAGCTTCCGCTTTTGCGTTTCGAATCTGCGCGAACAGCAGCAGGAGAAAGGGGAAGAGTACCATCCCTGCCACGCCGAACGTGCAGTAGCCGAGGTACATCGCAAAAAGCGACGCGACCGGCGGCAGCCCCGCCTGCGCGGAGAGAAGCTTGGGCTCGAGCGTGTTGCGCGTGATGAGCGTGCAGAGGTAGAGCGCGAGGAGCACGATGGCCTTGGGCGGGAAGCCAAACAGCAGCGTGAAGACCGCCCACGGCACGAGCGCCGTGCCCGTGCCGAAGACCGGCAGCGCGTCGAGCAGTGTGATGAGAAAGGCGAGCAGCAGGGAATAGCTCTGGCGCATGAGGAGAAAGCCGATAAGAAGCTCTGAAAACGTGATGAGCGACAGCGTTGCCTGCGCGCGCAGCCACCGCGCAAGCGAGCGCATTACGCCGCCGCGAAAGAGCCGCAGCTTTGCCATCGCTTCTTCCGGCACGGCGTGTTCGAGTGCCGCGCAGAGCTCAGGGTACGACGCGGAGGTGAAGAAGATCGCAAGCACGCCCGTCGCGATGGCGAGCACGCCGCCCGGCAGCGCCGCGGCGGCAGAGCCGAGCCACGCCATCGCGCGCGAAGACAGCGAGCGCAGCAGGCTGTCCGCATCCGTGACGGCCCTGAAAAGCTGCTCGTGCAGATAGCTGCTGAGCCATTCGGGACTCGACGCGCTGAACTGCTCCAATCGGGAGAGCAGATCGTCCGCTGCGGCGGGGATCGCGTCGAAAAACGCGGGCGCGGCGGCGAGCAGCGCGTTCGTCTGAGAAAGCAGCGTAGACCACAGGAGCGACAGCAGCCCGCCAAGCAGAAACAGCAGCGTCAGCGTCAGGATCAGCGCGGAAAAGCCACGTTGAAAGTGAAATTTCCGCCGCAGATACAAAACGACCGGTTCCAGCAGCGCCGCGACGAGCAGCGCGAGCAGAAACGGCAAACACCACGGCAGCACATAGCGAAAGCAGACATAAAAGAGAGATGCACCCATGAAAAGCGCGAGCGATAAAGAGAGGAAGCGTCTCAGCCGTTCTTCATTCAAATTTTGCAGACCTCCCATCGAAAAAAGTGTTGCAATATGCGTTAAGATATGCTAAAATCCTGCCATATAAAGACAGATGACCGCGAAGGAGAAACATTATGGCGCCTGCAACGAAATTTTATTTGGTCTCGGCAGAGGCCCTTCCGGAAATTTTTATCAAGGTGGCGGAGGCGAAGCGCATGCTCCAGTCCGGCGAGGTGCGCACCGCGGGCGACGCCGCCCGCACCGTCGGCATCAGCCGCAGCGCATTTTATAAGTACCGCGATGCGGTGCGCCCCTTCAACGACATGAAGACCGGCCGCATCATCACGTTCTACACGATGCTCAAGAACAACCCCGGCGTATTGTCCGACGTCCTTTCTATTTTTGCCGGTTCGGGCGCGAATATTCTGACCATCAACCAGAGTATTCCCACCAACGGCTGTGCCGCGGTGACGATCTCGGCTGAGACGTCCGAGATGCAGGAGTCGATCGAGGAGATGATGGCGCGGGCGCTTGCGCTCGAGGGCGTGGTGCGCTTCGATATCCTTGCGGCCTGAGTCACGCGGGCTTGTACAAGTTCATACGATGGATTGGCAGCGGCTGAGATGAGCGCTGTCAATCCATTTTTTGTTGGAAGTGGTTCTTATGAGCCTGATCGTACAGAAATTCGGCGGCAGCTCCGTGCGCGACTATGCGCATCTTCTGCGCATGGCGCGCATCGTCAAATCGCGGGTCGACGAAGGCGACGACGTGGTCGTCGTTCTCTCCGCGCAGGGCGACACGACGGACGGCCTGCTGCAAAAGGCAAAGGAGATCAGCGAGCGGCCTTCGCCGCGCGAGCTCGACATGCTGCTCTCCGCGGGCGAGCAGATGAGCGCCGCGCTCGGCGCGATGACGCTGCGGTCCATCGGCGTGGAGGCGGTATCCCTCTGCGCATGGCAGATCCCCATCGAAACGGACGGTACACATGGGAACGCGGAGATCGAACTGATCGACACCGCGCGTATCCGGAAGGAGCTGGCCGAGGGCCACGTTGTGGTCGCGGCGGGCTTTCAGGGCGTTGACGAAAATGGCGACGTCACGACGCTTGGACGCGGCGGCTCGGACACGAGTGCAGTGGCGCTCGCCGCGGCGTTGAAGGCCGACGAGCTTGTCATCTACACAGACGTGGACGGGATATTTTCCGCTGACCCGCGCATCTGCCAAAACGCCGTGCGGCGCGAGGTGATCTCGTATGACGACATGCTGCTGCTCGCACAGAAAGGCGCACAGGTGCTTCACGACCGCAGCGTGGCGCTCGCGCAGGCGGGCGGCGTGCCTATCACCGTGCGCTCGTGCAGGGAAGGCGGCAATAGCAGCGTCGTTTGCGAAACGGATGAAGACGCAAGCGTCGTCGGCGTGACGCAGAAAAAGAGTGACCGGAGCCGCCTTGCGGCCATCACGGCGGTCGGCGGCGCGCTGCCGAGCATCGAGAAAGAGAAGATAGCCGTCACGGCGCTCGAACGGGCGGAGATCACCGTCTTCGCCGTTGCGGCGGGGGAGCGGTTCATGAGCTTTTACGTCCTGCGCGACGACGCAGAGCGCGCCTTGCAGCTCGTGCACGACGCGCTGATCGCCGCGAAAGAATGAAAAAAGACCCGTTGGAGCATCCAACGGGTCTTGCCTTTTGCAAGCTGCTTATTCTTCGGCGTAGCGCTTTTTCGCCTTTTCGATCTTGGTCGAATAGCGGTCCTCTTCAGAGAAGATGCAGCCGCAGTATTTCTGCATGTAGAGGCCCATCTCGCGCGCCTTGGCCTGCCCCTCGCGAAAACCGGGGCGGAAGTCACGGTAGTAGAATTTGACGCCGTACTGCTTGCCCATCGTCTCGCCCACGGCCTTTAAGAGCTCGTGGTTCTGATACGGAGAGATGAGCAGGGACGATGTGAACGCGTCGTAGCCGTGGTCGGCGGCGTATTTGGCCGCCGTGCCGAGGCGGATGGTGTAGCAGTGCGCGCAGCGGTGGTCGATATCCGCACTCACGGCGCGGACAAAGTCGCGCAGGCCGTAATCCTCTAAAATATGCACTTCTACATGCTCTTTTTCCCCGTATTCGAGCAGCGTGCGGCGGCGCGCGTCATACTCCGTCCAGGGGTGAATGTTCGGGTTGAACCAGAGTGACGTGGGCTCGATCCCGTCGGCGCGCAGCGTGTCCACGCAGTAGACCGAGCAGGGGGCGCAGCAGGAGTGCAGCAGCAGTTTATCCATCAAAAAAGACCAGCTTTCCTTGTGTCGTTTCTGCCAGCATACCACAAGCGCGCGGCAAAGTCCACGGGAAAAGAAAATTAAGCGAATGGCGCAGGATCGTTCACGATTTATACATTGACTATTCAATCGAATGCGTAGTATAATACATTGATTATTATGAACAAGTATGCCCATGCGGCAAAGGAGAAAATGTATGTGGATCGCGGACGGTTGGGAAGATTATGAGCTGCTGGACTGCGGCGGCGGAGAAAAGCTCGAACGCTGGGGAAAGCAAATTCTGGTGCGGCCTGACCCTCAGGCGATCTGGGAGACGCCGCGCACGAACCGCGGCTGGCGCAACGCGCAGGGCCGCTATTACCGCTCGTCCTCGGGCGGCGGACATTGGGACAAGGAGAAGCTGCCCGAGAGCTGGACGGTAAATTACAAGGATCTCAAATTCCAGGTCAAGCCCATGAATTTTAAGCACACGGGCCTGTTCCCCGAGCAGGCCGTCAACTGGGATTTTGCGCGCGAGAAGATCAAAAACGCGGGCCGGCCCATCCGCGTGCTGAACCTCTTCGCCTACACCGGCGGCGCGACGGTCGCGTGTGCGGCGGCAGGCGCTCAGGTCTGCCACGTGGACGCGGCAAAGGGCATGGTCAACTGGGCGCGCGAGAACGCGCGTGTCAGCGGCCTTTCCGATGCGCCGGTGCGCTGGATCATCGACGACTGCGCGAAATTTGTCGAGCGTGAGATCCGCCGCGGCAAGGTGTATGACGCCATCATCATGGACCCGCCGAGCTACGGCCGCGGCCCCGGAGGAGAGGTCTGGAAGTTGGAGGACAATCTTTTCCCGTTCGTGAAGCTCTGCGCGCAGGTCTTATCGGACAAGCCGCTTTTTGTCATCATCAACTCGTATACGACGGGGCTCGCTCCCTCGGTGCTCGGCTACATGCTGCACCTGCTCGTTGCGGAAAAGTACGGCGGCAAGGTCACGTGGGACGAGCTGGGCCTGCCCGTGACGGAGACGGGGCTCGCGCTGCCCTGCGGCGCGACGGGCCGCTGGTTCTCGGAATAAAGGAATCCGCCGCTTTGCGGCGATGAATCCCCGAAAGGCTCTTTCGGGACAACGATTAAGGAACGCAACTTTTATGGAAATGATCAAGACCCAAGACCTGGCCTTCACCTATCCGGGCACGGAAGACCAGGTGAACACCCGCGCGCTGCGCGGGGTGGATGTGACCATCGAGCGCGGCAGCTTTGTCGTGATCCTCGGCCACAACGGCAGCGGAAAATCGACGCTTGCCAAGACCTTCAACGCAGTCCTGCTGCCAAGCGGCGGCAAGGTCTATGTCGAGGGCATGGACACGATGGACGAATCGCTCCTGCTTGAAATTCGCAGGCGTGTGGGCATGGTGTTCCAGAATCCAGACAACCAGATCGTGGCAAATGTCGTCGAAGAGGATGTCGCGTTCGCTCCCGAGAATTTGGGCGTGCCGAGCGCCGAGATCAGAAAGCGCGTGGACGACGCGCTCGAGGCCGTCGGCATGACGCAGTTCGTCAAGCACGCGCCGCATCTGCTCTCCGGCGGACAGAAGCAGCGCATCGCCATCGCGGGCGTGCTGGCGATGAAGCCCGAGTGCATCGTGCTCGACGAGGCGACCGCCATGCTCGACCCCATCGGCCGGCGCGAGGTGCTCGCGGCCGTCGAAAAGCTCAACCGCGAGCAGGGCATCACGGTCGTCCTCATCACCCACCACATGAACGAAGCCGAGCACGCCGACCGCGTGATCGTGATGAACGACGGCCTTGTCGTTATGGACGGAAAGCCGCGCGAGGTCTTCACCCGCAAAAAAGAGCTGGAGGACATCGGCCTTGCCGTGCCGGACACGGTCTCGCTGCTCTTTTCCCTGCGCGAGGCGGGCATGGACGTCCCCGTGGACGCCATCACCGTAGAGGAATGCGCAGACGTCATTGCGAAAAATTTTACCTAAGAGGACTGTAACCTTGGAAGAGATCATTCGTGTAGAAAACCTGACGCACACCTACGGGGAGGGCACGCCGTTCTGCCGCAGTGCGGTGCAGGATATGTCGCTCGCGATCTATCGCGGCGAATTTTTGGGCATCATCGGCCACACGGGCAGCGGCAAGTCGACGCTGATCCAGCACTTGAACGGCCTGCTCAAGCCGACCTCCGGCCGGATACTTCTCGGTGGAGAGGACATCTGGTCGGACCCGAAGAAAATTCGGAACGTAAGATTCCGCGTGGGCCTCGTGTTCCAGTATCCGGAATACCAGCTCTTTGAAGAGACCGTTTACCGCGATATCGCGTTCGGCCCGACGAACATGGGCTTATCCAAAGACGAGATCGACCGCCGCGTGCGCGAATCCGCGCACTTTGCGGGGCTTACCGACGATCTGCTGGAAAAATCGCCGTTCGCCCTCTCCGGCGGACAGAAGCGCCGCGTGGCCATCGCGGGCGTTATTGCGATGGAGCCCGAGGTGCTCGTGCTCGACGAGCCGAGCGCGGGCCTTGACCCGCAGGGCAGGGAAGAGCTGCTTTCAAACATCCGCGAATTCCACCGCGCGCGCGGCACGACCGTCGTGCTCGTGAGCCACAGCATGGAGGAGATCGCGAAAAACGTCGACCGCATCGTTGTCCTGTCGGACAGCCACGTGCTCATGAGCGGCACGCCGCGCGAGGTCTTCGCCCGCGGCGACGAGCTGATGACAGCGGGCCTTGACGTGCCGCAGGTCACGCGCGTTGCGATGGCGCTGCGCGATAAGGGCATTGCCATCAACCCCGCCGTTTACACCGTCGATGAGCTCAGCAAAGAGCTTGTCGCGCTCAAGAGAGGGGGCGGCAAAAAATGCTGAAGGATATCACGCTCGGCCAGTTTTTCCCGGGCGACACGCTCGCCCATAAGCTCGACCCGCGCACAAAGCTCCTCGTCACGGTGTTTTACGTCGTGGCGCTCTTTACGGCGAAGAGCTACATTGCCTACGGCGTTCTCATTCTGACGCTGATCGTCGCCGTGCGCATCTCGCGCGTGGGCGCGAAGGCGCTTTTCAAGGGATTAAAGCCGGTGCTGTTCATTATCGCGTTCACGGCGCTTTTGAACCTCTTTTACACCCCCGGCACGGAGCTGTGCCATTTTTGGATCTTCCGCATTACGATCGAGGGTGTGCGCGCCGCCATCACGATGATGCTGCGCATCACGCTTTTGATCATGGGAACGTTCCTGCTCACGTATACGACCTCTCCCATCCGCCTGACGGACGGTCTGGAGAGCCTGCTGGGCCCGCTCAAGAAGATCAAGGTCCCTGTGCATGAGCTCGCGATGATGATGTCGATCGCGCTTCGCTTCATCCCGACGCTCATCGAAGAGACGGATAAGATCATGTCCGCGCAGAAGGCGCGCGGCGCCGACTTTGAGACCGGAAGCCTTATGCAGCGCGCCAAGGCGCTCGTGCCGTTGCTTGTGCCGCTGTTTGTCAGCGCGTTCCGCCGCGCCGACGAGCTGGCGACGGCCATGGAATGCCGCTGCTACCACGGCGACGAAGGCCGCACGAAGCTCAATGTGCTGCACTACCAGACGCGCGACTATCTGGTGCTCGGCTATTATGCCGTGCTCGTGGCCGCGGTCATCGCGCTGCGATAAGAAGAAAGGACGCTTTTATGCGAAACATCGCCCTCAAGCTCATGTATAACGGCACGGCCTATCACGGCTGGCAGGTGCAGAAGACAGTCTCAAGCGTCTGCGAGACGATGGAAAAGGGCCTCTCGAAGGTCTGCGGCGGGAACGTCAAGCTCGTCGGCTGCGGCCGCACGGACGCGGGTGTGCACGCCGAGCGCTACATCGCCAATTTCCATACCGAGTCGCGCATTCCAGTCGAGCGCCTGCCGTTTGCCATCAACACGCACACGCCGGAGGATATCGTCGTGCGCGAAGCGTTTGAGGTGGCGGAGGATTTCAACGCGATCCTCTCGTGTCAAAAAAAGGAATACACCTACCGTATTTATAATTCCCGCATCAAAAACCCGTTCTATGTCAACAGGGCTTACTTTTACCCCAAGCACCTCGACGAAGAGGTGATGGACCGCGCGGCGCGCGCCTTTGAGGGCACGCACGATTTCCGCGCCGTCCGCTCTGTCGGCACGGAGACGAAGACCACCGTACGCACCGTGCACTACTGCCGCGTGTCGCGCTCGGGTGATCTTTTGGAGCTCAAGGTCTGCGCGGACGGGTTCCTGTATAACATGGTACGGGCAATCACCGGCACGGTGCTCTACGCCGCCGAGGGGAAGCTCACGCCAGAGGACATCCCCGAGATCCTGGCCTCCGGCGACCGCTCGCTCGCCGGCCCCACGGTGCCGCCGGGCGGACTGTACATGACGAGACTTTGGTATGAGGATGAACGGCTCAATGAATGATCTCAAAGAGGAAAAGGGAACACGCGAGGAGCTGAGGCGCTCGCAGGCGGCCCCGCGCCGCTCCGGCGGCGGGCTCAAGCGGGCGCTGATGGTGATTCTGGCGCTTGTGGTCGTGCTGGCCGTGGTCGTCGCCGCGGCGTGGAAGGACCTGAGCAGCCTTGACAGTGTGCGCCGCCTTTTCTCCTACAATAAGGTCACGCAGGATGAGCAGGGCAAGGTGGAGATGTACTCGTTCAGCAACGACCGCAGCAACACCTTTGCGCTGCTCGGCGACCATCTGATCGTCGCTTCGACGACGGGTGTGTCGATCTACAGCAGCGGCAGCGTGGTGGACAGCATGAGTGTGAAGCTCACGAATCCCGCCATCGCTGTCGGCGGTCAGACCGCCGCGGTCTATGACATCGGCGGGCAGACGCTTCTTATTTACTCTGCAAGCGGCCTTGTGCGCGATATGAGCGGCGAGTGCAGCGGCAACATTTTGTCGGTCAGCGTCAATTCCTCGGACTATCTGGCGCTCAACGCCGAAAAGAGCGGCTACAAGTCCGCTGTTACGGTGTACGACGCTTCGGGCGAGAAGACGTTTGCCTTCAACTCCTCGGAGCACTATGTCATCGACGCGGTCGTCATGCGCGACTGCAAGCGCATGGCGGCGGTGACGCTCGGCGAGTCGGACGGCACATTCGCCGACACGGTGAGCATCTATCCCCTCGGCAGCGATAAGGCGGACTCGGTCAACACACTCACGGGCTCGCTCCTGCTATCGCTCGACAGCGTGGCCGGTACGCTCTCGTGCCTGACGGACGAGAGCTTGACACTCTTTTCATCGGACGGTACGCTTTCCGGCAGCTATCGCTACGAATACCCGTATCTGCGCGGTTCGAGCATGGGCGGCGACAACTACGCGGCGCTGCTGCTGAGCCGCTACCGCTCGGGCAGCACCATGAAGCTCGTGACTGTCTCGTCCGACGGTACAGAGATGGCAAGTCTCGACAGCAGTCAGGAGGTTCTGTCCATGTCCGCGGCGGGGAAGTATATCGCCGTGCTGTACAGCGACAGTCTGGTGCTCTACACGCCGCAGCTGCAGGAATATGCGCGGCTGGACGGCACGGAGTACGCGCGCTCTGTCATCATGCGCGAGGATGGTACGGCGGTGCTGATCGGCTCGTCGTCCGCCTGGCTTTATATTCCGTAATTTCTGTAAAACGCTAAAAATGTTACAATTTATGACTTGAAAGGAGCGCGGGAAACGTGAATAATGGTCTTATGATCGATGCAGTCTTCGCGCTCGTGCTCATATTAGGCGTCGTGTTCGGCGCCAAGCGGGGGCTGTTCCGCAGCTTTATGGCGCTGGCGGCGATCGTGTTCGCGCTGATCGGTGCGTCACTCCTGACCGACGCTTTGACCGAGCCCGTGACCGACATGCTGATGCCGCGCCTTGAAAAGAGCGTGGAGGAGTGGTTTGATACCGAATCGCAGACACCGCAGGGGGATGTCCCGCAGATCGAGGGGGAGACCCCGGCGGAGAGCGACGCCTCGGGTGAAACGCCAAACGGCGACGCCGCGCAGGACGCGGAAAACGTTCGGCAGGACGATTCGCCGCTCGCGGTGACAGGCCTTCTCAAAAAGCTGCTGCGCTTCGATTTCGACGGCGCGGTGCGTCAGTCGCTTCGAAATGCCGCGCGCGACGCAGCGCTTGCCGCCGTAAGGACGCTGCTCGGCAGCGTGGTGAGGACACTCGTGTTCGTGCTGTGTTTTTTGGTGCTCACGCTGCTGCTCCGCTTAGTGACGGGAGGCATTGACAAGGTGTTAGACTTGCCAGTGCTGAACGCGCTCAACACCATCGGCGGCGGCGCGCTGGGCCTGATCGAGGGCGCACTTTTGCTGTTTCTCGTCTGCGATGTCGCACCGAAGCTCGGCGTCAAGGCCTTTGCCGACTACGAGGGCACGTATCTGTTATCGTTTTTTATGAGTCATACTCCGCGCGGGCTTGTCGCCGCGCTGTTACCCTGATCTTTACCCCAAGGAGGAAATACTATGCAGCCGCAACTTTGTTCCAGATGTAAAAAGAATATCGCCGTTGTGTTCATCACCCGTCAGGAAAACGGGCAGAACGTCAACGAAGGACTTTGCCTCAAGTGCGCGAAAAATCTCGGACTGCCGCAGGTGGACGAGATGATGCGCCGCATGGGCATCACGGATGAGGACCTTGACAATATCTCCAATGAAATGATGGGCGCTTTCGGCGGCGCGGAAAACCTCGAAGGTCTGACCGACGCCGACGATCCGGACGCCGATAACGAGGACGAGGACGGCAAGACCGCCACGTTCCCGTTCCTGAGCCGCTTTTTCGGCGGAAATCCCGCTGCGAACGACGCGCAAAATGGCAACGAGGCCGAGCAGACGCAGAGCCCGCGCAGCAATAAAAAGGTCGAAAAGGGGAGCAAGCACAAGTTCCTCGACTCCTACTGCATCAATCTCTCCCAGCGCGCACGCGACGGCAAGCTCGACGCGGTCGTCGGCCGCGAGGAGGAGATCGAACGCGTCATCCAGATTTTGAACCGCCGCCAGAAGAACAACCCCTGCCTGATCGGTGAGCCGGGCGTCGGCAAGACGGCCATTGCCGAGGGCCTCGCCCAGCGCATCGTCGCGGGTGACGTGCCCTTCAAGCTCAGAAGCAAGGAGGTCTATCTTCTTGACCTGACCGCGCTCGTCGCGGGCACGCAGTTCCGCGGCCAGTTTGAGAGCCGCATGAAGGGCCTCATCGAGGAGATCCGCAAGATGGGCAACGTCATCCTTGTCATCGACGAAGTGCACAACATCGTCGGCGCGGGCGACGCCGAGGGCAGCATGAACGCCGCCAACATCTTGAAGCCTGCGCTCTCCCGAGGCGAAATTCAGGTCATCGGCGCGACGACGTTCACCGAGTATCGCAAGCACATTGAAAAGGACACCGCGCTCGAGCGCCGCTTCCAGCCGGTCACGGTCAACGAGCCGAACATGGAGGACACGCTCAAAATTTTGAAGGGCATCGCCCACTACTACGAGCAGTTCCACGGCGTCAAAATTCCCGAGGGCATTCTGCGTCAGGCAGTGCTGCTATCCGAGCGCTACATCACCGACCGTTTCCTGCCCGACAAGGCCATCGACCTCATCGACGAGGCCTGCTCCGACCTCAACCTGCACGACAAGAACATCAACCGCCGCATGGAGCTGCGCCGCGAGATCGAGGATTACGACAAGGAGCGCGAGCTTTTGCAGGGCGCAGAAGAACCCGACTTTGAGCGTCTGGCCGAGCTCAAGAGCCTTACCATCAAGGCGCAGACCGAGCTCGACGAGCTCTGCGCGCAGGGTGACCCGCAGCTCACGATGGACAACCTCGCCCGCGTGATCGAGCTCTGGACGAAGATTCCCGCCTCGCGTATCCGTGAAGACGAGTTCCGTCGTCTGAGCGAGCTTGACAAGCGCTTAAAAGAGCACATTGTCGGTCAGGACGAGGCCATCGAGGCCGTCGCCGCGGCTATCCGCCGCAACCGTGTGGGCATCTCGCCCAAGCACAAGCCGGTGAGCTTTATCTTTGTCGGCCCCACGGGCGTCGGCAAGACCGAGCTTGTCAAGCAGCTGGCGCAGGACCTCTTCAACTCGCCCGACGCGCTCATCCGCCTCGACATGTCCGAGTTTATGGAAAAGCACTCGGTCTCCCGCATCGTCGGCTCGCCCCCGGGCTATGTCGGCTATGATGAAGCCGGCCAGCTGACCGAAAAGATCCGCCGCAAGCCCTACGCCGTCATTCTTTTCGACGAGATCGAAAAGGCGCATCCCGACGTGATGAACGTCCTGCTGCAAATTCTCGACGACGGCGAGATCACCGACTCCCACGGCCGCAAGGTCAACTTTGAAAACACCGTCATCGTGATGACGTCCAACGCGGGCAGCGAGCGCAAGGAGGGCACTGTCGGCTTCGGCCATACGGTGAACGAGCAGAACCGCGAACGCGCTATGAAGGCGCTCGGCGAGTTCCTGCGCCCCGAATTCCTGAACCGTGTGGACGAGGTCATCTGCTTCAACCGCCTTGACGAGAAGAACTTCGCCGGCATCGCCCGCATCATGCTCGACGAGCTGCAAAAGAGCCTCGAGGACAAGGGTCTGCACTTTACGTGGGACGAGGATGTTGAGGACTACCTCGTCAAGAAGTCCTACTCCGCGACCTACGGCGCGCGCAATCTGCGCCGCACCATTCAGAAAGAGCTCGAAGACGTCATGGCCGCGCAGATCATCGACTCCTACGAGCACCCCGTCACGCAGATCCATGCGTCGATGGAGGACGGCAAGCTCGCCGTCCGCAGCCTGTAAAAGAAAGGGGAGGGAGACCATGTTCCATCTGTTCCGCAAGGACATTGAAAAGCACTGCGCCTACTGCAAGAGCGGATCTGTCATCAACGAAGGGCAGGTCATCTGCTCCCGCCGCGGCGTGGTCGACTCTGCCGACCACTGCCGTCACTTCTGCTACGATCCGCTCAAACGTGTGCCGCCGCGTCCGGCCACGCTGAACGACAAGTACACGTCCGAGGATTTTTCCCTGTAAGGGCGGGCAGCGCCCCGAACAATAAAGAAAGAAGGCCGATTCCCATGAACGTTTCTCAGGTTTACGCAGTCTATTTCAGCGCCACCGGCAACACCAGAAAGGTGACCACCACGCTTGCAAATGCCCTTGCCGTCAGCTTCGACGTGCCGCTCGAGGTGCGCGATTTCACGCTGCCCGCCGCGCGAGAGGAAGCGTATGAGTTTGCCGCGGGCGACCTTGTCGTATTCGGTATGCCAACCTACGCGGGCAAGCTTCCAAATAAGCTGCTCGACTTTGTGAAGTCCGGCTTTCACGGAAACGGCGCGCTCGCTGTGCCGGTCGTGACGTTCGGCAACCGCAGCTTCGACAATTCGCTTGCCGAGCTCTGCGCCTGCCTCGAAGGGGACGGCTTCCACACCATTGGCGCGGGCGCCTTTGCCTGCCGCCACGCCTTTACCGACGCGCTTGCCAACGGCAGACCCGATTCCGACGATATGGCGGAGCTTGCAAAGCTCGGCTCGGCGGTCGTGGGCCGCATCGTGCGGATGACCGAGTATCCCGCGCCCGTCACGGTCGACGGTGACGCCGACGCGCCGTATTACCGCCCGCTGGGCCTCGATGGCGAACCGAAGGTGTTTCTGAAGGCGAAGCCCAAGACTGATCTTGAGAAGTGTATCCACTGCGGTGTGTGCGCCTCCCTCTGCCCGATGGGCTCGATCAATCCCGATGATGTCACCGAGGTCGTGGGCGTGTGCATCAAATGCCACTCCTGCGTGCGCAACTGCCCGATGGGTGCGAAGTATTTCGACGATCCCGCGTTCCTCTCGCACCGCGCGATGCTCGAACGCGACTACACGCGCAGAGCGGAGGACAAGATCTTCACGGCGTAAGAAAGCACATAAAAAGGCTCTGTTTGGGAATCCCAAACGGAGCTTTTTTCATTCCTGAATGACGGAACGTTGCTGCCTTACAAACAAAATTTGGGAAGGGCGGGAAGCGGGGACAGCCACGCACGCATACGCTATGGAGAAAGCACCAATTTTGGGAGGGATCTTATGAAACCGGTGTACTTTTTCCTCGGCGCAAACAGCGAAGAGGGCTTTTACTCGCTCTATGACCAGCTTTTGGGCGGTCGGCTCGACGATCTGATGATTCTGAAAGGCGGCCCGGGCTGCGGCAAGTCGACCTTCATGCGCCGCGTGGGCGCGGCGATGGAGCGCGCGGGCGAGCGCATCGTGTACATCAACTGCTCGGGTGACCCCGATTCGCTCGACGCTGCGATCTTTCTGGACCGTAACGCCGCCATTGTCGATGGCACCAGCCCGCATGTGCTCGAGCCGACCTACGCGGTCGCGAGCGAACGCTATGTCGACCTGACACGCTTCTACGATGTGGACGCGGCTAAGGCACGCCGCGCGGAGATCGTCGCGCTGAGCGACGAATATCGCGCACACTACCGCAGCGCCTATCGCATCCTGCGCGCGATGGGCGAGGTGGAGAGCGAGCGCCGCGTGGCAATGCACGCGCAGATGGATTTTTCGAAGCTCCGCCGCCGCACCGACGGCATCCTCGCACGCGAGCTGCGCGGTGAGGGAGGCGGCAGCGGGCGCGTCGACCGCGCGTTTTTGGGCGGTGTGACGCATCGGGGCGAGATTTGCCGGTTCGACACCGTCGAAGCCCTCTGCCCGCGCATCTATGCCATCATCGACAGTGCGGGGCTGGGAAACGAAATGCTTGAGACCGTCGTGCAGGCGGCACAGGCGAAGCATTTCGACATCATCGCCTGCCCGAATCCAGACCGGCCGCGGGAGCTCCATCACGTATTGATCCCGGAAAAAGGGCTGGCGTTTATCACAACGAACGTGCGCAACCCGTACGACGGGAAGCCCTACCGCCGCCTGCGTCTCGACGCGATGGCGGAGGAGAAGCTCACGCGCGCGCAGAAGGCGAAGCTGCGCTTTACCCGCCGCGTGGAGGCGTCGCTCTTAGATGAGGCTGTGGGCGCACTGTCGGACGCCAAAAAAGCACACGATGCGCTGGAGAATGCATACCACCCCTGCGTGGATTTCGAGGGGGCCACTGCGCTTGCAGAGAAAGAAATTAAAAGACTATTAATGCAATAGCGCTTTACAGATTCTTGCTGCCTGAAGGCAGCAATGGGATTCCCTGCGCGGCGCAGGGTGCGGCAAAGGGGGCCATTCTCTCACGTGAGAGAATGGCCCCCTTTAGATCCCCCAAGAGAACGCAAGGGGCCTTGCCCCTTGACCCTGCACATTGGCAGTCAGGCACTTGAAGAACTGTTCAGCCTGCGGATTGCACTGCGGTGTACATGGCTTCGCCATGAATCCCTACGTTTCGTGACAACTCTCAACCGCGCCTTACTATCGTGAGGCGCGAGTGACGTTTGCTCGGCGGCAGACTGCTTGCGAAATAGCGGCATTGCTACGCTCGCCGCATTGATTAGTACTCCGGTAGACGGTGATTACTGCGCACTTCTATAAGATGGGCAGAGCGGCAGCGGATGATAGGAGCAAGCCAAGTCGTATAGCAGAGGCCAACGCGGCTTCGCCGCGCTATGGGCAGTACAATCGGCAAGCATTGCAGCTCTTCGAGCTGCTCGCTTACAATGCGAATCCCTTTCTCTTGGGGGTCAAAGGGGGATATTCTCTTTCCATGGAAAGAGAATATCCCCCTTAATCGTCCCCCTGCACGGTGCAGAGGAAACCACGCCCTTTCGGGCGACTTTAATTCATTGTGCCATATCGGCACGAAAATAAACCGTCCGCTCTGGCAGCGATAAGATCAGCGTATACTCGCTGCTTTTCCCGCCCGCAGCGTCGGTGTATTCCGTGACGCCGACAAGCGCGGTGCCGGTCTCGCCGTCGAGGGTGAGATCGTAGAGCACATTATTCGCGTCGCGCTGGGTGAGAGTGTAGGTGCCGCTTTGCGTGCTGCCGTCTGGATCCGTGAGCGTCAGCGAGCCGTCCTGTGCGGCGCAGGTGAGGACGGAGAGGTCGAGCGGCTGTCCCGCGCTATCGATGGCGTTTGCGTATGTCCAGTCGTGGCCCTCGATGGTCAGGCCGTCATCCGTTTTGCCGCAGCCGGCAAGTAGAAAAATGAGCAGCAGCGGCAGCAGAATTCTCCATTTACCTGTCATGTGATTTTCCTTTCCAACGCTTAAATAGCAAGCCGGACAGCACGCCGAACCCCACGGCAAAGAGCGATACCGCGCTTAAAAACAGCCATGTTGGGAATTTGTCTGCGACATAGATCGCCGTCAGGGTGTCGGCATAGCCGATGATCGCATCGCAGTCAGCGACCGGTCCTGTGGCGTAATTCATTCCCTCGGGAATGGGCGGCCCGGCAGTAAAATACTGCACCGCACACCAGAGGAGCACCGGTATACTGACGGCGAGCAGTACACACGCGCTGATGGTCAGAACCTTTGTGCGCGTGCGGCGTTCTTTTTCCGATACAGATGCAGCGGGCGGCGCGGGAGATGCGCTCTCCGGTGTGCCGGTCAGCTCTGCGAGCGGAACGCCGAAAAAGCCCGAGAGTGCAAAGAGGTTCGCCGTGCTCGGCAGCGACGAGCCGTCCTCCCACTTCGTCACGGCCTGCCGCGAGACCTCGAGTGCCTGCGCCAGCGCCTCCTGCGACAGCCCGCGCTCCTTTCGAAGCGTGCGGATGCGCGCGCCGAGTTCGTTGTCCATGATCGTGCCTCCTTTGCCTTGATGGCGCTATCGTAGCAGTTTTTGGCGCAAAAGTCCACCAAGTATTCCGCTACTATCGGTAGCGAAACGGAAAAAGCCGCCCGAATGGGCGGCTTTTCACGCGTATTTACTTCTTGCGGCAGCTCAGCTCGCCGTTTTCGGCGTCGAGCACGAGCGTGCTGCCCGCGGCGAGGTCGCCGCGCAAAATCTCCTTGGCGATCAGCGTCTCCGCCGCGCTCTGGAGGTAGCGCTTGAGCGGACGCGCACCGTAGATCGGGTCGAAGCCGCGCTCGATGATGAGGCTCTTGGCCGCATCCGTGACTTCGAGCCTCAGCGTCTTGTCGGCAAGGCGCTTCTTGAGACCCTCCATCAGGATGTCGATGATGCCGCTGAGGTTCTCCTTCGTGAGCGGCTTGAACATGATGATCTCGTCAAGACGGTTCAGGAATTCCGGACGGAACGCGCGGCGCAGCTCGCCCATGACGGCGGCGCGGGCACTCTCGGAGATGCTGCCGTCCGGCTGGATGCCGTCGAGCAGCTCGGAAGAGCCGAGGTTCGAGGTCAGGATGATGATCGTGTTCTTAAAGTCCACCGTGCGGCCCTGCGAATCGGTGATGCGGCCGTCGTCGAGAATTTGCAGCAGGATGTTGAACACATCCGGGTGCGCCTTTTCGACCTCGTCGAACAGCACGACACTGTACGGCTTGCGGCGCACGGCCTCAGTGAGCTGGCCGCCCTCGTCATAGCCGACGTATCCCGGAGGGGCGCCGATGAGACGCGAGACGGAGAATTTCTCCATGTACTCGGTCATGTCGATGCGCACGAGGTTGTGTTCATCGTCGAACAGGCAGTCGGCGAGGGACTTTGCAAGCTCCGTCTTGCCGACGCCCGTGGGACCGAGGAAGAGGAAGCTGCCGATCGGGCGGTTCGGGTCTGCGATGCCCGCGCGCGAGCGCTGGATGGCCTCGGTCACGAGGCGCACGGCCTCGTCCTGACCGACGACACGCTTGTGAATGATCTCGTCGAGGCGCAGCAGCTTTTCGCGCTCACCCTCCATCAAGCGGCTGACGGGGATGCCAGTCCATTTGCCGACGATGTCGGCGATCTCGTTTTCAGTCACGGTGTCGTGCACCATGGAGTTGTCGCCCGTGTGCTTTTCGGCCGTGGCCTCGGCGTCCTTGAGCTGCTTTTCGAGGGCAGGGAGGTCAGAGTATTTGAGCTTTGCGGCCTTTTCGTACTCGAGGTTCGCCTGCGCGCGCTCGATCTCGCCGTGCATCTGCTCGATCTGGCTCTTGAGCTGCTTCACGCTGTCCACGCCGCTCTTTTCCGCCTCCCAGCGGGACTTCATGGCGTTGAACTGTTCCTTTTCATCGGCAAGCTCTTTCTTGAGCTCCTCGAGACGGTCGCGTGAGAGCTGGTCGTCCTCTTTCTTGAGGGCCATCTCTTCGATCTCCTGCTGCATGATCTTGCGGCGCAGATCGTCGAGCTCTGCGGGCATCGAGTCGATCTCCGTGCGGATCATCGCGCAGGCCTCATCGACGAGGTCGATGGCCTTGTCGGGCAGGAAACGGTCGGTGATATAGCGGTCGGAGAGCGTCGCGGCGGCGACAAGCGCGTTGTCGTGGATGCGAACGCCGTGATAGATCTCATAGCGCTCCTTCAGGCCGCGCAGGATGGAAATGGTGTCCTCGACCGTCGGCTCGTTGACCATGACGGGCTGGAAGCGGCGCTCGAGGGCGGCGTCCTTTTCGATATACTGGCGGTACTCGTCGAGCGTGGTCGCGCCGATGCAGTGCAGCTCGCCGCGAGCCAGCATCGGCTTTAAGAGGTTGCCGGCATCCATGCTGCCCTCGGTCTTGCCCGCGCCGACGATGGTGTGCAGCTCATCAATGAAGAGGATGATCTTGCCGTCGGACTTCTTGACCTCGTTCAAAACGGCCTTTAAGCGCTCTTCAAACTCGCCGCGGTATTTCGCGCCCGCGATCAGCGCGCCCATGTCGAGCGAGAAGATCGTGCGGTCCTTGAGCCCTTCGGGCACATCGCCGCGCACGATACGCTGGGCAAGGCCCTCGGCGATGGCCGTCTTGCCGACGCCCGGCTCGCCGATGAGCACGGGGTTGTTCTTCGTCTTACGCGACAGAATGCGGATGACGTTGCGGATCTCTGCGTCACGGCCGATGACGGGGTCAAGCTCCTTCGTGCGGGCGCGCTCGACGAGGTCCGTGCCGTACTTCTTGAGCGCGTCGTAGGAATCCTCGGGATTGTCGCTCGTCACGGGGGAGGTCTTGACCTTTGCCAACTCGTCCGAGAAGCGGCTTCTCGTGATGCCGTGGTCGGAGAGCAGCTGGCGCACGCTCTGCGAGCCCTCGGAGAAGATGGCGAGCATCAGGTGCTCAACGGAGAGATACTCGTCGTGCAGCTTTTCGGCGGTCTTTTCGGCAAGGTTCAGGATCTTGCCGACCTCGGGCGAGGCGTAGACCTCGCCGCTGCCGCCGGAGATGCGGGGCAGCTTGCGGATCAATGTGTCAAGCTCGGAGAGTAAGCCGTCGCAATCGACGCCCATCTTACCGAACAGTGACCCGATCAGCCCGCCGTCCTGATCGAGCAGGGCATAGAGCAAATGCTCGGTGGTCAGATACTGGTTGCCGTTTTCCTGCGCCATATTCTGCGCGGTCTTGACGGCTTCCAAAGCCTTTTGCGTATATTTTTCAGCATTCATTCAAGTTCACCTCAAATTCGTGTTTTTTACAATTAAGTGATTAAATCAGCAGCGTTCTGCTTCGCAGATCGCCGCGGTAGGCCATTTCAACATCGCTCGCGGAGAGCGAGCCGTCGAGATAGCCCTTGAGCAGCCGGTCGAAGAGCTGGACATAAGCGCTGATCGCACCGGCGACATCATCGGCAGTCAGCGCCTTTCCGCGCGGCATCGCGAGCGGACGGACGAAGCGCCCGTCGTACAGCGCGCAGGAAATGGAGCTGCCGAGAAGCGGTGCGAGGCACTTGTCTTCGATTTGCACCCAGAGCCGGAAGAAGCTCGTCATTGCGGAGATCAGCGCCGCCGACTGCGTTCGGAAGACGATGTTCAGTGTGCCCATCGTCTGGGCGTCGCCATTGCTCAGGTCGACCTCGTACTTGACCGTGGGGCGGTATTTGTACGATAAGCTCGACTTGAGCGACATCGTGGACGAGCCGGGAGCGAAGAACGGTACCAGCTCGCGCGTGGGCGTCATCAACTCTTCGATGGCCTCGAAAATATCGTTCCAGCGGCGTTCAGGCGTCGGCACGGAGACGTACTCGGCCAAAATCTGGTTGACGAGCGCCGAACGGTTCGTGCCCATCCGGTGGGCCAGCGCGTCGACCTCGCGCACCACATCATCTGACAGCGTCAGACTGTACAGGTTTTTTTTCATCATGCGCCTCCTTGGGGTTCTTTTCTTTTCTGGATGCTATCATAGCACGAGAACAAATTTTGTCAATAGATTTATATAAATATATTTACGAGTTATATGCGAATTTACACGGAGTTCATAATTGCGAAGGAAGCGGAAAAAGGGAAAAGCCGCAATGAATTTCACTGCGGCTTTTCCCTTTTGAGAGATATGAGAGATGAGAGAATAGCAAATTTACAGCAGGCCTTGGAGCAGGATGATGACGATCAGGATCGGCAGCACCCACTGGAAATAGGGCTTGAGTTTGGGCGAGAGCTTGACGCCCGCGCCCTTGTTGACCTCGGCAATGTACTTGTCAAAGCCCCAGCCCCACTTCGTGACGCAGAACAGCAGATACACGAGCGAGCCGATGGGCAGCAGGAGGTTGCTCACAAGGAAGTCCTCGCTGTCGAGCACGTCCTTGCCAAGAATGGGGTGGAAGTCGCTCCAGATGTTGTAGCCGAACACGCAGGGAAGACTCAGGAGCATCAGCAGCACGCCATTGATGAAAACGGCCTTCTTGCGGCTCCAGCCGAAGGTATCCATGCAGACGGCGAGTATGTTTTCAAACACCGCCAGCACCGTGGACATGCTCGCAAACATCATGAAGAGGAAGAACAGCGTGCCCCAGAAGCGGCCGCCCGCCATGTTGACAAACACCTGCGGCAGCGTGACGAAGAGGAGGGAGGGGCCATTGTCGGGCGCTACGCCGTAGGAGAAGCACGCGGGGAAGATGATCGTGCCGGCCATGAGCGCAACGAACGTATCGAGCGCGCAGATGCGGATGGACTCACCGGCGAGGGCGTGGTCATCGGACATGTAGCTGCCGAAGATCTCCATCGCGGCAATGCCGAGAGAGAGCGTGAAGAATGCTTGGTTCATCGCGTCGGTGATGAGGCTGCGCAGGCCGTTTTCGCGGATGGAATCCATCGAGGGGAGCAGATAGAACTTCATGCCCTCCGCCGCGCCGGAGAGCGTCAGGCTGTGAACGGCGAGAATGAGGATGAGCGTGAGCAGCGCGATCATCATCACTTTGGACACGCGCTCAAGGCCCTTTTGCAGGCCGAACGAGCAGACGATGAAGCCGACGATGACGATAGCGACTGCTAAAATACCCATTTCGACTGGATCGGACAGCAGCTGGCCGAACACGGCGGACGCGTCCTCCGCGGGCATGCCGGAGTAGAACTTGCCGGTCAGGAACCTGCCAAAATAGCTCACCATCCAGCCGGAAACCGTCGTGTAGTACATCATCAAGAGGTAGCAGCCGATCAGGCAGAACCAGCCGTGGATGTGCCACTTGGACTTGGGCTTTTCGAGCGTCTTGTAGGCAAGGATCGCGCTCTTGCGGCTCGCGCGGCCGACGGCCAGCTCCATCGTCAGCACGGGAACGCCCATGATGAGCAGGCACAGAATGTAAAAGAGAACAAAATAGCCGCCGCCGTTTTTGCCCGTCACATAGGGGAAGCGCCAGACATTGCCGATGCCGATGGCGCAGCCCGCGCTGACGAGCAGGAAGCCCAGACGGGAGCGGAACGATTCGCGTTTCATGTTGATCGACCTCATTTGTAAAAGATTTATGAACGATGTGCTTATCTTACCGCAGGAAGATGGGCTTTACAAGACCGATTATCGGATGATATAATAAGCAAAACTTATGTTGTGAGGAAATGAGTACATGAATCGCAATCAGCTACGCTATTTTGTCTCCGCCGCGGAGCACCGGAGCTTCACAAAGGCGGCGGAGCAGTATTACATCTCGCAGACCGCGGTGACGCAGCAGATCCAGCAGCTTGAGCAGACGCTCGGCTGCGAGCTCTTCGACCGCAGCACACGCCCTGTAAGCCTGACGAGCGCGGGAAAGTCGTTCCTTTTGGACGCAAAAGCGATCTTAGAGCGCATGAGCCGCGCACAGGAACGCGTGCATGACGCGGCGACGGGCCTGACCGGCACACTGCGCGTCGGCTACGTGCGCGGTTACGAGCGCAGCGACCTCTCGGTCCTGATGCGCCACTTCCACCAGAAAAACAGCAACGTGCTCATCTCGTTCTACCGCTGCTCGACGGATGTGTTGGCCGCGGGGTTACTCCATCAGGAGTATGACATCGTCTTCACTTGGGACTCGACAAACCTGCGCACACAGGAGGGTGTCACGTTTCAGACGGTCGAAAAGGCTCGGCTCGTTGTCGCGCTCTATGCGGGCCATCCGCTCACGCAGCGCCGCCAGCTCACGCGTCAAGAGCTGCGCGGGGAGAACATCTTATATATGTCGCCCGATGCCGCGCCCGATTCCTACGGCGACGCCTTTTTCATGCAGCGCTACGCCGAGGCGGGCTACAAGCCGAACATTCTCTTCCGCTCGGCGGACACCGAAAGCATCCTGATGATGGTCGCGGCGGAGGAGGGGATCTCGCTCCTGCCCGACTACTGCACCGACCGCCTTTACAATGCCGACAACCTCGTCTTCGTCCCGCTCGTGGGCGAAGGGGAGGAGGAAGAGATCATCGCCGCCTGGCAGAGCGGCAACCAGAACCCCGCACTGGGACGGTTTTTGACAGAGCTCAATCAAAAAGACCCGCCTTACTGAGGCGGGTCTTTCCTATTACAATATCAATTGTAAATTGTCACGATTCGGCCTTTTCAGCGTTCAGTGCTTCAAGTGTCTGCTCCATTTCGGCCGTTTCGGTGCGCGGCTCAAGGCGATGCAGGCAGTCGAGGCATTCGATACAGTGCTTACGCTTGTCCTGCGGCCAAAGGGCGCTGAGTTCCGGCACGTTGATGGCTTGCTTCTCGAGCAAGAGTCTTATTTTCCAAGTGATGTAAAGTGTAATGCCATTCCACCACTGGGAGCCCATTTTTCGTCCGACGTCAAGTGCCTTACTCAGCCGCGCGGCGGCGGAGACGTACTGACCGTCCTCCACGTCGAACAGCGCGAGGTACGACAGCGCGATCGGCATCTGGCTGTATTCATGGAAGGACTGATAGAGCTCCTCGGCGTACGAGAGCAACTCGCGCGCGACCTCCTTTTCGCCGCTCTGATAGGCGGCGACGCCGTAGTCGGTGTAGATGATGGCCGCACCGGGGTACGAGCCGCGGCGCTGGTTGAAGAGAATGGCCTTGTCGTAGTATTCGAGTGCCTTGTCGAAGTTGCGCTCAAGGCGGTACGTTTCGGCAATATAGTTGTACGCGCCCGCGATGCTGATGACATAGCGGCCCTCGCCGTCCGCGTCGAGTGATTCAAAAAAGCTGATGGAGCGGTCGAGCCAGCTGCGGCACTTGTCGTATTCGCCGATCATCAGGTACATGAGGCCCTGTAGGCGCAGGAACTTACCCCAGTCCGGCGTATTTTTCAAACGCGATTTATACTGCATGCCAAGGCGCAGATGCTCACGCATGACGGGAAGATCATATTCTATCATGCCAACGCACGGAGGTTCCGACATGAACAAATACCTGTCGCAGGAAGAGAAAAACACGCTGAAGCTGGAGTTTGCCTATCAGGGGCAGAGTTCTGGCATGATCGGCGGCTACTGTGAAGAGGGCTTTCCGCTGTACTATGCCAACGAGGATATGGCGGCGCTGCTCGGCTATGAAAGCGTGGAGGAGCTGGCCGCGGCCATCGGCGGCAAGATGGTGAACACCATCCATCCCGACGACATGGCGCAGGTGGAAAGGGATCTCGGCGGCCGCTTTTACGAGGGCATGACCTATGAGACGACATATCGCATGCTGCGCAGGGACGGCTCGTGGTTCTGGACGGTGGACAAGGGTAAGGTCGTGCGCGCCGAGGACGGGCGGCTCGCGATTTTGAGCGTCTGCACGGATATGAGCGATTTTCTGCACCGGCAGAAGGAGCTCGAATCGCAAAACTCCGTTTCGGACTATCTCTTCCGCAATCTGCCGAGCGGATATGTCCGCCGCTCGATCGACGAGGGGTTCCCGTTCCTCTATACCGGCGAGCGCTTTTTAGAGATGCTCGGCTGAACGGAGGACGAAATCCGCACGAAATTCGACAACAAATTTGCCAACATGGTCTGTCCCGAGGATCGAAGCATCACGAAAAACTACGTTGACAAAATCCTGCAGGGAGGGCTCGCCAGCCCTGACGAGGATGTGATCTACCGCATTCTTGGCAAGGACGGCTACCATTGGATCTCGGACACGACCGTGAAGGTCGAGCTGCCGGGCGGAACGTTTTTGCAGTGCATCCTCTCCGACGTCAGCCGCTTTGTGGCGGAGCGGGAGCAGCGCGAGGCGGAGCTCGAGCGGCTGCTCAAAGCCTCGGAGGAGCGCTATGAGATCATCCGTGCGCTGGGCACGGTCTATCAGGACATCAGTGTCATCGACTTGAAGGCCCAGCGCTACACGCTCGTCTCCGGCTGCGGCAAATCGGAGCAGTATCAGGGGAGCACGGGGCCGAGCGGGGAATTCCGGAGTTTTGTCCTGAATGAGATCATTGCGCCCACGCAGCATGAGGAAGCCGCGGTATTTCTGGATTTTTCGACGGCGGCGGAGCGCCTGCGCGAAAAGCGCTTCATCGCCCGCGAGTTCAAGGGGCAAAACGGCGCCTGATACCTTGTCACGCTGATCGCGAAAAACCGCGACAAAAACGGCAATGTAACGCATCTTCTCGTCTCCGCCCGCAACATCGACGAGCAGAAGACGAAAGAGCTCGAATACCAGAAAAATCTCGAGGAGGCCGCGGCGGAAGCGCACCGCGCCAACGAGGCTAAGACAAACTTCCTGCGCCGCATGAGTCACGATAAGCCCTTACAGATCAACGAGGTGGTCGCAGCCATCGCGCACTGTTGCCGCAAGGAGCCGTGAGCATGAGCAAATGAAAACAGGAGACCGATACGGAAGTATCGGTCTCCTGTTTCGTTTCTCGATTTTTCAGTTCAGGAAGTCCTTGAGCTTCTTGCTGCGGCTGGGGTGACGGAGCTTGCGCAGCGCCTTGGCTTCGATCTGGCGGATGCGCTCGCGCGTGACGTTGAACTCCTTGCCGACCTCTTCGAGCGTGCGGGGACGGCCGTCCTCAATGCCGAAGCGGAGCTTCAAGACCTTTTCTTCACGCGGGGTGAGGGTGGAGAGCACGTCGACGAGCTGCTCCTGCAGCAGCGTGAACGACGCGGCCTCGCTCGGCTCGCTCGCACCCTCGTCGGGGATGAAGTCGCCAAGGTGGCTGTCTTCCTCTTCGCCGATCGGCGTTTCGAGGGAGACGGGCTCCTGCGCGATCTTCAGGATCTCGCGCACCTTGTCGACGGGCATGTCCATCTCGGCGGCGATCTCTTCGGGAGAGGGGTCGTGGCCGAGCTCCTGCAAGAGCTGACGGGACACGCGGATGACCTTGTTGATGGTCTCGACCATATGAACGGGGATACGGATGGTGCGCGCCTGGTCAGCAATGGCGCGAGTGATGGCCTGACGGATCCACCACGTCGCGTAGGTCGAGAACTTGTAGCCCTTGGTGTAGTCGAACTTTTCGACGGCCTTGATGAGGCCGAGGTTGCCCTCCTGAATGAGGTCGAGGAACAGCATGCCGCGGCCCACGTAGCGCTTAGCGATGGACACGACGAGACGCAGGTTTGCCTCGGCCAGGCGCTGCTTGGAGCGCTCTCCCTTCTTGACGGCAGATTTGAGTGCCTTCATTTCCTCTTCGCTCAGCTCCGTGCCGTTCTTTTCGGCCTCTTCGAGCTTCTGCTTGGCCTCCACGCCCGCAGACATCGCGGTCGCGAGCGAAATTTCCTCGTCCGCCGACAGCAGCGACACCTTACCGATCTCCTTGAGGTACATGCGCACGGGGTCGTCAGTCGAGAAGCTGTCGACCAGCTCGTTCGGGTCGACGAGCTCTTCCTCTTCAATCTCGGCGATCTCCTCCATCGGCGGCTCCACATCGTCGATGCTGCTGTCGATGGCCTCGGCGGTGCCGATGTCGATGCCGAGCGTTTCGAGCGAGTCGTAGATCTGGTCGAGCTGCTCGCTCTCAAGGTTCATCTCGTCGATGGTCTCCATCAGGTCGCTGGAGCTGAGCTTGCCCTTGGCCTTGCCCTTGGCAAAGATCTCCATGAGCTTTTCGCTGCCCTGCAGCAGCGCCGCCGCGGGCAGGGAGGCGACCAGCTTTTCATCCAGCGGGGGATACTTCTCCGCGGGCTTTTCCGCCTGCGCGGTATCCTCGTTCGCTTTCTTGGCCACTGCGGCCTTTTTCGCTTTCTTCGGCAGCTTGATCTCCTCAAAATCCGCCTCGGCGAGCAGCGCGTTGGCCTGTTCCTCCAGCTCTCTGCTGGTCAGCTGTTTTTCTTCCATGTTTGCTTTCCTCCGTTACCCTTATATTTATTCTTTTCCATCGCGGCCATCAGGGGATCTTCGTTGACGGCCGCGCGCTTGTGCGCTTCGTCTAAAATGATATTGCAGTAGTCGCTGAGCGCCTGTGCGCCGTTTTTGAGCGATTCCGGCTTTTGCAGGATACCGATCAAGTGGCTGATCTCCTCCGACGTGAAAAATTCCGCCAGCGCTGGGATGTTCACCTGCCCGCTCTCGCGCAGCTGCGCGCGCAGCGCCGTGAAGAACCGGCCCAGGAGGGGGGAGGAGAAGTCCTCTTCCCGGATCGGCGGATTCTCGCCAAAGAGGGAATCGTCCAGCGTCAAAAGCCGCAGCACGCCTTCTTCGGCAAGCGCCGAGCGAAGGTCGGTGTAGCGGATCGACCGCTCGCGCGGCTGGGCGGACGCCGCGGGATTCAGGTCCCGCCGCTCCTGCTCGCGCTTTTCCTTGTAGCGGGCGCGTTTTCGCGCGCGCTCGACCTCGAGCTTCATCGCGTCGGGCGTGATGCCTGCGGCCTCGGACGCGCGCACGGTGTAAATTTCGCGCTCAACCGCGTTCGGCACTGTGGAGAGCAATCCTGCTGCCGCTTCGGCAAAGCCGATACGTCCCTCGTCGCTTTTGAGGTCGAACTTTGACTTGAGCTGCGCCATGCGGAAGTCCATCCCGCTCTCGCTGCCGGAAAGCAGATGCTCAAAGGCGTCCTTACCCTGGAACTTGATGAAGTCGTCCGCGTCCTGTTTGATGTACTCTCCGTCGACGAGCCGCTTGGGGAGCTCGAGCACCTTGACCTGAAAGTCGGTGTTATTGAGAAGCGTCAGCGCCTTCTGCGTCGCGACCTTGCCCGCGTCGTCGTTGTCGTAGCAGAGCACGATCTCCTTCGTGTAGCGACTGAGTAATTGCAGCTGCTCCGTCGTCAGCGCTGTGCCCATCGAGGCGCAAGCATTGTCGAATCCCGCCTGATGCAGCATCACGACGTCGATGTTGCCCTCGACCAAAATAATGTTGCTGCGCTTGCTCTTTTTGGCCAGGTTCAGCCCGTATAAAACGCGCCGCTTGCTGTAAACGATGGTCTCGGGCGTGTTCATATACTTCGCGCCAGGATCGTCCTTGCTGATGATGCGCCCGCCAAAGCCCAGCACATCGCCGCGCACGTCGATGATGGGGAAGATGAGGCGCTTGCGGAATTTGTCGTACAGCCCGCCGTTCTTGCCGCGGATGGCAAGACCCGAGGCAAGCAGCTCGCCGTCGCCATAGCCCTTTTTCCGCATCGCGGTCAGTAAGCCGTCCCACTCGTCCGCCGATGCGCCGAGGCCGAAGTTCGTTGCATTGCGCCGCGTGATCTTGCGGTTTTTCATATACTCGAGCACCGGCGCACCCTTGGGCGAGTAGAGCTGATCGTAGTAAAAGCGCGCCGCGTCGCGGTTGAGCGACAGGATGCGCGAACGCAGCCGACTCTCGTCGCTGTGCTCTTCTTCCGGCACGGGCATGTTCGCGCGCCGTGCGAGAAAGCGCACCGCATCGGGGAAGGAGAGATTCTCCTCCTCCATGATGAAGTTGATGACGCCGCCGCCTTTTTTGCAGCCGAAGCAGTAGCACAGCTGCTTGTCCGGCAGCACGTGGAACGAAGGCGTCTTTTCGCTGTGAAAGGGGCAGCAGCCCCACAGGCTCCCGCCGCGCGGCTGGAGCGAGACATAATTGCTGACAACGTCGACAATGTCGTTGCGGGCGATGAGCTCGTCCAAAAACTGACGGTCAAAGGCCATGGCGTCCTCCTTTCTCACTTCTGCGCACGGAACTTTTTGTTGTCAATGGATATATACGCCGAAAATAGTTACTTTCCTCTTTTTTGACGGAAAAATTTCAAAAAAATTTTTCTACGCGGAGAAAATTTGACAGACCGTGCCATTTCTCCTATAATTTCCGCAGGAATCGCTGCGCAAAGGGGGCGGAACATCGTGAATATCCGGTTGTATGCGGTAAAATTAGATCGACCGCTCTCAGAAGCGGAACGGTCCACGCTCGCGCGTTTTCTGCCACCTGAGCGGCAAGACCGCATCAAACCATCGGAACCCCTCTGCGCCTACGCGCTGCTCTGCCGTGCACTGCATGAACTTTACGGCTTGGAGGACTTACCGCAGCTTTCCTACGGCGAGCACGGCAAGCCGTACTTTGCTTCGCATCCGGACGTTCATTTCAGCCTGAGCCACACGCGCGGCGCTGCGCTGCTGGCTGTTCACAACGAGCCAATCGGCGCGGATATCGAGTGTCTTCGCCCTGTGAGCGGCGCGATGCGTACGCGCTTTCACGCGGCAAATGACGCCGATTTCTTGCGCCTCTGGGTGCAGCGGGAGAGCCGCTGCAAGCGCGCGGGGATCAGTGCCGTCGCATTGCGGGACAGGGAAGTGCCGAGCTTCCCGAATGAGCGCGTTTTCGCGCTCAAACCGTTCCCCGACTACACCGCCGGCGTCTGTACCTGCACTGACGCGGACGTTGACAAGCCAATATACCTTACAGTAAAAGAGCTCATATAAAAGGTTCCGAAGAAGTCTCTTCGGAACCTTTTTTGCTTGATTTTTCCTCTTACAGCTCCACGACGATGGGCTCGTGGTGCACTTTCGGCAGCAGCATATTTTTGACGTCGCTCGTTTTGAGCTTGATGGTCGAGGTGCAGAGGCACGGGTGGCAGGAGAAGTACTCCGCCTCATAGGTCTCCTTGTCGATGAGCAGCTGCACGCGGTTTTCATCATCGTTCATCAGGCCGAGGATCGTCGCTGAACCCGGCGTGCAGTGCAGCAAGTCCCAAAGCTGCTCTTCCGGCGCGAACGACAGGCGGGCCGAGCCGATCTGATGGCTCAAGTCCTTCGTATGAAACGCCTTGTGCGGCGGCATACATAAAAGATAGAAATTCGTCTTCTGCCGGTTGCAGAGGAAGAGATTCTTGCACACGTCCACGCCGAGCACAGCGGAGACATCGTCGCACTTTTCCATCGTGTCGGCCAGCTCGTGCGTCACGCGCTCATAGTCGATGCCGAGGGAATCCAGAAAGTCGAACGCTGCCGCTTCCTGCGCGGGCAGCTTACCCTCGGGGCGGGAATTGTGATAGATCGGGGAGATTTCCATGTTGCTTTATTTCTCTTCTTTCAGCAGTTTTTCGCCGGCCTTGAATATATCGCCCGCGCCGACGGTCAAAATAAGGTCGCCCGGGCAGGCGATGCGCGCGAGCGCGGCAGTCACCTTGTCGAGCGTAGGGCAGTAAACGGATCCGGGGATCTCGCGGCTCAGGTCCATCGACGAAATACCGATATCGTTCTGCTCGCGCGCGGCGTAGATCTCTGCCAGCACGACGACGTCGGGTACGCGCAGCTCTTTGACAAAATCGTTAAACAGCGCCTTCGTGCGCGTGTAGGTGTGCGGCTGGAATGCGCAGATGATGCGCTTGTAGGGAAGCGTCTTCGCCATTTCGAGCAGCGCGTGCAGCTCGCCGGGGTGGTGGGCGTAGTCGTCGTAAACGTCCGCGCCGTGGAAGCTTCCCTTGTACTCAAAGCGGCGGCCCGCGCCGGTGAACGTTGCAAGGCCGAGACCGACGGCCTCGCCGCTGACGCCGAGAAGATATGCGGCGCTCGCCGCGGCCAGTGCGTTCATCACGTTGTGCTTGCCGCCCACGCGCAGGGAAACATGAGCGTAGTAACTGCCGCGGATATAGATGTCAAAGCTCGGAAGCCCGTCCGTCCAGACGACGTTTTCCGCGCGGCACTGCGCGGCGGGATCGTCATAGCTGAACCAGAAGATCGGCTGGGAAATGCCCCTGAGCGCATCGCGCGCGCCCTGATCGTCCATATTGGCGACGACGTGTCCGCCGATGGGAACGAGCTCGGCAAAGCGGCGGAACGAATGCTCCACGTCGGATAGATCCTTGAAGAAGTCGAGATGGTCGGCCTCCACGTTCAAAATGACCGCGACGGTGGGGAAGAAGCTCAAAAACGAGTTGCAGTATTCGCAGCTCTCGGCAATGATCGTATCGCCCTTGCCGACGCGATAACCGGAATGAAGCAGCTGTAACGTGCCGCCAATCATGACGGTCGGGTCTTTCTGCGCGGCCATGAAGATGTGCGTCGCCATCGAAGTGGTCGTCGTCTTGCCGTGCGTGCCGGAGATGCAGAGGGCGTTTTTGTAGCCCTTCATAATAGCGCCCCAAGCCTGCGCGCGCTCGAAAACGGGGATGCCGCGCGTCACCGCGCCGGAGATCTCGGGATTATCGTCGTGGATGGCGGCGGTGCGGATAACAAAGTCGCACTCGCCAAGGTTGTCCGCCGCATGTCCGATGGCCACGGGGATGCCGAGCGAGCGCAGATGCTCGACGGACGGGCCGTCGTTCATGTCGCTGCCCTGGACCTTGAGGCCCATGCCGTGCAGCACCTCTGCCAGCGGGCTCATCGAAACGCCGCCGATACCGGCCAGATGCGCGCACTTGCCGGGGACGAGATAGGAGAAAATATCCTTCTGATTAGTCATTGTATCAAATCCTTTCCTTGTGCGGAGCACAGGAGATTTACTTTTTATGGATTTTCTATTATAATATAGCGGCGAACGGAGTGCAATGCTAAAAATTTGATTTTTTGTGAGGGTTCCATGCTCTTTTTACCGAAGGAAGTCGAAACGGTCATCACCACGCTGCAAGGCGCGGGTTATTCGCCGTACCTGGTTGGCGGCTGCGTGCGCGAAATGCTGCGAGGCAAAGCGCCGTCCGACTACGACATGACATCCGACGCCCTGCCGCAGGAGGTGCTGCGCCTCTTCGGCGAGTGGGCGCACCCGACGGGATTACAGCACGGCACGGTGACGGTCGTGAGCGGGGGACTGCCCATTGAGCTCACGACGATGCGCCGCGACGGCGCGTACAGGGATAACCGCCACCCAGATTCCGTCACGTTCGGCACGAGCATTGAAGAGGACCTTGCCCGCCGCGACTTCACGGTCAACGCCATCGCTTTGTCGCCGGACGGCACGCTCGTCGACCCCTACGGCGGGCAGGAAGACCTGAAAGCAGGCGTCCTTCGCTGCGTCGGCGAGCCGAAGCGGCGGTTTGAGGAAGACGCGCTGCGCATTTTACGGCTCGTGCGCTTCTGCTCCGTGCTCGGTTTTTCGGCGGAGAAGGAGACCGCCCGCGCCGCGCATGAGGCGCGCGGCCTACTCGCCCACGTTGCGCATGAGCGCGTGTACACGGAGATGAACAAGCTCCTGCTCGGTGAGAACGTGGGGGAGACGCTTTTGACCTTTCCAGACATTCTGGGCGTGCCGATTCCGGAGATTTTACCCTGCGTCGGCTTTGACCAGTGCAATTACCACCACTGCTTCGACGTCTGGGGTCACACGGCGCGCGCTGTCGCCGCCGTGCCGCCAAAGCGCGAACTGAGGTGGACGATGCTCTTCCATGACCTCGGTAAGCCCCTGTGCCGGACGTTTGACGAGCAGGGCGTCGGACATTTTTACGGCCACACGGCGATTTCCGCTCAAATGGCGGAGGAGATCATGGCGCGGCTGCACTTTGAAAAGGCGCTGCGTGACAGAATACGCGCGCAGCTCGCCTGTTTCGACGATATGTTCCGTCCCGAGCAGGTGGCCATCCATAAGGAGATGGCGCGCCTCGGCACGGAAACGGTGCAGAATCTTCTCTATACCAAACAGGCGGACAATGCCGCGAAAGCGCCCGCGGGATTGGAATGTGCGCAGGCGCCGTGGCACGAAGCACAGAAAATCTACGACGAGCTGATCTCAGAGGGCGCGTGCTGCTCGATCCACGAGCTCAAGATCAGCGGGGAAGACCTCGCCGCCCTCGGCTACCACGGGCGTGAGATCGGCGCGGTGCTTGCGCGGCTTTTAGACGAGGTCGCGGCGGAAAAACTCCCCAACAAGCCCGAGGCGCTGCAAGCGCGCGCCGTGCGGCTGTGGCGCAGCGGCTATGCGCGCCATACGATGAAAGAAAACGAGACCCATTGACGGAGGTTAACGATATGGCAAATCTGATGGATTATCTGGACTGGCGCGGGGATCTGACGCTCGAAATTTCGCCGTTCAACGAGGTGGACGCGCTGATTCTGGCAGAGCTGAGCTTTGTCGACTTTGACGGCATCGTGCCGCCTCCCGAGCTCGGGCGCGGCCTGCCGCTGAATGAGGCGGCGGAGGCGTTTTTCGCCCGCCATGGCGGGAAGGACGTCCCCATGGGTGTCCTCGTGCCGGACACGATCTCGAAAATGCTGCGCAAGCTGATGACGAGCCCGCGCTTTCGCAATATGACGCTTAACGGCTACACAGCGCTGCTTGACGATTCCATCGAGCAGCAGTTTGCGGCGCTGACGATCGACCTTGGCAACGGCAGCATCTATATCTCGTTCCGCGGCACGGACGATACGATCGTCGGGTGGAAGGAAGACCTCAACATGGGCTTTTTGGAGGAGATCCCCTCGCAGAAGCAGGCGGTCGAATACGTCGCGCGCGTCGCGCGGCAGTACAGCGACAAGACCATCCGTATTGGCGGGCACTCCAAGGGCGGCAACCTCGCCGTTTACAGCGCGGCCAAGAGCAGCGGCGAGATCCAGGAGCGTATCGTCGCCGTCCATAATAACGACGGCCCCGGTTTTGCCTGGGACATCAGCGAGACGCCGGGCCACAAGCGCATCGCAAGCCGCATCCATACCATCCTGCCGCAGACGTCTGTCGTCGGCATGCTGATGGAGCATGAAAAGCGCTATCAGGTCGTGCATTCGACCTATGACGGCCTTTACCAGCATGACGGGTTTTCCTGGCAGGTGCTGGGTACGCAGTTTGTCCACCTCGACGACTTCTCCCGCGAGGGAAAGCTCGTCGATGAAACGCTCTCGTCCTGGGCCGATTCGCTCAACACCCAGCAGCGCGAAGCGCTGGCCGACGCGCTGTACAGCGTCTTCACCGCCTCGGGCGCAAAAACGCTCAGCGAGCTCACCGAGGAAAAGCTCAAAAGCGCCGCAGCGATGCTCAAGACCTATAAAAACCTCGACCGCGAGACCCGCCGCATGGTGACTGAGGCGTTCATGCTGTTTTTTAAACTCGGCACGAAGAACTTCGTCCTCGACACGCAGGAGGAAGGAAGCCGCGAGATCGAAAATATTCGAAAAAAGATCTCGGAACAATACCAGAAATTGGTAGAGCGCAAGAAGTAAATACAACATTCCCGCTGCGCGGGGAGCGTGTTTCCCCTGTGCCGCACAGGGGAACGATTAAGGGGGATATTCTCTTTCCTTGGAAAGAGAATATCCCCCTTTGACCCCCAAGAAAAAGGAATTTGATTGGCAGATTGGCACTTGAAGAGCTGCGCGGCCTGCGGAATCAGGTGCCTGCCGGGTGTTGTATCTAAACGACTTGGTTTGCTTCTATCTTCGCTGTCGCTTTGCCTGCGATTCGGTAGCCTTACGCAATTTCCGCCTACTTTGGACTTGTACAGATTTGCTATTGCCTGCCGAGGCGGCTTTGCTGGCGCTCGCCGCAGTACGCACTACCAAGACGATATGCATTGTCAGATGATTAGGCTGCACCAAAACAAGATGAGCAGAGCGGCAGCGGATGATAGAAGTAGGCCAAATCGTATAGCAATGCTAACGCGGCTTCGCCGCGCGCAGGGAAGTGCAATCGGCAAGCATCGCACCTCTTCGAGCTGCTCGCTTGCAATGAAAATTTTCTCTGGGAGGGTGTAAGGGAGGGGTATCTCTTTTTGAAAAAGAGATACCCCTCCCTTATTATCGCACCCCTGCGCGGCGCAGGGAACAAATGCAGCGCTGTCGCGCTGCCATATTATTTTTTTACTCTGCGCTCGGCAGCTTCGCTGCGGGCTTCATCAGCAACGCGCAGATGACGATCGCGAGGATCGTGTTCGGCAGCATATATGTGCCGTTGTACAGCACGGAGTAGAACACGGGAGACGTCATGGTCATGCCCATGAATTCCTCGGGCATATACTGCGCGTAGACCGTCACACCGGAGATAAAGTGGATGACAAAGCGGCCGAGGCAGCCGACGAAGGCTGCGAGCGGGAGCTTGGAATAGTCATTGTCCTTCACGCGGAAAAGACCCGCAAGGCCGACCGCGCCGTAGGCGACGGAATAGTCGAAGATGATGGACACCCAGCTCACGGCGAAGCCCTCGGCGAAGAAATACTTGAGCGTGCCGAACGCGACGCCCGCGAGGATGCCCCAGGGCGCGCCATAGCGCACGGCGAAGAGGATGAGCGGGACCATCACAAGAGTGATCGAGCCGCCGAAGCCGCCAAACGACAGACCGATGGGAATTTTGAGATAGCTCAGCACAAGGGCGAGCGCGATGCAGATGCCGCCCTCGGTCAGGCGGCGGGTGCTGGAATGGGTGGACGTGTTGCTCATAAGGGATTCCTCCTAAAAATATGATCCCTGTCCGCGCCGCGGCACAAAAAAGCACCGCGGCGTCGACGTCACGGTGCAAAGCTCAGGCAAGATCATCTTTGCATTCCTACGCCGGCATTACCCGGATCAGGTCTGAGGGACAGCGACGGCGATACGCCGCATCACAGCCGGCTTGCGCCAGCGCCCCTTGCAGGTATGGCGATATCTTAGTCCAATGTTCAAAATTTGTCAAGGATTTGAGGCAAAAGCGTGATTCCGAAAATAGAATATCGAAATTTAGAATTTGTGTTGCGTCTTTGTTGTGCTTGTGCTACAATAAAATTAGTTAGGCAACCAAAATAATTGTGATATTTGTGATTTTCTCGTGAACAGGAGATCTGAAATGGCTTCGTTTGTTGTCAACGGTACACCGGTCACGGTGGAGAAAAATCAAAAACTCATCCGCTATCTTCGCGACGAGCTGCATCTGACCAGCGTCAAGGACGGGTGCAGTGAGGGCGCGTGCGGCACGTGCCATGTCCTCATCGACGGCAAGCCGACGAAAGCCTGCATCCCTCAGACAGACAAGCTGGAGGGGAAACATATCGTCACGGTCGAGGGCCTTTCCGACTTTGAAAAGGAGGCCTTTACCTACGCTTTCGGCGAGGCCGGAGCCGTGCAGTGCGGCTTCTGCATCCCGGGCATGGTCATCTCGGCCAAGGGGCTTATCGACCAGAATCCAGACCCCACGCGCGAAGAGGCGGCCTTTGCCATCCGCAACAATATCTGCCGCTGCACGGGCTATGTCAAGATCATCGACGGCATCCTGCTTGCGGCGAAGATTTTACGCGAGGGGAAAATTCCCGAAAAGAAGGAAGACTTTCAGGTTGGCTCGCGCGTGCACCGCATCGACGTCGCCGAAAAGGTGCAGGGCTACGGCAAGTACCCCGATGACATCTATGTTGACGGCATGTGCTATGGCGGCGCGGTGCGCAGCCAGTACCCGCGCGCCCGCGTGCTCTACATCCGCACGAAAGAAGCGGAAGAGCTCCCCGGCGTCGTCTGCGTGCTGACGGCAAAGGATATTCCGGGTCAGCAGAACGTCGGCCACATCCAGAAGGACCAGCCGACGCTGATCGGCGAGGGGGAAATCACGCAGTATCTCGGCGACGCGGTGGCGCTTGTCTGTGCGCGCGACTTAGAAACACTCGAGCAGGCAAAAAAGCTTGTGCGTGTCGTCTACGAAGAGCTTCCCGCGGTCTACGGGCCCGAGGAGGCGTCCGCCCCCGGTGCGCCCGAGGTCATCATGGGCAACCGCGGCAATTTGCAGGCGCACCGCCACGTTGTGCGCGGCAACGCAGACGAGGCCATCAAACATTCCAAATACGTCTTACACGAGAAGTTTGAGACTCCGTGGACGGAGCACGCCTTTTTGGAACCCGAGTGCTGCGTGGCGCTCCCGCTTGAAAACGGCGGCGTAAAGCTGCTGACGACCGACCAGAGCGCGCACACCACCCAGCACGAGTGCTCGGCGATGCTCGGCGTCGACTTTGCGCACTGTCAGGTCGAAAATATGCTTGTCGGCGGCGGCTTCGGCGGGAAAGAGGACATGTCCGTGCAGCACCACGCGGCGCTCATCGCATACATCGCGCGCGTGCCGGTGAAGGTGAAGCTCTCGCGGCAGGAATCGCTGCTCGTCCATCCCAAGCGCCATCCGATGTGGATGGACTTCACAATGGGCTGCGACGAAAACGGCATCATTCAGGGCGTAAAGGCGAGCGTCGTGTCCGACACGGGCGGCTTCGCCTCACTCGGCGGCCCCGTGCTCGAGCGCGCGTGCACGCACGCCGCGGGCCCGTATCACTATGAGAATTTTGAAATCGAGGGCCACGCCTACTATACGAACAATCCGCCCGCGGGCGCGTTCCGCGGCTTCGGCGTGACGCAGACCTGCTTTGCGACTGAAACGCTGCTCAACGAGATGGCCGACCTTGTCGGCATCTCCCCGTGGGAAATTCGCTACCGCAACGCCATCCGCCCGGGCGAGGTGCTGCCGAACGGCCAGATCGTCGGCCCCGAAACGGGCCTTGTCGAAACGCTCGAGGCCATCAAGCCCTACTATGACGAAGCGGTCAAAAACGGCGAGCCGGTCGGCCTTGCCTGCGCGATGAAAAACGCGGGCGTCGGCGTCGGTCTTCCCGACTATGGGCGCTGCAAGCTCGTCATCGGCGATGATGGCAAGGTCCACATCCGCGCGGGCGCGTCCTGCATCGGTCAGGGTCTCGGCACGGTGCTGGTGCAGCTCGTCGTGACAAACGCAAAACTCACGCGCGATCAGGTCGTCTACGACGGCAACAGCACGTTCATAACGCCTGACAGCGGCGATACCTCCGGCTCACGCCAGACGCTCGTCACCGGCGAGGCCTGCCGCCGCGCATGCCTGCTGCTGCGCGACGCGATGGAGTACCGCTCGCTGAGCGATTTGAAGGGGCAGGAGTTTTACGGCGAATACTACGCCAAGACGAACCCGCTCGGCGCAAATGTGCCGAACCCCGTCAGCCATGTCGCCTATGGCTACGCGACGCAGATGTGCATTCTCGACAAGGAGACGGGCAAAATTAAAAAGATGGTCGCCGCGCACGATGTCGGCAAGGCCATCAACCCGCTGTCCTGCGAAGGGCAGATCGAGGGCGGCGTCGTGATGAGCATGGGCTACGCCTTGACAGAGCAGTACCCGCTCGACCACGGCAAGCCCACGGCAAAATACGGCACGCTCGGCCTGTTCCGCTCGCATCAGATCCCCGAGATCAAGGCGATCGTCATCGACAAGCCGGGATTAAACCTCGCCAACGGCGCCATCGGCATCGGTGAGATCACGTCCATCCCCACGGCGCCGGCCATCTCGCAGGCGTATTACCGCTACGACGGCGAGCGCCGCCGCAGCCTGCCGCTCGATCATACGCCGTACAAAAAGTAATACAATCAGGAGAGAGCTATGAAACGAGTTCTCATCATCTATACCGGCGGCACCATCGGTATGACGCGCACGGAAAACGGCTACGCGCCGCGCGCGGGCTACTTCCGCGCCGCGCTCGATGCCATCCCCGACCTCCACGCACCGGAGATGCCGGAGTGGGAATTCTACGAGCTCTCGCCGCTGCTGGATTCATCCAACATGACCGTGCGCGAATGGAACTGCATCGCAGAGCTGATCGCGCAGAAATATGACGATTACGACGGCTTCGTCGTCCTGCATGGCACGGACACGATGGCCTACACGGCTTCGGCACTGTCGTTCATGCTCGATGGGCTCGACAAGCCCGTGGTGCTCACGGGCTCGCAGATCCCGCTGTGCGAAATTCGCAGCGACGGGCGCGACAACCTCATCACCGCGCTGCTGATTGCGGGGGAAGGCATCGTGCGCGAGGTGTGCCTGTACTTCGGAGGAAAGCTGCTGCGCGGCAACCGCGCGACAAAATACTCCGCCGACGGACTCATCGCTTTCGTTTCGCCCAACTACCCGAGCCTTGCCGAGGCGGGCATTTCCATCAAATATAACGAAGCCGCCCTCCTGCCGCGGCAGGAAGGCGGGCTCAAGCTCCAGACGCTTGATAATATTCCCATCGGCGTCATCAAGGTATTTCCGGGCATTCAGTTTTCGCTGTTCGAGGCCATTATGACCGAAAAGCTCCGCGGTATCGTCATCGAGACGTTCGGCGCGGGCAACATCCCCGGCGACGGGAACGCGCTGCTGCCCATCATCCGCAAGGCGTTTCAGAACGGCACGGTGCTCACGGTCTGCTCGCAGTGTCCGCAGGGCGCGGTGTCGCTCGGCACCTACGAAACGTCCAGCGCGCTCAAAAAGGCGGGCGCGGTCAGCGGACTCGATATGACGACCGAGGCCGCCGTCGCCAAGCTCTACTATCTCTTCTCCTGCGGCTACGACAAGGAGAAGATCAAGCAGGCAATGGAAGAAGACCTCCGCGGCGAGATCAGCGTTTCTTAAGCGCTTCGAGCGCTTCCTTCGTGTCAACGTCGCAAAGCTCTGCCTCCGGCGCTTCAAAGAGCAGCAGATCATCTAAATGCCTCTTGATGACCGCGCTGCCGCCGACATCGCCCTCAAGCGATAAAAGCTCAGGAAAGAAGCGGGCAGGGAAGAGGCAGGGGTTGCCCCGCACGCCGTTGTGTCCCAATCCGACGATGTTTTTGCTGTGCGCGCGGAAGAACTCAAGCTCCTGCGCGACGGTCTTGCGCTTGAGCATCGGCTGGTCGGCCACCATGAAGCAGAGCGCGTCACAGTCTGACAGCGCCGCCGTGCCGAGGCGGATCGTCTCGCTCTGGCCGCGCTCGGGATGTTCGTTCCGCAGCGTTTCAAAGCCAAATTTTTTGGCGGCCGCTTCCACGTTTTCGTGCTGCGTCACGACCAGCACGCGGGAAAAGCTCTCCCGCGGGATCGCATCGAGCGCATGCTCGATAAGCGGCTTTCCGTTTACCATCGCGGCGAGTTTATTTTCTCCAAAGCGCGCGGCATTGCCCGCCGCCATGACCACGCATCCTATTTTCAACGTGTTATCCATCTAAAATCACCAGTCATTCGTTTCTTTTTCACCAATCGGCAGAAAAAAGCGGACAAAATGGTACATCCGCGATCATTTGTATTATATCACGCATGCAGCACTGTACACGCTGTGCGAAATGTGCTAAAATAATAGCAAAGGAGTTGCAGATTTCGAGCAAAACCGACAAAGCGGCTGCTCGGAACAGGAGGTAGACAGATGAGCAAGGTAGGAAAAAGCGAGATCCGCGTCGATGCGTTCGACAAGGTCACCGGACGCACGAAATACTATGAGGATCGGATGCCGGCCGGTGCGCTCTATGCGCGCATCAAGCATTCCACCATCGCGCACGGATTTGTCAAATCAGTCGACAAGTCCGCGGCGGAGGCCATCCCCGGCGTTGTGAAGGTGCTGACCTGCTTCGACGTGCCCGAGCACTGCTTCCCGACGGCGGGCCATCCCTGGTCGATGGACCCGGGGCATCAGGACGTGGCCGACCGCAATCTTTTGAACCGCCATGTGCGCTACTACGGCGACGACGTCGCGGTCGTCATTGCGGAGGATGAGGTCTCGGCCATGCAGGGCGTGCGCGCGCTGAAGGTCGAATATGAGGAACTCCCGTTTGTGCTCGACGTGCAGAAGGCCATGGAGCCCGACGCGCCCTGCATCCACGAAAATTTCCCGGGGAATATCCTGAAGCACACCGATATCCGCAAGGGCAATTATCAGCAGGCGATCAAAGAACCCGGCCTCATCAAGGTCGAGGGCTGGTACAACACCCCCACCGTGCAGCACAGCCACATTGAAAACCACGGCTGCTACGCTTACGAGGAAAATGGCCGCATCGTCGTCGTGTCCTCCACGCAGATCCCGCACATCATCCGCCGCATCGTCGGTCAGGCGCTCGGGCGTCCGTGGGCGGATATCCGCGTCATCAAGCCCTACATCGGCGGAGGCTTTGGCAACAAGCAGGATGCGCTCTATGAGCCGCTGTGCGCGTGGTGCTCTACGCAGGTGCACGGAAAATGCGTGCGCATCGACTGCTCGCGTGAAGAGACATTCGTCAGTAACCGTGTGCGCCACTCGATCCGCTTCCATATCATCACGTGGCTCCATAAGGACGGCTCGATTGCCGCGCGCAAGGTCGAGTGCTTCTCCAATCAGGGCGCGTATGCCTCGCACGGCCATTCGATCGTCGCCAAGGCCATGGGCTCATTCCCGCAGATCTATCCCTGCGACAATTTTGAGGGCGACGCTTACACCGTGTACACCAACCGCCCCGCCGCAGGCGCGATGCGCGGCTACGGCATGCCGCAGGCGTCGTTCGCGGACGACGCGAACATCGACGAGTGCGCGAAGGCCGTTGGCATGGAGCCGCTCGAATACCGCATGAAGTACATCATGCCCAAGGGCTTCCACGACGGCTTCTCAGGTAACACGAACTACTACGATTCCTTCCGCGAATGTCTGGAAAAGGGGAAGGAGTACATCGAATACGACAAAAAGCGCGAGGAGTATGCCAAGGACATCGGCCCCGTCCGCCGCGGCATCGGCGTGGCGGCCTTCTGGTACAACACGGCGGTGTATCCCATCTCGCTTGAAACGTCCTCGAACCGCATGCTCCTGAACCTCGACGGCACGGTGACGATGCAGTGCGGTGAGACGGAGATCGGGCAGGGTGCGGACACGGCCTATGCGCAGATGACGGCCGAGGCCGTCGGCCTCAAGAGCTATCACGACGTGCGCGTCGTCTCATGTCAGGATACGGACATCACGCCCACAGGCCTCGGCGCTTACGCGAGCCGCCAGACCTACGTCGCGGGCTTCTCCATCCGCCAGACGGCGACGCTCCTGCGGCAGAAAATTCTTCAGTACGCGACAAAGCTCACCCGTCAGGCGGTCGACAATATGGACATCGTCGACGGCAACATCATCCGCAAGGGCGACGGCATGGTGCTCATGTCGCTGAAAGACCTTGCGATGACCGCGCAGTACAACGCCGCGGACTCCGAGCACATCACCGCCGAGTCGACCTACACCATCCGCAACAACGCCTATTCGTTTGGCTGCACCTTTGCCGACGTCGAGGTGGATATCCCGATGTGCAAGGTGACGCTCAAGAAGATCATCAACGTCCACGACTGCGGCAAGCTCATCAACCCCGCGCTTGCCGAGGCGCAGGTCCACGGCGGCATGTCCATGGCCATCGGATTTGGCATGAGCGAGCAGCTTTTATTCGACGAGAAGACGGGCCGCCCCCTCAACAATAATCTTCTCGACTACAAGCTCTCGACGTTCATGGACCACCCGCATCTCGAGGCGCAGTTTATCGAAAATCCCGAGCCGACGTCGCCGTTCGGCACGAAGGCGCTCGGCGAACCGCCCGCGTGCTCGGGCGCACCCGCCATCCGCAACGCCATCTACAACGCCACCGGCGTCGCCATCGACACCGTTCCCATCACCCCGCACGTTCTGTATGCCGAGTTCAGCAAGGCGGGGCTCATCCACGACAGCTGGAAGGAGGAGAAGTGAGCCATGTATGACATGAAAGCACTCTATGAGGCGGAAAGCGTCGAAAACGCCGTCGCCCTCCGCTTGGAGCATCCCGAGGCGCAGATCATCGCCGGCGGCAGCGACGTGCTCGTGCAGATGCGCGATGGCAAGCGCGCCGGGAAGGAGCTCATCTCGATCTACGGCCTCGACGAGCTGCGCGGCGTGAGCATCGACGAGGAGGAAAACATCCGCATCGGCTCGCTTTCGAGCTTTTCCCACATCACGCGTGACCCCATCATCCAGAAGTACATCAATGTCCTCGGCGAGGCGGTCGACATGGTCGGCGGCCCGCAGATCCGAAACATCGGAACCATCGGCGGCAACACCTGCAACGGCGTGACGAGCGCGGACTCCGCCTCCACACTGCATGCGTGGGAGGCCATCGTGGAGCTGACGGGGAAGGACGGCATCCGCCGCCTGCCCATCAAAGACTTTTACATCAAGGCCGGTCAGGTCGACATCCGCGTGGAGGATGGCGAGATCCAGACCGCCATTCTCATCCCAAAGGCGAGCTACGAAAACTGCTATGGCTACTACATCAAGTACGCCATGAGAAACGCGATGGACATCGCGACGCTCGGGTGCAGCGTGAACGTGCGCCTGTCGCCCGACAAGCAGACTATTGAGCGCGCCCGCATCGCCTACGGCGTTGCCGGTCCTGTGCCGATGCGCTGCCCGAGCGCGGAGGTAGCTGCCAAGGATAAACCCTTGACACTTACGACGGCGGAACAGTTCTCACTCGCCGTGCTCAACGATATCCGCGCGCGTGACAGCTGGCGCGCCTCCAAGGCGTTCCGCGAACACATCGCGGTCGAAATGGCCAAGCGCTGCCTGATCGAGTCTATCAAACGGGCGGGAGGTGTCATCAAATGAGTCAGTACAAGCTGGTGCGATTCAACTTAAACGGCAAGGACGTTGAGAAAATGGTCGACGTGCGTGCGTCGCTGACCGATATGCTGCGAAACGATTACCATATGACGTCCGTGAAGAAGGGCTGCGAGGTCGGCGAGTGCGGCGCCTGCAACGTCATCATCGACGGCGAGGCATTCAACTCGTGCATCTACCTCGCCGTCTGGGCGGACGGCAAGCACATCCGCACGCTCGAAAGCCTGATGGGGCCCGACGGCGAGCTGAGCGACATCCAGCAGGCGTTCATTGAAGAGACCGCTGTCCAGTGCGGCTTCTGCACGCCGGGCTTCATCATGACTGCGGTCGAGATCTTGGAGACGAACCGCCTCTACACCGATGACGAGCTCAGAAAGCTCCTCTCCGGCCATCTGTGCCGCTGCACGGGCTATGAAAATATTCTGCGCGCGGTGAAAAAGACGATGTATCGCCGCCTCGGCCTGCCGCTTCCGGAATAAGGCCGCGCCTTTACAAAATCGAAACAGGAAAAAATATTGTCTTCTTACGAAATCGGTGCTATAATCCAAATAGCACCGATTTTGTTTCAAGGCGCGAAAAAGGAGGAATCTTTATGGTCATTACGGTTGGCAGACAATACGGCAGCGGCGGACGCGAGATCGGCACGATGCTTGCCAAGCAGCTCGGCATCGCCTATTACGACGACATGCTGCTCAAGGAGGCGGCAGAGGAGAGCGGACTTTGCGAAGAGCTGTTCCGTTCCTTTGACGAACGCCCGAAGAGCTTTCTCTATTCCATCGCGATGGACCCCTATTCCTTCTCGATGAACCATGTGACGCCCAAGGGCTCCATCGAACAGCAGGTGTACCTGGCGACCTACGACACGATCAAAAAGCTCGCCGACAAGGGCCCCTGCGTCCTGATCGGCCGCTGCGCGGACTACGCGCTCAAGGATCGCGACGACGTCATCAATCTCTTCATCACGGCTCCGCTCGAAAACCGCATCAAGCGCGTTGCCGCCCGCAACGGCATCAGCGAGAACGAGGCGAAAGACCGCATCAAGAAGACGGATAAGTCCCGCGCTTCCTACTATAACTACTATTCCGCCAAGGACTGGGGCGATGCCAAGAGCTACGACCTCTGCATCGATTCGAGCCTGCTCGGCATCGATGGCACGGTCGAGCTTTTGAAGGACCTTATCCGCATCAAGGGCATCAAGTAAACGAAAAATCTAAAAAAGCAGCCGTATGAAACGGCTGCTTTTTTCCGCTATTCACGGCGGTTCAACTTGACGAAAAAGGAAAGAGCGAATTTGTGAAAAAAGTTTACGCTTTCCCCCTATGCAAAAGAGCAAAAATACGCTAAAATAGTAGCTGTGAAAATTTGAACTTGTTCCTGAAAGGGGAGATTATGAGCATGGCTCAACTCAAGTATAAGCGCGTGCTGCTCAAGATCAGCGGCGAGGCGCTGGCGGGCGACAAGCACTTCGGCTTCGACTTCGACGTCGTTTCCAAGGTGTGCGACGTCATCAAAAAGTGCACGGACATGGGTGTGCAGATGGGCGTCGTCATCGGCGGCGGTAACTTCTGGCGCGGCGTGAAAAACGGCGAGGGCTACATCGAGCGCACCCGTGCCGACCACATGGGCATGCTGGCCACGGCGATGAACTGCATGGCGGTCGCCGATGTGCTCGAGCAGAAGGGCGTCGACGTGCGCGTGCAGACGGCGCTGGAGATCAAAGAAGTCGCCGAACCCTACATCCGAGCCCGCGCCATCCGGCATTTGGAAAAGGGCCGCGTAGTGCTCTTTGGCTGCGGCATCGGCTCTCCGTTCTTCTCGACCGACACGGCAGCGGTGCTGCGCGCAGCAGAGATCAATGCCGACGTGATCCTGCTCGCCAAGAACATCGACGGCGTTTACAACGCCGACCCTGCCAAGGATGCAAATGCGATCAAGTACGACGCCATCTCCTATGAGGACGTGCTGGCCCAGCACCTTGCGGTCATGGACTCCACGGCCACGTCGCTTTCGATGGACAACCACATTCCCGTGCTTGTCTTTGCCCTCAAGGATCCCGAGAACATCATCCGTGCGGTCGAGGGCAAGAAGATCGGCACCATCGTCGGCGAAAACTGAGCGACCCCGCACTTGCGGTTTTACGATAAAAATTTTTGAGGAGGTATCCCCATGAATAAAGAAGATTACAAGGTTTATTCCGACAAAATGAGAAAGAGCATCGACGCGGTGAACGCGGACTTTGCCTCTGTGCGCGCAGGCCGCGCCAACGCCTCTGTGCTCGACCGCATCAGCGTCGACTACTACGGCTCTCCCACGCCCATCCAGCAGATCGCGGCCATCGCTTCTCCCGACCCGCGCCAGCTCGTCATCACCCCGTGGGACGGCACGGCCCTCAAGCCCATCGAGCGCGCCATTCAGGAGTCTGACCTTGGCATCAACCCGCAGAACGACGGCAAGTCCATCCGCCTGAACTTCCCGCAGCTCACGGAGGAGCGCCGTAAAGAGCTCGTCAAGCAGATCCATAAGTATTCCGAGACCGGCAAGGTCGCCATCCGCAACATCCGCCGCGACGCGATGGAGGCCTTCAAGAAGAAGCAGAAGGCCAGCGAGATCACCGAGGACGACCTGAAGGTCGCCGAAAAGGACCTGCAGAAGCTGACCGACGACATGTGCAAAGAGGTCGACGCCCTTCTCGAGAAGAAGGAGAAGGAGCTCATGGCGGTCTGATATGGGGCTCTTTTCCAAAGAGAACAAGGCAGGGCAGGTTGATTTGAACAACCTGCCTTGTCATGTTGCCGTCATTATGGACGGCAACGGCCGCTGGGCGCAAAAGCGCGGCCTCCCGCGCTCGGCCGGTCACAAGGCGGGGGCGGAGACATTTCGAAAGCTCGGCACCTACTGCAAGAACCTGGGCATCGACTATCTGACGGTCTACGCCTTTTCGACCGAAAACTGGAAGCGCCCGAAGGACGAGGTCGACGGCATCATGCACTTACTCGAGCAATATCTGCACGAGTGCATCGACACGATGGAAAAGGACGGCAACCGCCTGCGCTTTCTGGGTGATTTAAGCGTCCTGACGTCGGAACTTCGGGAACTCATCGATGAGACGAATGAGATCTCCTCCCGCATCGAGGGCTTTCAGGCCAACGTCTGCCTCAACTACGGCGGACGCGACGAGATCCTGCACGCCGCCCGCGCCTTCGCGCGCGACTGCGCGGCAGGGAAGCGGGACGCGGACGCTTTGACCGAGGAGGGCTTTTCGCACTACCTCTATTCAGACGGCCTGCCTGATCCCGACCTTCTCATCCGTCCCGGCGGAGAGAAGCGCATCAGCAACTACCTTTTGTGGCAGTGCGCGTACAGCGAGTTTTACTTCTGCGACACGCTCTGGCCCGACTTTACGGAAAGAGAATTCGACAAGGCGCTCATTGCGTATCAGCAGCGCGAGCGGCGCTTCGGCGGACTGAAACAGGAGAAACAGAAATGAAACAAAGATGGTTGGTGGTTGTCGTCGGCCTGCCGGCGCTGCTCGCCGTGCTGCTTGCCTGCCCCGCATGGGCGACAATGATCGTCGTCTGCGGCATCGCGGGCATTGCGGCCTATGAGCTGCTGCACACGGCGGGAGAGAACGTCCCGGCGAATTTCTACTGGGGACTTGTCACAACGGTCGTCATGCAGGAGATATGGCTCTTTAAGGAAGAGATGAGCGGCACATACGATCTTCCGATTTCGACCGTTACGATCTTCCGCTGGATCCTTGTGATGATGGCGTTCCTCTTTGCGGTCATCTCTTACGGAAAGGAAAAACCGTTCACGTTCCACGATGTAGCGGTGTCGATCGTCGGCGGCATCGTATTCCCGGCGATGTACAGCTGCATTTTCCTGCTGCGTATGGACGAACACTATGGCAAGCTCTATGTGCTCGCGCCGTTCTGCGTCGCCTTTGTGGGCGATGCGCTGTCGATGTACTTTGGCATGTGGTTCGGCAAGCGCAAGATGGCGCCGCATGTCAGCCCGCACAAGACCTGGGCGGGCGCGATCGGCGGGCCCATCGGCAGCGCGCTTGCGCTGGTGTTGCTCGGCCTTGTCGGGCAGAAATTGCTCGGCTACGCGCCCAATTACCTCATGCTGATTCTTGTCGGCGTGGTGGCCAACATCTTCGGCCAGCTCGGCGACCTCTCGATGTCGCTCGTCAAGCGCGAGGCGGGCATCAAGGACTACAGCCACCTCTTCCTGACGCACGGCGGCATGCTCGACCGCTTTGACTCCACGCTCTTCATCGCGCCGGTCGTGTGGGCCGCGGTCTGTGGAGGCCTATTATGACAAGGAGTATTGCTTTACTTGGTTCCACCGGTTCCATCGGCCGCCAGACGCTTGAGGTGGCGCGCGAGCTGGGGCTTTCCGTCGCTGCGCTGACGGCGAATAAAAGCGTTGACCTCATCGAACAGCAGGCGCGGGAATTTTGCCCGCGTCTTGCCGTGCTTTACGACGAGGACGCGGCAAATGAGCTCCGCGCGCGGCTTTCCGACACAAATACCCAAGTGCTCTCCGGCATGGAGGGCCTTCTGGCCGCGGCCACGGCGGACGACGCTGACACGGTCGTCACCGCCGTGATGGGCATGATCGGACTCCAGCCGACGCTCGCGGCGATCGAGAAGAAAAAGCGCATCGCGCTTGCCAACAAGGAAACGCTCGTCTGCGCGGGCGAGCTCGTCGTGGCTGCGGCGGAGCGCTGTGGCGCGGAGATCGTCCCCGTCGACAGCGAGCACAGCGCGATCTTCCAGTGCTTGCAGGGCTGCCGCGATCGCGGCGAGATCAAGCGCTTGATCTTGACCTGCTCGGGCGGGCCGTTCTACGGCCTGAGCCTGCAGGAGCTTGCGACTAAGACGAAGGCCGACGCGCTCAAGCACCCGAACTGGACAATGGGTGCGAAGATCACCATCGACTCCGCGACGCTGATGAACAAGGGCCTTGAGATCATCGAGGCCATGCGGCTCTACCGCCTGCCGCTGCGTCAGGTCGACGCGGTCATCCATCGCCAGAGCATCGTGCACTCGCTCGTCGAGTTTCACGATGGGGCGATGCTCGCCCAACTCGGCACACCGGACATGAAGCTGCCCATCCGCTACGCGATGACGTACCCCAACAGGGCCGTTTCGCCCGCGGAGCCGCTTGACCTTCTCAAGTGCCCGCCGCTGACGTTCGCCGAGCCCGATGAAGAGGTCTTCCGCTGCCTGAAGATCGCCAAGCAGTGCGCCGCCATCGGCAATGTCTACTGCGCGGCGATGAACGGCGCGAACGAAGAGGCTGTCGCGGCATTTCTGCGCGACGAGATCGGCATCTGTGCCATCCCTGACCTCATCGAAGCGGCGCTCGATAAAACCGAGACGGTATATCAGCCGCAGCTTTCGGATATTCTGGAAGCAGACCGGCTCGCGCGCGAGGTCGTGCGCGAAAAGCTCAACTGACCAAATTTAGGAGAGACCATGGTTTATATTCTGATTGCGATCCTGATTTTCGGCGTGCTCATCGCCGTGCATGAGTTTGGCCACTTTTTGGCGGCCAAGGCCTGCGGCGTGCGCGTCAATGAATTTTCCATCGGCATGGGCCCGCAGCTCTTCCATAAGACGAAAGGAGACACCGAATACTCCCTGCGGCTCCTGCCCATCGGAGGCTACTGCGCCATGGAGGGCGAGGACGAGGATTCGGACGACGACCGCGCGCTGGGCCGCCAGGTCTGGTGGAAGAAGTTCATCATCTTCGTCGCGGGCGCGTTCATGAACTTCCTGACAGGCCTCATCATCGTCATCTGTCTGTATGCGGGTGCGCAGGCATTCTACACGACGGAGATCGTCGAGTTGAACCCCGATTTCCCGCAGCAGGGAGAGGACGGCCTGATGCCCGGCGACACGATCTACGCCATCAACGGTGAGCGCATTTATTTAAAGAGCGACGTGTCGCTCATCATGGGCCTTGGCGACACGGGCACGATCGACATGACCGTCCTGCGCGACGGCAAAAAGTTCGACCGCACGCTCACGAAGCAAGTCTACACCGACGAAAACGGTAAGGAGTACGAGGCCTACGGCTTTACCTACGGCGGGATCGTCGAGGCGACGCCGCTTCTGCGCCTGCAATACAGCTGGTACCAGACGATGGACTATGTCCGCATCGTGAGACTGAGCCTGCAAATGCTGCTTTCGGGCGCGGCGGGCGTGAACGATCTGAGCGGCCCGGTCGGCATCGTCTCGACCATCACGGAGGTCGGCAAGGAGACCGAGGCCGAGGCGGGCTTCGGCGCGGCACTCGAGAGCATTCTCTACTTCGCCGCGATGTTCGCGGTGAACCTCGCCGTGATGAACCTGCTGCCGCTGCCCGCACTCGACGGCGGACACGTGCTGTTCCTGCTCGTCAACGGCATCGCCGTGGCGCTTTTCAAAAAGGAAATTCCGTCCAAATATCTGAACGTCATCAACGGCATCGGCTTTGCGCTTTTAATGGCGCTGATGCTGTTCGTCACGTTCCACGACATTGTCAAGCTCCTGTGAGGAGGATGATCTTATGAGCAAGCAAATTATCGCAGGCGGCGTCGCTATCGGCGGCGGCGCGCCGGTCACGATCCAGTCGATGTGCAACACGCACACTGAGGATGCCAAGGCCACCATTGCGCAGATCCACGCGCTCGAAGAGGCGGGCTGCGAGATCGTGCGCGTCACGGTGCCGAATATGGAGGCCGCGCACGCGCTGAGTGAAATTAAGGAGAATATCTCCATCCCTCTCGTCGCGGACATTCATTTTGACTACCGTCTCGCCGTCGAAGCGGCGGCGCGCGGCGCGGACAAAATTCGCATCAACCCCGGCAACATCGGGGGAGATGACCGCGTCAAGGCGGTCGTAGACGCCTGCCGTGAGCACAAGGTTCCCATCCGCATCGGCGTGAACGGCGGCTCGCTTGAAAAGGAGCTGCTCGCAAAATATGGCCGCGTGACGCCCGAGGCGCTCGTCGAGAGCGCGCTCAGACATGTGCGGCTGCTTGAAAAGTTCGATTTTACCGAGATCTGCATCTCGGTCAAGAGCTCTGATGTACCGCTCAACATGGCGGCCTATCGCCTTCTGCACGAAAAGGTCGACTATCCGCTCCACCTCGGCGTGACCGAGGCGGGCACGCCCACGATGGGGCTTTTGAAGTCCGCCATCGGCATCGGCGGCCTTCTGTGCGAGGGCATCGGCGACACGATGCGCGTCTCGCTCACGGCGGACCCCGTGGAAGAGGTCTACGCTGCCAAGCGCATTTTGCAGGCCTGCGGCATCCGCCGCAGCGGTGTGAACCTCGTCTCCTGCCCGACGTGCGGCCGCACGGCGTACGACATGATCCCGATCGCCGAGGAGCTAGAGCGCCGTCTTGCCGACTGCAAGAAGAATATCACGGTCGCCGTGATGGGCTGCGTCGTCAACGGGCCCGGTGAGGCCTCGGCCGCCGATATCGGCGTGGCCGGCGGTAAAGGTGAGGGCATGATTTTCCGAAAAGGAAAAATCCTTTACAAAGTGCCGCAGGAAAAGCTTGTCGACGCTTTGATGGAGGAAATCGAAAAACTCTGACCGAGCGGAAACGATACTGAGATAAGGTTGTGGCTATGGCACAAAAGATTCCTTTTTTTGAATTATTCACCGACTTTTCGCCGGATTTTGACCTGCGCGTCCCGCTCAACGCCGCGATGGTCACGAACATGGTGCTCGAGCCGGAAAAGCGCACGATGACGCTCGACATGACCGTGCGCGCGGAGATGAACGACTCGACGCGCGAAACGGTCGAGCAGCTTCTTGCGCGCAATTACGACTTAAAGCGCGTGGACATCCACGTCAAATCAACGGCGGAGGCCTTTCCCGACATGTTGAAGAACGCTGGCCGCAAGGTGAGCGGCAGCGGCAGTGTCATCATGGGCCGCGAGATTGCAAAGGGGAGAGTGCTCCCCATCAGCGAGCTGACGCCAAAGGCCGGTCACGTCGTCGTTGAGGGCAAGGTCTTCAAGTTCGACTGCCACGAGACGCGCCGCGCCGGCGTCTGGACGATGTTGCTCGAAATGACGGACTACGAAGGCTCGCTCTTCATCCGCCGCAGCATGCCCGAGCGCGAGGCGACGGAGCTTCTTGGCAAGATCAGCGTCGGCATGTGGCTGCGCGTCAGCGGCCGCATGGAGCTTTCTTACGACGGTAAGGACATGCAGCTCAACCCGCAGGACATCATGCAGATCGACCACGCTGAGCGCACGGACACGGCGGAGGAAAAGCGCGTCGAGCTGCACTTACATACCCGTATGTCCAACATGGACGCGCTGACCGACACCGCCGCGGTCGTCAAGCGCGCGATCAAGTGGGGGATGCCCGCCATCGCCATCACGGATCACGGCGTAGCGCAGAGCTTCCCGGACGCTTGGCACACCGGCGAGGGTAAAATAAAACTCCTTTACGGCTGTGAGGGCTATTTTCTCAACAACATCGACGACCGTATCTGTGTGCACGGCCCGCAGGACGGCGATTTTTCGACTGAGATCTGCTGTTTCGACATTGAAACAACGGGTCTGAAGGTCGCGCATGATGCCATCACCGAGATCGGTGCGGTCATTCTGAAAGACGGCGAGATCGTCGACACGTTCCAAACCTTTGTCGACCCCGAGCGCCGGCTTTCGCCTGAGATCATCGGCCTGACCGGCATCACAGACGACATGCTGCGCGGCGCGCCGAAGCTGAAGGACGCGCTGCACGCGTTTTTGACCTTTGCGGGCGGCCGCCCGCTCGCTGCACACAATGCGGAGTTTGATATCAGCTTCATCCGCGCAGGCTGCAAAAAGTGCGGCATCCCGTTCGAGCCGACGTATCTCGACTCGCTGATTTTCGCGCAGAATCTCCTGCCCGAGCTCGGCAAGTACAAGCTCGACATCGTGGCCGACCACTTGCAGCTCCCGCAGTTCAACCACCACCGCGCGTCCGACGATGCGGTCCCGGTCGCGCAGATGCTGGCCAAGTTCTTCGTCATGCTCGAAGAGCGCGGCGTCACGCGCCTCCAGCAGATCAACGACGAGATGACGAAGCTCCGCCCGCTCGGCGTCAAGCGCAACCGTTTCCCAAAGCACATCATTCTGATCGCCAAGAACAAGGTGGGCCTCAAGAACCTCTACCAGCTCATCTCGGCGTCGAACCTCAAATACTTTAAGCGCGTGCCGATCATCCCGAAAAGCGAGCTTGTCGCGCATCGCGAGGGCTTGATCATCGGCTCTGCCTGCGAGGCGGGCGAGCTGTTCCGCGCCATCGTCGACCACAAGGACTGGAATGAGCTCAAGCGCATCGCCTCGTTCTACGACTATCTTGAAATTCAGCCGCTCGGCAATAACCGCTTCATGGTGCGCGACGGCACGGTGCGCGACGACGAAGACCTCAAGGACTTCAACCGCACTGTTGTCAAGCTTGGCGAAGAGCTCGGCAAGCCCGTCTGCGCAACGGGCGACGTCCACTTCCTCGACCCCGAAGACGAGGTTTATCGCCATATCCTGCTCGCGTCAAAGAAATTTGCCGACGCGAACGAGCCCGTCCCGCTCTACTTCCGCACGACGGACGAAATGCTCAAGGAATTTGACTACCTCGGCAAGGAGAAAGCCTACGAGGTCGTTGTGACGAACACCCGCGCCATCGCCGAGCAGGTGGAGGATATCGAGCTTTTGCCCAAGGGCAAGCTGTTCCCGCCGCGGCTTGAAAATTCGGAAGAAGACCTTAACCGCATGGTGTGGGGGAAAGCGCACGAGCTTTACGGCGACGATCTGCCGCAGCTGATCGTCGACCGGCTGAACGTCGAGCTCGGCAGCATTCTGGGCAAGTACGACGTCGTCTACATGTCGGCGCAGAAGCTCGTGCAGCGCTCGCTCGAGTGCGGCTACCTCGTCGGCTCGCGAGGGTCGGTCGGCTCGTCGCTTGTCGCGTACATGGCCGGCATCACCGAGGTCAACGCCCTGCCGCCGCACTACCGCTGCCCGAAGTGCCGCAACGTCGAGTTCCACGCGGGCGAGTATGGCTGCGGCGCGGACATGCCCGATAAAATGTGTCCTGTCTGCGGCACGAAGTATGCCAAAGACGGCTTCGACATCCCGTTTGAAACTTTCCTCGGCTACGGCGGCGGCAAGGTGCCGGATATCGACCTCAACTTCTCGGGCGAATATCAGGCGCGCGCCCACGCGCACGCGGTCGAGATGTTCGGCAAGACGCAGGTGTTCCGCGCGGGTACGATCGGTACGCTCGCGGAGAAGACGGCCTACGGCTTCGTCAAAAAATACCTTGAGGAAAACGGCATCGCCGCGGGCAACGCCGAGATCGACCGCCTGACGGCGGGCTGCGTCGGCGTGCGACGCACGACGGGCCAGCATCCCGGCGGACTCGTCGTCGTGCCGGACGACATGGATATCGAGGATTTCTGCCCCGTACAGCACCCTGCGGACGACCCCGACAGCGATACGATCACCACGCATTTCGAATATCACTGCATGGAGGACAACCTTTTAAAGCTCGACATGCTCGGCCACGATGACCCGACGATGATCCGCATGCTCGAAAATCTGACGGGCGTGAACGCCCGCGCTATCCCGCTCGACGACCCCGACACGATGTCGATCTTCATCTCGTCCAAGGTGCTCGGCTACGAGAACGACGAAGTGCTCGGCCCCACGGGCGCCGTCGCGATCCCCGAGTTTAACACGCGCTTCACGCGCCAGATGCTCGTCGACACGCAGCCCAAGGACTTCAACACGCTGCTGCGCCTTTCAGGCTTCTCCCACGGCACGGACGTGTGGCTCGGCAACGCGAAGGATCTGATCGTCAGCGGCACGGCAAGCGTTCTGGAGACCGTCGGCTGCCGTGACGATATCATGCTCTACCTCATTTCTATGGGGCTTGACCCGAAGATGAGCTTTAAGATCATGGAGGCCGTCCGAAAGGGCAAGGTCAAGGGCGGCAAGGCGGGGGACTGGCCGATGTGGGTCGAAGAGATGCGCAAGCACGACGTGCCGGAGTGGTACATCGAGTCGCTTGCGAAGATCGGTTACCTCTTCCCGAAAGCGCACGCGGTCGCATACGTTATGATGGCGTTCCGTATCGCGTGGTTCAAGGTGCACGAGCCGCTCGCGTTCTACGCGACGTTCTTCTCCATCCGCGCCAAGGCATTCGACGCCGCCGAGTGCTGCAAGGACGCCGACGCGCTGCGCCGCCGCATCCGCGAGATCGAAAACAACAAGGACGCGACCGCCGTGGAACAGGACTTGATGACGACGCTTGAAGTCTGCTACGAATTCTGCCTGCGCGGCTTCCACTTTGAGCCCATCGATATCTACCGCAGCGATGCGACGAAGTTCGTCGTCACGGAAAACGGCCTGCTGCCGCCGTTCACGTCCGTCCGCGGACTCGGCGAGACCGCAGCGCTCGACACTGTCGAGAAGCGCAAGGGGAAGGACTTTACATCGGTGGAGGAGTTTTCCCTCTGCTGCAACAAGCTGTCGCAGACGCATATCGACCAGCTGCGCGCGCTGGGCGCGTTTGCGGGATTGCCTGAAACGAGTCAGTTAACATTGTTTTAACACACTGTGTTGCATTGTTCCCTGCGTACTCGCAGGGGGACGTTTTTCCCTGCACCGTGCAGGGGACGCGGCTAAGGGGGCCATTCTCTCGCGTGAGAGAATGGCCCCCTTAGACCCCCAAGAGAACGCGAGGGGAGAGCCCCTCGACCCCCAACATTGCCGGTCTGGGGCTTGAAGAGCTGCACACGCTGCGCAATCGGGTGCGGTGTACATGGCTTCGCCATGAATCTTCTGCGAGTCGTCACCGATTACAACCGCGCCTTACTATCGTGAGGCGCGAGTGACGGTAGCCCGGCGGCAGACTGCTTACCGAATGCGGTATTGCTGCGCTCGCCGCATTGATAAGGCTGTCGGTAGACGAAATTACTGCGAACTCCTACAAGATGGGCAGAGCGGCAGCGGATAGTAGGAGCAGAGACAAGTCGTATAGCAAAATCATTGGCGGCGAGCGTTAGCGATGCCGCCACGCAGGCAGTCGATTCGGCAAGCGTCGCAGCTCTTCGAGCTGCTGGCTTGCAATGGCGGGTCAAGGGGCAGGGCCCCTTGCGTTCTCTTGGGGGTCCAAGGGGGATATTCTCTCACGTGAGAGAATATCCCCCTTTTTTCGCACCCCGCACGGTACGGGGTACCCCTTTACCCTTTAGGGCAAAACGTAAAAATAAAACCTACCTTGCGGCAGGTTCTATTTTTAGGTCTTACAGTCCCAGTTCGACGGCGCGGCGAAGTCTAACCTTGCCGTCGAGCGCTTCGTCGATCGTGTGGATCAGCGCCTCGCGGTCGCGGTTGAGTGTGCCGCCGAGGGGGAGGTAGTTCGACGCGTGGTTCGAGCGGAAGATGCTGCCGTCGGAGTCGATGTGCTCCAAAAAGAGGCGTGTTTCACGCATCAGCTCGGGCGGCTCCATCATCTTGAACTCGCCGCTCGCGATCCAGTCGTGCAGCGGCGTGCCCGAGTAGACGCGAAGCGTCAAAAACGCGATATAGTCGGGCTTCATGCGGGAAACGGCCTTCGCCGTGTCGATGGCGTGGGCCTGCCAGTCGCCGTTCGCGCCCGCCATGCCGTTGATGGCCGTGACGGAGGTGGCGATGCCCGCCTGCTTGCAGCGGATGGCGTTTAAGACGATCTCCTCGGCAGTAACGCCCTTGCAGAACTTTTTGAGAAGCTCCTCGTTGCCGCTCTCAAGGCCGATATACACGATGCCAAGGCCGTGCTCGCGCAGTGTGCGCAGCTCATCGTCCGTCTTGTGCATGATGGCCTTGGTCGTTGCGTAAGCCGCAACGCGCTTGCAGGTGGGGAAGTGGTCGCGGATATAGTCGAGAACGGTCAGAAGATAGTCCATCGGCAGGATCAGCGCGTCGCCGTCGGCTAAAAAGATCTTCTCGATATAGCGCCCGTAGGCGCGTGCCTCGTCGAGGTCGGAGAGCACCTGCTCAATGGGGTTGATGGAGAACTTTTTGTCCTTGTACATCGTGCAGAACGCACATTTGTTGTGGCTGCACCCGAGCGTGCACTGCACGATGAGGCTGCGCGCCTCGCTGGGGGGACGGTAAACGGCTCCCGAATAATGCATCAGGGTTCCTCCTTACAAAATCAGCCGAGCTTGGCCTGGCACTTGTCCATGAAGCGATCCACGGTGATGACGGCGCGCTGGTGCGTGCCCTCGCCGATGAGACCGGCGGTGTCGGTCGCGGTGGCCTTGAAGTCGACCATCTTGCCGTTTGCGGAAATATCCGTGACCTCGACGGTAACGGTGATCTCCATGCCAACGGGCGAGGGGGAGACATGGGAGACCTCGACCTTGGTGCCGACGGTGCTCTTACCCTCGGGCAGCTCCTGCTGGAGATAGGTGAAGGCGGCGTTTTCGACCATCGCGACGAGATACGGCGTGCCAAACACCGGCAGACCGCCGCTGCCGAGCGCGGCAGCGGTCATGTCTTCCGTGACAACTTTCTTGACGGTAAAAGTATCTCCGATTTTCATCTTAAAAAACTCCTTTATGATATTATTTGGCAGCTTTGACCTTGATCCAGAGCTTGCTCAGCTCGCGCATGAGGGTCTGGTTGTCGTGGAACATCTCGTCCTTTTCATAGCCGCTGCGGGGAAGGTAGGCGGCATTGTCCGCGTAGAGATCCTCAGACGAGGTCATCTCTTCAAACACTTCCGCGTTGGGAGAAGTATAACCCACCGTTTCGGTGTTGTCAAACGCGGCCTCGTAGGTGAGCATGTAGTTGATGAACTCGTGGGCGAGCTTGGGATTCTCGGCATTTTGGGGAATGACCATGGCATCGCACCAGATGTTCGTGCCCTGGGAGGGCATATAGAAGCTCATGTCTTCGTTTTCATCAAGCACCACGGCCGCGTCGCCGGAGTAGACAACGGCGATGTCCTTATAGCCGTTCATCATGCCGTCGATGACCTCGTCGGTCACGTAGACGGGGGACATGGTGTTGTTCATCTGCAGGAGCCACTCATAGGCGTCGTTGATCTCGTTGGAGTCCTCGGTGTTCATCGAGTAGCCCAGCGCCTTGAACGCCATCATAAACGAGTCACGCTCGGAATCGTAGATGTAGATGTGACCGGCGTAGTCGGTGTTGCGCAGGATCTCCCAGCCCTCGCTCTCGATGACGGCAGGGTCGACATTCTCGTGGTTGTAGACGAGACCGACGCTGCCCCAGAAGTAGGGGATGGAGTACGTGTTGTCCGGATCATAGCTCATACCGAGCACGGCATCGGACATGTTCTCCATGTTGGGAATCATGCTCTTGTCAAGCGGCTGGAGGAAGTTCTCGTTCATCAGGCGTTCGATCATGTAGTCGGACGGAATGATGACATCGTAGCGGTCGCCGGCCATGAGCTTGGTGTACATCATCTCGTTGGAGTCGAAGTTCTCGACGATGACGCGCACGCCGTACTGCTTTTCAAAGTCGGAGATGACATTCTCGCCGAGGTACTCGCCGGGGAGATAGAGCTTCAAAACGTTGCTGCCGTACTTCTCGACAGCCGCGGCGCTCTTGTGCTGCTGGGAAAGTCTCGCGCCCACGGTGCCGCCGACAACGGCCAGCACCAGCACGGCGGCAACAGCCGCCATGGCCTTGCGGCTCACGGCGCGGGAGGACTTGCCGTCCTTTTCGCGCTTTTCGCGCACGATCGGCACGATGTTCACGACGCCGAGCACCAGCGTAATGAGAAGAATCACAATGGTAGAAAGGGCGTTGATGGACGGGTTCACGCGCTTGGACATCGTGTAGACCAAAATCGAAATGTTGTTGACGCCGTTGCCCGTTGTGAAGTACGAGATGACGAAGTCGTCAAAGCTCATCGTGAACGCAATGAGCGCGCCGGAGACGATACCTGGCTTGATCTGCGGCACAATGACTTTCGCGAGCGCCTGGAACGGCGTTGCGCCAAGGTCCATCGCTGCGTCGATCAGGTTAGGGTCGAGCGAGCGGAGCTTCGGCGTAACGGAGAGCATCACGTAGGGGATACAGAACATGATATGCGCGATGAGCAGCGTGCCGAAGCCTTTTTTGACCGTGAGGACGCTGAAAAACATCAGAAGTGAGATGGCCGTGACGATATCGGGGTTCATCACGGGCAGGTCGTTGATGCGCTCGACCATCTTCTGCACAACCTTGCGGGATTTAGAAAGGCCGATGGCCGTGATCGTGCCGACGACTGTCGCGACGACCGTTGCGATGACGGCGATGATGACCGTGTAGAGCACAGCCTCCATCATCGTCGAATCGGCGAACATCTTTTCATACCAGCGGAGCGAGAAGCCGCCGAACTTCGTCAGCGAGCGGGAATCGTTGAACGAAAAGATAATGATATAGAGGATGGGGAGGTAGAAGAAGAGCATCGTGAGCGTCAGGATGATCTTCGAGCCGACAGAGGTTTTCTTTTTCATGCGCTTCTCACTCCTTTCCCTGCGAGGCGACCTGAACGTCCGCCTTGCGCGTCAGCCACATCGAGATCATGATGATGACCGCCATGATGAGCGAGATGGCCGAGCCGAAGTTCCAGTCGCCAGTGGTGAGGAACTGCGTTTCAATGATGTTGCCGACGAGGACGTACTGTCCGCCGCCGAGAAGCTTCGGAATGAAGAAGCTCGACACCGCGGGCAGGAACACGAGCGTGATGCCGGAGATCACGCCGGGAAGCGAGAGCGGCAGCGTCACGCGCAGGAATGCCTGCACCGGCGTTGCACCGAGGTCGTTGGCGGCTTCCAAAAGGCTCTTGTCCATCTTGGCAAGGGATGTGTGGATCTGCAGGATCATAAAGGGAATGAAGTTATAGACCATGCCGAGGATGACGGCAAAGCTCGTGTGGATCATCGACACGGGGCCGATGCCGAACCACGAAAGGATCGTGTTGAAGATGCCCTCGTCCTGCAAAATGCCCATCCAAGCATAGGTGCGCACCAGCATGTTGACCCAGGTCGGCATGGTGATGAGCAGAATTAAGATCGTGTTGCTGCGGCCGCCGCGCTGCGCGATGACGTAGGCGATGGGGTAGCCGAGCGCAACGCAGATGAGCGTTGTGATGAGCGCGATATAGAGCGAGCGCAGCAACACATCCATAAAGACCTTGTCCGTGACGAAGCGGGCAAAGTTCTCAAAGGTGAACTGGAATGTCAGCACCGAGTTGCCGGAGGTCGTGAAGGCATAGAGCACGATCAGAAGCATCGGCACCACGATGATCGCGATGATCCACGCGATATACGGGTAAGTCATGGAACGAAAGCGCTTCACCACTGGCCCTCCTTCTTCATCACATGGATGTCCTCGGGACGGAAGACAAGGCCGACCTGCTCGCCCTCTTCAAAGGCGTGGGTGGTGGAGACCTTGTACTCATAGCCCTCGGTGGAGAAGGTCACATCGTAAACGCCCGGGGTGATGGTCTCGGGGTCGAAGTCGTACTTGACGTCCGTGATCTCGACCTGCTCGCCGTCTTCGAGGGACCACGCCGACGCGCTGGCCCAGGTCTCAAGGTCGGTGTCGAGCGCGATGCTCTCCTGAATGTCCTCGACCTTTTTGAAGAAGTTCATCGCGTAAATTTCTTCCTGATAGACCTTGCTCTCGACGCGGTTCTGCGCTACGACGAGCACCTTGACGGTGATAGACGTATCGTTCGCGGTGGCAAAGGTCACGGTGTAGTTGCCGGTCTCGGGCTTGATGTCGTATTCGACGGTCTTGATGGAGATGGGCTCCTCGGTCTCGGCGTCCCACGCCTCGGCAGAGGCGAGGGCGACGACCTTGGCGTCGTCGAGCTCTTCGACGTCCTCCACGTCCAGAAGGAAGGCGTTCGCACTGATCTTCTCGCCCTTTTCCTCGTTGTAGACAGGGCGGTCCTGCGAGACCTGCATCTTCACGGTGATGGACGTACCGACGCGCGTTTCGACCACGGTTTCATAGTGCATGCCCTTGAAAAGCTGAGACTTGACCGTGCCCTTGAGCATACCCTCGGCACGCGGGACAATGTCGAGGTGCTCGGGGCGGATGACGACGTCGACCTTTTCGTTCTTATTGTAGCCGCGGGCACGGCAGGCGTACTTCTTGTCCTCGAACATGACGAGGTCGTCCTCAAGCATGACGCCGTCGATGATGTTCGTCTCGCCGATGAACTTGGCGACGAATTCGTTGACGGGGGTGCGGTAGATTTCGGTCGGCGTACCGATCTGCTGAATTTCACCCGCATTCATGACGACGATCTTGTCGGACATCGTCAGCGCCTCTTCCTGATCGTGCGTGACGAAGATGAACGTGATGCCGACCTCCTGCTGGATGTATTTGAGCTCCTGCTGCATCTCCTTGCGGAGCTTTAAGTCGAGCGCGCCGAGCGGCTCGTCGAGCAGCAGCACGCTTGGCTCGTTAACGAGCGCGCGTGCGATGGCGATGCGCTGCTGCTGGCCGCCGGAGAGCTCGGTCACGTTGCGGTGAGCATAGTCCTCAAGGCTAACAAGGCGCAGCATACGCATGACCTTCTGCTCGATGACGTCCTTCGGCTCCTTTTTGAGCGTCAAGCCAAAGGCGATGTTGTCGTACACGTCCATGTGGGGGAAGAGGGCATACTTCTGGAAGACGGTGTTGATCTCGCGCTTGTAGGGCGGGACGCTGACGATGTCCTCACCGTCGAAGAGCACCTTGCCCTCGCTCGGCTGCAAAAAGCCGCCGAGGATGCGCAGCAGTGTCGTCTTGCCGCAGCCAGAGGGGCCGAGCAGCGTGACGAACTCATTTTCGTAAATGTCAAGAGAGACGCCCTTGAGAACGACCTGTCCGTCCTCAAAGCTCTTGACGATGTTCTTGAATTGAATGATCTTTTTCTTTTCTTCGGCCATTTCCGATATCCTCACAATTTTATAGAATAGTAGTTAAAAAAGCGGGGGCGTGCAGACCCAGAGGATGCGCGCGGTGGTCTTGCGTTCATTTTTGAGGTAGTGGAACGTTCTGCCGTGGAGATAGAACGTTTCGCCGCGGCACACGACGCTGCGTTCGCCGTCGCACTCTAAAATGACGCTGCCGTCAAGCACGTAGCCGAACTCCTCGCCGTTGTGCGGCTCGATCTCGAACGATTCGCCGCCGGCGGGAAGTTCCAATAAAATGGGCTCCATCTGGTTTTTCTGCGTGTTGGGAACGATCCAGTTGACGGTACAGCTTTCGCGCTCGTCGACAAAAAAGTCCTCCGCGTGGAAGACGAACTGGTCGTTTTTATCCTCCTGGAAGAATTCCGAGAGGTTGGTGCCGAGGGCCTCGAGGATATCGCTGAGCGAGTCGATCGAGGGGGAGGTGAGGTCGCGCTCTAACTGGGACAAGAACCCCTTTGTGAGCTCGCTTCGGCTGGCAAGCTCCTCCAGAGTCAGTCCCTGTCGCGTTCGCAGCTGCTTGATCTTATTGCCGATGTCCATGCACATGCCTCCTCGTTCGATATACTAAACTTTTGGTCAGTTTTTGCTAAACCGAGACTATTATACACAGCGCGTGCAAAATTGCAAGAGTATATTTAACAAAAAGTTCAATATTTTGAACTTTTGAAAAATAAAACAGCGAAGAGCCGATTGCAGCTCTCCGCTTGTGGGATTTAACTAAAATACTTCTTTTGAAACGGGACCTCATCCACCTGGAACTCGCGTCCGCGCAGATATTCGAGGATGCCCGCGTCGCTGGGAAAGTCGAAGCGCAGGCGGTAGGAGTAGAGCGCCTGATGCGTTTCGCCATATTTGCGGTTCACGCTGCCGACGCCGTACTTGCCGTCGCCAAGAAGGGGATGGCCGAGGTCGGCCATGCTCGCGCGGATCTGATGCGTGCGGCCCGTGAGCAGCTCGACCTCCAGAAGCGACAGCTCGCCGCGCGTCTGGAGCGTTTGGTATAAGGTGATCGCGCTGCGGCCATCCGGCACGGGGCGGTGGTAAACGCGGACGGTGTTGCTCTTCTCGTCCTTGCGCAGAAAGCACTCGATGCGGCCCTTCGGCGGCTCGACGCGGCCGAGGGCGATACATAAATAGTATTTGGCGATCTCGCGGTCGCGAATCTTGTCGTTCAGGATGCGCAGCGCTTCAGCGTTTTTCGCCGCAACGACAATGCCGCCAGTGTTGCGGTCGATGCGGTTGCAGAGGGCGGGGGTGAAGGCGTTCTCCTCGCGTGGCCGCCACTCGCGCTTTTGATAGAGGTAGGCGAGCATGTGGTTGACGAGTGTATTGACTTTCTCGTGCTCGTCGGCGTGGGCAAGCATTCCCGCGGGCTTGTCGAGCAGCATGATGTTCTCGTCCTCGTAGACGATCTTGAGCCGCGGCGTCGTGATCGTGAGGTAGACGTTTTCCTCGCTCGGCGACTCGAAAAACTCATCGTTGATGTAGCACTGTAAAATATCGCCCGCGACGAGCTTCTGGTCGCGCTGGGCGCGCGCGCCGTTGACCTTGATGCGCTTTAGGCGGATGTACTTCTGCGCGAGCGACGCGGGAAGCAGGGGAATGGCCTTGCCGAGAAAGCGGTCAAGCCGCTGATTTTCGTCATTTTTTCCGATGTGAAACTCCCGCATGGGCGGCACCTCCGCTTGCGCAGCGCGCGATTTTCTGCTATTGTACGATAGCGGGCAAAAAAAGTAAAGAAATCCTGTCAAAATTTTTGCCGCAACCGTGAAAAAAGTATTTGACAATCGAGAAAACGTCCTCTATAATATCACTCGTGTCATTGCGAGGTGTAGCATGGTTTTAGATGTAAAACGTATCATTAACACCCCCGGAGGCAGAATTCCCTTTGACTTTACAGAGGACTTTTCTGATGTGGACTTCGGCGGCGTGTGTCCTGCGGTTCGGCCGGTCTCAGTGGTAGGGCAGGCAGAGAACATTGCGGGGATGCTGCGGTTGCAGTTTGACCTGACTACAACGCTTTCCGCCGTGTGCGATCGCTGCGGAGCGCCGTTTGATCTTCCATACAAGGTCCCGTTCGAGTGTCTGCTCGCTGAGGAGCTGGAGGAAGACGACAACGACGATATCCTGCTGCTGGACAACGGAACCGTTGATCTCAGCGAGCTGGCGCGGGAGACGTTCATCCTCAATATGCCAAGCAAGACCCTTTGCCGCGAGGATTGCAGGGGCTTGTGTTCCGGCTGCGGCGTCAACCTCAACTATGAGAAGTGCCGCTGCAAAAAGGAAGTCGACCCCAGGTTAGCAGCCCTCGCAAAGCTTTTGGAACAATAAATTCGCTGTTCATTCAGCTTAACTTTAAGGAGGTGTCAACATGGCAGTCCCCAAGGGGAAAGTATCCCGTCAGAGACGTGATAAGAGACGTTCTTCTCACTGGAAGCTCACCGCTCCCGCGCTTGTCGCGTGCCCGAAGTGCGGCGCTCTGCACCAGCCTCACAGAATGTGCCCGGAATGCGGTACCTACAACGGCCGTCAGGTCAAGGTCATCGAGTCCAAGGTCGCAGCCGAATAATTGATTCGGAACGAAAATCGTTAAGAAAAGCTGAGTGGAACTCCACTCAGCTTTTTCTTATGCCACAAGAGAAGGTTAGCCTTGCGTAACCTCGAAAATTCGGTTATACTGTATTTGTAATATTTTGCTTTGCGATAAAGAGCGGTGCGATCGCGCGCCGCTTTGGAATAAAGGAGGCAGAGAGATGAAACCTTTGGTTGCGATCGTTGGACGGCCGAATGTCGGCAAGTCCATGCTGTTTAATAAGCTCATCGGCCAGCGGCTCTCCATCGTCGAGGATACGCCGGGCGTCACGCGCGACCGCATCTACGGCGAGAGCGAGTGGTGCGGCCGCAAATTCCTTCTGGTGGACACCGGCGGTATCGAACCGCGCACGGACGATCAGATCTTGTCGTTCATGCGCGAGCAGGCGGAGATCGCCATTCAGCACGCGGACGTCATCATTTTCCTGACGGATGTGAAGACCGGCCTGACGGCTTCCGATCAGGAGGTCGCGAATATACTGCTGCGATCCCGCAAGCCCATCGTGCTGGCGGTCAACAAGATGGACTCGACCGGACGGGTCGACCCTGATTTTTATGAGTTCTACAATTTAGGCCTCGGCGATCCCATCGCCGTTTCCGCCGTGCACGGCCACGGCACGGGCGACCTGCTCGACGCGTGCTTACAGTATTTCCCGCCCGAGGATGACGAGGAAGAGGATGAGGACGTCATCAAGGTCGCCATCATCGGAAAACCCAACGTCGGCAAGTCATCGCTGACGAACCGCATTCTCGGCACCGAGCGCATGATCGTCAGCAATGTTGCGGGCACGACGCGCGACGCCATCGACTCGTACTTTGAAAACGAGCAGGGCAAGTATGTCTTCATCGACACCGCCGGCATGCGCAAAAAGTCGAAGGTCGACGATATGATCGAGCGCTACAGCGTGCTGCGCGCCACCATGGCCATCGACCGTGCGGACGTGTGCCTCATCATGATCGACGCGCAGGAGGGCGTGACCGAGCAGGATACGAAGGTCGCGGGCCTCGCGCACGAGGCAGGCAAGGCCTGCATCATCGTCGTGAACAAGTGGGATCTTGTCGAAAAGGACGGCAAGACCATGGACAAAATGCGCGACGACATCCGCCGCGACCTCTCCTACATGACCTATGCGCCGATCCTCTTCATCTCGGCGGCGACGGGCCAGCGCGTGCCGCGCCTTTTTGAGATGATCAACTACGTGCACAACCAGTCCTGCATGCGCATTTCGACCGGCATGCTCAACAACATTCTGGCCGACGCGCAGACGCGCGTGCAACCGCCGACGGACCGTGGCCGCAGACTGAAGATCTATTACATGACGCAGGTCGGCGTCTGCCCGCCGCACTTTGTCGTGTTCTGCAACGAGCGCAAACTCTTCCATTTCTCCTACCAGCGCTACCTTGAAAACTGCATCCGCAACGTCTTCGGACTGGAGGGTACGCCGGTCATCATGTCGATTCGCGAGAAGGGGGATAAGGAAGACTGATGAAAGGCATTTATCTTACGGGCGTCACGGTTGTCGCGGCATTTGCCTTGCCGGCTCTGGTCGCGGTGCTGTCGTATCTTCTCGGCTGCATCAACGGAGCGATCGCCACGTCGCATCTCTTCTACCATGACGACGTGCGCCGCCACGGCAGCGGCAACGCGGGGCTGACGAACTTTTACCGCAATTATGGCGCGAAGTGCGCGCCCATGGTCATCGCGTTCGACATGCTCAAGGCCGTCGGCGCGGTGCTGCTGGGCAATTATTTCCTGGGCTATCTTCTCGGCTGGGGCGCCGCAGGCAAGTATTTCGGCGCACTGTTCTGCGTCATCGGCCATATGTTTCCGGTGTTTTACGGCTTCAAGGGCGGCAAGGGCATTTTGTGCAGCGGCACGCTGCTGCTGCTTCTCGACTGGCGCATCGCGCTCGTCGGCTGGGGCGCGTTCGTCGTGCTGTGGCTCACGACGCGCTATGTGTCGCTCGGCTCGGTCGCCGCGGCGGTCAGCCTGCCGTTTACCACGTATTTCGTGTTCCATAACACGGCCTGCACAGTGCTCGGCACGTGCATTTCGCTTCTTGTGCTGTGGGCGCACCGCAGCAACATCAAAAGACTCTTAAGCGGTACGGAGAGCAAGTTCCATTTCCATGTGAACGCGCCCAAACCGGGGGAGGACGAATGAACATTGTAGTGCTTGGCTCGGGCGGCTGGGGTACCGCCGCCGCGATGCTGTTATCGGACAACGGCCATACCGTCGCGCTCTGGTCGCACGACCCGAAAAAGGCGGAATTGCTGGATAAGACAAGGGAAAATCCTTTACTCAAAGGCGTGCGCATTCCCGAGCGCATCGCCGTCACGAGCGACTTAGCGGTGCTCCAAAATGCGGAGATGGCCGTCTTCGCGTCGCCGTCGTTTGCACTGCGCTCCGTTGCGCATGAGGCTGCGCCGCACCTGAAAAAAGGCACGCTGCTCGTCTCGCTCACGAAGGGCATTGAGCGCGGAACGCACCTGCGCATGAGTGAGATCATCGCACAGGAATGCGGCGAGGGCTATCGTATCGCAGTGCTCTCCGGCCCCTCGCACGCCGAGGAGGTCGCGCGCCGTCTGCCGACGGGCTGTGTGGCGGCGTCCGCCGATCAGGCGAGCGCCGAGGCCGTGCAGCGCGCGTTCATGAACGAGGTCTTCCGCGTCTACACGCACGACGACGTCGTCGGCGTGGAGCTTGCGGGCGCGCTCAAGAACGTCGCGGCGCTGTGCTGCGGCATCAGTGACGGCTGCGGCATGGGCGACAACACCCGTGCGCTGCTCATCACCCGCGCGCTGAGTGAGATCTCGCGCCTGGCCGAGTGCATGGGCGGGCGCAAGGAGACGCTCGCCGGTCTTGCCGGCATGGGCGATCTCATCGTCACGTGTACGTCGATGCACTCACGCAACCATCGCGCGGGCATCCTGATCGGTCAGGGCAAGAGCGCGCAGGAGGCCATGGACGAGGTCGGCGCGGTCGTCGAGGGCTATTACGCCGCGCGCAGCGCGCACGAGCTCGCGCAGCGCTATGGCGTGGAAATGCCGATCTCGACGGCAGTGTACGAGGTCCTCTACGAGGGCAAGAGCGCCGCGCCGCTCATCGGCGTTCTGATGAGCCGCACGCCGAAGAAGGAAAGCGATTGCAGCTGGTTATGATTATTTCAAAAAAGCGGCCCAAGGGCCGCTTTTTTGAGTAAGATTGCAGCCCGCGGCAGCGCACGCGCCGTAGGCGCGTACGTTTGCGGGCTGAGAAGTGTTTTCCGCCACGCGCATGTCGCGGCGGAAAACGATTAAGATTATTTGCGCCGTGCGCGGCGCAAACTCTGCGAGGCTTTTGCGCCTGCGGGCGCGAAAAAATATATTGAGGGTAACGATGGATATTTTGACGCAAATTGAGAATTACCGGCCTTACAATGAGCAGGAGGAGCGGGATAAGGGATTGATCCTCGACTGTCTGCGCGCGTTTGAGGATGTGTTTACGCGGGAAAATGCACTGGCGCACATGACGGCGTCGGCCTGGGTGGTGAACGAGCGCTTCGACCGCGTGCTGATGGCGTATCACAACATCTACGATTCGTGGTCGTGGCTCGGCGGACACGCCGACGGAGACGAGGATCTGCTCGCCGTCGCGCTCAAGGAGGTCCGCGAGGAGAGCGGCGTCAAGAACGTCCGTCCGGCAAGCGAGGACATTTTCTCGCTTGAGGTGCTGACTGTCGACGGCCACATGAAGCGCGAGAAATATGTTTCCTCGCACCTGCACCTGAACGTGACCTATCTTCTCGTCGCGGACGATACGGACGCGCTCACGATAAAGCCCGACGAGAACAGCGGCGTGAAATGGTTCACACCGGAGGGCGCGGTGGAAGCCAGCAGCGAAAAATGGTTTCGCGAGCATATCTACAATAAACTCAACGAGAAGATGCGGCAGTTTCACGCGGAAAAGAAATAAAAGGAAAAGCCGCCCCAGGGCGGCTTTTTTCGAAAAGGATTCTCTGCGTTCTGTACTCTGGTTGTTCGCTAATAGCGGACAATTCGACTTTGTACTGCTACGACACGATTGGTCAGCCGTTAACAGCTTTGCTACTTTACAGTTGCCGCGCATCCATTACAGATAAAAACGCTGTGAGGCTTTTTGCAAAAGGCTATGTTTTCTTTTTCGTAAAAGCTGATCTCAACAGGATGATGACGACCGCCATTATAGCGAGCTGAAACAGAGTTACCAAGATCATCAGGCCGCGCGATTCATAATAGGTAAAATTTCTCCAATTGACGAGCAGTTCGACAAGCACGGTCAACGGGATGCTGAGCCAGACATATTTGCGGCTGATGAGGAAGAATAGAATTGGTGTAACAAAAGTTAAGAGAAAGGGAATTGGCGTGAGCAGGTATTGGACAAATATTTTTATCAAAATAACACCCCCCATAGCTTCCGGTTCGGTGAATCCCTGCCATATGATTCATTATATTGAAAGAGAGATAGGAACACAAGTATTTTAGCGGTTATCTGGGCAAAAAAAGAAGCACTGCTTTCGCAGTGCTTCTAATCTGTTTGGTCGCTTAGATCGCGCGGGTAACCTTACCGGAACGCAGACAGCGGGTACAAACATAGACATGGCGGGGCGTACCATTGACGATAGCCTTCACGCGCTTGACGTTGGGCTTCCAGGGACGATTGGAACGACGGTGAGAGTGGGAAACTCTGATACCGAACGAAACACCCTTGTCGCAAAACTCGCACTTTGCCATCCGTTGCACCTCCTTGCTGTAATCAAATCAAGGCTTGGTCATTCACAAGCAGTTGATACTATAACAGATTGCATCACAAAATGCAAGTACTATTTTCAAAAAAGATGAAAAAATCTGTAATTTTTCCGCTCGCGGCGCAAATGCGAAAAAAGCGTGGCGCGGAGGGCGTTTTCGCTTGTAAAAAAGGGGGGCAGCGATTATAATGAAAGTGTATTTTATCACGCGGGCCAAGGCCCGCATGGAGGGAACTATGAATACCAATCGCTCCGTCCGCGTAAAGGACATCGTAGAAAAATTTCAGATGGAGGTCATCAACAAGGGCACGGATTACGACACCGAGATCTTGACCATCACGGACGTCAACCGCCCCGGCCTCCAGTTCATCGGCTTTTTCGATTATTTTGACCCGAGAAGATTGCAGATCATCGGCAAGAGCGAGGTGACGTTCCTGCGCGGCTACTCGGCCGAGGAGCGGCGCAAGCGCTTTGAAGACCTGTTCTGCTATGAGATCCCGGCACTGGTCATCTCGCGCAATTTAGATGTTTTCCCCGAGTGCCTCGAGATGGCACAGAAGCACGGCCGCACGCTGCTTCGCACGAAGTACACGTCCGTCGAGTTCACCGCCATGACCATCGACTACCTGAATCACGCGCTCGCGCCCGTCATCACACGCCACGGCGTGCTTGTCGACGTGTACGGCGAGGGCGTGCTGATCTTCGGCGACAGCGGCATCGGCAAGAGTGAGACGGCCATCGAGCTCATCAAACGCGGCCACCGCCTCGTCGCCGACGACGCGGTCGAGATCACGCGCATCGGCTCAACGCTCTCGGGCACGGCGCCTGAGCTCATCCGCAACTACCTTGAGGTGCGCGGCGTTGGCGTCATCGACGTGGAAAAGCTCTTCGGCGTGGGTGCAGTGCAGGATTCGACGCAGATCGACCTTGTCATCCAGTTTGAAAAGTGGGAGGATGACAAATTCTATGACCGTCTGGGTCTCGACGAAAACGACACGACCATCCTTGATGTGCCCGTGCCGCAGATCACCATTCCCGTCAGTGCGGGCCGTAACCTCGCCGCGATCGTGGAGCTGGCAGCGATGAACAACCGCCAGAAGAAGCACGGCTTCAACTCCGCGCGCGAATTCGCCGCGCAGATCGACGGCCACATTGACCGCGTGACCCGCGAAAATGAGCTGAAAAACCAGAATCCGTGAACGGAGGAGCATCTATGTCTTGGGAAACCGCACTCGACCGCCAGATCCATGACTATCTGCCCGACCTCAAATGGGCCGCAGATGAGCCGATGGCAAAGCATACGTCGTTCCGCATCGGGGGGCCGGCCAAACGCATGGCCTTTCCGAAAACGCGCGAGCAGCTCGTTGTGCTGATGGGCTTTTTGCAGGACGCGGGCGTCAAGCCGCTGCTGATCGGCAACGGCACGAACCTGCTCGTCGCCGACAAGGGCCTTGACACTGTGGTCATCGACACGTCCGCCGAACTTTCTCATATTGAGCTGACGGACGAGGGCGAGATCGCAGCGGACGCAGGCGTGTCGCTCACGAAGCTCGCGCTGTTCGCATGGGAAAATGGCCTCACGGGGCTGGAATTTGCCCACGGCATCCCCGGCACGCTCGGCGGCGGCGTCGTGATGAACGCAGGCGCCTACGGCGGCGAGCTCAAGGACGTTGTCACCGAAGTGACGGCGCTGTATCCCGACGGCGTGAAGGTTTTAACACCTGCGGAGCTGGATTTTTCTTATCGCCACAGCGTGTTTTCCGCGGGCGAGGGCATCGTCCTCGGCGCGAAGGTCAAGCTCGAATCGGGTGATCCGGACGCCATCAAGGCAAAGATGGACGATCTGATGGCGCGGCGCAAGGCGAGCCAGCCGCTCGAGCTGCCGAGCGCGGGCAGCACGTTCAAGCGCCCGACCGGCTACTACGCGGGTCCGCTGATCGAGGGCTGCGGCCTCAAAGGCTGCCGCGTCGGCGGGGCAGAGGTATCAAGCAAGCACGCGGGCTTCGTCGTGAACGTCGGCGGCGCGACCTGCGCCGATGTGCTCGCCCTCATCGAAAAGGTACAGAAGACCGTTTACGACGCGCACGGCGTGATGCTGGAGCCGGAGGTCAAGATCATCCGGTAAATAGAAAGAGAGACAACGATGGAAATTCTGATCATATCCGGTCTGTCCGGCGCGGGCAAGTCCAGCGCCGCCACCTATCTGGAGGACATGGGCTACTACACGGTGGACAACGTACCGGCGGACATCATTTTGAAATTTGCCGAATTCTGCGCGCAGAGCGACGGCCGCTATGACCGCGTCGCGCTCGTGAGCGACATCCGCTCGGGCAACGGTAACTTTCAGGGGATTTTAGACGCAATGGAGCGGCTCAAGCAGGGCGGCGATATCTGCCGGCTGCTGTTCGTCACGGCGGACCTTGAGACCATCATCAAGCGCTACAAGGAGACGCGCCGCCGCCATCCGCTGATGTCTGACGGCATGACCATCGAGCAGGCGATGCACCGCGAGCAGGAGCTGCTGCGCCCGCTGCGCGAGCACGCCGACTTTGTCATCGACACGACGTTCATGCCCGCAGCCAAGCTCAGAAATGAGCTCTACGGTCTCTTTGGCGACAAGAGCGCGCGCGGCAAGCTGAGCGTGAACGTCGTCTCATTCGGCTTCAAATACGGCATCCCGCTGGAAGCAGACCTTGTATTCGACGTGCGCTTCCTGCCCAATCCCTTTTACGTGCCGGAGCTCAAGCACAAGACTGGCATGGACAGTGAGGTCTATGACTACGTGTTCTCGTTCCCGCAGACGAAGACGTTTATCGACAAACTCGAGGGAATGCTCTCATTCCTGCTTCCGCTCTACGCAGAGGAAGGGAAGAGCACGCTCGTCATCGCCGTCGGCTGCACGGGCGGGCACCACCGCAGCGTGTCCGTCGCGCGCTGCATCGCGTCCTACCTCACGGCCCTGGGCTATCCCGCGTTTGAAAATCACCGCGACATCACGCGCGGCTGAAGCAAGTTTTTGAAACGAAAGAAGGTGGCGGCATGTCGTTCGCCTATGACGTAAAAGCGGAGCTCTGCAAGGTTCCGATTAACCGGAGCTGCTGCGCCGTGGCCGAGGGCTGCGGCGTGCTGCTGTATGCCAGCGCATTTACCGCAAACGAGGTGCGCATCGTCACGGAAAATGACGAATTCGCCGCGCGTCTCCCAAAGCTCTTCCAAAAGGCATTTTCCCTGCGCTTTGACGAACTCCCTGACAAGTCGAAGGACGGCGGCAAGCTCGTCTTCCGCATCACGCAGGAGGACAAGCTCGACACGATCTGGCGCGCGCTCGGCTACGATCGCCGGGCGCATTTTGCGCTGCACCTGAACTTTGCGCTGCTTGAAGAAGAGTGCTGTCGGGCGTCGTTCCTGCGCGGGGCATTTTTGTCCGGCGGCAGCGTGACCGACCCGCAAAAGCGGTATCACTTAGAGCTTGCGACCTCACACGTGCAGGCGGGGCGCGAGGTCGAGGCGCTGCTGCGCGACATGGGCTTTGAGCCGAAAAATGTCATGCGGCAGAATAACCTCATTACATATTTTAAGAGCAGCACCCATATCGAAGACCTGCTGACGCTCATCGGCGCGCCGGGGCGCGCGCTTGAGATCATGTCGGCCAAAATCGAAAAGGAAATGCGAAACACCGTGAACCGGCGCGTAAACTGCGACGCGGCTAACCTTGACAAAGCAGTGCTGGCCTCATGTGAACAGGTGGAAGCCTTTACACGCTTGACCGAGTCCGGTGCGATCAACGACCTGCCCGTCAAATTGCAGGAGGTCGCTGTCGCGCGGTTACTTCAGCCAGAGCTGACGCTTTCAGAATTGGCGGCGACATTTGACCCGCCGCTGACGAAGTCGTGTTTGAATCACCGTATCCGAAAGCTCATGGAGATCGCAAAAAAAGAAGAGAACGAATAGGAGGGAGCGCGCCATGTCGTTTGCCCATTTACATGTCCATACCGAATACAGCCTGCTCGACGGCGCGTGCCGTATCCGCGACCTCCCCAAGCTCGTCAAGTCGATGGGGCAGACCGCCTGCGCCATCACCGACCACGGCGTGATGTACGGCGTGGTCGACTTTTACCGCGCCTGCAAGGCCGAGGGCATCAAGCCCATCATCGGCTGCGAGGTGTACGTCGCCCCGCGCACACGCTTTGACAAGCAGCACGAATTCGACAGCGAGGCCCGCCATCTCGTGCTGCTGTGCGAGAATGAGGAGGGCTATCGGAATCTTTCCTACCTCGTTTCAATGGCGCACGTCGAGGGCTTTTACATCAAGCCGCGCATCGACCTGGATCTTCTGCGCGAGCACTCCAAGGGCCTCATCGCGCTCTCGGCGTGTCTCGCCGGTGAGATCCCGAGAAGGCTCCGCAATGGCGACTACAACGGTGCCAAGGAATATGCCTTAACACTATCTGAAATCTTTGGCCCCGAGCACTTCTACCTCGAATTGCAGGACCACGGCATCCGCGATCAGGCCATCGTCAACAAGGGCATCCTGCGCCTGCACGAGGAGACGGGTCTCCCGCTCGTCGTGACAAATGACGCGCACTATCTTCGAAAAGAAGATGCCTACGCGCACGACGTGCTGCTCTGCATCCAGACGGGCAAGACCGTGGACGACGAAAACCGCATGCGCTATGAGCCGCAGCGCTTCTATCTTCGTTCGACCGAGGAGATGGCGGCGCTGTTTCCCGACTATCCCGAGGCGATCGAGAACACCGGCAAGATCGCCGAGCGCTGCAATTTGGAGTTTACGTTCGGCAAGTACCATCTGCCGGAATTCAAGGTGCCGGAGGGCTACACCTCGCTCACATACTTCAAAAAGCTCTGCGCCGACGGCTTCGCCCAGCGCTATGGCGAAGGGACGGACAAGCAGCGCGCGCAGCTCGAATACGAGCAGAACATGATCGAGCGCATGGGCTTTGTCGACTACTTTTTGATCGTCTCCGACTTTGTGCGCTACGCCAAGAGCGTCGGTATCCCCGTCGGTCCGGGCCGCGGCAGCGCGGCGGGCAGTATCGTTTCGTACTGCCTGTCGATCACAGACATCGAGCCGATGAAATACGGCCTCTTTTTCGAGCGCTTTCTGAATCCCGAGCGCGTGTCCATGCCTGATATCGACATGGACTTCGGCGATACGCGCCGCGGCGAGGTCGTGGAGTATGTGCGCCGCAAGTACGGCGACGATCACGTGGCGCAGATCGTGACCTTCGGCACGATGGCCGCGCGCGGCGTCATTCGCGATGTGGGACGCGCACTCAATATGAGCTATGCCGACTGCGACGTCATCGCCAAGCTCGTCCCCGCAGGGCCGCACGTCACGCTCGACGACGCGCTGCGCATCTCGCGCGAGCTGCGCGAAAAGTACGAGGGCGACGAGCAGGTGAAAAAGCTCATCGACACGGCACGCGCCCTTGAAGGCATGCCGCGCCACGCCTCGACGCACGCCGCCGGCGTGGTTATCACGAAGCGCCCCGTCGTCGACTATGTCCCGCTCGCGCGCAACGACGACACGATCGTCTGCCAGTACGTGATGACGACGCTCGAAGAGCTCGGCCTGCTCAAAATGGACTTCCTTGGCCTGCGCAACCTCACGATTCTGGATGACGCAGTCAAGACGATCCATGAAAAGGATAAAAACTTTACACTTGCCGGTATTCCTGAAAATGACGCCGCGACCTACGAAATGCTGGCCGCGGGGCGGACGTCGGGCGTCTTCCAGCTCGAATCGAGCGGCATGACGGGCGTGTGCGTCAGCCTGAAGCCGCAGAACATCGAAGACATCACGGCTTTGATCGCGCTCTACCGTCCGGGGCCGATGGAGTCCATTCCGAAATTCATTGCCTGCAAACACGACCCGAAAAAGGTCACATACCTCATTCCGCAGCTTGAGCCGATCCTGTCGATCACCTACGGCTGCATCGTGTATCAGGAGCAGGTCATCCAGATCTTCCAGCAGCTCGCGGGCTACTCGCTCGGCCAGGCAGACATGCTGCGCCGCGCGATGAGCAAGAAGAAGGTCAAGGACATCGAGCGCGAGCGCGAGGCGTTTCTGCACGGCGATCCCGCGCGCAATATCTCCGGCTGCGTGGCAAACGGCATTGACGAAAAGGCCGCGCAGGAAATTTACGAGGAAATTTACGCCTTCGCGAACTACGCGTTCAACAAGGCGCACGCCGCGGCCTATGCGGTCGTCGCCTATCAGACGGCATACTTCAAGTGCCACTATACGAAAGAATACATGGCGGCACTGCTCTCGAGCGTGCTCGACTCGTCCGACAAGGTGGGCGAGTACTTCAACGAGTGCCGCGAGTGCGGCATCAAGCTCCTGCCGCCGGACGTGAACCATTCCGCCGACCGTTTCACGGTCGAGCACGAGGGCATCCGCTTCGGCCTCGTCGCCATCAAGAACATCGGCCGCGGGCTGATCCTGCGCATGATACAGGAGCGCGAGCTCAATGGCCCGTTCGTCGACTTTCAGGATTTCTGCCGCCGCATGGACGGCATGGAGATCAATAAGCGCGCGGTCGAAAACCTCATCCGTGCGGGCGCGTTCGACTCGACGGGCGCGAAGCGCTCGCAGCTCATCGCTGTCTACGAAAAGGTGATGGACGGCATCGCCGAGGGCAACCGCACGAACGTGGAGGGGCAGATCGACTTTTTCGGCATGGGCGCGGAGACCGCGCAGCAGGCCGCGCTCGTCCTGCCCGACATTCCCGAGTTCACGCCGCAGGAGCTCATGGCGATGGAAAAGGCCACGACAGGGCTTTACCTCACCGGCCATCCGATGGACGCCTACCGCTCGCTCGTCCGCTCGTCCGGTGCGGCTGCCATCGGCCGCGTGATGGAGGACTTTGCGCAGGAGGCAGGGCCGACGACATTCTCCGACGGGCAGAAAATTTCGCTCGCGGGCGTCGTGACCGCGAGCAAGACGAAGATGACAAAGAAAAATACCCTCATGGCCTACGTGACGCTCGAAGACGGCACGGGAGCCATCGAAATGCTCTGCTTCACGCGCGCGCTCGAGCAGTACGGAAGCTACTTACAGGAGGGACAGGTCATTTATGTCACGGGCACGCTCTCTGTGCGCGACGAAAAGGCGCCGCAGCTCATGTGCGACTTCGCCCGTCCGCTGAACGCCAATTTTTCGACGGGAATGGTAGCGCCTGCGCAGGCGCCGCAGCAGCGTACGGGGCAGACGCTCTATCTGCGCCTGCCGTCGGTTGACGGGCCGGAGATGGCGATCCTCCGCAAAATCCTCTATATGTTCGAGGGAAAAGAGAACAACGTCCGCATCCGCGTGCTTGATACCGGCAAGCTCATCGGCACGACCTGCGACCTGCACACCTCGCTTGTGTGCGACTTGGAAGAGCGCTTCGGCAAGGAAAACGTTGTGGTAAAGTGAAAATCTGCCCATCGCAACGCAAAATTGCGCGATAGTTGGTGGAGGAAACCGCTGCTTTTCGCTATGATGAGCGCATCAAACGAAAAGGAGAACAACTATGCAACTCACTCTAATCTTATTCCCAATCGCGCTTGCAATCTACGGCGCGATCATCTACCTCTTCGTGCTGCTCGTCAAGGCACTGCGAAAGTACATCAAGTCAAAAGACGTGCGCGAGGAGAAGAAGGCTGTCTGCCGCTCGCTCGGCGAAGCGCTCAAGGCGCACCGGACGGAAAAACAGATGACGCAGGAGTTCGTCGCCGAGACGCTCGGCGTCAGCCGTCAGGCGGTCAGCAAGTGGGAGAACGGCACATCCGACCCCAGCACGTCGAATCTCTGCGCGCTCGCGAAGCTCTACGGCATCCCGGTCGAAGAACTGCTGCATGAGACGCAGGAGGAGAAAAGCGAGGATTGAAGCAAAAAAGAGACAGCCGAACGGCTGTCTCTTTTCATTATGTACGTTATTTTCCCTCGTCGGGTTCGGAGAAGAGCGTGTTCAAAACGCCGGTGTAGAGCTGCTCGGGATTTTTCTGGAAGCGCTCGGCGAGATCCTTGGCCATGACCTCCTTGGGAACCATCAGTTCCATCTTCAAGATGGGCTGGCTCTCGTCGTCGTTGAACGCGAGCGTGACCGTGTAGGTCCCGTTGCGGCGCGGCGCGATGTCGGACTGGATCTGCGCGCGGCGCTTGAGCTTCTGGTTGAAGATCGTGATGTTCTTGTCGGCGCGCAGGCGCACAGAGTAGGGAAGGCTTGACTCACAGATCGCGCCGTTGTGCAGGCCCTTTTCCGTGATGGCGTAGAGCCCGTCGTCCGAAAGCGTCAAATGCTGCGACTCGACCAAATTGCTCAGGCATTCGGAAAAATCAAAAAAGTCGATGCCGTCGTCGCACATCGTCAGCTCCTGCATGGCCTCGAACGGGACCGGCTCGATGAGCCGGGCAGCAACATACAGAATGAGAAATTTGATCTCCAGTTTGTCCTGGATAAAACCGACGCGCCCCATAGCGCACCTCCTCGGGTGAATTTACAGCGATCATAACACAAAATGACTGCCAATACCACAAAAAGTTGTCGGTATCGGTCGGCCAAAAACTATATTTAGTATAGCACACCTTTTTTCGCTTGTATAGGTCTTTTTCAAAATCGGCAAAAACGCGGCACACCCATCTTCGCGTACGGCATAGACTGGGGTGAAAGAAAGGCGCGGTCGCGCCCGACTTTCCAGTACTTAAAATAGGAGGTATTCTTGCTTTATGGCTGATAAAGTAGCAGCAGGCCACGTCGGCGGCGCGAACGGCGCGCGCGAGGCGGTCTGTATTCATACGAAAAAGATCTATTCATCCTGCCGCGACAAGGATTGCATTGAGGATTTGCGCTTTTACCCCACGGCCACGGCGCAGAGCGTTTTGAGCACGGCGCAGGGGCTGCGCGGCGGCAGCGCCGAGCTGATCTACACCTTTGTGGACGTCGAGCCCGTCAACTTTAACCGCGGGTACTACACCGTCGACATGCACTTTTTCTACCGCATCACCTTGCAGGCGCTCAACGGCAGCACGCGCTACACGGAGATCGAGGGTCTTGCGACCTTTGATAAGCGCGTCGTGCTCTTCGGCAGCGAGAGCGGCGCGAAGATCTACTCTTCCATCCCCGAGGCAAACGCTATCGACGCGCCGCTGAACCTGACGGCAAATCTCCCGACCGCGGTGGTCGAGGTCGTCGACCCGATGCTGCTGTGCGCGCACTTTGCCGACAACTGCAACTGCCGCTGCGGCTGTGACCGCGGTACGCTCGGCGGCGTGCCCGCGGGCATTCTGGCAGCATTCGACGAGCCAATCATCTTCGACGAGTCCGCGATCCGCCGCGTGTGCATCTCGCTCGGCCAGTTTTCGACTGTGCGCTTAGAGCGCGACACGCAGCTTCTCATCCCCGTGTACGACTACTGCATTCCGTCCAACGAGTGCACGCTTGCCGGCGGCGACTGCAGCTGCGAGGACCCGTGCAAGGTCTTCGATGCGGTGGAGTTCCCGATGGACGATTTCTTCCCGCCCGCGGCGGCGTCCGGCGGCTGCGGCTGCGCGTGCCCCTGCGGCGAACAGTAAAAATCAAACGCGAAAAAACGGGGAATTTCCCCGTTTTTTCTTTTGCCCGAAACGGGACAAACCGGCATAAGCGTGTCCACCGCCTCATAGATTGGACTAACACCAAAGAAGGGAAGTGGGAATGGTGGAACGTCTGGAACGGATCTATCGCTACGAACAATCGTGCGAGTTTTTACCGCACCGGCTCAAAAGTCTCGCCCTGTCGCTGCCGGACAAGCAGAAAGAGCGCGTCGAGGAGCTGCGCCTTCGCGTGATGCACCCGCTGACGGTGCTGACACTGGAGGGTGAGCTGAACGCCGCGCCGGACGGGCGTGCGTCGCTCGTGACGGCGGAAGACCTCGAACAGATGCTCGGCGCGGTGACGGAGTATTCGCGCTATGCCTGCATTGAAACACTGCGGCAGGGCTTTTTGCCGCTGCGGGGCGGGTTCCGCCTCGGTGTGTGCGGCAGCGCCGTCGTGCGCGACGGCGAGGTGAGCAATCTGAAGGACATTTCGTCGCTCGCGCTGCGCATCGTGTGCGAGCACATCGGGCTCGGGAGCGACATTGCGCCGCAGCTCTTCAGCGCTGACGGGCGGTTTTTGAGCACGCTCATTCTCTCGCCGCCCGGCGGCGGGAAAACGACGCTGCTGCGTGACCTCATCCGCGTGCTGTCGCTCGGAGATGCCGAACACCGCGCGCTGCGCGTGGCAGTCATCGACGAGCGCTGCGAGCTCGCCGTGTGCTGCAAGGGGCGAGCGCAGATGGAGCTCGGCAACCACACGGACGTGCTCTCGCTCTGCCCAAAGGCCGTCGGCATCCCGATGGTGCTGCGCGGCATGAACCCGCAGGTCATCGCGGTCGATGAGATCACGGCGGAGGAGGATATCCGCGCAATGTGCCTGGCCGCGAACTGCGGCGTCGGGCTGCTCGCGAGCATCCACGCCGCGAGCGTTGACGAGCTGTACCAGAAGCCGCTCTGGCGGGAGCTTCTGCGCGCGAGGGTGTTTCGCCGCTGCATCGTCATCCGCTCGAACGGCGGTGCACGTTCTTACGAAGTGGGTGACCTGCCATGCTCCGACTGACGGGCAGTGCACTGATCCTCGGCGCAGTGCTATGGCTGCAAAGGAGTTTCCATTTACGCATTTTACTGCGGCAAAGGACGCTTCGCGCGCTTTCCGGTGCGTTTCTCGCACTCGAGAGCGCCGTCCGATTGACGCTGACGCCGCTGCCCGCGCTGCTGCGGCACTTGAGCTGCGAACCGGAAGCCGCGGGCTTCTTTGAAGGTGTGACCGCCAATCTTGCGCGCGGCGAACCGCTTGCCTCTGCATGGGAGCACGCCGCAAAGACTCTGCCCATCGCCGCGCGGGAGCGGGAGGCTGTATCGGCGCTGGGACACGCGCTCGGCGGGGATGAGGAAAGCGTCTGCGCCGCGCTGACGCTCGCGGCAAGCGAGCTCTCGCGCCTTGAAGAGGAGCTGCGGCAAAGGGAGCGCGAAACGGGCCGCATCACGACGGCACTGTGCCTCGGAGGCGGGGCAATGCTCTGTATTCTGCTGCTATAACGTTATTGAAAAGGATAAACGCTTTACATAAGGAAGACGTCTATGGATATTGACCTCGTGTTCAAGATCGCAGCGGTGGGCATCGTCGTCGCCGTGCTCAATCAGCTGCTCGTGCGCTCGGACCGTCCGGATCAGGCAATGCTCGTAAGCCTGGCCGGTCTCATCACGACGATGATGCTGCTCGTGCGGGAGATCAGCTCGCTCTTTGATCTCATCAAGAGCCTGTTTGGGTTTTAAGATGGACCTGCTCATCAAGCTTGCGGCGCTGAGCCTGTGCGTGAGCGCCGTGACGGCGCTGCTCAAAAAGAGCGACGAAGCGCTCTCGCTTCTTCTGCTGCTCGCGGCGGTGCTCGTCGGCTGCGCGATGCTGCTGCCCGCGCTCTCCGAGTTATTCGACTTCTGCGAGCGGGTGCTGTTGCTCATGGATCTGCCGCTCACGCTGTTCGTGCCGGTCGTCAAAGTCACGGCCATCGCGCTCGTGGCGCGCTTTTCCTGCGCGCTGTGCGCGGACGCGGGGCAGAGCGCGCTGTCGAGCCTTCTCGCCGCGGCGGGGACGCTGTGCGCGCTCGTCTGCGCGCTGCCGCTCATGGAGGCGCTGCTCGAGATGGTGGAGGGATTTCTATGAAAAAGCTGCTCTGCCTGCTTTTTGCCGCGTTTCTCCTCTGCGTGAGCGCGTCAGCGCTTGAGCTGCCGTCAGGACTGGATGACGTCGTGCCGCGCGAGCTCATCGACAGCGCCGAGGCGGGGGATGATCTACTCCTGCGCGGCGGACAGTACCTTTTTTCGCACTTTCGCGCAGCATTGCAGGATGCGGTGGCAAATTCCCTGCGCGGCGCGATGGCGCTGATGCTGCTCTCGCTCCTGTGCGGGCTCGTCGAGAGCACGGCGGAGAGCGCGGGGGAGACGCCCACGCGATACGCGGGCTATCTCGGCGTGCTGGGCGTGGCGGCGCTCTCAGCAGGGGACTTAAGCGCGCTCATCGGCCTTGGCGTCGAGACGATGGACGAGCTTTCGACCATGGCAAAGCTCCTGCTGCCGACGATCGCCGCAGCGATGGCGGGCGGGGGCTGTGTGGGCTCGGCAAGCGTCTGGCAGGTCGGCGCACTGATGCTGAGCGACATCTTTCTTTCGCTGATGCGCGATGTGCTCGTGCCGGTGCTCTACTGCATGATCGGCACGGCGGCCGCGGGAGCGCTTTTGGAACAGAGCCGCTTATCGCTGCTCTCCAAGGGCATCGGCAAGCTGCTCTCGTGGGGCTTGAGCGCGATTCTGATCGTATTTACCGCGTTTTTGTCGGTCTCGAACCTGCTGGCCGGTTCTGCCGACCGGCTCGCGGTCAAGGTGGGCAAAACCGTCATCTCCGGCGCGGTGCCCGTCGTCGGCGGAATATTGTCCGACGCGACGGAGGCCGTCGCTGCCGCGGCGCTCACGCTGCGCGGAACGCTCGGTGTGCTGGGCGTATTTTCGGTGCTGGCGCTGTGCCTTGTGCCGCTGCTGCGCATGGCGGTGCAGTATCTTTTTTATCAGCTCGCGGCGTTTTTCAGCGGCATGGTGGGGTCACAAGCACTCAGCAAGTTTTTAGAGCAGCTCTCCTCCGCGTTTTCACTGATGCTGGCGATGACGGCGGGCGGGGCGTTCTTGCTGCTCGTGTCGCTTTTGATTGCAATGATGATGGTGGTAACGGTATGACGTTTCTTCGCTCGTGGCTTTTAAGCGTGACAGCCTGCGCGGTACTGGTAAGCATCGTCCAGCAGCTCACGGACGGCGGCGCGATGAAAAAGATCGTGCGTTTTGTCGGCGGGATGGTGCTGATGCTCGCGATGCTGCGCCCGCTGCTCTCGCTCACGTTCGATCTGCCGGAGCTCGACGGCGGTCATTACCGCGAGGCGGTCGAAGCGCTGAAGGAAACGCTGAACGCCGAGCAGGACAGTGCGCTCGGTGATAGCATAGCTGCGCAGACGCAGGCATATATTGAGGACAAAGCCAGCTCCCTGGGTCTGAGCGTGCGCGCCGAAGTGCAGACCGCTTTACGCGACGGCGTACCGTTTCCGGACAGCGTCACACTGTACGGAGAAAACAGCGCGGCGCTCGGCGCGTACATCGTACAGGAGCTTGGCATTGCAGAGGAGAATCAGCTATGGATCGAACCGAAGTGAACGCATCGCCCGTGCAGAAGGCGCTGCAAGGCATCAAGAAGTACAAATACGTCCTCCTGACGGCGCTGCTCGGCGTGCTGCTGTTGCTGCTGCCGCAGAACGAGAAAGCGGCAGACTCAGGCTCCGCGACACCGTCCGCCGCGGAAAATTTCGACCGCGAGGCGCTGCAAAACGAGATGGAGGATATTCTTTCCTCGCTCGACGGCGTCGGGAAACTCTCGCTTATGCTGACGGTCGAGGGCGGCGGCGCTTACGAGCTGGCGCAGGATGAGACCGCGTCGCTCAAAGCCCGAGGGGAGGAGGTCGACGAGCAGACGCGAAAGACGGAGATCGTTGTGCTCGGCGGCGGCACGAGTGCCGAGGTCGTCGTGACCCACAGCCGCTATCCGCGCTTTGTCGGCGCGCTCATCGTGTGCGAGGGCGGAGACCGCGCGGATGTCCAGCTCAAGGTGACGCAGGCCGTCAGCGCGCTGACGGGGCTTTCGTCCGAGCGCATCTCCGTTGTTAAAGGAACGCCATGAAACTACAATATTTTTATTATGCAAAACGCAGGGAGGAAACAGCTATGAAGCAATTATGGAAGCGGAACGCAGTGGTCGGCACGATCCTTGTCTTTGTCTGCGCGGCGATCTTTCTGAATGGAAAGTACGCCGAAAAGGTCGACAAGCCCACAAAGGTCTTAGGTCAGTCCGAGCTTGTGAGCACAGACGGCGACGCCGCCGAGGTCTCGGCAAATGCAGAGGGGAAGGACTATTTTGCCTCAGCCCGCCTGACGCGCCAGCAGGCGCGCGACAGCGCGCTGTCGCTCTTGAAGGAGGCGAGTGAGAACGACGACGTGGATGCCGAGACCGCGAGCGAGGCGGCAAAGAGCATCGAAACGCTTGCTTCCTATACGCTCAGTGAGGCGCAGATCGAAAACATGGTCACGGCCAAGGGCTATGAGGACTGCGTCGTCTTCATGTCCGAAGACGGTGTGAGCGTGGTCGTCTCGACGGGGGAAGAGGGGCTTCAGACCGAGGACATCGCCCGCATCACGGACATCGTCAAGCAGGAGACGGGGCTCAGTGCAGAGAGCATCAAGATCATGGAAGTAAATTAGCTGTTGTAATTTTGAGAAAAAGATGATAAAATACTTTCGATATGAGCATTCACAAACAAGGAGAGGATATCTGAATGGCTGATAATCGAGAGTATCTGACCCGCGCCGAGGAAAACGGCAGCATCAACATCGCAGAAGACGTGGTCGCCGCGATCGCCGCCGACGCTATCGGCGAGATCGAAGGCGTTGGCTCCATGTGCCAGAATATGACCGAACAGATCACCGAGCAGTTCACGGGCAAAAAGGGCCTGCGCGGCGTGCGCGCCGAGGTCAAGGACGGCGAGATCATCGTCGACGTCTACCTGATGGTGCGCTATGGCTACGCCATCCCCGAGACCGCGCGCAAGGTGCAGGACAGCGTGTCCGCCGCCGTGAGCGGCATGACGGGCTACAATGTCCACGCGGTCAATGTCCATGTCGGCGGGATCAGCTTCAACTAAAGAAAGATAAGATCAACAGATAAAGGAACGGACGAGAATGATTCGCAATACAGCGCGAGAGATCGCAGTGCATCTTGCATATGAACTGAGCTTTACGGATAAGACGGTGAAAGAGCTTCTCGACGAGCGGCTGACGAAGGAATACTTCGACACGCTCAAGGATGAGGACGACATCTACGAAAAGGCCCCCGGCGCCGCGCAGACGGAATACATCCGCTCCATCGTTTCCGGCGTTGCCGAGCACGCGCCGGAGCTGGACGGCTACATCGCCAAGTACGCCAAGGGCTGGAGCTTTGACCGCATCCCACTCGTCGCCTCGGCGATCATGCGCGTTGCGATGTACGAATCGCTCTACCGCAGCGACATTCCAACGCGCGTGGCCGTCAACGAGGCCGTAGAGATCGCCAAGAAGTATGAAACGCCTGAAACAGTGAAGTTCATCAACGGCATCCTCGGCAGCTTCGTTCGCGGCGAGATCAGCGCGGAATAAGGCATTGCCACAAAAAGCAGAGTACCGACAGGCGCTCTGCTTTTCTTCCGTTTTTCATTTTGTTTTGAGAGAGGGGTGACGCGGCGTGGCGCAGGAGCAGATGATCTTCAGCGTATCGGAAGCCAACAATTTCATCAAGGCGCTGCTCGACGCCGTGCCGCAGCTCCAGACCATTTTCGTGCGCGGCGAGATCTCGAACTACAAGCTCTATCCCTCCGGGCACCATTACTTCACGCTCAAGGACGAGGGGAGCGCGCTCAAATGCGTGATGTTCCGCGGCATGGCGGGGAAGCTCCGCTTCCGCCCGGAAAACGGCATGAAGGTCATCGCCTTTGGCCGCATCGGCGTGTTCCCGCGCGACGGCGCGTACCAGCTCTACTGTTCTGAGCTCAGCGTCGAGGGCGTGGGTGACCTGCACGTCGCTTTCGAGGAGCTCAAGGAAAAGCTCTTCAAGGAGGGGCTTTTTGCCCCAGAACATAAAAAGCCCTTGCCAAAATATCCAAAGCGCATTGCCATCATCACCTCATCCGCGGGCGCGGCGGTGCATGATATGCTGCGCATTTTGAATGCGCGCTGGCCGATGAGCGAAGTCGTACTCCTGCCTGTGCGCGTGCAGGGAGCAGAAGCGCCGCCGGAGATCGCAGGCGCGCTGCGCTACGCAAACAAATGGCAGGTCGCCGACCTCATCATCACGGGGCGCGGCGGCGGGTCGATCGAAGATTTATGGGCGTTCAACGACGAGCGCGTGGCGCGCGCGATTTATGCCTCCGACATTCCGGTCATCTCCGCCGTCGGGCATGAGCCCGACGTGACGATCGCCGATTTTGTTGCCGATGCACGGGCGTCGACGCCGTCGAACGCGGCGGAGATCGCCGTGCCGGACCAGCGCGAAATTTACCGCCGGCTCGACGCGCTGCAAACGCGCATGGTGCAGAGCGAGCAAAAGCGCGTGAAAGCCCTGCGCGAGCAGTTTGAAAAGACGTCCCGCAGCCGTGCGCTGCAAGACCCCATGGCATTTATCGACGACAAGCGGATGCTGCTCGACTACACGCAGAAAAACCTTGCCGCACTCGCGCAGCATCAGATGGCGCAGCGCACACAGCAGTTTACAGCGCTTGCGGCCAAGCTCGACGCGCTGAGTCCGCTCAAGGTCCTCGGCCGCGGCTACGCCGTGGCGCGAAATGAACAGGGACAAATTCTGCGTGCGGCGCAGGAGGCCGCAGCCGGCGAAAAAATCGAGGTACTGCTCGGGCAGGGAAGTCTCAACTGCACGGTGAACGCGTGCAATATGGGAGGAAATGACGATGGCAAAAACGTTTGAAGACAATATCGCGCGTCTCGAAGAGATCGTGACGGCGCTTGAAAAAGGCGACGCAAAGCTCGCCGATTCCCTCAAGCTCTTTGAAGAGGGGACGAAGCTCGTGCACGACTGCGGCGCGATGCTCGACAAGGCCGAGCAGAAGGTCGCAAAGCTCTCTAAGGGCGCGGACGGCGCGCCGGTCGAGAGCCCATTCATTTCGGAGGAGTAATCCATGGACGAAAAGCTGTTTTCCGCCCGCATGGCGGAGTATAAGTCGGCGGTGGACAAGTATCTTGACGCCTGCCTTGAGGAAACGCAGTGCGCAAGCTTTCACAAGCTGACCGATTCGATGCACTACAGTCTGACCGCGGGCGGCAAGCGTCTGCGCGCGATCTTAGTGCTCGAATTCTGCCGCATCTGCGGGGGAGACGTCGAAAAGGCGCTGCCCGTGGCCTGCGGCGTTGAGATGCTGCACACGTATTCGCTCATCCACGACGATCTGCCCGTGATGGACAACGATGATCTGCGCCGCGGTAAGCCGTCGAACCACAAGGTCTTCGGCGAATGCACGGCGACGCTCGCGGGCGACGCGCTGCAGGCGCTGGCATTTGAAACGGTCCTGAAGGCCGACCTCCCCGCGCTGCGCGTGCTCAAATGCGCGCAGGTCCTGGCAAATGCCGCGGGACACGAGGGCATCTGCGGCGGCCAGCAGCTCGACCTTGAGTGGGAGGGCAAGATTCTGAGCGCGCCGGAGCTCGAGGAAATTTATCTGCGCAAGACGAGCGCGCTTATCCGCGCGGCGTGCCTGATGGGCGTGGCCGCGGCGGGCGGCACGAAGGAGCAGGAGGCGGCCGCGGCCAGCTACGCCGACAACTTCGGCTTCGCGTTCCAGCTGCGCGACGACATGCTCGATGTCATCGGCGATGAAAAGACGTTCGGCAAGCCCATCGGCTCGGACAGGGAAGAGGGAAAGACGACGTTCGTCGACATTCTCGGCCTCAGCGGCTGCCAGCGCGTCATCGAGGCGCACAGTGAGAGCGCGGTCGAAGCGCTGGGCGACATGGAGGACACGGATTTTCTCATTCATCTTGTCCGTGTGCTCGAAAAACGGGAGCAATAAATAAAAAATCCCGCAGAAAACGCCAAAAAAGTGGAAAATCATACAAAAGTGCGCATTTGGTGTTGACAAGCGGAATCGTCGGTGCTACGATACGCACATTGAAACGGAACCCACCCCCATGGGGAATGCTCGAAGGAAAGGATCCATTGGCATGAAGACTTCGTACTCTGCTAACTGCATGATGATGCCGATGATGCGCATGTTCAGCATGTGCATGCTTTGTCATGGAGAAAATGGTCATTTCCTTTCAGAAACTGTCTGAGAAAAACAGCGAAGCGGCAGCGGAAGGTCAATGACCTCCCGCTGTTTTTTACTGCTCGAACAGCATACACTCCCCGCGGCCTGTCCGTTCCAAAAAGAAGCTATTATAAAATAAGTAAGGAGAACAAAACGATGAAAAAGCATTCTATCAAGCTGACCGCCCTTGTCCTTGCACTGGTCCTCACTGCCGCCCTGGCCCTGACCGGCTGCGGCTCCAAGAGCGATGACTCCGACGGTGCCACCACCATCCAGATTGCCGTCCCCAACGACACGACCAACGAAGCCCGCGCGCTGCTGCTGCTCCAGGACAACGGCATCATCAAGCTCGCTGACGGTGCCGGCATCACCGCCACCAAGAACGACATTGTCGAAAACCCGTACAACGTCGAGATCGTCGAGACCGAGGCTGCGCAGATCCCCAACATCCTGCAGGACGTTGACTACGCCGTCATCAACTCCAACTACGCCATCAACGCGGGCCTGAACCCCGTGGCCGACTCCCTCGTGATCGAAGGCTCCGCCTCCGCTTACGCCAACATTCTGGCCGTGAAGGAAGGCAACGAGTCCTCTCCCAAGGTCCTTGCCCTGATCGCCGCTCTGGAGAGCCAGCAGGTCGTCGACTACATCAACGAGAAGTATGACGGCTCCGTTGTCAGCACCGTGGATACCCCGACCGACGGCTTTGACGCCACTGTCGACTACGACGCTCTCGCTGGCGAGACCATCTCCATCGCCGCTTCTCCGACCCCGCACGCTGAGATCCTCGAGGTCGTGAAGAGCATCCTCGCCGAGAAGAACATCACCCTCGACATCCAGGTCTACAATGACTATGTCGTGCCCAACACCGTTGTCGAAGACGGCACTGTCGACGCCAACTACTTCCAGCACAAGCCCTATCTCGACGATTTCAACGCCGAGAACAACACCCACATCGTCTCCGTTGCCGCCATCCACGTCGAGCCCATGGGCCTGTACGGCGGCAAGCAGACCACGCTCGATGCGCTGAGCGCCAAGTAAGAAAGAAAGGAGGGAGCGTTCTTGATCGAACTGAAGCATCTAAGCAAGACCTTTGAAACAGCCGGCGGACGGGTAGACGCGCTCAAGGACGTCTCCCTGACCATTCCGGACGGTGACGTCTACGGCATCATCGGCATGAGCGGTGCCGGCAAATCCACGCTCGTGCGCTGCATCAACATGCTCGAGCGCCCGACGGAGGGCGAGGTCATCGTGAACGGACAGCGTCTGGACACGATGACCCCCGCGCAGCTCCGCGCGGCGCGGCGCGAGATCACGATGATCTTCCAGCGCTTCAACCTGCTGATGCAGCGAAACTGTCTCGCTAACGTCTGCTTCCCGATGGAGCTTTCCGGCTTGCGGGGAGAGAAGAAGTGGCGCGAACAGCGAGCTCTGGAACTCCTCGACATCGTGGGGCTCAAGGATAAGGCCAAGGCCTATCCCGCGCAGCTCTCCGGCGGACAGCAGCAGCGCGTGGCCATCGCCCGCGCCCTCGCCACGAACCCCAAAGTTCTGCTCTGCGACGAGGCCACGAGCGCGCTCGACCCCAAGACGACGCGCCAGATCCTCGAGCTGATCGGCGACATCAACAAAAAGCTCGGCATCACCGTCGTCATCATCACACACCAGATGAGCGTGGTGAAGGAGGTCTGCAATCACGTTGCGATCCTCGACGACGGCGAAGTCGTGGAAGAGGGTCTCGTCTCGACCGTCTTCTCCGCGCCCAAGTCCGCGGCGGCGCGCCACCTCGTGTTCCCGCGCGGCGCGGACATCGACGTGTCCGACCCCCAGCAGCAGCGCCGCATCCGCCTCATCTTCCGCAGCGCGAAGACGACATCCATTCCGCTCGTCGCGCGCCTTGCGACCGAAGAGAGCATCAGCGCAACGGTCATTTCGGCCAACACGCAGAAGCTCTCCGAAGAGGTGTACGGCAGCATGCTCCTCGGCGTGCCGAACGCGCAGTTCGAGCAGGCCATGGACTTTTTAAGAAGCATTGAAAATCTTCAGGTAGAGGAGGCGAGCGTCGATGTACAGTAATCTCTTTTCCCCGGACTCCATCGCAGAGCTCACCGTCGCCATGCAGACGCAGTTCCCCAAGGCGATCTGGGAGACGTTTTATGTGACGCTGCTGTCAACGGCGCTGGCCGTCGTCATCGGCCTTCCGCTGGGCGTGCTGCTCGTAGCGGGGGAGAAGGGCGGCGTTCTGCCGCTTCCCAAGGCCTTGATGAGCATTCTGAACGTCATCATCAACCTGCTGCGCTCGATCCCGTTCCTCATCTTAATGATCATGGTCTTCCCGCTCTCGCGCCTTATCATCGGCACGACCGTCGGCACCACCGCGACCATCGTTCCGCTGGTCGTGGCGGCGTTCCCGTTCGTCGCGCGCCTTGTTGAAAGCAGCCTGCGCGAGGTCGACCCCAACATCATTGAGGCCGCGCAGAGCATGGGCGCAACGCCCATGCAGATCATCTGCAAGGTGATGATCCCCGAGAGCGTTCCCTCGCTGCTCCAGAACTTCACCATCGCACTCACGACCATCCTCGGCTACTCGGCGATGAGCGGCATCATCGGCGGCGGCGGCCTCGGCAAGATCGCCATCGACTACGGCTACTATCGCTACAAGTACCTTGTGATGTTCGCAGCGGTCGTACTGCTCATCATTCTGGTGCAGATCTTCCAGTCCTTGGGCACGCACCTTGCGACCAAGAGCGACAAGCGCCTCAAGAAATAAGCGGATATTGCATCCTGCAAAGCGCCTCAACCGCACGGTGGAGGCGCTTTTTTGTCATTTTTCGCAATTTGACAGAGAAAAATGTGTCAATTTTTGAAAGCAAAATGCAGCAAAAATTGCAAAATCCCTTGTCATGTGGGAAAAGGGCTGTTATAATAGGAAAAGAATGCAATGCAAGTCTTCGCGATTTGCATATTTTTTACGGAGAAATTGCGTGAACAGTTTTCAGGAATTGGTCCAGTCCATCGACTGGGACTCGCTGACCGACGCGCTTTTGCGCGTGCTCGGCGTCTTTTTATGCTTGACGGTGCACGAGACCTGTCACGGTCTTGCAGCCTATGCCCTCGGCGATCCGACGGCCAAGCGCGAGCACCGCTTGAGCTTAAACCCGCTGCACCATATCGACTGGTTCGGCTTGGCTGCCATGCTGCTCGTCGGCTTCGGCTGGGCAAAGCCCGTGCCGGTCGACATGCGGTATTTCAAAAAGCCGAAGCAGGGTATGGCCATCACAGCGCTGGCGGGGCCGGTGTCGAATCTGCTGCTGGCGATGCTGCTCTTGCTCGGCGCGCGCATCACGATCGCGCACTATGTCGATACCGCGTTTTGCAGCGGCCTTTTGAATTTTCTTGCGATGACGGCGTACATGAGCGTCGGTCTGGGGCTTTTCAACCTCATCCCCATCTCGCCGCTCGACGGGTCGAAGGTGCTCTTCGCCTTTCTGCCCGACCGCGCGTACATGACGCTGATGCGGTATGAAAAATACGGCATGCTTGTTCTTTTTGTGCTCGTCTGGCTCGGCGTGGGAAACAATATCCTCAGCGAGGGCATCTACCGCGTGTACGAGCTTCTGGTCAACTGGATCGTATATTGATAAAGTGAGAGGAATGTCATGGACAATCCCGTTTTCAAGCTGGAGGGCGTGGTGCACGAGCGCAGCGCGGAGGCGCTGCAGGACTTTGAAGGGCCGCTCGACCTCATTCTCTTCCTGCTGTCGAAAAATAAAATAGAGATCCAGGACATTCCCATCGCGCTGATCCTGGACCAGTACCTTGCGTATCTCGAGCAGCGAAAGCAGCTCGATCTCGAGGTCGCGAGCGAATTCATCACGATGGCGGCACATTTAATGTACATCAAAACGCGCATGCTGCTTTCGCTTGAGGATGAGCAGGCGCAGAGCGAGATGGACGAGCTCATTGCCTCGCTCAAAGAGCGCCAGCAAAAGGACACGTACCTTCGCATCAAGACGCTGACCGAAACGCTCGGCCCGATGGGCGAGTTTGGCCGCAGCATCATGACGCGCCAGCCCGAGCCCATGCAGCGCGGCAAAATCTACGAGTACAGCCACGAAAAGGCTGACCTCGTGCTTGCCATGCAGGCGATCATGGAGCGCGGGGAAAAGCTGGCCGCGCCGCCGAGCGCGGCGCTGAGCGAGATCGTGCGCCGCGAGCCGTATCCCGTCAAGGGCAAGGCGGAGGAAATTCTGCACCGGCTCAAGGAGTTCGGCATGACGCGCTTCAAGCTGCTGTTCCGCGGCAGCCGCAGCCGCAGCGAGATCGTGGCGACGTTCATCGCCGTTCTGGAGCTCTGCCGCGAAAAGGTCATCCATCTGGCCGGTTCCGACACGGACTGCACCGTGGAGTGCGGGGACGACGCCCCCGACCGTATCAATCTGTAAAAAGCGAGGAACGCTATGTCTTTGGAATCTTTGGACCTGCGCGAGGTCGAGTCGGCCATCGAGGGCATTTTGTTCGCCAGCGGCGAACCGCTTCCCATCGACCGCATCTGCCTTGCGCTCGATTTGGACCGTCCGACCGCGGAACAGGTATTGCAAAAGCTCGGCGATTACTACGCCTTTGAGCGCCGCGGCATCCGGCTCGTCCGCATGGAGGACAGCTATCAGCTCTGCTCGTCGCCGGACTATGCCGACGTCATCCGCAAGGCGTTTGAGATCCGCAAGACCGCCAAGCTCTCTCAGCCCGCGCTGGAGGTGCTGACGATCATCGCCTACTACCAGCCCACGACCCGCGCCTACATCGATCAGGTGCGCGGCGTGGACAGCTCGTACACCGTGGGCCTGCTGCTTGAGCGCGGGCTCATTGAGGAGTGCGGACGTTTGCAGGTGCCGGGACGGCCGAGGCTGTACCGCACGACGAAAAAGTTCCTGCGCGACTTCCACTTGGGTTCGCTCGAGGAGCTGCCGGAGATGCTGGGCCTTGAGGCCGACGGTCAGCTCCGCATGACGGAGGACGGCACGATCCTCGACCCCAGCGCCATGACGGAAAAAGAAGGCAGCGTTCCCGAAAACGGGGAACACTGACCGCGTAAAGCATAAAAACCGCGTGAAGCGTAAAAAGAGGGAGGTGGTCGATTGACTGCGCTGAAGGTAATTGGCATCATCCTGCTCATTTTTATTTTGATCGGCTTTCTGCGCGTGGGCGCGCTGATGCAGTTCGGCGACGAGCTGCGCGTGCAGCTTTCGGTCGGCCCGTTCCGCTTCACGCTGCTGCCAGCAAAGGAAAAGAAAGAAACGCCGAAAAAAAAGGCAAAGGAGAAGAAGCCAAAGTCAGAGGGAGAAGAGGCAAAGCAAAAGAAAAAGCCCTCGCTCCCCAAGCCGACAAAAGAGGAGCTCAGGGACCTCATCACGACGGTGCTCTCGGCGCTCAAGGAGACAGCGAAACGCACCTGCAAGCGCCTTCGCATCGACCCGCTGGAAATTCTCGTCGTCTTTGGCGGCACGGACCCCGCGGATATCGCGCAGACCTACGGCTATGCGAGCGCCGCGATGTGGGGTGTGATGCCGCACCTTGAAGACCTCTTCCATATCCCTGATCCCTCACTGCACCTGCGCATGGGCTACAGCTCTGAAAAGACGCACGCAGAGGGTGCCGTTGGCCTGTCGCTTCGCATCCGCGACGGGCTGCACATCTCGCTTGCGCTGCTCATTCCGATGCTCAAATGGTACCTGCGCTATAAAAAGGCGCATAAAAACGACGCTCCCGCGGAAAAACCAACGGAGAGCACTCCGCAAAACAGTGAACACAGTGAAAAACTGACCGCATAAAAAGAAAGGATGAACCTCATGGAAAACATCGAAAAGAAGACCCCACTCAACGATCTCATGGACACCACGATGGATAAGATCCGTGATATGGTCGATTCCAACACCATCATCGGCGAGCCGATCACGACGCCCGACGGCGTAACGGTCATCCCCGTTTCGCGCGTGAGCTTCGGCTTCGGCGCGGGCGGCGGCGACTACGGCAAGACCGACACCGCACACTTCGGCGGCGGCGCGGGTGCGGGCGTCAAGGTCGACCCCGTCGCGTTCCTCGTCGTCAAGGACGGCCTGACGCGCGTGATGCCCGTGGCCATCCCTGCGGCGGCAACGGTCGACCGCGTGCTTGATCTTGTGCCGGAAGTGCTCGACCGCGTGCAGAATTTCGTGGACAAGAAGAGAGAAGAGAAAGATATCTACTGATTTCGGGCATAATAGGGGCATTCCGAACGAAGGAGTGATCCCATGCCGCGTTTTGCCCGATGCGTATTTGCCGTTTTCCTTGCTGTTTCCTGCCTGTCAAGCAGTTTGACCTGTCAGGCTGTCGCGCCTGAAACTGCCGCCGCCGCGTTCATTTTGATGGAGGCGGGCAGCGGGCGTGTGCTGGCGTCGCGCAATGAAACGCAGGAGCGCAGCATCGCGAGCACGACGAAGATCATGACCTGCTTAATCGCGCTGGAGCACAGCGAACTCACGGAGAAGGTCACGGTCAAACGCGAGCACTTGCGCGAGGGCTCGTCGATGTACCTTCTCGAGGGCGAAACGCTCACGATGGAGGAACTTCTCTACGGTCTGATGCTGCCGTCCGGCAACGACGCGGCGGAGTGCATCGCCGCCCACTGCGGCGGGAGCGGCGGCAGCGCGCAGTTTGTCCGATGGATGAACGAAAAGGCGAAAGCCCTCGGCATGGAGCACACGTCATTTGCCAACCCGAGCGGTCTCGACGAAATGGGGCACAGCTCCTGTGCCCTCGATATGGCGCGCCTTGCGGCCTACGCCATGCAGAATCCGACGTTCGCGCGCATCGTCTCGACGCGCACGGCGAGCGTCGGCACGCGCACGATGACGAACCACAATAAGCTGCTCGCGTCGTACTCCGGCTGCGTCGGTCTCAAGACCGGCTACACCGGCGACGCAGGGCGCACACTCGTCACCTGTGCCGAGCGCGGCGGGATGCGCATGATCGCCGTCACGCTGCACGACGGCAGCGATTGGGCGGATCACGCGGCACTCTACGACTACGGCTTTTCGGCGTATGCGCTCTCAAGCGGTGCGAAAAAAGGCGAGGCCTACGGCAGCGTAAGCGTCGACGGGCAGAGTGTGTCCGCCGTGGCGGCGGAGAGCTTCCGCTATCCCACCGCGGAGAATGAAGCATTGAGTGTGCGCGCCGAGCTGCCGCAAACCGTCTCCGCCCCCGTGCGGAAGGGACAAACGTTCGGCACGCTCGTCATCTCCTGCGGCGAGACTGAGGTCGGAAGAGTTGACCTTGTCAGCGCGCGCAGCGTACAGGCGCAGGAAACAAAGAGCAAAACAAGCAAAAATAAGTCGCTGGCGGAAAAGCTCTGGCAATTTCTGTCGGCAAAGTAAAGGAGGGATCGACCTGGCCGAAGCAAGAATTCAAAAGCTCATCGCCGAATCGGGGCTCTGCTCCCGTCGCACTGCCGAGCAGTGGATCGCCGCTGGGCGCGTGCGCGTAAACGGCGAGACCTCATTCATCGGGCAGAAGGCCGACCCCGAAGTCGACGAAATTACCGTCGACGGCAGGCCGCTCACACAGGAGGGGCAGAAGCGCTACCTGATGCTCAACAAGCCGCGCGGCTATGTCTGCACGCTCTCTGACGAAAAAGGGCGAAAGACCGTCGCCGAGCTCGTCAAAGACTGCGGCGCGCGCGTCTATCCCGTCGGGCGGCTCGACCTCGACTCCGAGGGACTGCTGCTTTTGACGAACGACGGCGAATGGATGCAGCATCTTCTGCACCCGCGCTACGAGGTCAACAAGGTCTACGAGGTCAGCGTCGCGGGCGAGGTCAGGGGAGCGGCAGAAGCGCTCGCTTCCATGACACAGCTCGACGGCGAGCCCATCCGGCCCGCGCAGGTGCGCGTGCTGCGGCAGGGGAGGGACACCGCCGTTCTCTCCATCACCATCCATGAAGGAAAAAACCGGCAGATCCGGCGCATGTGCGCCACCGCCGGATTACACGTCAAGCGCCTAAAGCGCGTGCAGGAGCACGCGCTCAAACTCGGGGCTCTTCCCGTCGGCGTGTGGCGCGATCTAACGGAGCAAGAGCTCCATGCAACAAAATCAAAGTAACAGAGGACGATCTTATGACGAAGAATATCTTACATAATATCGAAAAGAACATGAGCAGCTTTTCCAAGGGGCAGAAGCTCATCGCCCGCTTCATTCTGGAAAACTACGACAAGGCCGCGTTTATGACGGCCAGCAAGCTCGGCAAGACCGTGCAGGTCAGCGAGTCGACCGTCGTGCGCTTTGCCACCCAGCTCGGCTACGAGGGGTATCCGAGCATGCAGCGTGCATTGCAGGAGATGATTCGCGGCAAGCTCACGAGCATCCAGCGCATTCAGGCGTCGGACGGCGAGCTCGCAGGGTCCGATCTGATGACGAACGTCCTGCAGCGCGACATGGAGAAGATCCGCATGGCCATCGACCAGACCGACGGCGCGGAATTTGAGCGCGTGGTCGACACGATCATCGGCGCGCGCCGCATCTACATCGTGGGCTTCCGTTCGTCCTCGTTTCTGGCAGGGTACTTAAACTTCTACTTCCGCTTGATCTTCGACAACGTCACTCTGGTCAACGGCGGCGCGGCCGGCTCGTTCGACCAGCTCTTCCGCGTCTCCAAAGGCGATGTGGTCATCGGTATCTGCTTCCCGCGCTACAGTGAGCTTGCGCTCAAGACCATCCAGTTTGCGCGCGACCGCGGCGCGACGATCGTCGGCGTGACGGACAGCGAGATGTCGCCCATCAACCAGATGTCCAGCAATTCGCTGCTCGTGCGCAGCGAGATGATCTCGTTCGTCGACTCGCTGGCGGCGCCCATGAGCATGCTCAACGCACTCATTCTGGCCGTGGCCAACAAGAAGGGCGCAGACATCTCCGCGACGTTCTCCGAACTCGAGCACATCTGGGAGCGCTTCGACATTTTCGGCAAGATCGAAGATGAATAAGGCGATCGTTGTCATCGGCGGCGGCGCGGGCGGCATGATGGCCGCGATCTGCGCCGCGCGCAAGGGTGCGCACGTGACGCTGCTCGATCCAAACGAGCGCCTCGGCAAAAAGGTGAACATCACCGGCAAGGGCCGCTGCAACGTGACGAACGACAGCACTTGCGAAGAGCTGCTCGCCCACGTGCCGCAGAACCCGCGGTTTTTATACTCCGTGTTTTCCCGCTTCGACGGGCACGACGCCATCGATTTTTTCGAGGGGCTCGGTGTGCCGCTCAAGGTCGAGCGCGGCAAGCGCGTGTTTCCCGTGTCCGACCGGTCATTCGACATCACAGCGGCGCTTGAGCGCGAGCTCAAGCGTCTGCACGTCAAGCTCGTGCGCGACCGCGCGCTCGGTATTTCGGTCGAAGACGGCCATGTCGCCGCCGTCAAGGGCGAAAAAGGGGACTACACCGCCTCCGCCGTCATTCTGGCGACGGGCGGGCTGTCCTATCCCGCGACGGGCTCGACGGGCGACGGCTTCCGCATGGCGGAAGCGCTCGGCCACACAGTCACGCCGCTGCGCGGCTCACTCGTGCCGCTCGAGGCACGCGAATGTGCGGTGCTGCAAGGGCTGAGCCTGCGCAACGTTGCGCTGACGGTATACGAAAACAACAAAAAGATCCACTCGGATTTCGGCGAAATGCTGTTCACGCACTTCGGCGTGAGCGGGCCGCTCATCCTGTCGGCCAGCGCGCACATGCGGCATTTCGACAAAAAGCAGTACCGACTGGAGATCGACCTCAAGCCCGCGCTCGACGAGCAAATGCTCGACAAGCGCCTGCTGTCGGATTTTGAAAAGCACGCAAACAGCGACTACTGCAACGTGCTCGGCGCGCTTCTGCCGCAGAAGATGATCGACGAATTCATTGACCGCTCGGGCATCCCGCCGCACGAAAAGGTGCACGACATCACGCGCGCCCAGCGCGAGACCATCCGCACGCTCTTAAAGCGCTGGACGGTCAATGTCAGCGCGCCGATGCCGGTCGAAAACGCGATCATCACCTCCGGCGGCGTCAAGGTGGGGGAGATCGACCCGAAGACCATGGCGTCGAAAAAGATCGGCGGCCTGTACTTTGCCGGCGAGATCATCGACGTAGACGCCTACACGGGCGGCTACAATCTGCAAATCGCCTGGGCGACCGGCAAGGCCGCGGGCGAGGCTGCCGCGGACGCACTGCTGACGCAGTAAGCACATATTTATTGTAAGAGAGAAGAATTAAACAGATGAAAGAGCATTTTTCCATTGCCATTGACGGCCCCGGCGGCGCGGGTAAGAGTACGCTCGCCAAGGCCGTCGCCAAGAAATTGAACATTCTGCATGTCGACACGGGCGCGATCTACCGCACCATCGGCTACGCGGCGTTTTCGCGGGGACTGGATGCCAAGGACGAAGCGCAGATCGCGCCGCTGCTGAAAGAAATTCAGATCGACATGGCATTTGACGAGAATAGCGGACAGAAAATGCTGCTTGACGGCAAGGACGTCAGCACCGAGATCCGTCTGCCGGAAATTTCGATGTACGCCTCGAACGTCTCGGCGCTGCCGTGCGTGCGCGCGTACTTACTTGAGATGCAGCGCGACATCGCGCGCAGGAGAAGCGTCATCATGGACGGGCGCGACATCGGCACGGTCGTTCTGCCGGACGCCGACCTCAAAATTTACCTGACGGCTTCGGCCGAGGAGCGCGCGCGCCGCCGCTGTCTCGAGCTCTCTGAGCGCGGCACGCCCAAGGCGTATGAAGATGTACTGCGCGAGATCAACGAGCGCGACTATCAGGACATGCACCGCGACATCGCCCCGCTGCGCGAGGCGGCGGACGCCGTGCGCTTTGACACGACGAAGCTCAGCTTTGAAGAGAGCGAGCAGGCGCTGCTGAGCCTCATTCAGGAGAAATTGAAATGATGCACCGTATCTTTTTTGCGTTTATCTGGATCATCGGTCGGGTGCTGCTGTGGATCTACCGCGTGGACGTCAAGGGGCTTGAAAATCTTCCGAAGCACAGTGTCCTGCTGTGCCCGAACCATTCAACGGACTTAGACCCCGTGCTCATCGGCCTGTGCCTGCCGCTCGACTACCATCTGCACTTTATGGCCAAGGCCGAGCTCTTCGACAACCGCGCGCTCGCGTGGCTCATCCGCACGCTCGGCGCGTTTCCCGTCCAGCGCGACGGCAAGGATATCCAGTCCATCAAGACCGCGATGCAGGTGCTCCACAAGGGTGAGAATCTTCTGATCTTCCCCGAGGGGACGACGATCCGCGACGGCGTCGGCTATCACGACGGACTCCCCGCGCACGCGCACGCGGGCATCGCGATGATCGGCGTGCGCACGGGTGCGACGCTCGTGCCGGTGTTCTGCGACGGGCAGAAAAAGCCCTTCCATAAAACGCGCATCATCTTCGGCGAGCCGTATGTGCCTGAGGTCACGGGCCGCCGCGGCACGTCCGAAGAATTGCAGGCCATCGCCGACGAAATGCTGCGTCAGGCCTACGCGCTCGGCGGTCAGCAGGTGGGAGGCGCGCCGCTGTGAAGGTCATCTTAGCTGAGACCGCGGGCTTCTGCTATGGCGTGGAGCGCGCGGTCAACCTTGCGCGCGAAACGGCAAAAGCGCGCGGCGGCGCGATGCTCGGCAGCATCGTACACAACGCGGGCGTCGTGCGCGAGATCGAAGACCTTGGCATGCGCCTCATCACGTCGCCCGACCAGGCAAAGGCGGGGGAGACCGTGCTCATCCGCGCTCACGGCGAGTCGAGAGCGACGCTTGATGCGCTGCGAGAGCGCGGGGCAGAGGTCGTGAGCGCCGTGTGCCCGCATGTCGAGCGCATCCGAAAGCTTGCACAGGAGGCAGAGCACGAGGGACGCCGCGTCATCCTGATCGGTGAGCGCCATCATCCCGAGGTGCAGGGCATCGCAGGATGGTGCAGCGACCCGCTGATTTTTGAAAATGTGCAGGAAGCGCAAAAATACTTGCAGGAACACCCCGATTTTGCCCATTTACCCAGTATCATGCTGGCGCAAACGACCTGCATTCGTGCGCTTTGGGAAAGTTGCGTGAAATTTCTAAAAAAACAGTGTACAAATCTGAAAATCAATGATACAATATGCAATGCTACGCAGAAACGTCAAACTGAGGCAGCAGAACTTTCCGCCAAGGTAGACGCGATGGTGGTTGTGGGCGACCGAAGAAGCGCCAACACAAGGCATTTGACCGAGATTTGCAGAGAGAACTGCGGAAAAGTCCTCCAGATCGAATCCGCAGACGAGCTCTCACCGGAATTCTTTTCCGGATGCCGTGTGGCGGGACTGACAGCCGGCGCATCTACTCCTGCGAGTATCATTATGGAGGTATTAACAACAATGACGGAAGAAAACATCAACACCACTGCCCCTGAAACCAGCGAATCCTTTGAAGAACTGCTTGAAAAATCTTTCAAGACTCTAAATACAGGAGATAAGGTGACCGGTATCGTGACCGCCATCGGCACGACCGAGATCCAGGTCGACGTCGGCTGCAAGCAGGCAGGCTATATCCCTGTTTCTGAGCTGAGCAGCGACCCCGACGTCAAGCCCGAGGACGTCGTCAAGGTCGGCGACGAGATCGAGGCTTACGTTGTCCGCGTCAACGACGTGGAAGGCTACGCCACCCTCTCCAAGAAGCGTCTCGACGCTGTCAAGCTCTGGGAAGACATTGAGACCGCCGTTGAGGACAAGACCGTTCTCGAAGGCACCGTGACCGAAGTGAACAAGGGCGGCATCGTCGTTTCTGTCAAGGGCGTGCGCGTGTTCGTGCCCGCTTCTCAGAGCGGCATGCCCAAGGACTCCGACCTTGGCCAGATGGTCAAGCAGAAGGTCAAGCTCCGCGTGACCGAGGTCAACCGTGCCCGCCGCCGCGTCGTCGGCTCCATCAAGTCCGTGCTGAACGAGGAGCGTCAGGCTGCTCAGGCCGCCATCTGGGAAGGCATCGAGGTCGGCAAGCACTATGACGGCGTTGTCAAGTCCATGACCTCTTACGGCGTGTTCGTCGACATCGGCGGCGTGGACGGCATGGTTCACATCTCCGAGCTGAGCTGGAGCCGCATCAAGAACCCCGCCGAGGTCGTCTCCATCGGCGATCACCTCGACGTGTACGTCATCTCCTTCGACCCCGAGAAGCGCAAGATCTCCCTCGGCGTCAAGGATCGCACCCAGAACCCCTGGGATGTGTTCATGAACACCTACAAGGTCGGCGACGTTGCCAACGTCCGCATCGTCAAGCTGATGACCTTCGGCGCTTTCGCTGAGGTCGTTCCCGGCGTGGACGGCCTGATCCATATCTCCCAGATCGCTGATCGCCGCATCGACAAGCCCTCCGACGTCCTGTCCGAAGGCCAGATGGTCGACGCGAAGATCACCGCCATCGACGAGGAGAAGAAGAAGATCTCTCTCAGCATCCGCGCGCTGCTCAGCGGCGAGGAAGAGGCTCCTGTCGAGGAGTAATTTTCCCGAACTGAAAAGAGACAGGCTCCGGCCTGTCTCTTTTTTACGTTCTTTTTTACGCTGACACGTAAGAAAGACTTTGCAAACGGCGATCGGTATGCTATAATTGTTAAAGTTTCGACATAGTTCCGAAATGATAATCAAATTCACATACATACAGGAGGAATTATCCATGGATTACGCAGCGCTTTATCAGAAGAAGCTGACCTCTGCCGCGGAAGCCGTCAAGGTCGTCAAGAGCGGCGACTGGGTCGACTACGGCTGGTGCACCAACCATCCCTACACGCTCGACAAGGCTCTGGCCGCACGCCAGAATGAGCTCAAGGACGTCAAGGTCCGCGGCGGCGTGACGATGTGGATGCCCGAGATCTGCAAGGCCGAGGACGCCGGTGAGCACTTCACCTGGAACTCCTGGCATTGCAGCGGCATCGACCGCAAGATTATCTCCAAGGGCATGGGCTATTTCATTCCCATGCGCTACAGCGAGCTGCCGCGCTTCTACCGCGACGGCAACGCCACAGTCGATGTTGCGATGATCCAGGTCACGCCGATGGATAAGCACGGCAACTTCAGCTACGCGCTCGCGTCCTCTCACCTGGCCGACATGCTGGATGCCGCTAAGACTGTCATCGTCGAGGTCAACGAGAACCTTCCCTGGGTCTACGGCCTCACCGGCTGCGAGATCAACATCAAGGACGTCGACATGGTTGTGGAAGGGGAGAATCCTCCCGTTGCGCAGCTCGGCGCGGGCGGCGCCCCCACCGAGGTCGACACCGCGGTCGCCAACCTTGTCGTGCCTGAGATCCCGAATGGCGCGTGCCTCCAGCTCGGCATCGGCGGCATGCCTAACACCATCGGCTCGATGATCGCGCAGTCTGACCTCAAGGACCTGTCCGTTCACACCGAAATGTATGTCGACGGCTTTGTCGACATGGCCCTCGCCGGCAAGATCACCGGCAAGCACAAGCAGCTCGACAAGGGCCGTCAGGTCTTTGCCTTCGCCGCCGGCACGCAGAAGCTCTATGACTACATGGATCGCAATCCCGAGGTCATGGGTGCGCCGGTCGACTATACGAACGACGTGTTTGTCATCTCCCAGATCGACAACTTCATCTCCATCAACAACGCCATCGACTGCGATCTGTTCGGTCAGGTGAATGCCGAGTCCGCGGGCATCAAGCACATCTCCGGCACGGGCGGCCAACTCGACTTTGCGATGGGCGCGTACCTCTCCAAGGGCGGCAAGAGCTTCATCTGCATGTCCTCGACCGTTACGGGCAAGGACGGCACGGTCAAGAGCCGCATCGTTCCCACGCTGACGCCCGGCTCCATCTGCACCGACCCGCGCTCCTGCACGCACTACATCGTCACCGAGTATGGCATGGTCAACCTCAAGGGCCTTTCGACCTGGCAGCGTGCCGAGGCGCTCATCGGCATCGCGCATCCCGACTTCCGCGAGCAGCTCATCGCCGACGCGGAGAAGATGCACATCTGGCGCCGCAGCAATAAGTAAGCAAAAATCGTTCTTCCGTCACGTGGGCTTTCCTGAAAAGGGGAGCCCACATTTTTTCGAAAATCCACCTCGTTTCCATTTTTATGCGATATTTTATCAAAAGTCGCTTGAAAATGATGGCAAAGTACGTTATACTATGTATGGGGAATTGTTTCCTCTTGTGTGTTTGTGTTGTTTTTCTTTTCCATCGCACGGAAAACCGGGGCGAATGCCGGATTGGCATTCTGCCTGAAGGGAGGTGGGCATAGAATGTTTCAAGTGGGAGATAAGGTCGTGCACCCGATGCACGGCGCCGGTGTGATCGACAGCATTGCCCGCGAAAAGATCAGCGGCAAAGCAATGGATTTTTACGTCTTCAAAATGCCCATTTCCGGGCTAACGCTCAAGATCCCGACCGAGAATTCCACAGCCATCGGCATCCGCGCCATCAAGACGAGAAGCGAGATCGAAGAGGTCATCGCGCGCATTCCCAAGCTCGGCGTCGACATGACGGCGAACTGGAACCACCGCTACCGCGAGAATATGGATCGCCTGAAAAGCGGCGATCTCGACGAGGTCAGCGCCGTCATCAAGGCGCTGATGCATCGCGACAGCACGCGCGGACTATCCAACGGTGAGCGCAAGATGCTGCACATTGCCAAGCAGATCCTCGTATCAGAGATCGTCCTGGCAGAAGACGTGGAGTATCCCGAGGCTGAGGGGCGCGTCAACGCCGCGATGCTGTTAAAGGAGAGCGATTGAGTCCATGAGCCTGCTGCAAAAGATGTTCGGCAAGCACCAAAAGTGCACTCACCCGTACTGCGCCGCGCTGATTGCGGCCGCCGGAAGCTCCACGCGCTACGGCGGGGAGAACAAGCTGCTGCAAACCCTTGACGGCATCCCCGTCCTTGTGCGCACACTGCTCACGATCGACCGCGTGGAGGGCATCGACGAGATCGTCATCGCTGCGCGGGAGGACGAGCTGCTGCCTTATGCTGAGCTCTGCAAGACCTTTGGCCTCAGAAAACCCGTAAAGGTCATCGTCGGCGGCGCAACGCGGACAGAGTCCGTGCTGCGCGCGGCGCTCGAGGCCTCGCCCGAGACGGAATTTTTCGCCGTGCAGGACGGTGCGCGTCCGCTCGTCACCGTCGAGCTCATCGACGAAGTGCTCGACGCGGCAAGAGTTTATCTCGCCGCCGCGCCCGCCGTTCCGGTGCGCGACACCATCAAGGTCGCGCACGACGGCATCGTCGAGCGCACGCCCGACCGCAGCGCGCTCTTCGCCGTGCAGACGCCGCAGGTCTTCGCCGCCGACCTTTTGAAGGCAGCGCTCCAGTCCGCGATTGCGGACGGCGCAGCCATCACGGACGATTGCTCCGCTGTGGAGCGGCTGGGCAAGGAAGTCCACTTGACAGAGGGCAGCGAGGAAAACATTAAGATCACCACGCCGGTCGACCTTGCGATCGCAGAAGCAATTTTACAGCGCAGAGGGGAATGAACCTTTCCCCTCTGCCTTTTCTTGAAGAAAGGACCCATACCATGACGAATTTACGCATCGGGCACGGCTACGACGTGCACCGCCTGACCGAGGGCCGCGCACTGATTTTAGGCGGTGTGACGATCCCCTACGAAAAGGGCCTGCTCGGCCATTCGGACGCTGACGTACTGACCCACGCCGTGATGGACGCGCTGCTCGGCGCGGCGGCGCTCGGCGATATCGGTAAGCTCTTTCCCGATTCCGCCGACGAGTTTGCTGGCATCTCGAGCTTAGAGCTGCTGCGGCGGGTGAAGCTGCACCTCGCCGCCGCGGGGTACGATGTCGTCAACATTGACGCGACGATCCTGGCGCAGGCACCTAAGCTCGCGCCGTACCGCGAGCAGATGCGCTCGAATATCGCGCGTGAGCTCCAGATCGATGTCTCGCGCGTGAGCGTGAAAGCCACGACCGAGGAACACCTCGGCTTCACCGGCAGCGGCGAGGGGATGGCCGCCCACGCTATCGCGCTCCTTGAGCGCGCGGACAACTGAATCAAAACCGCTTCGGACGGACGCTTTTTCTGAGCGCCCGTCCCTTTTCGCCCGCACACCGCCGCCGCGCACGCATATCATGCTGTGAGGGGGAATCGGTATGGACTATTATCTCTTTGCCGCGCGCTCAGTCACCCATGCCCAGCGCATGGCGCGGCTTTTGAGCGACGCGGGTATCTCTGCCAAAATCCGCCGCGCGGGCGCTGCGATCACCGAGCGCGGCTGCGGCTATACGCTGGAAATCCCGCGCCGCCACGCGGCGCGCGCCATGCAGGCCTGCCGCGCGGGCGGCGTGCTGCCGGTCAAGGTGCTTTTCGTCTCGGATGACGGCATGCAAGAGGTGGCGCTATGATCTATCTCGACAGCGCCGCCACGACGTTTCAAAAGCCCGCTGCGGTGCAGCGGGCCGTCGTGCAGGCGATGCGCACGATGAGCTCGCCCGGGCGCGGCGGGTATGCCGCGGCGCAGCAGGCCGACGAGCTGCTGTTTCGCTGCCGCAGCGCAGCCGCGGAGCTCTTCTCCGTGCCGTCGAGCGAGCAGGTCGTTTTCACGATGAACGCGACGCATGGACTGAACATCGCCATCAAGAGCCTTGTCCGCCCGTGCGGGCGGGTCGTCGTCTCAGGCTATGAGCACAACGCCGTCACGCGGCCGCTGCACGCGCTGGGCGCGGAGGTCATCGTCGCCGCCGCGCCGCTTTTTTCGCCGCAGGAGACGGTCGAAGCCTTCGAGCGCGCGCTTGCGCATGAGCCCGATGCCGTTATCTGCACGCATGTCTCCAATGTCTTCGGCGCTATTTTACCAATTGAGCGCATCGCGCAGCTCTGCCGCGGCGCAAGCGTGCCGCTCATCATCGACGCGTCTCAATCCGCGGGCTCGCTGCCGATCGACTTTTCCGTGCTCGCGCCCGCATTCCTTGCCATGCCGGGGCATAAGGGACTTTACGGCCCGCAGGGGACGGGGCTGCTGCTCTGCGGCAGCGACGCGCTCCCGCTCATTGAGGGCGGCACAGGCAGCGAATCGCTGCGTCAGAGCATGCCGGACTTTCTTCCCGACCGTCTGGAGGCAGGGACGCACAACGTTCCTGGCATCGCGGGGCTCGAAGCGGGCATCGCCTTCGTGCGCGCGCAGCGCCCGGAGCGCATCCTGCACCACAGCCGCGCGCTCATCCGTCGAGCAGGAGAGGGCCTCGGCAAAATTCCAAATGTACACGGATTTCTCTCGCTGGAGGCAAGCTTGCAGGCAGGGGTCTTATCGTTCACGGTGGACGGCCTTTCGCCAGAAAGTGTCGCCGAGGAGATGGCAAAGCGCGGTATCGCGCTGCGCGCGGGGCTGCACTGTGCGCCGTTCGCGCACAAAACGGTGGGCACTTTGCCCGACGGAACGGTGCGGCTGAGCGTTTCCGCCTTTAATCGCGAAAGCGAGATCGACACGTTTCTTTCCTCTCTGCGCGCGATCGCGGCAGGTCAGGCAAAAAACTGAGATTTCATAGAAAATTCATCGCTCTACCGTTGCAATTTGGAGTGTTTCATATTAGAATAAGTAATAACTATTGCTTAAGGGGAGCGTGCCTATGGAATTTGTCATGCCCATCCTGGAAGGCGCGTGGCGCTATGTGCTCACGCTCAGGATCTCGGACTATCTTGATATCGCGCTGATGGCGTATGCAATCTATTGGCTTTTAAAGCTCGTCGGCACGTCGAAGGTCGAGAGCGTCGGCAAGGTGATCCTGCTGTTCCTGCTGGCGCTGATGCTCTCGGACGCGTTCTCGCTCAACGGAATTTACTTCCTTTTGAGCCATATTCTCTCACTCGGTGCGCTGGCGCTCATCGTGCTCTTCCAGCCCGAGATCCGCCGCCTCATCGATCAGCTCGGCTCGAGCCGCTGGCGCTCGTTCAACCCCTTCGCGCGCACGCAGCAGGTCTCGGCCATTGAAAACGCCATCGCGCAGACGGTGCTCGCCTGCACGGAAATGTCCAAAACGCGCACGGGCGTTCTCATCGTCTTCGAGCGTGAAATGGCGCTGGACGACATCGCCCGCACGGGCACGATCGTCGACGCGCGCGTGAGCAGCGAGCTTCTCAAAAATATTTTCTTCGTTAAGGCGGCCATGCACGACGGCGCGGTCATCATGCGTGACGGGCGGCTGCTCGCGGGCGGTTGCATGCTGCCGCTCTCGAAAAACGTGAACCTGAGCCGCGACCTTGGCATGCGTCACCGTGCGGGCATCGGCATGAGCGAGAATTCCGACGCGGTCGTCGTCATCGTCTCGGAGGAGACGGGGACGATCTCCGTCGCCATCGGCGGCCTCTTAAAGCGCCACCTGATGCCCGAGACGCTCGAAAAGCTGCTCATCAATGAGCTTGTCCCGCAGGAGCCCACCGAACAGGACGACAAGCTCCACATGAAGCTCTTGAAGCTCCTCAGTGCCGGAAAGGGGGACAAGGACGATGAAAAGTAAGCGCCGCAAGATCTTCTACGTTGCATTGTCCATCCTCATCGCGGCAACGATCTGGTTCTACGTGAACAACAAGGAATCCGTGACCGTGTACGTCCATGACGTGCCGATCGAATTTCTCAACGAGGACACGTCGCTTGCCGACAAGGGCCTCATGCGCATCAGTGGGGACGAGGATATCACCGTCGATTTAAAGCTCCAGATGCCGCGCAACGTCGTCTACGACTTTGACACGAGCGAGCTGCGGCTCGTGAGCGACCTTTCGACCATCACCTACGCGGGCAAGCAGTCCGTCAGCTACACGATCCTGTACCCTTCGAAGGTCTCGTCGAGCAGCGTGAAGGTCGAATCGCCGACCATCCGCACCGTTCAGGTCGAGATCGGCGAGCTCAACAAGAAGGACATCGAGATCCGCTGCAAGGTCGTCGGCAATGTGGCCGAGGGCTATATCGCCGGCACGGTCGAGATGCTGCCCGAAACGCTCGAGGTGCGCGGCCAGCAGGCTGACATCATGCAGATCAGCTACGCGCAGGTCACGCTCGACATCGAAAATGCATCCTCCACGGTCGTGGAGCTGCTCGACTATGAGCTCTATGACTTCAACGACCAGCTCATTGAGAGCAAGAACATCCATCCCATGAGTGAAAACGTGCAGGTGACGATGCCGGTGCTCAAGGTGAAGGACGTTCCGCTGACCGTCAACTTTATCGAATCCGCGGGCTCGCGGCTCGAGAATTACACCTATACGCTCAGCCACAGCAGCATCACCCTTTCCGGTGATGCGACGCAGATGGCAGGCATCAGCGAGATCTCGCTCGGCACGCTCGCGCTTGAGGACGTGCAGGGCTCGGAGACGCTGACCTATGACATTCTCATTCCCGACGGGGTGAACAACTTAAGCGGGATCACAAGCGCTACGCTCACGATCAGCAGCGGCGACATCAGCACGAAAGAGGTCGAGGCGACGCACTTCAGCTACGAGAATTTCTCAGGCGATCACACCGTCACCGTCGTGACCTCGTCACTGCCCGTCACGCTGCGAGGCTCCGCAAGCGACCTTGAGGCCATCTACGGGCGCGAGGTCCACGTCATTGCAGACCTATCCGACATCGCCGCCGACAGCGGCAGCTACACCGTTCCCGCCCGCATCGAGGTGAGCGGCTACGACGTGGGCGCGGTCGGCACTTACGAGGTCACCGTTCACATCAGCTAAGCCAATTCGCAAAAGGAGACAGCATGACTCAGATCGCAACAGTAGAAAAAATCCTTCCCGGCGGCATGGCGGAGATCTCCGTCCCGCGCAAGTCCGCCTGCGGCCACGACTGTGAAGAGTGTGCGGGCTGCGGCGTATCGGGTGCAAGCGTGCGCGCTGTCGCGCGCAACGATGCCCGCGCCGAAGTGGGACAAAAGGTCGTGGTCGAGAGCAGCACGAAGAATCTGCTCGGCGTGATGCTCCTCGTCTATCTTCTGCCGATCGTGCTGTTTCTTCTCGGCTACTTTGCGACCGGCGCGCTCGAAAGCGAGGGACTGCGCTACGCCGTCGCCATCGCGGCGTTTTTAGTTGGCATCATCCCCGCGATCATCTGCGACCGCCGCACGAAGAAAAACGGCAAGCTGACGTTCACCATCGTGCGTCTTTTCTAAGGCATGTTTGGTTACATCAGGCCGTCCAAGCCGCACCTCAGCGAGCAGGACGAAGCGCGCTTCCAGTCCGTTTACTGCGGGCTGTGCCACGAGCTCGGGCGAAAGTACGGCTTTGCCGCCCGCTTTGTGCTGAATTTCGACTTCACGTTCCTTGCTATCCTGCTCTCCGACGCGCAGGAGCCGGAATGCGAGAGCTGCCGCTGCGCGGCGCATCCGTGCAAGGCACAGTGCGTCATGGCGCACACCGTCGCGCTCAAAACGGCGGCAGACCACAGTCTGGTGCTCGCCTGGTGGCAGCTTCGCGACCATATTGAAGACCACGGCTTTTTCAAAGCCATCCCATACCGGCTCGCGGCGCTTTTGCTGCGCGGCGCTTACCGCAAGGCGAGGGCGTTCGTGCCGGAATTTGACGCTTCCGTGCAGCGGCACCTAAATGATCTGCACCAGCGCGAGCAGGAGCACTGCGCCTCGCTCGATCAGGCCGCCGAACCTTTCGCCGCGCTGATGGCGGACATCGCCGACTGTGTCGATGACGAGATGCGGCGGCGCGTGATGAAGGAAATTTTCTACCACCTCGGCCGCTGGATCTATTTGGTCGACGCGGCAGATGACTTTGAAAAGGACGCGCACTCGAATTGCTACAATCCGCTGCGCTACCGCTATGAGATCGATGGCGACAAGCTGGACGAGCAGAGCAGGGAGGCCGTTGCCGCCTCGCTCGATCTCTCCGTGCACCGCATGGCGAGCGCTTACGCGCTGCTCTCCTGCGGCGTGTGGACAAGCATTTTAGACAGCATTTTTTACGAGAGCCTTTACGGGATCGGCAATGCCGTTCTCAAGGGCACGTATCATAAGCCCCCGCGCAGAATACACTTCCGCATCAAGGCGGAGAAAAACGAGGAAACCGTATGAATGACCCCTATCAGATCCTAAATATCCCGCCGACGGCGACTGACGAGGAGGTCAAGCGCGCTTACCGCGACCTTGCCCGCAAATACCACCCGGACAATTACCACGATAACCCGCTGGCCGATCTCGCGCAGGAAAAAATGAAAGAGATCAACGAGGCCTATGACCAGATTCAGAAGCAGCGCAAGGCGTCTTCCGCCGCCTCGCAGAGCCACTCCTACGGCTACGGCAGCGGGAATAGCTATGGCAACTCCGCTTACGGCGGCGCCTATGGAGCGGGCTCGCTCGATCAGGTGCGCATGGCGATCAACCGCGGCGATATCTCGCTCGCTGAGCGTCTCTTAAGCGGCGTGAGCGACCACAACGCGGAGTGGAACTTCCTGATGGGCGTGGTCTGCTCGCGGCGCGGCTGGATGGACGAGGCCAAGCGCTATATGGAGACCGCCGTGCAGATGGACCCGAACAATCCAGAGTATCGCAGCGCGCTCTCTGCGCTGACGGGGGCAGGCTACCGGCCCAACGGCTTCCGCTCGGTCCACACGGCCAATTTTGATGACAGCGCATGTCTGCGCTGCTGCGCGGCATGGTCGTGCTGCACGCTCTTTAGCGGCGGCGGATGCTATTTGCTGCCCTGCATTTACTACTGATTTTTGTTTAATCCTGTACTTTTCAGTTTTGTGTTTTTACTATATCATGGAGGAGAAGAATCGTGGTCAAAAGTATGACTGGCTATGGAAGAGCCAAAAAAACGCTCTCCAATCGCGATATCACCGTCGAGGTGCGCTCTGTCAACAACCGCTACCTCGACTGCACGGTGAAGCTGCCGCGCGCCTACATCTTCGCAGAGGATGCCATCAAGGGACGCGTGCAGAAGGCCATCTCGCGCGGCAAGGTCGATGTGTTCGTCACCATCGACTCGACCGGTGCGGATGAAGAGGTCGTCGTGGTCAACGAGGGTCTGGCCCGCAGCTATTTAGAGGCGCTGCGCAAGCTCTATGAGATCGACGGCGGGAATTACCTTCAAAAGCAGTCCTACGCGGCGGACCTCGCCCGCATTCCGGACGTGCTGACCGTCACGAAGGCGGAGGAGGACCTGGAGTCCGTTGGCGCGGACATCTGCGAGGTGCTCGACGAAGCGCTCGCGTCCTATAACCAGATGCGCGCGACGGAGGGGAAGAAGCTGGCCGAGGACATCGGCGGCAGGCTCACGACCATCGAAACGCTCACCGGCAAGGTCGAGGAGCGCTCGCCCGAAACGGTGCGCGAGTACCGCGAGAAGCTGACCGCGCGCATGCAGGAGGTCCTGCAGAGCACGACGATCGACGAATCGCGCATCCTGACCGAGGCCGCCATCTACGCCGACAAGATTGCCGTGGACGAGGAGACCGTGCGTCTGCGCTCGCACGTGTCGCAGCTGCGCGACATGCTGCTCTCCGACGAGCCCATGGGCCGCAAGATGGACTTTCTCATTCAGGAGGTCAACCGCGAGAGCAACACCATCGGCTCGAAGTGCAACGATGTCGCCATCGCGCGCGATGTGGTCGCGCTCAAGGCGGAGGTCGAAAAGATCCGCGAGCAGGTGCAGAACATCGAGTAAGGGGCGAAGCAAATGAAGCTGCTGAACATCGGATTTGGCAACATGGTGTCCGCCGAGCGCCTGATCGCCGTCGTCAGCCCTGACAGCGCGCCGATCAAGCGCCTCATTCAGGAGTCGCGCGAGCGCGGCATGCTGATCGACGCGACCTACGGCCGCAAGACCGCGTCGGTGTTCATCATGGACAGCGACCATGTGGTGCTCTCGGCCATCGCCGCTGACAAGCTGATCGCAAGGCTGGGCGTGGAAACGCTCGCCATGGAGGAGGAAGCATAGAAAATCATGTACAAGGGGAAAACATTCATCATCTCCGGCCCATCCGGAGTGGGCAAGAGCACGGTGCTCAAGGAGTTATTTCAGGATCGCGACGATCTTTATTTCTCCGTTTCCGCCACGACGCGTCCGCCGCGTCCCGGCGAGATAAACGGCGTCCACTACCACTTTACCGACGTCGACGAGTTCCGCAAGATGATCTCGGAGGACGCCTTTTTGGAGTATGCCGAGTATGTCGGCAACTTCTACGGCACGCCGAAAAAGTTTGTCGACGAGGCCATGGAGCAGGGGAAGGACGTCGTCCTCGATATCGAGGTACAGGGTGCCTTGCAGGTCGTGCATAAGCGGCCTGATGTCGTGCGCATCTTTATCGCGCCGCCTTCGTGGCAGGCGCTTGAAGAACGCCTGACGAGCCGTGGCACCGACAGTCCCGAAAAGGTGCAAAAACGCCTCGTCCGCGCAAAGGTCGAGCTTCAGACCGCTAATACCTATGATTATTTCGTCATCAACGACACGGTGGAACGCGCCGTGCGCGAGATCAACGCCATCATGCTCGCCGAGCACTGCAAGCCCGCCGAGCGCATGGCTATCTTGTCTGAATAAGTTCAAAAATCAGCCGAAAAGGCAGAAGGAAGTAAATTATTATGATGCTTTATCCCGCAATGAGCCTGCTCAACAAGTACGTTGAAAACCGTTATCTGCTCGTCAACGTGGTCGCGCGCCGCGCCCGCCAGATCGCCGAGCAGGCCGACGAAGAGGGGTATCCCCTCTGCGAAAAGCCGGTCACCACGGCCATCAACGAGGTCGCTGCCGGTAAGCTCACCGCAGAGAATATCGACACGCACATCGCAAAGTAAGTCTTGAATAACGCAAAGGGGGAGACTGTATGACAGAGAAAATGCTTGCTCGCGTCGCAGTCTCTTCCGTTCCCTATGCCGCCGACCGGCTCTACACCTACCTTGTGCCGGACGAGCTCATCGGCAGCGCCGAGGCCGGCAAGCGCGTGACGATCCCCTTTGGGCGCGGAAACAGGCGCGTGGAGGGCTTTTTGCTCGAAGTCGGGCGCGAGGCGGCGACGTCGCCGCTCAAGCCCATCGACGCTCTTCTCGATGACGCGCCGCTGCTGGATGCAAAGGACATCCGCCTTGTGCGGTGGATGAAAGCGCGCTATTTCTGCACGTATTACGACGCGATCAAGACGATCCTGCCCGGTGGCGTGTGGCTCCAATACCGCGAGCTGTGGCGTGTGAACGGCGAGATCAGCGCGGAGGATGCGCTCTCGTCCGTCGCGCCGGATTCCCTTGAGGAAACGCTGCTGCGCGCCATGCTCAGCGCCAAGGAGATCGAGCGCGGCGCGCTTGATGAGCTTGGCGGCGAAAAGACGGCAAAGGCGCTCCGCTCGCTTGAAGCCTGCGGCCTCGCCGTGCGCGAAACAAAGCTGCGCCAGCGCTTGCAGGATAAGTCCGTGCGCATGGTGTCGCTCTGCGTCAGCGCGGAGGACGCGCTCGCCGCGGTCGAGCCCAAGCGCCGCAGCGCACCCGTGCGCTATGCGGTCGTCGAGCTTCTCAGCCGCGAGGGGTGCCTGTCCAGCAGCGAGATCAGCTACTACACCGGCGCGACGATGCAAACGCTGCGCGGCCTCAAGAAGGCCGGTCTTGTCGAATTTTCTGAGCGCGAGGTGCTGCGCGTCAGCCGCTATGATGATGCGCCCGCGCGCGAGGACATTGTGCTCAACGGCGAACAGCAGGCCGCTTTCGACGGCCTCTGTACGCTCTTAGGCCGCGAGGGCGGCAGCGCCGCGCTGCTGCATGGCGTGACCGCCAGCGGCAAGACGCAGGTCTATATCAGGCTCATCGAAGAAGCGCTCACGCGCGGCAAGACCGCCATGCTGCTCGTGCCGGAGATCGCGCTGACGCCGCAAATGCTGCGCCGCTTTACGGCGCAGTTCGGCAGCGACGTCGCGATGCTGCACAGCGCGCTGCCGCTCACCGAGCGCTACGACCAATGGAAGCGCATCCGCCGCGGTGAGGTGCGCGTTGTGCTGGGCACGCGCAGCGCGGTGTTTGCACCGCTGCAAAACCTTGGGCTCATCATTTTGGATGAAGAGCAGGAGACGAGTTATCAGTCCGAAAATCCGCCGCGCTACCACGCGCGCGACGTCGCGCAGTTCCGCTGTGCGCAGAACGACGCGCTGCTGCTGCTCGGCTCGGCCACGCCGACGATTGAAACGGCATATGCCGCGAAAAACAGTCGCTATCAAGTCTTTTCCCTTCATAAGCGGTTCAACGATCTGCCGCTGCCCAAGGTGCTGATCGCCGACATGAAGGACGAGCTGCGGCAGGGGAACGAGACCTCGATCGGTCATGCGCTGCGCGCAGAGCTTGAAAAAAATATCGAACGCGGCGAGCAGAGCATTCTGTTTCTCAACCGGCGCGGCAGCGCGCGGATGCTGCTGTGCGGCGAGTGCGGCTACGTGCCGCAGTGTCCGCGGTGCAGCGTGCCGATGACGTACCATTCCGCCAACGAACGGCTGATGTGCCATTACTGCGGGCACTCCGAAGCCGTAGTGGACAGGTGCAGCGAGTGCGGGGGACTGATGAAGCGCGTCGGCTCCGGCACACAGAAGGTCGAGCAGGAGCTTTTTGACCTGTTCCCAAAGGCTAAAGTGCTGCGCATGGACGCCGACACCGTCGGCGCGTCGCACGGACACGAAGCGCTGCTGCGCGAATTTGAAGAAAAGAATATCCCCATCCTTCTTGGCACGCAGATGGTCGCCAAGGGGCTGGATTTTGAAAACGTGACGCTCGTGGGTGTGCTGGACGCGGACCTTTCGCTCTACGCGCAGAACTACCACGCCGCCGAGCGGACGTACAGCCTACTGGCGCAGGTCGTCGGCAGGGCCGGACGCGGCGAGCGCCCGGGCCGCGCGGTCATCCAGACCTACCACCCCGAAAACGAGGTCATTCAGGCCGCGGCGAAACAGGATTACGAGACGTTTTACCAAAACGAGCTGCGCATGCGCTCGCTGCGGCGCTATCCGCCGTTTGCCGATCTGTTCACGCTGACAGTCTCAGGCCTTGATGAGCTGCGCGTCATCGCCGCTGCCCGCGCACTGTGCGACGCACTGCGCTACGCCTCTTCCCAGCCGCCGCTGAGCGGGCTCGATGTCGAAGTGCTCGGCCCCGCGGGCGCGCCGGTCGTGAAGGTCAACAACCGCTATCGCTATTGCGTCTACCTGTGCGGCAAGGGCGGCAGCGTGCTGCGGCGCACCGTCAGCGAATATCTGCTGGCATTTTACGCAAGAAAAGAAAACCGCGGTCTCGACATTTTTGCCGACTGCAATGCTTTACAATAGAGAAAAGAGGATGAAATTATGGCTATTCGCAAGATCCACGAAGTGGGCGACCCCTGCCTTGTAAAGGTCTGCCGCCCCGTGACGGAATTCAACGACCGGCTGCATGAGCTGCTCGACGACATGGCGGACACACTGGAGGAGGCCGGTGGCGTCGGCCTCGCCGCCCCGCAGGTCGGCATCCTGCGCCGCGTCTGCATCGTGGAGGATGAGCAGGGCGAGATCATCGAGCTCATCAACCCCGAGATCATCAAGACCGAGGGCGAGCAGACGGGCCTTGAGGGCTGCCTGAGCGTGCCGGGCAAGTACGGCATCGTCACGCGCCCGATGGTCGTGCGCGTGCGCGCGCAGGACCGTTACGGCACGGAGTTTGAAGTTGAGGACGAAGAGCTGACCGCGCGCTGCTTCTGCCACGAGATCGAGCATCTCGACGGCCACCTCTACACCGAGCACTGTAAAGTCCTCACCGACGAGGAGCTGGAGCAGTATATCCGCGAGCAGGAAAAGGAGCTGGACGAGGAATGAGGATCGTCTTCATGGGCACGCCCGACTTTGCGCGCACGATCTTAGAGCGTCTGGTCGCGGACGGGCACGACGTGTGCGGCGTTTTCACGCAGCCGGACAAGCCGCGCAACCGAAACAAAGTCACGCCATGCCCTGTAAAGGAATATGCTTTGTCGCAGAATATCCCCGTTTTTCAGCCGGTAACGATGCGCGACGGCACGGCGCTTGAGGATTTCAAGGCCCTCGCGCCCGAGCTCGCGGTCGTCGCGGCCTATGGTCGCATCCTACCGGAGGAAATGCTCGCCGTGCCGGTGCATGGCTGCATCAACGCACACGCGTCCATTCTGCCGAAGTACCGCGGCGCAGCGCCGATTAACCGCGCCATCTTAGACGGCGAAAAGGAGACCGGCGTGACCGTGATGCACATGGCGAAAGAGTGCGACGCGGGCGATATGATCTTAGTCAAAAAGCAGGCCATCCGCCCCGACGAGACGGCGGAGGACCTGTTCAAAGAGCTCGCTGTGCTCGGCGCGGATGCGATCGCTGAGGCCATCGCGCAGATTGAAAACGGCACAGCGCAGCGCGTGCCGCAGGACGAGTCACAGGCGACGTATGCGCCCATGCTCTCGCGCGAGCTTTCGCCCATCGATTGGACGAGAAGCAGCACGCAGATCATCGACCAGATCCGCGCGCTGATCCCGTGGCCCTGCGCCGCGGCGAGTATTCTCGGCACAAACACGAAGATTTTCCGCGCCGTGCCGCTCGGCGAAACGAAGGACTCGCCCGGCACGCTGTGCGCGCGCAAAAAGGGCATCGAAGCCGCCTGCGGCGACGGCAAAAGCATTCTTATCACGGAGCTGCAGCCCGACGGCGGCAAGCGCATGGCAGCGAACGCTTTTCTGAACGGCAAGCGCATCGCCGCGGGGACGGTCCTCGATGCGTAAGGGAAATACCGCGAACGCGCGCGAATGCGCGCTCTCCGTTCTGGTCGCCTGCCGCCGCAACGGTGCGTGGGCGGACGCCGCGCTGAAGGCGCAGCTCGGCAAGTGCGCACTGAGTGCTCAGGACGCGGCACTTTGCAGCCGCATCGTCTACGGCGTGATGCAGAACGAGCTGCTGCTGAACTGGTATTTGAGCGCCTACTGCACGCAGAAGCTCGACCATTTGCAGCCACCGCTCTCCGACATTCTGCGCATCGGCGCGTACCAGATCTTATTTCTGGACAAGGTACCCGACCACGCCGCTGTGAGCGAGTCCGTGGAGCTCTGCCGCACGAACGGCAGAAGCGCCGCGAGCGGACTCGTCAACGCCGTGCTGCGCAAGGTCGCGCAGAATAAGTCGAATCTCCCGCCGCTGCCGGAGGGGAATATCGCACGATTGAGCGTCGCCTACAGCCACCCGCAGTGGCTCGTCAAAAAGCTCGTGTCTCTCCTCGGCGTCGAGGAAGCGGAAGCGTTTCTTCGCATCGACAACGAGGCTTCGCCCATCAGCGTACAGGTCAACCCGCTCAAAACGAATGAAAAAGCGCTCGTCGACGAACTTCGCGGCGAGGGCGTCTGCGTCACGCCGCACCCGTGGGTGCCCGGATGCCTGGAGCTTTCCGGCACGGGCGACCTAACGACGCTCAGCGCTTTCTACAATGGCCGCTTCACCGTACAGGACGCGGCGGCACACCTGATCGTCTGCGCCGCGGACTTTGCGCGCGGGCAGAGGGTGCTGGACGTCTGCGCCGCTCCGGGCGGCAAGTCGTTCGCCGCGGCATTCGCGATGGAAAACGAGGGGAGCATCCTCTCGTGCGATCTACATGAAAACAAATTGAAGCGCATCCGCGAGGGCGCGCAGCGCCTCGGCATCACGTGCATCGAGACCGCCGCCGTCGACGGCCGCGCGTTCCGCGAGGAATGGGCGGGGCGTTTTGACGTCGTCATCTGCGATGTGCCGTGCTCGGGCCTTGGCATCATCCGCAAAAAGCCGGACATCCGCTACAAGGACGTGCAGGAGTTTTCCGCGCTGCCGGAGATCCAGCGCGCGATCTTAGAGAACAGCGCGCGCTATGTGAAACGCGGCGGCCTTCTCGTCTACTCGACCTGCACGATCCTGCCCGAGGAAAACGAGCAGGTGACGGACGGCTTTTTGAAGGCACACGACGAGTTTACTTACGAAGCCTTTTCGCTGCCGAACGGCGTGAGCGCGCCGGGGCATTTAACGCTCTGGCCGCAGCGCGACAATACGGACGGGTTCTATCTCAGCCGCATGAGGAGAAAGACGCATGACTGATTTAAAGTCAATGACATTGGAGGAAATCACCGCGGCGCTGCGCGCGATGGGCGAACCGTCGTTCCGCGGCAAGCAGGTCTTCACCTGGCTGCACCGCGGCATCACCGATTTTGACGAGATGATGAATATTCCCAAATCCCTGCGCGAAAAGCTCAGGGAGGAGTACTACATCACCGTGCCGACGGTCGCGCGCAAGCAGGTGTCGAAGCTCGACGGGACGATCAAATACCTCTGGGAGCTGCAAGATGGCAACTGCATCGAAACGGTGCTGATGTCCTATCACCACGGCAACACGGTCTGCATTTCCTCGCAGGTCGGCTGCCGCATGGGCTGCAAATTCTGCGCGTCCACGCTGGCCGGCAAGGTGAGGGACTTAACACCATCGGAAATGCTCGATCAGGTGCTTTTCACGCAGCTTGACTCCGGACGCGAAATTTCCAACATCGTCCTGATGGGCATCGGCGAGCCGATGGACAACCGGAAAAATGTGCTGCGCTTTTTGGAACTCGTCAACCATCCCGACGGGATGAACATCGGCATGCGGCACATCTCGCTTTCCACCTGCGGCGTGGTGCCGGGCATCGACGCGCTCGCGGAGGACAATTTGCAGCTCACGCTGTCTGTTTCGCTCCACGCTCCCGACAGCGCGACGCGCAGCCGCATCATGCCCGTGAACAACGCCTACGACGTGGAGGAGCTGTTCGCCGCTTGCCACCGCTATTTTAAGAAGACCGGCCGCCGCATCTCGTTTGAATACGCGATGATCGACGGCGTGAACGACCACGACTGGCAGGCCGACCTGCTGGCCGAAAAGATCCATGGCATGCCGGGGCATGTGAACCTCATCCCGCTCAACGACGTGGTCGAGAGCGAGTTCAAGCCGAGCAAGCGCGTCGCGGCATTCCAGAAGCGCCTTGAGTCCCACGGTCTGACGGCGACGGTCCGCCGCAGCCTGGGCGGCGACATTGACGCCAGCTGCGGACAACTCCGGCGCAAAGAAATGAAAGCAAGAGAGGGGGCCGCGCAATGAGAGCCTGTGGAAAAACCGACGTCGGTCTGCGGCGGCATGAAAATCAGGATACCTTTGCCGTCGAGCAGGGCAAAAAGCTGCTCATCGCCGTCGTGTGCGACGGCATGGGCGGCGCCGAGGGCGGACAGATCGCAAGCTCTGTTGCGGTGGAGACCTTTATGAAGGAAATGCACGCGCTCATCCGCGCGGACATGACCGCCGAGCAGCTGCGCGAGCTCGCGTCGTTCTGCGTGGCGAAGGCCAACACGGCGGTCTATCAGCGCGCGCTGCAAGACCCCGCCTATCAGGGCATGGGCACGACGCTCGTCAGCGCAGTGGCAGAGGAGAAGTACGCCATCGTCTGCAACATCGGCGACAGCCGCGCGTATTTGATCCGCAGCGGCGAGATCACACGCATCACGCACGACCACAGCGTCGTGCAGACGCTCGTAGAAAACGGCAACATCACCGCCGAGGAGGCGCGCACGCACCCGAACCGCAACCTCATCACCCGCGCGCTCGGCCCAGACGAAAACACGCTCTGCGACGCGTTCGAGGTCTCGTTCACCAAGGGGGACAAAATTCTCCTCTGCACGGACGGCCTTGTCGTCACCGCGACGGACGACGAAATTTGCCGCGCCGTGTGCGCGGGTAAGAGCGCGGAAGAAAGCCTTGACGATCTCATTGCACTCGCCAAGGCGCAGGGCGCGCCGGACAACGTGACGGCTGTGCTCATTGAACACGAGTAAAGGAGGTGGCACCGTATGAACAATATGATCGGAAAAATGCTCGACAACCGCTATGAGCTGCTCGAAGTCATCGGCAGCGGCGGCATGGCCGTTGTCTACAAGGCCAAGTGCCACCGCTTGAACCGCCTCGTGGCGGTCAAGGTGCTCAAGAGCGACCTTGCCGAGGACGCCGACTTCCGCCGCCGCTTCCGCGACGAGTCGCAGGCTGTCGCAATGCTCTCGCACCCGAATATCGTCTCGGTCTACGACGTCAGCCGCGGCGAGACGGAGTATATCGTCATGGAGCTCATCGACGGCATCACGCTCAAGCAGTATATGGAAAAGCGCGGCCAGCTCAACTGGCGTGAGGCGCTGCACTTCATCACGCAGATCATGAAGGCGCTCTCGCACGCGCATTCGCGCGGCATCATCCACCGCGACATCAAGCCGCAGAACATCATGGTGCTTCGCGACGGCAGCGTCAAGGTCGCTGACTTCGGCATCGCCTGCCTCGCCAACTCCGCCAACACGCTCACGCAGGAGGCGCTCGGCTCGGTGCACTACATGTCGCCCGAGCAGGCGAGGGGCGACCGCACGGACGCGCGCTCGGACATCTACTCCGCGGGCGTCGTGCTCTACGAAATGCTGACGGGGAGACTCCCGTTCGAGGGCGACAACGCCGTTTCCGTCGCCATCCAGCACCTTTCCTCCGTGCCGCTCTCGCCGCGCGAGATCAATCCCGACGTGCCCGAAGCGCTTGAGCTCATCTGCATGAAGGCGATGGCCTCCGATTTGGAGAAGCGCTACGCCTCGGCGGATGAAATGCTCGCAGACCTTGAGGAGTTCCGCAAGAATCCCGAGGTCGACCTCGACTTCACGATCGAAGACCTGCACCGCGAGACCGTGGACGAGCCCACGCAGTATATCCCCGCCGTGCACACCGTCTCTAAGGCACAGAAGGTGCAGGAGGCGGACGACGAGGAGGAAGAAGAGGCATCCCCGCACAAGCTGGGCACGCGCAAGCTGCTCACGATCATCGGCGCGGCGGTGGCCGCGGTGGCACTCATCGTGCTGCTCTGGCACGCGATCTTCAGCGATCTTCTCGGCGGCGAGCAGACGCCGACGGAGTATGTGGTGCCGTATCTCATCGGCATGACCATCGACGAGGCGAACGAGGACGAAAACGTGAAGGGCATCTTCACGATCGAACAGATCGGCCAGCGTGCGAGCAGCAAATACGCGGCGGGTCAGATTATCGAGCAGTCGCCCGAGCGCGGCAAGACCGTAAAGGGCAACCGCGTCATCTCGGTTTTCGTCAGCTCCGGCGCCAAGACGGAGAAAATGCCGAATCTCGTCAACAAGGAGTACCGCGACGCAACGCTCCAGCTCACCAACCTCGACTTGAACCTTGTCGTCAACGACCCGGTCGAGGAATACAGCAGCATCACGAAGGGCTATGTCATCCGCACGATCCCCGAGTTTGGTGAAACGCTCCAGGAGGGCGACAGCGTCACGCTCGTCGTCAGCAAGGGCGAGCAGCCCAAGCCTGTGACAGTGCTCTCTTTCATCGGCATCGACATTGAGATCGTCCGCCAGCAGGTCACGCAGACCGGCCTTGTCGTCGGCGAGGTGACGCAGAGCGCATCCGACGAGCCCTACGGCACGGTCATCGAGCAGAGCATCAACGCCGAAACGAAGGTGGACGCGGGCACGACCATCAACTTCGTTATCAGCGAAGGCCCCGCCATGCCGGACTACGGCGATGACGCCACGACCTCCGGAGGGGAACCGCAGCCGTGAGAGGAAGAATACAGCGCGCACTGAGCGGCTTCTACTATGTCAAATGCGCGGACGGACAGCTCTACACCTGTAAGGCGCGCGGCAAATTCCGCAGGGAGGGCATTTCGCCGCTCGTGGGCGACGACGTCGAATTCTGCGAGGTGCCGGGCGGCGAAGGCCGCATCGACGAAATTCTGCCGCGCCGAAACAGCTTTGACCGCCCGAGCGTCGCCAACATCGACCAGATGGTCATCGTCTGCTCACAGGCGATCCCGAAGACCGATCCATATTTGGTCGACCGCATGACGGCCATCGCCGCGCTCAAGGGCTGCGACGTGCTCATCTGCATCAACAAGTGCGACTTAGACCCCGCGGACGCGCTGCGGGAATACTATGAAAACGCGGGCTTTCGCACCGTCAGCGTCAGCGCGGAGACGGGCGAGGGCATCGAGGCGCTACGCGCCCAGCTCGTCGGGCGGCTCTCCGCCGTCACAGGCAACTCCGGCGTTGGCAAGTCGAGCATTCTGAATGCGCTCGACCCCAGCATGTCACTCAAGACGGGCGAGGTGAGTCAGGCGCTCGGCCGCGGACGGCACACGACGCGCCATGTTGAGCTCTACGAGCTACCCTGCGGCGCGGAGATCATCGACACACCGGGCTTTTCCTCGTTCGAGACGACGGGGCTCAATTTGGAGCTCAAAGAAAAGCTACCCGAGTGCTTTTTGGACTTTTCGCCCTACCTTGGCGACTGCCAATTCGTCGGGTGCAGCCACACAAAGGAAAAGGGCTGCTCGGTGCGTCAGGCCGTAAAAGATGGCAGGATCGTCAGAGGGCGGCATGAAAGCTACTGCCGACTCTACGACGAGCTCAAGGATCTGCGCGAATGGAACGCGGGCAGTCAAAAACGACGCTAACCGAAAATAAAATGGACAAAGGCCCGCTTCCTTTCGGAAGCGGGCCTTCGCCATTTAGAGAGATGAGAGAGGGATCAAATATCAATCCTGAAACAGGGGGGTGGAGAGGTAACGGTCGCCGGTGTCGGGCAGCAGGACAACGATGGTCTTGCCCTTGTTCTCGGGACGCTTGGCGAGCTGGATACCAGCCCAGACGGCAGCGCCGGAGGAGATACCGACCAGCACACCCTCGCTGTGGCCGACAAGCTTGCCGGTGGCAAAGGCGTCGTCATTTTCGACGGTGATGATCTCGTCATAGATCTTGGTATCAAGAACGTCAGGCACAAAGCCCGCGCCGATGCCCTGGATCTTGTGCGCGCCCGCAACACCCTTGCTCAGAACGGGGGATGAGGCGGGCTCGACGGCGACGACCTTGACGTTTGGATTCTGCTCCTTGAGGAACTTGCCCGTGCCGGTCAGCGTGCCGCCGGTGCCGACGCCGGCGACAAAGATGTCGACCTGCCCGTCGGTGTCTTCCCAGATCTCGGGACCGGTGGTCTCATAGTGCGCCTTGGGGTTCGCGGGGTTGACAAACTGGCCGGCGATGAAGCTTCCCGGCGTCTGCGCGGCGATCTCTTCAGCCTTGGCGATGGCACCCTTCATGCCCTTTGCGCCGTCGGAGAGAACGAGCTCTGCGCCGTAGGCCTTCATCAGCTGGCGGCGCTCGACGCTCATGGTCTCAGGCATGACGATGATGATGCGATAGCCGCGTGCGGCGGCCACGGATGCAAGGCCGATGCCGGTATTGCCGGAGGTCGGCTCGATGATGACGGAGTCGGGCTTCAGCTTGCCGCTTGCCTCAGCGTCATCAAGAATGGCCTTGGCGATACGATCCTTGACGGAGCCTGCGGGGTTGAAGTATTCGAGCTTGGCGAGGAGCTTAGCCTCGAGCTTTTCAGCCTTTTCGATGTGGGACAGTTCGAGAAGCGGGGTCTTGCCGATCAGCTGGTCCGCAGAAGTGTAAATCTTGCTCATAATGTTTCCTCCTGAACGATGTACGTTCTATATCAAAATTTTATTGTTTGTTTTATAGGTTTCGGTGATCGCTTGCATCTTATGTTCTGCCGCGGCGACATCGGAACGGGTGAAGGAATGAATTCATGTTCATTACCAACCTTTCGAGTAGGTATGTGGGGATTATACGATGCGCATTTGGATTTGTCAAGAGGAAATTTCAAAAAATTCTATTGAATTCCCATAAACCATGTAATATAATAGGAATATCAAAAGTTGAAGAAGGCCGACTCCCGTATGCCTTTCAACGGATGTGCTTAGAAAGGCGTGAACATACTATGATGATTTCAACCAAGGGCCGCTATGCGCTGCGCGTGCTCATCGACATGGCCGAGCACCAGACCGACGGGTACATCCCGCTCAAGGAGATCGCCAAGCGGCAGGACATTTCGGAAAAGTATTTAGAGAGCATCGTCAAATCGCTCGTCAAGGGCGGCGTGGTCGAGGGCATGCGCGGCAAGGGCGGCGGCTACCGCCTGTGCAAGAGCCCCGACCAGTTCACAGCCGGCCAGATCCTGCGGCTGATGGAGGGCTCGCTCGCCCCCGTCGCTTGCCTCGAAGCCGGCAGCTCGCCCTGCGACCGCGCAGGGGAGTGCCGCACACTCTCGCTCTGGGCGGGACTGAACGATGTCATCAATAAATATCTTGATCAGTACACGCTCGCGGATCTGCTGCGCGAAGATGGGGATTATGATTATGTAATATAATTACAGTTTCCCTGCACCGTGCAGGGGGACGCGGATAAGGGAGGGGTGTCTCTTTTTGAAAAAGAGACACCCCTCCCTTAAACCCTCCCAGAGAAAATTTTCATTGCGAGCGAGCGGCTTGAAGAAGTGCGGCGCTTGCCGATTGCTACTTCCTGCGCGCGGCAGAGCCGCGTTAGCATTGCTATACGATTTGCCTCTGCTTCTACTACCCGCTGCCGCTCTGCCAGTCTTGTAGTAGTGCAGCCTAATTTCCGTCTACTGTAGCACCCATCAATGCGGCGAGCGCCAGCAAGGCCGCATTCGGTACGCAGTCTGCCGCCAGACTA
>ENA-ORTQ01000055-ORTQ01000055.1-human-gut-metagenome-genome-assembly--contig:-NODE-55-length-135707-cov-6.909253_pt1 | contig 135707 bp, 129 predicted proteins | sample MGYA00241912_ERZ509188 | MGnify/ENA primary metagenome ERZ509188 (study PRJEB26280, sample SAMEA2338849) | human gut metagenome | biome: human gut; feature: human-associated habitat; material: faeces...
AATCTTTGATTTCCTGATAGGTTGCTTTCAACTCGGCACTGGTGGCATCCAGCTCATCCAGATCTAAGTCGATCTCTATCGTGTCATCTGGTTTTTGTTGGGACAAAAGAACTACCGTCTCTACATGGCAAGTATATCACCATCATATCATAAGCGTTCTTTTTTTATCTATCTAGTTCTATGATGATACCACAATCTGCACTTTCTTTCAATGTTTTGCATTTTAGTTATATTCGCTTCTATACCCGTACGCAAAAAACGGTGGCAGATGGGTGGCAATGCCACCCATTCAAAAAATATATTGCATTGCTTCTATAATATACGTTATCAGAACATTGAAAAATGACCACAAAAAAAACGATTCTTTTCGCCGCGTAGCTGCGGCGTTTCTTTTTTTGCCCCGGGAGCTCCCCGGGGCTTTTTTAATTTTTCACTGGCGATTGCACCATTCCTGCAGAGCCTTGACCATAGCAGAAGGATTGCTGATCACACCGTCAACCATCGTGCCGAGCTTTTTCTGCATCGCTCGGATGGTCTGTGGCCCGATGTAGCCGTCCGCGGTTACTCCTGCCCATCTCTGCATGGCCTTGATCAGATCGGAGCCGCCGGACAGTTTATCAGACCATTCGGCCGCCGCGATGCCAGCGCAGTATTCTTTGTTAGCTGTTGGCTGATCGCTGATCACGCCGTCTACTCCGGTTTTAAAAATCTCCTGCAAGCGTTTGGTCAGCTCCGGTCCCCATACTCCATCAACCGAAATCGCTTTTACGGTCGATTCTTCTTTCGGAGCTGCTCCGCCGTAAGTGCAATACTTAGTATGGCAGTTAATCCAGCCAGCGCCAGAGAGCAACCGTCCCCAACTCGTATTCTGGATTTCCGTCACCGTATAGCTGCCCTTATCCCGGATTACTCCGACGATTTTACTGTCTGCATCTGGTGCACTTCTAATATTAAGCGCTGCATCGTTGACTTTATAGATTCCAGGCTCGTATTTCGTATTTTCCGGCTGCTTCGGCGTGTTGGATGCACCGCTGATCAACTTCTTGAAGCGACCCCAGTCATCCCTTTCCATAATCTGGCTAGGGCAGTGCTTGCTGCAGATATCATAGTGCCGATATACCCTGGATGCCGGGATTCCGGTTTTTCTCATGATCTCCTTGACCACCGCAACGGTATTACGGAAAGCCTTCTCATAGTCATATCCGCTCTGCACACACATTTCCACGCCGATGCTGCTCCGATTGCCATAGCGTCCAAACAGGTTAGCACCGCCATAGTTGACTCCGACGTGCCAGCATCCGCGGTTATGCGGCGCGGCCTGGTAGGCAGTGTCGCCATCATCAACGTAATAGTGGGCAGACATATTGGACAGCTCACCATTATGCTGCGCTTCTGCGTGTGTGCGGGCATCGGCACCCGCTCTGAAATTATCTGTGTTGTGGACTACAATACACCGCGGATCGTTCTCTTCGTAGGTGTTCTGGTTGCTGATAAAAGATCTGTCAATTCTCATGATACTTCCCTTTCTCCGGCAGATTTGCGCCGGCGCAAAAAAGGACGGTTGTTGGCCGCCCTCACTCTGATTTCTGTGTCTGCTTGATAATCTGATTCACATAATTGCTCAGCCCCGCCACAAGGATGCCCTGCGTGACCGCTGTAAAGACTGCCATCGCCGCCTGCTGGCCGGTTCCGACCTCGCTGGTAGCCAGCACCCAGATGGCACACAGTACGATACTCACGCCGCCGAGAATCAGAGGGATATACTTATCCTTTACAGCCTGCGCCTGTTTGAGTGCCATGCCAAGAAAATACAGGGCAACAGCCACAACGATGAGTTCCGGTTTCACATAATTCATAATCTGTTCCATATTTTTTATCCTTTCTGCTCTAAGTCATTGATTCTGTGATTGGCAACTTTGATCTGCTCTTCTTGTACTTTAAGTTCCTGTTCCAGAGCATACGTTCTTTCTACTACATTATTATGCTTATCGACCCGTTTCGTGAGCTCTTCCAACTTGTATTCCATCAGTGCCCGTGTCTTTTCCTGCTGACTGTGGTTACTGATCAGGCAGACCACAAGTGTAACGGCGGCACTGATGCAGGCGGAAATAATCGTTTCCATGTACTTTATTCTCCTTTTTCTGATTTTCGCATAAAAATAAGACCGTCTCCGGTCCTGCTCGAATCTCTGTTGTTCGATTAATAGGTAAATTCGTAATCATCGCCATCCCCGTTTGCAATCAGCTTTAAAGTGCGGTTTTTCCGATCTACAATGAAATAATTTCCCGTGGACACAAAGTCAAACGTCGGATGTCCATAAACCGCTCTGGCCGCAATGTGATTGATTCCGTCCACGATTTTATGGTATTTCACATGCGTATGACCATAGATACATGCGATTACTGTATTTGAGCCGTTGTTTGTATAATCGAACGTTACGGATGCCTCAAAGTCCTGCGTCGTATTTGTGACAGTTCCTTTGGTACTCTTTACAAATCCCTGAATAATATCGAGCATCGCCTGACTTCCATGCGCCGGCAGTACCACACCGCCTTTTCCACTGACTGCTCCTGTCGGCTTGCTGTTGTTCGATGGCTCCGCCTCATCTTTCGTAAACGCCAGCATTGGATGATGGCAGAAAAATATGACTTGCCAGCCTTTTTCGCTGATCTGCAGATGATCTGCGACGAACTGCAGCTGTTCCTGCCGAAAACCGGAGTCGTTCTGTGCGGAATATGTCAGTTTATTGGTAGCCTCGTCCAGTGTCGTTGGGATATCGAGTGTATTTAGGATGAACACTCGAATCTTTTTATTCGGGATATCGTAATATCCGTAAGACATTTCGAGATAGTCTGCATTTCGGTTCGCTTTTTCGGAATCCTTATTACTTAGAATTTTATAAAGTGTTTCAATGCTGACAAATCCATTTTTGTAATCTGTATACATGGTATTGTCATCATGATTTCCTTTTGCAACGATAACCGGTGCACCTTCCGTCTGATCAATCAGCATACGGACTGCTTTCAACGCTTCCAATGCTACTGTCTTTGGCGTCTGTGAAGAGTTATTCAGATAATCACCGCCATACACGCAGAGATCCACTGGATATGCACTGCTGATGGAGTTGTATGCGGCAAGTTGACGCCGAATCTTGGTTGCAGATTTGGCAATGCTCTCCGCATCCTGTCCAGATGGGCAGTTGATATGTAGATCTGTTAGGAAGGCAATTAACGCAGTATTTGGATTCCACGCGGCTTCGATTGCAGCTTTTGTTACATTCAATTCCAGTTTTCCAGCAGAATCAAGTTCATCCTCTCCGAGAAGCGTTTTCCCCTGTGACGGAGCAGCTACCTGCTCCAACATCTTTGATATTGCTGATCCGGCATAAATGATGTTTACTTCTTCCGTATTAATAGTAGATGCATATACAACGGCTCTTACATACCAGCCTACTTGAGAGTTCTGGATTTTGTAAAAACCATCTGGCGGCAGCATTGCTGATGCACCAACAAAATTCTTGTTTGCGTCGTAAAAATAAAAAGCGCAAAGATAACCGGCTGGATTTCCAGAAATTAATACCGTATCGCCGGAAGTAATCTTCTGATATCCAACACTTCTAAGATATGCGGTGTCTCCAGTGTCTTTTCCTGTTGTATCATTGATATATCCTTTTTCCCATGATACGAAAAAATGATCTTTATATTCTAGCAGGATATTTGTCTGTGCTTTCTGTAAATCAGAAATAGTTTCTTTCAACCCGGAAATCTCAGAAGTATTTTTTCCGACGTTTGTATTCATTTTTACTAAGTCAATGCCTTCAGCAAGAGAAATACCGTTTTTGTGTAAATAATTGGTAATTGCCGTATTGACCTGTTCATCTGTGGCCACGAACTGCAAAAGCTTTGCGATTACGACGCCATCTTTTGTTGTAAAATTATATCCCATCTTCTTTTCTCCTTATGCACTTTCGACACTGACAGTTTTAGCAAACGCTTCTATATCCGAATCACTCCAAACACCATAATTTACTTTCCTTACTTTTAAAGCAAAACCACTATATTCAGATGATTTTATGGACATAGCACCTGTGCATGCATTCCAACCACTAAAGCTTTCCAAAACATCTTCCTTATAATAATATATTTGGAAATAATAGCCATTCCCGCTCAAAAAATTTATTTGTGTATCTAAAGGGGTTGGGATATATTGTGATGCGATTCTCATTTTTTGCGAATCCGTAACAAACGTATAAACCGCTCCAATAGATTCAGATATCTGTCCAATCTTCCAATCAAAGTCTGCATAAACATATTTCTCCACCGTGATGTCCGATGTTGCCCGATAGTTTCCGCAAACCGCCAGAATTTGCACAGTTCCCGACTTTCCCGTCATTAACACGGTTCCGTTTGATACCGTTGCCATCTGCTCGTCCCCACTGAACCACCGAATCTTCTGGGTACAGTCGATCGGCTTGAGTGTAGCAATCAGATCCACCGTCGCTTTACCATATACGGTAGTTTTTGCCGGCGTAAGTGTAATTCCGGTGCAAATGGTCTCATTTGCCCGAAATTCATCCAACAGAATACTATTGATCAGGGTATCTCCAAGATAAAGCCCCAACGCCTGATTTCGCGTCTGACGAAGCTCCAGTTTTGCCAATACTTCGCCAATAATCGCATCCGTTGTTATCGTTTCCGGCTCATCGACTTCCTCATACAGAACGAGATTATTCGGGGTGAAAATCCCATCAATTGTATTCGATTCCAGATATTTATCAACGGCATTCTGAACGTCCTTCGGGGTCAATGCTGCACTGATATTTTTCGCTAGCTTTGCAATACTTTCCTTTACCTGCTGGATCTGATTTCCTGTTGCCTGAGCGTCAGCGGCCATGCCGGCCTCTGAAAGGGTGGTGTCAACTTGCACGGTAGATGCAACCGCCTTAATTTTTCGAATCTGAGCACGTACCGCCTCTCCAGCGCTGGAATACGTTGTGCCATCCTCACCGACACGAACATCCATCAGTTCCGCATCACCAGATGTTGATCCGGAAGGCAGCTTTGCCAGAGCATCCAGCCGGGCTGTATTAGTCTTGGTCTGATCATTCAATTCATTGAGCGATTCAACAACATTTTTATTTTTGGTTTCCAATGCACTGATTCTTCCAGTTGTGATCCATTTAAACAGATTTCCAAGTGAAAATTTCTTCGTAGCCTTACCGTATCTGTCATAAACAACGGCGATGTCTTCATCTTCCAGACCCGTTTTTTCTGCATATTCCTCAAATCGTGGCATTTTGCTCCTCCCCTTTGTATTTCTGTAATCTTTTTTCAAGAACGGTTACCTTTTCACTTAATTCCTGAATTGCTTTGTAGGCAACACCAAGCGCACTGTACATATCAACACTGCTTTTGCTTTCATCTAAGATATCATCTGCCAGATTGTAACCTTCTCCGATTACAAAACCAATATGTCTTCCACTTTCATTTTTGGGATGTTCCTTTAACTGATAACGATATACAGTGGTTTCTAATATTTTTTGCAATGCGCCATCTTCATAACTGTGAATGTCTTGTTTCCATTCAGCTTTGGATCCCGTTACCCAGGACATTGCCTTGCAGATACCATCTTCTGTAACAAGAAATTTGTAATTGTTTTTGTTAAAAGCACCTTCTCCGTTCCAGCCTCCCCAGAAAGCCCATGGACCATAGGCACCAATTCCATTTAGCTGACTGCCGGCAGTTTCCCAATACTCAGCCGGTTCATCATATACCGTTGTTTTTTTGATCTGCCATCCGCCCATAGACAAAAATACATCTTTGTTTCCATCAATTTTTCCACTGGAATCATAGTTAAAATATTCGCCTAAACTAATCTTTTCTGCCTGTTCAATACGAAAGCCGTTTTTAGACAAGGATCCAATTACATTTCCATTTTCATCATAAACCTGCAGCTCTCCATTGCCATTATTTTTTCCGCCGAGCTTTAAAACACCGCCCAGTGCATAAGTGAAATTCAAATAGAGCTTTCCATCTTTCATGTACACGCCCTGCTCCACTCCATTATTCGTCAGGCGATTGAAGATCTCCTCCTGATTCAATTTCTTATTCAGATCATCTACTGCCGTATTATCTGTGTATTTGTTTCGCTTCTGCCAGTCCGCAACAGTGAAACTCCCACTATCTCTGTCTTTTATACACGTCAAAATATCTGCTGTTGCATCATTAAACCATAAATCCCCAACAGCATATGGAACCGTTGGCGTGCTGACAAAGATCTGCGCTTTACCGTCAATCGAATCATATACATCACTTGGGGGTTCTGTTTTTACCGATTCCCACGCACTGCCGCTGTAAATATAAGACTTCTGCTCCGTCGTGCTGTACCAAAGGTCTCCTTTATGTTTCTTCTTTTCAGTGTCCGTTTTCCAGCTTAAAGCCGGATCTGCAGACTGTCTCCAGGTCTCTGCTTTGCCGTCAATCTGCGTTTTTACATCACTCATGGTATTGGCATAATCTTTTTCCATCCAGTTTTTGAATGTTGAATCATCGGTATATTTGTTGCGTTTCTGCCAATCTGCCGGCGTGTATTTTCCACTCTCACGGGATGCTATACATGTCAAAATGTCTGCTGTTGCATCGTTAAACCACAAATCACCCACGGCATATGGTACTGTTGGCGTGTTCACGAAGATCTGCGCTTTTCCATCAATCATATCAAAGACAGCCTGCGGCGGTGTTGATGTCATTTCTTCCCATCCTGCACCATTATAAATATAGGACTTCTGCGTTTTTGTATTGTTCCAAAGATCGCCTTTATGTTCCGCTTTCTCTACTTCTGTCAGCCAATTGGATGCTGGATCCGATTCCTGCCTCCAGGTTTCTGCCTTACCATCGATCTGCGTTTTTACATCAGAAAGAGTTTTCTTATAATCGCCATCCATGAAATTTTTCAATGCAGAATCATCGGTATAGGAATCTTTTTTCTCCCAGTCATCCTTCTGATATTTTCCTGCTTCTCGTTTTGCAATGCAGACAAGGATTTCTGTCCCAGTAAACCAGGTATCTCCAATGTCATACGGTGGTACAGGAGTGCTGACAAAGATCTGTGCCTTACCGTCGATCATGTCAAAAACCTCATCCGGAATGCTCATACTGACCCAGTTACCATCCTTGTACATATATTCTTCGTTTGTTGCCGGATTGTGCCATAAATCACCATTATGCAGCCGTTTTTCCCGCTCCCAGACAGTGGCAAAATCCTGCCCATTTTCATCGACAATGTGCCCGCCGTCCTCATCCTCCAATGGCTCATTTGTGCTTCTCTCTGTCCAATTCACCGCCGGATCGGATTCCTGATACCAGGTTTCTGCCTTTTTATCAAGAGATTCTGTGATTTCATTTAACGCATCAGAATACTCATTCTGAATAAAATCTTCCAGTGCTTTATTCGCAAGATCTTTTGCAATATCATCAACGGTTTCTCCCTGCAGTGTAAACGATGTCGCACAAATACGGACCTCTCCCGTCTCCGCATTCATATATACGGTTTCTTTGCCGGATCTGTCTTTAATTACAAGTTCGCCGCCAACGCCCCAACTAAAATTGAGTCCGATTGTACTCATAATCTTCGTAATCAGCCGGCCATCTACTGAGAGACCCGTATTCCATGTCTTTCCGCCGTCCGTGGATACGCCGCAGGCCTCCGCGGTCATTTTCCAGATGATATCGGAATCTTTCAAATCCGGTTTGTTATGCCAGTAAAAAATCTTGCCGCCATCTGAATCTGCTTCTTCTGTCGTATACAATCCCGGAGATTCATTCAGACGCTTGCTCAGTCCTTCCAGCTCATTTTCCCACTGTGTTTTCTCTTTTTTTGCTTGTCTGCGCTGAGATACGTAAGCCTGCGTCAATTCGCTATATCGTTTAGCGCTGTTCCGCGCCGCGCTTTTGGCGTTGCAGGCAACACTCTGGTATTCTCCCGGTTTGAGTGTCGTGACTGTTACATAACTCTGATAAGTTTTTCCTTTCCGGTCAGTAATTTTAACCGCGTCGCCCGCTTCCAGCCCAATATCCATCAGTTCACTGCCGGAAAATGGCCAGAAGCTCATTCCTACACACTTCTGACCAATCCGGCTCACTGCCTCTTTTCCAGTTCCTTTTGTAATCAGGCGGTTTCCGGTAATGCTGAGTACGTATCCTTCCTTCCCGTACAGATACTCATTTACCTCTTCATCCGCCTGATCTTCGGAATATTCAGCCACTCGTACGCCGGTGATCACAACCTGATCAATATTGATTGTCAGACCATTTGTACTGCTGATTTTACTGAAAGTTTTTGGCTCCAAATCATACCAGCCAACGCAGAGCTGCCCATACGCGTTGCATCGGATCCACTGGCAGCCAAGCTGCGCCGTCCATGCCAGCACCTGGCGGAAAGTCAATGCTTCATCTGCAGGACGCTCAGATACCACGAAATCTTCCCCGTAAAATGACGGAGTTCCCAGTGTTACACCGCATACCGTACACGCATCCCGGATAATCTGCGAACGTGTTGCGGGATATTTCAGCGTACTTTCACTGTAATCCCGATCAAATCTGCTTGCATTATCGTAGCAGGTAAGAGTGATGACGGAACTGTTCTGATAAGGAGCTTCGACCACCGTCATGGTACAGATCCGAATCTTCTCCAACTGCGTCTCGGAAATCTGCATTCCCAGATAGCATACGGCCTCTGCACCGTCGAAATTATACTCGGTGAAATCGTCATAAATATTATTGATGCTGATCACACACTGATTTACGATTACCGAACCGATTTCAAATTCGCTCTCACCAGATACTGCATCTTCGAACTGGAACCCTTTGTTCCATAATTCATGGTTGGTCAGGTGCAGAACAGTCCCGTCTTTCAGCGTAAGATCCACAAAACGCAGGATCTGCCCCGGATGCGCTTCCTGAAGTTCCTTAAACTTTTCTGATAATGTCCGCATGTTTTCCTACCTTTCTATGACCTCAAAATTTAATGTGGAATACCGTTCGCGGCCTTTTGCCCACCATTTCACATCTGCTTCCATATCACCGGTATAAAACCGCCGTGTCGTGTCTTTTCCATCCAGTGGATCCCAGTATGTAACATTGACATATTCCGGTTCGAACGCCACCAGAATCTCATGGATTTCTGCTTTGGACAGGCAGACCCAGCCAAGAGACAAGGTGCGCTTTTCGCCCACCTTGTTCTTATGCATAAGGGTATCATCTGTTCTTCCGGCATCGCTTGCACTGATGTCGTTCTTTTTCCATTTAAAGGATGACGGGCACTTGAATGTTTTCCCGTCAACGCTAATCATTTCATCCATGTGCCCACCTCCTAAATCGTCTCGATCACATAGTACCGTCCATCATGTTTTTCTTTGCCTTTCCGAACTACCTTGTACAGGGTTTCCGAATCAGCTTTGATCGTCAGCTCCAAGGTAACGTCCTTGTTCGCATCGGATTTCTGCTCAAAAATACCTCCTGCCTGGAATGCATCCAGCATAGCTTCAAATACGGCACCTTTGATGCCCTCCGTTATCTGATCGTTATTGGCAACCGCATTTCTGCTTCCCATTCGGCCTACAAGCTCCGGTCCGGATTCGCGTGCCATGAAGAACTCGCCGGTCTGCGGGAAGCCGCCGGATGCGTATCCGTGACCCCGGTATGCCCTTCCAAGACTGCCGTATCGGCTTACTGCATACCGGATGGACGCAATCATGTTGCTGAGCGGATCCCAGATATTCTGATTGTATGGTGCCATCGCATATGCGCGGAAGGTCGGATCAATTACCTGCATCAGGCCTTTCGACGGGGTACCGCGTTTTGCGTTGCTGTCCCACAGATTGATAGCATTCGGGTTGCCTGATGATTCTGTCTGCATCTGGTACAGCAGGCTGTTCAAGTTTGCCGCCGAATACTGACCGGTCAGCTGCAGTGCCTTAATGGCAAGTGACCGCCACTGCTCCACACCCTTGCTGGCAACATAATTTACTTTTGGTGCAGATTCGCTGAAAAGATTTTTGACGAAATCTGTGATGCTGCCCTTGACCTGCGAGATAACACCTTTGGCGATGCTGAGTCCCGGTTCCGCAGCATTTCCAACGTCTGCGAACTTTTCAATCGCCAGATCCACAAGCTTCGAAGGGTGAGATACGTAGCTCCATACATCCGAAATAGTATCCTTGATTTTGGTTCCGATACCGGTTTTAAAGTGCGGCATCATGCTCAAATACTGCTGTGTCTGCTTCGCCGGTACGATCTGCGTGCCCTTTTCCATCATCAGCGGAACATTCCTGCCCTGCGGCACAAAAGCACTGCCATCGGGGCGGATAACCATCTCTCGATAGATTTCTCCCGGCTGATCGTTGACCACTCCAAGCGTATCCGCCTGCAGGCCTTCGGATCCCTGTGCGAATTTCGGTACCTGCCACTTCGCGAACGACTTGCTGCTGCCGACTTTTCCGAGAATCCAGTTTACACCGCTGATCACGCCGTTGACCGCACTGCCGATCGGGGAAATGATGGCATTTGCCACGCCGGACATCGTGCTCTTCAGGGAATTTTTCAAATTTCTGAAACAACCAAGGATATTATCACTGATCGTTCCGAACGCCCGCGATGCACTACTTTTCAGGTCAGACCAGGTATTTTTCAGGCTGCTGCCAATCTGAGACCAGGTGGAAGTCGTATTTCCGTGCAGGTTTGTCCACTTCTGAGCCACTGTACTGCGGATATTCTCGAATTTTGACGACGCATCCGAGCGGATCCCAGACCATTTCTGGGCAAGGCTGGTCTTCGTGTTATTCCAGCTTGTCTCCGTGTTCTGACGTACAGAAGACCATTTATCTGAAATTTTGGAACGGATTTCCTCAAATTTTGTTTTGGCATCATCGCGGAGATTCGCTATTTTCTTCGACGTATCATCGTTGATCTGCTTCCACTTTTTCGAAGTGTCTGTCTGGACTTCACTCCATTTTTTGCTGATGGTGTCCTTGATTTCGGAAAATTTCTGTTTGATATCGGAGATCTTATCCGTAATTCCATTCAGCATTCCTTCGATGAGATATTTTCCCATCTCTGCCATGACTTTGGACGGACTGTGGATTTCAAATACATTTTTGAACCCTTTCATAAACGGATCAAAAATATTTTTCTTGATCCAAGTCCCTATGCCGTCAATTGCATCCAGAATTCCCTTAAAGAATCCCAACACCGCATGACCGCCGCACTCTTTCGTTTTCTGAGCAAAATACTTTTGAGCAGACTTAAATGCCTCGCCGACCAGCCCACCAATCAGAGCTCCAAGCGATCCAAATGCTGCTCCAAATCCGCGTGCAAGTTCGCTGACGATGCCAGACCAGTCAATTGATACAACAAACGTTCTTACGGAATTTCCAAGTTTCCGCCAGTCCGTCTGCTCCAGAACAGCTACAATGGTATTGAGTAAACCTTTTGCAAGATCACCAACCCGTACTCCGTTTCCTGCCCAGTCGAAATCTGTAATTGCGGTATTCAGCCCGCCTGCAAGATCCTGTCCGAAGCCGGTCCACTTGAAGGTCCGCGCTGCTTCACCGATAACTGCAAATACCGCATTCCACTTCTGCACATACAGATGACCGATTCCCGGCCAGTCTACAGTATCTGCGGCACCGTTCAGCCCATCGCCGATAAATTTTCCGACGGAATCCCATCTGGTGTTATCCAGAAAGGCATTGATACCTCCTACACCGGTATTGACCGCCTCAGCGATCGTTTTTCCGATGTTGGTACCAAGATCTGGTACTTCAACGAAACCGCTGATAAAGGTACCAATGGACTTGCCGACTTTCCGTGACGTGTTCTGGATCGGTCCCCATGGAATCCGATTCAGCGCATCATTCAGTTTTGTACCGACAATCTGTCCGATCTCCGTGAAATCTGCATTTTTCCATGCATCTTTCAGCTTTTTCGCAAAATCAGTGATTTTGCTGTCAAGCGGAACGGACTCGAACATGTCCGCTGGTGTTAAACCACCTCCTGTACTGGTGTCTGCGTTATCATCACTGTCGGAATTGTCATTCAGCTTGTTGATCTGATCGAAACCGAACAGCGTGTTCTGCAGCTTCTTATTTTCTTTGTTGGCTTTCTTCGCGCTGTCTGCGTTGGAGTTTAAGCTCTTGGCATAGTCCTGATTGACTCTTTTTGCTGCTACAAAGCCGGACTGACCAGTCAGTGACGCAAAGAGCTGTCCCAGCGCCGTTACGGCTGCCGTCACTTTCTGAATCAGAAGATTCAGCATCGGTGCTGCTGCATTCAAGATCGGCGCAAAAGCTGTTGCCAGAGCATTCTTTAACTGTGTCAGGGACGACATCAGCATGGAAAGGCTACCGTTGGTACTGTCGCTGTACTGCGCCAGATTGTTCATGCCCTCTGTCAGGACACTGCGCAGACGATTGACCAGTGCGAAGAGGGAACGAATCCCCAGTCCGTACATCAGTAGTCCCTTCGGACCGCCCTGAAATCCGCCAGCTGTATTTCTGGCTCCTCTGCCAAGGCTTAAAAGACCTTTTGCAAACCGCCCGACGGCGGAAATGCCGTTACTGAAACGATGGATCAGAGATGCGGCTGCTCCACCACACTTCTTGATTGCTGTCGCTGCAAGCTTCGCCCCGGATGCTACGCCTTTGAAAAGTTTGGTAGCACCACCCCAGCCTTTTGATACAAAGCTGCCGACTTTTGTCTGGCTGAGAGACTTTTTCATTTCGTTGATAACTGCCTTGACACTGGCTACTGCGCCGCCAGTGCCTTTTTTCACATCTTCACCGGAAGATTCCATGTTCCTGCTCATGGTTTTGTACTTTTCCATCTCACCACGAGTTTTTGCAATCTCTTTTTGGTTCTTGATCCACGCATCGGTTCCGCGATCTACACCGTCTGCTCGAAGTTCCGTCATCTCTGTACGATATTTTCCAAGCTTTTCTGATGTCTGATCCATCTGGTCTGAGAGCTTTCTGGCCGCTTCGGTCGGCTGCCAGTCTTTTCCTCTTTTCTCCAGATCCTCCAACTGCTTTTCCAGATCTTTTACTTTTCTTCTGCTTTCTTCCAGATCATCTTTCACATTTCCAAGTTTCCCCTGCTCTGTGATATAAGTCATAGAAGATCCGCTTTTTCGTCTTGCATCAAGTTCCTTCTGCAGTTCTTCTACACGTTTCTTCTCTGCAAGCATAGCGTCAATCGTTTTCTGATATTTCGGAGTATATTCCTGTGCATCACCGTCGTCTTCCAGTTTTTTCATTTTTTCATGCAGTGTATCCAGTTCCGCCTGCGTTTTTTCAGCGGATTTTCTGAGACTTCGGTACCTGTCCGACTCGCCGCTGCTTTCTCCCATCTGCTGCAATGCCTTTTCTTCCTGCCGCAGTTCATTGAGCTTTTTCCTGGTTTTCTCAATGTTTCTTCGCGTTTCAGCATACTCGTCGGTATACACTTTGATACCGGCAGCTACCTGCGCTTCTTTCACGTAGTTTTTTATCTCAGCATTCATAGCTTTGATGTTTGGAATCGCATGTTTCACGGAATCTGCAATCAATTTTCCGGTATTTTTCCACATACCCATACTGGAAGACTGCTTTTTCAGGCGCTCGGTTTCTTTTGTCATGCTGGCAACTGCTCTTTTTGTTTCAGAGTCAGCCCTTTTGATCTCTTTGACATACTCATCCGCTTGTGCTTCGAGTTTAACCTGCAATTTTGCAAGGTCTTCTGCCATCGTTTTCACCTCCTTCCTCAATCCTTAAAAAGAGAGACGACATCAACTCTCTTCTGTCTGATGCCGTCTCTGGTTGTACCGCGCGGCATCTTCCCGCCGCTTTTCGTAATACTCTTTCAGTTTTTCCTGTTCGAATGCCTGTTTTTCTTCCTCGAACAGTGTCGGATAATACTCCCATGGCTCCGGAAGCGGATCTCCTTTTTGTAACGACACATACCGCGCGGTCAATTCCGCCTGCAGGAAGGACAGCCCCACCTGCTGCCTGAATTTCCGGCGTTCCTTCCGATGGTAACTTGCCATCAGATCCGCAACCTCCAGCGGCGACAGTTCCCAGAAGAGCACCGGGCGGATGCCGCAGTCCAGAGCCTGTTCGTACAGCTCATCCAGATCATCAGAAACAAGCGTTACATCATTTCTTCTGCCTCTTCCAGGCTCTTCATGATACTGTCCGCCTGATCCTGCGGGAAAAAACCGGAAACCACCATCGTCGGCATGACGATCTGGGTGTAGAAGGTGATCTGATCGCCGCCGTCCTCGGTCCATTTGTCATACAATTTCTGGACATCCTCGTATTTCAGCTTATGTGTCCATGGGGCCGCTGCTGCCTGCACTACCGTAATCATGACGGACAGCGGCGGGATATCACCGCCGGCAACCAGATTCATGATATTCATCTTGTATTTGTTCTCCAGAATCTCAATCATCCGCGTATTCAGCTTCAAACTCAGTTTTCTGTCCCCTACTTCCCAGTAGTGAAACGGCCGTCTTTTCGGCTTTTTCTCCTCGATGCTTGTGATTTTGTCGGATTTTTCTTTCTCCTCTACACCGATTTCTTCATCGATGCCGCCAGTATATTCACTCATTTATTTTTCCTCTCTTTCCTTATGTAGGATCTGTCCAAGTAAGATCACTCTGTACCAGCATGGTTAACTCGAACTCGACCACACCATTGACACCGCCACCAGTACGTTTTACGGAAACCTCCGCACTGAAACTGCACTTTGTGCCGTCTACAGCAGTCTCCTGGAAGTCCAGCAGATCCTTGTTCTCCTGCGCAGTTCTCATGAGCCGATACGGAGAAGTAGCTTTTGTATTGTCGTATTTGAACTTATAAGTCATTTCCGGCAGATCGCCGATTCCCTGCTCATATACTTTGTGAGTATCTGTCAGGCAGGTATTGTCCACCTTCTCGGCCTCCACTCCAATCTCCGGAATCTCTTTCAGACCTGGAAGATCTGTGTAGGCACTTTCTGCCGCACCGTGTTTCTTGTATCCTAATTTTGCACCATTTGCTAACATATTTGCTCCTTTCCTAATCCGGCCAGAATACCTGCTCCGACTCCATATCGATAATTCCTTCGTAACGCATCACCTTGTGCTTCATACCGGATGGATCCGGCGTATCCTTACAGAGGATGCGCACAAGACAGAGCTTCGACAGCGCCGCATCTACCTGCATGGCAGCTTCGGAAGTAGACCTGTTGTTCCAGATGTCAACCCGGTACCGAACGTAGGATTTCTCTTCCTTGTCCGTGCGCTCGTAGACCTTGTTATCCTCTTCTGTGTACTGCACCGCAGGCAGTGCCGCCCAGTCCTTCGGGTACTGGTCCGTTACATTCTCAAATACGGCATCCAGCGCCGCATATACCTGATCTTTTACGTTCTTCAAAACTGTTTTCTCAGCTCCTCTCGTATCACCTGCTCAATCTGTTTCTCATTGTTCTTCAGTGCTGGATATAGAAAAGGCTGCGCAGGCTGGCCGGTACACTGATAAAATCGCCCTTCCGGTGTGTCAATGTAAAACCAGCCATATTTTTCCGCGGTTGCCCGATCCACCTCATTCGGGCCGCTGCCTTCGTGGATCCACCAGGGTGATTGTGTATAAACCGGCGTTGTGTCCGGTGAAATTCCTTCGTGGTTCTCCTGGCCTTTCGGACCGGTGCCAAATTCCACATATGGACCATATTTCTTATCTGTATAACAGATGCCGGTTACATTCCGGCCTTCTGTCTCTACCACGGTGAAAATACTTCCCCGCAGTTCGCCGTGATCCACCGGACATTCTGCCCGCGCCGCAGACTGTACCAGCTTGATTCCCTTCGAAATCGCTTTGCTGATCTCAAGCTCCGAGGCATTTTTCAGCATCTCTGTTACATCTTTCGTTCCAAGAATCATAACTTTTCCACCTCCAGTGTCAGATAGCGATAGGGGTAGATGGCAATTACCTTGTAATCCGGCTGATCCCCGTTGATGCAGATACCGTCATTCACGGAAATTGTCGGTCCGTCTGCCACTGTATACGAAAGTTTTCCGTTCTTCCCGGAATTCTCCGTGTATGTCCCGTCAATCCGAAGATTGCGGATATTCGGCAGGCGTATTCTATACATTTCGCTCTGGATCCGCCCGCCGGCAGCCCACATTTCCGCGCGGAAGGGAACGGCAGAACCATATTCGATGTAGGTTCCGCCCTCGTTATCCTTTTTCTGTTCAAGAGGACAGTGTTTCAGCTCCACCAGCCTGCTTCTTTTCAGCCTCAAATGTTTTCCCTCCTACTCTTGCCAGCCGGTACCGGTTCAGCACATCGTAGATCTGCTTTGGCGCGTCGTTGAAAGTGTAGCTTTCTCCGGATCCGGTGCGCGCCGCCTCTCCCTCGGTTCCCATCCGGTTCAGGGCGATGACTGCCAGATCCCGGACTGCCTTATCCAGGCCGGAAACGAGGTGGGTACGGTTCGTATAGGATAAAACGAAAGCCTCCGCATCCTCTAAGAGGATCTGCAGAAGCCCTTCGTCTTTCTCACCGGTCATTTTCTTCAGCTTTTCCAGTTCGGTCATTTCAAACCACATCCTTCAGGACTTCCTGCAGCTCCGCCTTTGTCAGCGCAGATGCACCAGAAATCCCCTTTTCTTTTGCAAGATTTTTTAATTCCTCGGCAGTCATCTCTGAAAGATCTTTTTTGTTGGAAACCTCTGGGCTTTGCATCTTAACAGCTTCTACTCTTGTAAATCCATCGTTCAGGAGCCGTTCTGCCTTGATCCCATCCGCTTCCCTCTCAACGTTTCCTTTTTTTAATCTCATTCCTTTGCCTCCCGAATATTTAAATAGATGGAATCCAGCTTGTTATCCAAAATCCATAAATCATGGAACCGACGGTAATCCATCTGCCATGCATCCATTTTCTGGTTTGTGTTCGGATCAAAAATTCGCATCTTATCCTGTTTGGTAATAGCGAGTGGTGTTGTTGCCGGGGAAATAAAGAAATTCAGGTCTTTTGCTGTAGTTCCCTTCTCATATCCGCCTTTTTCCTGTCCCGCTGCTTTACCATCGTTCACCTTGATTGCCGTATACATACGGTTGGATGGAGTTGGAATAATCGGTACTTTGTCCACAAACGGTACCATGGTATCAATTCCATTCTTCGAAAATGTTCCCATAGTAATTTTTCCCGCAAGTTCGAGTTCCAGCTCCAGAATAAAGTCAGACGTTGCCTGGCATACTAAGGCCCCGTTGTAGCCGTCTCTTACTGCTCTGATTCCTTCTTTCAACTTACGCAGTGCAGAAGTTCCAGTCGTTCCCGGCACATAGGCATATTCAATCATTCCAGCTTTATTCGCCGTGATCGTATCTGTTGCAAGCTTCGAAATACGGTATGCGTCGATTTCCGGTACAACCTGTGTTCTCTGAAACTCTCCCATTACAGCGGCCGCGGTTGTAACAAAATTATTTTCATTAATGTCCATCGAGTCCAACTGGAACTGACGACCACGATCCTGGGTCATCTTTTTGGTTTCATACTCTAAAGTAACAGACCCACGCTGATATCCATTGTCACGATCATAATCTCCCATTCCCTGCACGGTCATTTTCGGAATTTTTATTTCTGCTCCACCATTGTAAATGACCTGCCCTGCATTGGCATCCATCCAGCCGGTAGTTGCTTCCTGAACAGCTACTTTATCTAACATTTTCTGAAACAGTGTAGCTGTCGCTAATGTATTAACTGCCATATTTTTCACTCTCCTTTAAAATTTTCCCATCATCAGGTTATATACCTGCTGTTCCTGGGTTTTCTGTGGATCAGTTTCCGGTGCTTTTTTCGGCGGCTTCCCGCCTTTCAGTTTCTCCTCCACGGCAGTTTCTACTGCTTTCTGAAATACAGTTTTTACTTTCTCCATGGATTTTTTACAGGAATCTGCATCCGTGTAATTGAGTACCTCCGCCAGCTCCTGCGGCAATCCATCACTGGCAAGTGTATTCTTTGCCTCTGCCATCAGTTCTTTTCTGGTAATTGCCGCTTCTCTGTCGGAAAGCTCTTTTTCTTTCTTCTGCCGCTGATACTGCTCTTTCTCTTCTTTCGTCATTTTGGCAAGACGTTCTGCCTCAGACAGCTTGTCATCGGTCAGTGCCTGCCACTTTTCCTGTGCATTGGTCACTGCCGTATCAATCGCTTTCTGCACGCGGCGGTCAAATTCTGCCTGATTTCCTTCTCCTTTCAGAAAATCGTCAAATGACGGAAGTTCTGCTTCTCCCTGATCTGCTGCTCCGGCTCCGCCGCCATTGCCTCCATCGGCCCCAGCACCGTCTCCTGCTCCGCCTTCTGCGAAGATCTGCAGATTCATTGGGATTCTGCAATAAAAATATTTCTTTCTCATGGTTTTCGTGTCCTTTCCGCCCAGCCTATTCACTCTCGTGCCCGGGCCATTCGCTGTTGGATTTTCCCTGCTTCTTTAACGCCTGGCAGGAAAAAGGCATAAAAATAACACGCATTTCTGCGTGCATTGTTCGTTTGGAATTGCGCCGGCGCAATTAATCTTCGTGAGTAACTTTTACGCCCCACTCCGGAAGAAAATTGATTTCATAATGGTATTTATCTACATCAGCCCCGGAAATGTCTTCCACAACGTACATTGTATAATCATTGAGATAGACCAGATCCTTCTGGTATTTTCCTTCCGCCGTCTCAATAATGACCTCAAGTTCATTCTCTGAGTTATTCTGCAAAGAAAAGGTTCCTGTCAGCTCCAGCAGGATCGTGTCGGTTCTGGCATTTAACACTGTGAGTTTGCGGGTTACATTGAAATTGTCGGCTTCCTGTGAAATATTGTTGCTGACTTTGTACGCCTCAGTGCATCCGGTAAGAGATGCACATACCAACATGAGCGCTGTCAGCAATGCCATTACTTTCTTTTTCATTCCATATCCTCCTACATTTTAAAACAGATATTCTGGAATTTTTTGTATGCATCAAAATACAATTCCGCTTTATCTCCGTTGTATGTCAGCTCATAATACATTCCATCCGGAACAGTAGTGCTGAGCAGGGCTTTGTGATTCTGCAGTGTTTTACACATCCAGACCACATACACATCATTTGCGGTAATCTGTTTCTGATCCGTTTTATCCATATGCTGATTTATGTACTCAGCCACCTTTTCCTTGCAAATTCTTAAAAACTCTTCATTTCCCATAATCTTATTCCTCCGCAAAAACCCAATCTTCTGCAAGCATATCCGCCTGAGATGCAAGCCACCCCATCTGCACGCCGGAAGTTCCAACAAAAGCGATGGCTTTATTTCCGATTGCATCGTGTTCACAATTTACGATCTGATTATCCGCGTCTTTATAGGAAATTCCAGTTGCAAGCTGAACATACTGTTTCTTTCCGTTCCAGCCTTTACGCGCTACTTTAAATCCTCTTTTCAGATACTTAATCGCTTCCCCGAAAGAAAAGGTTGCCTCTCCTCCAAGAATCGGGCAGTTCTGACCATTCGCATAAACCCATTCATCGGAAAGGATATTCTGAAGCGTATACTCCACATTCTGTGTCTCTCTTATATCCAGACAGCCGCCGTCTTTTGTGTACATAAGGATTGTCTGGGATTCTTCATCCCACCACCAATAGCCTGCCCATGACGGAAGTTTTACTGGAATTCCTGATTTCATTTCTTCAAATGCTTCTTTAAATTTCATTTTCTTGTCCTCTCTTTCTTAAAAATGAGTATAAAAATACCACCGGCCTCTCGACTGGTGGTATTATTCCTTTAACATCTCTGGTGTCCATTTAATGTTTTTTATGCGCTCTTTTTCTTTTTCAATGTCTTTATCGATTTCTTTAATCGTTCGTCCGCTATCAACAATCGGACCGTCATAATACTTGTCACCTGGTTTCATATATATCCCCCTTTTCTTATCAGAGAATTTATATCGTACTCCTTCACTATTTCACATTATTGGATCAGTACCAAAAAACCATCTTTTCTTCCGGCAAGTTCTCCAATTTTGCAAGCCGACGCAATTCGTATTTTACATGAACAGCCCCATATCCTGCACTTTTATGTTCCAAAATCTCGCCGTCTAAAATGCTTATTTTCATAAATCCTTTTGGTTCACGACCTTCAATATAGTAATCTGCAGAAATAGCCTTAGCCGTTTTTCTTATATTTTTTAAGATTACCATAATATTCAGCCACCTCCTTGGGATAATCATATTTTTCAGATGCTCTTCTGTGCGCTTCTAAATGATCTATCGCCGGATTCTCTTCTTTTATCTTCATTTCCAAGAGTTCATGTTCGATCAACGTTCTATCATGCGGTTTAATATCTTTTCCAATCATTAACCGTTGCCAGCTCTGTGCTATTGCACAATCCGGATCAAATCTTCTGCGCATACCGGTTTCCAAATCTACCAAAGACTTATCTTCGAACAAATATGCTTTGATTTTCTTGATGTCAGATTCTTTTTTGCCAAGATTTTGAGATATTTTCTTCGTATCTGTCGAAAAATTTCTTATCTCGTTATAATACATCTTAGCAAACTCTTCGCCTGCATCACTATCAGGATCTGTGATTCTTGCTCCAGATATCATTATATCAGATTTGGATTCTTTTACAATAAGTTCCTTGGATTTCTCCTGATCTTTTACATATTTTCCATACCACTGCTTATAAGTCATATCCCCAGGTACTGTATATGTCTTTCCGGTAACCGGATCTCTTGCCCTTCGCCGCAGATTCCGCAGAATCTCATCTGAAAAATATGAAATCGTCGTGCACCGGCACCAGGGATGCATCGGGGGCATATTTACACCGGGATTGGCATCTTTGACCGGGAATATCTTCCCGTCCAGCGGCGCACAGTCTTCCTGACAGGTCCGCAGATCCAGCGTTGCGAGATAGACATATTTTTCTATCCCACACTCATCATAGGACTGCAGATCCATCTGCCCGGTGATATAGCTGCTTTCTGTCCGTATCAGACGGCTGGCCTGGCTGCTCCCTTGGGCGAATTTCTGTATGATGATCGCGGCCGTTTCCCGCTCTGTGCGGCCGGTTACTAAGCTGACCAGTAGCTCCTCTTTCAGCGTCTGCGCCAACGCGCCGGTGTTATTCCAGATTCGCGTGGAATAGTTCTTTCCAGACCATTTGCTTTTCAGCAATCGGTCAATCATTTTCTGATCAACCTTAGCAAAGGAAAATCCATATCCGGAGCGTTGCTGAATGTCGAATATTGATTTGTAATAGGCCTCCTCAGCCAGCGCCGCATAATGCGAGGTGGAAAGAGTCAGTTCCTGTTGATATACATTCCGCATAATCTGGTCGAGCTGACTCTGGATCTGCTCCAGACGCTCGATTCTCGCCCGATATGCCGGAGCTTCAAGTTTCTGTATGAGTTGCTCCTTTTCGGTGTCTTTGGCACCATTCTGGAGCTTCTGCAGTAATTCCTGTATTGAAGCACGGTCCGTCATCTGATTCAGCAGGTCATAGGCCTCTCTTTCCGAAAGGTTATGTTTTGTCATATACTTCTCGAAAATACCATCAATTTCCTGATTCAGATACGCCGCTGCCTTTTGATAGAGCTTTGCCGCCTCATCTGCTGTTTCTTCGGCACTCTGCATATATTCCCACATTCTCTGCGCCACGCGGTTCTTCCAATACTGCTCATTCCTTTTCGTCATGGCTTACATCATCCTCTGCGGATGCTTCCCCTGGCTGATCCGGCTTGGTATTTGGATCATTCCCGAACATTTTCTGTTGATTTTCAAGATTTTCCTGCGTTTCTTTTTCCAATGCATTTAATTCTTCATCCACATCTTCTACAAACGGAATCTGCGACAACAGCGTTCTCCTGCTGACTTTGCCCCACAAATTGGCCACAATCTGTGAAATTTCCAGCAGGTTCTTCGGCAGAGATCTTGTGAATACCATTGTAATCCCCTTTGGATCCACGTTCTTCTGATACAGAGACAGATAACCGCAAAACAGCCGGAGACGTTTTCGAAGCCCTTTTTTATAATATCGGGTCTTAATTTTTGTAATGTTCTCCATGCCCAATACTTTAAACTCCATTGCCACGCCGGAAACATTACCACCAAAGCTTTCATCCGTCATGCAGGGAATATGACTGAATTTATGAATATCCTGTTCGATTGCCTTTTTCAGCACTTCCACGCCAGTCTCATCGAATGTTCTGGTAAGATATTCTGCCTTGGCTCCATCCGGAACTTCCAGCACCTTTCTCTTTTTCAGATGCTTCATCGCCGCCTCTGCGCCTTCTTTTTTCTCACCATTCTCATCTACTTCATCATCTGCAAGCAATGTTCCATAGATGGCAAGAATCGCATCAATAAACTGCTCCTTATCCGTGATACGATCGCTCATCAACGCATTGTAAGCATCAATAAGTGGAATCTGCAGTTCAAAATCACCAATACCAAGTTTATTATTCAAATACTCGATAATCGGAATCTCGCACATATAATGTTCCTGCGGCTCTTCTACGGTGATCTGCGGAGCGCTGCTGTCCTCGATATCCAGCTCGTACCGGTATCTTGACGTCAGTATGGTTGCCATGAAATGATCTGACGAAGTTCCAGAATCATCTTTTCTGACATAATAATAGACAGCAAAGAGTTCTCTCTCCTCGATGCTGTCATCTTTTACCATAAATGTATTTTCTGCCGAAAGGTTCTTCGTTACCAGATCATTTTCATTCTCTTTTATATATACGTATTCATACGCAAGCCCATAAATGGAAAGCTCCAGCCCATTGTCTCCGTCGGTTTCATCTGCTCCTGCAGTCTCCAGGGCATCCGTCAGGGCCTTGATATCTCCTTCTGCCTTATATGTTACTGGATTTCCAATAAAATAACTGCTGGCCGTATCAGAAATATCTTTTGCATGGTTACACACCAGTTTATTTTCACGATCCGCATCTGACAGAATTTCATGCTGCCCTTTGTAGTAGGCCATATTCTTCTGCATTCGCCCGACAATGCTGATATGCTTGGATATCAACTGGCGGATCATCTGCTTATCCGGTGCCCGCTCATCAAATTTTTCTCTTGGAACTGTAAATGTATACATTATTTTCACCTGCTTATCTCTCGAAGTCTTGCCACTTTACTGCTCAAAACAGTACTTACAAAATAGCGTACTGCATCGCATCCGTGATCATGCTGCTTTACCGGTTTGTCCTCTCCATGCTCAGCTGCTTTCTCGTCCCATATGTAAGAAGCAAATTCTTTGATTGTTTCCGTACAGGAGCTGGAAAATATCAGCATTTCCAGATTCAGCAGCATACCAACCAGCCGGATTCCGTCCAGCACATCATTATTTGCCTTAATTACTTTGTATCCGCGTTTTCGCAGTTCAGCAATAAAAGAAGCGGCCGACGGATCCACAATCATTGCTTTGATTCTGGTTCCATCCAGCCACTTTTTCAAATCATCTGCATATTCTGCATCCGTCTTCTGTTTACCCTTGTCTCTTCCGGAATAATAATACTCGCGGATGCAGTACCATTTTCCATCGATTCCTTTATTCCACAGCAGGAACACGGTCGCATTCTGCGTACCATAGTCGCAGGACACATAACGGTTTCCATTTACCAGTATCTGGAAAAACTCTTTGATATTCTTTACATGTTTTTCCGGATCAAACATATCATAAATGACACCCTCAGCTGCTGCCCATAAGCCTAAAATATACCGCTTGAAGAAAACGCCAATATACATACTGCGGTATCTGGCTTTGATCTCCTCACTCAGAGACAGGTTGTCATCCATCGTAAAATGCAGATAGAGGATTTCTTTTAGCCCCGGATCTTTTCCCTCTTCCGCGGCTTTCTTTCTGATCTGCTCCACCCGCTCTTTTCCGAGGTATCCCGTGGATTTGTCAATCCAATTCACTTTAAACCAATGATATGGCCCGTCCGGATTGCAGTTAAACCAGAACTTAGAACCTTCCACGGAACATCGGCCGGTCGCCTGGTTCACGAAGCTCTCCGGCATCAGCGCAACCTCATCAAAGAATACGCCCGCCAGCGTGATACCCTGAATCAGATCCTGTGAACGCTCATCCTTGCCGCCAAATATGTAAAAATAGTTTTCGGTATCGCCTTTCCTGATGATAATGAGGTTATCAGCTCTTCGATCAATTACAGAATAACCTCTTGACTTGAGCATCAGTTTCAGCCAGAACAGTACGTTTCTCCGGAAAGAACCGATGGTCTTTCCACACATAGCAAAGTTTTGACCGTTGAATGTGCTCATTGCCCACATTGCGAACGAAAGCGACATACTGACGGTCTTTCCGGATCGGATCGCGCCGTCAGCTATAATTCCATCTTTATCATGAACCGGTGAATCTTTGCACCACCAGGTAAGAACTTGCTTCTGTTTTCTGGAAAACGGTGAAAAATGGAATGTCTGGCCTTTCTGCCGGCTTTTGATGTTTTGTTTGAGTTTCTGCAGCTTTTCTTTCAATGATGAGATTTTCTCATACACTCTCATCACCCCAGACTTCCTGTGCCACGGCATTCATCGCAGAAAGGAATCCATCGTCGCCGGTTTCTTCCTGCTGAACGTCCTGTTTGCTCATTTCGAATTCAAGCTGCATTGCCGCCAGCTCCAGCCGCGCATCATCATAGCCAAATTTATGCAAGGCCTCGATGGCTCGCTGACGCCGTGCCTGCACACGGGTCAGGGCATCTTCTATGGACTGGATCTGTCCCAAAATCCCCTCGTATTCTTTTAAAACAGTTGGTTTTCCTTTTTCAATTCCAGATCGATATCCGGTAACACTCATTCCCGCTGGAACTTGTTCTTCTGGCTCAATATTTTCATCGGCCGTCGGCTGCTCCATGTTCTTCAGCATCTCAATTCTTTTCAACATCCGCCGTTCCCGCACAGTCAATAGCTGAATTTCCTGCAGGAGCAACTGCTCCTTGTCCGGCGTCACCATTTCAGTCAACCGTTTTTCTTCTGGATCCAGACAATCAAAAAAGAGAGCTTCAAACTCTCCTGTCTTAACTGCATTCTTATTTCCCGGCGGACCGGTCGCATTTTGATTTCCCGGTTGACCGCCTCTTTTTTTCTTATCCGAACGTTCGCTTTTTTTATCCGAACGCTCGTTATCCCATCTGTGAGTAGATTTCCAACGGCGAACAGTTCCTTCCGGCAGATTCAGTTGACTTGCAATCTCAACCAATTTCATGCCTTTCAGGTACATGCCCTTTGCCTGCTCTATTCTTTTATCTGGCGCCCGGGCCATGTTCCATCACCTCGATTCGTCGTTTTTGAATATAACAAAAGGCAGTCTCTATGCAAGACCGCCTATGATTTTCACATATTATTTTTTTCTTGCTCTTTTGCCCATTCTAAAGCAGCTGTTTTTGCTTCCATTATTCCATTTGTCCCCTCAATAATCGCCAATCCAATCGCAAGCCCAATAATATCTCTTTCTGTATGCGATTGGTTAATAAAATGGATCAAATTCGCCGCAGCCGAATAAAAATAAAACATTCCTTTAAATGCATATGCCGTCAATAATTGATGATGGTCTCCTGTCCTTTTCCCTGTTATTAAGCCAACAGAAACAATAATTGGGCAAAGCAAATACGTAATTACAAATCCTATATCCATCCTATACTTTCCTCCTTTTTCTGTCATCATACTACAAAACGTCCTGCATTTCTACAGGACGTTTTAAAAGAAGTATATGGGGGATGATCTCCAGTCAATGGAGAGTTGGAACGGCAGGATTCGAACCTGCGCCTCGTGCCGGCGTCTCTGCGCTCTCCTTGAGCTACGTTCCAATAGCACTTCCTACCGTTTTTTGTAGTTATGGCACTACATAACTATAAAATTCAAGCAGGCCTTGTCAATCTCTCTAAGGCGGTGCATCGCTCTCAGTTCAGATGTCTGGGGGCTTCGTTCAACATCGTACATCATTCGGACTTTTTCCACGGGCTGATGCCGCCCAATCAGCGGTCAAGCTGTAACACCTGACCGCCGCTCAAAATACATTCACAAGGAGGTAAAGAAAAGATGAAACCCTTCCTGCCGTTCTTCCATGATACACTATAACATTTTGAATCGTAACATATGTAACAAACGTAACAAAGTTTACTCTTTCTCGAAAAATCTTTGAAATTCCATTTTCACACTGCCCTCCGTAGCTTTCCGCCCCAGTTTACTTGCCACCTGGCTCCAGCTCATCTCCTCGAAGACTCTGTACTTGATGATCCGCTGCATCCTCTGCGGAATGTGGTTCATCCACTGCTCCACTTCTACCTTCAACCGCTGGGCGTTTTCCCGGCGCTCTTCCAGGATTTTCTCCTCGTACCGCAGGCGCGAGTCCTCCTCATACGTAAACGCCGTCCCAGCGATCTTAAAGTGCTGCGGATTGTACGGAAATTCCGGATTGCTCCCGGACACGTTCGTCTGCACGATGGTCTGCCGCTTCTTTTTCAGCCGTCTAATGTCCTTTTCCGTCTCTTTGATCAGCTCGCATGCGTCTATGTACTGCTCCAGAACCTTTTTCTCCATTGGTATCACCTCCTCACGCAAATCTCAACTGCTCCTGGCTGTCATTGATGTTAAGGTTCGGCACCCGCTCCCCTACTTTTAAGTACGAGCAGTTGGCTTCTACTAACTTTTCCGCCATAATCGGCACCACACTGTTCCCGATCCGCGCCACCTGCTTTGCAATCGGGTACGGTTTCCAGTTGTAATCCCGATCAATGATATAATCTTTCGGGAATCCTTGCATCAGCTTCAGTTCTTCCGGTTTCAGCATTCGCAGGAAGATATCCTTCAGAATGTATTTTTCTCCCTGAATATCCAGCACCACATTAACCAAACCAAAACGATCCTTCGTGGTGATCGTATCCAGTGGCCTGTCAATGCCTTGGCAGCTTCCGCCGGATCCGTAATATTTAATCAGGAATGCGGATATCAGCCCGAAGTGCCCCGGCGATGTTGTAATCGTATGCAATGGCTCATCGCAACCCTGTCCGATACCAGTCTTGTAATATTTGGTAATAAACGCTGTCACCAGCCCGTACCGGTTACTGGTATCAATGGTCTTGATCGGCTCCGTTAGAAACTGGCCCCGGGAATCTCCGGCTTTCGTCTCGCCGTGATACTGGATGAGAAAAGCAGTCACCAGACGATTGTGATCTACGGTGGTAATTGTGCTGCAAGGAGAATGCAGGTCACTTCCACAACCTTTATAGTTTCCACCATATGCTTTATCCAGATACGACAAAAACAGCTTTTCTCCATCTTTTACGATATATGGATTCGGATTTTCCACGATATATTTCCGGATTCCATTCGCGATACGCTTCATAGTCGCGTCCGCCAGAGGCTTTGGCCTATCAAATATGGATCGTCCAAAATCTGACCAGTCTATGTAGTCGCCACAGGCTTTCCACCGTGGCTCTCGATCCTTGAAGTGAGTCGGTGCCGGCCATACAATCTCACGTCCGTCTCTCCGGAAGATTGCGTACCAGCGTTTCCGTGTCGTGGGTGCTCCGTAGTCTGCTGCTATCAGTTCTCTGCACTCAAACATATATCCAAGAGATTTCATTGCCATAATAAATTTTCGATAGTCCTCTCCACGACGTTCCTTAATCGGATGACCATTACTGTCAAGCGGCCCCCACTGTTGTATTTCCTCTACGTTTTCCATCAGGATCACGTCCGGCAGAATTGCTTTAGCGTGTTTGTAAACAGCCCACGGAAGAATTCTCAATCCTTTCTCCCGTGGTTTACCGCCTTTTGCCTTGCTATGGCTTGTACAGTCCGGCGACGCCCACATCAGAGCCACGTGCCGGCCTTTTACATATTTCTTCAAGTCAACCTTAAAAATATCTTCTGTTAGATGCAGCGTGTTCGGATGATTCGTTTTGTGCATCAGGATGGCATCCGGATCGTGATTAATCGCAATATCTACCGGTCTCCCCAGTGCCATCTCGATGCCGACGGAGGCGCCGCCCCCGCCAGCAAAGCAGTCAATAATCAGATCCTTCATTGTTTGACCCTCTTTTCGAGAAATTGTTTTCTTTGATATTTTTCATTTTTTTCTTTTGCCCCGGCCGGAGGCTGGCTCCTTTCTGTTTGTTCTACACTGTCATTTTAGCTCCGCACTTCGGGCAGAACTTCCATTTTGCTTTGATATATTCTGTACTGGATCTTCCTGTTTCAACGGCATCATAACTCTCAACCTGAAAGCCACAACCAGAGCATTCAGCATGGATATAGTCGTTGTGCTCTTCTCTACTTTTCCACTTTGCTTTTTTCATTCTTCCCATGATTCCTGCTCCATTCCGTAAGATATTCTTCCTGCTCCCGGTCCTCTTCCGGATCCTTCGGACGCTCTGCCCGGTTCAGCAGCCACGCCACCGCACAGATGATCCCCCCGCAAAACACGATGATTCCAATCACTGCCATCTACTCCTCCTCTCTGCCCTTCCAGCAGCGTTCCAGTTCTTCTAGGACTGCAATGCATACCCGGTCTACAAAATCCCCATTACCGAATGATTTCGCAAGCTGAGAGCATTCCTGGACGCTCTCAGTATAGTCCTGTTCTTTTCCTGGCCGATTATAATACTTCTTGAAAAATCGCCAGACCTCTGTAAAGAATTTAAAATAATTCATCATGGTAGCTCCTCAATCCGGATATAGATACCAGGCTTCTCCGCCCAAAACTTTTCAGTAATTTCAGATGCCACCAGCGCATCATCCTTCCAAAAGCCTACCAACGTCATGCAGTCTTTTAACATCTTCTGCAGGTTATCGGTGTCAGGCTTTGTGATCCTGTACTCTCCGTCCTTATGTCCATTCTTCGGGAAACACCACTTGGTAATCAGCCTTACGCCCGTTCTGTACGGTGCCATAATGCGATACTTGTACAAGTTGCCAATCAATTTCTCCTTAGCAGCTTTCAGTTCCGGCGGATCATAGAACACAGGTCTGCCATTCACGATTGTGACCTTGTGCTCCTGGTGTGTTATTGTTGGCGGTTCCATCGCCATAAAAAACTCTGTCATTTTTCATCATTCCTTTCCTGCGCGTCTGTGCTGGGTGGGTATGCTCCTAACCCGTTGTGGGGGCGTACTCAATCGCCCCACACTTAGGGTGGGCATGCCCGCACATTCCCGCCCGATTAGGGTATATATTTATATACAGGTGCCGGGCGGGCATTCCTGTCACCTAAAAAACATGGTGTCGGGCAACTTTCTGCCCGATGCCCGTTACCATGATCGCGGGCATTCCCGTTACCTATGTTGTTTTAGGTGTCGGGCATTTGCCCATGACCTAAAATGTTTCAGGTATCGGGCAAATACAACGTGTATCTTTATTTACCATAAATCCGATTTCTTTTAATGAATTTCGAACCGTTTTTTCCTCCGGATATTTCTCGCCGGTTGCTTCTGCATCCGATTTCAGGACTTCATACAGCTCCTTTACCGTCGGATATTTGTCCTCATGCGTAAACCGGAAATTTTCTATCGCCATCTTATATTTTTCCTTTTTGGCTTTACGCGCTTGCTCTCCTTGTTTCTTTCTGGCTTCTCTACCTTTCTGCCATGCCGGTTTGTCTGCTTCCAGTTCAAGATCTTTCAGCACGCCGATCTGATCCAGGCAGTGAACCGGATACTCAAACCACATGTTGACCGGTTCGAACTTTGGAAATTCCCGAAGTGTCCCTTCGATTCTCCATGCCGTATGGGCCTGTACTGCCGCTTTTGTCTCGGTGATCTGCTTATCCAGGGCTATCTTCTGCCACCGGTCCAGATGCGCCTCGCAGTAGCTCATCATCTGCGCACTGCTCAGTAAATCGTCCTGTGAAAGATCATCCTCCCACTTGAAATGCGCATCCAGATAGTCCATACACGCCTTGCAGATCGCTTTATTTTCTTCCTGCTTCATCAGCGCTTCTGTAGGCTCCAGCTCGATCAGATCCAGCAGAGCATCCGGATCACGGGCAAATACACCGGAACCAGAAGCACGGTCCATAGATTTCTTCCCTCCTTGATTTCCTTTGCTGTGATGATGGCAATAAATCACCGCGCATCCGAGTTCCGTGCAGACTTTGTCGAACTGGTTACAGAAATTTGCCATCTGATCCGCGCTGTTTTCATCTCCTGTGATTACCTTATAAATCGGGTCAATGATAATAGCCACATAGTTCTTCTTCGCAGCACGCCGGATCAGCTTTGGTGCCAGCTTATCCATAGGGACTGACTTTCCACGCAGGTTCCAGATATCAATGTTCTGCAGATTATCCGGTGTAAAGCCCATTGCTTCGTATACATCTTTAAAACGGTGCAGACAGCTTGCCCGGTCAAGCTCCAGATTGACGTACATGACACGTCCCTGTGCGCAATGCCACTGCAGCCACTTCTTTCCTTCTGCAATGGCAATACACAGTTCGATCTGCAGGAATGACTTACCTGCCTTAGACGGACCGGAAATAAGCATTTTATGCCCTTTTCTCAGGATCCCATCAATCAGACACGGCGACAGCTCGGGGAGGTTATCCCATACGCTTTCCAGCCCTTCCGGTTCCGGCAGATCATCGTTGACACCCTCAATCCACTCGTACCATTCATTCCAGGACTGTTTTCCGATGTTGGTATCTACGATGAACTGTTTCTTTTCACCACGCTGCACTCCTGGCATTCTGGAAAGTCTCGATGGATTCCGGTTCTGTGTATCCACGTCGATTCCGTTTTTCTGGCAGACTTCATACAGATAATCAACCCGTTTTCGATACTCGTTGTAATCTGCCGCATCTACCCGCACAATAGCATGCAGGCTCTTTTTTCCGGAATATACCAGGCAGGCGATCGGAAGTTCTAGCTCCCGCAGGATAGCATTCTGCTGTTCCAGCTCCATATGATCTGACTCTACTAAAGCATACCGGTACTCTGTTACATTTTCATTTTTACAGCCGTTTCCGTCCAACGGATTGAAGCGGATCCACGCTCCGGCTTCCGGATTGTAGTCACCAAGTACTGCGCCAATGTCCCCTTTACAGTCGTTCAGCAATTCAATCAACTGTCCGGCAGTACGGTCCCAGCTGCCTTTTTGTGGCAGCCAGCGCGTACCTTTTTCATCTGTCTTTTCCCAACTTCCGGTAACATAACCTACGTTTTCTCCTGCTTCAAACAGTGTTTCCAGATACGTGATCAGCTGCTCCGCCGGATTCCAGTTGGAAGGCTCCTGTATCTCTTTCCCTTCCAACCAGTTTTTATCCACAACAACACGGTCACTGTCCACCGCGATACTGTCGTTCCAATCCAGTTCATGGCCCTTCTCCGGAACCCATCCATGATCCAGGGCAAGCTGTACGATCGTGCCGCCGGTTACCGGTGAGGATGAGCCGGAAAAGGTTCTCCATTTTTTCTCACATTCATTTGCATGATATCTGCCGTAATCTTTTTGGCTCCAGGCATCCCATACAGATACCGGATACCCTTCCTGTTTCAGAGCCATCCCAACAGAACACCATTCCTGATAAGTAAGCTCGGATGGATTGATATGTTCTATAATTTCTGTAAGGCTCGTCCTCTGTTCCATACTCTTTAAGCTCCTTTATATTCTCTCGGGTTGATATCCATTGGAATCCGCCAGCCATTCGCTGCGATCCTGTCGATCAGATTCTTTGCTGTTTCAAACTGCCAGGTTCCTACATGCTCAAATCCCCTGCTTTCCAGAAAACGGATCTGTTTTGGTGTCGTCAGCCCCTCCGTGCGTCTTTTACTCAATCGATCCAAGATCTTTTCTGCTTTTCCTGCATTCTCGATTTCATCCGGCATAATGCCCAGCTTTTCCAGTGTCTTTTTCTGCTTCTCAGATGGCGGTCCCATTTCCCACCCAAAAGAGGGAACATAGCTGGACAGGTCTTCCGCCTGGATGGACATCTCAAACTGCAGCGGATCCACCAGTTTCTTTTTGCGCTTCTTCATTTCTGCAAGCTGCTTTGCTAAAGCTTCTTCTCTTTGTGCTACGACATCCTCCGATGCTTTCTGTTCCGCTTCTTCGAGATCAACCGGCATGCCTGCTTCTTTTTCCAAATTTTCTGTCATCTGCTGGGCTACTTCTTCATTTTCGCAGATCAGGCTCGCCGGATGGCACAACTCATGCCGCTCTGTGTGCCACAAAAAATCAAGCAACAGTAGATGGTCTTTTCCTGTTTCCGGAGACAATCGGGTACCGCGCCCCACCATCTGACAATACAGGCTCCGCACCTTGGTTGGTCTGAGAACCACAATACAATTCACAGACGGGCAATCCCAGCCCTCTGTCAGGAGCATCGAATTGCACAGCACGTTATACTTCCCGGCATCAAAATCTTTCAGAATTTCAGCTCTGTCCTGGCTGTCTCCATTTACCTCTGCAGCCCGGAATCCATACTGATTCAGCAAGTCACGGAATTTCTGGCTGGTCTTTACCAGCGGAAGGAATACCACTGTTTTCTTATCCATGCAGTATTTCTGCATTTCTTCTGCGATCCCCTGCAGATATGGATCCAGTGCGGTGCCGATTTCGCTTGCTTTAAAATCTCCAGCCTGCACTGATACACTACTCATATCAATTTTGAGTGGAATAGTCAGTGCCTTGATTGGGGACAGATACCCTTCTTTGATTGCTTTCGGAAGTGTATATTCATAGGCCAGCGATTCAAAGTAAGCCCCAAGGTTCCGCATATCGCCGCGATCCGGTGTCGCTGTTACTCCCAATACATGCGCATGCGGGAAATGCTGCAGCACACGCTGATAGCTGTCCGAAATGCAGTGATGGGCTTCATCAATAATGATTGTATTAAAATAAAAAGGATCAAAGCTGTTCAGACGTTTTTCTCTCATCAGTGTCTGCACAGAACCAACTACTACGCGGAACCAGCTCCCCTGGCAGGAACTCTCTGCCTTTTCAAGCGCACAACCAAGACCGGTTGTCTTCATCAGTTTATCTGCGGCCTGTTCCAGCAGCTCCCCTCTGTGTGCCAGGATCAGAACACGGTCTCCCTGCCGGACACACTCTTCTGTTACTTTGGCAAAGACTACCGTCTTTCCACATCCAGTAGGAAGGACCAGCAGGGTTTTTGATACCCCGCTGTCCCACTGTTCAAAAATAGCTTCCTTTGCTTCTTTCTGATACGGTCTCAGTTCCATTTAAAATCTCCCTGGTGTAAATGCTGGCTTATCCGAGTCTTTCGGATACAGCTTTTCAATGTAGTTGAACTTCTTACTTGGGTCTTTGATTCCCGGCTTCACGCCGATTTTCGCTCTTGCCGTTTTTCCTGGAAGCGCATTCCAGTCCATCCGAAGCTCTTCCCCCTCTTTTTTCAGACCGACGCCACGGAACAGCTCTGACAGTTTCCATTCCAGGCTGCTATGTAAGATGTAGTTCTCACGAATTGTAATCTCACGGTCTGGCCCGTGTACAATAAAGTACACGACTGCCATATTGCATGGCGGGAGCTTTCCTTCTCCTTTGGATCTGCTGCGGTCATATTTCTCGATGGTTACGTTGTAATCCCCCTCCGGGATTGGATCAAAATTCTGGGAATCCTGTTTAATAGAATCATCCCATCCAAGTTCTCTTCCTTCTACTGACATAATCGTTTTCCTCCTTAATTAAATGGAATTTCCTGTTTTTCTTTCATTTCTTTGATTGCAGCATAGACCTGGTCCCAGCAGGCTACCAGAAGCCCCTCGATAATGCCAGGATTTACGACATCGTAATCTTTGATCTTTGTGCCGACCGGAACATACCCTTTCGCTTCTACGACGTTCTCCACGTCCCATTCATCTACGTGATAAGTTTCCATCAGGTCTCGCAGTGCCTTCGGGATTTCCGGATCCAGACTGTTCTCCCCTGCAGGATCCGGCGTTTTAGGCGGCTCATCCAGTGGAAGATTCATCTGTTCCCCAGTTACTTCTTCTGGCGTTGTCGGCTTCGGAGCTTCCGGAACGGGCTCAGGAGCTGACGCCGTTTTAGGTACTTCTGCAGCTTTGTACGGTTTCATATCTGCGGAAGCTTTTCCCTGTTCTATAATGCTCTGAATGACTTTGTAGTCAAACGGAACCTCATCCGGCAGACCGAAACGGTTCTTTGCATCCCAGCAGGCGTTATGTGACGTGTACATGACACGCTCACCGCCCTGCGCTTTCCTCTTCTTTCCCTTGTCATCAACTGCAATGGAAAACGTTTTGTAGTTGGCAAACAGCAGCATGTCCGCCCATTCCTTGATCAGCGGCGATGTCTGGGATGTTGTTTTCTTTCCAAGCTTCAGTTCCCATCGGTCATAAGCTCCCAGCTCATCCGGCTGTTCAAATTTTTTAATCTGCGCATGTGCTGTAAGAACCACGTTGACGCCCGCTTCCACAACTTCTGAAAGCCGATTCAGGAACCGGCCAATCTCCTCTTTTACATAGGTATAGCCGTTTCCATACCCGAAATCCTCGATTCCAAACTTCCGATGCTTATCGCAGATAAACTGGATGCACATAGACTCCGCCCAGTCGATCGTGTCAACCACAAGCGTTTTACACACGTCCGGATGCGTCCGGATGTAGTCCACCTGGTCAAGAAGGTTCTGCCAGCTTGTAGCTTTTGGCAACCGGGCAACATCCATTGAGTTCGTGCTACCCTCAGTATCAATGAACACCGGATCCGGGAATTTACTGGCAAACGTAGATTTGCCAATTCCTTCCGGACCATAAACCACAACTTTTTTTGCACAGGGAATTACACCTTTGATAATTTCCATTAAAATACACCTGCCTTCCATGATTTTTGCTGTGGCTGTTCAGCCTGCGCCTGTCCAACCACATAACCGTCTTCGATTATGATGCTGCACTCATCACCGGTACTTACCCTGGTAGCGATCGCCTGCAGCCCTTCGCCCTCCAGCCAGGAACCAAACTCCTGCAGTGTCTGCAGATCCATCTGCTCCAGCTTGTCCAGAAGAACAAAGCCACACTCCGGATTTAATTTCCGGACAATGGCTGTAGATACCATCAGCCGCTCAGAGCCGGACATGTTGTCCCATTTCTGCCCTTTATACACCAGCTCACCTTCCTTTACAGACAGATCTGGAAGAGGCAGCTCTGCAGAAGAAAGCAGGTTTGCTTTCTTTTCCCGGACAGAAGTAATTTTCTCTGAAAGTTGATCATACTGACGACGGTATTCTTTTGCATCATCCTCCGCCTTCTCCTTGTCCAGATTTGCGCGTACCATTCGATTGATTTCCTCAATATTGGAAATGCTGTCTTCCAGCTCCTTGGTAGACTGATCGACCAGATCAGCGGCCGACTTTTCAGCAGTTTCCAGATCTTTTACCAGCTGCAGATGATGCTGCTTTGCCGCCTCCAGCTGTTCCGACAACCGTTTCACTTCGTCGTAGGCGCGTTTGGTCTCTTCCCGGATCTTTCCGGCCTGTTCTCTTTTCCGTTGATTCTCGCCGTTCTGAGCGAGGATGTCCTGCTGCTGCCGAATCAGTGCAGATGGGGAAACCAGATCCTTTGGAGCATCCGGATAATACGGCTGTTCTTTGGCGAACTTTTCTTTCTGATCCGCAGTCCGGCCGATGTACAGCCGATCCTGATACAGCTCTTTTTCTTCTTTCTCTAACTCCGCCAGCTGGTTACCAACGCCGATGATCTGCAGCAACGTCTGTGCTTTTTCCTTCCCGGAGCTCTCCATGAACTTCGGAAGATTCAATGCCAGAGACTCGACAAAAGTGTTTAACAACGACTGTCCGGCCTTCTGACCGCTTGGATCCGTTACCTTCAACGCACTGTTCTTGCCTTTACGTTCAACGATCAGACCGTTGTTCAATACTATTTTTAAGTTTGGCGGGATGATGGATCCATCACGCGTTGCATCTGATGGTCTGAAATTTTCGCCACCCAATGCCCACGCAATGGAATCCAGCACCGACGTCTTACCCTGGTTGTTTCTGCCACCAATGACGGTCAGGCCGTTTGCCGTCGGTTCCAGTTTCACTGCTTTGATTCGCTTGACATTTTCAATTTCAAGCTTATTGATTTTCACTGACATCTTTCTTATCCTCCTTGTCTTTGTTAAAGTAATTCCAAACCGTCCCCGCACTGCAGCCCATTTCGTCTGCAATCTTTTCATAGGACCATCCTGCGTTTCGAAGCGCCGTCATCTTTCCAGTGTCCAGCTTCCTTTTCCTGCCCTGTCCAGCAGGGCTTTTCGGGGGGGCGTTGGTTTTACCTCTTCTTTCGTTTCCGGCTCTTTCTGTGGCTGTTTCATGACCGCAAACACAGCCCCGGCTTCTGCGGCCGCCCGCACATCCTGCATGGTCATACTGCTGATGGCAACCGGATGCATGACGTAGATATCATCATGCATGCCGTGCATTGTCAGATCCACGGCCTCCGTATATTCAACAATCTGCATCATTCTCACCCTTCTTTCAACGACCCTGAGCGGATCCACGCCGCAAACACCTCGTCCCGGCGCTCTTCTTCCCGCTCTTCCTGCTCCTCGCGGCACTCTTCGACGTAATCGCCGATCTTCTTTGCCACGAGCGCCAGAAGGAACATTCCAGCTCCCAGGGCGGCGCGTCCCCACAGGTCGGAATCCACGCCGCCGATGTAAATCCATGTACCAACCGCGCCGAGCGCCAGCGCTACTTTATCCGATGCTTTCATTTGCTGTTACTCCTTCCACGTTGATGCCCTCGATCTCCGAGAAACGTTTTGCGTTAATGAAATATACCCAGTGGTCCGATGTTTTGATTCCATAGCCCCATGGGAATACCCCCTGCTGGAGCCCTTTGCGCACGGTCTGATGATTAATTCCCATCATCCGCGCGGCATCCATGACACTCAGACGCGGGATAATGCAATCTTTCGCTTTCTGTGTCGAAAGCGCCGGCATTCGGTCATCCGCCTTGGAAAAGTAGTCCTCTTTCAATCCCAGTGCAACGGCGATATCACGCTGCTGCTCCTCAGGCGGAATCTGCTTTCCGGCAAGGTACTGGCTGATTGATGCTTTGCTTTTTCCGGTCATTCCTGCCATCTGCACCTGCGTAAGATTCAATTCTTTTGCAGCTTTTTTCAATTTTTCTGAAAAATTCATTGCCTTATTACTCACTTTCTGCTACGATGTAGCTGGTTTGTTTGTGTGTCCCATGGGAACTGGTCCTTCCTGTGGGACTTTTTCTTTTTATACCGCTTCTTCTTTTTTAAGGTACTTATTCAGAAAATACTGCTGGCCTTTCCCAGTTACCTTTGTAGTTTTGGTCATCCGCACGCTGCCGTCCGGATTGGAAATCACGGTTTCTTTGATCTGAAATAGACCGTCCGCTACATATCGCTGCGTCGGCATGTTCCGACTGGATCCAGTCTTCATGAGGTACCCTTCGTTGCGGAGCTGTTCGAACAATCTTTTCTGTCCGGTATCTACGCCATTCTGACGCAGGAGCTTCGCGAGGTCGCCGATCAGGATGGAGCTGGTGCTTGCGCTCACCGCGTCCGCAAAGATTTCCTTCGGCTTCATACGCTCGACATCTTCCAGCAGACCGGCGTTGCTCTCTTTCAGCTTCTCGATCTTCTGATCTGCCATTTTCAAGGCACGGGCGAAAATCTGCTCCGGGGTGTTCCAAGCTTTCTCTAAATCAATGAAATACTGACGGTACTGCTTGCCTTTCTCAGACCGCTGGATCATGCAGATCTGTTTTGCCATGTCCACGGAAATCTGATAGTCAATAGCTGGCCTGCCACCTGTTTCCGAGGTTTTACTCATTTTTGAGTAAAAGTCTTTTCCACTTTCGAAACCATATTCTGTCATCCGAGAAAACCAATCATTAAATCTTGTATTGATTTCTAATCCGTTATGCAGATCTCTTGCCGACACGGTCGGTTGCTCCGTGTCGTAATTAATAGGAATCAACATTTTCTCCATGTAATTTACCTTCCTTCTTTATTATTGTGTTGAGTTTTTCTCAACTTTGTGAGTAAAAAAATAAGCATGAATATCCGATTCTGGAATGTCGAGCACAGAAATCGCATGTTCCATTTCTTCCTGTCCCCAGTCAACCACATTGTTGAGCTTATTGCTCACAGACACTTCAGAAATTCCCAATCGTTTTGAAAATTCTGCTTGAGTGCCAAATTTTTCCTTTATCCTTCCTCTTAATTTTCTGTAATCATAAGAGTGTGGCATTCGCTTTCCTCCTTTCTGGTTGAGTTTTTCTCAACTGTATTTAGGATAGCACCGCGGAGATCGTGTGTCAATATGTTTTTTAAGTTTTTCTCAATTTTTATAAAAATATATTGATATTTTCTCAACCTTGCTTTATAATTCGTTTTAAAGAACTCTTTAAGAAACGGAGGGATACATTTTGAAAAAAGCAGAAATAAAAGAGCGTATTAAGCTTGCTCTTGAACTACGCGAATTGACGCAATCAGAATTGGCTGAAAAGGCACATATCGATAAAGGGCAACTCAGTTCCTATTTATCTGGAAAGTACAAACCGCGTCAAAACAATATTGACGCTCTTTCTATCGCCCTTGATGTAAACGAAGCTTGGCTGATGGGTTTTGATGTTCCAATGGAGCGGCAAAGTTCCGTTATTTCTTCCAATAAGCTCTACTGCAACACCGAAAAAGAGAAATCTTTGCTCCAGTCATACCGGAAACTGAATCCGTCGAATCAGGATAAAGGACTTTCCTATATAGAAAATCTTTTAACTACACAACGCATGGAAGATGAAGTATTTCTGAATGCAGCCCATGACTTTGGTGCCACCCCAGAGCAAAAGAAACATGCTGATGATATTATGCAAGATGATAGTGAATGGGAGTGATTTTGTGACTTATGAAGAACTCTTGATCCTATCAGAATCTGAAAATCTGATAGTAAAAGAAAAAAATATACCTGGCTATGGCGGCAGAGTTTATAAAAACAGGATCGCAATCAACCGTTCCTTACGTACACAGGCAGAAAAGTCCTGCGTCCTCGCCGAAGAACTGGGACATCATTACACAAACTACGGTGATATTATGGATCAGGATATTGTTCAGAACAGAAAACAGGAACTCCGTGCCCGTCTCCGCGGCTATGACATGCAGATCGGTCTGATCGGCATCGTTGAATGCTATAAGCATCACTGCCGCTCTGTCTATGAGATGGCAGAATATCTGCAGGTGACCGAAGAATACTTAAAAGAAGCTCTGGAATGCTACAACAGAAAATACGGGGAAAACCTTGTTACAATAGATAACTATGCAATCCGGTTCGTTCCATCTTTACAAGTAATGGAATTTTGGAAATAGATTTTTAAGTGTAATTTTTCGATATTTTATACGTATATAATTGGGATATTATATCCTAAAAATATATTCTACAAAAGAAAAAGGAGGAATCATCATGGCATTAATCAAATGTCCTGAATGCGGCAAAGAATTTTCTGATACAGCTACCACTTGTCCGCATTGTGGCTATTCGCCAAAAACAATTGAATATGGAACGGAACTTGGAAAAGGTATTAAAGAAGGGCTGAAGGGTTTAAATACTGTAGCAAGTCCAAAAAAGAAATCAACTTGTATCAAACTTACCCTCATTCCGTTCGTTGCAATGATCGTAATGATTATTGGCGGTGAATCGAATATTGATTTTCTTATCGGGCTTGGCGGATTTTTTGCTTTATTATCCGGTGCATGTAATTTTTATGTTGGAAAATTTAAAAAGGGACTTTTGTTCTCAATTACTTGTGGTGGATTTTTGATTGGTGCTATTTTAGATCTTTTCAGATTGCTTGTTACCAATAATTTCAAAGATTCAAACAATTTCCCAGTAATTTATTAAAAAGAAAAACCGCCCCGGTGCGCCAACACCAGGACGGCAGTTGAAATTGATCATCCAGAAAATGGACAATCACCCGGATATATAATACCATTTTCTGGACACCAGAACAACCAAAAAGTTTGTTCGGTGTTATTTTTGTACCCTTTTTTGCCTATTTTCAGGCGTAAACTATCAAAAATACAAAGGAGGATGGCTATTATGGCTGAGGGAGTTAGAAAACGAGGAAAAACATGGTCTTACTATTTTGACACTGCAAAGATAAACGGTGAGAGAAAGAAAATTGAGAAAGGCGGTTTTCGGACGCAAAAGGAGGCTTTAGATGCCCGCGCGGCCGCAATTGCGCAGTATAATAATGTCGGTCGAACATTTTCTCCAAAAGAAATCAGCGTTTCCGATTATCTTGACTATTGGTTAGAGACTGCAATCAAAAAGAATATTGATCACGGATACAGCTATAATACATACCGCGACTACGAATCCAAAATACGTTTACATTTAAAGCCAGCGTTCGGCATGTACAAATTAAGCAGCTTTCAATATGCTCCGGACAAAGTTCAGGAATGGGTTGACAACATGAAATTAAAAGGATTGTCAAAGCGTATGATTCAAAATACTTTGACCTGCCTGCAGGGTGCACTGAACTATGCGATTATACCGCTGAAATACATCCAGGCAAATCCATGCATTCCTGTTAGGGTAGGCAAAATGCCAATAGATCCGGATGCCAAAGCTCACGCAGAATATGTATGCCCTGTTGAAGAATTCGAACGAATCCTGCAGCGTTTTCCACCCGAAAACTATTTTCATCTTTCCCTGGTAGTTCCATACAACTGCGGAACCCGAATAAGCGAAACATTTGCAATTGACCTAAACGAAGACGTAGATTTCCAGAAACATGAACTGCATATCAGAGGACAGTGGCAAAAAAGGAATAAGACCTGGTACATAAAGCCACCAAAATATGACTCCTATCGTACAATCAAAATGGGAGAAACTCTGGAGCAGGCATTGAAGTACGGCATACATCAAAGAAAATTAAACAAATTGAAATATGGCGGCGCGTATTTGAACACTTATGTCATGCCGGATAATTCCATAACTCAAATCAGGGCAGATATCCAGGTTGCTTATAAGGAAATCACCCCTCTGTGTGTCAAGGATACTGGCGAACTACTTACGCCGGACTCTTTCAAGTATTGTGCCCGGGTTGTTCATTACGAGCTTGGCAATGTATTGTTTCACTCGCACTGTCTGCGGCATACGCATGGCACTATTCTGGCCGAGGCCGGTGTGAACCCCAAAACAGTTATGGAACGGCTGGGACATAAAGATATCACAACGACATTGCAGACATACACATTCAACACAGAGCTGATGCAGCAAACGGCAGTTGATGTATTCGAGAATGCGATTCACAAAAAAGCATAGTAAAAAAGCGGTTGAACATCTCATTTTAGTTCAGAGTGTTCAGCCGCTTTTCTTGAAAATCGGTCTATTTTATTTTTGCGGGTGGCAAATGGGTGGCAAATCGACTGAACTTCCGCATTTCAAGTCAGCAAACCAGCTTATTTCCTAGAAAGTAGACACACAGTTTCAACGTGCACCGTCATCGGAAACTGGTCCACGCCTCTTACCTTTTTCACCTCATACCCCAGCTCCTGAAGAATCTTCAGATCCCTTGCCAGTGTCGCAGAATCGCACGAGACATACACAATCCGATCCGGCTGCATATCGGCCATGGTGCGGAGCAGATTTTCCTCGCATCCTTTCCGCGGCGGATCGACTACAATCACATCGGCATGCGCATGTTCGCCTGGATGTTCTTTGGCATATTTTTCGTAATATTCCGGCAGTACTTCCTCGGATTTTCCGACAAAAAACTCTGCATTTTCGATTCCATTGATTTTCGCATTGTTTTTCGCATCTGCGATGGCCTCCGGCACGATCTCCACGCCGTAAACTTTTTTCGCCTTCTGCGCCAGAAAAAGTGAAATCGTTCCGATACCGCAGTACAGATCCCAGACAGTCTCTTCTCCGGTAAGACCAGCATATTCCAGCGCAAGGCTGTACAGTTTTTCTGTCTGCACGGGATTTACCTGATAGAAGGAAAGCGGAGAAATCTGGTATTTTACCTTTCCGATATAATCGGTAATAAATTCCTGTCCCCACAGACAGCGAATCTCTTTCCCCATGATAACATTGGTCCGCTCACGGTTTACGCTGAGTGTAATGCTCGTCATGCCTTCCAGTTCCGTCAGTGATTGGATGAGTTTTTTCTCTGCCGGCAGTTTCTTTCCGTTCACAACGAGACAGACCATGATTTCTTTCGTTGTAAATCCAAACCGGATCAGCACATGGCGCACCAGACCTTTGCCGGTCTCCTCCTGGTATGCCGAAACGCTGTTTTCTTCCATCCACGCGAGAATGCGGTTCAAAATCTCTTCGTTCTGCTCTACGCCAAGATAGCAGTTCCGGTTTTCCATGATCTGATGCGTTCTTCCCGCATAAAATCCGGTAATCAGTTTCCCGTTTTTATCCTGTCCGATCGGGAACTGTGCTTTGTTTCGATACCGGAACGGAGACTCCATCCCCACAATCGGCTCCATCGGAATTTCCGTCATCCCACCGATCCGCTGGAGGTTCTGGGCAATTTTCTTTTCTTTAAAGCGGAGCTGCTCTGCATAGTCAAGCATCTGTAACTGACAGCCGCCGCATGGACGGGCCACAGGGCATATCGGCTCTACGCGGTGCGGGGACGGTTCGATCAGACGCATCAGCCGTGCGTAGCCGTAATTTTTCTTTGCTTTTATCACTTTTACTTCGGCAAGATCTCCGATAACCGTGTCCTTGACAAAGAGGGTATAGCCCTCGCATTTGCCTATACCCTCTCCGTCGTGTCCCATATCTTCAATTTTCACCGTCAGTACATCATTTTTCTGATAGCTCATGAAAAGTCTCCTGTTCTGCGGATGTTGGACTCAAAGAACCGGTTGTAGCCAATCCACTCATTGCCTGCCGGCGCTGCATCAAACAGCTCGGTCAGAGTCTCCATTTTGGCATCGGCATTATCAGCCAAGTTCAGCGCTACCGCTTCTACCATTGCCGGCTTTTTCGGGGAACCGTATTCCAGCTCACCGTGGTGTGCCAGAATGCAGTGTTTTAACTGATTTTCCAGCTCCATCGGAAAACCTTCTATTTTCTGTGCAGCATCGTGTACCATCTCCGCACCGATCATAATGTGGCCGAGAAGCTGTCCATCATCCGTGTAATCGTTCTGCGGGAATAAAGAGAGTTCTTTCGTCTTTCCGATGTCATGCAGAATCGCTGCCGTAATCAGCAGATCACGGTTTAAGATCCCGTACGATTTCGCCATAAAATCACAGAAACGGGTGACACTTAACGTATGCTCCAGCAGTCCGCCGACAAAGCCGTGGTGAACACTTTTTGCCGCAGAGCTCATGCGGAACCGTTTTACCGTCTCCTGGTCCTGGATAAAATAGTACGTCAGGATTGCGGAAAGATACTGGTTTTTCACCGTTCCAATCCAGGAAAGCAGTTCCTGATACATCGTGTCGATGTCGTAACGGCTGGTCGGCAGATAGTCTGCCGGGTTGTACTCGCCCTCTCCTGCCTTTCTTGCACGCTTGATCGAAACCTGAAGCGCGCCGTTGAATACGGTGATATCGCCGCTGATGTCGACGTAGTCAAGTGCTTCGAATTCGTCGATTCCCATCGAATTCGGATCCCAGATTTTCGCATCGATCGTACCGGTGCGGTCCTGTAAGATCACGTTTTCATACTGTTTTCCGTTTTTCGTAACGGCTGACTGTTTATGTTTGCAGAGATAGACACCGGACATGCGGTTTCCTTCCCGGAGTTCGTTAATATACTTCATAAAAATAAATCCTCTTTTTCTAAAATAAATGCGGACACAGCGTTCCGTTTTTGTTTTCCTTGTTTCTTTACATGCCTTACCAATTCTACCAGATTTTTATACAGAATGCACGTATTTTTTCACAGCGGTTCGGAAACCGTCCGAAAAGAAAAAGCTTTCGGAAACCACGCCGGTCAAGGCCGGCTTTTTGGCTTCCGAAAGCCTCTGTTTTCAGACTTCTCCAAGCGTCACATCAAACGTCATCTCCGCGTATCCTTCGGCGCCTTTCCGCATCGCCGTCACGGTAACCACTTCTCCTGCGCTGTGTTTTCCCAGCTGCTCATGGTACTGTTTGATCGTTTCCACCTTCTGTTCCCCGAGCTTTACAATCACATCATACTCTTTCATGCCCGCCATCATCGCCGGCGAATCGTCTGTGACGCTGCTGATCAGAACGCCTTTTGGAATCCCTGTTTTGTCGGAAAGCTCTTCTGTGACATCCTGCCCGCGGATGCCGATATAAGCGCGGCTCACATTGTTGGAGAGATTTTCAATCAGCTTTTTGATCTGCGAAATTGCAATGCCCGTCACCACGTTGTTTCCCTTGGCACTGTAGCTCTGCGCGATAATACCGACGATTTCGCCGTCCAGATTTACCAGAATACCGCTGCCGTCCGTACTGCCGAGGATGTCAGTTGTCAGCAGATTGTACTCATTGTCCAGCGCTGAGATCTTATTCGTAACCGAAGTCACCACGCCGTACGCAATCGAATCACTGTAGCCAACCGGGCTTCCGACGGCCACAACCGGATCACCCTGGCTTACGAGATACGAACTGCCAAGCGGCGCAATTTCAAGGCCGTCCCGTGTTTCCTCATCCAGCTTCGACTTGTCCACCTTCACAATCGTAAAACCGGTGCTCGGATCATGGCGCTGGTATGTGGCATCTACCATCGTCTCATCCCAGAACGTAACCTGAATCCGCTCCACATTTTCCACAATGCGGTATTCCGTCAGGATGAAAAGATCCTGTCCGTTGTCTGCAACGATCAGTCCGGAAATCTGCTGCTGGTTTTCATAGTTCTGGTTAAAATAGTCCATCTGATTGGTAATGCCGATGACGGTCACCAGCGCTCGTTTTGGTTTTTCCGTTACTTCCAGCATATCCTGGTAGAGCACTTCATAATTTCTGAGACTGTTGTCCTTTGCCTCCGCATCCGTTTCACCATCGACTGTGGAAGCCTCACTGCTCTCCTCCCCCGTCTCCGTTCCCTCTGCCGCTTCGTTTCCATCCGTGCTCTCGGAAATCGTGCTTTCTGCGACACTTTCATCCAAAACACTGCCATCCGCTGTGGAACTGCTGATTTCCGAGCCGGAACCACTGCTGTCCACCGGCGCATTCTCCGAAGATGCTGTCATCGTCTCATCCATCTCCTGTCCGCTGTTCGGATCCTCGTCGCCCGGAATATCCACTTTGGCCGGCGGCTCCTCTTTTGTAATTGCACCGGCAATCTTTGGCTCTGTCACAGCAAAGACCGCGGCCGCAACCAGACCGCCAAGTGCTGCAAGAACCAGCCATCCGGCAATCAGCAATACGATCTTTTTCCAGTCAGGCGGCTGCTTTTTGATGCTCTCTTTCATGAATTTGTAAGGTTTTGGGTCATTTTCCATACATTTCTTTCTCCATACATTCGTATTCCATTCCGAACTGCTCTGCGCATACGCGCTCCCACAATTTTCACATATATAAGAAACTTTACCAGATAGATATGAACATTTTATGAAGACTGTTACATTTTTTTCTCATTTCTCCAAGATCCCGCATTTTCTCGTTCTTGGGGTTTCTTTCTTTTCCTTTTTAAGGTATAATTGGGGGAGTGGAAAAACCTGTGACCCACATTCCACCTGCGCTCTGTGCTTTCCCGTACAGACGCCAGATCAGATCCGGGCGGTATGTGATAAAAAATACCGCATTATCTGTAAACGATGATGAATTATTAATACGAAAAGGTAAGTATCATGAATCAGAAAGCATTAAAAACGCTCGAATACGACAAAATTATCGAACAGCTGGCTTCGTATGCCAGTTCTCCGCTGGGCCGGAAGAAATGTCTGAAGCTCGTTCCTTCTTCTTCCCTCTCCCAGATTACGCGGATGCAGCACGAGACACACGACGCGCTCACCCGGCTCTTTAAAAAAGGCCACATTTCCTTTGGTGATGCCAAAGATATCCGCGGCGCATTAAAGCGTCTCGAAATCGGCAGCTCCATGAACATCACGGAGCTTCTGCAGACCGCCGCACTTCTGGAAAACACGGCACGCGTCAAAGCGTACGGCCGCCGCGAAAATGCGGACCAGACGCCGGACAGCCTCGAAGATCTCTTCGAAACACTGGAGCCTCTGACGCTGCTTTCCACGGAAATCCGCCGCTGTATTCTCTCCGAGGATGAAATCAGCGATGATGCAAGCCCGAATCTACGCCGCATCCGTCGTTCCATCAAATCGTGTGAGGAAAAAATCCACAGCCAGTTAATCTCGCTCGTCAACGGTTCCTACCGCACGTATCTGCAGGATGCCGTCATCACGATGCGCGACGGCCGCTACTGTATCCCGATCAAATCCGAGTACAAAGGCCAGGTTCCTGGCATGGTACATGACCAGTCCTCGACCGGTTCCACCTTCTTTGTCGAGCCGATGGCCGTTGTCAAACTGAACAACGATATCCGTGAGCTGGAAATTGAAGAAGCAAAAGAAATCGAGGTCATCCTCTCTACGTTGAGTGCCCAGGCAGACCTGCACCGCGATGAGATCCGTTACGACCTCGAAAACATGGTAGAGCTTGACTTCATCTTCGCGCGCGCCGCTCTTGCAATGGAGCAGAACGCCAATGAGCCGATCTTCAACACCGAAGGTAAAATCCACCTGCGCAAGGCACGCCACCCGCTGATCAATGCGAAAAAAGTCGTTCCGATTGATCTGTCGCTCGGCGAAGATTTCGACCTTCTGATCGTCACCGGACCGAATACCGGCGGTAAAACGGTTTCCTTAAAGACGGTCGGACTCTTAACACTGATGGGCCAGTCCGGACTTCACATTCCGGCACTCGACCGCTCCTCCCTTTCCGTTTTCGACGAGGTTTACGCCGATATCGGTGATGAGCAGAGCATCGAGCAGTCGTTGAGTACCTTCTCCTCCCACATGACGAATGTGGTTTCCTTCCTCGACAAGGCAGACCGCAATTCCCTCGTCCTGTTCGATGAGCTCGGCGCCGGTACCGACCCGACAGAGGGCGCGGCGCTTGCCATCGCGATCCTCTCTACGCTCCACGAGCGCGGCATCCGCACCATGGCAACGACACACTACAGTGAACTGAAAATCTATGCCTTATCCACACCGGGCGTGGAGAATGCCTGCTGTGAATTCGATGTCGAGACTTTAAGCCCGACATACCGCCTGCTCGTCGGCGTTCCTGGAAAGAGTAATGCGTTTGCGATTTCCAGCAAACTCGGCCTGCCGGACTACATCATCAACAAGGCAAAAGACGAAATCAGCGAGCAGGATGAATCGTTTGAGGACGTTCTGACCACTCTCGAGCAGAACCGGATCACGCTGGAACGCGAAAAAGAAGAGCTTGCCCGCACCCGCGCGGAAGTCGAATCCCTGAAGCAGAGCCTTGCCAAGAATCAGGAACAGATCGACGCAAGAAAAGAAAAGATGATCTCCAATGCAACCGAGGAGGCACAGAGAATTCTCCGCGAGGCGAAGGAATACGCCGACCAGACGATGCGCGATTTCCAGAAATTTGGAAAAGAGAATGTTTCCGTCCGCGAAATGGAGCAGAAACGTACCGCTCTGCGTGAAAAGATGAACAAGCTCGATAAGAAAAAGGCGAAGGAAGTACCGAAGCGCACCGGAAATCTCCGCCCGCAGGATCTTCATCTCGGCGATGCCGTCAAAGTCTTAAGCATGAATCTCAAAGGTACTGTCAGCACCCGCCCGGATTCGAAGGGAAATCTCTTCGTCCAGATGGGTATCATGCGGACCAAAGTGCATATCTCCGACCTTGTGCTGATCGACGAGGCTGTCATCACCGGCCCGTCCATCTCCCGCACAAGCAGCGGAAAATCGAAGCTTTCCAAGGCTGCCACGATTTCTACCGAGATCAATCTGCTCGGAAAAACGGTGGATGAAGCGGTTGCCGAACTCGACAAATATCTCGATGACGCTTATCTCTCCCATCTGCCGAGTGTCCGCGTTGTCCACGGAAAAGGAACGGGCGCACTGCGGAAAGGCATTCACAATTATCTGCGCCGCCAGAAACACGTAGCGGACTTCCATTTAGCGGAATTCGGCGAGGGCGATGCCGGCGTTACGATTGTTACGTTTAAGAAATAAAAACTCAGGAAAATATGGGACGGAACGCATACTGTATGCGGTTCCGTCCTGTCCCCAGTGAAGGAGAATCTTTTATGGCTTCCAAACAGAAAATTCTGATTGTCGATGACGATAACAATATCGCAGAACTGATTTCTCTCTATCTGACCAAGGAATGCTATGACACAAAAATTGTAAACGATGGAGAAGAGGCTGTCCGGGAGTTTCACTCCTTCCAGCCGAACCTGATTCTGCTCGACCTGATGCTGCCCGGCATGGACGGCTACCAGGTCTGCCGCGAAATCCGGCACGATTCCGATGTTCCGATCATCATGCTCTCGGCAAAGGGCGAGGTGTTCGACAAAGTCCTCGGCCTGGAACTCGGCGCGGATGACTACATCATCAAACCATTTGATTCCAAGGAGCTCGTTGCCCGTGTGAAAGCAGTGCTGCGGAGATTTCAGCCATCACGCACGATCCCGGTGTCCGCGACCGCAGGAAAATGTGTCGAGTACCCGGATCTTATCATCAACCAGACGAACTATTCCGTCATTTACCAGGGCCGCACCGTCGATATGCCGCCGAAGGAACTGGAGCTTCTCTACTTCCTTGCTTCCTCACCAAACCAGGTCTTTACGCGGGAACAGCTCCTCGACCATATCTGGGGCTATGAGTACATCGGCGATACCCGCACGGTAGACGTTCATATCAAACGTCTCCGCGAAAAAATCAAGGACCATGCCTCCTGGGCCATCACGACGGTCTGGGGCATCGGTTACAAGTTTGAGGTTAAAAAATAATGCGACGCACGCTTTACCGGAAATTAATTCTCATTTATGTCATTCTCGCCATTGCCGGCTTTACGCTGATCTCAACGGTCGGCTCCCGCATGGTGGAGGACAGTCTGGTCTCCAGCGCGAGCACCAGTCTGTACCGGGAGGCCACGCAGATCGCTTCCAAACAGGGCGACCTTTATTACCACAGTGAGCGTTCCCTGACGGATCTTTACAATTCGCTCAGTGCACTGGCTTCCTATCACAATTCCCAGATCTGGCTCATCAGCGCAGACGGGGAAATTCTGCTGAACACGGCAGCTGCACTCGATGAGGAAAACCCGGAGATCATCGACGGTTTTGATCCAGTTGCGCTCGGCAGCGAGTATTACAGCACGGGAACGTTTTTCGGCTATTTCGAAGACAAGATGCTGAGCGTCATGGTTCCCGTCACCTCCGATTTCCGGATCAATGGCTATGTCGCCATCCACCTTCCGCTGCAGGACGTCTATCAGCAGAGGGAAAGTCTGCTGGCACGGATTGATTTTCTGTTCCTGCTCGTGTTCGGACTCTCGTTTGTGATTCTGATCTTTTTCTCCCTCGTCGTGTACCGGCCGCTGAAAAAGATCATCAACGGTGCAAAGGAGTATGCCTCCGGCAACCTGACCCACAAAATTGATGTTAAATCTCACGATGAGATGGGGTATCTCGCTTCCACGCTGAACTACATGTCCGGCGAGCTGAACAAGACCGGCGAATACCAGCGGAAATTTGTGGCGAACGTCTCTCACGACTTCCGCTCACCGCTGACCTCGATCAAAGGCTACGTGGAGGCAATCCTAGACGGAACGATTCCGCCGGAAATGCAGGAAAAATATCTGAAAATCGTTCTGTTTGAGACAGAACGGCTGCACAAGCTGACGCAGAGCCTGCTGACGCTGAACGACATCGACGATAAAGGGAATATGCTTGATCTGACCTCGTTTGACATCAACGCCGTCATCAAGGATACCGCCGCTTCGTTTGAGGGAACCTGCACAAAAAAGCGGATTTCCATTTCACTGATCCTCGCATCGCGCACCTTATACGTCTGCGCCGATATGGGAAAAATCCAGCAGGTGCTGTACAATCTCATTGATAATGCAATCAAATTCAGCAACAACGATTCCACCATCACAGTTGAGACAACGGAGAAGCACGGTAAAGTCTTCGTCTCCGTCAAGGACACCGGCTGCGGCATTCCAAAGGCAAGCATCACGAAAATCTGGGAGCGCTTCTACAAGCTCGACGCCTCCCGCGGCAAGGACCGCAAAGGAACGGGACTTGGGCTTTCGATCGTCAAAGAGATCATCACTGCGCATAACCAGAATATCAATGTCATCAGTACAGAGGGCGTTGGTACCGAATTTATCTTTACACTCGCCAAAGGCGAAGCACCAAAATAAGCCCCTCCGCCGAGGGGCTTTTTTGCCAGACATATCAAACTAACTCTGGAGGTAATTTTCACTATGAACCCAAACACCATTGATTCCATCATCAAACAGCTCATTGCATCCCACACCACCATTTCCACCATGGAAAGCTGCACTTCCGGTCTGATCGCCTCCCTGATCACCGACACCGAAGGCGCCTCCGCCATTTTCCCCGGCGGCTACGTCACGTATCTGAACGAAACCAAAGTCCTCGTCGGCGTCGACCCTTCCGTCATCGAAATCCACGGCGTCTACTCCCCCGAATGCGCCGAAGCCATGGCCCGCACAGTACAAGAAAACCTGCACACCGCCATCGCCATCGGAATCACCGGCACAACCGGAAATCTCGACCCCAACAACGCTGACAGCGTACAGGGCGTCGTCTACTTCTGTATTTTATACAAAGCCCAAGCTCACACCTTCACCTTCCAGACCAACGTCTCCGGCATGACCCGCCACGAAATCAAACAGCTTTACGCAGAGCAGGTCTTTGCCGAATTGGAAATGATCTTAACTTCTTCCTTATAAAAAGAATGCAGCTCCGTCTACGATCACCAGAGTCCCGTCCGTCTACCTCCACTCATGCGTCCGCAAATGCCCCGCGAGCTGCATATGGTCAAAGCTATTCTGCCGCAGTGCCTCGTACAGTACGATCGCCACGGAATTTGAAAGGTTCAGCGACCGAATATCATTAATCATCGGAATCCGCACCGCCGTCTCCTGATTATCGTACAGAATATCCTCCGGAATCCCCGCGCTTTCCTTTCCGAACATGATAAAGCAGTCCTCTTCATACTGCACATCCACATACGTCTGCGGCCCCTTCGTCGTCGCATAGTAAATCTTCGCCCCCGGATTTTTCTCCAGAAAATCCTCGTAACTCTCATACACTGTCACATCCAGCTTCGGCCAGTAATCCAGCCCCGCGCGCCTGACCGCCTTGTCCGAAATATCAAACCCCAGCGGCTTAATCAGATGCAGCCTCGTCCCCGTCGCCACACACGTCCGTCCGATATTACCTGTATTTGCTGGAATCTCCGGCTCATGAAGAACAATATTCAAATGTGCCATTTTACCAATCACTCCTGTCGTATATTTAAGCCTTATCTGCCAACCCGGTACATCTCATCCATCTGCGGCTTATCCAGATACCGGACCTCTTCCCCGTTCCGGAGAATCCTCTCCTTCCCGGATGTCGTCCGCCCAATCACCGCCGATGGAATCCCTTCGAGTGCCATTTTCTGCACCAGCCCCTCGCCGTCCGCCGCCGCAATCAGCAGCGCCCCCGTCGAAAGCATCTGATACGGATTCACCCCGAAAAATTCACAGATCTCCACCGTCTCCTGCTGGATCGGAATCCTCTTCAGCGCCACATCAAGCCCGATACCCGCGCCGTCCGCCATCTCCCAGAGCGCCCCGAAAATCCCGCCCTCCGAGAGATCCTGCATCGCAGCCGCACCGTGCTCGATCGCAATCTCCGCCTCACGGCAGACAGAGTAATCCTCCGAAAAATCCGCCGCCCCATGGATAAATCCCGGAGAAAATCTCGTCAGAAGCTCATCCCTTCTTGTCTTTGCCAGATAAGACACCGCGCCAAGCGCAATCCCCTTCGTCACGACAAGATCCAAATCCGCTGTCACACACGACGGATCAAACAGCCCCGCACGCGTTGTCCCGCCTGCCGCCGTCACGGTAAGCACCGGATACAAAACCCCGTCCGTCACCTCCGTATGCCCGCCGATCACCGCAGTTCCATACCGCACACACGCACCGTCAACCGCCCGCATCAGCTCCTTTAAATCCTTTTCTTCCATCGCCTCCGGCAGCATCAGCGACACCAGCACTCCTTTTGCCGATGCCCCCGCCGCGGCCACACTGTTGCACACCCGGCAGACCGCGAGCACCGCGTCCTCCGGATCCTTCACCAGCACCGGCGCACACGAAAACACCTGCGTCTCCTTTTCTCCTGCAAATGCCGATACCCCACGTCCAACCGCCGGCCCTGCTGCGTCCTCTCTTTTCTGCCCCAGCATCTTAAACACCGAGCGCACCAGCACGCTCTGCTGTAATTTACCCTTTCGCATCCCTTGTCCTCCTCGAACTTCCTGTTTCAAACGAAAAAGCAGACGGAATCCGTACTCCTTTTCCCTCTGCTTTCCCATTTTTCACGGAAAATGTTACAGTTCACTGGTTCCCAGCGAACTGTAACCAGAAAACGCCTAGTCCTCATCGTCCTCCGTTTTCTCTGTATTGCTGCTGTCGTCCGTCTTTTCCGTACCATCCGAATCCGAATCATCGCTGCTGTCTTCCTTCTTCTCCGAAGAACTCGATGACGAACTGCTCTGGCTGTATTTCGCTGCAACTTCCTTTGCTTTTGCAAGATCATTTGCCGCAATCGCCGCCTGCATTTCCGCACGCGCCGCTGCATTGTCCGTCTTTGTTCCCACGGTATAGACATCCGATGTCATGCGGTAAGTGCTGGAATTCACCTGCTCCTTCGTCTCATTTCCATTGTCATTCACAATCTTCCACAGCCGCGCCGTCGAACCCTGATAGCCGTACGATGTCTGTTCAATTGTTCCAAACGATGCATTCGCATCTTCCGTCAGGCTCGGCGTCGGATCCTCCGTGTTTGTCGTCTCACTCTCATAGCGGACCGTGCGGTTCGGATCTCTCGTCTCATGGCCGTAGATGGCAAAATGCAGGGTGCTTCCGTCCGCGCTCGCCTCAATATAAATCGGCGCATCCGTATTGTTGATGAATTTCAGGTCTTTCAATCCCTCTGCAATCGCCGCATCCATCGACGGATCCACATAGTGGACAATCATGGAATGGCTGTACCGCTCCGTCACCTCAAGCTCTGCTTTTAAGACAGCAACATAGAGCGTTGTGGAAACCTGGCAGATACCGCCGCCGTACGAATCGACGACCTTGCCCATCTCATACGATGCTGCCAGTGCATAACCATTTTCCGCATCAAACGGCACAACGACCGCCTCTACGGAAAATTCCTCGCCCGGCTGTACCAGCGTTCCGTTAATCTTCTCTGCGCCGACTGCGACATTCTGTTTTCTGCCGCTCGTACCGTTGCCATACTCCGTCGTACCCTCGCCGAGCAGATCTTTGACAAGTGCAAGCTGCTCCGGATTACCGCCTGCCGGTGTTTCTTCTGTTACCAGTTCTACGCCGCCGATGCCGCCCCGCCAGCTTGTCGTCAGGTAATTGACAACCTTCGCCATGGACTCATCCACGTTGACGCTGCATCCGGTCTGGCCCGGATTGACGATAAATTCGCCGTTTTCGCGGGTCAGCGTTGCATCTGTTGCCTCGCGGTTCAGCACAGCCGTGTTGTTTTCTACCGCCTGGCGCGCTGCCTCGCCATCGACTGTATATTTCAGGGAAAACGTCACCGTCTCTCCATTTTTGAGCCGGTTCTGTGTCAGGAACCGCTTCAGTACATTGCCTTCCTGCCCGATTGTGACGGCTTCTCTTGCCACCTCCGGGTTGGCACAGGAAAGTCCGAGATCCCCTGCTGTCACCTGTGCATTCTGCTCTCCGGCAGACAGGTTGATAACCGAGGGTTTTAACTGTTCAATTTTGTCGTTTACTGCCTGTGTGATCTGCTCTTCGGTCATACCGCCGACGGAAATGTCTTCTACATAGATTCCGTCCAGCGCTGTCCGGTCATCCGCTTTGACTGGTTCTGCCAGAAAGCAGAATGCGAATGCGATAAGCATCACCAGCAGGCCTCTCATTTTTCTGCTGTTTTTCATACTGTGCCTCTTCTTGATCCGTTTCCCATTTCACTCTGTCTTTTACAGAATCTCTTTACACCAGCCATAAAAGTGCTGGAAGAACCATACCAAGCACCATAACCACTGCAAGAATCAATGCCAGTATCTTTGCTGCATTTCTCTTCTTTGCCAGCGGATCTTTCTTCTTTTTCTGTGCCTCTGTCGGGGCTTTTCGATTGACTTTATTACTCATCGTTCCATCCTTTCTTTTTCTCTTCTATTTTTTCTCAGTTCTCTGTCGTTTTTCCATTCTTCCATGTGCCAGAATAATCTGATCGATCATGCGGGATGCACGGCTTTTTGTGAGTGCTCCCCACTCCGGTTCGAGATCCAGCTCATGGTACCGGATCAGATCCGCCAGATATTTTTTCTGTGCCTCCGTCGCCGGAACCTCACGTTTCATTTTGGCCTTCAGAGGCGCTGCGGCAAACCATTCCGGGTGATCTTCCGAAAATCCTTCTTCCAGTTTTCGGAACAGTGCCAGCGTTTCCAGCACATCGTCCATCGCACGGTGTGCGTGTTCCCGCGGGATCTGATAGTAGCCGCAGAGTGCTTCAAGGCTTCTGCTCTCCAGATCCGGGAGGGCTTTCCGTGCAATTTTCAACGTATCCCACGCTTCTTTTTCAAAGTCCAGACGGGCATTTATCGCTGCCTGCTTGATGAAGCTGTAATCGAACAGAATATTGTGCCCCAGAAGCGGCAGGCCGCCGCAGAAATCCAGAAAGCCGCGGACAGCAGTCTCCACATCGGGCGCATTCGCAATCATCTCATCCCGGATTCCGGTGAGTTCCGTGATCCGCTCCGGCACTTTTCTGCCCGGATTGACGAAAGTCTCATACGATGCCGTGACCTCTCCGCCCTGCACTTTTACTGCACCGATCTCCAGAATCTGGTCTTCCTTTACAGAAAGACCCGTTGTCTCAAGATCGAGCACTACAAAATCTTGTATTTTCATCTTTTATTACCTTTTCTAGTATCTCATGTTCTTTTGAAATGTCAAGCGTAAAAAAGCTCACTACAGTCGATCATCTCCGCATTTCCCGTCAGCGGATCGCGCTTCTGATAATCAAACAGGAGTACCGTACGCGCCTTTTCCCCGTTTCCGAGCACATCGTAATCAAAAACTTCCACATGCGTCATGCGCTGCAGCTGCTTCCAATCGTATGTCGTATACGATGGCAGAAGCGTTCTCGTTTCGGCTTCCTTCTGGTAAAAATCACGCGATTCGTTTTTCCATTCCGACGGATCCTTTGCAAAATGCGGCCGCGTCTTCATATTTTCCCGCGCATACAGATCGAGTACCATCATCTGGCGGAAGAATGCTTCGTCCTGCTGTTTTTCGTCCCGTAAAAACTCGAGCAGAATTTCATACCGCTGGATCCGGTTATGCGCCGCCTCACTGTAGCCCTTTGCCCGGTAGAAATCACCGAGTTCCTGGAAGAAGTCGAACGGGTTCTCATACAACCGCTCGATCATCGGCAGCGTGTGGACAAACTGACCGCTGTTGTAATAGACTTCTACCATCTCTTCCACGTCTTTCAGTTTCAGCACATCATCATACGGCAGCCATTTTGTATAAAGCACCTCATACGGCTCCCGTTCCTGATAATGGCAGTCATATTCTTTCGTATGCTCATACATAAAGGAGCCTCGAAGCACTTTTAAAAATCCGAGCTGCAGCTGCTGCGGCCGGAGCGCATAGACATCCGCAAAAGAACGGCGGAAACTTGCATAGTCCTCGTAGGGAAGTCCCGCAATCAGGTCCAGATGCTGGTGGATGTTTCTTCCTTTCGCAATCCGATTGACAATCTCTGTCACTTTTCCAAAATCCATCTTCCGGTGAATTGCTTCGATCGTCTGCGGATTCGTAGACTGCACGCCGATCTCGAGCTGTACGAGTCCCGGCCGCAGCGTATTCAAAAGTTCCAGCTCTTCTTCCGTAATCAGATCGGCAGCAATTTCAAAATGGAAATTTGTCACACCATTATCATGTTCTGCGATGAATTTCCAGATCGCCATTGCGTGATCTTTTTTGCAGTTGAAGGTACGATCTACAAATTTAACCTGCGGTACCTTCTGCTCCAAAAAGAAGGCAAGCTCCTTTTTTACGAGATCGAGATTTCGGAACCGGAGCCTTTTATCAATGGAAGAAAGGCAGTAGCTGCACGAGAACGGACAGCCACGGCTCGACTCATAATAAATGATGCGGTTCTCAAATTTTTTCAGGTTTGCATAGGGAAAATCCACCTCGGACAGATCCATAACCGGACGCCACGGGTTGCTTTTGACTGCACCGTCTGCATCACGGTATGTAATGCCATGGATCTCCTCCAGCGTTTTCCCCTCCATCCCATTCCCCTGGTTCTGATAATAAACTGCTATTTCCCGGAAAGTCACTTCTCCCTCGCCTTTCATAATTCCGGCAAGGAACGGATACTGTTCCAGCATCTCCTCTGCATGGTACGAAACCTCCGGCCCGCCAAGCCAGATCTTTGTTTTCGGACTGATTTTATGATATTCTGTAATCAGATCCTCTACGATTGATATATTCCAGATGTAGCAGGAAACGCAGACAACGTCTGCACGCGCCAGAAACAGGCTTCGCAGCATGGAATCCTTTGACTGATTGATCGTAAATTCGCGGATCTCCGGGAACACGCCGGCTTTCTCCGCGCTCGCCTGCAGTGTATAAACTGCGAGATTGGAATGAATATATTTTGCGTTGACCGCAGTCAGAATAATTTTCATAATCTTTCTAATACTTCTCCTTGGTTCCTCTTTGCATATCTTTTATACTACCACATTCTCGAACGAAAATACACCGCCATTCCTCCAAAAGCACAATTTTTTCGAGATTTTCGATAAAACAGTTGCAATTTTCGCGAATCCATGTTATATTAACAAAGGTTTCCAACAGGAAATCAAAATGCCCAGATAGCTCAGTTGGTAGAGCAGAGGACTGAAAATCCTCGTGTCGCTGGTTCGATTCCGGCTCTGGGCATTTTTTGCTGCACAAAAGCAGGATTCACATTTTTTTGCCACAGCAAAATCCGGCAGAATCTCCTGTCTCCCTATCGCAAAAAAACTCTGCACCGCATCCCCGGAAATTCCCGGATGGATACGGTACAGAGTTTTTTTCATCGCACAACTGCCCAAGAAAGCTTTTCGTTTTTACAGATTTTTGATGACCTCCCATGCTTCATCATCAAATTTTCTATCTCTGAAATAATACTGTTTATCTTCTTCGGTAATCTTCCGAATGACTTTACACGGATTTCCTGCTGCAATCGACCAGTCCGGAATGTCCTTTGTTACAACACTTCCGCCGCCGATAACAACGTTATCTCCGATATGTACGCCTGGTAAAATAACGGTATTTCCGCCAATCCAGACATTATCTCCGATGGTAACTTCAATGCCGTATTCATACGCACTGTTTCTTGCCGCCGGATGCACCGGATGACCTGCAGTATAGATGGCAACGTTCGGCGCCATCTGGCAGTTGTCTCCGATTTTTACCTTTGCCACATCGAGAATGGTGCAGTTATAATTTGCAAAGAAATTTTTTCCGACCTCAATATGAAAGCCATAGTCACAGTAAAATGGCGGATTGACAAATGCACCCTCGGATTTTCCAAACAGTTCTTTTACAATGGCTGCGATTCCGTCAAAATCCGAACGGTCGATGGTGTTCAGTTTCTGCGTCAGTCTTCTCGCATTCATCTGCTGCTCCATCACCTCTGCATCGGAAATGTACGGTAACTGTCTGTCTCTTCTCTCTACGTTTTTCATTGTTCTGTATCCTCCCTGGTAATATTATTCACCCACTGATATTTTTTATAGTGTCTGTAAACGGCAGGAAGCTTAATCATTTCATCCAGATTCAGCAGGAAATAAACGACCATGACCGTTGTTCCGATCGTAATCGCCGCATAAAAGAGATTCAGGACAAAAGAAATCTGTGTGGCAAGCGAAACTGCGGACAGGGAATTCTGGTCCAGCGTACCGACCATTAACGCATCGGACGCACTTACCAGTGCATTCATCAGATTCTGTACAACCATCGGGATCAGCAGTGCAAGAAGTTTCCGGTAGAATTCTGGATCTTTTTTCTTGATTTCCCTCTGATTTTTCATTTCTTTTTCCTTTTTTCTGTTTTATTCCATACACGTATATGTTATAATCATATTATCTTAGGTTTTGCGTTTTTTCTACGACAATATTCCTTATTTTTTATAATAATTGTACTTTTTCACGGAGGTTTTTATGATAAATGACCCAATTACAAAAGTCATGCAGGACGCATCCGAGATCGTCCGCTACGATGAAGTCGGCATTCCGCTTTATATCCGGGAAGGACTGCTTTCTTCCTATCCAGATCACCGGGCGCTCTGCCACTGGCATGAGGATATCGAATGGGTACAGATCCGCTCCGGTCAGATGAACTACTATATCAATGGAAAAAGAGTCCTTTTAAACGCCGGGGAGGCGATTATCGTCAATTCCCGCCAGATGCACTACGGATATTCCGAAAACGGCCAGGAATGTGACTTTATCTGTATCCTGTGCCATCCGAAAATCCTCACCGCGAACAGCGTTCTGTACCAGTCTTATATTACGCCGGTTCTTTCGAATCCGGCTCTGGAATATCTTCATCTGAAGCCGGAAAATCCGGAAGATACTGAAGCGCTGCAGACCCTCCCGGAAATTCTCCGGCTGAAGAAGGAACAGCCAACCGCCTACGAAATCGAGGCTGCTGCTCTGCTTTCCCTTTTGTGGTGCCGTCTTTTGCGCACGCATCCGATGATGCCGGACGGCAACACCGCCGTCTCACAGGATCCAGATCTTCTGATCCAGCGCGATATGGTTTCCTATATTTACAGCCACTACAGTGAATCCATCAATCTGGAAGAGATCGCCGCCGCCGGAAAAGTCTGCCGCAATAAATGCTGTCAGATTTTCCGCCGCTATCTTTGCCAGAGCCCAATTGATTTTCTGAATCATTACCGTCTGGAAGTAAGCTGTCATCTGCTAAACACAACCAAAATGTCCATCGCGGAAATCTGTACCGCATGCGGTTTCAATCATCAGAGTTATTATTCCAAAATTTTTCTGCGTACTTACCATTGTACGCCGAGAGATTTCCGGAAACGCGCAGAAGGCCTGCCAACATAACCTGATTTTTTTCTGTACACGTTTTTTTGTTAAAAAAAGGAAGAATTTTGCTAGACATTTTTCCGATCCCTGTTATAATAAAATTACAAAGGTGTTGCGCTAAACCTAACCAAAACACTATATTTTCCATTTATTTTACAAGGAGGATGACATGGTAAAAAAATTTGTCTACGGAACCCCATTTGAAACCGAAGCTGTCGTAAAAGAGATCCCCTCTTCCGAAGGAAACCCGGATTACGGTACCTTCTCCACCGAGAACGGCTTCTCCTTCACTACAAAGCTTGCTGACGAGGACATGGTATTCGGACTTGGCGAAGCCAACCGCGGCATCAACAAACGCGGTTTTCTTTACATCAGTGACTGCGCTGATGATCCAAACCACGTAGAGAGCAAAACCTCTCTGTATGCAGCACACAACTTCATCATCATCTCCGGCAAGACACACGTAGGATTCTTCTTCGATTATCCGGGCACCCTGCGTTTCGATATCGGCTACACAACTTCCGATACAATGACTGTTTCCTGCGAAAACGCAGATCTCTACGTTTACATGATCACCGGTGATTCCGATCTTGATATCGTAAAACAGTTCCGCGGCATCATCGGACGCAGCTACATTGCTCCGAAGTTTGCTTTCGGTTACGGTCAGAGCCGCTGGGGCTACAAAACAGAGGATGATTTCCGCACGGTAGTGAAAAAATACCGCGAAAACCATGTGCCGCTCGATATGGTTTACATGGATATTGACTACATGCAGGATTACAAGGACTTCACCGTAAATGAAGAACGTTTCCCGGATTTCGAGGGATTTGTACAGGATATGAAAAAAGAAAAGATCCATCTCGTTCCGATCATCGATGCCGGTGTGAAAGTCGAAGAGGGTTATGACATTTACGAAGAGGGCTGTGAAAAAGGCTACTTCTGCCGCCGTGAGGATGGCTCCTACTTCGAAGCTACTGTATGGCCGGGCTGGACTCATTTCCCGGATGTCTTAAATGCAGATGCCAGAAAATGGTTTGGTGACAAATACGATGTTCTCGTTTCCAAGGGAATCGATGCCTTCTGGAATGACATGAACGAGCCATCCATCTTCTATTCCCAGGAAGGCCTTGCTGATTTCAAGGAGACTGCAAAGAAATATGTGGAAGGTGACCCGGAGGTTCCGCACTACATGGTAGGCGGAAAGCTTCAGGCACTGGCAAACAACCATGAGGACTATAAACGCTTCTATCACAACGTAAACGGCGAACAGGTCCGCCATGACAAGGTACACAATCTGTTTGGCTACAACATGACACGTTCTGCCGGTGAAGCTTTTGAACGAATTTCCCCGGATAAGCGAATCCTGATGTTCTCCCGTTCTTCCTACATCGGCATGCACCGTTACGGTGGAATCTGGACCGGAGACAACTGCTCGTGGTGGTCACACATCCTGCTGAACCTGAAGATGATGCCGTCCCTCAACATGTGCGGTTTCCTCTATACCGGAGCCGACCTCGGCGGATTCGGTACAAATACCACAAGAGACCTGCTGCTCCGCTGGCTGGCACTTGGTGTTTTCACTCCTCTGATGAGAAACCATGCTGCACTCGGAACACGTGAGCAGGAACCTTACCAGTTTGAGCATATCGAGGACTTCCGCAACGTCATCGGCGTCCGCTACCGCCTCGTTCCGTATCTGTACAGCGAGTACATGAAGGCTGCTTTAAACGACGATATGTACTTCAAACCGCTTGCCTTCGTTTATCCGGACGACAAACTGGCAAGAAATACAGAAGATCAGTTGATGATCGGTAATGAGATCATGATCGCACCGGTTTACACCCAGAATGCCATCGGCCGTTACGTATATCTGCCGGAAGAAATGATGTTTGTAAAATTCCTCGGCAATGGAAACATGTTCCAGGAGGTTCTTCCAAAAGGTATCCACTATGTAGAAGTTGCCCTGAATGAGGTTCCGCTCTTCATCCGCAAAGGCTGCGCAATCCCGGTTGCTGATTTTGCAGAATCCATACCGGATATCAAAGAGGAAAGCATCCGCATGGTCGGATACGAAGGCGCTTCCTACGAGCGTTATACCGATGACGGAGTTTCCCGTATCTGATACAGAAAACAGTTTTTGAATCATCTCCCCCTTTGCAGGAGCTTCCCGGAGCCATCAGGTTCCGGAAGCTCCTGCAGTTTTTTCACGCAAAAAGGCGGGAACCCTCTATGTTTCTCCGGGTTCCCGCCTTTTTTCTTTTCGCTTTATTCTGTTTTAGGCAGCCGCACCTCTACGACGGCTCCGTAATTTTCATCCATATTGGAGCACGTAATGCTCGCCCGTTCGCCGTACATCAGCGCCAGGCGGCGTTTTATATTGGAGATGCCGACATGGTGACGGCCGTGGTAGATGATAGGCGTGTCGTTTTCGATTGCATCCAGTGCCTCTTTCGAAAATCCGTTTCCGGTGTCGGAAATACAGATGTAGAGGTACTCACCGTCCTCGTACGTCTCGTTTGTGAGATATAGGGAAATCTCACTCTTCCGGTCCAGGGATACACCGTGTACTACGGAGTTTTCCACCAGTGTCTGCAGCAGAAGAGACGGAACCTTCCATTCTCCGATATCACCATCCGTCGTTGCTTCAAAGGAAAAGGCTTCTTCTCCGTACCGCAGCTTCTGGATGCGGATATATGCCTCAATGTGTTCCAGCTCTTCCTCCACATCGCGCTGCTTCTTGGAATCCTGGAAAATGTAGCGCATATAGTCGGACAGCACCGTTGTGATCTCAACGATCTCGCCTTCGTTATTCTTATCCGCAATGCCATGGATCAGGCTCAGGCAGTTCAGAAAGAAGTGTGGCTTGATCTGTTCCTGCGTATATTCCAGCTCGGCTTTCTGTTCTGCAAGCTCTTTTTCATAGATCGCAATTTTCAATCCCTGTATTTTCCGCAGCAGTTCCTTGAATTTGCCGCTCACAGACTCCAGCTCTAACAGATTGTTGCTTCCATCATCATTCAGACTCTGCTCTTTTTCCAGCTCCTCCAGTTTTTGTCCGAATTTTTCCAGCGGTTCCAGAATCCGGTGGTAATATGCTGTAATTTCCAATGCGCAGACAATCAGAAGAACCGCGATCAGGACGACGAATGCAATCTGCATAATCAGTACATTCTCAAGAATACCGCCTCCCGGCAGAACCATAAGATTGATTTTTCCGACCGTGCCAAGCTGGTAGGAATAGACCGTCGCATTTTTCTTCTTCTTTCCCGCTTTGGAAAAATCGATAATCTCATTTTTATATTTTTCCGACGTATCTGCCTGCGTCATGACACGGCCTCTGGCATCCACCATAAACGGAATGACATCATACTCCTCTGTTTTGGCGCGGATGGTTCGGAAAATCAGGTTCAGATTGATGACACAGCCGATAACTTTTTTGTTTTTCGCGTACCAGCCTACAATATAGTCGTCGTCGCCAAACGTAATCACAGTCCATTGTGTGCTGATCGAATCCTTTGATGTCATAATCTGCAGATATGACATCAGCATCTGATTCAGCGTTGTCATTCCCTTACTCTCGGTAAACATAGTTCCACTGTCCGTAATCAGAACATTGGCTTTCTGACCGTAGACAAAGAAGGTCTGTACCTCATGATAACGGATTTTCAGTACACGGTTTCGCTCTCGCAGCGTCTGCTCCATTTCATAATACTGAGCATCGGTCGATGTTATCTGATCCGGGATTTCTTTGATATTGCTGTCAGAATCCAGCAGATAGATCAGTTCACTGTTGATCTGCGACATATCACGGTTGATCTGATCGACATAGAGCTTTGCCGTATCGGCAATGTATTTATCTGCCAGCTTGCGGTTTTCCCAAATGCCCCAGAGCAGGCAGACAACAAGCCCCATCAAAACCAGAAAAACCGGAGTTCCAAGCCGCAGTGACGTATCCTTCATACTGCGTATTCGAACGCTATGCAGCATCCTTCGTTTTCCTTTCTGCCAGAGATTCATAAGCGCATCCACCCCTCCTTTTTTCTGTCTGCAGAGCGACTGCCGGACGCCGCACCTTACCGCGCAGCTCCGGCAGTCATTTTACACTCACGGAATATATTTGCAGCTATGTTCTTTGTAACACAGCCCATTATATCACATTTTTTCGCTTTGTGCATGCAAAGTCCGTGTTTCACATGGTGAGAACAGGATTCTTTGTTGCCGTTCGCCTGCTACCGGTGAGCGGTAACATTCTCTTATTCAGAGAAAATGTTCAGCAGCTTTTCTGCATCCGCTCCTTCTTTTACGAATACCGGAATAGTATCCAGCGGTGCAGCAACCGTTACGTTCTGTCCTCCCTCATACTTTTCTCCGGTCCATGCGTTAAACCATGCTGTTCCATCCGGGAGATAAACCTCGCGCTCCGTTACGTGATCCTCCATCACAGGTGCAACATAGAGATCCGGTCCGAACAGATAAGCGTCCTCCACATTCCAGCTTTCCTGATCGGCCGGAAAATCATAGAAAACAGGCCGCATTACCGGAGTTCCGTCCTCATGTGCTTTCTTCATCTGTGCCCGGATATAATCCCTCAGGCGCTCACGCAGAAAAATGTATTTTTTTGAAATTTCATATGCCTTATCGCCAAAGCTCCAGATCTCATTATCACTGCCGGAGCCGATCTGCTCTGCGCCGTAGCCCTCCTGTGGATTGCGGTTTCCATGCAGACGCATGACAGGACAGAAGCATCCGTACTCAAACCAGCGGATGTACAGACGATGGAAATCCGGGTCGTCGGTTCTGGCACCGTGGAAACCGCCAATATCGGTGGTCCACCACGGAATACCGGCAATCGCCATGTTAAGCCCTGCCTGTACCTGGCGCTGGAAGCACTCAAAGGAGCTTACAATATCGCCCGACCAGACAAGCGCACCGTATTTTGCACTGCCCGCCCAGGCGGAACGGATCAGGCTGATCGGCATCGCATCGCCCTCTGCTGTCATGCCGTCGTAGAACGCTTTCAGATAGTATTTCGGGTAAATATTTCCGACTTCCTGTACACTTCCGAGCTGATAGCGGTAGTTCTTGAAATCGTAAACGCTGTATTCCGGCTCTGCCACATCCAGCCAGAAGAGTTTTGCACCCTGATCGTAATAATTTTTCTTGATTTTTTCCCAGACATATGTTCTTGCATCCGGGTTGGTTGCATCGAAGAAGACTTCATTTCCACCACAGAGCATCGTCAGCGGTACACCGTGCTCCGTGCGAACCAGATAGCCTTTCTCTTTCATCTCCTCGAAGTTTTCGGAATAAATGTCAACGGTCGGCCATACCGACACAACAACCTGAATTCCCATCTCCTTTAATTCGCGGCACATGCCCGGCACATCCGGCCAGTATTTCGGATCAAATTTGAACTCGCCCTGCTTCGTCCAGTGGAAGAAATCGACGACAATTACATCAAGCGGCACGCCAAGCTCTTTGTATTTTCTTGCTACAGACAGAAGCTGTTCCTGATTCCAGTAGCGGAGCTTACACTGCCAGAAGCCCATGCCATATTCCGGCATCATCGGCGGTTTTCCGGTCAGCGTCATATAATTCTCCTCGATCTCGGCAGGCGTATCACCTGCAATCACAAGGTAATCGATTTCTTTCCCGGATTCCGTTACCCATTCCGTTCCATTATTCGCAAACATCACCTGTCCGACGCCCGGATTGTTCCATAAGAAGCCGTAGCCGATACTGGAAAGATAGAACGGAACACTGACCTGTGAGTTTCTCTGTGCCAGCTCCAGCATACAGCCCTTCAGATCCAGCTCATGCTGCTGATACTGTCCCATTCCGAAGATTTTCTCACCTTTTCTTGCTACAAACCGCGCTACAATACGGAAATTATCCCCGACGCCGTTGCTGTACTCGCGTCCCATGATGTTGAGCGGCATGCTTTCCTCATCGCGCAGACGGCGGAAATGCTCCTTTAACAGAACTCTTCCATCCTCATGATAGAACGTAATGACGCTGCCGGAATCGATCACTGCATGAAGCTTTCCATTTGTGATTTTTCCGTAGGAAGTATCCGTTCCCTCATACATATTGGCAAAGGCTCCGCCTTTTGCTGATGGATCCTCAAAGATTTCAACCTCTCCCGCATGCGCGTCCTTTGCTTCCAGCGCCCAGTCACGGCCGGTAAAGCTTCGATTTTTTGTCGCGCGTACACGCAGTGCATCTTTCCCCCACGCTTCGATGCAGACGGTCTCGCCATCGTAGGAATAAATTAACTTACCCTCTTTTTCCAAAAACATGTAAAAATCCTCCTTTTGTCAAAAACGGCAGGTCATTTCTGGCCTGCCGTTTCTCCTGCTGTTTTGCACCTCAGACATTGATCCGCCGGATCAACGCCTGCTTCTTACAGGTAATGTTATTTTCTGTTTATTTTGCCAGATTTTCTTTGTATGCATTGTAAGCATCTGTCTGAATCTGGAGGAACTCGTCAATACCCATAGCTTTCAGCTGATCGATGTAGGAATCCCATTCATCATCGATGCCGCCGTCTACTACCCAGTGTGCATACTGTGCTTCTACATATTTATAGATATCGGTTCCGATTGCCGTGATTCTGGAAAGGTCTTCGTCGGTATACTGAACCATCGGGAATCCGCAGTTTTTCTCAGTATCAACATATTTCTCGTTGATTGCATCATCTGCCAGTTTGATACCATCACCCTGATCTTCCGGAAGAGAAACTTTGTCATAGAAATCCCCGTTCATGTATTTTGGTCCGAAGTCACGTAAGGAGTTGGACCATGCGGAAGTATCCAGAGAAGATCCATCGCTTGGCACATCTACATTGTAGGTTCCGTCACCATTGTCTGTGATCTGGCTTCCGATCGTACCATAGAAGGTCTGTAACGATGCAAGATCGGTGTAAAATTCATCCGCCCATTTCAGCAGGGTGTCAGGATCTTTACAGTCTTTGGAGATCATGAGCTCACGGTCGGAGATATCAAGGTAATTGGTTGCTGCTTCTACGTAGTGGTTTCCATCGTAGCCTTCTACTGCCTCAAGGGTCTTAAACTGATTTACGTTCGGGCCAACCTCAGCATCTGCAGTCCATCCAAAGATAAGACCTACCTGAGAACCTCCATCTGCCTGCTGTTTTGCTGTCTTCATGGAGCCATCCTGTGTGAAGTACTCAGGGTCAACAACGCCCTCTTCCCATAACTGACGCATCCATTTTACTGCTTCTTTGTAATTTTCTTCCATCGGCATGAAGACCGGTTTTCCTTCGCCATTCAGTCCCATGTAGTTTCCGTCACGGCTTACCATGGTTCCGAACGGGGAAAGAATGTGGCGCAGATCACCGCTTAACAGTCCGCTGCCTGCTGAATTTGTGATACCGATTTCGTTGGTCGGATCCCCGTCACCATCAGCATCTTCTGTCGCAAATTTAACAAGAACCTCTTCCAGCTCTTTATAGGTCTTCGGTGTTTCCAGTCCTAAGTTATCCAGCCATTCCTGGTTGATGCACATAACATCGCCGCAAACCTTCGGACGAAGCGGAAGCTTCTTCGGTAAGCTGTAGATTCTTCCGTCACGGCTGGTGCAGACTGCTTTCAGTTCCGGATCAGCCTCAAAGGCTGCTTTCAGGTTCGGCATATCTTTTTCGATCAGATCTGTCAGATCCAGGAATGCCGATTTGTTCTGTGCCATATCTGCCTGTGTTAAGCAGATGGAGCCAAGAAATGCATCCGGGAGGTCTCCGGAAGCCAGCAGCAGAGATTTCTGCTCGGACCAGTCACTGTTGTAATAAACCTGCCAGTCGATGTTGATATTCATCTTGTCCTCGATTTCTTTCATGACGCCTTCATGCAGGAAATCGGTCGGCCAGGTATCGGTCCATCTTACCGTTGCAATCTTATAGGTTGGGCGGTCACTGGTATCTGTCGTGTCACTGGCAGAAGATTCTGTCTTGGCAGAACTTGCTGCAGTGCTTCCACTCGTACTTTCCGCTCCTCCATTACTTCCACATCCTGCAAGCAGTCCGGCTGCCATTGCGGCCGAAAGAGCAACGCTCCAGGCCATTTTCGTTTTCTTTCTCATCATCATCTCTCCTTTATGATTTTTTTATTTGCAATACTTCTCTCCTGTCCGCAGGATCAGCCTTTCAGGGATCCGAGCATAACACCCTGATTGAAGTATTTCTGCACTAACGGGTACATACACATGATCGGCGCGGAGGAAACCACGATGATCGCGTATTTGATAAGATCGGCCATCTGCTTTGCCTCAACGGCTGCAGCGCCGGTACTCATGGCACTCATGGTCTGATTGCCGACCAGAATGCTTCGAAGGACAATCTGCAGCGGCTGCAGACTTTCGCTTCGGATATAAATCAATGCATTAAAGTAGGAGTTCCACTGTCCTACTGCTGCCCACAGGGCAATAACAGCGATAACGGCTTTGGAAAGCGGAAGCACAATCTTGAAGAAGAATCCAAGGTATCCACATCCATCCAGCTGCGCCGCCTCCCAGAGATCCTCCGGGATACTGTTGTTGAAGAACGTTCGTCCTACGATGATGTAATACGTTACAACGGAGAACGGAACAACCATAACCCAGAAGGTATCCAGCAGATGAAATCTCTGTACTGCCAGGTAGGTCGGGATCAGACCACCGGTGAAGAACATCGGGATCAGATAAAATGCCGTGAAGAATTTTCTTCCATATAAATGCTTTCTGGAAAGCGCGTAGGAAGCCGGAATATTGACAACAATTGTCACAAGTGTTCCCATAATTACGTAAGCAATCGTGTTACGGTAGCCGGTCCACAGCTTTGCATAGCTCGCCAGCTGTTTGTATCCTTTGAAGTTAACTCCTTTCGGAAGGAACATAATCTGTCCGTTGGATACGGCTGCCGGATCACTGAACGATGCAATGATGATGAAGTACATCGGATACAGGGTGATGATGATCAGAAGCACGCCGATCGTATACAGGATGATATCGAAAATCCAGTCTTCTCTGGATTTCTTTACTTTATTTGTTGATACTGCTTTTGCTTTACTCATATTTTTGCTCTCCATTCCTATGTAGGCTCAAAATTCTGTCAGATCAGTGAGGTATCACTCATTTTACTGGAAATGAAGTTGACTGCCAGAAGAAGAATCAGGTTGATAATGTTGTTGAACAGGCCAATTGCAGCGGAAAGGCTGTACTGGCTGCTCACAAGACCCATCTTATACACATAGGTGGAAATGATCTCACTTGAAGTACTGTTCAGTGTATTCTGCAGCAGGTAAACCTTCTCAAATCCAATGCTCATAACGCTTCCCATTCTCATGATAAACATGATGGTTGCCGTCGGCAGCAGAGCCGGAACATCGATGTGGATCATTTTGTGCCATTTGTTGGCACCGTCCATTGTTGCCGCTTCATACAGGGTCGGGTCTACAGAGGAAAGTGTTGCGATATAGAGGATACTGTCCCATCCTACATGCTGCCATGCCTCAGACCATACATAAATGTGCGGGAATGCTTTTGCACTTCCCATCAGGTTCGGGAGCTTGAATCCAAGCATTCCCACCAGCTTTGCGATAATACCTGTACTTGGGGAAAGAAACAGGATCAGCATTCCGGCCATAACAACGGTGGAGATGAAGTGCGGCAGATAGGTTGATACCTGGAAGAATTTTTTAAACTTCTGTGCCTTCATCTGGTTAACCAGCAGTCCCATGATAACCGGAAGCGGAAATGTTACCGCGATGGTGTAAAGACTGATGATAATTGTGTTTTTAATGGTCAGACCGAACTGATAGGAGTTAAAGTACTGTTTGAAGTATTTCAGTCCAGCCCAGCTGCTTCCCATAATTCCTTCCGCAGGTGTAAAGTTTTTAAATGCAATCACAATTCCGTACATCGGATAGTACGTAAACAGTGCAAAAATGATGATGGAAGGAAGCATCAGTAAATATAATGGCCTGCTTCTTCTCACTTCCTCTACAAATCCTATGGAGCTTTTCTTTTTGGTTTTACTATGGTTGGCGCTCACATATCATCCCTTCTTTCCTTTAAATTTTTCGTAACTGTTCAGAGTCCCATCTCGATTTTTCTTCCATTTCGCATGGCTCTGAATCGTTACAATTTTTCTTTTTCATGCTCTCGTTTCAACCGATGAACATATTATACAAAAAAGAGGGGCGTTTTTCTATCATTTTCCGGCAGTCTGTATATTAAAAAAGAGATGTCTTTTCACATCTCTTTTTTAATCAGAACGTTTTTTTGTTATTGACATCGTTTTTTTGTTATTTTTGTCTGCTCCGGTACTCATTTGGTGTACATCCGACCAGCTCCCGGAACGTTTTACTGAAATAAGAAAAATTTCCATAGCCGACTTCCATCGCAATTTTGCTAATCGGAAGCGATGAACTGCGCAAATACTCCTTTGCCCGCTCAATGCGCCGCTCAGCAATATAATTCGGAAGCGACATTCCCGTTGTTTTCATAAAAATTTTGGAAACGTAGTCCTCTGAGAGGAACACTTTTCCTGCAAGCACGGATCTTGAAAGATCCTCGTTCAGATTCTGTTCGATATAGTCTTTTAGCTGCTCCACCACATTGTCACTGCGGGATTCGTTCTTTTTCTGACCTTCCAGCACATCAAACAGATAATCGATGAACGCATGGGCACCTACCACAGAAAGAACCGCCTCTCTCCGTTTCGTTTCATACTCTTCACTGTCAAAAATCTGTCCGAAAACGATATTGCTCTCTTTTAAATAAACATATATATTCTGTATCATTTCTTCAAAAAAACGACTTGTGAAATCTTTTCGCAGACCGCCGCTTTTCTCACGCTTTTTCAGATATTCCTGCAGCTTTTCCCGCACAGCCGCAAGGGAATCGGATCGCTCCATCTCAGCCAGATACGTTTTCCACGGCACTTCCTGATAATCACGCTCTACGAAGGACCAGCGTGTCTCATACAGAATCCCTGTTTCATCCGGCACTACATACTTTTCCATCTCTTCGAGCTGATCGCGGCTCTTTGAAATCTCATCCAGTACCGCCGGTTTTCCCATGTACATGCAGAATCTTGCCGGAAACGCACCCGCCAGACAGGTCCGCAGTTCTGCCAGTTCCTCCTGCGTTCCCATCGCACTTCCGTGATTTCGCAACACAACTGCCCATTCCAGATCGCTGACATGTACCACGGTTTCCAGTTTCATTTCTGTTGTTTCCACATATTCCGTCAAAACATTTGTAATCACAAAATTATATAAACTGATCTCTTTTTTATAATGTTCCTTATCCGGAATTTCCAGTACCCGCAGCAGAATCAGACGGAAGGTCTCATCCGGAGTACAATATCCGCTCTTTTTTGCCCTTTCAATCCAATACTCCTCCTGCAGACACTGAACCAGAAGATCCTCCCAGAATTGCTTTTCATTCTCTCCTTTTTTCTCCTGTTTCTTCTGTTTTTGATGTTTTTCCTGCACAATCCCGACAATTCTGCGCAGCGCTGTTTCCAGATCCACATTGGAAATCGGTTTTAACAGATATTCCCTTGATGACAGCTTCAGCGCCATCTGCGCATACGCGAAATTTGCATAGCTGCTCAGGAAGGTACATTCAATATCCAGCTTTTTGTACCGGATCCATTCCAGAAGCTCCAGCCCGTTGCCCTGTGGCATATCAATGTCACACAGCAACATTTCAATCGGATACTCTTCCAGCAGCTTCTGCGCCTGGCGGATGTTGTTTGCCGTAAATACCATATCAATTCCAATTCCGCTCCAGTTGACGGTTTCTTCCAGCTTTTCCACCAGAAGCTTATCATCATCTACAATCAGAATACTAATCCCCATAGGTAAGCCTCCAATATATTTTTCTTCTTTTTCCTACAGAAAAAAGCCAGCCGACAGACTCTTATTTTTCTGTCAGCTGGCCTGTTTAAAAACCATTATAACCTGTTTATTCTTTTCCGTCAAAGCAATAGGTACACATTTTGCATTTCGGCAGTCCGATCGACTCTACCAGATCGTCCAGACGGTGATATCTGAGGCTGGTGAAATTCTGACGGCGGCAGATTTCCTGGCACATGGACTCGTAGCGGTCGCTGGTCGGATCTGCATACTCTTCCAGTACTTTCTCTGCGTTTTCTCCCTCTTTTTCCAGAATAATCCGTCTGGTGATCAGATCCAGCTCGGATTTGGAGCGGGAGAAATTCAGGAATTTGCAGCCATACAACAGCGGCGGGCACGCCGGGCGGACATGAACTTCTTTTGCACCACTCTGATATAAAAATTCCGTTGTCTCACGGAGCTGCGTACCGCGCACGATGGAGTCGTCGATCAGCAGCAGTTTTTTCTGATCGATCAGTGCCTGCACCGGGATCAGCTTCATTCGGGCAATCAGATTTCTCTGTTCCTGATTTGTCGGCATAAAGGAGCGTGGCCAGGTCGGGGTATATTTGATGAATGGTCTTGCAAACGGAACTTTGGACTCATTCGCATAGCCGATTGCATGGGCAATTCCGGAATCCGGCACGCCTGCAATGAGATCCGGGTGGACATTGCTTCCCGCATCACGTTTGGCAAGCATGGCACCGCAGTGATACCGCATCTCCTCTACATTGATCCCCTCATAGGACGCAGTCGGGTAACCATAGTAAACCCACAGGAAGGAACAGATCTTCATCTCCTCCTGCGGCGGCACGAGCATCTCGACGCTCTCCGGCGTAATAAAGTCAATCTCACCCGGTCCGAGTTCATGGTAATCCGTGTAACCCAGGTTCAGATATGCAAAATTTTCAAAGGATGCACAGTACGCTCCCTCTTTCTTGCCAATAACAAGCGGGGTGCGGCCTTTTTTATCGCGCGCAGCGTAGATGCCGTCTTTTGTCAAAAGCAGCAGGGTCATGGAACCGTCAACAACATCCTGCAGATGGCGGATGCCCTCCGGAATTGTCTTTTCACTGCAGATCAGAGATGCCGCAAGTTCGGTCGCATTGATCTGACCGGTGCTCATCTCCTGGAAATGGGTGCGGCCGTTGCCGTAAACCTCTTTTAAAAGCTGCTCCATGTTGTTGATTTTTCCAACCGTGGTAATCGCAAAGCTTCCAAGGTGTGACTGGATCAAAAGCGGCTGCGGTTCATAGTCGGAAATGCAGCCAATGCCGAGGTTTCCCTCCATTTCTTCCACATCACGCTCAAATTTTGTACGGAACGGTGAATTTTCAATGTTGTGGATGGCACGTGAAAAGCCATTTGCCCCGTATGTCGCCATACCGCCTCTTCTTGTTCCGAGATGTGAGTGATAGTCTACTCCGTAAAACAGTTCCAGTGTACAGTCTTTTCTTGATGCAACTCCAAAAAAGCCTCCCATTTGTCGTTTACCTCTCTTTTGTATTTTTTCTCCCTTATCATACGAAACGCATATGCAATTCGGGCGGTTGCCCTGTTTCCACAGTTTTTCTTTACACATACGCTCTGTCCTGTTATAGTGTAACACGATTTTTCCCGGATTGTAAAGTTTTTCTAATAAATTAGATTACAAAAATAACTTACATTAATAAATCATTTTCTGGCTGTTTTCACAAATTTTCCCGGATATGATCGATAAACTTCGTCGCAGCAAGGCTGAATGGCTGTTCCCTTTTCCAGGTAAACACACTGCGGCAGATGATCGGCGGATCTAAGAATCGTCCGACAATCTCTTCTTCCTTCCATAGCTCGGAAACGCCCTGCACCGTAATCAGATAACCGAGTCCCTTCCGAACCATTTTTGCTCCATTTGTCGGCATATTACAGGTAAATCGGATGTTCAGCTTCTGATAATATGCTCCGAACCAGTTGGTAATTTCATTTTGCACATCCTGTCTTCTTGGCAGAATCAGCGGAAGATCTTTTAAATCTTCCGGATGTACGACTTCTTTTTGTGCCAGCGGATCATCCGGACGCATCAGCACCTGCTGCCGCTCCCCTTCTTTCAGACGCACAAACTCATATTTTCCCACATCAACCGGCTCCAGAAGCAGTGCAACATCCATCAGACCACGATCCATCTGCTCCTTCAATACATCTGCGGTTCCCGTCACCAGATCGAACGTCACGTTCGGATATTTTTGGCTGAAAGTTTCGATCAGATCTGCCAGAACATTCACAGACCTTGTCTCTCCGCATCCGATTGTCACACGTCCGTCGATCAGTGCTTCCTGCTCTGCCAGTTCTTTTTCTGTCTTATCAATCAGCCCGATAATTTCTTCTGCCCTGCGGCGCAGCAGGACCCCCGCATCTGTCAGCCGGATTCTCCTAGTTCCCCGTTCAAACAGGATTACCCCCAGTTCTTCTTCCATCTGGGACAGCTGACGGCTTAGGGTTGGCTGCGTGATATGCAGGACCTCTGCCGCACGGCTGATGTTTTCTTCCCGTGCTACGGCAAGAAAATAACGAAGTACTCTTGTTTCCATATATCTCCCTCTCGTTTTATTTGTTTCGTTTTTTATTTCTTTTCTGAAGCATATTTGAAAAAGGCTTTTTGCAAACTGCAGAAATGTTTTTCAAACACGCTTTGCTTTTGGGAAAGAATTTTCTTTCTTCTACTATATCGCTTTTTTTGTTTTCTGAAAAGAAAGTATTGATTCTTTTTTTCAAGTATGATACCTTGAAATTATTACGTACAGAGGTTCTGCGTTAAACTTAACGAAAATTTTCTGTACCTGCTTGCTATCTGCAGAAATCCGAAATAAGCATATCTTTTCTTTTTTCTGATTTCTTACGATGATTTTTTTATTAGGAGGGTTTTACTATGGTTTCACTTTTGCTGCCTGTCATTTATCTGGCATTCATCAGTCTTGGACTGCCGGATTCTCTGCTCGGCTCTGCGTGGCCGGTCATGTACCAGGAGCTTGGAACTTCTGTTTCCGCAGCCGGTATCATTTCCATGATTATCTCTGCCGGAACAATTGTTTCCAGTCTGAACAGTGACCGGCTGAACACACGGTTTGGCACCGGAAAGGTCACCGCTGTCAGTGTTCTGACAACCGCTGTGGCACTGTTTGGTTTTTCCATCAGCCATTCTTTCTGGGCCCTGTGCCTCTGGGGAATTCCCTACGGTCTCGGCGCCGGAAGCGTCGATGCCGCTTTGAATAACTACGTTGCGCTTCATTATAAGGCGCGCCATATGAGCTGGCTGCACTGCATGTGGGGTGTTGGCTGCAGTACCGGCCCTGTTGTGATGAGCTGGGCAATCAGTCACCTGAACTGGAACAAAGGATATCTCATCATTTCCATTTTCCAGATTGTGCTGACATTGGTTTTGTTCTTAAGCCTTCCTCTTTGGCAGAAACCTGTCGGAGCTGCCGAAGAGGATACCTCTGTTCCGGCGGAGCGGAGTTTTTCCAGTCTGATCCGTGTTCCTGGTGTCAAAGAGGTGCTGATCTGCTTTTTCTGTTACTGTGCAGTGGAATCTACTGCTGGCATGTGGGCTGCAAGTTATTGTACGCTGTTCCGCGGTATTGATGCACAGCGTGCCGCAAGCTGGGCCAGCCTGTTTTACATTGGTATTACCATCGGACGTTTTATCTGCGGTTTCGTTACCATGAAGCTGAACGATCAGAATATGATTCGTCTGGGACAGTTTTTCATCGCCGTTGGTGCGGTTCTGATGCTGCTGCCGCTTGGCGATTCCCTTCTTTTTATCGGCCTGATCCTGATCGGACTTGGCTGTGCGCCGATTTACCCTTCCATCATTCACGAGACCCCGGCAAACTTCGGTGCTGACTTAAGCCAGGGAGTCATCGGCATCCAGATGGCCTTTGCCTACGTTGGAACCTGCCTGATGCCGCCGGTTTTCGGTGTTCTCGGCCAGCATATTTCCTTCGGACTGTATCCGGTATTCCTGATGGCCATTTTGATTCTGATGGTTGTAATGGCAGAGCGGATGCACCGCGTAACGGCGGAAAAGAGAAATTCTTATAAAGCCAACTATTAATCCAATTATTCTGCAGCAGAATGGTCCCCTTGGATCAAACTCTGATATACTGCGTACAAAAAAGTACATCTGATCAGGTTACTCCCTGATCAGATGTACTTTTTGTAAATTTCGGAAATTTTTTCAAGCACGCTCCGCTTCAAACTCTTTCACCACATCCTCCAGCAGGTTTCTGATCTGCAGGTGCTGCAGACATACTTTCTCACATTTTCCGCATTTCACGCAGTCTGATGCCTTTCTGCCCGGTGCAGTATATACAAGATTGTGATAAGAAATACTGATACATCACGCCAATTTTCCTGTTTCATTCCTCAATCATGCCAAAGACATCTTCAATCTCGCCCATATACAGATAATGGAGATCGCCATCTTTATATAAAGTATCGCGCGTAAATTCCGGCAGATCTTCTTTCTCCATTCTGACCGCATAGATTTTTTTGCAGACAAAGGTCAGCTCTGCCTCTTCAAATCCAACCGCATTTCCCAGCATCTTCGGTGTCAGACTGGTCAGACTGATCTTATCCGGCACATCATTTCCCGATTTTGATCCCAGGATTCCAAGATCCTTCCGATATTTCTCTGGAAAAAAGCAGACCGTAAACTCGTCTTCCTTCTGCAGAATCTGATGCGTCCGGCGGCTTTCCCGGATAAATACGGTAATGATCTGCTTTCCTTTCTTTGGCGGTCCCCAGATCGTCCCCATCGTACCCCATCCGATCGTCATCGTATTATACTCCCTTGGCGTACCCGCAGTACACAAACCCCAGCGGTCATCAAAAATAGAAAACACATCATACTTTGCGGTTTTAAAATTCTCCATCGTAATGTTCATACTACATTCCCCTTTCGCTGATTTGCTTTGTTATCCTTAGCATACCGTACGGTAGTAACTACCGGGCAAGAACTTTTTTTTCGAAGCCTTGAATTTTTATAAAAACAGGGAATTTTTTTATTTTAGAAATAAGAATTGTATGTTATACTAATGAACGTTGCCACTCCCAGACAGGCAGAGAAGGGAGGGTTGACAGTGCAAGAACTATTCATTTCATTTTTTCTTTCCGTTATGGCAAGTATAGTAGCCTACTATATCTGCAAATGGCTGGACGGTAAGAAATAACTGGCAGCCAGCCTAAGGTTTAAGCCGCCTTGCCCAAAAGGCACAGAAAGCCCCACGAGTTGCAGCTCGTGGGGCTTTTGTTGACTTTGCAAGCCATTCATTTCATTGCCTATCGGCATTATAGCATATGAAAATTTAAAATGCAATATTCTTAAGTTTTAAAAATAAGATTTCTTTTTCATCTATTTTTCCACAACGCAAAAACCGGAATGTGTAAGCATTCCGGTTTCCAGTAGAGCGCGAGACGGGATTCGAACCCGCGACCCCAACCTTGGCAAGGTTGTACTCCACCCCTGAGCCACTCGCGCATTTATTAATTTTTATCTTGCTAAGTGCTCGCTGCACCTTACAAATGATACTATACAGGAACTCCCCTCATTTGTCAATACCTATTTTCAATTTTTTTCAAAAAAAATCAAAAGTATCTACGATTCCCTCAATTTTCGCTCTCCATCAGACACCCGCACAGCTGTCTTCCCCCCACAAATTCACACCGAACCACCCTCCTGACGAATCCAGACTCCTTTCCATCCGTCCTCCCAACCCCACATGCTCACGCCGATCCGCCTCCTGGCGGATCCAGACGCTTTACCCCCGTCCCCACCGTCAGACCTCGCGTGGCTTCGTACCTGCGGTGCAGCGGGCATAGAAAAAGAGGGCAAGAACTGTGAGCGCAGAAGGGGCCCGGAAAAATGGGATGACCTCTGGTGCACAATACCAGAGGTCAAAACGCACTGAGTCGGGAAAACATCAGGTTTCCTGACGAATTGCGTTGATTCTCATTTTTCCGGGCCCCTTCCGCGCCACAAGTTCCGCCCTCTTTTTCTCGCCCGCTGCACCGCAGGTACGAAGCCACGCGAGGTCGTCCGAGGTTGTCCGAGGTCGTCCGTATTCACCTCTACGCCTTCAGAATCGCGCTCAGCACATACTGATTATTTGAGAAGTTTTTCTGCGAAATATCCCCGAGTCTGATCAGGTCAACATCCAGCCACAGCTCCTCTGCTGCCACCATCATATTTGCAAACATAATCCCGAAATTCACCTCATCCCACTTCCGAAGCTTCTCCACACTGTGCTTCTTCGAGAAAATATGAATTCTGTTATCATACACCACAAATCTCCACGGCTGGCTGTTCATACTGGATGGCGACAGTCTCGCCGCTTCCAGCATCTGCGTCATCCACTGCCGCGGCACCTCTTTGAACACACAAAGATCCTCCAGCGGCAGTCTCTTTGCTTCACTTTGCCGTCTCGTATGCGAACCATGACTCTTACCAAAAGCGACGATCCCCACCAGCCGCTTTCCGTTCTTCTCAAGCTCCGCCTTTTTCACACGATTACTTCCGATAAAGCAGGTTCCCAGTCCGATACTGCACAGATACAGCACCATCTGTTCCATAATATAACCCACGTTCATCAGATATCGTTCTGACTCCTCCGAATAAAAAGCCATATAATACGGCGCCTTCACACTGAACATACTGAGCATTCTCTCCTGCCCTTTTCTGTTGTCCAGAATCGCCATATCCACACCGATGCCCGAAAACAGTGCCGGCATCTCCTTATAATGCTCCCAAATCTTATCCAAAGTCTGCGGCGGAAGCGTATCAAAACAATAATTCCTTACTGATTTTCTAACAAAAATAGCCTCATATAAATTCATACTCTCACCCTTACTTCATCTGCTATCCGTCTGTTTTTGTTACAGTTCACTGCTGAATGAACAGTAATATTTCTTTCATAGCCGGCCGCGGCCCGCTCCCCATTTTTACAGGAGCAAAGCCGCATTCCGAAAAATTTACGTTTAATCTTCCGCATTCGACAGAAATACGGAAATTCTCCCTCTTAATCGCAAATATTTTTCAATTTCCAGCTCATCCATTTTTACTCTGTAATAATATTGTAACATATCCAAAAACTTTTTCAAGGGAAAAACGCGCCAAATTTTGTATATTTTTCACACATATTTCCCATCAAATTTATGCAACTTTAAAACCTGTACTTACGCTTCCGCGGTCAGCTTCTCCAGCTCCTCCACATAAGAAGCAAACACATCCAGCGCCTCTTCCACCGGCTCCGGCTTCGTCATATCGACGCCGCAGATCTTCAAAAGGTCAATCGGATCCATCGAGCAGCCGCCGCTTAAGAACTGTTTGTACTTCTCCACGATACCCGGCTCCCCTGCCAGGATCTTGCTGCTGATCGCAATCGCCGCCGAAAATCCCGTTGCATACTGATATACATAGAACGGTGTATAAAAATGCGGAATTCTCGCCCATTCCAGCGCGATCTGCGGATCCGAAATCATATCCGGTCCGAAATACTCCTTGTTGATCGACAGATACAGCTCCGAAATACCGTCCGCCGTCAGCGTGCCTTCCTCTGCCATCTTCTCATGAATCCGCTTCTCAAACTCCGCAAACATCGTCTGGCGGAACACCGTTCCCTTAAACTGATCCAGGAAATAATTCAGCAGGAAAATCTTCTCCTCTTTTTCTTTCGCATGCTTCAGCAGATAGCGGATCAGCAGTGCCTCGTTGCAGGTTGATGCCACCTCAGCGACAAAGAGGCGGTACTCCGCATACGTAAACGGCTGCGTATGGTTCGAATACCAGGAATGCAGCGAATGGCCCATCTCATGCGCCAGTGTGAAGACCGAATCGATATTTCCGTTAAAGCTCATCAGCACATACGGATGGGAATCGTAAGAACCCCAGGAGTAAGCACCGCTCTTTTTTCCTTCGTTCTCATAAACATCCACCCAGCGCTCCGAAAAGCCCTTGTCCAGCAGTGCCACATAATCATCCCCGAGCACGGCAAGCGCTTTCTTCACGATCTCGATCGCCTGCTCATACGTATATTTCTGCTCGTACTCTTTCGTCAGAGAAACGTAAACATCATACATATGAAGTTCATCCACACCGAGCAGCTTTTTACGCAGTGCCACGTAGCGGTACATCGCCGGCATTTTTGCATGAATTGCCTCGAGCAGCTTGTCGTAAACCAAAACCGGGATATTTCCGCCATCCAGCGATGCAGCCAGTGCAGATGGATATTTTCTTACATCTGCAAAGAATGCGGCCTGTTTCAGATTGGCACCGAACGTTGCGGCGAGCATGTTTTTGTGTTTTTCATACTCCGCATAATACTTCTCAAACGCTTCTTTTCTGACCCGGCGGTCCTTGGACTGTAAAAATCCGACGAAGGTGCCGTGGCTCAGTGGAACCTGATTTTCCTCTTCATCCGTGACCGGCTGGAATCTGAGGTCTGCGTTCGAAAATGCCGAGAAAATCTGATCCGGGCTGGATGCCATCTCTCCGGCTTTTGCAAGAATCGCCTCCATCTCCGGCGAGAGAATGTGCTCTTTCTTGCGGAAGTTTTCTTTTAATATGCGATCGTACAGACGGAGCGGCTCATATGCTTTTTCAAATTCTGTAACCGTCTCCTCGTCAAGCTCGAGGATCTCAGGCTCTACGAAAGAAGAGGCATCCGCAAGAACAGCCATCATGCTGTCCATCTTTCCGGCATAGCCCTGATACTTCTGATTTCCCATATCCTGGTGATATTTCTGGCTTGCATAGACATACAGGCTGGAAAAGACGCGGCTGATGTCATCCAGACCGGAAAGAACGTCATACAGCGCTTCTGCACTCTCTTTCATTGTTCCCTGTTTTGCGCGGAACGCTTCTATTTTCTTCGAAAGCTCCTGCTCTGTTTTCTCAAATTCTTCATCACTACCAAACAAACTCGAAAGATCCCAGCAGTACACCGGATCCATCTCTTCTCTTTTTTTCAGTTTAATTTCTGCCATATTTCTCCCTTCATCCATCTTTTTAGACGGAACCATTTCTGCGGTTTTTCTTCTAATACTAATGTGCCGCACTTACGCTTAGTTTACCACAATTTAACCTCTAAATCTAAAATTTTTTCTTAATTTTCTTGACAAATCCATAAAACGATTGTATGATTGTACTATCAAATTAATACAGTAGTACAAAAGGAGTGAATGCCATATGCCATGGAATCTTGATTCCTCGCGGCCGATCTATCTGCAGATCATCGAGCGGGTACAGATGGACATCATCACCGGGCGCTATCAGCCGGGCGATAAGCTTCCGTCCGTCCGCGATCTCGCGCAGGAGGCCGCCGTCAACCCGAACACAATGCAGAAAGCGCTTTCCGAACTGGAACGCAGCGGACTGATCTATTCCCAGCGGACCAGCGGACGCTTTATTACCGAAGATAAGGAGTTGATTCATCAGATGAAAAAAGAACTTGCCGCCGCAGAAGTATCTGCTTTTGTTGCCCACATGAAACAGCTCGGCATAACCCCGGAGGAAATCCGGCAGCTACTTGCCGAAACGATTGAGGAGGAAGAAAATCATGAGTGAACTTATAACGTGTAAAGACCTGACGAAGCGCTTCGGAAACCACACCGCGCTCGATCATCTCAACCTTTCCCTGGATTCCGGGAAAATTATCGGACTGCTGGGGCCCAACGGAAGCGGAAAGACGACGCTCTTAAAGCTGCTGAACGGACTGCTGACCCCGAGTGAGGGTGAAGTCCTCATCGCCGGAAATCATCCCGGTATTGAGACAAAACGGATCGTCTCCTATCTGCCGGATAAAATGTATCTCGGCAGCTGGATGCGCGTCTCGGATCTTTTAACGTATTACAGCGATTTCTTTGAGGACTTTGACATGTCCCGCGCCAATGCCATGCTGGAATCCTTAAAAATCAGCCCGAAGGACCGTTTGAAAACGATGTCGAAGGGAACGAAAGAGAAAGTCCAGCTCATCCTCACGATGAGCCGCCGCGCAAAGCTCTACTGCCTCGACGAGCCGATTGCAGGCGTCGATCCGGCAGCACGCGATTACATTTTATCTACGATTTTAAACAACTACGAACCAGACGCATCCATCCTCATCTCAACACATCTGATTTCCGATGTCGAAAATATTCTCGATGAGGTCATCTTTATCCAGGAGGGTCAGTTAAAACTGCACGCCTCGGTTGAGGATATCCGGATGCAGGAGGGTGAATCGATTGATTCTTATTTCAGGGAGGTATTCAAATGTTAAAAAAATGTCTGAAACATGAGTGGAAAGCATGCTGGAAAAACATGGCGCTGCTGAACGGTGCCGCCATTTTCATGGGCGCTCTCGGAGGCTTCGGATTCCTCTTTTCCCAGCTTTCTGAGCTGCCGGATCTGCTGATCGTCCTCTATCTGTTTGCGTACGTTTTGATTGTGATCGCCGCATCCGTCATGACACAGGTGCTGATGATCCAGCGCTACTATAAAAATCTTTTTACCGACGAAGGGTATCTGACCAACGTCCTTCCGGTATCGGCAACGGATCATATTCTCTCCAAAATGCTGGTTTTCGGCGCATGGAGCATCTTAAACGCACTTTCCGTTCTCGCTTCCTTCGCTTTTTTGCTTCTGCCGTCCGCAATCCGGTATTTTACCGCAAACACCCTGCTTTTTTACAACAAGACCATGACCTTTTCCGATTTTCTGTCCTATCTCTGGGCACAGATTACCTGTGTTGCCGATGCTGCTTTTTCCCTGATCGGCATCACGAACCACATCGGTATGGCACTGTTTTCCATCGTTGGCTTCTTCGCTTCGCTGTTCTTTGGCATTCTTCTGTTCTATGCCGCCATCAGCATCGGAAGCCTGGTATCCAGCCACAAAATTCTGACGGCTGTCCTCTCTTACATCGGCATGACTACCGTGATCCAGATCTTTGGCGGAATCAGCATCGTCCGTGTTTTCCAGGACTCCACACCGACTGCTGTGGTTACCACATCCTCGGTTTCTACACTTATCATCACCGTGGTGCTCTGCGTTGTTCTGTTCCTGATCTGCCGCTATATCTTAAGCAGACGGCTGAATCTTTCATAAAAATTGCATTAAAAAGCGCCGCCGCGGACGAACCGAATCGTCTGCGGCGGCGTTTTGTATGCATGTTCTGCACTTATGCCAGATGCCAGATATCCTCGTTGTACTGTGCAATGGTACGGTCGGAGGAGAAGAAGCCTGCTTTTGCGATGTTGATCAGGCACTTCTTATTCCATGCATCTTTGTTCTCGTAGTCTTTGTATACTCTTTCTTTTGTCTTGATGTACTCTTTCAGGTCGAGCAGCGTCATGAACCAGTCTTTGTTCAGGATCTCTTTGTAGAGTCTCTCCAGGCAAACCTTGTCGCCGATAGCAAGAAGCTCATCGCTGACGATGAAATCAACCAGCTTTGCAATCTCCGGATCTTCGTCATAGATGTCTTTTGAGCAGTAAGCAGCATCTGCGTACAGGTCGATGACATCCTGCGGTTTCTTTCCGAAGATGTAGATGTTCTCTTTTCCGACAAGATCGCCAATCTCAACGTTTGCACCGTCTTCTGTTCCAAGCGTCAGGGCACCGTTCAGCATAAATTTCATGTTTCCGGTTCCGGAAGCCTCTTTGGATGCCAGGGAGATCTGCTCGGAGATATCTGCTGCCGGGATCACCTTTGCAGCTTTTGATACGTTGTAGTTCTCAAGCATAATCACTTTGAAGTACGGGCTTACCTCAGGATCGTTATCAATCAGCTCCTGCAGGCACAGGATCAGATGGATGATATCTTTTGCGATGATATAAGCCGGTGCAGCCTTTGCACCGAATACCATGGTGATCGGGGTTTTCGGCTTGTTGCCGCTCTTGATATCCATGTATTTGTAAATAGCGTACAGGGCGTTCATCTGCTGGCGTTTGTACTCATGAAGACGTTTTACCTGTACATCGATGATGGAATTTTCATCCAGCGCGATATTCTGTGTCTCATACAGGAACTGTTTGAGATCCAGTTTGCGGTTGTGTTTGATCTCCTCAAGTTTTGCAAGAACCTTCTTGTTGTCTTTGTATTTGAGCAGTTTTTCCAGCTCGTCGGCATCTTTTTTGAATCCCGGTCCGATCAGGCTCTCGATATACTGTGCCAGTTCACGGTTGCAGTGCAGCAGCCAGCGGCGGAAAGTGATTCCGTTTGTCTTGTTGTTGAATTTCTCCGGATAAATATCGTAGAACGGTTTCAGCTCGGAGTTTTTCAGGATCTCGGTGTGCAGTGCTGCAACGCCGTTAACAGAAAATCCGTAGTGGATATCCATGTGTGCCATGTGGACGCGCTGATCCTTGTCGATGATCGCTACTTTCTCATCTTTGTATTTCTTCTTTGCCTGTGCGTCCAGCTCGTGGATAATCGGCATCAGGTGCGGAACAACCTCCTCGAGGTAATCGATCGGCCATTTTTCCAGTGCCTCTGCCAGGATGGTGTGGTTGGTGTAAGCACAGGTCTTGCTTACAACATCGATGGCTTCCTGCATGGTAAAGCCTCTCTCCTGCAGCAGACGGATCAGCTCCGGAATCACCATGGACGGATGGGTATCGTTGATCTGGATCACAACGTGATCATACAGCCTGTGCAGATCATAGCCCTTCTGCTCGCACTCCATCAGGATAAACTGTGCGCCGTTGCTGACCATGAAATACTGCTGGTAGATACGAAGCAGCTGTCCGGCACGGTCGCTGTCATCCGGGTAGAGGAACAGTGTCAGGTTTTTCTGGATCTGATGCTTGTCAAAGTTGATGCTGTCTGATGGAACGATGCTCTCGTCTACAGTGTCTACATCGAACAGATGAAGACGGTTGCAGCCATTGTTGTAACCCGGTACGTCGATATCATACAGGGTAGAATGCATCGTGAAGTTTTTATACGGAACCGCAAAGGATACCGGCTGTCTAACGAGCCAGCTCTCATTTGTGATCCATGGATTTTTCACTTCTTTCTGTTTGTGGTCGACCAGAAGCTGGCGGAACAGACCGAAGTGATAATTAAGGCCGATACCGTCTCCCGGCAGGCCAAGCGTTGCGATAGAATCAAGGAAGCATGCTGCCAGACGGCCGAGACCTCCGTTTCCAAGGGACGGCTCCATTTCCATCTCCTCGATCTCGGTCAGCTCTCTTCCGTGAGCTGCAAGTGCTTTTTCAACTTCCTCGTACATGCCAAGGTTAATCAGGTTATTGGACAGCAGTTTTCCGATCAGAAACTCTGCTGAAATATAATACAGCTTCTTACTTCCGGTGTTTCTTTTGCGACCTGCCATCTCCTGTTTGGTGATAACCATCAGGGCTTCAAAGATTTCGCTCTTTGTGCAGTTGTCCAGATCTCTTCCAAAACGCTCTTTTAAGATTGCCTGAATTCTTTCTTCCATTTTTTTCTCCTCGTATTGCTGTGGATAAATTCCCACAGTGTCATTTAGTTGCGCTGCCATTCCGGATTTCCTGCAATTGGCAGCTTTCGCAGTTCCATTCAAAGCTTTTCCCTGAATGGGACGGTTCACTTCTGAATCACTTTTGGGGGCAGCGAAACAGCAAATATTTTACTGCTGCGCGATCCGCGACTTCGTAGATTCCCTTACGACGAGTTCCCCATCGTATACTTTGCTGCAGGGTTCTTCTTTTCCTGAAATTAAGGAAAACAGCATCTTCGCCGTCTCTGCGGCAAGCTGCTCCACCGGCTGACGGATCGTTGTGATGCTGGGTATATAATACTCTCCTGCATCAATTCCGTCAAATCCGGCAACGGAAATATCATCCGGCACGGTAAGCCCGGCCTCTTTTAAGGCACGGCACGCACCGATTGCCAGCGTATCCGCGGTGGCATACAGCGCGGAAAACTCCGTCTTTTTTTCCAGAATTTCTTTTGTTATCTTGTACCCTGTGGCGAAAGAATACGTGTCGTCCTTCGTCATATGAAATACCAGATCAGGGTCATAAGGTATCCCATGATCCAGTAAAGCCTGGCGGTACGCATTCAGACGGAGCCGTCCGATACTGATGTCGTCCTCGCAGGCGGTAATGATGGCAATGCGCCGGTGCCCGAGACCACAGAGATAATCTACCATCTTATAGCTTTCCCTGTAGTCATCGACCGATACGCTCGCGCACGGTTTTCCTCCGTCTGAAACCGCCCCGATTGTACTGATCACGTACGGAACCGGGATCTGCGCCATTTTCTCATGCGGATGCGTAAAGTTTCCGCCGAGGAAAATGATGCCGCGCAGCCGTTTTTCTTTGACGATCTCGATCGCGGAGTCTACCTCATTTGCCTTTTCCTCTACTCGCTCAATAATGCAGGAGTATTTCTTTTTTCGCACAACCTCTTCAATCACACTGATCATGTTGTTGAAGAACATGTTGTCCATGCCTTTTACCAGAATGGCAATCGCTTTGGCATTCGACCGCTTCAGGTTTCTGGCACTGTTGTTCGGTACGTAATTCGATTCGGCAATGACCTTTAAAATCATCTCTTTTGTTTCCGGATTGATGTCCGGATGATTGTTCATCGCTCTCGATACGGTACTCACGCCTACCTTACATTTGCGGGCAATGTCCCTGATTGTTACCTGTTCCATATTCTGCAGGCCTCTCCTTTAAACTCTGTACCTGTTCTGCCGGAATCTCTTCCGGCTTGTTTTCCCGGCCTGTTTTGCTTTCTCTCCGGCGCGTATTTTTATTTTGCAATACGTGCTGTAATCTGTGTCAGCCGATGAATTCTCTTTGCCAGCTCCTGTGTAAACTGTCCCGGAAGCAGGCGCCATTTCCAGTTATTTCCAAGTGTAGACGGATAGTTAATTCTCGCCTCCGTTCCAAGACCTAAAAATTCCTGCATCGGAGTGACAGCCAGATTTGCCACGCTCTCCATTGACATGCGAATGAAATCCCACGGGAGTTCCTCGTCGGTACTCTTTGCATTTCCCATATACTCTTTGGAGAATTCGCGGTCTTCCTCACTCATGACATAATACCATCCAAGAATGGTATCATTGTCGTGCGTTCCGGTGTAGACAACACAGTTTCTCTCGTAATTGTGCGGCAGATAATCGCTCTCCTCACGGGAGTCAAAAGCAAACTGCAGCACCTTCATACCCGGATAGCCGGATTCTTTCACCATTTCGATCACGCTCTCGGTAAGATATCCCAGGTCTTCTGCGATGACATCCACATCGCCAAGCTTTTCTTTGACGGTGTTGAACAGATCCATGCCCGGTCCTTTTTCCCAGTGGCCGCGCTCTGCCGTCTGATCACCGAACGGGATGGAATAATATTCATCAAATCCGCGAAAATGGTCGATGCGGACAGTATCGTACAGTTTAAACACGTGAGCCAGACGTAACAGCCACCATGCATAACCTGTGCTCTTATGATAGTCCCATTTGTATAACGGGTTGCCCCAGAGCTGTCCGGTTGCGGAGAACGCATCCGGCGGGCATCCGGCAACTGCTTTTGGCTGGTTGTCCTCATCAAACTGGAACAGAACCGGATTTGCCCAGGTGTCAGCGCTGTCAAATGCCACATAAATCGGAATATCACCGATGATACGGATACCCTTTTCATTTGCGTATGCTTTCAATGCTTTCCACTGTTTCAGGAACATAAACTGCTGGAATTTGTAAAATGCAACCTCCCCGGCAAGTTCTTCCCGTTTCTGATTCAGTGCTGCTTCTTCTCTGTCCTTTAATTCTGCCGGCCACTCACTCCAGCTGATTCCGCCGAGTGCATCCTTAATCGCCATATACAGCGCATAATCCTCCAGCCAGTAACCATTTTCCGATACAAATGCATCATATACGTCATCTGCCGCAAATCTTTCAAATGCTTTTCTGAGTACTTTGAAACGGGACAGATAAATCTTTTCGTAATCAATATACTCCGCATTGTCACCGAAATCGCACGCATCACACTCTTCTTCTGTCAAAAGTTCCTCTTTTACCAGGGTCTCCAGATCAATAAAATATGGATTTCCTGCAAAAGTAGAGAACGACTGGTACGGCGAATCTCCATATCCCGTCGGTCCAAGTGGAAGAATCTGCCAGTAGCTCTGGCCGGCCTCCTCCAGGCGATCCACAAATTCATACGCTTCTTTCGAAAAACATCCGATTCCATATCGGGACGGCAGCGAAGCTACCGGAAGTAAAATACCACTTGTTCTCATTTTTAAACCCTTTCTCCTTGTCGTTTTTTCTATCCATCCGACCCCACAAATACATAATTCCTGTTCACGGATACGCAGCAAATTGTAACTTATACAGCCCTTCTAGCCAGCTCATTTTGTTTCGTAAAAACAGGGCTGCCTGTATCTCGTCTGTATTTTCGGAAACGGTGTCGGTAACGTTTCCGGAACTCGTTATATTTACAATACCATACTCTGCATCAAAAAACAATCCCCAAAACCCTTATCATATTTACCAAATATTGAATACTCTGTTTATTCAAAACAACGAATTTGCATTTTTGTAACGATGCAAAGCCATACATAAAAAGACAGCATGCGGGGGGGCGGAACCGCTTTGGGCACTTAAAAATCATGAATTTTTCAAGCCTCCCATATAGGTTCTGTCCACGCATGCTGTCTTTTGCGGTATCTGTTTTTCACTTAAAACTCCAGAATAATCTTTGTTCCGGTTCCAAGCGTACTCTCAATTTTAATCTTCGCATCATGAAGAATTGCTCCATGCTTCACAATGGAAAGTCCAAGTCCGGTACCTCCCGTTTCGCGGGAATGACTCTTATCCACACGATAGAACCGTTCAAAGATCCGCTCCTGATCTTCCTTTGCAATTCCAATTCCGGTATCTGCCACAGATACCACTGCCCGTCCGTTTCTTCCGCGTGAAACCGTCACTTCAACTTCACCGTCCTTGCGGTTGTACTTGATCGCATTGTCGCAGAGATTGTAGATCATCTCATAGAGAACCTGTCGTGCACCTTTGATCCGGCAGCTCTCTCCTCTCAGTGTCATCTTCACCTGCTGCTCCTTTGCCCGTATGGAAAGATGTCCCTCGACATCACGGCAGATCTGCATCAGATCCACTTCCTCCATCGGGATTGACTGGTCGTTTTCGTCCAGTCTGGACAGCTTGATAATATCCTCGACAAGAGAGCTTAACCGGCTCGCCTCACTGTGGATTCTGCCCGCAAATTTGGGAATATCCTCCGGTTTTACCATGTTGTTTTCGATGATCTCCGCATATCCGGAAATCGACATCAGCGGTGTTTTCAGCTCATGTGACACATTGGCTGAAAACTCACGGCGCATCACCTCGGCTTTCTGTTTTTCCGTCACATCCAGCACCAGGATTACCGCACCGGATACAACACGGTCCACACGCACCGGATTTGCAAGAAGCTGATAGACTCTTCCATTTATCTCCAGCATCCGTTCCTCGGAACTGCCCTCCAGCGCATGATCCAGTGCCTCCTTCAGCTGCTCGTTGCGGCTGACTGTCACGATATTGTGGTTGATGCACTCCTCCGCTGTCACATCAAACAGATTCTGTGCCGAACGGTTGATGGAAAGTACGACCGACTGGTTTGTCACGATCAGACCATCCTTCATATATTCCGTGATTGCAAGATACTCCTCCTGATTATGGCGGAGCTCCTCCATCTGCTGCTGAATCTGCTTCTGCTGCTGATGAATTCTTCCAAGCAGCGGACTCAATTCCTCATACGCTTTGTTGTCCAGCGGATGATTCAGATCAATCTCATTGATCGGCTTTACAAGCGCCTTTGTCATATGGCTGACCATCAGCAGCTCCACGACAAGGACTGCCGCAATCAGTACAACCACCAGCCATATATTCCGCAGCATCACACCGAACACACTGTCTGTTGTCAGGGAAACACGGATGATTTTTCCATTGTCCAGGCGCAATGCCGTATAATATGTTTTGCTCCGCAGGGTCTCGGAATAACGGGAAATATTGCTTTCCCCGGTCTTTTCCGCCTCAATCACCTCCGGCCGCCCGGAATGGTTTCCCATCATGTTCTCATCCTCGACCGAATCAAACAGAACGGTTCCGTCCGTGTCAATCAGGGTAACCCGGCTTGCCGTAATCTTGCCGGCCGGTTTATCCAGACTGTCATCACCCATCTTGTCCAGAAAATACCTGTAATACTCACATTCATTTCTCACCGAAACACGAAGCTGCTCCGCCGTATTGTTGTACATTGCCCAGCTCATGGTGAAAAAAGTCAGGATAATCGCAGCGATAATCAACGCTCCCGCATGTTGAAAGACTTTTTTACGCATCTTACTTTCTCAGCCTCCTATCCGGTATCCCACGCCGCGGACCGTCTCGATCAGCTCGCCGCATTCGCCCAGCTTCTGGCGGAGTGTACGCACATGAACGTCTACCGTACGGGTTTCTCCGTCAAAATCATAGCCCCAGACATGGCCGAGCAGACGGTCTCTCGTAAGGACAATTCCTTTATTTTCCATTAAAAATTTCAGCAGTTCAAACTCTTTTAAAGTCAGGGTAACCTTCTCCCCTTTGGCCAGAACCTGATGCTGTTTCACCTGGATCTGCAGATCCCCGGTCTCCAGCACATCGTTTTCCTTCTCTTCTTTTCCGGCACGGCGCAGCACGGCACGTACCCTTGCGATAAATTCCATCATGCCGAACGGCTTGGTAATATAGTCATCGGCTCCGCAGTCAAGGCCCATGACCTTATCATACTCAGCGCCCTTTGCCGTTACCATAATGACCGGAATTTCCTTTGTTACTTCCGATGCCTTGAGGCGTGAAAGAATTTCAAGACCATCCTCTCCCGGAAGCATGATATCCAGGAGAATCAGATCCGGAAGCTGTTCTGCAATAGCTGCATTCAGCTCTTTTCCGCTTTCCAGGCCTCTTGCGGTAAAACCGCTCGATTCCAGTGTGTATACGATCAGTTCCCGTATATTTCTTTCATCTTCCACGCAGTAGATCATCTGTTATTCCCCTTTATGGTGACCGTTAATGGAGTACACAACCCATTCCGCAATGTTTGTTGCATGGTCACCGATTCTTTCATAATATTTTGCAATCATCAGATAGTCCAGAGACTGGACATCTGTGGTAATTCCCTTTCGCATACCCTGCAGAATTTCATCCTTGACCTCATCAAAAAGATCATCCACGATATCATCGAAATCGATAACCTCCCGTGCAAGCTTCAGATCCTGCTTAACGTATGCATCGATGCATTTTGTTACCATAGAAGCTGTTACTTTCGCCATATCCTTCAGACGGATGCTTGCATCCGGCACACCAAGACTCGTTACTTTTACGATATCCGCAATATCCGCTGCCTGGTCTCCGATCCGCTCCATATCGGTAATCATTTTTAATGCCGCAGATACCTGGCGCAGATCACGTGCTACCGGCTGCTGCTGTAAAATGATGCGGAAGCAGAGATCCTCGATCTCCCGTTCTTTCGCATCGACAACCTGGTCTTTTTTGATAATCTCTTCTGCCGCTCTCTGGTTTCCCTCCAGCAGAACCTCATATGTCCGTCCGATTGCCTGCTCGCAGAGTGCGCCAAGCTCAATCAGCTCCGTGTGCAGAATTTCCATCTGCTGCTCAAATCTTTCCCTCATATCAGCCAAACCTCCCTGTAATGTAATCCTCTGTCCGTTTATCCTTCGGCATGGAGAAGATCTGTTCGGTCTCTCCGTATTCTACTACCTCTCCTAACAGGAAAAATGCGGTTTTGTCGGAAATTCTGGCTGCCTGCTGCATATTGTGGGTTACCATGATAATAGTATAATCTTTTTTCAGTTCTACCGCAAGATCTTCGATTTTGGACGTAGAAATCGGATCCAGTGCCGAGGTTGGTTCATCCATCAGAAGAACCTCCGGCTGTACGGCAAGAGCACGCGCAATGCAAAGACGCTGCTGTTGTCCGCCGGACATGCCAAGTGCGCTTTTCTTCAAACGGTCCTTCACCTCATCCCAGATTGCTGCCTGTCGAAGAGACTGTTCCACAATATCATCCAGCTTCGCTTTGGAACGGATACCATGAGTTCTCGGTCCGTAGGCGATATTGTCGTAAATGCTCATCGGGAACGGATTTGGTTTCTGAAATACCATGCCGACCCGTTTGCGGAGTCCGTTGACATCCATTTTTCCGCTGTAGATGTTTTCTCCGTCCAGCAACATTTCACCGGTGATCCGGCAGCCCGGAACGAGATCGTTCATTCTGTTGATGGATTTTAACAGGGTCGATTTACCACAGCCGGAAGGTCCGATAAAAGCCGTCACTTCATTGGCATCAATGCTCAAGTTGATATTTTTTAATGCATGAAAGTCTCCGTAATAAAGATCCATATTGGATACATCTATTTTGCTCATGTTTTTTCCTCGTCTCTCTTTTATTTCTTTGCAATTTTCTTCGCAATCATTCCGGAACAGCCGTTGATCAGAAGGACAATCAGCATCAGGATGACGCCGGTTGCATACATCTGATTCATATAAAGGCCTTCACTGGAAAGTGCATACATATGAACGGCAAGAGTACGGCCGGAATCCATAAGGCCTGCCACCTTTGCAATCGTTCCTGCTGTGAAAAGAAGTGCTGCCGTCTCTCCTACGACACGGCCTGTCGCAAGAATGACACCGGAAAGAATGCCGGGGACGGCAGATGGAAGAACAATTTTAAAAATCGTACGAAGCTTTCCGGCTCCCAGTCCAAAGCTTGCTTCCCGATAGGAATCCGGAACCGATTTTAAGGCTTCTTCTGCTGTTCGCATAATCAGCGGAAGAATCATGATGGCAAGGGTACAGGCACCGGACATCATCGAGTATCCCATTTTCAGGGTTTTCGTAAAAAACAGCATACCGAACAAACCGTAAACGATCGACGGAATACCGGAAAGGGTCTCTGCCGTAATCCGGATCAGCCCAACCAGTTTTCCGCGTTTGTTGGCATATTCAACCAGATAAATCGCCGAGAAAATGCCGAGGGGCGCAGCAAGCAGCAGGGAAAGTACTGTCATCGTAACAGTGTTGATGATCGCCGGAAGCATCGTAACATTCTCTGTATTATAGGTCCATGCAAACTGCTCCAGTGTCAGGTTTTTCACACCGTGGATCAGAATAAATCCAACCAGAAAAACCAGAATAGCAAGTGCAAGAATGGCCGCTCCACAGGTAATTCCGGTCAGTACCGAAGAAAAAACACTTTTGTGATACGTAACCTTTGTTCTTTCTTTTTCTTTTGTATTTATTTTTACAGCTTCCATTGTATTTACAGCTCCATTTCCTTTAATCACCATAATGTACCCTCCGGTTCAGCATAGACACCGATAAATTGATCAGCAGGATAAAGACAAACAGCACAACACCCGTTGCAATCAGCGCTTCCCGGTGAAGTCCGGATGCATATCCCATCTCCAGTACAATATTGGCTGTCATGGTACGAAGGCCTTCTGTGATTCCTTTTGGCATACGAGGCTGGTTTCCGGCAATCATAATCACTGCCATCGTCTCTCCGATGGCGCGTCCGATGCCAAGAACGATGCCGGCCAGGATTCCGGATTTTGCCGCCGGGACAACTGCAAAGAAAACGCTCTGGGAATGCGTTGCACCAAGGCCAAGGCTTGCTTCATAGTAGGATTCCGGAACGCTTGTAATGGCGGATTCTGTTACACCGACCACGGTCGGAAGAATCATAACGGCCAGAAGAATAGATGCCGTCAGCATTGTGTTTCCGTTTTTGCCTGTCAGCTGTGCCATCAACGGGACGATCACAACCAGTCCGAAAAATCCATATACGATAGACGGAATACCGGCCATCAGGTTAATACCTGATTTGCAGATGCCGTAAAACTTTTTCGGACAGTAACGGGAAAGAAACACCGAAGTAAGAATGGCAACCGGCACACCCATCAGGATTGCAAGGCCGGTCACGCAGATACTGCCGACAATCATCGGCAGGATACCGAAAATATTGTTTCCCGGTTTCCACACGGTACCGGTCAAAAATTTCAGCGGTCCGATTTTAAAAATGGCAGGAACACCATTCATGAACAGGAAAATGCAGATCAGTGCAACAGCCAGTACGGAGCAGCACGCCGCAATCAGGAATACAAGTTTCATGATCGTTTCTCTTAGTTTCATAAGATAAATCCTTTCATTTCATTGTTTCGCGGAGCGTGTTTGAAAAAGACTTTCGTTTTTTTCTTACGAACTGCTTTTTCAAGCACGTTCCGAAAGACAGCTTCTTTTTCTGAACATTTTCGGATACGGAAGTAAGAGCGATTTTCCATTGTTCGCCCTTACTTCTTTTTCCATTGCTTTATACATTCTTTATTTTACATCTGCCCAGTCGGTTGTGTCGCCAACATAGATGCTCTTTACCTGATCGCTGGTCAGCCCATCAGTCGGGTTCTCTTTGTTTACGATGACAGCAATACCGTCGGTTGCGATTACGGTTGCGGTAAGCCCTGAGGATTTCTCCTCATCCTTTAAGTCACGGGATGCCATACCGATGTCGCAGAGACCGTCGCTTGCGGAAGTGATACCTGTCGTGGAATCGCTCTGCTGTACTTCGATGTTAGCGTTTGAATTTACTTTTGTATAAGCCTCTTTTAATTTTTCCATCAGTGGTGTTACAGAGGAAGATCCTGCTACCACAACCTTTTCACCGCTGCAGTTTCCTTCGTAGGCTTTGGTATCTTTGATTGCAATATATCCGTCATCTGAAACAACCTGCTGTCCGTCGGTGCTTAAGATGTAGTCCATGAAATCCTGCGCATCTGCGGAAAGACCGTCTTTTGTTACAATGTTGAACGGACGGCTTACTTTATAGGAACCGTTTTCTACGTTCTCTGCGCTTGCCTCTGCTCCGTCGATTTTCAGTGCTTTGACTTCATCATTTAAGGATCCAAGGGAGATATAACCGATTGCGTACTGGTTACCTGCCACTGTGCTCATCATAACGGAAGTATTGTTGGTGATCTGTGCATCAACGGTGGTGTTGTCTACTTTCTCACCTGCATCGTTTTTCTCTTCTACACCGAACAGCTCGATGAATGCACCTCTGGTACCGGAACCATCCTCACGGGAGATGACACTGATCTGTCCGGAAAAATCTCCGCCTGCTGCGGTGCTGTCATCGTCTGTGCTGCCATCTACCTCTGTTGCAGAAGCCTCTTTTGTAGTGTCTGCTGTGGAAGAACTGCTGCTGTCACTGCTTCCACATCCTGCAAGCATTCCTGCAGCCATCATTGCGGTTAAGGTGATTGCAATTACTTTTCTCTTCATAATATTCTTTTCTCCTCTTTTCACACGGGATTTTTGTGATTTCTATTTTGTAAAATCGCAATCCCGATGTTTTTTACATTTCGTTTTTACAGGTATCATCATAACAACGGCGTGTAAAATGCAAAATCTCAGAGATGTTAAGTTTATGTAAAACATGAGTTTTTCCTTTTTTACATTCCATTTTTCCGGTTGTAAACCGCTCCGTCACATCTCTCACAAGTGGCACATTTTTTCCGCGCAGTGCGATCCTGCCCAAAGGATCTTTTTCTCCACAGGAAATTTCAACAAGATTTCCCATAGAAAAAAAGGCTCCCCGGAATACTCTTTTTTCAGAGTATTCCGGGGAGCCTTTTTCTAAAGCATATGCAAAATCGGATATTCGCAATCTGCTTATTCCGTCACCGGCACGTCAAGCTTTTCGGACGCTTCTTTTAACAGGTCAATGATCGGCAGATGCTGCGGGCATACACTCTCACACTGACCGCACTGCACGCAGTCTTCTGCTTTTCCCGATGTTTCCAGCAGCTTTTTATAATAATTTTTCGCGCGGTCTTCTTCTCCATACAGGCGGATGGTATTCAATGCCTTGAATACATCTGGAATCGCGATTCCCATCGGACATCCGTCGCAGCAGTAACGACAGGCGGTACATGGAACTGCCGGACTCTTTTTCAGCGCTTCCTGTGCTTTGGCGATCACTGCTTTTTCTTCCTCGTTTAACGGTACAAAATTTCGGAAGGTTTTGATATTATCCTCCATCTGTTCCTCGTTTGACATACCGGAGAGCACGGTTGCAACACCCGGGAGAGAAGCCGCAAAGCGGAGTGCCCAGGACGCAATCGATGCATCCGGATGAACGCGTTTCATCTCTGCTTCAATCTCTTTGCCTGCTGATGCAAGGGAACCGCCCTTTACCGGCTCCATAACAAGGAACGGCATATCGTATTTCCGAAGCACCTCATACAGACGTCCGGACTGGATCAGCGGATTGTCCCAGTCAGCATAGTTCATCTGGATCTGGACAATTTCGACCTCCGGATGCTCGGAGAGAATCTTGTCAAGCAGCTCCGGCGTTCCGTGAAAGGAGAAACCAAAGTGTTTGATCAATCCCTCTTCTTTTTTCTTCTTGGCCCAGTTGAAACAGTCGTATTTCACATAGCCTTCATAGTTTGCGCCGTCTTCTACGCTATGCAACAGGTAATAATCAAAGTAGCCTGCTCCGGTGCGCGCGAGCTGATCATTGAAAATGCGGTCACGCCCCTCAATGCCCTCGTCCATCATCCACTGCGGAAGTTTGGTTGTCAGAGTAAAGCTTTCTCTCGGATGACGCTCTACCAGCGCTTTTTTCACGATGCTCTCCGATTTTCCGCCGCAGTACATATAGGCGGTGTCAAAATAGTTCATTCCGGAGGCAAGGTACGCATCGACCATTTTACAGATCTGCTCCAAATCCAGTTCTCCGTCCTTCTCCGGAAGGCGCATCATGCCAAATCCTAATTTCGGCATTTTTGTTACATCTACACTCATGATAAAATCCCCTTTCTTTTCCGCGGAAAACCTTCGTTTCCTCAGTATTGTTGAGAAAATTGTAGCATTAAAGTATACTTGAAAGTCAATAGTTTTTTTTATTTTCGTCAAAATTTTTCTTTGACTTTTTCCGTTTCCGGTGGTATTCTGATAAAAAATTATGATTACAAAAGGAGTAGCACTATGATCTGGAAAAACCAGTTTCTTCACCTCACAAATGGCGATGTTTCAGCTGTTTATGGGGATAGTGCGCTCTTTTTTAAGTAAACTTCACATCTTGTATTCTTAAAATCACACAGAAAATGCACGTATCTCCCCATCAGAATTTTACTATATTTTGACAAGGAGATTTTTTTATGTCTGAGAAAAATACCAGAAAACAAATACGAACTTTATATCTTATGACCACGGTCGGCTATTTTCAGATTGCGGCGGCTTCGTGGGTTGCACTGCTCGCACTCCGTGGATTTTCGCTGCTGCAGATCGGGATGCTCGAAAGTATTTTCCATATCGTGAGCCTCTGCTTTGAACTCCCCTCCGGCGTTGTCGCCGATGTTTTCGGGCGACGGAAAACGCTGATTGCAAGTCAGATGGCCTCCCTGATTTCCGGTACGCTGATGATTTTTTCCACCGGCTTTGCTACAACGGCGCTTGCGCTTGGATGCAGTGCGCTCAGCTATAACCTTGCATCCGGCACACGGGAGGCACTTGCGTATGACAATCTGAAGCAGAACGGGGACGAATGGTTTTATGCCCGTTTTTCTTCTACCGAAATGATGCTGTACCGTATCACCAATTCCACCGCAACGCTCTGCGCAGGCCTTGCCCTGTGGCTGGGATACCGGCGCGCGTATGCGATTGATCTCTTCTTCGGGCTGATTGCGCTTGGCATTTCATTCCGCCTTGCGGAAGTAAAAACGGACGCAACACCAGTTCATTATCCTGTTGGACAGGAAATCGTTTCGGTTGTGCAGGAAAGCTGGCAGTTTCTTGTCCGTGAGAAAAAAGCAAGAAATATTATGCTGGTGAACGCACTCATCGGTGCCGTTTCTACGCTGGTTCTCTTCTTTTTACAGGCGAAGCTACCACTCACCGGCATGAACAGCGCGCTGCTTGGACCTGCCCTCTTCGTGATGGGACTCGGCGCGGCACTGGGATCGCGGATGACGGCATACTTTCACAAATACCGCTACCGCGCGATTCTGCTGTTTGGCACGATCGGTGTACTTTTCGCCTTTCTTATGAGCTTTACCGGACTGCCGGCACTTATGGTCTTCGGCGGATTTATCGGATCCTTTTCCGATGATTTTCTTGAAGTCCGGACCGATATTCTGCTCAATGACATGATCCCGTCCAGGCAGCGGGCGACGCTGATGTCGGTGAACTCGTTTGTCTTTTCTATGATTATGATCGTCCTTTCCACCGTATTTGGATGGATCATGTGATCGTCAAAAATTTACTTACATTGAAAAAAACGCTCATCAGTTTTTTGCTGATGAGCGTTTTTTTCAAAAAATGATCAAACACCGCCGCTCCCTGCCAGAGCGCCGTCCGGGGTCTGCGGGGGTGTGCTTCCCCCCTCCACATTCTCCACCACTTTCTCTCTCTTCAACCACTTCCAGACATCGCCATACACGCGGTACTTCTCTTTCTCATTCAGTATTTCATGCCGCATTCCCGGATACAGCTTTCCTCTGACATTGCGGTACCCGATCAGCCGCATATGGTCAATGGATTTTTTAAAGCGCCGCACATTCACATAACACGGATCATCCCCGCCGGACAAAAACAGCACCGGCAGCTTCCGGTTTGTGCAATGCCATCCATGGAATCCATACGTCTCCTTCAGCAGGTCATTCAGCGCAAAAAAAGCATCATCCGAAAACGTAAAGCCACAGAGTGGGTTTTCTTCATACTCCCGCACCACCTCCGGGTCCGAACAGCACCAGGCGAACCGGCTCTTCTCATCCGCAAACCGCGCCGCAAACGATCCAAACGACATCGCCTCCAGAAGATTGCTCCGATGCTCATCCCCGAGCACCGCCGCTTCTGCGTGTCCTACAGCCGCACCCAGCGGCCGCAGATAATTCTTGCTCGGTGAACCGCACACAATCAACGCATCCAGCTCCCTATCATGTTCCTTCGCATACGTGCGCACAACCAGGGATCCCATACTGTGTCCCATCAGAATAAACGGCAGATCCGGGTACTCTTTTTTTGCCCATACCGTAACCTGAAACAGATCCTCCACAAGCCCTGCGCCGCCTGCGCCGTACATAAATCCGAGATCCTGCTCCGACTTCACACTCTTTCCGTGCCCGCGGTGATCATGAATCACACACACTATACCGTGTTCCGCCATAAACTCCATAAACGGCAGATACCGCTCCTTGTATTCGCTCATTCCATGGCTGAGCTGCAGAAGCGCCGTCCGCTGTACGCCCTCCTCCGGCTCCACCACAAGCCCGTCAAGCATCAGTCCATCCACCTTCGACTGAATCGTAAAACCTCTTTGCATTGCACCTTCCCCTTTCTTCCAGAACGATGCCGAACTGCCCGAAATTCTAAACCTCCGTGTCCTCCGAAATTTCCGGCGGAACCGCAAACGACAATGTAATCCGATCGTAGCACTCCTCGCACAGATCAAACTCATGCTTTTCCAGGTCCTTCCCGGAAAAGTACCCCCACGTCGTGTCGACCGAGCAGATCCCCTCCAGCAGCATTCCATTCTGTATTTTCATGCTTTTTCCGCAGCAGTTACACACCGCCGCTTCCAGCTCATTTGTGTTTTTGTTGTATTTCCGCATTTTTCTTCCTCCCGTGTATCAAAAAACGTTTCTTTCTTCGTTCCTGACACAAAACAGAAATCAGATTCTCCTGTGTCCTGTCGATTGTAACACATCTTTCCCGCCATTCCTACTGGGAATGAAAGGAAAGTCCTGTGCGTTAAATGCGTATACAATAACGATTTCTCTCTACCTCTTCGGAACCGATTCATCCGTCCGGCTCATCAGCACCGCATCCTCCTTTGGAAGATCGTAGTACCCCTTCCTGAGGCCGTCCTGCACAAAGCCAAGACTCTCATACAGATTCCGCGCCGGCGTATTGCCGATGCGCACATCCAGATGAATGACGCGCACCTTTCTCTCCTGCATCCGACGGAACAGCTCTTCCATCAGTGCACGGCCGATGCCGCGTCTTCTCGCTTTTTCTGCCACGCAGACATTTGTGATCTCACTTTCATCAAAGGAAATCAGGATTCCGAGATATCCTAAAATTTCACCGTCCTCCTCTGCTACAAGAAACAGTGCGTCGTCACGGATCAGAAATGTAAAAAATCCGGTTTCTGTCCACGGAATCGAAAAGTTGGCCTCCTCAATCGGCATCACCTGCTCCAGATCATCGATCTGCATTTCACGTATTGTGATCATTCGCTTTTTTCTCCGTTCTCCTGTTTTTTCACCACATCGGCATGCTTCACAGATTCCCGCTCCGCTCTTTCACGCTCCGCCTGCGATTTTCTCAGGTATTCCGGCTCATGCTCCTCGGCCGTCTGAATCTTTCCTTCTTTATAATAAACCTCAGCCAGTGCTGCGACTGCGGCCGCTCTCTGGCGGTTCACGTGCGCCGGTGCAAACGAAAACGGAATCGTAAGAAGCTCCTGCAATTTTTCCCGGTAAACCGCAACGCCGTCCCCCAGGAAAATAACCTCATGGTCAAGACAATTCAGGCCCTCCGCCAGTGCCTCAATGCTCATCGTATCCTGTTCCCAGACCGTATCGAGACGATGATCCGTGTAGCAGTAAACTCCGGTATAGACCTGGTTTCTTCTCGCATCCATGATCGGGCAGACAAATTTGTTAGTATCCCAGATATTGTACGCGATTGCCGCCGTCGTTGGAATGGAAATCAGTGGTTTTTCAAGTGCCAGACCAAGTCCCTTGGCTGTTGCAGAACCGATGCGAAGACCGGTAAACGAGCCCGGACCTCCGGCAACTGCAATCGCATCGATCGTCGAAAGATCCAGCTCTGTCATGTTCGAGATTTCATCCAGCATCGGAAGCAGAGTCTGGGAATGTGTTTTTTTATAATTTACGGTGTATTCCGCAAGCAGTGTGTCATTTTCAACAACAGCCACCGAAGCCACCAGGCCGGAGCTGTCCAGTGCAAGTATTTTCATAGTTTTTTATTTCCTTTCCGATATTTCCTTCCTGTGCCAACTCATTTTGGCAATCTGCCGGAAACAGGGATCTTTGCAATCCCCTTTTGTTTTCCACCACATTCAGGATTTTTTCCTTTTATTCCACCGTAATTTTCCGGTAATCAAACCCTTTCTCGAGGTCTTTTTCTATCGTAATCGAAATCGCACCCTCCGGGATCAGCTCTTCAATCAGTTCTGCCCATTCGATCAGGCAGACACCCTCACCGAAAAAGTAATCATCGTATCCGATTTCTTCCATTTCTTCTATATCACCGATCCGGTAAACATCGAAATGATAAAATGGCAGGCGCCCTTCAGTATATTCCTGAATAATGGTAAAGGTGGGACTGTTGACTGCCTCTGTGATGCCAAGTCCTTTTGCAAAGCCCTGCGTCAGAACGGTTTTTCCAACACCAAGGTCTCCGTTTAATGTATAAATCTGGCCAGGCTTCGCCGCTTTTCCCAGCTTTTCGCCAAGGGCAAGCGTCTCCGACGCAGAATTTGTTTCTATGATCATATGCTTTCTTCTCCTCTTTTTCTGCCTATCATTTTAACACAAACAAAAAGGTAATACAACCGCAGAACGAAACCGCTTTTCCTTGTGCTTTTCCTTGCTTTTTCTATCTGTTTTCGCTATACTATGTATCAGAGTTTCGCGGCCCGAAAACGTCCCACTCCTGTTTTTTCGGCCCGGAAAACGCGGTAAAACACGCTCTGCGCTTTTGTCCGCGTAAATCAAAAAGGAAAGAGATCAAAACTGTTATGCTGACTGTAATGAAATTTGGCGGAAGCTCCGTCGCAGATCTTTCACACATCCGCAATGTAGCACAGCGCTGCATCGAAAAACAGCAGGCCGGAAGCCAGGTCGTTGTCGTTCTCTCCGCGATGGGAAAAACGACGGACGGACTGATTGCAACCGCAAAACAGATTACGGAAAAACCGTCCCGCCGCGAGATGGATATGCTTCTTGCCACCGGTGAACAGGTTTCCGTTTCCCTGATGGCCATAACCATGATTCAGATGGGCGTCAGTGCTGTTTCTTTAAATGCCTGGCAGGTACCGATGCACACGACCTCCGATTATCAGAACGCGCGCTTCAAACGGATCGACACCGAGCGCATCCGTAAAGAGCTGGATGACAACAAAATTGTCATTGTCACCGGTTTCCAGGGGATCAACAAATACGATGATATCACAACGCTCGGACGCGGCGGCTCCGATACGACTGCGGTTGCCCTTGCGGCAGAGCTGCACGCGGATGTCTGTGAAATCTACACGGATGTAGACGGCGTCTACACCGCAGATCCGCGGATTGTACCGAATGCGCGCAAAATGGAAGAGGTAACTTACGATGAAATGCTGGAGATGGCTTCGCTCGGCGCAAAAGTCCTTCACAGCAGATGCGTGGAAATCGCAAAAAAATACGGCGTGGAACTTCTGGTCTGCTCCAGTCTGAACCGGAATTCCGGAACGATGGTAAGGGAGAAAACCAAAATGGAAAAAATGTTAATCAGCGGCGTGGCTGCCGACAAAAATGTGGCAAAAATCCGTGTTGCAGGCCTTGGCAACGATCCGGAGAGCACGTTCCGCCTCTTAAATTTACTGGATCGGAACAATCTGAACATTGATGTCATGATCCAGTCACTCGGAAAGGACGGCACAAAGTCCGTTTCCTTTACCGTTGCAAAGCCGGATATGCTGCGCACGATCGATGTGCTGAACGACAATAAGGATTTGCTCGGCATCAAAAAACTGGATTATGACGAGAACGTGGCAAAGGTTTCCGTCATCGGAGCCGGTGTCCGCTCCCATTCAGGCGTGGCTGCCAAAATGTTCGGCGCGCTCGCCAATGCAGGAATCAATACCGAGATGGTTACCACCTCGGAAATCCGCATCACTGCCCTGATCGACGAAGCATACGCAGATCAGGCGATGCGTGCGATCCATGAGACATTCCTGGAGTAATGATCTGAAAAAAGGGGTTTGCCCCCTTTGATACCAGATCGCTACGTGCTTTGCACTCCAGCAATCATCAAAAACATTCGTAATCCGCTCATTTTTCTTCGAAAAATGGCTACTTACGTCTTATCAAAAAATCGTAAAAAAATCAGGAGGAAAACAATTATGTCTAACCCAATCGTTACAATTACTATGGAAAACGGCGATGTGATGAAAGCAGAGCTTTACCCGGAAATCGCGCCGAACACCGTAAACAACTTCATCAGTCTGGTAAAAAAAGGCTTCTATGACGGCCTGATCTTCCACCGCGTCATCCCGGGATTCATGATCCAGGGCGGAGATCCTGCAGGCACAGGCGCCGGCGGCCCGGATTACTGCATCAAGGGTGAGTTCTCCCAGAACGGATTTGAGAACAACCTCGCACACACCCCAGGCGTTCTCTCCATGGCACGTACCATGTTCCCGGACAGCGCAGGAAGCCAGTTCTTCATCATGCACAAAGCTGCTCCGCATCTGGACGGCGCATACGCTGCTTTCGGAAAAGTAACAGAAGGCCTGGAAGTCGTAGATAAAATCGCATCTGTCAACACCGACTACAGCGACAAACCGCTGCAGCCGCAGAGAATGGCTACCGTTACCGTTGAGACCTTCGGCGTCGAGTATCCGGAACCGGAGAAATGCTAAGGATGAACGATGAACTGATGTTAGTTGAACCGTCGGAGGAATACTTCGCCGAACTCGCCGCCTACCGGAACGATTTTCTGGAAAACAGCGATTCCATGGACGGCTGCGGACCGCTTCGCCGGTTTGATGATATGAAGGCGTATCTTGAAGATACCATGCGGTATACCAGAGAGGAGACTCTGCCGGAGGGCATGGTTCTCGCAACACAGTTTCTGTGCATCCGCAAATCAGACAACCGCCTTGTCGGCATGATTCAGGTGCGCCACTACCTGAACGATTTTCTGCGCACCTTGGGCGGCCATATCGGCTACTCCGTCCGCCCGTCGGAACGCAAAAAAGGCTATGCCTCCTGGATGCTGAAAAATGTGCAGCCGTACTGCAAAAGCCTCGGCCTTTCCGAAATTCTGGTCTGCTGCCTGGATACCAACGAAGGAAGCCGCAGAACGATCCTGAAAAATGGCGGCCGGTTCGACGGCACCGCTTATCGTGCCGATGAAAACAAAACACTGGAGCGTTACTGGATCACCCTGTGATTTTTCTTCCATTTCGCATGGCTCTGAATAGTTTCACAAATTTTTCTTGACATCCATGTCATTTCACTTTATAATTTGGAACTGCAAGCGAACAATTCTGTTCTTATGCAAAATATATGCCCCTGGTAAAAAACCGACGGACAGGCAGGGGTAGTTGCCGAGCGTGGTTAAGAGCCACATTATTGATTGCGTTAAAAGCGCAAATTTTATGAGTTGATTACTTTATAATCGATGCTCTACGACGAGCACATCATCTTATGAAACGGTCAATAAGAGTACGTGACTATATATTTCTGCATAGGAAAACAGGGGGAAGCCTGGATTTTTGTCCATCCCCTGAAGTTTGCACAATACGATCATGTATAAATTTCGATTTTTAGACAGATGATGCACGTCATCTGTCTTTTTTTCGTGCTTAGATAACCTGCCAAAGATGAACCCAACACCATTTTCTGAAAAAGGAGAACCAAACAATGTCCAAAGTTATGATCATCGGATGCGGCGGTGTTGCATCCGTAGCCATTCACAAATGCTGCCAGAACAGTGAAGTATTTTCTGAAATTATGATTGCAAGCCGCACCCTTTCCAAGTGCGATGCTTTAAAAGAAAAGCTGGCTCCGACCACAAAAACCATTATCACAACAGCAAAGGTGGATGCCGACTGCACAGAAGAATTAATCGCCTTAATCAAACAGTATCAGCCGGATGCCGTATTAAATCTGGCTCTTCCTTATCAGGATCTTACCATTATGGATGCCTGCCTTGCATGTAAGGTTCCTTACATTGATACTGCAAACTACGAAGCAGAAAACACGGATGATCCGGCATGGCGTGCAATCTACGAAAAGAGATGCGAAGAGCTTGGCTTTTCTGCTTACTTTGATTACTCCTGGCAGTGGGCCTATATGGACCGTTTCAAGGAAGCCGGCATCACCGGTCTTCTCGGAACCGGCTTTGACCCGGGCGTCACCAGTGTCTTTGCAGCCTATGCACAGAAACACTATTTCGATGAAATTCACACGATTGATATTCTGGACTGCAACGGCGGCGACCACGGATATCCGTTTGCAACCAACTTCAATCCGGAAATCAACCTCCGCGAGGTATCCGCTCCCGGCTCTTACTGGGAAAACGGCCACTGGGTAGAAATTCCGCCAATGTCGATCAAACGGGAATATAACTTCGATGAGGTAGGCGAGAAGGATATGTACCTTCTTCACCATGAAGAAATTGAGGCTCTTGCAAAAAATATCCCGGGCGTAAAAAGAATCCGCTTCTTCATGACCTTCGGCCAGAGCTATCTGACCCATATGAAATGTCTGGAAAATGTAGGACTTCTCTCCACCACTCCGATTACCTTCAACGGACAGCAGATTGTACCGATCCAGTTTTTAAAAGAGCTTCTCCCGGATCCTTCCACCCTTGGCCCGCGCACCGTGGGTAAAACCAACATCGGCTGTATTTTTACCGGTATCAAGGACGGAAAAGAAAGAAGCATTTACATTTACAATGTCTGTGACCACCAGGAATGCTACCGGGAAGTAGAGTCTCAGGCGATCTCCTACACCACCGGCGTTCCGGCCATGATCGGAACCATGATGGTCGTGAACGGCCTCTGGAATAAGCCGGGTGTCTACACCACAGATGAATTCGATCCGGATCCGTATATGGAAGCACTCAACAAGTGGGGGCTTCCGTGGAAGGTCGTAGAAAATCCTGTTTTAGTAGATTAAGCCTATGTATAAGATAAACGAACTGCCAACTCCCTGTTTTGTCATTGATGAAGGCAAACTGGAAGAAAACTTAAAGATCCTGCACCAGGTAGAAGAACGCACCGGTGCAAAAATTCTACTGGCTCAGAAATGCTTTTCCTGTTTTTCGGAATATCCGCTGATTCGAAAATATATCAGCGGAACGACTGCCAGCGGACTCTATGAGGCGCGGCTTGGCAAGGAAGAAATGGGGCTGGAGAATCATGTGTATTCTCCGGCCTACCGCCCGCAGGATATGGAAGAGCTCGCACAGATCTGCGATCATATTATTTTCAATTCAGAAAAGCAGCTCCGAACGTACCTCCCCGTACTTAAGGCTTCCGGAACCGCAAAAGCCGGACTTCGCATCAACCCGGAATGCTCCACGCAGGAAGGCCATGCGATTTATGATCCCTGTGCGCCCGGCTCCCGCATGGGCATCCGCGCCTGCGATTTTACAGACGAACTGGCCGATCTTGTGGACGGTCTTCATTTTCATACCCTCTGTGAACAGAATTCGGATGATCTGGAAACCACGCTGCGCGCCGTGGAAGAAAAATTCGGCAAGTGGCTTTTTAAAATGAACTGGCTTAACATGGGAGGCGGACATCATATCACCCGTGAGGATTACGATATCGAACGCCTGATTTCCTGTATCAACCATATGAAAGAAACGTATGGTCTTCAGATTTACCTGGAGCCCGGGGAAGCAGTTGCCTTAAACGCAGGCTACAATGTCACGGAAGTTCTCGATATTGTTGAAAATAACGGAAAAATTTTAATTCTTGACACTTCCGCTGCCTGCCATATGCCGGATGTGCTTGAGATGCCGTACCGCCCTCCGCTCAAAGGCAGCGGACTGCCCGGGGAAAAGCCTTATACCTACCGCCTTTCCTGCAATACCTGCCTGGCGGGCGACGTAATCGGCGAATATTCCTTCGATTCCCCAATCCGGATCGGTGACAGACTGTATTTTGAAGATATGGCGATTTATTCGATGGTAAAAACCAATACCTTTAACGGAATCCCACTCCCTTCCATCGCGGTGATGGACAAAGCTGGAAACTGCCGAATGATAAAGGAGTTTGGATATGAAGATTTCAAAAACCGATTGTCTTAGAACCCCAAAAGCCGATGGCTTTTACATGCCGGGCGAATTTGAGCCCCACGAAGGCACGCTGATGATCTGGCCGTGGCGCCCCGGCTCCTGGAATTACGGAGCAAAAGCGGCAAGAGCGGCATTTGCAGAAATTGCAGAAGCAATTGCCGATTATGAGCAGGTTTATCTTTTCGTCCGGCCACAGGATAAAGCATCGGCACAGGAACTGCTTTCCTCCGACCGGATTCATCTGATCGAAGCCCCGACAGAGGATGCCTGGGCAAGAGATACCGGCGCTACGTTTGTGGTCAACGATCAGGGCGGACGAAGAGGCATTCAATGGGAATTCAACGCCTGGGGCGGCCAGTATGACGGTCTGTACTCCCACTTTGAACATGACCGTGAGGTTCCGGAACGAATCTGCAGTTTTCTCGGAGATTCCTTCTATAATGCCCGCCCCTTTGTTCTGGAAGGCGGCTCCATCCATGTTGACGGGGAAGGAACCCTGCTTACGACCGAAGAATGTCTGCTGAGTCCGGGGCGCAATCCTTCTCTTACAAGAGCGGAAATTGAAGAAAAGCTGCGTCAGTATCTTTCGGTCGAGAAAATCATCTGGCTGCCTTTTGGTATTTACAACGATGAAACCAACGGCCATATCGATAATATGTGCTGCTTTGTAAAGCCAGGAGAAGTACTTCTTGCCTGGACAGATGACGAAAACGATCCTCAGTATGCCAGAAGCAGGGCCGCTTTTGATCTTCTCTCCCATACCGTTGACGCGAAGGGACGAAGCTTTGTAATTCACAAGCTGCCCATTCCAAAGCATCCCATCTGTATTACAGAAGAAGATCTTCTCGGCTATGATTTTGAAGCTGGCGAAGACCAGCGGGAAGCCGGGGAACGCCTTGCCGCCAGCTATATCAATTTTTATCTTGCCAATCACTGTGTCCTTCTTCCCCGTTTCGGCGATGAAAACGATACCGTGGCTGCAGAAATTCTGGGAAAATGCTTTCCGGATCGACGGATCCTCCCTGTCGATGCACGCGTCATTCTGACCGGCGGAGGCAACATTCACTGTATTACCCAGCAGATTCCGGCAAAGAAAAGAGGAAACAGATTATGAGAAATATAAAAATTGCCGCACTGCAGTTTTCATGCTGCAGCCAGGTACAGGAAAATATAGACAAAGCAGAGACCATGGTCCGTGAAGCCGCTTCCAACGGCGCCAATCTCATCCTTCTTCCTGAATTATTTGAAAGACCGTATTTTTGTCAGGAAAAGCGATACGATTATTATGATTATGCCCTGCCTTTGACAGAAAATCCCGCTGTCCGGCGTTTTCAGGCCGTTGCCGGAGAACTTGGGGTCGTGATTCCGGTCAGCTTTTATGAAAGGGATGTTCAGCGCCTGTTTAATTCCATTGCCATGATCGATGCAGACGGATCCATTCTTGGTGTTTACCGCAAGACCCATATCCCGGACGATCATTTTTATCAGGAAAAATTCTATTTCACTCCGGGAGATACGGGATTCAAAGTCTTTGAAACACGTTTTGGAACCGTCGGCGTCGGCATCTGCTGGGACCAGTGGTTTCCGGAAACAGCACGATGTATGGCTGTTCAGGGAGCTGAAATCCTGCTCTATCCTACCGCGATCGGAAGTGAGCCGATCCTGAATGTAGACAGCAGCGGGCACTGGCGACGCGTCATGCAGGGACATGCTGCCGCAAATCTTATTCCGGTTGCTGCTGCAAACCGGATTGGTACCGAAACCGTAACGCCCTGTGAAGAAAATGGCGGCCAGTCCTCTTCTCTTACTTTCTACGGCTCTTCCTTTATTGCCGATGCAACCGGTGAACTTGTGGCATCTGCCGGAAGAGATACCGTGGAAATCCTGTACGCCTCCTTCGATCTGGATGCCCTGAGCGAAGAACGTTTTTCCTGGGGGCTTTTCCGTGACCGGCGGCCGGAAACTTATCGTATCATGACGAAACAGTAAAGCTCTGTCTCTTCCTGTTGTAACTCTTCCTACAGCGGTGCGCTGCATCACATATTCTAACTACAAAGGAGAACCGCTATGCAATATGGAGTTTTATGTCTGCTGCCGCCTGCGGCGATGCTGATTTTTGCATTAAAAACGAAAAAATCTTTCGAAGCTCTGATTTTCGGAACCCTGATTGCCTATCTCATCATGTACAAAGCGGCTTTTATCGGACCCTGGTGTGATCTGCTGCTTTCGGAGATCAGCAACGCAGATAACCAGTATATTCTTCTTCTCTGCGGACTGTTCGGAGGCTTCATCTTCCTGCTCCGCGAGGCAAAAGGAACACTTGGTTTTTCCAACCTGTTAAGCCGCTTCTGTAAAAATGAACGGATCACCATGATGATGTCGGTATTTCTCGGAATCATTATTTTTGTCGATGATTATCTCAACATCATGACCGTTGGAACCTGTATGAAGGATGTCTGTGATAAACGAAAAGTCCCACGCCAGGCGCTTGCCTATATCATTGACTCAACCGGTGCACCTGTCTGCGCACTGATTCCCTTTTCCACCTGGGTAGTTTTTTATTCCGGTGTTTTTATTCAGGAACCGGACATTCTCAATATGGGCTTTTCCACCGGTATGAGTGTTTACTTAAAAGTGCTTCCTTATATGTTTTATCCCATGGCTGCACTTCTGGTTGTCATTCTGTTTGCCTGCAAACTGATGCCAAAGCTCGGAAAAATGAAAGATGCCTATACCGATCTGGAAAAGAAAGAGCAGACACCGGAGCATCCAAAAATGCACAATGCCCCTTCCGTTGACATTGCCATGGCCGGAATGAGCGTTGATTACCCGCCCGAAAATACCAATGCCGGAAATATACTGGATTTTCTGATCCCCATCGGAATTCTGATCGGTGTGACAGTAGCCACACAGGATATGATGCAGGCGATTATTCTTGCTCTTGCTTCCTGTATGATTCTTTATCTTCCGCGGAAAAAAATGACCTTTACGCGGTACGTGGAACTGTTCTTTGCCGGCTTTGCAGATATTCTTCCGGTTCTCGCCATTCTTCTTGCATCCTTTATGATCAAGACTGCCTGCGGCGAAATGGGACTCTCGGAATACGTCATCAACCTGTGTGTTCCGTATATGAATGCCAAAACACTGGCAGCTATTATTTTTGTTGTCATTGCAGTTCTGACCTTTGTCACCAGCTCTTTCTGGGGAATTGAGGCCGTAGCCGTTTCCATCGTTGTTCCGCTTGCCAGCGCCCTTGGTGCTAATGTACTTCTGGCGCTTGGCGCTGTCGTATCCGGCGGTGTTTTCGGAAGCCATGCATGCTTCTATTCCGACGCAACGGTTCTTTCCTCCGCGACCTGCGAGATTGACAATATGTCACATGCCGTGTCGCAGTTTCCTTACGTCCTGATCAGTGCTGCTCTCGCCGTAGCGGGATTTTTAATCTGCGGAATTTTTGCTCTTTAAAAAGCACCCTTAAAATAAAAAAAGTCTTCGACGATCGGATTTTCCCAGATTCGTCGAAGGCTTTTTTTGTTTTTTTATTCTTTTACACTCAACCGCACCAGCGCACGCTGCAGCTTGGCTTCGGCAATACGGTATTCTTTGTCTGTCAGACCGCCGTTTGCCAGCGCCTGCTCGGCCCTGTGTTTGGCAGCCTCGGCGCGCTCTGCATCAATATCCTCTTCCCACTCCCAGGTTGTTGCCAGGACACGGCAGACCCCGTTCATCATGGAAAGCATTCCGCCGATGCAGGCGGCATTTCTTCTCGTTCCGTCCTCCAGCACAATATGCGCCTCGCCCATACCAAGTGCAGTGCAGTAATTGCAGTGCCCAGGCAGAATTGCCAGGTCGCCGCTGATGGTTCTGCAGACAACGCGCGCTACGTCACCTTCATAGAGAAGTCCGTCCGGCGTGCCGACACGTAAAGGAAATGTACTCATACGTCATTCCTCCTTTACTGATTCAGTGCTTTTGCTTTTTCAAATACCTCGTCGATGGTACCTGCAAACAGGAAACAGCTCTCCGGAAGATCGTCGCACTCGCCGTCAAGGATCATGCGGAATCCGCGCAGAGTTTCTTTTAACGGCACATATTTTCCTTCCATACCGGTAAACTGCTCCGCTACCGAGAAGCTCTGGGACAGGAAACGCTGTACCTTACGGGCACGGCTGACCGTCAGCTTATCCTCCTCGGACAGCTCATCCATACCCATGATGGCGATGATATCCTGCAGCTCTTTGTATCTCTGCAGCACCTGCTGTACGGCACGTGCTACCTCATAGTGCTCATGGCCTACGATTTCCGGTGTCAGGATACGGCTGGTAGAATCGAGCGGATCAACGGCCGGGTAAATACCCTGGCTGGAGATTTCACGGGAAAGTACCGTCGTGGCATCCAGATGGGTAAACGTTGTTGCCGGAGCCGGGTCGGTCAGGTCATCGGCTGGCACGTAAACAGCCTGTACCGATGTGATGGATCCCTTTCTTGTGGAAGTAATACGCTCCTGCAGTGCGCCCATCTCGGTTGCCAGCGTCGGCTGGTATCCTACTGCGGACGGCATACGGCCAAGCAGAGCCGAAACCTCGGAACCTGCCTGCGTAAATCGGAAAATATTATCGATGAACAGCAGCACATCCTGATTTTTCACATCACGGAAATATTCTGCCATGGTAAGGCCGGAAAGTCCGACACGCATACGCGCTCCCGGCGGCTCGTTCATCTGTCCATAGACCAGTGCTGTCTTGTCGATAACACCGCTCTCTTTCATCTCGTTGTAAAGGTCATTTCCTTCACGGGTACGCTCTCCGACACCGGTGAAAACGGAAAGTCCGCCGTGTGCCGTTGCCACGTTGTGGATCAGCTCCATGATAAGGACTGTTTTTCCAACGCCGGCACCGCCGAACAGACCGATTTTTCCGCCCTTGGCATACGGGCAGATCAGGTCAACGACCTTGATTCCGGTTTCGAGGATTTCCGTTGCCGGAACCTGTTCCTCATAGGACGGCGGATCGCGGTGGATCGGCCATTTTTCTGCTGTTTCCGGTGCCGGCTTATTGTCTACGGTCTCACCGAGCAGGTTGAACACGCGGCCTAAGCACTCCTCTCCGACCGGAACGGCGATCGGGCCGCCCGTGTCGACTGCTTTCGTTCCGCGGACAAGTCCGTCTGTGGACTTCATGGCAATGCAGCGAACCATATTGTCGCCCGTCTGCTGCGCCACTTCCACAACCAGTTTCTCGCCGTGGTTGTCTATCTCGATGGCATTCAGAAGTGCCGGCAGCTCACCCTCCGGAAAACGGATGTCCAGAACAGGACCCGTTACCTGCACAACCTCGCCAATGTGTTTTTCACTCATTTAACGACTTCTCCTCACTTTTCTTGTTTCCACTCTTACACGCCTTCCGCACCGCCGACGATCTCCGTGATCTCCTGCGTAATGCTTGCCTGACGGGCACGGTTGTAATACAGATTGAGCTGTTCAATCATCTCCTCTGCATTTCCCGTTGCCGCCTCCATTGCGGTACGGCGTGCCGCAAGCTCACTTGCCACACTCTCACAGATACCGCCGTAGATCAGGCCGCCTAAGTATTCCGGCACAATCGCTTCGAATACCTCGACACCGTTTGGCTCATACAGGATCAGATTTCGGATTTTTTTCGCTTCCGGATTCTCTCTGTCCTCTTTTGCAATGTCAATCAGAGGCAGGATCGGCACGGAAACCGGCATCTGCGACAGCATCGACACGAATTTTGTGTAACAAAGCTCCACATGTCCGAAGGTCCCTTTCCGGAACTCACGGCACAGTGCGCGCGCGATCTCAAAGCTGTCTGCCACGGAAAGATTTGCGATCTCGGCAAAGCTGTCCGTCAGAATGTCCAGCTTCCGGGATTTTGCATACTCCACTGCCTTTTTACCGACCGGAACCACACAGATCTCTTTTCCTTTGGCATCGGCCTCAAAGCATCGGAACAGATTGGCATTGTATCCACCCGCAAGGCCACGGTCTCCGGCAACCAGCACGTAGCAGCATTTCTCGTTTTTTGCCTCTTTTGCATAAATGGAATAAAATTCCGTGTTTCCTTTTGCAATATCCTGCAAAGTGCGGTACAGCTCCTGAAAATACGGACGGCAGGTATCAGCCCGCTCCTTCGCTTTTCGCAGCTTGGAGGACGCTACAAGTTCCATCGCCTTGGTAATCTGCATCGTGCTTTCGACACTTTTGATCCGCAGCTTTACGGCTTTCATGTTTGCAGCCATAGGCTCCTCCTTCTTTCCTTATTTTGCAGGTCTTGTATTGATAAAGTTTTCGGTGTACGATTCAAGCGCACTTTTCAGCTTCTCTTCGGTATCTGCCTCGAGTTTTCCGGTTGCGGAAATCTCCTGCATCACGGCAGCACCCTCTGCATCGGTATCAAGCCAGGTATACAGTCCGTCCTCATAGGCGCGGACATCCTCAGCTGCAACCTTTGACAGAATTCCTTTCGTTACCGCATAAAGAATGGCCACCTGTTTTTCTACCGGAACCGGTACATTCTGGTTCTGTTTTAATACTTCCACGATACGCACACCCTGCTCCAGACGCGCCTTTGTATCGGCATCCAGGTCAGATCCGAACTGTGCAAAGCTTGCCAGCTCGCGGTACTGGGAATAGATCAGTTTCAGAGTTCCGGCTACCTTCTTCATCGCCTTAATCTGCGCATTTCCACCGACACGGGATACGGATACGCCAGGGTTTACCGCCGGCATAACGCCCGAGTGGAACAGCTCTGTCTCAAGGAAAATCTGGCCGTCTGTGATGGAGATGACGTTCGTCGGAATATAGGCGGAAATATCGCCTGCCTGGGTCTCAATGATCGGCAGGGCCGTCATGGATCCGCCGCCGTGTTCATCGTCCAGCTTTGCGGCACGCTCCAGAAGTCTGGAATGGAGATAGAAAACATCTCCCGGATAAGCCTCACGTCCCGGCGGACGGCGGATCAGCAGGGAGAGTGCACGGTATGCAACCGCGTGCTTACTTAAGTCATCATAAATGATCAGCACATCTTTTCCCTGATACATAAAGTACTCGCCCATGGCACAGCCGGAATACGGTACGATATACTGCAGCGGGCTCGCTTCGGATGCCGTCGCTGCCACGACGATGGTGTACGCCATTGCGCCGTTCTTCTCAAGATTTTCTACTAAGGACGCTACTGTCGAACGTTTCTGTCCGATGGCAACGTAGATACAGATCACATCCTTGCCTTTCTGGTTCAGAATGGTATCGGTTGCGATCGTTGTCTTTCCAGTCTGACGGTCTCCGATGATCAGCTCTCGCTGACCTCTTCCGATCGGAACCATGGAATCGATCGCTTTAATACCGGTCTGCAGCGGCTGATTAACACCTTTTCTCTCACAGATGCCCGGTGCCGGGCTTTCAATCGGACGGTACTCTGCTGCCGTAATCGGGCCTGCGCCGTCGATTGGCTGGCCGAGCGCGTTGACAACGCGTCCGATCATGCCTTCTCCGACCGGAACCGAAACAACCTTTCCCGTTCTTTTTACAAGCTGTCCCTCGCTGATGTTCTCGCCGGAACCGAATAAAACGACAGATACGCTGTTTTCCTCGAGGTTCTGTGCCATTCCATAGCTTCCATCCTCAAATTCCAGCAGCTCGCCTGCCATGCAGTTCGAAAGACCGCTGGCTCTTGCGATTCCGTCTCCGACCATCAGAACGGTGCCTGTCTCATCCTGCCGGATCGCATTTTCATAATATTTGATCTGGCTGCGGATGACCTTGGATATTTCTTCTGGTTTCAGTTGCATTTTTTCCTCCTACACCACTGTATCGCTGATTCTTCTGGAAAGCTCGGCCAAATGTCCCTTTACGGTTCCGTCAAACAGCTTTCCGTCGAGCTCCACGCGGACACCCGCCAGAACGGACGGATCGGTTTTCAGTTCCATCACGACCGTTTTTCCGCTCATCGTTTCCAGTTTTTTCTTCAGAAGCTCTTCCTGTTCCTTCGACAGGGATGCTGCACTCGTCACAACTGCCTCGGCAATGTTGTGCGCCGCAAAGTATCTGCGCTGAAACGCTTCCTGGCATCCGCCGAATTCCCGGAGAAGATTTTTTTCACACAGCAGTTTGATAAAATTGACCAAATACGGTTCCGCCTGGCTGCCAAATGCCGCGTCGATCAGCCCGATCCGCTCTTTTCGCGGAATCGAAGGCTCCGATAAAAGGCGCGGATACTCCGGATTTTCCCGGAACAGAGCTCGGATCTCCTTCATCTCGGAAAGGATTTCCTCTTCGAGATGCTCCTCCTGGGCCAGCTCATACAGGCTCCCACCGTATACTCTGGCAGTTTCTGTCATGATGCTTCACCTACATTCGATATAAATTCATCTATCAGCTTCTCATGGTCTTTTTCATTAATCTCACGTTCAATGACCTTTCCGGCAATATCCATGGCAATACCGCCGATCTCGCCTTTGACTTCATTGACCGCTTTCTTTTTCTCCTGGGCAATCTCTTTTTCTGCCTTGTTTTTCAGGGCAGCTGCCTGTTCGGAAGCCTCTTTTACGATTTTCTCGCTCTGCAGCGTCGCTGTCTTTCTGGCGCTTTCGAGAATCTCGTTGGCCTTTGCCTTGGCCTCCTGCATATTCTGCTCATATTCCTCTTTGATGGCGTTGGCTTCTTTTTTTGCCGCCTCTGCGTCTGTAATCTCCGCATCGGCTGCCGCACGCCGTTTTTCCAGCATTTCATTGATCGGTTTGAAAAGGAACCGTTTGATCAGATACATCTGGATGAAGAGGTTGCAGATCTGTGCGATAAAAGTCCAGGGGACAATTCCTACCAGTTCCTGAACCTGCATAGTTTCTTTCCTCCTAGCAATCATTTACTCCTTGCAACTATTTCAGGAAGTTCATGAACATTCCCGGTGCTACGAAGATCAGAAGCAGGCCGGTTACGAAACCGTAAATACCTGTGGTCTCTGCGATCGCACAGCCAAGAAGCATCGTACTTGTTACATCACCTTTGCATTCCGGCTGACGTCCGATTGCCTCAAGTGCCTTTGCTACGGCGTTACCTTCACCGATACCAGGTCCGATACCTGCGATCAGGGAGCATCCTGCGCCGATTGCGCATCCTGCGAGAGCGATACCTTTTGCTAAAATCTGAAAATCCATCTTGTTTTCCTCCTGTATTTTCTTTTTGTAAACCTCATTTTTTAATCTCTTTAGCCTTCCTCTGCTGCATTCGCAATGTACATGACAGTCAGCATACAGAAAATAAAGGCCTGCATCACGCCGGAAAACCAGTCAAAGTAGACCGACAGAACAGCCGGAACACCGACGTCCAGAATCGGGATCTGTGAAAGAGTTCTTCCGAGCACGCCGGGAAGCAGTCCCAGCAGCTTTCCGCTTGCCAGTGCCAGAGATCCGTAGATCAGGGCATTGATAACAACGCCGGAAAGGATGTTTCCAAAGTGACGGCACGCCATACTGATCGGCGTTGCGAGCTCCGACAAAACGTTAAACGGTGTCATAACCGCAATCGGAGTCGTGAAGCCCTTCAGATATCCGCCAAAACCGTTGGTTTTGATCTTCTGTGTGGTGATCATGATGAAAACCACAACAGCCCAGGCCGCCTCGGTGGAAAGATCTGCTGTCGGACTTCGAAGTCCGATCAGGCTGATCAGGTTCGAGACAACGCTGGTCGCGAAAAGCGCCGACACAAAAGGAATCAGATACCGGAATTTTTCTCCCATGTTGCCGATGACAAATTTGTTTGCGGTTTCCACAATCATTTCTGCCACCGCCTGGCGTTTGGAGATGTTCCGTATCTTCAAATCTCTTGTGAGCCAGATGCAAAGTCCGGTAATGAGTGCCATTACAATCCAGCTTACCACCAGCGTTTCGCTGATCTGAATTTTCCCGAACAGCGGGAAATCGATCGGGATCGTAAAAAAGACTTTTGCACCGGAGATATCAACCTCCATTCTCTTTTCTCACCTCCTCTGTATGAGATAAAATAAAAAATTTGAACCTTTTGTCAAAGCGGATCTTCACAATCCGCTTCGCTGCTTGCTTATAACCGAATCGCTGCTTCGCAGTTTCGGTTTAAAAACGCCGTCCCGTCTTTGCGGCTTTCGCCTGAGATCAGGTTCAGCGCTTTATGCTGTTTTTTATGCCCATCAGCTTGATGACCGTTCCCGGAATTAAAAGCGGCAGGATTCCTGCAGCAAACTGGAAGCATGGAAGCACAATCGCCAGAACTGCCCAGAGCATCTGCATCAGATTTCTCTGCGAATAGCTTGCCTGCATCCGTCGCTTTGCTCCCGCCTCGTCTGTCTCAGACACTGCTTTTTGTACTGCCATACCCATCAGGAAAAAGTTCAGCACCGCAACGGCACCGCCTCCGATTCCCCCAAGGATCACCCGATAGTCAAATGGGATTTTTTCCGGCCAGATCAGGTGCAGGATCAGAAACCCGACCCACATCACAACCACGCCGACAACAGTATAGATAGCAACATTTTTCGTCTCCTTTTTTACGGCCGGTTGGACCTTGTCTCTGAAATTGCTCATATCGCCTTGTTTCCTTTCTAAGGGATTTTCCCCTTAAAATCAGTCTGAAATCTTTTCTCTACCTCTTGATCTTCGTCAACTGTGAAAACTTTTTCAGACACGTTCTAAATATGTCGGTTGAAAGACACCCTCTTTTTCTTCTTTTTTCCGTCCGGCTCCGTCTCAATGCGTTTCTGATGCCGCAGAACGCTCTGCCCGAATTTCCAGGCTGTCACGGCACCGCCTCCGATGCCAAAGAAAAAGCCGATCAGATAAATCCATGTTCCAACCGAAAAGCGGTCGCAAAGCCACCAGCAGAGTGCCAGACAAAGAAAAAGAGGCGTCACAAGGGACAGTCCGAATTGTGTCAACATTGTGAGATTGGTAATCATCCCCGTCCACTTCTTCATATCCTGTCCCTTTCTGCCGCCTCTTTTTGTCAGACCCTCGGATCTGTGTCTTGTTTTATTTTTTCCAAAACACACTTCCATTTTTGTAACCGCTTAGTCAGATTGTACCATAAACGTTTTCATAAGACAAATGAATTTGTATATTTTCCAAATTATTTGTTTTTATTTATATTCTTTTCATAATAATTGGAACAATTTTCTCATTTTGTCCCATTGCAAAATTGCAGCGTTCACCTCGCTTCTTATTTTTTGAAAAAAACTGCGGTTTTATTCCACACATACTGCCGTTTTTTCTTTCCAACCGGAAAGCTGATAGCTTACCTCATAGTGTCCCGGCTCCAGCAGGTATCTACCGTTTTCTTCTGCTCCGAGCACTTCTGCAACTGCTTCTTTTTCACTTTTGGCAACCATTGGAAGTATGGCCTCTGCGGTACAGTCGAACGGAACATCCATGGTGATGGTCACGTGCTCTTTGTCGGAAAGCTCCCAGCGAATGCTGTACATTCCCGATGCAGAATCATATTTTGCCTCTGCATACCTCAAATCCCAGTTCAGCGTCGGTGCAAACTGTACGGTCCTGGCACCCGGATGGGATTCCATCGTGTTGATGCCGGCAACGTGACGGAACATCCATTCCTGGATGGAGCCGTAAGCATAATGGTTCATACTGTTCATGCTGATGCCGGAAATCGTACCGTCCGCAAGAAGAGAATTCCAGCGTTCCCAGACGGTAGTTGCACCAAGCTTAACCTCATAAAGCCAACCCGGAAATTCCTCGTTCAGCAACAGTTCGTAGGCAAGATCATTCATGCCGTTGTCGGTGAGCACATTGTTCAGCAATGGTGTTCCGACAAATCCCGTCTTCAGTTTGTGGTTACTCTGCTCAAACAGCTTCAGAAGCTGCCGTTTTGTCAGCTCTTCGTTCTTTGACAGATGGTATTTCAGCGTCAGCAGCAGCGCCGTCTGTGTTTTGATGCAGCAGCGGCCTGTTGCGCTGTAATATTCTTCCTGTACCACAGCAAACTGCTCCTCGGACAGCTTCTGATACTTCTCCTGCTCCTCGCGGTATCCCAGCACACCGGCCGCTTTTGCCACGATTCCTGCGCTGATCGCATAATACAGGTTTGCAATAAACTCCTCGTCCGTTGCACCCATGACCTGCTCCGCGCCCTGTACCGGATTGTCCAGTGCCAGCCAGTCGCCAAAGTGGAATACATATCTCCAGCCATGGTTGTCCCCATCCACTTTCGTGATGTAGTCCACCCACGATTTCATGCTCACAAACTGATCTTCCAGAATGCTCTTGTCCCCGTAAAACAGATACAGATTCCACGGAATGATGCACGCCGCATCGCCCCAGACACACGCTGCATCCTCGACGCCGCACGACGGCACCACGTGCGGCACCTTTCCGCCGAGCACGCTCTGCTCTTTTGCCATGTCGTACAGGTATTTTGCATAGAATGCATACGTATCTTCGAGATACATCGCCGTCGGCGAGAATACCTGCGCATCTCCCGTCCATCCCATACGCTCGTCACGCTGCGGGCAGTCGGTTGGAACATCTACAAAATTGCACTTTAAGCCCCAGCGCACATTGCTGATGAGCTGATTGACCAAATCACTTCCTGTTTTCATCCAGCCTGTCGCTGTGATGTTGCTGTAATAAGAAAGACCCGTGAAATCCTCTTTTTTCAGATCCGGAATGCCTTCGATCTTCATGTAACGGTAGCCGTAGAACGTAAAATGCGGCACAAGATCCATTTCGGTTCCATCGGAAATATAGATGTATTCGGATTTTGCACTCCGCAGATTGTCATTGTAGAAATTGCCGCGTTGCAAAATCTCACCTGTCTGAACATGAATTTTGGTTCCTGCCGGCACGTTGACATGCAGCTTGAAAATTCCCGTAAACTCCTGCCCCATATCGAAGACCAGCTCGCCGGCCGGAGTATGAAGCAGTTCTTTAGGTTCAAACGTCTCATGAATCGTCACCGGAAGGCTCATGCGTTCCGTCAGTTCTCCTTTTGGTGCCTCACAAAAAACCGCCTTCTCCAATGGCAGTTCCGACAGCGTGTCGTCCCGGCGCTCACCGTCGTAAAGATTCGAGAATGCAATTTTACTGCGCCGCACCTGCCACGATTCATCCGTGCCAATCACCTCTTCCGAACCGTCCGCATACGTCAGATGCAGCTCCGCAATCAGCTTCCACTCATTGCCGTAAAATCCCTTGTCCTCAAACGCACTGAATCCAAACCGCGCCTTGTACCAGCCGTTTCCAAGCAGCACACGGAGCATTCCCTGTTTTGAAACCTCCTCTGTCACATCATACGTCTGATACTGTACCCATTCATTGTAATCATTGCTGTACGGCGTCAGGTACTCATCCCCGACACGCTTCTCATCCACATACACCTCATACAGTCCAAGTCCGCAGACATACAGCCTGGCCTTCGCTACCTCTTTTGCCGGAACAATTTCTTTTTCAAAATATGGATGACGGTTCTCCTTACTGTCACAGGAAATCCATTTTCCTGTCCATGCTTCATTCCGTTTTCCGGTCTCAAAAAACTGTACTTCACTCACCGCCGTCTCCCCGGCATCACTGCCCGCTTCCACGTTCCAGTAATACCGCGTTCTCGGCTCCAGATCCAGCTTCACCGGATAGAAAAGACTGCTCGCCTTATCATCCTCTCCGGAATCAAACAGCAGATGCTCCATCGCTGCATCCGATGCTACACGGATTCTCGCATAGCTCTGTTTTTTTCCTTCCGCGTCTTTCACTTTCCAGGAAAAGACCGTTCTCTCCATTCGGAACCCCATTGGATTTTCCAGATGATTCACCTGTGCGTGATAAATTTTCATTTCAATATCCTCCTCCACCTTATTTTTGAAAATTCCCCCATTTTTTCTCATTTTATCATGATCCCTTTCGAGAAAAAAGGTTCTGTTTTGCAGGAAAAAACATCTTTATTTGCACCATTTCCTGCCCACCAGACATCTCCCGGATTGCCAGAAAGTATGGGACATTTTCCCTTTTTCGGGCTACACCGAAACTAATAAGAGCCTGTGCTTTCCTTTCCCCTCCGCCGCAGTGCGATCCTGCCCGGAGGGCTTTTGACTTTACAGGAAAATTCAACGAAGTTTCCTGTAAAGTAAAAAAATGCCGGATTCTTTGAACCGCCCCAAGAAATCAGATTTTTTAGATCTAACTTTTTAGGACGGTTCATCCGACATTTTTCCGGAATTTTCCGGCTCTATCTTCAGTTTCTATCTTCAGTTCAGCAATTCATCCGCCAGCGTTCTCTTCGGCACATAGTGCACATCGTTCTCATCCCGGTAATAATTCGTATTCCCATCCTCCGGCACATCCACCAGATGAATCTCCTCCGCCGGTTTTCCAAACGCCACAATCAAAAGCGGCCGGATCTCCTCAGGCAGCCCAAGTACCTCCATTACCTCGCCCGCCTGAAAATTCCCGATCATACAACCGCCAAGCCCCTGCTCCACAGCCGCAAGCAGCATCGTCTGCGCCACAATTCCGACATCCTTCTGATACCGGCTCAGATTCTCATCAATCCCCTTATCCTGACAGATCACAACAAAGCCCGTCGGCCGTTTTCCCGGATGCGGCAAAACCATCTCCGGCAGCGCCCGCGCCCACTTTGTCAGTCCCTGCACCTTCTCCACTTCTTCCGGCTCCCACGCCAGAAAATACTTCAACGGCTGCTTATTCACACTCGAAGGACAAAGCCGCGCACAATCCACAAACCCTTCCAACGTCTCCCGCGAAATCCTCACCGACTCATCAAAACCACGATAACTCCTGTTTTTTAATACCAGATCCTTTAACATCATTCTTCATCCTCCCGTCTTAACTTTTCTTTCTATCTCCCACTCTACCACACCTCCCACCCCCTATCAATCACCTTTTTCTCATTTTCCCTCTTGACATACTTTGATATTCAAAGTATTATATATCTAGTTTTCAAAACCATATAGTAAGGTTTTTAACATTACATTTTTACCAATACCAGATCCCGTGCCCGCCGCCGTGTCGGGGATGTTCCTCCAGGATGGCGCATTTGCAGGAGGCCTGCAAACTCTTAGGCTATGGAATTTTGCGTTGCTTGAAAAAACGGCACTGTCTGAGCGCAGCGAGTTCGCCGTTTTTTCAAGCGCCCTTAGCAAAATCCCAAAGCCTTAGAGTTTCCTGGCCTCCGAAACCGCGCCATCCTGGAGGAACATCCCCGGCGCGGCGGCGGGCACGGGATCGTCCATTTATCAAAAAGGAGAATTCATATGTTACCAAATTTAAAAATAGGAAATCTCACCGCCAAATACCCCATCATCCAAGGCGGAATGGGCGTCGGCATCAGCCTCTCATCCCTCGCCGGTGCCGTTGCCAAAGCCGGCGGAATCGGCGTCATCTCCGCTGCCCAGCCCGGCTGGCGCGATCCGGAATTCGCGCGTGATCCCTTAAGCGCCAATCTCCGCGCCCTCGCCTTCCACATCCGCCGTGCCAAAGAAATCTCAAACGGCGGCATCATCGGCGTCAATATCATGTGCGCTCTGACCCACTACGAGGAATACGTCCGCTGCTGCATCGAAAACGGAGCCGATCTCATCATCTCCGGGGCCGGTCTCCCGACCGATCTGCCAAAATACACAAAGGGAAGCTCCATCAAGCTCGCCCCTATCGTTTCCCCTCCCCGGACTGCCAAGGTTCTTCTGAAGCTTTGGGACAATCACTATCACCGCGTTCCTGATCTCGTTGTCATCGAAGGTCCTGCAGCCGGAGGCCATCTCGGCTACTCCGCCGAAACCGTGGAAGAAACAGCACGGCGCGGCTACGATGACGAAATCCGGGAAATTCTGCAGATTGTACATGTCTACGAAGAAAAATATGCCTGTACCATCCCCGTCGTCTTTGCCGGAGGCGTCTACACCCATGAGGATATCCTTCACTATCTGTCGCTTGGCTGCGCAGGCGTCCAGATGGCTACCCGTTTCGTTGTCACGGAAGAATGCGATGCCGATCCCCGCTACAAACAGGCATACCTGAATGCAAAAAAAGAAGATATCACGATCATGCACAGTCCGGTCGGCATGCCGGGCCGCGCAATCCGCAATCCGTTTCTGACGGAACGCGAACAGGAACGGGAAAAAATCTCACACTGCTACCAGTGCCTCAAAAAATGCGACAAAGCCTCCATTCCCTACTGTATTACCACTGCCCTGACCCGCGCTGCCGATGGCGATACCGACAACGCTCTCCTTTTCTGCGGAGAAAATGCATGGCGTCTCGATCACATGACCACCGTGCCGGAGCTGATGGCGGAACTGGCCGGGGAATCCCTGCCGGACAGCAAAAAACAAAAAATTTAGTAGTGACTTTCCTTCCCAATAATGTTACAATCTTCTTTATGGTGTCAGCATAAAAAATCTTCAAGAACTGACCATAAACCCAAAATTTTTGTAACACACAAAAGGAAGGAACTCTATGAACAAACACAACAAATCCCGCAGCTCGTTTTCCGGCAAAATCGGTTACGTGCTGGCTGCAGCAGGCGCTTCCGTCGGACTTGGAAATATCTGGCGTTTTCCCTACCTCGCAGCAAAATACGGCGGAGGAATTTTCCTCCTCATTTATATCCTGCTGGCGCTCACCTTCGGCTACTCCATGATCGTTGCCGAGTCCGCCATCGGACGCATGACACGAAAAAGCCCGGTCGGCGCTTTCCAGTCGTTCGGCAAATCGAAATGGCTTTCCGCCGGGGGCTGGATCAACGCCATTATCCCGATTCTGATCGTTCCATACTACTCTGTCATCGGAGGATGGGTCATCAAATATCTGATTGAATACGTGAAGGGCAACAGTACCCTGCTCGCAGAGGACGGCTATTTTTCCGGCTTCATCTCAAACGGAGTTTCCACAGAGCTCTGTTTTGCCGTTTTCTGCCTTATTACGGTCGCCATCATCTACGCCGGTGTGCGAAACGGCATTGAACGCGTTTCCAAGGTGATGATGCCGATTCTGATCGTCCTTTCCGTTATCATTGCCGTTTATTCCGTAACAAGACCGGGCGCACTGGCAGGCGTGAAGTATTTCCTTGTTCCGAACCTCAAAAACTTTTCATGGATGTCCGTTGTTGCCGCCATGGGACAGATGTTCTACTCCCTCTCGATTGCGATGGGTATTCTGATCACCTTTGGCTCCTACATGAAAAAAGACACCTCGATCGAGGATTCCACACGCAACGTCGAAATCTTTGACACTGCCATTGCGATCATGGCAGGCCTGATGATCATTCCTGCCGTCTTTGCCTTCTCCGGCGGAAATCCGGATACCCTGCAGGCAGGACCTTCCCTGATGTTTATCACCATCCCGAAGGTATTCGCCAATATGGGCTTTGGCACTGTGATCGGTATTCTGTTTTTCCTTCTGGTGCTGTTTGCCGCACTGACCAGCTCCATCGCACTGACAGAAAGCGCCGTTTCCACCTTTGAGGATGAGCTCGGCTGGGGCCGTAAAAAATCGACCGTTCTGATCGGCGTTATCATGATTGCGCTCGGAACGCTCTCCTGCCTTGGCTACGGACCGCTTTCCTCCGTCACCATTCTTGGCATGCAGTTCCTGGATTTCTTCGACTTCCTGACGAACTCCGTGATGATGCCAATTGCTGCCATTGCCACCTGTCTTCTCGTTTCGAGAGTCATCGGTGTGGCAAAAATCGAGGAAGAAATCATCCACGGTGAGAGCCGCTTCCGCAGAAAGAAAATCTTTCTTGTCATGATCCAGTATCTCTGCCCGGTGTTTGCACTGATCATTCTGTTCAGTTCCGTGGCAAATGCATTCGGCTGGATCACCATGTAATGAATCTGTAAACGATGAAAAAAGATTGTTTTCGAAACACGATCACGATTTCGAAAACAATCTTTTTTTATCCAAATCTGTCACACCAGCATCAGGAATCCGTCAGCAGCAAAATATCTTCCTCCTTCAGATACAGCTCCTTTGGAATCCCCATTTCCGGGCTCCAGTCTGTTTTTGCGATATTCCACTGCAGCCAGCTGCATTCGGCATTCTTCCGGAACGAAATGTTCCATTCAAACGGATCTTCCCAGATTTCGGATTCGTTGACCGGAAATACATTTTCCTCACCCGGCCTTTCTACTGTGGCCAGAAAATGTGCCCGGATGCCGACTGCGCGGATATCGTCTGCAATTTCCCGCTCCTTTACGTGCAGCGTTACGCCCCAGTCCACGGCCCGCAGCGTGTGCGCATCCACCCGCTCGGCCGCCGAAATGTTCTTGCAGCCCGACAAAATTGCCGCTGTGCGCGTCTTCGGATTCTGGAAAAATTCCTTCAGCGGTTCCATGACTTCCATCTTTCCCCGGTTCATACAGCTGACCGTATCGCAGAGGCGGTACACCTCATCGCGGTTGTGTGATACGAAGATGACCGGTTTTCCGGCCTCCTTCAGATGTTTGTACATCTCCTGCTCCAACTGCCATTTCAGATAGGTATCGAGCGCTGAAAACGGCTCGTCGAGCAGAATCAGCTCCGGCTCTGCTGCGAGCATCCGTGCCATCGCGACGCGCTGTTTCTGTCCGCCGGAAAGCTGTCCCGGGATCTTTTTCTCCAGCCCTTCCAGCTGAAACTGGCGGATCAACGATTCCGTCCGGCTCCGGTCCGGCCGTTTTCCCATGCCTGCCTCAATATTCTGCACAACATTCATATGCGGAAACAGGGCGTAATCCTGGAACATATAGCCGACTTTCCGCTTCTGCGGCGGCAGATTGATTTTTTTCTCCGAATCAAACAGCACCTTGCCGTCAAGGACAATCCGCCCCTCATCCGGCTTTTCGATTCCGGCGATGCACTTTAAGGTCATGCTTTTTCCACAGCCCGACGCGCCGAGAATCGCAAAAATCTCCTGCTCCGCCCGGAACTGCATATGCATAAAAAATCCGTCCAGCTTTTTCGTAATATCTACTTCAAGCGCCATTCTTTATCCTCTACCACTGTTTCTGATTTTTCTTTCTCCGGTTACCCAGAAGGTTCATTGCCGTCATCGCAAGGAATCCGACAAGCAGTACGACAGCAGACCAAAAACCCGCCGTTTTATAATCCCCGTCCTGAATCACCATTGCGATTTTCTGGGAAACGGTACCCGTCTTTCCCGGAATATTTCCGGCCAGCATCGACGTCGCACCGTACTCACCGAGCGCCCTTGCAAATGCCAGTACCGTACCGGAGAGCACGCCGGGACCTGCCGATGGGATGACCACTTTCCAGAAAATCTTCCACTCCGACATACCAAGCGTCCGCGCCGCATAGATCAGGTTCGTATCCACCTGCTCAAATGCCGCTCTCGTATTGCGGTACATCAGCGGAAACGCGATGATTGTTGCCGCCAGAATACAGCCAAGCCATGTCTGTACTGCCTTGATACTGAAATTCTCATACAGTGCAGCACCAAACGGACGGCGGAGGCTGAAAATCAGAAGCAGGAAAAAGCCTGCAACGGTCGGCGGCAAAATCATCGGAAGTGTCAGAAAGCCGTCAATCACCGCACGCGCGCCGGGACGCAGCTTCATCACCGCACGCGCGGCAAAAATACCAAAGAAAAAGGACAGAATCGTCGCCACAATACCGGTCTTGATCGAAATGACAAGCGGGCTCCAGTCCAGTGACTGTAAAAAATCCAGTATTTCCTGCATAACATTTCCTTTCTATCCACGGCAGCCCTGCATACCTGCATCACGCATCCTGCCCGGATTTTCTCTGATGCAAAACCACCGTCCGTAGAAACGAAATCTTTCTTTTTCGGACGGTGATTTCAAATCCCTGCTGTTTTTTGTGGGATCTTCTTTTTATTCTACCTCTGTATCAAAGTAATAATTCCGGAAGATTGCGGCTGCCTCATCGGAAGTCAGAAACTCTACAAAGTCTTTCGCTGCTGCCTGCTCGGTCTCATCTGCCTCTTTGTTGACAACCTGTGCTGCCGGGTAGATGACATTTCCGGTCAGATCGTACGGAACGACCTGCAGAACCTTCAGACGGTCCTCCAGACCGTAGGTATCGGAATAATAAACCGTACCAACCTCGTTGGATCCCTCTGCAACTGCGGAAGTAACGGCTCCTACGTTTGCACACTCATTGATTTCCACGCCGCTGAGCGCTTCGGAAACCTGCTGGGTTGTGATGGCCGATACGTCGTCTGCTTTCTCCAGAATGCCTGCATTGACCAGTGCTTCTCTTGTGTATTTTCCAACCGGAACGGAACCGTCTGCCAGTGCGATGCTGGATGCCTTGTTCAGATCCTCCAGGCCCGTAACTTCTGTATTGCTTCCCTCATAGGTTACAACGCAGACCTGATTGTTTACGATATTGTGGCGGGTTCCCTCAACCAGAAGATTCTCTTCCTCAAGCTGATCCATCTGTTTTGCTGCTGCGGAGAAGAATACGTCGCAGGATGCACCCTCTTCGATTTGTGTCATCAGGGTTCCTGAACTGTCATAGCTTCCAACCAGTTTGACATTCGGCTGGGTCTTATTGTACTCGCTGATCAGCGTCTCCATTACGGAGTTCAGGCTCTTTGCGGCAAATACGGTGACAGTGGTATCGTCAAATACTTCGCCGTCTGCTGTGCTCTTGGCACTGGATGCGCTCTCTGCTTCCGAAGAAGCGCTGGATGCAGATGTGCTCTCTGCCTTGGAGCTGCTCTTACTGGAAGAATCTGTGGAATTGGAAAATCCGCATGCGGCAAGAGAAGGTGCCATAGCTGCCATCAGAAGAATGGATACGGTTTTCTTTTTCATGATAATTGACTCCTCATTTTGTATATTTACGTATGAAGCGCCGGATGTGCACCTTTTCGTTTTCCGGTTTTTGCTGACCGGATCTGAATGAGCTGTGCGGCAATGCTGATTGCAATCTCCGCCGGCGTCTCGCTTCCGATCTCGATTCCGATCGGGGCATAGACACTGTCGAGCTGTTCTCCGGTAAAACCCTGCGCTTCCAGTTTTTCGCGCACATACTTTGTCTTTCTGCGGCTTCCCACCACACCGATGTACGATGCGCCGGTGCGAAGCGCAAACGCCTCGGCATCCGCATCGCACCGGTGGCCGCGTGTCACAATCACGAGATAATCATTTTTCCGGATCGAAAGAATCTCGTCCAGTTTCGTAAAATCCACCAGCATGGTCTGCCCGGCGTCCGGGAACAATGCTTTGTCCACATATTCCTCCCGGTCATCGAGTACGATACAGCAGAAATCCAGATGATGCAGCACCGGAACGAGTTCCTGGGCCAGATGGCCGCCGCCGAACAGATAAACCTTTCCGTCGTAGCAGAATTCCTCGGCGTAATACGTTTTCCCGTCCAGTTCCAGAATCCGGCAGTGGCCCGCTTTTTCCTGTGCCGCCGGAAGCATTTCCCACGCTTCTTTTTCCAGCACGCGGATGCCGGTTCCGTCCAGCGCAAAAAAAATCCAGTAACTGCGGTACTGCTCCTGCGCCGCAAGCGCCTGCGCCAGACTTTCTGCTTCGCCGTGCGCTCCATTCATAAAATAGAAGCACACCTTCACTCTGCCGCCGCAGACCATGCCAAGCCCCTTCCCCTCTCCGGTTCCGAGATCGTATTCTCTGTATTCACTTTTCTTCTCCTGCACCAGCTCCTGCGCATGCAGAACCGCCTGATATTCCAGGTTTCCGCCGCCGATAGTTCCGAAAATCCGTCCTTCCCGGCCGACCAGCATATAGGCGCCCGTCGTGCGCGGAATGGAGCCGTCCCCTTCGGTGATAAAGGCAAGAACCGTGTCCTGTCCCTCTTCCAGCTGTGCAAGCAGTTTCCGGTAAAGTTCGTCCATGTTTCCTCTCCTTGTGTCTGATCTCTGGTCTACTTTTCCGTCACAAGTTCGATGGTGTCACCCTTTTGAATCGTGCCGCCGCGCAGCACCACCGCGAAAACGCCCTCCCGCGGCATGATGCATTCACCCATGCGTTTGAAAATCTCGCAGTGGCTGTGGCACTCCTTTCCGATCTGCGTCATCTCAAGCAGCGCATCCCCGCAGGAAAACCGCGTGCCGACCGGCAGATTCCGGAAATCATATCCTTCCACGATCAGGTTTTCCCCGAAGGCGCCGAGCGGAATATCCGCCCCCTTTGCACGGAAGGCTTCTATTTTTTCATACGACAAAAGGCTCACCTGGCGGTGCCAGTGCCCGGCGTGTGCATCGCCCTCGATGCCCCAGTCTTCCACCAGCTTCGCCGTTTCCACCTCGTGCTTTGCCGTTCCCCGTTTTTCACTGATACAGATTCCTATGATTTTTCCCATTTCTTTTGTTTCCTCTTCTTTTCGAACCGCCGTCATTTCATCCGCCGATACCGGACATCAGGTGATGCTCTGTCATATCCTTCGGCCGCTCAAAGCAGTGTTCCATCGGCTTTTTTAAGATTGCCTGTGCCATCACATCCCGCAGATCCGTCGCCGTTCCGTTCTGCAGAACCTCCCGCAGATCCACGCCGTTCTCATAGCAGAGACAGAGCTTTAAAAAGCCGCGGCTTGTCAGCCGTACGCGGTTGCAGCTTCCGCAGAACTTTCCGTGGATCGCGCTGATAAAGCCGACGGGCATCGACAGCTTTTCGTACCGCACATAAGCCGCAGGACCGTTTCCTTCTTTTTCCTGGTCCGGCGTACATGCCCCATACCACTGTTCCAGCTCTGTTTTCAGCGCCTCATTCGACGGACCCACGTACGATTTTCCGGCGCCCACCGGCATCACCTCGATGAACCGCACCGGGACTTTTTCCTGCTCTGCAAATTCAATCAGTTCCTGCGCATGCAGTTCTTTTCGATGCACCGCATTCAGCTTCACTAAAAGACCCGCCTCTTTGGCCGCGCAGATACCCTGCTTTACCTGCTCCAGCGCATCGCGTCCGGTAAGCGCCGCAAACTCTGCCGCATCCACTGTATCCAGGCTCACATTCACACTGTCACAGCCGGCCGCCTTCAGATCCCTCGCACACGATGCCAGGCGTACGCCATTCGTCGTGATCCCAACGGATGCGGTGCCCGGCACTGCTTTTATTTTCTGCACCAGCTCCACGCACTCTTTTCTTACCAGCGGTTCCCCTCCGGTAATCCGGTAATGCGTGATGCCAAGCCCAGCCGCGGCGTGCACAATCTTCAGCATCTCTTCGACGGTAAGCGGTGGATTCTGTTCCGCCTGCTCCAGTGCACAGCCCGCCGCACTCTCCGGCATACAGTACCGGCATCTCAAATTGCACGCGTCCGTGATGGAAATCCGCAGGTAATCTATCGTTCTGCCATACTGATCCTTCATCGTTTATCTGCCTTTTCCAAAACCGCAGTTCGGGAAGGTGCAGACCTTGCAGTTCAGGCAGAGACCGCCCTCGCCAAGACCGGCCAGCTCCTCCGCTGTCACCTCATCATCTGCAATGAGGCGCGGCAGGACAAGATCGAAAATCGTCCGTTTCGAATACATGACGCATCCCGGCAGGCCGACGATCGGTGTTCCGTTTTCGGCATACGCCAGAAGGAACATAGCTCCCGGCAGCACCGGCGCGCCGTAGGAAACGATGCGTGCTCCGGTATTTTTGATCGCCAGCGGCGTCTTGTCGTCCGGATCCACACTCATTCCTCCGGTGCAGAAGACAAGATCGGCACCCGCTTCCATCGCGCGGCGGCATCCGTCTGTGATCTTCGATGCATCATCATCGTAAACCTCATGAAAGATCATCTCCGCGCCGAATTCTGCCAGCTTTTCCTGGATAACCGGTGTGAAGGTGTCCTCGATCCGATGGTAATACACTTCATTTCCCGTTGTCAGAACCGCAAATTTTTTCTTGTGGAACGGCTTTAAGGTCAGGATCGGCCCGTCGGAACAGACTGCCTGTGCCGTCTCCATCTTCTCTTTTTTGATGACGAGCGGAATAATTCTCGTTCCCGCCAGTTTGTCGCCTTTTTTCACGTATGTATCACCGTGGCGCGTCGCAATCATCATCTCGCCGAGGCTGTTTACTTTTTTCAGCTTCTCGCGGTCCACTTTCAAAAGACCGTCGCAGTCCGCGATCAGTTCAATTTTTCCTTCTTTGACATCGGACGGATGCATGTGATCGTTTTTACATATATCGTAAAGAATCTGTGCCGCCTCATTTTCATGCAGCATTGTATCGTCCTTTTCCCAGATGTAAATGTTGTCCTTTCCGACACTTAACAGCACCGGAATATCTTCTTCTGTAATGATGTGGCCTTTGCGGAATACCGCATCTTTTGTCACACCTTTGATAATCTGTGTAATATCGTGGCAGAGCACCTGGCCTACCGCGTCTTCTGTTTTCATCAGTTTCATCTGAAACGCCTCACTTTTTCTATTTGAATCTATTCCAGTTCCCCGCAGATCACTTCCAGCACGCTTCCGGCGATGCACCGCGCCTTATCGGAAATCGTGAAGCAGTTCTGCAGTTCTTCTTTCCGCGGATCGATGTCCGCAATCTTAAATCCCTTCGTCACCGGATAGCCGTCGCGGATCAGCCCGCGCAGCAGACCGGAGAGAGATGCTTCCACAGGTACCGTCCCGTTTTCTGTCTCAATCTCTGCAATCACAGCCCTGGCTTCCACAATGTCTCCGATCGAAGCCGCATTCCGCAGAATACCTTCCGCCTGTGCATGCATCACACGCTCTTTTCCGTACCCGCCGATGATGCCCGGAATGCCAGTGTTCGGAACCGCGCTTCCGCTTCGGATCACGCGTCCAAGATTATGACCGCGCTTCGTCTCAATTACAACATCCACATCTTCTCCTGCCGTAAAGCCCGGTCCGAGGGCAATCACAAGCGGCGCCATCTCTTTTGTCGTCCCGAGATTTTTCTTCGCCAGAATCGCATCGACCACGACGGCCGGGCGAAGTGCTGCAATGCTTAGTCCCGCCGGATCCACGAGCACCGGAACACCATCTTTCTTCCAGATCCGTTCCATTTCCTGTTCCAGAAGTTCTTTCCGGTTCTTTTTCTCTGCGAGATCCACGTCCATGCGCACGGCTTCCACGTCCTCTACCCTGGCACTGCCGGCATATACCGCTTCGCTCAAAGCCACCTGCCGCCGGATCGCCGCCGGGTGCTCTGCTTCCAGAACCAGCAGACGAAAGCCCGCTTTTTTCAGACGATGGATCGTACCGGTTGCAAGATCTCCTGCTCCCCGTACCACGATCAGATCTTTCTTTTTCATCTTCGCTGTCTTCCTTCTTTCGTTTCAGCAGCAGCCGTTTTCTTCCGTCTTCCGCGGCCTGCTTCGTTATTCTTGTTTGAGAATAACGCTTTTTCCATTAATAAAAATACAGGAAAGGACCCGTTTTGTCAACGTGTCCCCGTAAAAAATGTTATTTTTCTTCTGTTCCAAACCACTTCTGAAACGACGCATCGGCGCCTGCGCGGACTTCTTGTTCAAACTTCCGGTACCGCTTCAGGAATTCTTTTCCCTCCGGGGTCAGTACCGTCTGGCCGCCGTTGCTGCCGCCCCGGTTGCCCTGTACCAGCGGGATGCCGAGATCCTCCTCGGCGCGCTTTAAGATTTTCCATCCCTTCGAGTACGCCATCTGCATGCATTTGCAGCCCTTCAAAAGGGAGCCGGTTGCTTCCACATGCTCCATCAGCTCCGCCACACCGGGACCGAAGGCATGATCCGTCCGGCTGACGCGCAGCCGCATGTCGTACCGCAGCTTCTGTCGTAATGTTTCTTCTTTTTCTTCCATTTCCACCTCACACCTCTACAACAGCACACGGTACTCCGCCTCATAGGCAAGTCCCGCCGTCTGAAGTGCCGCAAGGATTTCTTTTCCCTCTTCCGGCGCTGCTTTCCAGGAAAGGCCGCAGCCCGCCGTAATTTCCCGCGGAACGGGGATCATCCTTCCCGGCAGGCCGTGCGCTCTCGCATACTGCTCCATCTGCATCGCCTGCGTTGTCCCCGCAAACGTCAGAATCCAGGTTTCTTTTCGCTGTCTCATATCGTTTCTTCCTTTTTCCAGCTTCTTTTGTATCCCGGATGCCGGCTGCCGCCTCTCTCACTGCTGCATTTCTTCTTCGGCAAACTCCCGCAGAGCCTGCGCGGCAATCCGGACTTCTTCTTCCGTCAGTACATGGGAAAAGCTGAACCTCACGGCTCCCTGCTCCCGTGTCCCGAGTGCTTCGTGCATCAGCGGCGCGCAGTGTGCCCCGCTTCGGACTGCAATACCATAGTTCTCATACAGCCAGTCGCTGACATATCCCGAATCACAGGAGCCGATGTTTAATGCCGCCGTTGGTACCCGCTGCTGCAGATCGTCTGTTCCATATAAAGTAAGTCCCGGGATTCCCTGAATTTCCTCCAGAAAGAGATGCATCAGCTCCCTCTCTCTTTTGTAAATCATTTCAATCCCCGTCTTCTCCAGATATTCCAGCGCTCCCAGAAGTCCCGCAATTCCGTGGACATTTAAAGTTCCCGCTTCCAGATGCTCCGGCATCGCCGCAGGCTGTTCTTTTTCATAGCTTCGGATTCCACTTCCGCCCATTTTGAGCGGCCGGATCGAAAGTTCGGGACGAACGTAGATTCCGCCGGTTCCCTGCGGCCCTAATAGTCCCTTGTGGCCGGAAAAACAGAGCACGTCGATCCCGCTTTTCTGTACATCAATCGGCAGAATCCCCGCTGTCTGCGCCGCATCGACGATCAGACGCAGGGAATGGCGTTCCGCAATTTCGCACACCCGCGCAAGATCCGTGATATTTCCGGTCAGGTTGGAGGCATGCGTGACGACAAACGCTTTCGTGTTTTTCCGCACTGCCGCTTCCATCTGATCATAATCGATCCTTCCAGATACATCCGCCGGAATCACGGAAAGCTCCAGTCCCTGTTTTTCCAGTGCATACAGCGGGCGCAGAACGGAATTATGCTCGCAGACTGTCGTGATCACATGATCCCCCGGCCCGAAGAGTCCGAAAATTGCCGTGTTCAGTGCCTCCGTATCGTTGCACGTAAATGCAATCCGCTCCGGACTCTCCGCGTGAAACAACTCTGCCAGCCGCATTCTCGTCTCAAAGACGATGCGGCCCGCATCCAGTGTCGCATCGTGTGCACCGCGGCCTGCATTTCCACAGCCGCGCAGTGCCTGGATCATACGCTCCTCTGCTTCTTTTGGATGCCACAGCGACGTTGCCGCCGAATCGAGGTAAATCATGGCTTAATCACGCGGTCTGCGCTGCTCATGCGCTCCACGATGTCATACATGTTGGTCACACTGCCGATCTGCAGCTTTTCGGTGATGCCGTAGAAGTTCAGGCATGTTCCACAGGTCAGAATTTCAACGCCGCGCGCTGCCAGATCTTTCAGATCCTCCAGGGACTCGGAACCCTCGCAGGTCAACTTTGCACCGCCGTTGTAGCACAGAATCGTATCCGGCAGCTCATCCTGCTGGGTCAGTGCATAAAGGAAGCTCTTCATCAGAATTTTACCCAGCTCCTCGGCTCCTTCGCCCATATGGTCTGCAGAAAGAACGACGAGTTTTGTTTTCTTTGCCGCCGGTACGAGGCATACGGTTTTCTCTTCTGTTTCAGCCGGCTCTGTTTCTGATACGGTGAACTCCACATGATACTCTTTTTCTTTCTTCTCTTTTACCAGAAAGCCATATCCTTTCTGCTGCGCCATTTTTTCCAGGTTCTGCACGGCGATTTCATTATCCACCAGAACCTCCACTTTTCCGCTTCCCGCAAGTTCTGCAATCGCATTTTTTGCCTTTACCAGCGGTACCGGGCACACATCACCCATTGCGTTTACTGTCTTTTTCTCCATCTCTGCCATTTTTCATCCTCCCTGCCTTACCATTTCCTGCTCTGTGTCACATAAATTTCGGTTCCTGCCGGCTCTGTGATTTTTCCAACGATTGCTGCCGGAATCCCCTGCTCCAGCAGTTTTCTCTGCATTTTTTCTGCATCCACGGCATCCACGGCCATCAGAAGCCCTCCCGATGTCTGCGGGTCAAACAGCACCTCCTGCATGCCGAACGGTATATCCTTAAAGGTCACATGCTGCTCCAGATGATTCCGGTTCCGCTGGCCTGCCGCAGTGATCAGAAACTCCTCCGCCGCTTCCACAGCCCCCTGGAACACCGGAATCTGATCCGCCCAGATATGGCAGGACACGCCCGACTCCATCATCTCATGCAGATGTCCTAGGAAACTAAAGCCCGTTACATCGGTACAGGCATGAATGTGATACTTCCGTGCCGTCTCCGAGGCGTACTTATTCAGCGTCATCATCGATTCCACTGCCTTTTGAAATCCCCCCGGGTTTTCCTCCCCGACGCGGTGCGCCGCACAGAGAATGCCGGTTCCGAGCGGTTTCGTCAGAATGAGCAGATCACCCATGCGGCCCGTATTGTTCTGCCAGATCCGGTCCGGATGCACGGTTCCCGTGACAGAAAGGCCGTATTTTACACTGTCATCCGCAATCGAATGACCGCCGGAGAGCGATCCGCCCGCCTCCTGCACCTTTTCCGCGCCGCCGCGCATGATTTCTCCGAGGACATTCAGATCCATCTGTTCCGGAAAGCAGACGATATTCAGGGCTGTCCGCACCTCTCCGCCCATCGCATAGATGTCGCTTAAGGCATTCGCCGCCGCAATTTTTCCAAACGTGTACGGATCCTCCACCACCGGCGGAAAGAAATCCAGCGTCTGGACCATCGCAAGGTCGTCCGTCAGCCGGTAGACGGATGCATCGTCTTTGCTGTCATAGCCCACCAGCAGATTCGGATCCTTTTCCCCTTTCGGCAGCTTCTCCAGAATATGTTCGAGCACGCCTGCCCCGAGCTTTGCCGTACAGCCGCCGCTCTTACAGAAAATAATTTTTTCTTCTTCCATCGTTACCTGTTCCCTCTTTTTTCAGCTTCTTCCGCACTCTCCGTCCGTTCCGCGCAGAAGTCCCAACGCATGCGGCAGGGTATCAAGTACAAATCCAAGACTCTCTTCCACCGCCTTCGGGCTTCCCGGCAGATTGATAATCAGCGTCCGATGACGGATTGCACTCACTGCCCGGCTCAGCATCGCCCGTTTTGTGATCGCCATGCTGCCCGCGCGGATCGCCTCCGCGATGCCAGGTGCCACACGGCCGGATACCGCCAGAGTTGCCTCCGGTGTCACATCCCGCATGGAAAATCCCGTGCCGCCTGTCGTGAGGACAAGATCGCACTGCTCCAGATCGGCAAGCCGGATCAGTTCCTCCTCGATCATCGCCCGCTCATCCGGCAGAAGGCGCATCGAAACGACCTCATACTGCTCCGCCGGAAGCAGCTCTTTGATCTTTGGGCCGCTCTTATCCTCGCGCTCGCCCTGATAGCCT